>ERZ506941.13-NODE-13-length-191156-cov-8.52788_pt1 | contig 191156 bp, 176 predicted proteins | sample MGYA00512901_ERZ506941 | MGnify/ENA metagenome assembly ERZ506941 | reverse complement strand
TGTAATTTGTGGTGATTTTATTGTAACGGAAATTCTTACCTATGTCTCTTTTTTTATGCTCAAGAAAAAAAGGCGTTGGTTTCCACCAACACCAAAATTTATAGAACCGATTTTAAAAGCTTCGGCAGATGGCAGCGCTTTGATCGGCGATCATCACGAGGGGACAGAAACGAGAACAGGGTGTTTCTTACCTGAGCTGAAATCGGAAGAAGACAGATAGAAATCCCAAGGAGGAAAGATCTGCGGCAGAAACAAGCACGAAAAGCAAGGCAGAATCCGCAGACGCAATCCAGAATATAAGATGGAAAACAAAAAAGACTTTCTAAAATTTTTCAGAAAGTTTTACGCCTTCGGCTAGACAAAATGCGGCAAGTGTCGTTATCGCCATGGGCTTCGCGGTCACCGGCGCTTGTCTTTTGGCGAAGAAAAGACTACAATGAAATAAATGATAGCGATTACAGAAAAGCGGATTGAGATTCCGTCAAAGTCGAAAGGCTTTCAGCATACAGTGAAATGAGGTGGTATTCGATGACGGAGAAACAATATCTTTTAGGTACGGATGAACAGCAGCAATGGATGCAGGAGTACACGTTTGCCCCGCGCGGCATCGGGTTCAAAGAACCCGGCGTGCTTGGAATGGACGCGAAGGAATTCTCAGCGTTCAACGTGGCCAAATCGTTTTATCAGGTGCATCCGGAGGTTTTTAACTTAAAACTTGTGGCGGAGAAGACCGGCGTGGCGGAAAGTGAGATCGCAACCCGGCTGAAACGTATGGTCGATCGCCGGTTGATCATGTTTGTGAAGAATTCTTCCGTTTCCGCTCTGGGTTTTGGGTTGTATTACTGGATTGTGAAAATGAAAAAGGACTGCCCGCCGCAGGCAAAGACGCAGCTGGCGGAATGGATTCAGAATAAGGACGAGATCTGCACCGGTTATTTAACGGAAGGCGATTTCGATTTCTTCTGCGGCAATCACATGCGTGTGCTGGACAATCTGCTTTGCGGCGTGATTGAACCGATCCGGCGCAACCGCTGGGTCGAATCCATTCATCTCTGTCCGATCCGCCGCGACGTCCGCGAATCCCACGTCAATCTGTGGGACGCTCCGAAAGCGGATTACCGCCACTATCTGTGGTCGGACGCGCAGAAAGCCAACTTTTTAAACAGGCAGAACGAGATGGACGCTACGGACTTTGCGATCATCGACATTCTGAACAACGTGACCTCGATCGAAGATTTCTTTGATTACGAGGTGCTCGGCCAGCTGTCCGGTCTGGATCCGGCGGCGATGAAGAAGGATCTGGGCTGGATCGTTGATCATCAGCGTTATGTTGTGCCGATGTTCTATTTTAATTATCAGGCGCTGGGTCTGAACATGCATTGTTATCTGATCCGCTTGTTCCAGAATGTGACCAGCTGCCGCAAGGAACAAATTGTCGACGAGCTGACCCGGTGTCCGGAATTCAACAATATCTTCGAGTTCTCTGATGGCATTTACGACATTCTGGTGAGCGCTTATACGCAGCTGACAGATCTGGACGCCTTGCGCACAATGTTAGACGGTTACGCCGAGATCGAAGAAATCTGGGAAGCTGACAGTCCGCGGCAGTTCCGCCGTTGGACGGCGCGGCTGGATAAAGACGCGGATATGTGGGAGGAATGTATTTTTACTGATGATTTCCTGCAGGACCGCACGAGCTTGCCGATCGAACCGGCGGGGGAATGGCAGGAGAAAGGCGGTGAAGAACGATGAAGACCAACGCGATCCGCGGGTATGTTGTCGATCGGCTGCAATATGCTTTAAACCCATCCAGCGTCGCGGTCATCGGCGCCAGCCGGTGTCCGGGCAAGGTCGGCCATAAGGTCATCGACGGCTTACAGAAATGGGGCTATCAAGGAAAAATTTACCCGGTGAATCCGCGTGCGGAGAAGGTCGCGGGCTTAAAAGCTTATCCGACCCTGCGGGAGATTGAGGAGCCGGTTGATCTGGCGTTCATCGCGGTGCCGGCGCATCTGGTCAAATCGATTCTGGAAGACTGCGTAGCCAAGGAAGTAAAAATCGTCGTGATCGCGACCAGCGCTTTTAAGGAGATCGGCCGCGGCGAACTGCAGGATGAGCTGACAGAATATTGCCGGACCAACGAACTGCCGTTGATCGGACCGAACTTAGTCGGCATGGGATCGCCGGCGCTGAATTTCAACTGCGGCTTTATCCCCTATCTGCCAACGCTGGGACCGGTAGCGATGATTTCCCAATCCGGCGCCAACCTGTTGGCGGCGTTAGGCACCTCGCAGAAGGATCACTACGGCATGAGCTTCTTCGTCGGGTTAGGCAATAAGGCCGACGTCGATTTCAGCGAATTTATCGCCTATGCCGGCAAGGACGACAACACGAAGTGCATCGCCGTCTATATGGAAGGGCTGGACAGCCCGGAGGCGTTTATTGAAGCCTGTCAGTCGGTGGCCAAGCCGGTCGTCGCGATTAAGGTCGGACGCAGTCCGATCGGCGTGAAAGCGGCGTTTGCCCACACGGCCAGCGAAAACGTGAAAGATGATGCATATTATGACGAGGTCTTCGCCCAAGCCGGAGCGCTGCGGGCGACGACATGGCAGGAGTTTCTCGATGTTTCGCTGGCGCTGGGAACCCAACCGGCGCTGCGCGGCGAAAACGTCGTGATGATTACCAACGGCGGCGGTTCCGGCCTTCTGAGCTGTGACCACTTTGACCGATGCGGTCTGCCGCTGAAAGAATTAAAGGAAATCTCGCCGAATCTGGCCGGGCGCATCCGCGCGTACATGCCGATGTTCGGCTCGCCGCTCAATCCGGTCGATATTTCCGGCACCGCTTCGCCAACGCAGTACAAAGGCGCCTTCATGCAGGCGATGCGCGATCCCGCAGTCGACGGAATTCTTGGCTCGATCTGTCCGACAGCGGTGACTAACGTCGATGCGGTCGTCGACGTTGTGATCGAAGTCCACGACCGTTACCGCCGCTTAGGTAAACCGTTTATCATGGAATGCCAGGGCGGAGAGGAATGCCAGCGGGCGATCATGAAGCTGCGCGATCACGGTATCCCGGCGTATTCGACAGCGGAACAGGCGGTTAACGCGATGGTGGCGTTATATCACTATGGTCAGATGCAGAAAAAATAAATGAAAAGGGTAAAGCGAAAAGTTTGAGATCCAGCGCTTCTTTTCTTGAAAGTTTTTAATAAATGATAAAGGATGAAAGAGCCGCGGCATTTCAGAATAAAAGCTGAAATGCCGCGGTTTTTCTGTGATTTGATCGCGCAAAAACAAAAAATCGGTTAAGCTAAAGACAGAAGACAGAAGACAGAAGACAGAAGACAGAAGACAGAAGACAGAAGACAGAGATAAGGATAAAAAGAGAGAACTGAGAAAAAGAGGATAAGCGATGGCGCTTATCGGAAAGGAAAAAATATGGCAGAAAGAAAAATTATTTTAAATCTGGCGGTGAGTTTGGATGGTTATATCTGTGATCCGGAGGGTGGTTTTGCCTGGATCAGCGGTCAGGGAGACCGTCGGCTGGACACAGTTCCTCATTACGACATCGAAGCCTTCGCCAGGCAGGTTGACGTGATCGTGATGGGACGCAAAGCCTATGAGGACTGTGGGCTGGACTTTGTCGCAGAGCCGCAAACCAAGCAATTCTGGGTCGCCTCCTCCAAGCCGCTGACATTAGAGCCGCCAGCCCGGTGGATCAGCGGGGATCTGGTCGCTTCGGTGCTGGCGCTGAAAAAACAGCCGGGCAAGGATATCTGGCTATTCGGCGGAGCTGGCATAGTGGATCCGTTTATTCGGGCCGACGCCATCGACGTATACATCGTCGGGATCATTCCGATTCTGCTGGGGCAGGGGCGGCGGTTATTTCATGAAGGCTTCGCGCCGATCATGCTGCATCTGGAACAGTTCTGGATTGACGACGGTGTCGTGGTGATGCGCTATCGCCGCCGCAGTGCGCTTTAAGGAAGTGACAAAATCCGCGAACTGTCAGAGTGGGGAAAGCAAAAGATGCGGCAGGGGATGGGAAGTCATGGTATAATAGGAACGGGTGATAACCATGAAAACAAAAACGAAATTGATGATTGCGGCCGGCGCCGCCGCAGGCGCGGCTGCCAGCTATTACGGCGTCTGCGAACTGGCGTATAACCGGTTTATCCGCCGCGGTCCGAAATTCTTTGCGATGGGTCCGCAGGAAGACGCGCTGACTGAAGAACAGCGGGCGGAACGCCGGCAGCGTCAGGAAGCGGTGCAGAGCTGGTTTGCGGCCAGCCAGGTGCTGGATCTGACGCTCACTTCTTTTGACGGGCTGCGGCTGCACGCAACTCAGATTCTCAACCATCCCGACAGCGACAAGTGGATCGTGATGGCGCATGGCTATGGCGCGGACAGTCTGGCGCTTTTGCCGAGAGCGAAAACGTTTGACGAAGCCGGCTTTAACGTGCTCCTGCCGGATCTTCGCGGGCATGGGTTAAGTGAGGGAGATTATGTCGGCATGGGCTGGAATGACCGGCGCGACCTGATCGCCTGGACGGACCGCATCGCAAGCGAGCATCCGGCCAGCCAGATCGTCTTGTTCGGCCTGTCTATGGGTGCGTCTGCGGTGATGATGGCCTGCGGCGAAGAAGATCTCAGCGATCACGTCGTCTGTGCGATTGAGGACTGCGGCTATACCAGCGTGCCGGCGATTGCGGAAAAACAGGTGCGCAGTGCGTTTGGAATCGCGACTCAGCCGGTTCTGATCGGGCTGTCGACCTTGATCAAAATGCGCTGCGGCTACTCTGTTTGGGAAGCCAGCGCGGTGGAGCAGCTGCGGCAGTGCCGTGTTCCGATGTTGTTTATCCATGGCGAAGAGGACGATTTTGTCCCCTATGACATGGTGTTTGAGAATTATTACGCGTGCGCCAGCGAAAAAGAACTGTACACCGTGCCGTCAGCCGGGCATTGCGAAGCCTGCCGCAGTCCGCATTATGACGAGCGGCTGTTCCGTTTCATCCGCCGTTTCCTGCATTAAGCAGGCAGGCGACCCTCAAATTTGAAAAAAAGTTTAAATCTGAAAAAAGCCTAACAGACCAGTTCTGAAAGGCTTTTTTGTCATTTTGAGGGAATCTGGTTAGACCAAATATATGTAAACGTTTACAAAAACTATGGAAATTCCTGGTCACTTCCGCTATAATAAGTCTATGAAAGTTGGCTGGAAAATACGCCTATAAGGAGGAACAATGAGCGAAAAATATGTTTATCTTTTCTCTGAAGGAAATGGTAAAATGCGCGAACTGCTCGGCGGAAAAGGGGCAAATTTGGCAGAAATGACCAATTTGGGCATGCCGGTTCCGCAGGGCTTTACCGTTACGACGGAAGTCTGCACGCGTTACTATGAAGATGGAGAAAAAATTGCGCCGGAGATTACGGAGGAAATTAACCGCAATCTGAAAACGCTGGAAGAAATGACAGGCAAGAAGATGGGCGATAAGGAAAACCCGCTGCTGGTTTCCGTTCGTTCGGGCGCCCGCGCTTCCATGCCGGGCATGATGGATACGATCCTGAATTTGGGCATCAACGACGAAGTCGTCGAAACGATCGCGGCAAAAACGGAGAATCCGCGCTTTGCTTATGATAGTTACCGGCGTTTCATTCAGATGTTCTCGGACGTTGTCATGGGCTTGCCGAAAAGCAAGTTTGAAGTGATTATCGACGAACTCAAGGACCGTAAGGGCGTTAAGCTTGATACGGAACTGGATGCGGACGATATGAAGGAAATGACTGCGCGTTTCAAGGAATTCTACAAGGAAAACCTGAACGAGGACTTCCCGCAGGATCCGAAAGAACAGATGATCCGCGCCGTTGAAGCGGTATTCCGTTCCTGGAATAATCCGCGTGCGATTTACTACCGCAAAATGAACGATATCCCGGGTTCCTGGGGAACGGCCGTCAACGTCCAGATGATGGTGTTCGGCAACATGGGCAATACCTGCGGCACCGGCGTCGCGTTTACGCGTAACCCGGCAACCGGCGAAAATAAACTGTTCGGCGAATTCTTAATGAACGCGCAGGGCGAAGACGTCGTTGCGGGAATCCGTACACCGCAGACGATCGACGAATTAAAAGAAGTCATGCCGGATGCATACAACAGCTTCGTGGAGATCTGCGGCAAGTTGGAAAAGCATTACCGCGATATGCAGGACATGGAATTCACGATTGAAAACGGCAAGCTGTTCATGCTTCAGACCCGAAACGGCAAGCGTACCGCGGCTGCGGCGTTAAAGATTGCCTGCGATATGGTGGCGGAAGGCCTGATTACGAAAGACGAAGCGCTGATGATGGTCGAACCAAAGGCGTTGGACGCCTTGCTGCACCCGCAGTTTGATCCGGCTGAATTGAAACAGGCGCATCTGATTGCCAGCGGCCTGCCGGCTTCACCGGGAGCGGCCTGCGGACAGGTTGTCTTCAGTGCGGAAGACGCGATTACGGAAGCCAACAAGGGCAAAAAAGTCGTGCTGGTTCGTCTGGAAACCTCGCCGGAAGACATCGAAGGCATGAACGTCGCTCAGGGGATCCTGACTGTTCGCGGCGGCATGACCTCGCATGCGGCGGTTGTCGCGCGCGGCATGGGACGCTGCTGTGTCTCCGGCTGCGGTGAAATCGACATCCATGAAGAAGAAAAAACCTTTACTGTCGGCGGCCACACCTATAAAGAGGGCGACTGGATTTCGTTAGACGGTTCGACTGGCAACGTTTACGGCGAAGCCGTGAAAACAGTTCCGGCACAGATCTCCGGCGATTTCGAAACATTTATGAAATGGGCGGATGAACGCCGCGTGCTGCAGGTCAGAACGAACGCCGACACGCCGAAGGATGCGAAGCAGGCTGTCGCTTTCGGCGCTCAGGGCATTGGCTTAGTCAGAACAGAACACATGTTCTTTGATTCCAACCGCATTAAAGCAATGCGGGAAATGATTGTTTCCTCCACGGAAGAACAGCGCCGCGCCGCTTTGGCAAAACTGCTGCCGATGCAGCGTTCCGACTTTGAAGGCATCTATGAGGCGATGGAAGGCCGCCCGGTTACGATCCGTTATCTGGATCCGCCTTTACATGAATTCCTGCCGACTTCCTCGTATGACATCGCGACGCTGGCTCAGGACATGAACCTGAATATCGACGACCTCAAGAGCATCATTACTTCGCTCCATGAGTTCAACCCGATGATGGGTCACCGCGGCTGTCGTCTGGCGATCTCCTATCCGGAAATCGCAGAAATGCAGACACGCGCAGTCATTGAAGCGGCGATTAACGTCAACCGCAAGCATCCGGATTATCACATTACGCCGGAAATCATGATTCCGCTGGTTGGCGATGTCAACGAGCTGAAATATGTCAAGAATATCGTCACCAAGGTTGCGGATGAAATCATCAGCGCTTCCGGTATCGAAATGAAATACATGGTCGGTACGATGATCGAAATTCCGCGGGCTGCTCTGTTAGCGGATGAGATCGCGGAGGAAGCAGAGTTCTTCAGCTTCGGCACCAACGATTTAACGCAGATGACATTCGGCTTCTCGCGAGATGACGCCGGCGGATTCCTGTCGCATTATTACGACAAGAAAATTTACGAGCAGGACCCGTTTGCCCGTCTGGATCAGCATGGCGTCGGCAAGCTGGTTGCGATGGCGGCAGAACTGGGCCGCAAGACCCGCCCGAACATCAAGCTGGGCATCTGCGGTGAACACGGCGGCGATCCAAGCTCGATCGAATTCTGTCACCGCGTTGGACTGAACTATGTTTCCTGCAGTCCGTACCGCGTCCCGATCGCCCGCTTGGCCGCAGCGCAGGCAGCGATTAAGAATGACAAGCACTAAAATTTAAAGAGGCTCAAAAGGCAGGCTGATTTACGGCCTGCTTTTTTCTCGTTCGAAGATTAAAAACGCGATGTTCAAAAAATTCAGCCCTTTGAAAAAAAGAAAAAACACAAGGGCAGGGAGTTCGCTTTCTCTTTAGAAAACGTTTATAATAAAAGCAAGGAAAGATGGTGATTGAAGTATGAAAAGTATTTGTGTGATCAGCGGCGGCGGCAGCGGCATGGGTTTGGAAGCAGCGAAGATTTTAGGCCGGAAACATAAAATCATTCTGATGGGAAGAACGGTGGCTAAACTGGAAAATGCCGTTAAACAGCTGAGTGATGTGGGAATCGAGGCCGAGGCTTACCCGGCTGATGCCAGTCATCGCGAATCTGTCAGAAAATTGGCGGCGTATGCGGCGCAGCTGGGTGAGGTTAAAGTGCTGATCCATGCCGCAGGCGTTTCTCCGCATATGACAGATGCGCAGAAAATCTTCGAGATCAACGCGATTGGAACGATGAACATGGATGAGGAATTCGTGAAAATCATGCCGGAAGGCAGCTGTATCCTCAATGTTTCCAGCATGTCGGCGTACATGCTTCCGGCGGATAAGGTGCCAAAACAGATATATAAGCTGAGTCTGAGCGATGCGGAGGCCTTCCGTCTGGCAGTGAATCAGATGCTCAGCCAAGTTCCGCTGGAGCAGCAGACCGGGACAGCCTATACCCTTTCCAAAAACTTTGTTCTCTGGTATACTGCGCGGATGGCTGTGAAGTTTGGCAAGCAGGGAATTCGGATCGTCTCAATTTCGCCGGGTACCTTTAAGACACCGATGGGTGAAATTGAAGGCAAGGAAGCCGCTTCCTTCGCAGAGCGCGGTGCTTTAGGCCGGATGGGCGAACCGGAAGAAATCGCGAAGATGATGGCGTTTATGGTCAGTGATGAATGTTCCTACCTGACCGGCGTCGATATTCTGTATGACGGCGGTTCTGTTGCCGCGCTGCAGGCGATGAAGGAAGATCGCGCTCAGTAACAACCAATAAAGATGATTTCAGCGTGAGGCTGGAGCCGGCGTTCTGAAAAAGACGTTGCTTGCTTCAGCTTTTCAGTACGGAGAAGAGGAGAAAAACATGAAAACAAAATTTGCGATTTTAGGGGCTGGCAAGCTGGGCAGCATTGTGGCCCGGGCCTGGAAAGCCGGCAAGATGCCGGAATATGAGCTGGTCGGCATTCTCAGCCGGACGGCGGACTCCGCTCATGCCCTGGCGGCGGAGGTCGGCGTGGCCTGGACAACTCAACTGGAAGAGCTGCTGAGGTGGAAACCGCAGATCGTCGCGGAAGCCGCTTCCGTCGAGGCGGTGAAAGCCAATGCGATCGCGGTTTTACAAGGCGGAGCGGATTTCGTCACGCTGGCGATTGGGGCGTTTGCGGACGCTGATTTTTATGAAGAAGTGCAGGCGGTCGCGCGCGCGGCCGGCCGCAAGGTTTACATCGCTTCCGGCGCGATCGGGGGCTTTGATTTAATGCGCACGGCAGCTGTGATGAGTCCGATCGAAGCGTCCATTACTTCCGAGACCGGACCACAGTATCTGCGCACAACGCCGGTCTATCGTGAAGAAATGGCGGCCAGCGAAACGACGCTGACCGCTTTTGAAGGCACTGCTAAGGAAGCGATCGCTTTGCTTCCCCGCCGGGTGAACGTCGCCGTTGCCACGTCGCTGGCCACCAACGGGCCGGAGCATACCGGTGTGAAGATCGAAAGTACGCCGGGCTTTATCGGTGATACCCATACGATCCGGGTGGAAGGTGAGGAAATCAAGGCGGAAATTGCGATCTATTCCCGCACCAGCGCGATCGCCGGATACAGCGTTGTGGCTTTGCTCAACAACATCGCTTCCCCGATTCAGTTCCAGTAGTTTTTCCTTCCCGGCAGGTATAAATCGGAAAAAAACGCCGAGAATACTGGCAGGAGGAATTAATGATGAAAAAAACAATTCTGCGGTACGCTGCGGTCTGCTTGGGATTTGCTTTGATTTTGGGCGGCTGCAGCAGAAACAACAATTCAGCCACACCCACGCCGTCGATGACCCCTTCGGCCTCGCCGGAAAGCTCAATGACACCGACGGAAACGGTAGAACCGATTGCCAGCATTCAGGATGTTCTGGATCACTTCCAGAATAACAATTACACCTTCAACCAGGTGACACCGATTGAAAATACAGATTTCAACGCGCTGGAAGGCACCTCGTTTCAATACAACGATCAGGTCTATTACCTTTATCGTTTTGATCCGGCCAACGAGGAAAGTCAGAAAATGCTGAACTATGCGAGTCAGAACGGCCGGATGAAGGTCAACGCTAACGGTCAGGAAACCGAATACTATGCATATGTCAACGGCAATACAGCTTTGATCTACGACAGTAAGGAAATGATCGAAGACCTGAAGGAAATCTATTCGCAATACCGCAATTCCACAACGCAGGGTCAATAAGACTCTGCCTTTTCTTTCCCGTGATATAATGAAAGCAGAAAGCAGAAAGCAGAAGGCAGGGATGACGATGCGCAGAAAAGGAAGCTTTATCGTCGCATTGCTTGCGATGATGGTGATGCTGAGCGCTTGCGGCTGGCTGGATCAGCTGTGGATTCTGGCCAAGACGAGCCGGGCGCTGACGACGATGGAATCCGTGACCGCAGACATCACGATTGAGGCTGAAGGCAAGGCTGGCAACCGCTATCTATGGCTGCCCTATCATGTTGCCGGACAGGGTGTGCTGCAGGGACGGATGGAAGAACCCGCAGTCAATCTGGATTTGCGCTGGCAGGGCGGCAGCGGCGTGCTTCAGATTCCGCTGCATGTTCAAGCTCAATGGTGCTGGCAAGAGGACCGCTGGCAAAAATATGATCTGAATCAGAAACAATGGGTTGATCAGCCGGGGGCCGAACCAGCCTTGCCGGATTGGAAAGCCATTCTGGCTGTTTTGAAAGCCGGCCGCTGGTCGATGCAGGAAACGATCGGGAACGTCCGCTGTGCCGAGGTCAGTCTGACGCTGGATGCAGTTACGGCCGCAGCTTATTTCAAAGAATGGGGTCTGGAAGATCCGATTGCCGCGATGATCGAAAGTCAAAAAACGCTGACTGTTCGGTTCGCGGTAAAGGAGGAAACCGGGGAACCCGTCCGCTTAACGCTGGACAGCGGCGGAACGGAGGAGCTTTCCGGCGATTTGTCGATGACGCTGGATCAGCTGCATATCCAGGCTGATTTTTCACAGATCGACCAAACGACCTGGGTGCAGCCTTAAATCTGTTCATCGTTCTGAATTTCTGGAAAAAATTCATTTCCATTGACAAGGCAGGAAAACCGGTGTATAAAAGAGGTACATACAAAGACCAGGACATGATCGTTTCAGAACTTGGATCAGAGAGGTTTCCGGAAGGTGCGAGGAAGCTGAAAAGGGAAATGGTTACCGCCTGCGAGTATCGCTTTTGAAAAAGCGACGATTCTCATCGTTATTGAGCTTGAGTGCCTGTTTCATGGAAGAAACAGGAAATAAGGTGGTACCGCGTTGAACAACGTCCTTAATCAGGGGCGTTTTTTTGTGGTCTTAGAAAAACAGGAGGAAGGAACTATGATCAACATTAAAGAAGACGAGCATCTGCATGTGCTCAACCACAGCTGTGCGCATTTGTTGGCGCAGGCTGTCAAACATCTGTATCCGCACGCAAAATTCTGGGTTGGACCGGTCATTACCGACGGCTTTTACTACGACATCGACTTGGGCGACGATGTGCTGCATGAGGAAGATCTGGCGAAGATTGAAAAAGAAATGAAGAAGATCGCCAAGGACGGCAAGCGTATTGTCCGGCATGAAATCTCGAAAGCGGAAGCGCTGGAGATGTTTAAGGACGATCCGTACAAGCTCGATCTGATCGGGCACATGGACGAGGACGATACGGTGATCAGCTGCTACTCCCAGGGGGATTTTACCGATCTGTGCCGAGGCCCGCACGTTGAGAGCGTCAAGGAGCTGAAGCATTTCAAGCTGCTGAAAGTCAGCGGCGCGTACTGGAAGGGCGATGCCAACAACAAGATGCTGCAGCGGGTTTACGGCATCTGCTTCGATACCGACGAGGAAGTTCAGAACTATCTGAATTTCCTGGAAGAAGCGAAGAAGCGCGATCACAAGAAATTAGGCCGCGAGCTGGATCTGTTTATGATGAGCGAGTATGGCCCGGGGTTCCCGTTCTTTTTACCGAACGGCATGATCCTGCGCAATGTGTTGGAAAACTACTGGTACGAAGAACACACTAAGGAAGGCTATCAGTTCATCAAGACGCCGATCATGCTTTCCAAGGAATTGTGGGAGCTGAGCGGACACTGGGCAAATTACAAGGAAAACATGTATACGACGATGATCGACGACCGCGAGTTCGCGATCAAGCCGATGAACTGTCCGGGCGGAATGCTTGTGTATAAAAACGGCCTGCATTCCTATAAGGATCTGCCGCTGCGCGTCGGCGAGCTGGGACAGGTCCACCGTCACGAAGCCAGCGGCGCCTTAAACGGATTGTTCCGCGTCAGAACGTTCACTCAGGACGACGCGCATATCTTCATGCGCGAGGATCAGATCGAGAGCGAAGTAGTCCGGCTGATCAACTTCATCGACCGTGTGTATTCGGTGTTTGGCTTAAGCTATGAAATCGAGCTGTCGACACGGCCGGAAAAGAAATATATCGGATCGATTGAAATCTGGGATAAAGCGGAGGCGGCGCTGGAAGCGGCGTGTCATGCAGCGGGCAAGGCCTGCAAGATCAATCCGGGCGACGGTGCGTTCTACGGACCGAAGCTGGACTTCCATTTAACGGACAGCCTGGGACGGGTCTGGCAGTGCGGCACGATCCAGCTGGATATGAATCTGCCGGAACGCTTTGATCTGACATATGTCGACGCGGACGGTTCCAAGAAACGTCCGATCATGCTGCACCGCGTTATCTTTGGCTCGATCGAGCGCTTTATCGGCATTCTGATCGAACATTACGCCGGTGCTTTCCCGATGTGGCTGGCGCCGCAGCAGGTCGTCATCGTTCCAGTGCATCATGAACGGCATCTGGACTATGCGAAAGAATTGGAAGCGATGTTGTTGGCCAAGGGCGTGCGCGTGAAGGTCGACGGCCGCAACGAAAAGCTGGGCTACCGCGTTCGTGAAGCGCAGACGCATAAGATTCCGATGCAGATTGTCGTCGGCGACGGTGAGGTTGAAAACAACACGGCGACGGTTCGCCGGTATGGCAAGAAAGACTCCGTTACAATCAGCAAAGAGGAACTGCTGGAAAGCATCCTCAACGAAATTGAAACGAAGGCGCGCGTATGAAGAAATGGCTTTGTTTCCTCAGCGTTCTTGCGCTGACGGCAGGGTGCGCCGCCAATCCTAAAACACCGGAAGCAACTCCGGAAACATCGCCGGAGCCGACTGTGGAAACCACGCCGGTTTCCTTGTCGATCCTGGGTCCGACCGGAGCTCCGGCGCTGGCCTTGATCGCGCCGATGAAGGCGGGACAGGATGTGACGCTTGTCGACGGTACGGATGTGCTGCAGGCCGCGTTCGTCAATCCGAATCCGGAATATGACGTGATCGTCGCGCCGAGCAATCTGGGTGCGAAGCTGGCCGCCAATGGCAAAACAACCTACCGGATGGAAAGTATCTTAACCTGGGGAAATCTGTATCTGGTCGCGGCGGATGAAGCGGCCTTGGAAAACGCGGGTGTCTTTGCGGCTTTCGGCGAGGGTGCGGTGCCGGGTAAGGTGCTGGAAACCGTTTTGCAGGCTAATCCGGTTACGCCGGAAATCACCTGGTATGCCAGTGTGGCGGAAGTCCAGGGCGCTATGCTGGCAGGGAAAGCCGACGTAGCGCTGATGGCGGAGCCGGCGGCGACGGCGACAATCGCCAAAGCGAAGGAGAACGGTCAGGAACTGAAGATCGTCATGGATCTGCAGGAACAATGGAAAACGGCTACCGGAACCCAGGGCTATCCGCAGGCGGCGCTGTTTGTCCGTCAGGATCTGCCGGAAGAAAAGAAAGCAGCCGTTGAAACCATGCTGCAGTCGATGCGCGATTATCTGGCGCAGGCGGAACAGGATTCGTCGATCGTTGAAGCGGATATTGAAACACTGGGTGCTCAGACGCTGGGCGTGCCTGGCGGCGCTGTGATCGCTAAGACATGGACGCGGATGAATCTCAACATCGTTAACGCACAGGAAGTCCAGAGCGAACTGGAATCCTTCCTCACGCTGTTTGAGATTACGGAACTCGCGGGCATACTGGCGGAATAAAACAAAAGATTCACTGAGAGAAGGTCAAGCCGGCCTTCTTTTTTTTGGATTGTAAAAATTTTGTTAAGAAAAGAAATAATTTTCAGAATGTGTTGAAAACGAATGAAAACAAGCGATATAATAGAAATCAGAGAAAGGGTGGTACACCAATGACGATGGACTTAAACGAACGGATTTTTTATTACTTTAACGAACTGACAAAGATCCCGCACGGTTCCCGCAACGAAAAACAGCTGAGCGACTGGCTCGTTCAATTTGCGAAGGATCATGGCCTGCGCTGGATTCAGGATGAGATGAACAACGTCATCATTTATAAAGCCGGCACCATTGGTCTGGAAAAGGCAGGCGCGGTGATTCTGCAGGCGCATATGGACATGGTCTGCGAGAAGGAAGCGGGCGTGGATTTTGACTTTGAAACGCAGGCGTTGAATACTTATGTGGAGGACGGCTGGCTGAAAGCCCGCGGCACGACGCTGGGGGCGGACGACGGCGTGGGTGTCGCGATGATGCTGGCGCTTCTGGAAGCGGATCAGAAACCGCATCCGCCGCTGGAATGCGTGTTCACAGTGATGGAAGAGATCGGCCTGAATGGCGCGCAAGGGTTAAAGAAAGACTATTTTACGGCGAAACGGATGATCAACATGGACTGCGGCGGCGAAGATAAAACCGTGGTTTCCACCGCGGGCGGGTTAGTCTGTACGATGACGATGGTGCGACCGCAGGAAAAATTGGAAGGCATCGGCTGGAAATTGACGGTTTCCGGACTGAAAGGCGGACATTCCGGTTCCAATATCGACAAGGAGCTGGGCAATGCGAACAAAATCGCGGTTCGCTGTCTGCGGGAGCTGGTCAAAAATGAGCTGGGGGTCTGGATCGCGGATTGGGACGGCGGCAATAAGGACAACGCGATTCCGCGCGATTGCTGGATTCGGTTCGCCAGCCAGGATTCGCGCAAGGTTCAGAAGTGCGTCGAGCAGGTAGCGGAACAGGTAAAGGCGGAGCTGAAGGCCAGCGATCCGGACGTTGCCATTACATTGGAAGCCGATTCTACGATCAGCGCGGTTTACTCCGCACAGGATTCGAAAGCGTTCATCAATTTCATCACCGTCCTGCCAAGCGGTCTGCGCGCCAAAAGCATGGCGATTCCGGGCCTGACCTGGGCTTCAGAAAATCTGGCCTCGATCAAGCGGCGCGGATCTAGTCTGATCGTCACAATTTCGATGCGTTCAGCGCAAAAGAGCTGGATTGAAAAAATGAGCGATGAACTAACGATCCTGGCGGGATTGTATGGCTGGACCTGCAGCTTTGCCAACGGTTATCCGGCATGGGATTATTGTGAAAAGAGCGCGATGCGGCAGAAGCTGGCGGCCCTGGTTCAACAGAAAACCGGGAAGGAATTAAAAACGGAAGCCGGCCATGGCGGCACGGAATGCGGCGTGTTCTGCGAGATGATTCCGGGGATTGATATCGTGACGATCGTACCGGAAGCCAGCGGCGCGCATACACCGCAGGAAAAGCTGAACCTGGCGTCATTTAAACGGACATACGACCTGCTTTGCGAGCTGTTGGCGAGCCTGGAAGATTAATGCTTTATTCTGATTAGTTTTTGCTTGGCAAGGGGGGGATGCGTATGGATCTGGATCTGATTTACGATTATTTTGACGAGGAACGTCGCTTAACCGCGACGCCGGCCCGAAGCATTGAACTGTTGACGACGAGAATGCAGATTGCGAAAGTGCTGAAACCGGGTATGCGGATTCTGGATGTAGGAGCTGGAAGCGGAGCCTACAGTCTGGCTTATGCCCAGGAGGGCTATGCGGTCACCGCGGTGGAACCCGTAAAAAAGCACTGTGCGCTCATGAAGGCGAAACGCCGGCCGGCCATGGATCTGACGATCCTGGAAGGCAATGCCCTCGATCTGACGATGCTGGAAGCCGCTTCGTTCGACGTCGTCCTGTGTTTGGGACCGCTCTATCATCTTGCGCATGAAGCACAGCGGACACGCTGTCTTGAACAGGTGCTGCGCGCGCTGAAACCTGGCGGATCCGCATTCTTCGCTTTTATCAATAACGATATGGTGTTCATAACGGAAGCGATGGTCTACAATCCGGATTTTCTGGACAACGGCCGGTATGACCGCAGCACGTTTAAGGTGGCGGATATCCCGTTTGTTTTTCTGACGCTGGATCAGGTCCTCCGCTGGCTGGCTACGCTTGGCTGGAAACCGGCTCAGGTTTTTGCCGCGGACGGCATGGCCGAGCTGCTGGCGGACAAAGTGAACGCACTGAGCGCCGAACAGTTTCAGCAATGGCTTGCGTTTCACTGGGCGATGTGCGAGAAGCCGGCGATGCTGGGCGCGAGTAATCATGTTGTTTTCAGGCTGGATAAAGTGTGAAAAATATCGCAAAAGGGCGGAGCTGACCGCCTTTTTTGTGCATGGATTCGCAAGGTCGGGAAAGGGCGAAAAATGGGAAATAAAGATAGCGTTTTCATTCAGACTGATGATATAATAAATCCATGAGAAAACAGCGAGCCGGTTTGAAAAAAGAACAGTTCCTTACGATCGTGATCCTGATGATCCTCTGGCAGCTGCTGGCGCTGAGCGTCAATAACGACATTTTGATCCCGATGCCTCTGGACGTGGCGCGGCGGATGCTTGCGGATGTATCGCAGCCGGCTTTCTACGCGCAGACGCTGAGCACTCTGGGGCGGATGCTCAAAGGCTTTGGAATTTCGCTGATCCTCGCGTTGGTCTGCGGGTTTGCGGCGGCGACGCAGCCGGTGATCCGGCGCTTGATCGAACCGCTCGAGGTGATCGTCAAAACGATTCCCAATTTGTCCTACATTATGATTTTCCTGATCTGGCTGGGCAGCGAAGGCAGCGTCATGGTTACCAGCTTCTGCGTGCTGTTCCCGGTCTTTTATACAGCGGTTTTGTTAAGCCAGGATCTATTGGACAGCGAGCTGCAGGATGTGCTGCGATGCTACCCGGAAAGATCTGTGTCTGTTTTCTGGAAAGTACGTCTTCCGCAGGCTTTGCCGCATCTGTTGGCGGCGATGAAAACCGGCTTCGGCTTAGGTTTGCGGGTCTGCGTCATGGCGGAGGTGCTGACGCAGGTGAGAGTTGGAATCGGCCGGCAGATGTCGTATGCGGCGCGGATCGCGCTGGATATGACGGGTCTGTTCGCCTGGACGCTGTGGATTATTCTGATCAGCGCTGCGGCGGACGGCTTGTTCAGCTGGCTGCAGAAAAAGGTTGAATCATCCCTGTGATGTTTTCAATATAGAAACCCAAATAACACGTGGAGGTGAAAGGATGGGGAAACTCAACGAACAGTCGGTGCAGGTTATTGATCGGATCGTCGATCGGCATCGCGGCCGGCCGGGACCGGTGAAGCTGATGCTGCACGACGTCCAGAAAGAGCTGGGCTATATTCCATTTGAAGCAATGGAGAAAATTGCCGCAGCGTCAGGTGTTTCAGCTGCTGAGGTGTATGGCGTCGTCACGTTCTATACGCAGTTTACGACCGAACCGAAGGGCAAGCATGTCATCAATGTGTGCATGGGCACAGCCTGTTATGTCAAAGGATCGGCGGATTTACTGCAGCGGATTTGCGATCTGACCGGAACGAAGGTCAATCAGACAAGCGCCGACGGCCTGTTTTCGCTCGATGCGACGCGCTGCCTGGGGGCATGCGGATTAGCGCCGGTAGCGATTCTGGACGATCAGGTATACGGCAACGCGACCAGCTCCACCGCGCTGGAGGACCGGATCAAAGCGATCATTAAAACCGAGTCTGGCGTTCAGTAAAAGAAGAAAGAGGAGAAGCACATGAAATCATGGAATGAACTTCGCGAACTCCGGGCGAGCGCGGCGAAGGAAATCGCATTGCGCAATCCGGGAGCTTCGACCGCTGCGGGGCCGGAACGGCTGCATGTTTTAGTCTGTGCCGGCACCGGATGCACATCGTCATCTTCGGCGCTGATCATGGAGCAGATGCAGCAGCAGTTAACCGCCCGCGGTCTGGATCAGGAAGTCCGCGTCATCAAGACCGGCTGTTTCGGCCTGTGCCAGAAAGGTCCGATCGTTGCGGTCTATCCCGATAAAATTTTCTACTGCCATGTCAAACCGGACGATGTCGGCGAGATCATCGAACAGCACTTCATCGGCGGGCAGCCGGTAAAACGGCTGGAGATGAACGACATTGACGAAATCACGCAGGAAAAGATCTTTGATATCGACAAGATCCGCTTCTATGCCAAGCAGCAGCGGATCGCGTTAAAAAACTGCGGTCAGCTCGATCCGGAGAATATCCGCGAATACATCGCCCGCGACGGCTATGAAGCGCTGGCGAAAGCGCTGCATGAAATGCAGCCGCAGGAAGTGATCGACGAAATTAAGAAATCCGGCCTGCGCGGCCGCGGCGGCGGGGGCTTCCCGACCGGTGTGAAATGGCAGTTTGCGGCAGATCAGCCGGCGGGCGACAAGTATGTTATCTGCAATGCCGACGAAGGCGATCCGGGCGCGTTTATGGATCGTTCGATTTTGGAAGGCGATCCACATGCCGTCTTGGAAGCGATGGCGATCGCGGGCTATGCGATCGGCGCCCAGCAGGGTTATGTGTATATCCGCGCGGAATACCCGATCGCGGTGAAACGCTTGCAGATTGCGATCGAACAGGCGAAGGAACTCGGTCTGTTCGGCGAGCATATCTTGGGCACGGACTTCAGCTTTGATATCGAGATCCGCCTGGGCGCGGGCGCGTTTGTCTGCGGTGAGGAAACCGCGCTGATCCAGTCGATCGAAGGCAAGCGTGGCATGCCGGTGCCGAAGCCGCCGTTCCCGGCGGTCAGCGGCGTCTGGGGCAAGCCGACGATTATCAACAACGTCGAAACCTATGCCAATGTGGCGCAGATCATCCTGAAGGGCTCCGGCTGGTTCAATGCGATCGGCACGGAGAAATCCAAGGGTACCAAGGTCTTTGCGTTAGGCGGTAAAATCGTCAACACCGGACTGGTTGAGATTCCGATGGGCACGACGCTGCGCGAGGTGATTTATGAAATCGGCGGCGGCTGCCCGAACGGCAAGAAGTTCAAAGCGGTGCAGACCGGCGGCCCAAGCGGCGGCTGTTTGACCGTCGAGGATTTGGATACGCCGATTGACTTTGACAATCTGATCGCTTTGGGCTCGATGATGGGGTCCGGCGGAATGATCGTTTTGGATGAGGACAACTGCATGGTCGACGTCGCGCGCTTCTACATGGAGTTTATTGTTGACGAATCGTGCGGCAAATGTACGCCGTGCCGCGTCGGCACCAAGCGCATGCTGGAACTGCTGACGGATATCTGCGAAGGCCGTGGAACGATGGAAACGCTGGACGAGCTGGAAACGCTGGGCAAGATGATCAAAGATACCGCATTATGCGGTTTAGGTCAGACCGCTGCCAATCCGGTGCTGTCGACGCTGCGCTTATTCCGCGACGAATATGAAGCGCACGTCAAAGAAAAACGCTGCCCGGCCGGTGTCTGCAAGAAGCTGCTGCATTACTCGATCGATCCGGAGAAGTGCCGCAAATGTTCGATGTGTGCCCGCAACTGTCCGGTCGGCGCGATCAGCGGCGTTCCGGGCCAGAAACCATATGTGATCGACCACGACAAGTGCATCAAGTGCGGCGCTTGTATGGAGACCTGCCGCTTCGGTGCGGTCAAGCGCGATTAAGGAGGGCCGCGGAAACATGACGAAAATTAATTTAAAGATCAATAATATTCCGGTTCAGGCCGAGCCGGGTTCCACCATTCTGGAAGCGGCGCGGGCTGCAGGCATCCAGATCCCAACGCTCTGTTATTTAAAAGACGTCAACAAGACGGGCGCCTGCCGTGTCTGCACGGTTGAGATCAAAGGCGCGAAAAGCCTGGGCGCCGCGTGCGTGTATCCGGTCAGTGAGGGGATGGAGGTCTTCACCAATTCCCAACGGGCTTTGGAAGCGCGTAAGCACACCGTCGAGCTGATTCTGTCCAACCATTGCGGCGAATGCCTTTCCTGCATCCGCAACCAGAACTGCGAGCTGCAGAAGCTGGCGCAGCAGCTGGGGATCCGCAAGGTGCGTTATGAAGGGGAGAAAACACCGCCGACGTTTGACGAGGTTGCGCTAGGGATCGTCCGCGACACGTCCAAGTGCGTGCTGTGCGGACGCTGCATTGAAACCTGCAAGAAGGTTCAGGGCCTGGGCATTCTGAGCTTTATTAACCGCGGCTTCAACACCAAGGTCGCACCGGTCTTTGATAAGAGCTTCAACGACGTCAACTGCATGCAGTGCGGCCAATGCGTCAACGCCTGCCCGGTCGGCGCTTTGTTTGAAAAAGAAGACATTCACCGCGTCATTGAAGCACTGAACGATCCGGATCAGCATGTCATCGTCCAGACGGCCCCGGCGGTACGCGCAGCGTTAGGCGAGGAGTTCGGCCTGCCGATCGGCACGCGCGTTACCGGCAGGATGGCCGCAGCGCTGCGGCGGATCGGGTTTGACCGCGTCTATGATACCAACTATGCCGCGGATCTGACGATCATGGAGGAAGGCCATGAGTTCATTGAGCGCGTCCAGCATCAGGGTGTGCTGCCGATGATCACAAGCTGTTCGCCAGGCTGGATCCGGTATTGTGAATTTGAATATCCGGATCTGCTGGAGCATTTGAGTTCCTGCAAGTCGCCGCACATGATGTTCGGCGCGATTCTGAAATCTTATTACGCGCAGACGCATAATCTGGATCCGCGCAAGATCACGGTCGTTTCCATCATGCCGTGCACCGCGAAGAAGGCGGAGGTCGTCCGCCCGGAAATGCGCAAGGATGGCGTGGCGGATGTGGACGTTGTCCTGACGACGAGAGAATTAGGGCGGCTGATCAAGATGTATGGAATCAATTTTGAGAATCTGCCGGATGAAGATTTTGATCAGGATATGTTCGGACAATATTCCGGAGCCGGCGTGATCTTCGGCGCCAGCGGCGGGGTCATGGAAGCGGCGTTAAGAACCGTCAAGGAAACGCTGGAAAACAAACCACTGGATAGTCTGGACTTCACGGTTGTCCGGGGTATGGAAGGTGTGAAGACGGCGGAGCTGGAGGTCGCGGGGATGCAGGTTAAAGTCGCGGTCGCTTCCAGTATGAGCTGTGCCAAGCCGCTGCTGGATGAAATCCGCGCCGGCACCTCGCCGTATCATTTCATCGAGATCATGGGCTGCCCGGGCGGCTGCATCAACGGCGGCGGTCAGCCGATTATCAACGCGTCGATCCGCAACGGCTTTAAGCCGATTGACTGGAAGAAGGAACGGGCAAAGGCGTTATATGATGAGGACGCGCTGCAGAGTGTGCGTAAATCGCATGAGAATCCGCAGATCATCGCGCTGTATGATCAATTTCTGAAAGAACCGGGAAGTCCGCTGGCGCATGAGCTGCTTCATACGACGTATTCCAAAAAAGAACGTTTCAAATAAGACAGTTGTTAAAAGATAAAGCAAAGAGGGAAGGACTTCATGTTTTTCCTTCTTTCGCTTTTTGCGGAGGGAGTGCGGGACATTGAAAAAGATTTTAAAAGGTATCGGTGTGATGATCGCCGGGCTGATCGCTTTGATCGTTAGCTATGGGATTTTTATGCAGGTCAATTATTACCGGATCGCGGATTATCAAAGCTTGGAAACGGTGAACAATCCGCCGGCGCGGCTTGATGTTGATCAGGAGTATACGCTGATGACGTACAATCTTGGCTTTGGAGCGTATTCGGACGACTATTCTTTCTTCATGGATACCGGAAAGATGAAAGACGGGAAAGCGACGCGGGGAAAGCATGGCCGGGCTTTAAGCAAGGAAGCAGTGATTGCCAATACGCAGGGCAGTCTCGCCCTGATCCAACAATCATCGCCGGATTTTATATTCCTGCAGGAAGTCGATGTGAAGTCGTCGCGGAGTTATGGCGTCGATCAGGCGGCAATCCTTCGCTCTGCATTTTCGGGGTATGGCAGCGTCTTTGCCTTGAACTTCCATAGTCCGTATTTAATCGTCCCGCCGCAGGAACCGCATGGTTCGGTGCAGTCCGGATTGTTGACGCTGTCGAATTGGCATGTGGATGAAAATGTGCGGCGGCAGTTTCCTGTCGACGGCTCTTTTATTACAAAGTTTACCGACTTGGACCGGTGTTTTCTGATCAGCCGGTTAGGATTAGATAACGGAAAAGAGCTGGTGCTGATTAATGTTCATCTGTCAGCCTACGATCAGGGAGGAACGATCCGCGCGCAGCAGCTGGCCTTGCTTAACCAAGTGCTGATTCAGGAGCGCGAACAGGGAAATTATGTGATCGCGGGCGGTGATTTTAATCATGACATCGCCGGTACGTTGGATTTCTTTCCTTCCCAGCAGCAGGTTCCGGATTGGATTTTTGCGATGAACACCGCGGATCTGGCAGAAGGGTATCACTTTGTTCGGGCAGATAACGCCGATGAAACCGCGACCTGTCGCGGCGCGGATATTCCGTTTGAGGCGGGGGTCACGTACCAGGCAATTGTCGACGGATTCTTGGTTTCGGATAATCTTACGGCGACAGCGGAGAATATCCAGAATGACTATCGGTATTCCGATCATAATCCGGTCGTATTGGAATTCAGAATGAATTAGTTGAAGGTTAGAGCGTGATAGAGGGGGCTCCGGCATAATGGCCGGGGTCTTTTTTTATGAATTTGTTAGGAATTGCTTCGTTATAATTATGTGGCTGAATAACCATACAGGACATGAATTTGGTTGTTGATTACATTTAAGCCCCTTTTTATGGCAAAAAAATCACACATTTTTTGACAAACAAAATTCAATGCCAAAAACTGGTAGAATCGTTTATTTTTAATACATGTCCCATTATAAATGGCTTATTTCCTTGTGTCAATAATAGTGTACATTATCTGACGGTTAGCGACTGTTAGAGATTTCGCAGGGGGCGAAGGAAGCAGTTCTTTTTTTATGAACTGATTCCCATCGAGAGAGGGGGAGCAGCATGACCAAAGGTGAAAGCATCGAGCTTAGAACAAGGATATCGGTATCATTATCAATTAAAAAATGGGTCGGCAAGGGGATTAAGCGTCTCAACGATATCCTGGCGGGGATTGCCGGATGTCTGCTTCTGATTCCGCTTTACTTCTATGTCCGCCATAAAAATCATCAGGAAGGCGACTATGATCCGGTGTTCTTTAAACAGACACGGATTGGCAAGGATGGCAAGCCGTTTGAAATGATCAAATTTCGATCGATGATTCCGAATGCAGAAGCCATCCTTGAACAGTTGATGAAGACGGATCCCAAGATCCGGGAAGAATATACAATACATAAAAAATTAAGACAGGATCCGCGCATCACCACGGCGGGTGAATTTCTTAGAAAGACGTCGCTCGATGAATTTCCGCAGTTAATCAACGTTCTGAAGGGCGAAATGACACTGATCGGTCCGCGTCCTTATCTGCCGCGGGAGAAAGAAGATATGGGCGAATATTATAATCAGATTATTCAGGTCAAACCCGGCTTAGGCGGGTTGTGGCAAGTCCGGGGACGAAGTGATCTCAGCTTCCACGACCGCTGCGAACTGGATAAAGAATATGTCGAAAACTGGAATTTGCTGTGGGATTTCAAGATTCTGTTGAAAACGTTGCAGATTGTCCTTTTAAGAAAGGGGGCAATGTGATGCGCTGGTATTTTGTTGAAGTTGAAAAGCATCATGAGGAAGATGTCCTGGAATTAATGAAAAGCTCACCTTTCGAAGCTTTCCTACCCAAGAAACAACGTTATTTCAAAAAGCAGGTATTGGTGACCTGGGTAGAGCGCCTGTTATTTCCAGGAACGATCATGATTACCAGTGATTTTCCTCAAGCTGAATTTACAAAACAGTTCAACGAATGGCTTTCTCAGCATTCCGATATATCTCAGTGGATTCATTTAGAAGAAAAAGAGTATTTCTCCCTCCAGGAAGATGAACGGCTTTTCCTGAATTCATTAATGAATGAACAGCATGTAATTCCGATTTCAAACGGCTTCTTAAATGAGAAGCAATTAATTGTCGAATCCGGACCTTTGCAAGGATTGGAATCGCGGATAAAGAAGATTGACCGGCATCAGCGAACCGCGCAGGTTCAGTTTCAGATCTGCGGCCAGTTGATGTTGCTTTACTTGGGATTGATTGTTAAACAAAATGATTGAATTTGATTTGGATAGTTGCATGGGCACTTCCAATTCAGTTTCATGGTTATTTTTTACAAACTCATCGGAAGCTTGAGGTGGCGAAGCCTACCTTTTTTTATTAATCGACAAGGATGTGACAAAATTGAAGAAAAAACAGAAAAGAAACAAAACAAAGATTTTGTTGATTGTGGCGGGTACGTTAATAGGTTTAATCGCTGTGATTGGCATCAGCGGAAATTTGTATGTAGATTCTTTATTAAATAAGACTAACCGTTCAAAGAAACTGACCGATGAACAAGCAATGGTGAATCAGGAAGTTAAAGATCAAGTGCAGGACCACAAGATTGTAAATATCGCTTTATTCGGTTCCGACAATCAGGATTGGAACGAGTGGACTGATACTGAAATGCAGCGGTCCGATGCGACAAAGATTATCTCTTTAGATTTTAACGCAAAGAAAATCAAAATCACTTCATTGCAGAGAGATACTCTAGTCTATCTTCCTGAACCCTACAATGATTATGATAAATTAAATCATGCCCATTGGCGCGGAGGTCCAGAATTAGCGATTCAGACGATCAATTTGAATTTTGATATGGATATAACGCAATATGTCGGATTCAGCTTTGAAGCGACAGTAAAGTTGGTTGATTTGGTCGGCGGAATTGATCTTTATCTGACAGCCGAGGAAACACATCAAAAGATTCGTGATTTACAAATTGACGGCGATGACGGAGTTTATCATCTGAACGGTCAACAAGTGAAAGAGTATTGCCGGATCCGAACCATTGACGATGACTTTCATCGCATGAAACGTCAGAACACCGTCATTATGGCCATCCTGACAGAACTCAGAACAAAGAATTTCTGGGAACTGATGGATATCGTTGAAGACATGATGCCTTGGATCGAAACGAATCTGACTAACGATCAAATTAAGAATTATATTATGAATCTACTGACCTTTGATTTAAAACATATTGATCAATACCAGATTCCTTCTGCTGGAATGGAAGCCATCTACAAAACCGTAGAATATAATGATTTCAGTCCACTGTATATAATGGATAGCTATCAACAGATGGTGAAGGACATTCATGAGAACATCTATGAAATGGAAAATTATCAGCCAAGTACAAAGGTAATTGAACTTGAGAAGTCAATCTATGAGAAATTCGGAGGACCTGAATAAGGTTCTTTTTTAGTGAGAAGAGAAAAGGGAGAAAAGAAAAATGAACGAGAACGAAGAAATTGAAATCGATCTGTCGCGAGTGTTTGAAATCATCAAAAAACATTTTAAACCTTTCGTACTGATCATTCTGGCCGCTTCCATTGTGGCTGCTTTGATCACACTGTTTCTGATACCAAAAAAATATACGGCGGAAGCAAAGCTGATCATTGTCCAGAAATCTAATCCGGACAGTCAACAGATCAGCTATAACGACCTTCAAACATCACAAAAGCTGGTAAATACTTATAGCGAGATTTTGAAGAGTGAAGCGATCAGTGATGAAGTGATTCGAAATCTGAAGTTAGAAGACTTAGATACGGAAGGGTATCAGAAAATTGTTAAGATCAGTTCAGTGAAAGATACGGAAGTCATTACGATTGCAGTAACATCAAAAGATCCAAAAGAAGCCGCAGTGATTGCGAATGAGATCGTGGATGTATTTCGAGATAAGATCTATTCTATTATGAACATTGAGAATGTAACAGTTTTAAATTCCGCAAAAATTCCAGAGAAGAAATCCAGTCCATCAAATATTAAAAATACAATGATTGGTTTCTTGCTGGGCTGTGTTATTGATGGCTGCATTGTTTTATACATTCTATTGAATGATCGAAATATCCGGACCGAAGAAGAATTAAAACAGATTTTTGATTATCCGATTATCGGTTTAATACCTGATATGACGCATGGAATAGGAGGTGCAGAATAATGTTAAGAGTTGGAGAAGAATTAATTACTATTCTGGATCCTGAATCTTCTGCATCCGAAGCTTACCGAATATTAAGAACCAATATTCTGATGCGGAACTTCGATCGGGATATGAAAGTCATCAACATTATTTCAACAACTGCCCAGGAAGGAAAAACGACTTGTGTTCTCAATCTGGCTATGGTATATGCCCAATTACAGAAGAAAGTCTTAGTCATTGATTTAGACTTACGCATGCCAACGATTCATAAAAAACTGAAGTTAAAGAATAAAAAAGGTATCTCGGATATCATCGGGCATCAAGCAGAATTTGAAGAAGTGGTTCTACAACCTTATGAGAATGTGGATGTGATTACCGCAGGAACGAAGATCCCATTTGCTTCCGAGTTTATCCAGTCAAACGCTTTGAAAGAATTCATTGAGGAGAGAAAGAAAGAATACGACTTAATCCTTTTGGATTGCCCTCCGGTTGGATTGGTGACGGATGGCATCGTGGCAGCTTCTTACTGTGATGGAACGATTCTAATCTGTGCCTCGAATCGGAATGACCGGAAAGAATTACTTCGAGTCAAAGATCAGTTAGAACAGACACAAGTGAATGTCATTGGAATTGTGATGACGATGATGCCGGTTCAACGAAAATACTATAACAGCTATGGTTATCGATATAGCGATACACAGAAAAAGACAACACAGAAGAAAAAGAAGAATTCAATCCTTTCATCCATCACGAAAAAGAGTGATAAAAAGAAATGATTGATATTCATAGTCATTTGATTCCAGGAGTGGATGACGGAAGTCAGAGCCTAGAAGAATCACTCTCTTTATTGAAGCAAGCTGAACGAGATGGTATCACAGAATTGATTACAACTCCGCATTTCATGAAAAATGGTGAATTCAGGATGAAAGCGTCAGAGCTTGTTAAGCGATTCAATGAACTGAAACAGGCTTATAAAGGTCCGATTAAGCTTCATTTAGGGAATGAGCTCTATATTCACCCTGACTTACCAGAACTATTAGAAAGGGGAGAAGTCTTAACCTTAGCTGAATCAGATTACATCCTAGTCGAGTTTCCATTTCAAAATTATAGAGATGAATATGATGAAATTCTCTATGAGCTGGCACTAAGATATCGAATCATTATCGCTCATCCTGAACGTTATCGATATGTTCAGAATGATCCGAACTTTTGTCTTCGATGGCTGAATGAAGGGTATCTGTTACAAGCAAACCAAAACAGTTTATTTAAGAAAGAAACAAAGAGAGTGCTCATTCTAATGATCGAACATGGCTTTATTAGTTTTGTAGCCAGTGATGCCCATAACGTACATCGACCTTGCTTACTCTCAGAAGCAAAAGCATTTCTTGAAGAAGAATTTGGAAATACTATAGCATTTCAACTGATTGAGGAGAACCCAAGAAAGATTTTGAGTAATGAAAAGATTCTTCATTATCATCGAAAGAAAATTCAGAAAAAGAGACGAAAGTTGAATTTGAATATATTCCAGAGAACAATTTAAAAACCCATTAGTGCTCTTGAATAATTGTTTAAAAGTCTTTAATTGAAAGAAGTAGTTTGGGATATAGGGATATTTATAAAATGGAAAAAAATTAATCATGAAATCAAAATTAGCTGAATTCATATTGCTGTAACTTGCCTAAATTTATACTATTTTTCTTAATGGTCTACTAGACTGGGTTCTTACTCGGATTTAGGCGAAGATAAAAAGGGCAGGCAAGATATAACGCTTTATTTTACCTGCTTCTTTGTATGGAAATTCTATTCCTACCCTAAACCGAGTAAGAATCATAGACTATGTAGGTTCTTTTGTTTTATTAGGCTTAACTATAAATGCGATATGAGATAGATGTTGCTTAGTAAAGATGTGGCATGATAGAAATAAGAAAAGGCAGAGAATTAAAAACTTATCTCTATGTTTTTCGTATCTTCTTAGGCGAAAAATTAATGAAAATCCCGTAAATACAGAACATTGAGTAGACATAAAGAAGGTGGGCATGCCGCATTAAATAGAGAAAATCTACCTATTGTTTTAGATGAAGAAGAAAAAGTTTCAAAATCGTTTTGATGTTGGTTTTGATGAAAATGAAAGTCTCCATGATGGGACTATTTGGGGGAAGCGCATAGTAAATGATGAATGAAAAAGCAAACAAAAAGAAACTGAAAATAGCGATGTTGGGGCAAAAACGAATTCCGTCGAGAGAAGGTGGAATAGAAATTGTTGTAGAAGAATTATCTACCAGAATGGTTGTGTTGGGACATCAAGTAACCTGCTATAACCGTAAGGGACATCATGTAAGCGGCAAAGAATTCGATGATAGTGCATCGAGCGAGTATAAGGGTGTTCGCCTTAAATCAGTCTGTACTATTGATAAGAAGGGATTGGCTGCAATGAGCTCATCTTTTTTTGCCTCTTTAAAAGCTGCTTTTGGAAGATATGATGTGGTTCACTTCCATGCAGAGGGTCCATGTGCAATGCTGTGGTTACCAAAGCTGTTTGGTAAGAGATGTATTGCAACGGTTCATGGCCTGGATCACCAAAGAGCGAAGTGGGGAAAGTTTGCTCGTACATATATTATGTTTGGCGAAAAATGTACTGTTAAATTTGCGGATGAAATTATTGTGTTGAGCGAGAGTGCTCGAAATTATTTTAAATTTACATATGGACGCGAAACACGGTTTATTCCAAATGGAGTGAACAGACCAGTTCAGAGAAGTATAAAGTTATTGAAAGAAAAATATCCTTTAGTAGCTGAAAAAGGTTATTTTTTGAGCCTTGCGAGAATTGTTCCGGAAAAGGGTTTTCATTATTTGATTGAAGCATTTAAGCAGGTTAAGACAGATAAGATGCTTGTGGTTGCTGGTGGTGCTTCAGATAGCGGAGAATACATGGAACAGCTTAAAGCAATGGCTGTCGATGACAATCGAATTGTTTTTACTGGATTTGTCCAGGGACAATTGTTAGAAGAATTATATAGTAATGCTTATGTTTATTGCTTGCCGAGCGATTTGGAAGGTATGCCACTAAGCCTGCTGGAAGCAATGAGTTATGACAACTGCTGTTTAACCTCAGATATTGCAGAGTGTGCAGAAGTGGTTGAAGATAAGGCAGTTACTTTTGCAAAGAGCAATGTTGATGATTTGAGAGAGAAATTACAGATGCTTTGCGATCACCCGGAAAGGAGAGAGAAGTATAAAGGCGAAGCCGCGGACTTTATTTGCCAGAAATATAACTGGGATGATGTAGTAGAACGAACATTGGAATTATATAAGAAATAAAGTGAAAGGAATTAGAATAGATGAAGGTCTTAATGATTAACAATCTCCTCTAACCGAACACAGGTAGTGAGATGTACATAGTGAAAACGCTGGAAAAATAGCGTATTTACGGCACTTTCCAAGAGATGGGCAGAGCTGCGAGTGCGGTTTTTATCTCGCTACTTAGGTTCAGTAACAGCATATGATTTTATCATAAGGACTTTCAGTATCACTACCTGCGTTTGTATGGAGCACTCTGGTTTATGAATAACACATTGGAAGTGCTGCATCTGAACAGAGGTAGTGAAATAGAACATAGAATAAGGAGAAATACAACGTGAGGACGCTGATTTTGAATAAATTTCTGCACCGAAACGGCGGAAGTGAGACGTATATATTCAAATTGGGTGAGGCACTGGAGCAGCATGGACATGAGGTTCAGTACTTCGGAATGGAGCACGAAGGCCGCTGCGTGGGCAACCGGGTTAATGCTTATACATCCGATATGGATTTCCACGGTGGCAGCAAGCTGAGCAAGCTGACCTACCCAATCAAGACGATTTACAGCAAGGAAGCACGGGTGCAGCTGAGAAAAGTTCTGGACGATTTCCGGCCGGATGTCTGTCATCTGAACAACTTTAACTACCAGCTGACGCCTTCTATCATTCTGGAAATCGTGAAGTGGCGTAAGGAGACCGGAAGGAATTGCAAAATCATCTTCACGGCACATGACTACCAGCTGGTCTGCCCGAACCACATGCTGAATAATCCGAACACCCACCAGAACTGTGAGAAGTGCCTCGGCGGCCATTTCGTGAACTGCATGAAAGGCAAGTGCATCCACGGCTCCACGGCGAAGTCTGCCATCGGCATGATGGAGGCCGAGTTCTGGAAGTGGAAAGGGACTTACAAGTATATTGACACCATGATCTGCTGCTCTGAGTTCATGAAGAGCAAGATGGACAGCAATCCGCTGTTTGCGACGAAGACCTTGGCAATGCATAATTTCATCGATAAGGTGGAGTGGAAAGAGACAGAAAAGAAGGATTACGTCCTCTACTTCGGCCGCTTCTCTGAGGAGAAGGGCATCGGCACACTCATCAAGGTCTGTAAGGAGCTATCGGATGTGCAGTTTATCTTCGCCGGTACTGGCCCGTTGGAGGAGAGTATCAAGGGTGTAAGCAACATCAAGAATGTCGGATTCCAGAAGGGCGAAGCACTGGAAAAGCTGATCCGTGAAGCACGGTTCTCCATCTACCCATCCGAGTGGTACGAGAACTGCCCGTTCTCCGTGATGGAATCCCAGATGTATGGCACGCCGGTGCTGGGTGCTGATATTGGTGGTATCCCGGAACTGATCCAAGTCGGTAAGACTGGTGAGCTGTTTAAGAGCGGGGATGGTGACGAGCTGAAGAGCAAGATTCAGAAGCTCTGGGGCAATAAGAAGCTATGCGATGAGTATAGCAAGAACTGCAAGGGAATCAGCTTCGATACCATCGATGAGTATTACGAGAAAATTATGAAGGTTTATAGATAAAAGAGAGATAGAGGTATTAGAAAAATGGCTAAAAATAGCGAAAAGAAACTGAATGGTACGGTTATCGTCACTTACCGCTGCAACGCTCGTTGCTCTATGTGCAACCGTTATAAAGCACCTTCCAAGCCGGAAGAAGAAATTAGCATCGAAACCATCAAGAAGCTGCCGAAGATGTACTTCACGAACATCACCGGCGGCGAGCCTTTTATCCGCACCGACCTGAAAGATATTGTGCGTGAACTGTACAAGAAGTCTGATCGTATCGTTATTTCCACAAACGGCTTCTTCACTGACCGTATCGTTGACCTGTGCAAAGAGTTTCCGCAGATCGGTATCCGTATCTCTATCGAAGGTCTGGAACAGACCAACAACGAGATCCGTGGTCTGCAGAACGGCTACCAGCGAGGTTACGGCACACTGAAGAAACTGCGTGAGATGGGCATGAAGGACGTTGGTTTCGGTATGACTGTTCAGGACAAGAACGCACCTGACCTGGTTCCTCTGTACAAGATCTCTAACGAGATGGGTATGGAGTTCGCAACCGCTTCTCTGCATAACAGCTTCTACTTCGTTGAAGCAAAAAACATCATTCATGACCGTCCGATGGTTGCAAAGAACTTCGAGAATCTGGTCAATGAACTGCTCCGTAGCAATAGCCCGAAGAAATGGTTTCGTGCTTACTTTAATCACGGTCTGATCAACTACATCTATGGACAGAAGCGTCTGCTGCCTTGCGATATGAGCTTTGACACTTTCTTCATCGATCCGTATGGCGATGTTATGCCTTGCAATGGTACCAAGGACAAGGAAGTTATGGGCAACCTGAACAATCAGACTTGGGATGAACTGTGGAACAGCCCGGAGGCAGAGAAAGTTCGTGCAAAGGTTCGTTGCTGCGACCGTGACTGCTGGATGATTGGTAGTGTAAGTCCTGCTATGCACAAGTACATCTGGAAGCCTGCTACCTGGGTCCTGGTACATAAATTCAAGACACTGTTCACCAAACATCCGTATTCTATGTACGAGCTGAAGATTTGCCGTGATTACCGTGACGGTAAAGTCACAAAAGAGGAACTCGACAAGTGCAGCACTTGCGATATGAACTGTGTTATTAACAACGGTCTGAGTGAGGCAAGTAAAGAACAGCTGAAGCATAAGACCGGTGAGGAAATCGTGGATGCTGATATCGCACAGCAGATGGAGAATAAGTAATGGAGTTAGCTATTTTAACCCCTACTTTTAATCGGGGGGGTACTCCAAAATCTCTATGAGTCACTGAAAAGGCAAACATGCAAAGACTTTGAGTGGGTTATTGTAGATGATGGGAGTTCTGATAATACACAGGATATTGTTGAAAAGTGGATTGCAGAGGATGAAATCTGTGTCCGCTATCTTTATAAGGAAAACGGTGGAAAGCACACCGCATTGAATTTTGCTATTAAACAGATGGAGTCTAAGCTAACTTTCATCGTTGATTCAGACGATATTTTGGCGGGTGATGCAGTGGAAACAATACTGCGATATCACAGAAGGTATTAAGACGAGACGAATCTGTGTGGTTACGCATTTTTGAGAGCGTATCCGGATGGAAAAATCAATGGAAAAGAATTCATTCCGGACGAAAAAGTAGCATCTTATATTGAAGCAAGAATCAATTCAGATGATACGATGGCAGATAAAGCAGAAGTTTTTAAGACAACATGCTTAAAAGAATTCCCTTTCCCGGAATATCCGGGAGAAAAATTTTTGGGAGAAGATATTGTATGGGTCAGAATGGCAAGAAAGTACATGATGGTTCATATCAATAAGGCAATTTATATTGGAAATTATCTGGAAGATGGTCTTACGAAAAATCGCAGACTTAATAACATAAAATCTCCGGTTGGCTGTATGAACAGAGCAAAAGAATTTATGATGCCGGATATTAATAAAAAGCATCGGATGAAAGCGGCATTGCAGCATATTATCTATGGAAAGTTTGCGGGTGTGAGTGCTGCGGCCATCCTTGGAGATTCACCAGATAAAAAGCTAACGTTGATTTGTTTGGTTCCGGGACTGATTTTACAAAAAATATGGAAGCGAAAGTTTGTTCCAAAGTCTTAAGAAGAGCGGACGTCGTTTCTTAGTTGGAGGAATATAGTAATGAGAAAAGGCGTCGTCTCCGTGGTCTTGCCTATTTATAATGTAGAGAAATATTTGAATCGATGCATAAAAAGTGTGATAAATCAGAGCTATAAAAATTTGGAAATTATTTTAGTCGATGATGGATCACCGGACAACTGTCCAACACTTTGCGATGAGTGGGCAAAGAAAGACAATAGAATAAAGGTTATTCATAAAAAGAATGCAGGACTTGGATATGCCCGAAACACGGGGATTGAAAACGCGACAGGAGAGTATATCTGCTTCTTTGACAGTGATGACTATATCGCGCTTGATACAATTGAAAAGGCATATAGTTTGGCTGTTCAGGAAAAATCCGATATGGTAGTCTTTGGTTTTTGCAATGTCAAGGCCAATGGGGAAACGGGTAAAGCTGTAATTCCGCACACTGAGAAAACCGCATTTTCTGGACAAGAGGTACAAGATATATTTCTGGTCGATTTAATTGGACCGGATGTGAAAAACGGAAAGCAAACAAATTTGTGGATGAGTGCATGGGCATGCCTGTATTCATTGGAAATGATTCAAAAGGCATCTTGGCGATTTGTATCGGAACGTGAGATTATCTCTGAGGATATTTATTCACTGCTGGGACTATACAAATATGTAAGTCGGGTCTCTGTACTACCAGAGGCATTATATTTCTACTGTGAGAATACAGGCTCTTTAACACATACCTACAAGCAAGATCGATATAACAAAATTAAGAACTTTTATAAAGTTTGTTATCAATTGGCAACGGAAAACAACTATAGTGACAATGTAAAGGATAGACTTTCTTATCCGTATCTGTCTAACACAATTGCAGCAATGAAGATGATCGTTGGGGCAGAGCAGCCTAAAAAAGAACGGCTAAAGCAGCTTGAAACAGTTATAAACGATGAAATGTTGCAGGAAGTTATAAATAAGACTTCGCTGACAAAAGAAAAAATGTTGCGAAAATTATTACTCGAAGCAATAAAAAGACGGCGGAAAGAACTTTGCTATTGGATGTTAAAGGCAAAAGGGTGAGGAGATAATTCATGGGAGTCAAAGAAGTCTTAAAGAAAATTACATATGGAAAAAGATACTCATCTGAAACATATATAGATTATCTCCGAAAAATCGGTGTGAAAATAGGTGAGGATTGTACTATATATGTCCCATCCAAAACATTAATCGATGAACAGTATCCGTGGATGATAACAATTGGAAATCATGTGCGTATCACTGAAGGGTGTAAGTTACTTACACATGACTACTCTTGGTCTGTTTTAAAACTGTATAAGGGAATCGAAGAAGATTGTGGTGGCATTTATGGAGCTTCTGGACAAGTGAAAATTAATGATAATGTGTTTATTGGAATGAATACTGTAATATGTCGCGGAGTAACTATTGGGAGTAATGTGATTATTGGTGCAGGAAGTGTTGTGACTAAGGATTGTTCTTCAAATGGTGTTTATGCAGGAGTTCCTGCAAAGCGAATTGCTGAGGTTAATGATTTTTTGGAAAAGAGAAAAAGAGAGCAGTTAAACGAAGCAAAGGCATTGGCGGTTGGATATTATCAAAGATATGGAAAAAGGGCACCAAGAAACGTATTTCATGAGTATTTTATGCTTTTCACACAAGTAAATGATATTTCACCTGAATTTGAGGATAAAATGAAACTTTGCGGGAATTATAAAGAATCGTGGAAATATTTGAATAATCATAAACCCCAATTTACTTCTTTTGAAGAATTTGAGGAGTATTGTTATGGAAAATAAAAAGTGGGGAATAGTATTGCCATATTTTGGAAAATTTGGAAACTATTTTCAATTATTCTTGAATAGTTGTGAAAAAAATACAGGGTTTGAGTGGCTGATTTTTACGGATGATATGACTGAGTACAGATATCCTAAAAATGTTAAGATGATACCGTTTACTTTAGATAGAGTAAAAAAATTAGCCGAAAAGAAAATTGGAATTAATGTATCATTAGCATCACCGTATAAACTGTGCGATTTTAAACCAACATATGGCCTAATCTTTGAAGATTATTTGACTGAATACCAATATTGGGGACACTGTGATTGTGATTTGATTTTTGGAGATTTGGATGCTATTTTGGCACCATTGTTTGATGAAGAATATGATAAAATATTCGCTTCAGGACATCTAACATTGTACAAAAATACAAAAGAAAACTGTAGGGTCTTTATGAAAAACTACAAAGGAAAAACATTATATAGTGAAGCACTGCAATGTGATCAGATTTTTGTATTCGATGAGGATTACATTGGTGAGATGAACCAGGAGGGAAAAAACGTACACTCCATTTTTATTGAATTGGGAAAAAAAATTTATACAAAAGATTTGTCATTTAATGTGTCAGTTGATTGTGGAAAATTTAGAAAAGTGACATATATCCCAGAAAAGAGAAAATTTGAAAGAGAAATATATAAACCTAGGCGCTACTATTGGTACAACGGAAAAATCATGTCACTGGAAGAAAAAAAAACAGGAACACTGATAAAAAAAGAATATTTGTATATCCATTTGCAGAAAAGATATATGCGTGTAAAGTGTAAAGTGGAGTCCAAAATGTTCGAAATCTTGCCGGATAGATTTCGAGCGATAAATAGATTGCCGGTAAATGATTTGGAATTTCATAGAAAGACAATTGGGTTTACATATTTATACTGGTTTGACCAATATAGAGATAAAATTAGAAGGAAGTTAAAAATTAAAAGTAATAGCTGAGGGAGGTGAGAAAAGAGTGAACAATCGATTAAAAGTTAGTGTATACACAATATTTGAAATGTTGGTATATAGTTTGGCTTTTGCTGACATTCGGAATAATATCTTGAAATACGGATTAATTGTGCTTGTTGGTATTTTTCTATTATCCAAATTGTCACATGAACTGTTATTACAAAATAGGATGTTTAATATACTAGTTGCAGGATTTACCGTTGTTTCACTGTTAATTTCGTTTCAGTCTTGTGGGGTGACAAATAGAAATCCTCTTTTAGCAAACATAGTTTTTTGTAGTATTTTCATTGAGTTTGTTTTGATGGCAGAAGTCATTTCAGAAAGAAAAGGAATTCAGCATTTTTTGAAAACAGCAAGTATATGTGCAATAATATTATGTGTAGTTACTGATATATTAGCATTTACGGTAGGTGCAAATAAGGGCATCTATTTGATTGGAACGAAATTTCAGGTAGTTTACCATCATATATTAGCAATTGCATTGTATATGATGTTTAATAAGGATGCGATGGAAAACAGGAAAAGTAGAAAGTATTACATTATCTGTCTAACATTGATCGGAATGTTTATAGTAACGATAATAGTTTCACTCCAAATTGATTGCTCAACAGGAATTATTGGAACGATTGTTTTCTTGGCTTTCGTGTGGTTAATTAGTCTTAATCGGGATTTTTTTGCTAAACCTATTGTATTTCTTGGAGCGGTTCTGCTCGGCTTTTGGTTTATGTGGGGATATGAAGCTATTTTGAACAATCAGCATATTGTTGCTTTGATTACTGTATATCTTCAAAGAAGTATTTCTCTTACAGGTAGAACGATTATTTATACTGAAATGGCAAAGATTATGAATGATCATTGGCTATTAGGATTCGGCTATGGAAGCAGTTATGAAATTTGTCGTTCCCAGATAGGATTTGCGGATACTCAAAATGCATTGATGGAGTGGATAATGCAGATTGGCATCATCGGGTCAGTTTGCTTGATAATTGTATTGATTTACGCCTTTTCAAAATCGAAAAACTTAAAAAACGAAAAGCAATGGATTTGGCTTGCTGGGTATATATATACATTAATATTTATTGGAACAGTCGAGATAACATACACAATGTATTTCTTTGCTGTCCTTGTTTTAATCTATGTGCTTGGAGTAGAAGTAAGGAGGAGGGGCAATGAGTGCATTGATCAGTGTGATTTTACCTGTTTATAAAGTTGAAAAGTACATAGGTAAATGTTTGGATTCTATTTGCAAACAGTCATACGATAGTCTAGAAGTAATTTTGGTTGATGATGGATCACCGGATAGATCAGGGATAATATGTGACCAATATGCCGCAAAACACGCAAATTTTGTGGTGATTCATAAAGAGAATGGTGGTGTATCATCTGCAAGAAAAGAAGGTCTCGCTAGGGCAAATGGTGAATATATTTCTTTTGTAGATAGTGATGACTATTTGGAAAATGACTATTTTGAAAAATTGGCAAATGAAATTGGAGAGAATTGTCCAGACATTATCTGTTGCAATTGTATTGATGAGGGCGATGTACATCAGCCTAATATATGTATCACAGAAGATAGTTGTATTGAAACATTATCGGATAAAATGGAATGTTATTTTGCAGGGATGAGGTTTGCATATGTAGTCTGGGGAAAGTTATATAAGAAAGCATTAATTAGTCAAATTGATATGCCCTCAATGCGATACACAGAAGACACGTATATGATACTACAGGCATTTAAACTAAGCGCTAAGATAGTACTGTTGAATTATGCTGGATATCATTATAGAGTTCAGGAAGAAAGTGCGATGGCAGTCGCAAAAAAGATAGAAGTCATAAGAGATACATTAATTACAATAGAATATGTGGGAGAGATATGCTCAAACTTAAATAACGAATATAAAGAAAAAGCGGATACATTAATGCAAAGGTATTTGTATATTGCTATCCTTGAAAATTGTCGGGGAATGAATCGGACAACAAAATTGATTGATATAAAACCTTACATGAATAAGGCACTTAGTAGTAAAAAGATCAGTCTGCAAAGCATAAAGGAAAAAGCTTTAATAATATTATATTATGCTAATGAAAAAATAGTAAGAAGTACCTTAAGCAAATTTTTAAAAGATAAGATATAAAACGGTGGAATGAATAAATGAGAGTTGGAGTTGTAACCATAACAAATGGACCATGTAATTTTGGGAACCAGTTGCAAAACAGTGCAGTAATAGCGATTTTGGATAAACTGGATGTAAATGCAGATACACTTTTTTTTGTTTATAGAGCAGAGTATTTAGCAAGTATAAAGCATAAATTGAAGAATACAGTATTTTCAGCATTCAAACTTGGAGATTACTTACAGGCGCAACGTGAGTTAGCCTTCGAAATATTTTCAAAAAGATATGTTAAATACACTAAACCGATAAAAAAATCTGTTCCTCCGGAAGTTGTTGATAAATATGATTGCTTTATTTGTGGAAGTGATCAAGTTTGGAACCCCAATTTTAGCACAGATGATATAATGTGGGATTACTATTTGCTTGCTTTTGCACCAGAAAACAAAAGAGTTTCGTTTGCTGCGAGTATAGGTGTGTCTGATATACCCAAGGAAAAGGAGAATAAATTTGTTGGCGCGTTAAATGGATATAGAGCAATATCTGTTAGGGAAGAAGCTGGAGCAACACTTATTAGGGAAAAGGTAGGAAAAACGGCAGAAATGATTATTGATCCAACCTTAATGTTGAATAAAGAAGAATGGGATAGAATAGCTCGAAAACCGAAAAAAATAAATTGTAGTAAAAAATATGTGCTTACATACTTTTTGGGAGGTAAAGGCGAACGAGTTTCCTGTCAAGTTGAAAAACTAAGAAAAAGTGGTTACGAGATATATAATTTATTAGATAGAGGTCAACCGGATTTGTTTACCGCAGACCCTGCAGAATTTGTTTATTTGATATCTAAAGCAAGTTTGATTTTAACGGATTCTTTTCATGCGTGTGTTTTTTCTTTTATATATGAAAAACCATATTTAATCTATGCGCGAGAGGGAAAAGAAAATGGAATGATTTCAAGAATAGAGACCTTGCTTTCGAAATTTTGTATGCAACGAAAATATGTTGATAGTGGCTTGAAGAATGAATTGTTTGAACACAATTATTCAAAAGGGAAATTACTATTAAATGAAGAGCGAGAAAAAGCCATCCAATTTCTTAAAGAGGCATTGGAAATATAAACTTATGAGGATATAGTTAGTGTCTGCTGAATAATCAAAAAAGTCTTATAAATCAAGCGCTTCCTCTTGAAAAGTGGTATGATAGATGCAAGGAAATAAGGCTTTTTCATTAAATTTTCTTGCATCTGGAAGCTGCGATTATGGATCGGAGGTAGAACTCATGTATCATTCCACTGAAAACAGACAAATCAGCTTTGATGATTTCTTTCAGCCGGCAGGTCTTCATATGAACCCGAATAACCGCTGGATTCGTCTGGCAGATATGATACCATGGTCAAAATACGAGAAAAAGTATTCTCATTTTTTTAAGAATGATACGAAGGTTGGAAACATCTCCAAGCCTTTCAGAATGGCGCTTGGCTCATTGATTATCCAAAGTAAATACGGCTACTCAGACCGTGAAGTGGTTGACCGGATAACCGAGAATCCGTACTATCAGTACTTTGTCGGTCTCCCGGGTTACTAGGAGGAGAAGCCGTTTGATGCAGGCATGATGGTTTACTTTCGCAAGCGTGTCAATGCAGATGTTCTGAATGAGAACAATCTGGAATTTCTGGAGCAGGAAGCGCAAAAAATTGAAATACCTTGACGCATGGATGGCCGAGGGCTACGCAGCACCATTTGACAAGCGGATGACACAGGAGTATCTGACAATCCGGGTGCTGTATGAACAGTAGCTGTACATGTATGAAAGACGCATTCTGTTGAAAACCGTATTGTTAGTATCTTACAGCCGTACATCCGGCCGATCGTCAGAGGTAAGGCTAAGAACCCGGTTGAGTTTGGCACAAAACTTGATATCAGCATTGACGAAAAGGGTTATGCCAGACTTGAATGGGCATCCTTTGATGCGTACAATGAAGGTCTGTATCTTCAGGAAGCGGTGGAGCGATACAAGGAGCGTACTGGACATTATCCTGAGCGTGTTTTGGCTGATACCATATACCGTAACCGTGAAAACCGCAGATACTGTAAGGCCCATGGAATCCGGTTATTCGGACCAAAATTTGGAAGACCATGCAAGGCAACAAAGGCGGCTGACAGGATACTGGAGTATCAGGATAATACGGATCGTATCGAGGTTGAAAGAGTGCTCAGCCTGGCAAAACGTTGCTATGGCTTAGACCTGATTCGGTGTAAACTGCCGGAAACAACAATGACAATCATCTCATGATCCATCTTTGCAATAAATCTCTTCAAGGCATTGAAGGGCATTTTGCGCAATTTTTGGAAGCCATTAGATTTTGGCTTTTATTAGAGTCAAACGGCTGTGTGCGAACAGTATGACAGTCTGTGAATCTGCTGAAAAATGAGGTGATTCAAAAAAGCTGAGTTATTCAGCTGACACTAGATAAACCTAAGGCAGGGAGGTAATAATCAACCGATGAGAATAGAAAGAACAAAAAACGCAACCCGAAATATGGTGTTTGGTATTGCGCTGAAAATATATCAGATATTAATGCCGTTTTTTATGCGTACTGCAATGATTTATTTCATGGGAGTGCAATATCTTGGATTGAATAGTCTTTTTACTTCGATTCTGCAAGTGTTAAATCTTGCAGAGCTAGGCGTTGGTAGTGCCATGGTTTATAGTATGTATAAACCAATTGCGGAGGATGATACTGTAACGATATGTGCTTTGATGAAAATATATCGTACATATTATTCTGCTATTGGCGCAGTAATTGCTGTGGTTGGTGTTATTTTAACACCAATTATTCCACATCTAATTAGCGGTGATTTACCGACAGGTTTGAATGTTTACATCTTATACTGGATGAATTTGGGAGCAACGGTGTTGTCCTATTGGCTGTTCGCATATAAAAATGCTTTGTTTCAGGCACATCAGCGAGTTGATGTTACAAGTAAGGTGACCATTGTTACAAACACTTTCCAATATGCTGCTCAGTTGCTTATTATTTTTGCTACTCAAAATTATTATTTGTATCTGATTGCTACTCTTTTTACACAGGCACTTACAAATATAATTACAGCTGTAGCTGCAACAAAGATGTATCCGGATTACAAGCCAGCTGGAAAAATGAACAAACAAGTAGTAAAAGAAATCAATAATCGAATTCGTGACTTGTTTACATCTAAATTGGGCGGAGTGATAGTAAACTCAGTCGATACTGTAGTTATTTCGGCTTTTCTTGGACTTACAGTGCTTGCAGTATACCAAAACTATTATTTTATTTTAACATCAATTATTGGTATCGTGAGTATTGTTTTTCAGTCATGTACGGCCGGAATTGGAAACAGTGTTATAGTGGAAAGTAAAGAAAAGAATTTTAATGATTTAAAAAAATTCACTTTCATCATTGTTTGGATTGCAGGATTTTGTACATGTTGTTTTCTTTGTCTTTATCAGCCATTTATGAAAATATGGGTTGGAGATAAGCTGATGTTGGAGTTCCCGGCTGTAATTTGTTTGTGCGTATACTTTTTTATATTCGAAATCAATCAGTTACTAAATACATATAAGGATGCAGCTGGTATTTGGCACGAAGATAGATTTAGACCATTAGTAACAGCTGCAGTCAACCTTGGAATGAATCTTGCACTGGTTCAAGTGTGTGGAATTTATGGAGTACTGTTATCAACAGCTCTTTCAATGTTGTTTGTTGGAATGCCTTGGCTTTTACATAATTTGTTTACAGTACTTTTTAAAAAGTCGCAAATGCGTTGTTATTTATTTAGGTTAGTGAGGTATGTTTTGGTGACTGTGATTAGTTGTTTGCTTTGCGGCTATCTCTGTTCTTATTTGCATTTTTCTGAGTATTTAACATTGATTGTGAGGGGGGCAGTATGTTGCGTTATACCTAATGTTGTATATTGGCTGGCATATCATCGAATGCCAGAATTTAGAGAAAGCATACAGCTGGCAGATAAAATAACTAAGAACAAATTTAAGTTAGAAGAAAAAATTCTGCGTTAATAGCAAATACTGTAAGAGGGTGAATAGAAAATGAGTCATAAGTATACAGATGAAATTAATGCACTTGTGTTGGTTTCATTATTAAAAGAACATCATATTCGAAAAATAATAGCATCTCCTGGAACAACAAATATTTCATTTGTTGGGTCTGTGCAGTTTGACCCATATTTTGAAGTGTACTCAGCCGTGGATGAAAGAGCTGCTGCCTACATGGCATGTGGATTGGCAGAGGAAAGTGGGGAACCTGTTGTACTGACATGTACAGGTGCTACAGCTTCTAGAAATTATATTCCAGGGCTTACAGAAGCGTTTTATCGGCACTTACCGGTGCTGGCCGTTACATCAACGCAACATTGTGGAAGAGTAGGAAATAATGTTGCTCAGGTTATAGACCGAAGTGTGCAATTCCGAGATATGGTTAAAAAGAGCATTCAGCTTCCTACAGTCCATAATGATGAAGACAAACAATACACAATTACCGCTGTGAATGATGCATTGTTAGAATTGACACATGGAAATCAGGGACCTGTTCATATTAATTTGATTACAACTTATTCGAATGGATTTACGGTAAATGAATTACCAAAATATAGAGTGATTCGCAGAATTGTAGATTCAGATTTTCCTCAACTTCCGAATGGACGGATTGGTATATTTGTAGGTGCCCACGAGGCTTTTACCAGAGAAGAAGTAGAAATTATAGACGAATTCTGTGAGAGTAATAATGCGGTTGTGATTTGTGATCAAATCAGCAATTATCATGGCAAATACCGCTTCCTTGCCAATCTTGCAAATAGTCAAGAAATTGATTTGGGTACAAGGCAATTCGACTTGATTATTTATATAGGCTATATACATGGTGCTTACATTAATTTTCATGGTAACCAATTATGGCGTGTCAATAAAGATGGTGTTATTCGTGATCCATACAGAAATTTAACGTGTGTTTTTGAAATGGAAGAAAAGGAATTCTTCAAGCAATATTGTGGAGATAAGAAAAATAATACAATTTATGAGAAATGCATGAAAGAAACAAAGCAGCTTTTGAGTAAAATCCCTGAGTTGCCATTTTCAAATATGTGGATCGCAAAAGAAACAGCATCACGAATTCCGAACCATTCGATTTTACATCTTAGCATTCTTAATACTTTAAGAGTATGGAATTATTTTGAGACTCAAGATGATGTTCTCTGTTATACAAACTCCGGTGGATATGGAATAGATGGATGTTTATCTTCCTTCTTAGGTTCTGCTGTGGTCAATCCGGATAAAGAACATTATATGATAGTGGGGGATTTATCATTTTTTTATGATTTGAATACAGTATTCAATTCAATTTCTACAAATGTTCATATTATGTTGATTAACAACGGGGTTGGAACAGAATTCAAGAATTATAATCATAGAGCTGCATATTTTGGTGAAGATGCAAACTCGTTTATGGCAGCGAAAGGTCATAATGGTGAGAAGAACACTGAAGTTGTTAAGGAACTTTGTTCTGATTTGGGAATAGAATATATATCTGCGTCTAGTAAACAGGAATATTTGCAAAATAGAGACAGATGGCTTGAAAAATCCGGCAGTCCTATTCTTTTTGAAATATTCACAACAGATAAAGATGAAAGTGATGCCTTGCGGCTTATGAATACAATTGAAGAAAATCGTTCATTAAAGAGTAGATTGAAAAAAAGCAAGGTCTGGAAAATAGCACGAAGAATAATAAAGGGGAATAAATAAAATGGAATTTAATGGAATCAAACACATAGTATTTACCCCGGATGTGAAAGAAGCAGATTTCATAAAATCTGCGAAGCAAAGCGGAGTGAACTGCATTCCGATTCTGGATGTAAGATCAGCGGTATACACTGCAACTGGGATAAGTGCTCAAAATAAGGAAATGACGGTTGTTTGTGTAGGTGCAGGTAATTCTTCTAGGAGCGCATTTTCCGGCATGACAGAAGCTTTCTATAGAAAACTTCCGGTTGCATTGGTTACTTTTGGGACGGAACTTGATTATTCACTTGAATTGAATGATGTTGTCTGCGGACATTATGTGATTTCATCTGAAGATCAAATTAAGCACTATTTAAATAAGGAGTGTCCGGTACATATTGAAGTTCAAGTGCCCACTCAATCAATAAATAAAATAGAGTGCCTGAAAATTCAGGAGTCTCTTATGCGAGTTCTCAAGAAGGATTCCTACCTCTACATTGGACAAGGAGTGAGAATGCACCCGCTTTCTTTTAAGTGTAAGATTGTTGAGGGTGGTATGTCAAATTGTCATGAGGGAGCAATGGCAAACGTTTTAGGAGCATCTTTAGCAAAAATACACAGAAGATACATAGGATTAATCACGGAAGAAGAATTCATTCATGATATGAATACTCTTGGAAACATAAATATCAACGATTCATTATTGTATATCGTAGCCGTTCATGAGATGAATTTGACATTGAAAAATTATGCGAAGTCTCTTGGATTTGAGGTTTACACAGAAGTTGGGGACAAGATAGAGGACGCATTTATGGAAAAATTGTCAAATGGAAACAAGAAAACTGTGATCTTCATATCGCAGGAGGACTGATTATGGAGATACTTATATTAGGCGGAACGGGAGCAATGGGGGTTCCCCTTGTTAAACTACTTTCCGCGAAGGATGATATGAATGTATATGTGACTACCAGATCTAAAAAGGAAAGTATGGGGAATATTACATATATACAGGGAAATGCTAAGGAAGTTGATTTTTTCAATTCACTTATGGACAGAAATTATGATGTCATTATTGATTTTATGGTCTACTCTACTGATGAATTAAAGAATAGATTAGAGGTTTTGCTGAGTAAGACAAGGCAGTATTTTTTCTTTAGCTCATCGCGTTGTTATGCTGATTCAAAGGAACCAATAAAAGAAGATAGTCCAAGATTAGTCGATGTCTGTGAAGACCCAGAATATCTTGCGTTGGATGAGTATGGAATGGCGAAGGGAAGAGAAGAAAATCTGCTTAGATCAACCGGAAAGAAAAACTGGACAATTATTCGTCCTTATATCACATACAACTCTTATCGTATACAGTTGGGCGTGTATGAGAAAGAAAACTGGTTGAAACGAATTCTTGAAGGGAGAACAATTGTATTTCCGAAAGATATTGCAGATAAGAAGACATCTCTGACCTATGGTCCAGATGTTGCAGGTGCGATTTTGGATTTAATCGGCAATGAAAAGGCTTATGGAGAAGCTTTTCATATTACTACGGCAGAAAGTCATACATGGAGAGAAATTCTCGAATTCTACTGTCAGAAAATAGAAGAAAAAACGGGAAAAAAACCAAAGGTAAAGTATGTTGAAAACTCTAAAGAACTTCAAAAGGTATGGAACCCTTGGCAAATCAAATATGATAGATTGTATAATCGGGAATTTGATAATTCTAAAATTGAATCAGTCCGAGGACATTATGTGTATAAAGATACATTTAGTGGTCTAGAGGAATGTTTGGAAGAATTTTTGGAGAAACCGAAGTGGATTCCTGGAATGAATGTAGGTTATGAGGCTTATTGTGATCGAGTAACTGGGGAGAGGACATCTTTGAAAGAAATTCCTGGAAAGAAAGCAAAATTAGTATATTTGAAACGACGTTACTTGTGATTGTTCTATAGAGTTACTAACCTAATGGTCTGTCAATAAGTTGCGCTGTTGTACTGTCAGTAAATTGCTCTTGTTCAGAAAAGCACGAAGCTTGGACTGATCTTCTCCATGAGAATCGAGATGTTGCAGTTGCTGCTACGACTGGGCACATTCCAGGTATCAGACATCGTGTACAACACGCTTGGTGGTTGCTGGGCGGAATAGTGTACTTGGAAGCAAAGAAAGTACACGAAAGGCTGTCAAAGTAAGAAATAATATAATAATACTGAGGCAAATGAGACTGATTGTGTCTCAGGTGGTGCCTTGACTCTGGGGCCACGGGAGACCGTGGATCTCGCTGCTCTGATAAGTCACACACCTCTGCGCGGTGAGCAGTAGGCAACGATCTTATGATTGGCTGAGATGCGAAGAGTAAAAACTATGATAAAATTAATTTGATAGAAAAAGTGAGAAAAAATTATGAACACAACATTACTTATTATGGCGGCCGGTATCGGCAGCCGTTTCGGAACAGGAATTAAACAGTTGGAGCCGATAGATGATGCTGGACATATCATCATGGACTACTCAATCCATGATGCGATTGAGGCAGGTTTCAACCATGTAGTATTTATCATCCGCAAGGATATCGAGAAGGAGTTCAAAGAGGTCATCGGAGACCGTATTGCCTCTATTTGCTCTTCTCATAACGTAACTGTGGACTACGTTTTCCAGGATATCAATGATATTCCAGGAGAACTTCCGGAAGACCGTACAAAGCCGTGGGGAACCGGTCAGGCCGTGCTTGCGGCAAAGAGTGTAATCGATACCCCGTTCATTGTGATTAATGCAGATGATTATTATGGCAAAGAAGGTTTCAAAGCAGTCCATGAGTATTTGGTGAATGGTGGCAAGTCCTGCATGGCAGGTTTTGTGCTGAAGAACACACTATCCGATAATGGTGGTGTGACCCGCGGCATCTGCAAGATGGATGAGGAAAAAAACTTGACAGAGGTTGTGGAGACCAAGAACATCGTAAAGACCGCAACTGGGGCAGAGGTAGACGGTGTGAGCATTGATGTGAATTCCCTGGTTTCCATGAATATGTGGGGATTAACTCCTGATTTTCTGGATGTTCTGGAGGAAGGCTTCAAAGAGTTTTTCGAGAAGGAAGTCCCGGGCAATCCTCTGAAAGCGGAATACTTGATTCCCATCTTCATCGGTGAATTGCTGGAGCAGGGTAAAATGTCCGTGAAGGTTCTGAAAACCAACGATACCTGGTACGGCATGACCTATCACGAGGATGTCGCAGCAGTAAAGGACAGCTTCAAGAAGATGCTGGCGGATGGCATGTACAAGGCTGACCTGTTCAGTGATCTGTAAACGACGATGAAAGAAACGATTGATTTACTCGGAAAGATCCTCACAAACATTTTAACTGCTCTTTATGAGCCATTTGGATTCTCGCTCTTGCTTTCTTTTCTTGCTATGTTTTTCTACCTGTATGCGTATGAGCCAATACATGCTGGCAAAGGCTGGAAGAGTGCCATAGTGACCTGGTATCAGAAATTCAAAGAGAGTGTGTTCTTTCGGAAGTTGTTTTTCTTATTTTTTGTGACCTCACTTATTCTGTTCCGAACCCTGTTAAATCGGAATCTATGGATGAATCCTTTGTCCGATGTTATGGGCGGTTGGGGCATCTGGGAGACAGTGAATGGTGAACAGAAGCTGACCACCGAATGCATTGAGAACGTAATCATGATGGTACCGTTCTCAGCAGTAGTGATGTGGACATTCGGAGAGAAGATAGGAAACGGCTGGAAGAAGATCCTGTGGCAAAGCGGTAAGATAGCGTTCATCTTCTCGATAAGCATTGAGATGTTGCAGTTATTGCTTCGCTTGGGAACGTTTCAGCTATCAGACATCTTCTATAACACACTTGGTGGAATGATTGGCGGATTGATGTATTGTGCAGTTACTATTCACCGAGAAGGAAGAAAGGACAACAGAAAGAGAAGAAAAAGGAAGAATGGATAAAGTAATCTGGAAGGCTGGAAAAAAATACAGATTAAAGTCATTTCACATAATGTGGAGAATAAGCACAAGAATCACCATAAGTGAAAGGTTATCCACAATGAATTTTCAAACTTTATAGCTCTAGGGTGGATATTCAATCTTTTTGAGTCATTTTGAATCCCTCGGATGACTCCTAAATCAGTCCGCTCCCTTGGGATAGAAGGCACCTTTCAGAAGTTCCCCACATTGCATGCCCGTGCTTAGCGTGCTACACTGAAGCTATGAAAAATACAAACACTTTAACACGAAATATCAATCGTCTGTCGCCTGAACTCTACTTTACGAATGCCGATTATTTTGACGAAGGATTAATTCTATCTCTGGAGAATCAGGTAAAACAGAATCAGATCCTCTCCGATCGTATTTCTCTCTATCAAGTCAGTGCTTTAAAAAATAAGAATACAATTCAAAGCCTGACACTGAAAACGAAAGATATGAAAGTTCAGCTTTATAATCTGAAAAACAAGGAGCGGGATAAGGAAACTACGATTGAGGATCTCGATCATGAAATCGAAGAGATTTATGAAATTCTTAATGATCAGATCGGAAGTCGGGATACAACGATTGAAGAACAGGATAAAATCATTCAAGAACAGAATGAGGTCATCAATGAGCTTCGCAGACAGTTAAAGAAATATCGATTCGCGGATACGACCAATACGAATAATCCAACCTCAGCGTATCCTTTTGATAATGAAGTTAAAATCCAGGAATCCCAAGCTAAGAAACCAAGAAAACCTCAACCCGTGAACCTGCGCGAAGTTTCAGGTAAAAAGAAAGGCGGACAAAAGGGACACGTTGCCCATCATAATAAAATGAGTACGCATCCTGATATCCTTCTTGACCAGTGGGTTATCAAAGCGCCTTCCGGAGCCCAGGCAGTCAAGGTGCGTGGAAAAGTTCGCTATTATAGAACCCAGGAAATTCATGCAGAGTTCATTACCTCGGTGACAGAAACCCGATATCACCTCAAGAAAACAGGGATTCAATTGGACGAGTCGGTAATGAGGAAGTATGCGATTAACAGTGTCACATATTCGTCATCCTTGAAAGCCCAGGTTCTTTATCTCAATAATAAGGGCGTGATCGCTCTGGATCGACTGTGCACAATCCTCAACGAGTTAAGTCATGGAGCGCTGTCCATCCAGCCGTCTACAGTCGCCTGTTGGATGGCGGAGTTTGACCGCAAAAGTGAAGGATACCGGAAGTGGATTCTGGATGAGATTTTAAAATCATGGGTTGTGCATGTAGATGAAACAGGCTATAAAATCAACGGAGATCAAGCTTGGATCCATGTTCTAAGCACAGAATCCTGTGCGTATTTTATGATGACTAAAAAAAGGAAAGATATAGAAAATGGACCGCTAAAGGTTCTGGAAATGTTTGAGAACGTCTTAATTCATGATCATTACAAGGCCTACTATGATCTTGAGCCTTGTATTCATGCCGAATGTAACGAACACATCTTGAGATCTTTGAAGGGTGGCGTTGATTTTGATGATGTCAAAAAATGCCAGGAGATGATCACTCTGCTTCAGATAGCTCTGCATCGAAAACACGAACTGCAGGCACAGGGAATCCAGCAAATGGCAGAAGAAGAATACAAGGCCATTGAAGAAAAATTTCTGAACATCGCGGAACAAACGGTCAAGGAATACTATGACGAACATCCGGATATCGAAACGAAATATGTTCCGGAGGCGATTAAGACCTTGAAACGGATGAAGGAATACATCAAGGAACATCTTCTGTTCCTACGGGATTTTAGTGTGCCTTTTGATAATAATGAAGCCGAAAGACAGGCAAGAATCTGTAAGATCTTTAAAAAGATCTCAGGTCAGTGCGCAACCCTGGAAACAGGAAAGCATAAGATGGCCATGTTGAGTGTGCTTCAAACGGCAACGAAACAAAAACAGAATACCTTGGAAACCCTCGAGAATATCCTGAATTCAGGATGGCCACAGAGTCAACCGGCAGTTTTAAGCTGATCCGGTTTTCTTTTCCCTCACTTCTCGGTGAATAGTAACCATTGTGCAGTGATGAAGGCAAGAAAACGTCTGTAAAACTGGATGAAATTGTGATATACTGGGAGCGGTAGCTCCCTACGCTGCTCTGATAATCACACACCTCTCCGTGGTGAGCAGGAGGCAACGATCTTATGATCGGCGAAGATGTGGAGAGAAAACTATGTAACAGAAACAAACTAATTGAGGGGGAATAAACATGGCAAATGATTCAATGAAGAAAGAGTTAGTTGCGCATAAGGTTTATTCGGCGTGGCAGTTTATTACATATAGCTCAATTGAAAAGTTAAGTTCCACTTCAGAAAGTGAAAAAAGAAAAGTGGAAATTACTCATACAAATGCGATAAAATAAGGAGAAAATGAAAGAAACTAGCCCGTAAGTCTAGGCTAGTTCGGGTATTTGGTTTATAATGCAAATGGAAAAAGGCATAAAAAAGAGCGCATTAAAAGTGAATGGAAATCGACACTTTTTGAAATGAAAGAGTTACTTCCACTTGATTTTTGACCGTTACAGACTTCTTGCTGCTTGTATTTATGCTTTGAACATTACTTCAATAAGTGAGGCTTGAGGGTGACTTGATCGTGGGGGATCTCAGTCAATCCATAGCTAAGGAATCGATTAGCCATCTCACTATTGAAGAAGCGGAGGACGCTGAACGATGTTTTGTTGTTCAGCTTCTTTTTGTTATAGGAATTGATATGGGATGAGATGAGATTCGCCTTTTCTTGCGAATCCAAGCCGAGAGCGTATAAATCAACCTGCTTAGGACAAATCTCCCGGATGAGTAAATGAACATTTTCAAGTGAGCCCTTTTGCCAGCTGGCCATCGGATCGCAATAAAAGAGTCTTGTTCTTCGGGTTCCATCTTTCCTGATTTCTACAGAATCCGCTAAAACAAACTCGCTGCCTCGATCTGTTTTGAGTACCATCACTTCTTCATTGAACAGCGCCTCTCCCAAGATAGTTTCTAAGTACAGGATCCCTTCCAACATATTTTCAGACGTTTTCTGTTGGTGATAGACGCAGAACAGAAAATCATAGTTCAAGAACTTGAAGGTTTGAAGGAAAGGTCCATTTGAACCATCGTTGTAAACCGTGTCCATTTCAACGATGGAGGCATCGGGATTCATTTCTATAAATTCTATGAAGTCTTTGTGAGTTCTTCCCTTCAAGTAAGATCGGTCTTTTCAGAGAGCTTGATTTCAGGATGGTTTTGTAGAATGGCATAGACCGACTGCCCTTGCGCTAACAAAGGATTGATTAGGAGGCCAAGCTGCTTGATCTGAGAAAGGGTTGCATTGACGCCAATCCTCGTGTTAATAAGGCTATCCCGATACTCGTCATTGGCTTTAGAAGCAGAGTACTTGTATTTGTCATAGTGACAGCGCTGATAGGCTTCACAGCCGTTACAGGCACCCGGAGAGCGATCCCTGCGCTTACAGATAAACTTTATATAGGAAGGGCATTGAGTAGAGCAGGCAGGCGTTTTTTTGTCTTTGCATTTTGGGAATAAAGAACAATCAATCGGATAACTGGTAGAAAAGGATTTGAGGCGGTGCGATTTGATTTCTTTACTAATGGTGCTTTTATCCTTGCTCAGGGTTTTGGCAATGGCGGCTTTCGTGGAACCGTGGGGAATCCCCGTTTCGATAATTTGGCGTTCAGCTAAAGTAAGATGGAGAACCTTGTTGCAAGTCATAGAATTCAGCTCCTTTCGTGTCAAGCAAATAGTGAAAGAGTAACGTCAACTAGAACTTTGTGTAAGAGTGATTTCTACTTGCCCTGCCCTGAAGTGAAACTTAACTTTTTAGTTGAGATTTTTTTATTTTGTGAAATTTACCCGTTTTCTTTTTTACATTCTGTACCAATAATGATAGAATAGGGAAGGCTAAAAGGAGTGAAGGAAATGAATCAAACTGAAATGAAGAAGATTGCTGCCGAAGTGCGCAAAAATATTATCCGCATGACCTGTGCAGCACAGTCAGGCCATCCGGGCGGATCGTTGTCGGCAGTGGAAATTTTAGTTTCCCTGTACTTTAACGAAATGAACATCACAGAAGAGAATGTTGACGACGTCTGCCGCGACAAATTTGTACTGTCCAAAGGACACGCTTCGCCGGTGCTCTATTCCGTATTAAAAGAAAAAGGGTTTATTTCACAGGAAGAGTTAATGACGTTCCGGAAAATCAATTCTCACATTCAGGGACATCCGAACATCAGCATTAAAGGTGTCGACATGTCGACCGGTTCGTTAGGACAGGGCTTATCCTGCGCGGTGGGCATGGCGCTGTCGTATAAAATCCATCATCAGGACTTCCGCGTTTATGCGTTAGTCGGAGATGGAGAAAGCGAAGAAGGTCAGATCTGGGAAGCGGCGATGGCGGCCGCCCATTACAAACTGGACAACCTCGTCGCGATTTTGGACTTTAACGGACTGCAAATTGACGGTAAGATTACCGACGTCATGAATCCAACTCCTTTTGATACAAAATTCAGAGCGTTTGGCTGGAATGTGATCGAGGTTGACGGACACGATTACGATCAGCTTGAAAACGCCTATGCGGCGGCCAGAGAATGCAAGGGTCAACCGACGCTGATTCTGGCACACACGGTGAAGGGCAAGGGCGTTTCCTTCATGGAAAACAAAGCGAACTGGCATGGCGTAGCGCCGAAGCCGGAAGAGGCGGAAGCTGCGATTCAGGAATTGGAGGCACAGATCAATGGCTAAGATTGCAACCCGGGAAGCTTATGGAAAAGCGCTGGCTGAACTGGTCAGTGAAAATGAAAATATTGTCGTGCTGGACGCGGATCTCAGCGGTTCCACAAAATCAGGCATGGCGAAGAAAGTGGCGCCGGATCGCCATTGCAACATGGGCATCGCAGAAGGCAACATGATGGCCGTGGCTGCGGGATTAGCTTCCTGCGGCAACACAGTATTTGCCAGCAGCTTTGCGATGTTTGCGGTCGGCCGTGCGTATGAACAGATCCGCAACAGCATCGGCTACCCGCAGTTAAACGTGAAGATCTGCGCTTCGCACGCCGGAATTTCAGTCGGTGAAGACGGTGCATCTCATCAAACCTTTGAAGATATCGCGCTGATGCGTGGTATTCCGGGGATGAAAGTAATCTGCCCTTGCGATGCAGTGGAAGCGGAAGCCGCGGTGAAAGCCGTTGCGGCAATCAACGGGCCATGCTTTGTCCGGTTAGGCCGCAGCGCTGTAGAAGTCATCCATGACGAGAACTATCACTTCGAAATCGGGAAGGCAGATGTCTTAAAAGAAGGCAAGGACGTCGTCATTCTGGCTACCGGCCTGGAAGTTCAGGAAGCGATGAAAGCCTGCGACAGTCTGAATGAAAAAGGAATTACGCCGACATTGATCAATATCCATACGATCAAGCCGATCGATGCGGAAACGATCGTGAAATACGCGCAAGATGCCAAGCTGATTGTCACCTGCGAGGAACACAGCATCATCGGTGGGTTAGGCAGCGCGGTGGCGGAAGTGCTGAGCGAGCAATGTCCGCGCAAGCTTGTCCGTGTCGGGCAGCGCGACGTGTATGGCGAAAGCGGCAAGCCAGCGGAACTTCTGCACAAATACAAAATGGACAGCGACGCGATTGTGGAAGCGGTTCTCAACAATTTAAAGTAACACACTTATCCTGGTTTGCTTCTTATGCGAGCCAGGATTTTTTTTACGCAATTATCACAATTTTAACAAAGAAAGCATTTTAGTTTTATTTACGAAGGCTGTGAAATGCTTTATAATGTTCATGATGTAAACAATTCAATTAAAATATTTCAGGAGGGGAAACATGCAAGTCCAATTAGTGGATCTGGTTAAGGATTTTGGTCAGACCGTGGCGGTCGATCACGTCAATCTGACGATAAAAGACGGCGCGCTGACAGGGTTGTTAGGTCCGTCCGGCTGCGGCAAATCAACGACGCTGTATATGATTTCCGGTTTGGAACAGCCCACCTCAGGCAAGATCTTGTTCGACGGGGAAGATGTGACCGAGGTGCCGGCAGAGGAGCGCGGCATCGGCTTGGTATTCCAGAACTATGCCTTGTATCCGCATATGACCGTGCAGCAGAATATCATGTTCCCGTTAGTCAACGCAAAAGTAAAAAAAGAGGAAGCGCTGGCGCGGTGTATGGAGATGGCTAAGCTGGTCAAGGTCGACGATCTGCTGAAGCGTAAACCGTCGCAGCTTTCCGGCGGCCAGCAGCAGCGGGTGGCAATCGCCCGGGCGTTGGTCAAGCAGCCGAAGGTTCTGTTGTTGGACGAACCGCTGTCCAATCTCGATGCCCGTCTGCGTTTGGAAATGCGCGAAGAAATCCGCCGCATTCAGAAAGAAACCGGCGTCACGACGATTTTCGTGACCCATGATCAGGAAGAAGCGATGAGCATCACTGATGAAATCGTGTTGATGAAAAAAGGTGTTATCCAGCAGCAATGCTTCCCGCAGCGGATGTATCTGGAACCAGCTAATCAGTTTGTCGCCGGCTTCTTAGGCAATCCGCCGATGAATTTCGTGGAGGTTCAGGCTGAGCAGGGGATGATCCGCTTGAACGAAGCGCAGTATCCGGTACAGGAAGACATCAGCGGAACAATGCTGGCGGGCATCCGTCCGGAATCGTTTACGCTGGGAGAGGAACTGACGGTCGTGGTAGAATCTGTGGAAATCCGCGGTCGCGACCAGCTGATCACCTTTACGCTCAATGCCACTCCGGTTCATGCTTTGATTGACAGCGTGCATTTAGTCAAAGCCGGCGCGCCGATCTCCCTGGCTATTAAGGGTAAGCGCATCTATCTGTTTGACAAGGAAACCGGTCGGCGGCTGAATAAGGAATTTAAGTATGAGTAAGGCTCCTGCGGTAAAAAAGCGCTCCGCGTGGAAGAAATTCTACGAGAGCTATAAAGCCTATCTCTATCTCGCTCCGGCGATTTTAGTCATGCTGGTTTTCGTACTCTATCCGCTGGTGAAAGTGTTCCGGATGGGGTTTTATACAAAGTACAACTATCTGACGGAAGTCGGCAAGGGGTTTGGCCTGAAGGCGTTCGAGCATGTTCTCGGCGATCCTTCCTTCCAGCTGGCGCTCAAGAATACGCTGATCATCTTTGGGGTCGGCCTGCCGATTTCGCTGATCATCGCGCTGGTGATCGCCGTCCTGATCAACTCCAAAGTCAAATTCAAAGGCGTTTTCCAAACGGTGTATTTTCTTCCGTATGTCACCTCGATCATCGCGATCGGCATTGTGTTCCGCTGGCTGTTCCATTCGGAATACGGCTATATCAATTATTTTCTGAGCCTGTTCGGGATTCCGGCAATGAAGTGGCTGTCGGATCCGAAGCTGGCGATCTGGGCCGTTACGATCTTCTATATCTGGAGTGGCCTGGCATTTAAGATCGTGCTGTTTCTGGCAGGTCTGCAGAAAATTGACGAGCAATACTATCAAGCGGCCCGGATCGATGGAGCGAGCAAGCTGCGGACGTTCTTTCACGTCACGCTGCCGCTGTTGTCGCCGACGCTCTGGATGGTCATCATGGTATCGGTGATCTACGCCTTCAAGCTGTATAATGAAATCTTCTCGCTGTTCTCCGGTCAGGCCGGTCCGGCCAACAGCGCGATCACCGTTGTTTATTACATTTATGATATGTTCTATAACCGCAATCAGGTTCATTATGCCTCGGCGGCCGCGATCATTCTGTTCATCATCATTACGGTCGTGACGATGATCCAGAACCAGGTGTCCAAGCGGTTCATCCATTATAACTAGGAAGGGGAGAGCATGATGAAAAAGAAAAACAAGCTGCCAGGTCAACTGGGCACACTGCTCAAATATGCCTTCCTGATCGCCGGCGCGCTGACGATGCTGTTCCCATTTCTCTGGATGATTCTGACGGCGTTCAAAACCCTGGATGAATCGATCCGGATTCCGCCGATCTGGTTCCCGAAGGAATGGATGGCGGTAAACTTCAAAACGGTTTTCGATACCGCTCCTTTCGGGCAGTATTTCATCAACACCTGCATCATCGCGACGATCTCCACGCTGCTGGCGGTTGTGGTCACGGTACTGGCGTCCTTCGCCTTTTCCGTTCTGGAATTCAAGGGGAAGAAATTCTGGTTCTGGCTGTTTCTGTCGACGATGATGGTGCCGACGGAGCTCTTGATCATCCAGAACTATGTCACCGTCTCCCATCTGGGCTGGCTGGATACCTACCAGGGCATTATTATTCCAACCCTGGCCAGCGGGTTTTACATCTATATGCTGCGCGAATATTTTATGCAGGTACCGCCAATCTTATATAAAGCCGCGAAGATCGACGGCTGCAGCGACTGGCGTTATCTGTGGAAGGTCATGGTCCCCATGAGCAAGAATGCGATCGCAACGATCTCGATCCTGCACTTCATCACGACCTGGAATTCCTTCCTGTGGCCGTTAATGGTCACCAACAGTCCGGACAAGCGGGTGCTGACGACCGGCTTGATGTACTTCAACAACGACGCTTCATCCTTCGTGAATCTGCAGATGGCCGGCGCCTGTGTCGTCATTCTGCCGATGGTCGTCTTCTATCTGATCTTCAGAAAGCAGATCATCAACGGCGTCGCCCGCGGTGGTATTAAAGGGTAGCCTTGGGCAGGCCCTTTGATATATAAAATAAAGAGAGGAAAGAAAACATGAAAAAAGGCTTAATTTGCATTCTTTCTCTGATGATGGTTCTCGGCTTAGGCGCTTGCTCGTCCAACGGCGGCAAGACGACGGAACCGGAGAACGGCGGCTCGGACAAGGCCGCTTTAGTCACAGAGATCACCAGCCCGATCAGCATTGAATTCTGGCATAACTGTACCAACATCCAAGAGGAAATCGTCAACCAGCGGGTTGAGGAATTCAACAGCACGATCGGTAAGGAAAAAGGCATCACCGTCACCGCGATCAACCAGGGCTCCAGTGCGGAAGTCAACAACAAGGTTGTCGGCGCGGTCAAGGCAAAGAACGCTCCGGCGGTGGTTCTGTCCCAGCAGACCTATGTGGAAGATCTGCTCGCCTCCGAAGCGGTGGTCGATCTGACGCCGTATATCAACGATGCGGCGGTCGGCATGACGGACTACGACGATATCTATGAATCGTTCAGAACATTCGGCGCCAACTATTCCGTCGAAGGAACGTATTCGCTGCCGTTTACAATGTATACGGAAGTGCTGTACTACAATCAGAAATTCTTTGAAACCAACGGATTAACCGTGCCGACAACCTGGGAGGAGCTGGCTGAAACTTCTGCGAAGATTCAGGCGATCACAGGCAAGCCGGCATTTGGCACCGACTATCCGGCGGATATGTTCATCACGCTGACCAAGCAGTTCGGCGGCGATTACACCAACGTCAAGGGCGAACTGTTATTCAACAGCGAGGCAGCCATCAAGGCGCTGACCTACATGCAGGAAAATATCCAGAACGGCAATTTTCGGTTAGCGGGCGAAGACATGTTCTTCTCCGGTCCGTTTGCCAACGGAATCGTTCCGATGTATATCGGCAGAACCGTGGAAAGCCAGTACATTTCCAGCAAGATCGCGGATCCGGAACAGGTTGTCTGGGCTTCCGCCGCAATTCCGCAGGCTGACGCTGCCAACAAGCAGGTCATTTCCAACGGTTACGTTTTAGCGGCGCTGAACCAATCCGGCAATGCGGAACAGAGCTATGCGGCTTATGAATTCATCAAATTCATGTCAAGCAAGGAATCCAACCTGCCGATGACGCTGAACACGGGGTATCTGCCGATCCGCCAGAGCGTGGTTGACGATGCAGAATACAAAGCATTCGTGGAAGCGGGCACCAACGACACGAAGATCTCCGGTCCGGCTCAGTCCGACGCTTACTTCTTCCTGCCGGCGTTCTCGACGGACGACTACACATCCAGCGCAGTTTATGAAGCGGTGAAGACGATGATGGACGAAGTGCTGGTCAATTTCAAAGATCCGGCAGCGGCCATCGAAGCTTGCCTGAACAGCCTGAAATAACCAACGACAGGGAAGGGGAGTGCCGGTTTGACTTCGCTTCCCTTTCTTTTTATGAAAGGAGGCGCAACGCCATGGATTTAAAAGGTTTGAAAACAAAACACGGATATCAGGCTGAGGAATTGATCTCCGCCCTGCAGAAGCTGATCCGCCGCGCAGAAACGGAACGGGCCGCGACGGTGGCGATGGAATGCTGCATGAGCAGTGAAGCGTTGGAAGACTTTGTCTGGAAACGCTTAAAAGCGATCTGCGTAGAGGATATCGGCATGGGCCAGCCGCAGGCGGCGCCGGTGATCGACAGTCTCGATCATTTCCGCAAGGATTTCGACTATGGCGAATCCGATCGTTGGATGTTCACGGTGCATGCGGTTCGTTATCTTTGTCTGTGCGATAAAAACCGTGATTCCTGTAATCTGAAAAGTCTGATCAAGCGGAAGCTGGAAAGCGACCCGAAGGGGATTGAGCTGCCGGACTTCGTATATGACATGCACACGGAAAAAGGCCGTGCGATGGGACGAGGCTATCTGCATTTCCTGGATGAAGCCAGTCAGGTAATCCCTGAAGTGCAGGTGGAGGAAAACACCTGGAAGCAACAGCTGCGGGCGCTGATGGCAGAGAATCAGGAGGGACATCATGAATAAAAAGACACTTGTCATTTCGATCGACGCGTTGATCAGCGATGATATCCCGCTGTTGGAAACGCTGCCGAATTTAGGCCCCCTTGTAAAAGGCGCGGCGCAGGTGCGCGATATCGAGTGCATCTATCCGACGCTGACCTATCCGTGTCATGTTTCGATCATGACGGGCTGTTATCCGAATAAGCACGGCATCGTTCATAATGAGCGGCTGCAGGTCAATGTGCCGAAGCCGCAGTGGAACTGGTGGTACAAGGATATCCGGGTCAAGACGATGCTGGATTACGCGAAAGCGGCAGGACTGAGCACCGCTACAGTGACCTGGCCGGTCATGGCCGGTTCCGCCGCCGATTACAACATTGCGGAAATCTGGGCGCCGACGATCAACGACGACCCGACAGACATCTGCACTCAGGCTAACAGTCCGGCAGTCGCAGAAATTTTTGAACGCAACAAAAGTCGTTTAAAATGGATGCTGACGCCGGAGTTTGATAACTATGCCGAACATTGCGGCGCGGAAATTATCGAAACGTTCCAGCCGGATCTGATGTTTATCCATTTCTCCTATGTTGATCATCAACGACATCAAAACGGCGTAAAAGGTGAAAAAGTCAATGAAGCACTGAGGTTTGTGGATGATAAGATCGGCACGCTGATCGCTGCGCTCAACCGTCAGAATTTATTGGACAAGACCAACATCGTCATCCTGGGCGATCATGGTCAGATCAATGTATCCCATTTGTTCAATCTGAACAAGTTGTTTTATGATCGGGGATTGATCGATATCGATGAACAGGGGAAGATTACAGACTGGCGGATGTACGCTCAATCCTGCGCTTTCTCTGCGCATATTCATTTAGGCCCGGCGATGGATCGGAATGAAGCGGCGGCGATACTGAAAGAAATTCAACAAACCTATCCGCAGGAAATTGAAAAAGTATGGACGGCTGAGGAAGCCCTGAATCAGTGGCACATGAAGGGAGATTTCGAGTTCGTGGTGGAAGCGGTGACCTCCGTTTCCTTTGGCAAGAACCTGACGGGCGATCTGATCGAGTCCGTTGATAATTTCGACTATAAATTCTCAGTTGCCACGCATGGACATCTGCCGACGAAAGGCGATCAGCCGCCGTTTATTCTAAGCGGTCCGGATATTAAGATGGGCGTCCAGATTCAAGGGGCGAAGCTTGTGGACGAAGCGCCGACAATTATGAAGATTTATGGTATTGTCATGGAAGATATTGACGGTCATCCGCTCGATGTTGTGCGTTAGCCTTTCAGCTTTCATCGAAGATCAGGGTCAATCACTCAGAGAGTAACGAATAGAATGTAAAAAAAGCAATGAGCGGACAGAGCTTGTTTCTAGTGAAAGAAACGCGGTCGAGTCCGTCGATCATTGCTTTTTTTAACCTTTGGATATCTTGTTTTTAAAACTCAAATAAGTTGATTTCATTATTGAGTTATAGACTAGTCTATGCTAGACTTAAATTGCCCGAGGAAAGGATGTGAAGAGATGGGGAAGTCCAAGGGCAAGAGAAAAAGAAGCACGCCCAATGATCAAGACCAAATCAGTCTGATTATTGAAATCGTTAAACTAATAACGGCAATTATCAGTTTAATCGGTGTGCTTCTTCCTTTTCTTAAAGAGATCGGCTTATTTTGAGCCTTTCTCTTTCCCATCTCTATTATATGCAAAAAAGAGATAGAAAACAATCGCAAAATTTTTTAGTCGATTCGTTGGGACTCAGCTTAAAATGAAGTCATTGTTATATGTTGCCATCTATAAATGCCACTAAGAAATTTTGCCAAGTGAAATGGATTAGATTTAGTTCGTTTTATCAAACTCAAATAAGTTAAGATCACTATTGAGTTATAGACTAGTCTATGCTAAACTTAAGTTGCCCGAGGAAGGATGTGAAGAGATGGGAAAATCCAAGGGCAAGAAAAAAAGAACTACGCCCAATAATCAAAACCAAATCAGTTTGATCATTGAAATCATTAAACTAATAACGGCAATTATCAGTTTAATCGGCATAGTTCTTACATTCTTAAGGGAAATTGGCTTATTTTAAGCCATTCCCTTCCCATCTCTATTATATGCAAAAAGGAGGCAGAAAACAATGGAAAAAAAGACTTTTAATCAAGCGGCTTATGTTAATGAATATAAGAAAAAGTTCTATAAACAGTATGCGTTTCGTTTCAGTTTGAAAAAAGATCAAGCGATTATTGATCACTTGGAAAAGCAAGCAGATAAAACAAATTATATTAAATCACTCATTCAACGTGATATCGAAAAATCAGAAAAGGAAAGTTCATTATAAACTAAATATATTTCGCTGGATAGACTAGTTTTCTCTCAATCTCTGCGATTGAGGCGGACGTTTGTTCTGAGGGCATGCTATAATAACGCTGTGAATTAAAGGGAGAGTTGGAAATGGAAAAAGAAATTCTACTGGTTAACGATTTGTGCGGCGTTGGGAAAGTCGCCTTGTCCGTTATGATTCCGCTGTTGTCAGCACAGGGACATATCGTGCATAATCTGCCGACCGCGCTGGTGTCCAATACGCTGGATTACGGTGTTTTTGATATTCAGGATACGACGGACTTTATGGAGAATACACTGAATACCTGGGATCAGCTGAACTTTCATTTCGATTGTATCTGCACGGGATTTCTCGTTTCAGAAAAACAGGTAGAATTATTAAAACGATTGTTTGTCCGTCATCCGGAGGCACTGAAAATTGTCGATCCGATTCTGGGCGATGAAGGGCATCTGTATCCGGGTGTGGATCCTTCCGCCGTCGAACTGCGCAGAGAATTAGCTGCTTCGGCCCAGGTGATCGTTCCTAATTTAACGGAAGCAGCACTGTTATGCTCGCATCCTGACTGGGGGATCAGCGTTACCCGGAAACAGAAGGATCAGCTGCTGGACGAATTGACAGCGTTAGGCTGCAGCTCGGCCGTGATCACCAGCGTCGTCTTTGCGGAAGATGGCGGTCATTATGTTTGTGGCCGTGATGAACAAGGCGTCAGCTTCGATCTCCCGTTTGAAATGATTGACGTTCGGATTCCCGGTACCGGCGATGTGTTCTCCGCCGTTTTGGCCGGGGCATTGCTGCAAAAGAAAACGCTGCCGGAAGCGTGTCAAAAAGCAATGGATGCCGTTGAAGCGTTAATTCGCCAAAATCAGTACAATTCCGATTTATATCGGGGCCTGCGGATAGAACAGGCCATCACTGAAAACCGGGGGATTCTATGATGAATTCCAGAGCTAAGATTATCATCACGCTGATCGATCGGAAGGGACCCAACGGCTGTCACCGGGGACATCAGATCGGTGATAGTTATGACTTTGACACAGAACGCGGACAATTGTGTCCTATGGCGGCGCATGTCGCGTTTCCTTACATCGATATTCTTCGCTATGGCGGACAGATTCCCGGCAATCCGGAAAACCGCGCGGTGTTCTGCTGCCCGGATGTCGATACGATCAATGTTTACCGGATTGAAAAACTGGTGAGTCAGGATACAGAACGACTGGAGCTCACGCCTTTGACTGTCAAGGATGCAGATACCGTCCTGGCGATGGCCGGCAAGGAATCCGTTGCCCGCTATATGCGCTTTTCGACGTTGAAATCTCGTTCGGAGGCCGTGGACTTAATCCTGCAGCTGACCGCGGGAATTAACAATGCCTGGCTTGTGACCAGAAAATCGACGCAGAAACCAGTGGGCGTGCTGGCATTAAAGCAAACGGAGAAGCCCGAAGTGCGGGATGTGACTTTGTTTCTGGATGAACCAGCCTGGGGCTACGGATTGGGGCAGGAATTGCTGAGCTGGGCAACGGATTTTGCCAGTCAAACTTTGAATATTTCTGTACTGCAGGCTTATATTGCCATGGAGAACACGGCCTGTCAGCGCCTTTTAAGCCGTTTGAATTATAAATTGGAAAAACGCTTCGATTTTGAGGATCAAAGCGTTCTGGTTTATCACAGAATAATCAATTAAAGCTGCGTTCGTTTCGGGACTTGACCTAAACGGAAAGGGGTCTTCCGACGGAAGAACAGAAGACTGCCGAAAAGAGCGGTAACGACTTCCAACAACGATTTCATAAGCGATGTTCCTCCTTTGTCTTTATTCTATGCTTATCCTGGCGGATCTACCATGGACAGGCATGACAAAATCCTCACAATTTTGTAAGGTTTGTGATTCCTTGATTCCTGGAAGCGCAGCCGGCCTGGAGAAGCTGGAAAAGCGGAGGAGATCAAGTCGGCCAGGTTCTGCCGATTATGAGCTTAGACTAAAAACTAACAGTCATGCCAATGAAGCTTGGAAGCGAGATCCAACATCCAGAATAAAAGCGAATGACGCTATTCATGCCAATAAAAAAGTGATTTCTGACATTGAATCCAGAAGATCACTTTTTATTTTACCGTGATTGTCCTTTTGACTTACTCGCCCTGATGAATGAGCTCTAAAACCTTAGCGACTACGTTGTCAATGCTGATGTCTTCCGCTTTTTCCGCCTTGCGCAGCTTCATTTCAACAAGACCGTCGCCGATTTTCTTGCCGACGGTCAGCCGGATTGGCGTACCGATCAGATCCATATCCTTGAACTTAACGCCCGGCCGTTCATCCCGGTCGTCCAGCATGACATCGACGCCGGCTGCCTGCAGCTGGGCATACAGCTGTTCTGCGGCAGCCATCTGCTGCTCATCCTTTTTGGCAATGACAACGATCGCTACCGGATACGGCGCGATATTGATCGGCCAGCATAAGCCATGCTCATCGCTGTGCTGTTCAGCCAGCGCGGCCATGCAGCGGCCGATGCCGATGCCATACGAACCCATCCAGACCGGATTCAGTTTGTTTTCCTGATCGAGATATTCCAGATCCATCGCCTGAGCATATTTCGTTCCCAATTTAAACGTATTCCCGATTTCAATGCCTTTTTTAAAGACGATCTTGCCGCCGCAGATCGGACAGGTATCGCCTTCCATGATCTGCCGGACATCCGCCGTGTAATCCGCTTTGAAATCTTCCTGATTGACATGGATATAGTGATATCCCGTCTTGTTGGCGCCGGTGATGAAATTCGCCATATGCGAAACTTCCAGATCCATGATTAAAGGACAATGCAGACCGATCGGACCAGCGAAGCCGATTTTGGCGTCGGTCGCTTCGACGACCATCTCAGGTTCTGCTAGCGCGATTTCCAAGCCGCCGACAAGCTTGAGAACCTTGGTTTCATTGACTTCCCGATCGCCCCGGACCATCACCGCAAACGGCTTGCCGTCGATGTTGTAAATCAATGTCTTGACAAATTGATTAGCCGCTTCATGCAAAAACTCGGTGACTTCCTCGATCGTGCGCGCATTCGGTGTTTCCACCAATTCCTTCGGCAGATGCGCTTCCATGCTGTCAGCGCCCTCATCTTTGCACGGCGCAACTTCCAGGTTGGAAGCAAAGCTGCATTGGTCGCACAGAACTAAAACATCCTCGCCGATTTCCGTGACCGCCTGGAATTCCTCGGACAAAAGTCCGCCCATGACGCCGGTATCGGCGCGAACGATCTTGTAATCCATGTGCATCCGGTCAAACGCCCGCTTGTAAGCATCGAACATCTTTTGATAGGCGACGTCCATGCCTGCTTCATCCTTGTCAAAGGAATAAGCGTCCTTCATGATGAACTCGCGGACGCGGATCAAACCATAGCGAGGCCGCGCTTCATCCCGGTACTTCGTCTGAAACTGATATAAATTGAACGGCATGTCCTTGTATGAGCGGATTTTCATGCCCGCCGCAACGGCGAACAGTTCCTCGTGTGTCGGACCGAGAACATAGCTCTTGTTAAACCGGTCCTTCAGCGAGAACATGCTGGAACCGAAGTTATCCCGCCGGCCGGATGCGACGTAAACTTCTTCCGGGATCAACGCCGGCATCAACAATTCCTGGCTTCCCGCCTGATCCATTTCTTCACGGACGATGTTTTCAATTTTTTTCAGCACTTTATACCCAAGGGGAAGGTACATATAGACTCCTGCCGAGCTTTTTTTGATCATGCCCGCGCGAACCAGCAGATTACCGCTGACGGAATCTTCATCCTTTACGTTCTCACGCAGAGTCGTAAAGAAACTTTGACTTAATCTCATAACGCTTCTCTCCTATTCTTTGAAATTAACCTTTCTGATTATACCACAATCTGCCTGTTATACCAGAGTGAGGATGTCGAAATTTGCGCGGAAGGAAGGACTTTTTATAAGCATAGTCTGTAAGGAAAGGAGAGTCAGCGATGAAACTAACACAATTGCCATCCGGCCTCAGCGCAGTCATCACGCGCATTGACCTGCCGCCGGCGCTGGCGGACCGGCTGGAAGCTCTGGGTTTGCGGGTGGGCGAGGACATTGAATTTGTCCGCAGTGCGCCGCTGCAGGATCCGGCGGAATACAGCGTCGGGGGCAGCCTGATCGCGCTGCGCCGGCCGGATGCCGCGCGGATCCATGTCGCTTTGAAGAAAACCGAATGAAGACCGTAGCCTTTGTCGGCAATCCCAACGCCGGGAAAACTGCCTGGATCAACGCGCTGTCGGATGCTGGGTTTGAAGTTGGCAACTGGCCGGGCGTTACGGTGGAGCGCAAGCAGGCACAGGTTGAATGGGATAAGGAAGCGATCACCCTGATCGATCTGCCGGGTATTTATGATTTACAGAAAACCAACAACGAGGAACAAATCACCCAGGACTTTCTGGAATCCCAGCCAATCGACTGTCTGATCAACGTCCTGGACGCGACGCATTTACAGCGGGCGCTGCGGCTGACGCTGAAATTAAGGATGCTGCAGATTCCGATGATTCTGATTTTTAACTTTTACGACGAGGTGCTGAAAAATGGAATTGAGATTGACGCGGCAAAGCTGAGCCGTCGTTTGGCCTGTCCGATTCTTTGCGCCAGCGCGTTTGACAAGCAAGCCGGCCGCCAGGTGAAGGACACCGTTCTGGCGATGCTGCATCAGCCCTTTGACGGCTACCGGCCGCTGCTGCCAAAACCGTTGGAACAGGCGTGGGTCGATGAAGTCAACGCGCTGCAGCTGGCAGAACCCTTTGCCTCGCCGCTGGCGTTGAAGAAACAAGCCTATCAAAAGCTCTGTGACCGCCAGCCGCAAGCGATGCATGAGGCGCTGTACCGAGCGGTCGACAGCTTGATGAGCCATGTTCGTCAGGATCCACAGCGGCGGCTGTTAAAAACCAAGCGGATCGACGCGGTGCTGCTGCACCGGATCTGGGGACTGCCGCTGCTTCTGGCGATGAGCTTTGGGATGCTGATGCTTATCTATAATGGCAGCGCGCCGTATGTGGCTTGGCTGAATCAATTAACTCTCTGGATGCAGCACGGCTGCCGGCTCTTATTGGCCTCAATGCCGGCCTGGGTGCAATCGTTGGTCTGCGATGGGTTGTTGGCAGGGATCGGCAGTGTGCTCAGCTTTTTACCGTTAATGGCATTTTTGTATTTCTTCCTCGGCTTGCTGGAAGAAAGCGGCTATATGGCCCGGATCGCGTTTTTAATGGACCGGCTGATGCGGCCGTTTGGCTGCAGCGGCAAAGCGTTTGTTTCCTTGTTGTTAGGCTTGGGATGCAATGTTCCGGCCGTGATGGCGACGCGCGTGATTGAAGAGGAAAGCAGCCGCCGGCGGACAGCGCTGGTCGTTCCATTAATCAGCTGCGGCGCGCGCTTGCCGATTTATCTGTTGTTTTCGGCGGCGTTTTTTCCCGGACAGGGTGGGTTGGTCGTGTTTACGCTGTATGGATTAAGCCTGGTCAGCGCGTTGGTGTTATCGCTGGTGCTGTCGCTGCCGGAGCATCGCAAACAGCCGTGGATGGTGCTGGAGCTGCCGGTATATCGCCGCCCATCGCTGCCGGTGGTGTTCAACAAGGTCCGCCAGGAAGTCAAAAATTACACCCGTAAAGCGCTGACTGTCGTGATGCTGGCAATGACAGTGCTGTGGGGACTGACCTATTTTCCGACCGGGGAGATCGCCACGTCCTACGCCGCGCAGTTTGGCAAGGCGGCGTCCGTGATTTACGAACCGCTGGGTTTCGGCACGCAATGGCCATTGGTTGCCAGCCTGCCTGGATCCATCGCGGCCAAGGAAACAGTCGTCGGTTTTCTGGCTTCGGTGTTAAGCGAAACAACGGAAACGCCGCCGGATTTTGCCGAGGAATCCCGGAACCTGATTTCAGGTCTGGGCGAAGCGGTGAAAAACAGTGTCGTGCACCTAGCGGATTTCAGCCAGGAAGGGCAGGATGCCGGTTTGATCAGCGAACTGGGCGCGCTCTTTCCAGATCCGTTAGGCAAGCTGCGGGCCTATTGCTTCCTTGTCTATTGTCTGTTTTCGATTCCCTGCATCATGACGCTCAACGCCCTGCGGCAGGAATATGGAACGAAGCTGATGCTGAAATCCATCGCGATCATGCTGGCGCTGCCGTATGTGGTCAGTCTGCTTTTATTCCAATTAGGACGCTTGCTGTTCTGGCTGTAATCGGTTGGATAGGAAAAAGAACAGAGTTATCTTGTGAAGTGCAGAACTTTATGGAAAAGCGCTTTCATTTTCGCTATAATAAAGCTACAAGAGGAACCTGAAAAGGAAAGGAAACGAAGATGACAGAAAAAACATCGTTATACGACTTTCATCAAAGCCACCAGGGCAAGCTCGTTGAATTTGCCGACACCTGGCTGCCCGTCCAGTATCCAACCGGCATCCTGAAAGAACATCAGGCGGTCCGTGAACAAGCGGGACTGTTCGATGTGTCGCACATGGGCGAATTTCTCGTCGAAGGTCCTGAAGCGGCCGCTTTTCTCGATCATTTGCTGACCAACAAGATCGCCAATCTGAAACATGGACAGATGCGCTACAGCTGCCTGTGTTATGAAGACGGCGGCACGGTCGACGATCTGATTGTCTACCGGTTTGACGACGAGCATTTTTTATGTGTTGTCAATGCTTCCAACAAGCAGAAAGATTGGGAGTGGTTTAATCAGAACTGCCGTCTCGACGTCCGGCTGCGCAATGTTTCATCGCTCATTTCGCAAGTTGCGCTGCAGGGCCCCAAAGCAATTGAGATCCTGGGCAAGATTGCCGATCTGACTTCACTGCCGGCAAAATCGTATTGGTTTACCGATCAGATCGCGGTCGCTGGCAAGGCCTGTCTGGTTTCGCGCAACGGCTATACCGGCGAGGACGGCGTCGAAATTTACATGCGCAATGAAGACGCGATGGCGATCGTCGAGGCGATCATGACTGCCGGAACACCGCTGGGATTGATCCCGTGCGGACTGGGCGCGCGCGACACGCTGCGCTTAGAAGCGGCGATGCCACTGTATGGGCATGAGCTGGACGCTGAGACCTCACCGTTAGAGGCGGGTCTGAACTTCGCGGTGAAACTGGATAAAGCTGATTTTATCGGCAAGCAGGGAATTCAGGAAAAAGGTCTGACGAAGGTCCGGATCGGTCTGGAACTGCTCGACCGCGGCATTGCCCGCGAGCATTACGAGGTTCGCCAGGATGGAGCAGTCATCGGTCACATCACCAGCGGGACGATGGCGCCGACGCTGGGCAAAGCGATCGCGATGGCCTATGTCGACGTCGATCACGCTCAGGATGGCGCTGAGGTCGAGGTTGTTCATGGAAACCGAAGCATGAAGGCGCTGATCACGCCGATGCCGTTTTACAAACGGAAATAACGCGGATCAAAGGACGGAAAAGGGCGAAGGAAAACGTTCGTGAAGCGCAGAAACATGGCCTCAGCTTCCGCTTGAACGAGGAAACCTGCAGTCCTTGCTGGAATGGAAAAAACCGGCGGGACTGGGACAATAAAAATAAAATAAGAAATGAAGGAGGACACACAAAATGTCAGTCGTAAAAGAAGGTCTGCTTTACAGCAAGTCGCATGAATGGGTTGAAACGCTGCCAGACGGCACAGTAAAAATCGGAATTTCCGATTACGCGCAGGACAGTCTGGGTGATATCGTATTTGTCGACATGCATCCCGCCGGCGAGGAAGTCGAAGCGGAAGGCGCGTTAGCCGATGTCGAATCCGTCAAAGCCGTCAGTGAAATTTATTCGCCGGTCGCCGGAACGATCAAAGAAACGAATGAGGAATTGATCGACGCTCCGGAAAAGCTGAACGAGGACTGTTACGGCAACTGGATCTGCGTGATGGAGAACGTCAGCGGATTAGACGATCTGTTAAGCCCGGAAGCCTACAGCGAATATCTGACGACGCTGGAGTAGCCCATGAGCGATTACATTGCATCCAGCCCGGAAGAATTGCAGGCGATGCTCGATTCGCTGGGGCTGAAAGATTTAGACGCTTTAACCGGGCATCTGCCCGAAGCGGTGCTTTTAAAGGAAGACGGCTGGGATCTGCCGGAGGGCATGAGTGAATTTGAAGTGTTGGCGAAGCTGAAGAAAATGGCCTCGCACAACCGGATTTATGAAGATCTCTACCGCGGGGCGGGCGCTTACCGCCATTACATCCCGAGTCTCGTCAACGCGCTGTCCAGCCGCGGCGAGTTTCTGACGGCGTATACGCCGTATCAGGCGGAAATGAGTCAGGGACTGCTGCAGTCCATTTTTGAATATCAGACAATGATCTGCGAGCTGACGGGCATGGACGTCAGCAACGCCAGTGTGTATGACGGCGCGACGGCCGCGGCTGAAGCCTTGCTGATGTGCCGGGATCCGAAGCATCGCCGCGTGCTGGTGCCAGCGTCGGTGCATCCGCAGATCCTGCAGGTAATCCGGACGTACGGCGAGGCCTACGGTATGACAATCACTGTCTTAGAGTGTCCGCACGGCGTGCTGGAAGAAAGTGTGCTGCGGGAAGCGCTGAGCGAGGATACGGCCTGTCTGCTTTTGCAGCAGCCGAACTATTTCGGTTTAATTGAAGACGCAGAAACGCTGTTTGCAGCGGCGGCGGAGAAAAAGGTAAAAGGGATTCTGCACATCAATCCGATCGCGGCGGCACTGCTGCCGTCAGCGAAGGAAGCCGGCGCTGTGATCGCGGTCGGCGAAGGCCAGCCGTTAGGCATGCCGCTGAACTTCGGCGGGCCGTATCTGGGCTTTATGGCCAGCGTATCGGCGATGATGCGCAAGCTGCCCGGCCGGATTGTCGGCCAGAGTACCGATCACGAAGGCCGGCGGGCTTACGTCCTGACCCTGCAGGCCCGTGAACAGCACATCCGCCGGGAAAAGGCCAGCAGCTCGATCTGTTCCAATCAGGCGTTATGCGCGCTGAGAGCGGCGATCTACTGCAGCGCGATGGGCACGGAAGGCATCGAACAGGTCGCCTCGCACTGTGTCAGCAACGCCCATTATTTAGCGCAGGAGCTATGTGAAAAAACAAAGCTCAAACTGAAATATGCCGGCGAATTCTTCCATGAATTCGTAACGGTCAGCGACGTGCCGAGCGGCGTGCTGCTCAAACATCTGGAAGATCACGGCATCCTGGGCGGACTGCCGCTGAGCGATCACGAAATTCTGTGGTGCGCGACAGAAGTGAACAATAAGGAAAATATGGATCATCTGGTCGAACTGATCGGGGAGGTGGCCGCATGAGCCAGCTGATTTTTGAACGCGGAACCCAGGGACATCGGGGCGTGGCGCTGCCAAAGCTTCAGGTTCCTGCGTATACTTTAAAAACAAAACTGCGCGCTGAGAAACCGCAGCTGCCTTCGGTCAGCGAACTGGAGGTCGTGCGCCATTACACCGAATGCTCCCAGCGTGTCAAGGGCGTCGATCACGTCTTTTATCCATTAGGCTCCTGCACGATGAAATACAATCCGAAAGTCAACGAAGACGCGGCCAACCTGGAGGGCTTTACGGCGATCCATCCGCTGGCGCCGGAAGAGGACGTGCAGGGCTGTCTGGAAGTTGTCGCAACGCTGGAAAAATATCTGACGCAGATCACCGGCATGGATGCGTTCTGCTTCCAGCCGGCCGCAGGCGCGCATGGCGAATTCAGCGGCCTGATGACGATCCGCAACTATTTGAAACGCCATCATGAAGATCAGCGCACCGTCGTGTTCGTGCCGGATTCCGCTCATGGAACCAATCCGGCCAGCGCGGTGATGGCGGGCTTTACGGTCAAGCAGATTCCAAGCAACGCGGAAGGCAACGTCGATGTGGAAGCGTTGCGGGCGATGGCGGATGAAACGACCGCGGCGCTGATGCTGACGAATCCCAACACATTGGGCCTGTTTGAAAAAGATATTTTGGAAATCACAAAAATCATTCACGACGCCGGCGGTCTGGTTTATTACGACGGCGCGAATCTGAACGCGATCATGGGCATTGCGCGTCCGGGCGATATGGGCTTTGACGTTGTCCATCTGAATCTGCATAAGACGTTCTCCACGCCGCATGGCGGGGGCGGGCCGGGCAGCGGGCCGATTGGCGTCAAGCGCCATTTGATTCCCTATCTGCCGTCGCCGCGGATCGAAAACGGCCGGATTCATGAGGACTGTCCGGAAAGTTTAGGCCGGATGAAGATGTTCTACGGCAATTTCGGCGTCATGGTCCGGGCTTTAACCTATGTCATGATCTTAGGCAAGGAAGGTCTGCGCCGGACAAGCCAGGTCGCGGTGCTCAACGCTCGCTATCTGGAACATGAACTGAGCCGGAACTACGATATGGCGATTGACCAGCCGTGCATGCATGAATTCGTCATGACGCTGAAACGTCAGCATAACGACCTGGGCGTCAGTGCGATGGATATCGCCAAGGGGATGATCGACCGCGGCATCCATCCGCCGACGATGTATTTCCCGCTGATCGTGGAAGAAGCGCTGATGGTGGAACCGACGGAAACCGAACCGAAGGCGGTGCTCGATGAAGCAGTGCGCGTGCTGAGTGAGCTGCTTGACTTGGCGGCCAGTGATCCGCAGGCACTGCAGGCATGTCCAACGACGACGCCAGTCGGCCGGATCGACGAGGTTCAGGCGGCCCGGCATCCGATTCTGCGCTGGCAAAAGGGAAACAAATAGCACAATGCTGTATTTTACAGAGGGTCAGACTTTTGACCCTTACTTTAATTTAGCGATGGAGAAGTGGCTGTGCGATCATCTCGACGGCCGGCGGATTCTCTATCTGTGGCAAAACGAGCATACCGTTGTCATTGGCAAAAACCAGAATCCGCTGAAGGAATGTCGGCTGGCGGCGCTGAAGCAGGACGGCGGCTTGTTAGCCCGGCGCTGTTCCGGCGGCGGGGCGGTCTATCACGATTTGGGCAACCTGAACTTTACGATGTTGGTTCCCAACGATCAGTTTGATCTGCATCGACAATGCTCCGTGCTTTTGCAGGCTGTGCGTCAGTTCGGGGTGGACGCGCAGTTTTCAGGCCGCAACGATCTGACGGCGCAGGGCCGGAAATTTTCCGGCAACGCCTTTTATCACGGGCCCCACGGCAGCTTTCATCACGGCACGCTGCTCGTCGATACGGACAGCGAGAAAGTGGCCAGATACCTGAAGGTATCCGCCGCGAAGCTGAAAGGCAACGGCGTCGATTCCGTCCGTCAGCGCGTCATCAATTTAAAGGAATGCGCGCCAATGATGACGATCAGCCGGCTGAAAACCGCACTGCGGGAAGCGATGGAACAGGTTTATGGAGAACTGGGAACGATGTGGGAATGGACACCGGCGCAGATTGCGGAAATCAAAGCGCTGGCCCAGTTTTACCGCAGCGACGCCTGGCTGTTCCCAGAGAAATTCCAGGCTGATTTATGTTTGGAGAAACGTTTCGCCTGGGGTGAGATCCAGGCGCAGCTGCAGCTGCAGTCCCAGCGTATCTGCGCCTGCCGGCTGTATACCGACGCGATGGATGCGGCGGCGATCACGGAGCTGGAAGCCTTGCTTCATGATTGTCCGCTGACGTCCCAGGCGCTGCAGGAACGCGCTTTATCCGCAAGTCCGCACCATCCGCTGATCCCGGAATGCATTGCGTGGATCAGCCAAGAAATAGAAGGGCAGGAAGCAAAATGGGATTAAAAACCGAGCTTGTGATTCTCGGCGCCGGCCCGGCCGGCTATGAAGCGGCAATTCACGCCGCCCAATGCGGCATGCAGGTCGTGCTGATCGAAAAAGACCAGGTCGGCGGCACATGTCTTAACCGCGGGTGTATTCCGACTAAAAGCCTGTTATACCAGGCGCATCAGCTGCGGATTGCGGCGCAGTACGCCAAGATCGAGATCGACGGCGAAGCACTGCGGCTGCAGAAGGAAGACACCGTGGGGAAGCTGCAGAAGGGAATTGCCCAGCTGATCAAAGGCAATTCAATCCAGTTTCTTCATGGCGAAGCGAAAATAACCGGCCCGCAGACGGTCAGTGTGAATGATGAGATCATTGAAGCTGAACATATTTTGATCGCGACCGGCTCCCGGACTTCAGTTCCGCCGATTCCGGGAATTGAACTGGCGATGACCTCGGATCAGGTGCTGCAGTGGGATCGTCCGCTGCCGCAGCAGGCTGTGATTATCGGGGCCGGCGTGATCGGCCTGGAATTTGCGGATTTATTATTGGATCTGGGGGTTGGGGTAACGCTGTTGGAAGCCGCCCCGCGGCCGTTGATTCAGGCGGATCGGGAAATTGCGCAGAATCTTCAAATGATCCTCAAGCGCCGGGGCGCGCAGCTGCATTGCGGCATTACGATTACCCAGATTCATGAAAATGCCGTAGACTATGTAGAAAAGGAAAAACCGATGCGCGCGGAAGGGGAATGGATCATCGCCGCAACCGGACGCAAACCGGTGTTATGCGATTGCGCGCCGGCACTGGCGCAGGAGCGCGGCCGTTTGATCACGGATGCCTGCGGCCGGACGTCGGTTCCTACGATTTATGCTGCTGGGGATGTGACCAGCCGGATTCAGCTTGCGCATCTGGCCAGCGCGCAGGCGATCAATGCGGTGGATACAATGCTGGGCCGGACGCCGCAGTTTGATTTAAACTGCGTGCCGTCATGTCTGTACACCCATCCGGAAGCGGCGTGGGTCGGCTTGTCGGAGGAGGAAGCGCAGGCGCAGGGGTTATCGGTCATCGTGGGCAAGACCAGCACCTTAAGCAATTCCAAATCCATGATCGAACAGGCGCCGCGCGGTTTTGTCAAGCTGATCGCCGATGCGGCCACCCGTCAGTTAGTGGGCGGGGTGATTGCCGGAGCGCATGCCAGCGACTGGATCGGCACAGTGGCTCAGGCCGTCAGTCAGCATTTGACGATCGACGACTGCCAGCGCGTGATCATGGCTCATCCAACCTGGAGCGAAGCGCTGCACGAAGCACTGATGGACTTTGATCAGCATGCCATTCATACCTTATATAAACGTACAAAATAACGAAAAGGCGGGCTTTCTTTTATTGGAGGTCCGCCTTTTATCGTAAGAATTGTAAAATTTTTCAAAACGGATCATTTAATCCTTTACTTTGGGGCACAATTTCATTATAATCATGGATAATACAAAAAGGGAAAAGGAGCGAATACTATGGCATATTACTATGATCAACCGTCTCATACCTTCAGCGAATACCTGTTGGTTCCGGGCTATTCTTCCAGCGAGTGCATCCCGACGTCTGTCAGCCTGAAGACGCCGTTAGTCAAGTTCAAGAAAGGTGAAAAACCGGCGATCGAAATGAACATCCCGATGGTCAGCGCGATCATGCAGGCGGTGTCTGATGACCGGATGGCGGTGGCGCTGGCAAAGGAAGGCGGCGTTTCGTTCATCTTTGGATCACAGTCGATTGAAAGTCAGGCGGCGATGGTTGCCCGCGTGAAAAATCACAAGGCCGGCTTTGTCGTCAGCGATTCCAACATTACGCCGGATATGACGCTGGCGCAGGTTCTTGAACTGGTCGAGGAAACAGGACATTCCACGATGCCGGTCACTGAGGACGGAACTGCCAACGGACGCTTAGTCGGCATGGTTACCAGCCGCGATTACCGGGTTTCCCGGATGGCGCCGGAAACCAAGGTTGCGGACTTCATGACGCCGTATGATAAATTGATTGTCGGTCATGAGAGCGACACCTTGTCGGACTGCAACGATCTGATCTGGGAACACAAGCTGAACCAGCTGCCGATCATCGACGAGAATCAGCACCTGTTGTATCTTGTTTTCCGTAAGGATTATGCCACACATAAAGAAAATCCGGATGAGCTCCTGGATTGCCACAAACGGTATATCGTCGGCGCGGGCATCAACACGCGCGACTATGCGGAACGTGTTCCGGCGTTAGTGGAAGCGGGCGTCGACGTGCTGTGCATCGATTCCTCGGAAGGCTTCAGCGAATGGCAGAAGCGCACGATTTCCTGGATTCGTGCGAAATACGGCGACTCCGTTAAGGTTGGCGCAGGCAACGTCGTCGACCGCGAGGGATTCCGGTTCTTAGCGGAGAGCGGCGCGGATTTCATTAAAGTCGGCATCGGCGGCGGTTCTATCTGCATCACTCGTGAAACCAAAGGCATCGGCCGCGGTCAGGCGACAGCGGTCATCGAAGTTGCGAAAGCCCGTGACGAATATTTTGAAGAGACCGGAATTTACATTCCGATCTGCTCGGACGGCGGCATCGTTTACGATTATCATATTACCTTAGCGTTAGCGATGGGCGCGGATTTCGTCATGCTGGGACGGTATTTCAGCCGTTTTGAAGAATCGCCGACGACGAAGCTGATGGTCAATGGCACCTATGTCAAAGAGTATTGGGGCGAAGGCAGCAACCGTGCCCGCAACTGGCAGCGCTACGATTTGGGCGGCGCTCAGAAGCTGAGCTTTGAGGAAGGTGTCGATTCCTATGTTCCGTATGCCGGAACGTTAAAGGAAAACGTCACGCTGACGTTGTATAAGGTGAAATCGACCATGTGCAACTGCGGTGCGCTCTCGATTCCTGAGCTGCAGCAGAACGCCCGGCTGACCCTGGTTTCCGCAACCTCGATTGTCGAAGGCGGCGCGCACGACGTCATCGTCAAAGACAAGAGCTCGATGAAATAAGCTTTTCCCTTACCCTGAGTGAAAGATCGGAAACTTCCGGTCTTTTTCTAAAGGGGGAAGGGGATCAAGATAAGTTGGCAAAATTCAAAAGTTGGTAAGAAAGGCAATCGGCGATTGCAAAGAAACCCGAATTTTGTTACATTAGGACTGGAATAAAAAGGAAGTTGAAGGAGGAACAGCGATGAAACAGGATATGATTTTAATTTTAGATTTAGGCAGTGATGAAAATACCGTACTGGCGCGGATGATCCGTGATCTGGGCGTCTACAGCGAGATTAAACCGCATGATATCACGGAAGAAGAACTGGCGAAGCTGGATAATGTCAAGGGGATCATCCTTAACGGCGGCCCGCTGAACATCGTCGACGGCAAGGCGATTGAAGTTCGTGATTTTATCTATGATGCAGGCGTCCCGGTGCTGGCAGTGAATTATGCGGCGGCCAAGGGCAAGCATTGCCTTGATCAGTGGCCGGCAGAGGAAGACGCGATGCGAGCGGTCGTGAATTCCTTCTTGTTTGACACTTGCCATGCGGAAGCGAATTGGAATATGAAAAACTTCGTTGCCGACCAGATCGAATTGATCCGGCGTCAGGTCGGGGATAAAAAGGTGCTGCTTGCGTTGTCCGGGGGCGTTGATTCTTCGGTCGTCGCAGCCTTGTTGATCAAAGCGATCGGCAAGCAGCTGGTGTGCGTGCATGTCAATCATGGCCTGATGCGCAAGGGTGAATCGGAAAGTGTAATTGAAGTGTTCCGCAATCAGATGGATGCGAACTTGATTTATGTGGATGCGAGCGAGCGGTTCTTAACGAAACTGGAAGGGGTAGCGGATCCGGAACAGAAACGTAAAATTATTGGCGCTGAGTTCATCCGTGTGTTCGAGGAAGAAGCGCGCAAGCTGGAAGGGATTGACTTTTTGGCGCAGGGCACGATCTATCCGGATATCGTGGAATCGGGCACGAAGACCGCGAAGGTCGTCAAGTCGCATCACAATGTCGGCGGCCTGCCGGAAGACATGAATTTCGAGTTAGTTGAACCGTTGTATTATCTGTTCAAGGATGAAGTCCGGGCATGCGGTCTGGAACTGGGCTTACCGCATGACATGGTCTTCCGTCAGCCATTCCCGGGGCCGGGACTGGGCGTCCGCTGCCTGGGCGCAATCACAAGAGAACGGCTGGAAGCGGTGCGGGAATCGGATGCGATCCTGCGCGAGGAGTTTGCGAAGGCGGGACTGGATAAGAAAGTTTGGCAGTATTTCACGATTGTTCCGGATTTCAAATCGGTGGGCGTCAAGAACAATGCGCGCTGCTTTGAGTATCCGGTGATCATCCGCGCCGTCAACACGATCGACGCGATGACCGCTTCGATTGAACAGATCGACTGGCCGGTGCTGACAAAGGTCACGGATCGAATTCTAAAGGAAGTTAAGAACGTGAACCGAGTCTGTTATGATTTGTCGCCGAAGCCATGTGCGACGATTGAGTGGGAATAATATCAGCGCTCTGAAAAAGCTCAGTATGACTGGGTCAGACTGTAGACAAACTCAAAAAAGAGGAAGTCGGCAGTTTTTATGATACGGAGAAATCCACAGAAGGTGGATTCCGGGAAGACTTAAGTCGGTTGAGCAGGCGAAGCCAGCGAAACAAAAAACCACCCGCTATGCGGGTGGGCAAAAAAAGTTATACAGTGGAATCACCTTTCCGAATAAAATAGAGTTGTTCAAGCTACTATTAAGAAAGGAAAGGTGATTCAAATGGCTTGAAATACAATTCATTAGCCCACACAGCATGAATGTGCAAATATCACATTGTGTTCATTTCTAAGTATAGAAGAAAAGTGATCTATAATCAAAATCGAAAAGATTTGATCAATATCATCAAAGCACTGTGCAAATACAAAGGGATAGAGATCATAGAGGGGCATATGATGCCGGATCATGTGCATTTGCTGTTAGCTATTCCGCGAAAATACAGTGTATCCTCATTCATGGGATATTTGAAAGGGAAATCAGCGCTGATGATGTTTGATCAGCATGTAAATTTGAAATGCAAGTTTGGGAATAGACACTTTTGGGCAGAAGGATACTATGTAAGTACAGTGGGGTTGAATGAAGCGACAATCTAAATTTCATCAAGCGTTATAACCCCACCGCCGATGCGCGTTTGTTTGAACAGGGAATCAACCCTGAGTCTTACTCAATCTGCCTTGCCTGAGATGATGATTAAGGGTCAGAACGCAGAAAACATCTGCTACCAGGACACCGAAGGCAGACCGTTTTAAGGGCACCAGGATGCGCTTTGTAATTGAGAACTCGTCTTTTGGCACTCCTTGGGGCGGCAAGGATGCAGCAAAGGGTGTGGAACAGGCTGTTCAGTCTGAATATGCCAAGGGCTTTAACGGTCGTTGGGGTGCAGATCTGCCTGGTTCCGGCGATATGCAGATGCTGTTCCTGCAGTCTGCCGTTGACAAGATGGAGAATAATGTTGGCAGAGCTGCTATTATTTCTAACGGAAGTTCGTTATTTATTGACAGCATCGCTTTTGGCGAAAGTCAAATTAGAAAGTGGATTATAGAAAATGATTTGTTGGAAGCTATTGTAGCATTACCGATGAATTTGTTCTATAACACTCCTAGTGCAACATATATGGTTTTTTTCCAAGAATAAGCGCCCTGAACACAAGGGGAAAATCCAGTTGATTGATGCATCCAGCTCCTTCAAGAAATTGCGTAAGGCTCTGGGTGACAAGAAAAACGAAATCTCTCTCGAAGATTGCTCATCATTATCAAACTGTATGCTGACTTCGTGGAAAACGAATACTGTAAGATTTACTCCAATGAGGAGTTCATTTACCATGAGTACGCTGTTATGCAGACGTTGCAGCGCAGCTATGCTATTGCCGAAGACCACATTCAGACTATGCTCTCTAAAGATTCTTTGTCTTCCTTCTATGATTCAGCTAAGGTTGAAGAACTGGAAAATATGGCTGAACCCACTGGCAAGGATATCAAAAAGCTAGAAGCATACCAGAACAATTCGCCTGTGTACGAAGCTACAACTGTGTCTGATGAGGTCAATTATTCTCCTGTGGTATTCCTGCCTGTGCCAACCAAGGTGCTGTCACAGGCAACCGCAGATAAGAAGCGGATTGAGAAGATTGCGGATGGCCATTTGTTATAGATAAGAAAGACGAAATTCAGCGTGATCGTAAGGGCAACATCATCTATGGCAAGGATACTAAAGATACCGAAAGTGATAGCTCTGCTTTTCACAGAAATGTCTGTACTTCTCGGAAAAGGCATTAAGCAAAAGAGAACGAACGCAGTCCACATGCCAGAAATCTCGGCGTAATCCACCCATTTTAGCTGCCATCAGGTCTGACAGGGCTGTTAAAGAGCTGATTGACACCCGGATAGGTCATATCTAACAAAGCTATAAGATTGGAATTGGCCGAGACTTTTTGGGATTTAAAAAAACTCGAACTGAGAATTGTAAAGTTGAAGCTAGGTATGTAATTCATCCATATTCGTATACTCCTCAGAGAATCTCAGTTCAGGAAACCACACCTGCAGATTTTCTTCGCATCGGCAGGGTCGTTCTTCACATTGCAAAGAGAGTTATCGTCGAATTGCTTAATCAGCTTAGGATTGACAACGCTGACAAAGATTCTTTCCTTAGAAAGCTGTTCGACGATAGGAAGGGGGTAACGGCCAGTGCTTTCGACAACAGCACGGACATCCCTAACGATGGCCGCAAAGGACTTCGCCAGCTTCTGAATATCAGACTGACTTTGAGAGACAGTGAAAGGCTTTCTGATAAGGCTCATATCTGAATTGAAGATGGCAATACCGTTCTTGGCTTTGGCGGCGTTGATACCAATAAGATAGCTCATAGAGACACCCCTCTGAAGAGTGATCTCCTGGAGGTTAAACGAACGCGATGGAAAGGATATCGGCTCTACTTACTTAAATCGAACGGCTGCAATGAGCAATTGACTGACTTCTTGACGAACGTATATTCATAGCATAGTTCTAGAAGAATGACGTCACACCATCACCTCTACATTATATAGCTTGAACAACGAGAAGATCAAATTATGACTGGATACCATGATTTCCGATCCCAATATTATATTAGGAGGAGGGTCATAAGAAAGCGAGTCGGAAAAGACAAGGGAGTCAACACCACGAATGGACTGAGAAGAGACACAATCCTCAGAGAAATGAAGATGAGTGTCTTTTAAATTGAGAGCAGATACGATAGAATGAGTAATAAACATAATGAGATTTCCTTTCCGTATGGTGTAGTAACTTTATTGTAACGGAAATTCTTATCTATGTCTCTTTTTTGCAAACAGAACGTTTTGTAGAGAGGCAAAATGAATCCTCAAATTTTAAAAACTATGGTATAATTCAAAAATATGATAAATCAGCAGCTATTAAAAAAGTGTAGAGTGAACTTTGCGTGAATTACATAAAATTATGTCGAAGTTAAGATAGAGTAATAAAGTAAATATAAATAAGGAGAACTGTGAATGAATAGAAGAAGAGCAGCTATGGATGAAGAAAAAAAGTTACTTGTTAAGCAAGAAGATCATTTTTTGGATTTCAAAAGTAAATTGATTACACCTTCAAAATTACAAGAAAGTTTTGTGGCTTTTGCAAATACTGATGGAGGTGAGTTGTATATTGGAATTGAAGATGAGAAATTCAATGGAGAAAGAATTAATGGATTTATTAAAATAGAAGACGCTAATGATATTTTGGAAACATTATTGGAACAAACTAATCCAGCTGTAGAAAATCTTGATATTGAATTTATTGATTTTGATTCAAAAGGATATGTTTTACATATATTTATACCTAAAAGCTCAAAAGTTCATTTTACTGCGCAAAATAAATGCTTTATTCGAGTGAATGCAAATAAAAAGGAAATTAAAGGAGAAAAAGTACTAGCCTTAGGATATGCAAAAGGGAGCTATCAATATGAAAAGCAAATAGTAAAACATGCTGATTTGAAGGAATTAATTGATTCTTTACAGTTACATAAATATATAGAAAAATTGCAAACTAAATTGCAGCCGGAAAAATTTTTGAAAAAGCAAAGACTCGTCGAAGATGTTGATGGAAAACTATATCCCAATGTGGGAGGTATTTTACTTTTTGACGAGGAACCGCAGGCAACATTGGATACACGCTGCGGAATTAAGTTATATAGAATGAGAACTACGAATTCGGAATATGATAGAAGATTTTTAGATTCCATGCCGATTACAATTAATGGATGTTTAGAGGAGTTAATTGATAGAACCTTAATAGCTATAGACAATATGTTAGAAGATACATTATACAATATAGACGGAAAATATAAAAAAAGTAAATATCCTACCACAGCAATTAAAGAAGTATTGGTTAATGCTATTATTCATCGAGACTATAGCTTAAGTGATGATATTCATGTTATTATTTATGATAATAGAATAGAGATTAAAAGTCCGGGAAAGCTACCTGGATTTATTACGGTGGAAAATATATATGAAGAACGATATTCACGTAATCCCAACATAGTTCGTATGCTTCATAAGTTGCCTGATCCACCAAATCATGATATTGGCGAAGGGTTAAATACTGTAAAAAATGAATTACATCAAGTTGGATTAGTTCCGCCAGAAATTGTAGAAACTGAAAATTCTGTAGTTATTGTAATAAAGCACACTAAAATTGCTACTTTAGAACAAATAGTAAGAGATTTATTTAGAGAAGATCCAGATAGAAGTATTACAAATAAACAAGTACGAGAGGCAAGTGGAGAGACAGATATTAACATAGTTAAAAAATCGTTGCAGCGACTTCGCAGTGCCAATTACATAAAATTAAAAGAAAATGGTGTAAATGCTTTTAAATATGAGTATATATTAGGAAATGTTGGAAAAGAAGAGTGGATAGATAATAATAAAAAGGGATAGAGGAAATTTTAAACTGGAAATTTCTTATGTTTTTTTGCATTCTCACATATTGGAAAAGGGTAAAAATGAAATTCAAAAACGCATGGGTATTGGATGAAAAACAAAGTTTGGTTCAAAAAAATGTCTATATTGATCAAGACATAGTCGTTGACGCTAATGATGAAATGGAAGAACTGGATTGCAGTCATCTGTTAGTTCTTCCTGGTATGGTCAACGCCCACTTTCATGGCACCAGCACTGTCACGCGCGGCTTGTTTATGGATATGCCGGTGGCGCAATGGCTCAACGACACGCCGCAGGGACAGCTTCAACAACGATTTGTCAATGCGTTAAACCACTGCACAGAGGAAGAAAAGATTCAACTGTCGCTGTATGAATATATGTCGATGCTGAAGCAAGGCATAACGACCGTTTTTGACTGCCGCTTGTTTCAACAAGATTATCAAGCCAAGAAAAGAGCTGGCGAGCTGTGCGGAATCCGTCTGACTTTGGAAGCGGATGATCCATCACAATTAGAAGATCAAGAGCTGTTAAAAACAGCGCTGCCGTTGCCGGAGGAAAGCAGCTGGTCACAGGATCGCTGCAGCCAAGCACAGTTCTGGAAACAAAATCATCCGCAGACAATGTTCAAAGCGCATTGCATGGAAACGGATCTGGCCGCTGAGGCCATTCGATCCAAAGGCTATCAACATACGATTGAAGCTTATGCTCAAGCCGGTATGCTCGATGAACACAGTGTTCTCATTCATAACTGTAAAGCTCCGGCAGAGGCAATCCAGCTTGCCGCAAAACGAGGCGCACGGATGATCAACTGTCCAATCTCCAATCTAAAGTCGCAGAACGGCGTCAGTCCGCTGAAAATGATGCTCGATCAGGGGATTGAAATTGGGTTGGGCACAGATTGGGGAAGACTGCAGTTCATGGATGTTATGAAATGTGAGTATCTGCTTCTGCGGGATCAACATGTTCTCAATCCAGCGCAAATCGTCTGGAAAATGGCGACCGAGTGGGGTGCGCGCTGCTGCGGGTGGCCGCAGACCGGCTGTCTGAAGCCTGGAATGCAGGCCGATCTCATTTTTATCCGAATGGACGAGCCGGATTTTCAGCCGCTGATCAGCACGCCGCAGTTCAGCGACGTTCTGCAGAACTGGGTTTTCGACGGCCGTTCGGAATGGATCGAACATGTCATGGTCGCCGGGCAATGGAAAGTCAAAAATCGGAAAGTTTGCGTTCTTAACGAAGCTGAGCTGATTGTCCAACAGCGGCAGCTGATGAAGAAACTGATATCGGAAACCTTGAAGTAAGCATGGTGTTCATGCTTATTTTCTTGTATACTAAAAGATAAGAAAATAAGAAAGGAATGATTTCTCTGTCAATCTTGAACAAAATGATCCTTTTACTGCTGAGTCTCTGTCTGCTCGGCGGTTGTCAGAAAAATCCAAAGACAACGCACGTGGCCGATACCAGTCTGGCGGCGGATACTGCGGAGGTCGAATATTACAACTCAACGAAAGCTCCGGAATGGACATGGCGCGAAGGGATTAAAATGGATGCCTATCTTTTAACCAGCGACGCGGAGCATACGATGGAAAGCACGATCCTGAACGGCAGCGATACTGCGACCCTCAGCTTCTGGATCAAGCCGTCGACAAACGTTCCGGATCTGCCGCTGATCTCCGTAGTCAACGAGCAGCAGGAAATGATGAAGCTGACCAACCTGACGGTCCGGGAAGACGGAACTTTGCAGGGAATGGCGCTGCAGATGAAAGCTGAAGGGCAGGAACAGTGGCTGATTTCCAACAGCGAATTTACGCTGAATACCCATCGCTACAATCAAATTGTGATTGTTTTTGAAGGAACGCAAGCAACGGTCTATCTCAATGGACAGGCGGCAATGACAGGGCAAATGAGCGCTTCGATCAATCAAATCGAAAAATCTTGGCTTGTCGTCGGCAAGGATGCGATTGCTTACGGCGATTGCATGGAAGGACAGTTTCAGGATTTTCAGATTCGGAAAAAGGCCCTGAGCGCTTCAGAAATCGAAGATGAGTTTGACCGTTTTTATCCAGAGGTATTGCTCAGTGAAATCACCATTCCGAATGCGGAAGATCTGCGAGAAAACCCGACGCTGTATCCTGAAGTGGACAGCCAGTACGAAGCCCAATGGACCAGCAGCAATCCAGCTTTTTTGAAAGTCGAAAACAACGAAGGCGTGATCACCGTTCCAACTCCAGAGCAGGGGGATCAACAGATTACGCTGACGCTCTCAACCAAAATCAAAAACCGTCAGTTCCAACGCGACTTCCCGATCACAATCCGGGCCCAGACGCCGGCAACCCGCTTGCTTCGGGACGTCAAAGCGCTGCCGATTACATTGGGCTCATTGCTGAATGCGGGGAGTCCGCTGCCAACAGTGGGCGAAAATGACAGCGTGATCGAATGGAAGGTGGTTTCGGGTGAAATTCGATTGGAAAACAATGTTCTGATCAAAATAAATCCGGAAGAAGAACGTGTGCCGGTCCAGCTGGAAGCGACGCTCCGGCAGGGGGATCAGCAGGAAACAATAACGATCGAAGCCGTTGTGCTTGACGCCTATGCCGGTTATATCTTGTCGTATTTCAACGGCGATCTCGGAAAGGAAACGGGAAAGCTGGCGTACAGTCTGGACGGTCTGCACTGGACTGATTTGAATCAGGGCCAGGCCATTCTGACCAGTAAGCTGGGAACCGGACGGGTCCGCGATCCGTTTATCGGCCGCGATGCCGAAGGTCAATTTGTGATTCTGGCGACGGAAGGGTATGATAATCCTTCGATCTATGTTTGGAAAAGCGAAGACCTTGTGAATTTAAGCGATCATGGACTGCATCGGATCGCTTGGTTCGACAAAGGATTGTACAGCACCGGAAGCCGGGCCTGGGCGCCGGAAATGACGTATGATCCCGTTGCCGGGGAGTATGTGATTTATTATTCCGATGCGCAGGATCCGAAAAGCGGATCCATGTTTGCGGTGACTACCCAGGATTTTGAAACCTTCACTTATCCCAAATCGCTGTTCAATCCCGGCTATAAAGTGATCGACGGTACAATCCTGCGCATGCATGGTCAGTATTGGATGCTTTATAAAGATGAACGTGAGGCGGCGCAGACGATCTTCTATGCGGGCACCCAGGATCTGACTGCGGGGTTTACCCGTCGTTATGATGATTTGTTCATCTATAACCGCAAGTATATTGAAGGACCGTTTACGCTGCCGTCGCTGCATGAGCCAGGCGTGTTCTATCTATACGTAGACAATTACCCGAATCAGCGTTTCTATGTCGCCCGCTTTTCTCAATTAGGAGAAGACGCTGATTTTGAGTGGCTCGCAGAAGGCGACTATACGCTGCCCAACAACGACGTCCGGCATGGCTCCGCGATCCCGGTAACGCAGAAAGAGCTTGATCGTATTCTGCAAGCCTATTCCTGATTTTTAACAGTCGGGGATTGAACAGGGCAGCTGAGATCGCCGCGAATCCGCGTTGGACAGTTTGATTTTAATCCATCCATGATTTTAATGAAAAACGTTTCTTACTTGAGTCCTGGCTTCAACCGGACCCGATTTAAGAAACGTTTTTTCTGTAAAAGCGGAAAGATCGGGAATCCGTCTTCTTCTCTGATCTTTTTATTTGCTTTTCGTATTTCAATGTAGGCCTTCCTTGCACCGCAAGTCTTCCTTTTACCGAATCAAATCAGTGATAACAAATTTTCATTCTTTGCACCAGAAGGATAGGATCTTGGACGCTTTAAGCTAATCCGAATTCCCTCCAGACGGATAAAATTGTACTGTGGCTGTGGCCGGTTAATCGGCCGGCCTCTCTGGCAGACAGAAGCGGATGATCCAGTTTCATCTGACAGATCGTCTGAATATCGCAATCTTTGATTCTCTTCTTCGACATGGAAATTTTGAAATTTTTGTTCTGTTTCTCCGCTTGCTCATCGTAGAGCCCGCTTTGTTTCAAAATCCGGTAAACCGCATGACGCTCCATGCCGACAAGCTCGGCAATCTCCTGAGTGGAGGCTTGCGGACGGTCCTTTTTCATCTGGCAGATCTTTTCATTCCGCGCTTGGGTCCGATGATGATAACGCACTTGTTGTCGCTTTACGCCCAGCTTTCGTTCCTTCTGACTGTCATAAATTCCGGCGTTAATCTGGACTTCTTTTACTAAATCCCGGCTGACGCCGAAGTGTTCCGCCAGGGCCCGCACTGACATTTCAGGATTTTTAACGCTCATCTCCAGGATGTTCAGTTTTTCCGATTTCCACGCAACTTTTGTGAGTTCGACCCAATCCAGCTCGGCCAGATCACATTTCAGGATTTGAGACAGTGAGGAGCGAAGCAAATTGGCTTTAATTACTTCGGTCTCGCTTTTCTTACAGTTAATTTCAAGATAGCGCTCAGCGGCGATGCCATGGTCCAGGGCCAGCTTTCTTTTTTGCGCGTCGTTCGCTTTGTTTTTCTTTAACGTATTCTTAAAATAACCAGTGCCTTCCTCATAATGCTGCTTTCCATGCGCTTCCAGGATCACGCCGAAATCCGGCAGATAGAAATCATAGGAAAACGACTGCGCCCACGGCAGCTCTTTTCTGGAAGCTTCCTGAATATAATGAATTTCAAGATGATCCAGCACGGATTTGATCAGCCGGTGAGGAAAGGAGCGTCCGACAGACCAGGAACAGGCGCAGCCGATGGAATGCGTATGATGCAGCGTCGCAATCGCAATCGCTTTTTCGCGCACGTTGCCGCAATAGGGACAACGGAAGCGAAGCTTTTTGTTTTGCCCGCGGGTGTATTGTCGTGCTTCGTCTTCACCGCCGGGAAAGAAGGGGATCATCCAGCGATCGGTTTGGGCGATGGAACGCTTGCCGGACAGAGGCGAATACCGACAGCGGCCGCAGGCGCAGCTTTTTGGCGGCAGAACTCGTTCTTCCGCCATCCAGGTTTTAGCGCCGCACCGCGAACACAGGATCAGAACTTCGCGCTGCGTCATCCGGGGATTGGATTTTAAACGCCCGCGGCGCTGATCTATAATCGTATAATCCCGCCGGGCGTCCGCAAACCGCTGCCCCAGCGACGTAACAAAATCGAAATGGCGCGTTTGAAGGATCCTGCCTAAAATACAATGCTTGACGGAGCTGGCCGGCACCGCGGGAATAATCCTACCGGCATACCGGATATCCAGCACCGCTTCGCCATGATTTCCTTTTCCAGCCCGCAGGATCGTCAGCAGGCCCTGATGATCATCATACTGAAAGGGAACGTCAAAGCCTTCCGACTGATTCCAGGCTATGAAATGACGCGCATCGCGGGGAAGTCCGGATAAATCAATAGAGCGCATGGGATCACCTCACTTTTATCCAACGGATTGTTTCTGAGATAGAACTTAACTGTAAGTAAAAAGAGAATTAAGGAACAGTCTGCGCTTAAAATCCTGATGAAAGCGGGATGCGGAAAGCAAAGCAATGGGGGGGGAAGGGCGGCCGCACTGTTTCTTTAGGAATGTATCTTTTTTGCCGGAAGAACGGTCTTCAACAGGAAGAAAAGCGGCTGTTCTGCGCCGCTTGCTTATCCTCTGTAAAAATCTGTTAAACAAGCGATCGGGGCCTTTAAAACATGAATTCAGAATACTTTAAACAACCTCCGAGCGCCGCAAATTCTGCTTGATTTTCTTAAATGCCGCGTCAATCCCGAAATCTCTAACCCATTCCAAATACTGCTGAAGCAGCGCTGCGGTATGCGGATGCATGAACTGCTTGTCGCTGCCCTGAAGGAAATACTCGATCGGCGAAGCGTTTGTATACTTCTCTTTCTGATACGTCTGACACGCTGCGATCCGGTCGCAGACCATCTCCGCGACATACCGCTTCGGCATTTCCACGCAAAATAAGCCCTGACATTGCTTGTTCCGGTCAATCCAATACTCCCAATGGTGCTTGTTATGCCCTTTGTGATGCAGCCAGCCCTCGGAATAGCCTTTGGCTTCTTTTTCGGCGTCAATCGGCGAGCGGTAGCCTTGGAAATAACGCACTCCCGCCCAGAATTCAACCGGGCTGTATTTCGACAGATCATGAAGCAGACCCTGCTTGATCAAGCCCATTTTAAAGCACAGCCGTGTCACCCGCAGCTTGTGCAGTGTAATCGTCTTTAAATGTCCCCAGAAACGTAAGGGGAATGAGGAAGAACGCATATCGATCCTTCTTTCTGTTCTGTTTTTCATTCTATAGGAATGTTAAAAAAAAGGCAAATCAAAAGTCCGCAAAAAGGCATGAGAAAGAGTTTCACCAAACCGTTTTTCATGCTAAAATAATACAATGAGCGGAGGGTTAACATGAACCGACATAGTTGTAGAGAAAAAGCGATGATCTGTTTGTATCAGCATCGTCTGCTGAACAAACCGATGGATGAAATCATTGAGGAAGTCATGGAGATGAAAACCGGAGAGCTGGATGATTTCAGCCGGATTCTGATCCTGGATACCTTGGACAATGAAAACCGATATATCCAATACATTAACGAAACCTTAAAGGATTGGAGCTTCGAGCGCTTAGGCGTTCTCGAACAGGCGATTCTGCTGATGGCGTGCAGCGAACTGGATCACCAGACGGCCTCGGCAGCGATCATCATTGATGAAGCCGTGCGGTTAGCGAAAGATTACTGCGACGACGAAGCCTACCGATTGATCAACGGCGTTCTGGACAGAATATGAGAAACCGGCAGCTGAGCGTCAGCGCCTTAGTCCGGTATCTGAAAGGCAAGCTGGATCAGGATCCGCTGATTCAGCGTGTGATCGTTGCAGGCGAGATTTCCAATTTCACAGCGCATCGCAGCGGTCATTGGTATTTTACATTAAAGGATGAGAAATCACGCATCAGCTGTGTGATGTTTGCTTCCAATGCGGCCCGCTGCAAGTTTATTCCCAAGGAAGGCGACTCCGTGCTGGTGCAGGCCAACACGTCGATCTTTGAAGCCAGCGGACAGCTTCAGCTTTATGTTACGGCGATGAAGCCGACCGGTTTAGGCGATCTGTATTTAAAATATGAAGAATTGAAACGCAGGCTGCATGAGGAAGGTCTGTTCGATCCGGCCCGGAAAAAACCGCTGCCCCAGTATCCGATGCGGATAGTCGTCATCACTGGAAAAAACACCGCGGCGCGCCAAGACGTTGTTACGACGCTGGCCCGGCGGTGGCCGATTGCCCAGGTGAGCGAAATTCCTGTGCTGGTGCAGGGCGAAGGTGCGGCCGCACAGATCTGTGCGGCACTGCGGCAGGCGGACACGTTAGGTTTTGACGTCATGATCTTAGCCCGCGGGGGCGGATCGATTGAAGATCTGTGGTCGTTCAATGAAGAAAGCGTAGCCCGGACGATGGCCGGTTTGCAAACACCGGTAATCTGCGGCGTCGGTCATGAAGTCGACGTCACGATTGCCGATCTGGTCGCTGACCGGCGGGCTCCGACGCCCACCGGCGCGGCTGAGATGGCAACGCCGCAGTTGGCAGAGGTGCAGAGCCATTGTCTGCGCCAGCGGCAGCAGCTGATCTATCTGATGAATCAGAAACTGCGTCAGCAGCGCCAGCGTTATCAGCAGCAGGTTGAAAGCCGGATCTTTCAGGATCCGATGAGTCTGCTTCAGCCGCTTCAGATGCGGCTGGATTACGACAGCTCACGGCTGCAGAACACAACCCAGCGGCTCCGCAGTCAGCGGGCCCGGCTGGATCAGCTGAGCGCAGTTTTATTAAACCAGACCTCGCGTCAGGTCCATCTTCAGCAGCAGCGCTTGGGACAGCTGCGGCTGAATCTGAATCACCATGAGAAACAACAGCTGATGCTTCGCCAGCAGCAGCTGAAAGAAAAGATCCGGCTGCTGGACGCCTATTCCCCGTTAAAGATTCTGGGGCGCGGCTACGGTCTGATCGCTCAGAACGGGCATTTGGTCCGTTCTATCCAGGAAGTTAATGTCAACGAGGAGCTGCGGATCCGGCTGCATGACGGTCAGATCCAGGCCCATGTCAAGGAAAAGGAGGAACAAGCATGAGTGAAAAGCCGACGTTTGAACAGTCAATGGACCGGCTGGATCAGATCGTTTCGCTGTTGGAACGCAATGAAATCGCGTTGGAACAAGCGATCGGATTGTTTGAGGAGGGTCTGAATCTAGTTCAGGATCTCGATACCCAGCTGCAGGGATATGAAAATAAGGTACAGGAACTGATGCTGCGGCATCAGCCGAAAGAAAGTCAGGACGAAAACTTATGATGAACGAATTTGAAGCATTCCTGCAGCGCCAGTGCCGGCTGCTGAAACGTTCCGAGGTTAGCGAAGCGATGGAATATTCGCTGATGGGCAAGGGAAAACGGCTCCGCCCGCAGCTGTTGTTCGCGGTCGCGGAGGGTTATGGACTATCAGCACAGGACGGTTTTATGGCCGCCGGAGCACTGGAAATGATGCATACATATTCCCTGATTCACGACGATCTGCCGGCAATGGATAACGACGATTACCGCCGGGGCCGCAAGACGTGTCATAAACAGTTTAACGAGGCGACGGCAATTCTGGCCGGCGACGGTTTGCTGACGCAGGCCTTTGCCTTAGCCGCCAACAGCAGCGACGACCCGGTCAAAGCGTTAAAAATCGTAAAGGAGCTGGCCTCGGCCGGCGGAGCGGAAGGCATGATCTTAGGCCAGATTAAGGATCTGGAGGCGGAAAACAGCCCGGCTGTAACGCTGGAACAGCTCAAAGAAGTCCATTTGTATAAAACCGGCTGTCTGTTTACTGCGCCGCTGGTCATGGGCGCGATTCTGGCCGGTCAGGACGCGGCCATTTCGCAATGGCGAAGGATCGGCGCACTCATGGGTTTGGCCTTTCAGATTCAGGACGATATCCTGGACGTCACCAAGAGCAGCAAGGAGCTGGGAAAATCAGCCAGCGATCTGGATAACAAAAAATCGACTTATGTCACTTTATTGGGGTTAGGTCAGGCGCAGGATGCGATGACCGAGGTTTACCGTCAGACGCGCGATGCGATCCGTCAGATGAATCTGGATACGCAGCGGCTGATCGCGATTCTGGACGCGATGGAATTTCGTCAGTATTAAGTGAAGATAAGGAGGTTAGCGGAAATGGATTTAACCGATATACACGATCCCGCGTTTTTAAAACAGCTGGATCAGCGGCAGCTTAAAGCGCTGGCGCAACAGATTCGGGAATTCCTGATCGATCATGTCAGCAAGACCGGCGGACATCTGTCCAGCAATCTGGGCGTCGTCGAGCTGACGATCGCTTTGCATAAGGTGTTTGATTCGCCGCAGGATAAAATCTTTTTTGACGTTGGACATCAATGCTATACGCATAAAATTTTAACCGGACGGGCCGGCCAGTTTGATACGCTTCGTCAGTATGAGGGGTTGTCCGGCTTTCAGAAACGAGCCGAAAGTGAGCATGACGTCTGGGAGGCGGGACATTCCTCGACCTCGTTGTCAGCGGCGTTAGGTATGGCGGTTGCCCGGGATCTCAACCATGAACATTACCACATCGTGCCGGTTATCGGCGATGGCGCCCTGGGAGGCGGGATGGCACTGGAAGCGCTGAATCAAATCGGCAGCGAACAGCGCAACATCATCATCATTTTCAATGACAACAACATGTCGATTTCAGAGAATGTCGGTGTTTTGACGCAGAACTTTGCCAAGCTGCGCGCATCCAAGCCGTACAATGCGTTGAAGAATGATCTCAAGACGGCGCTGAATCGAAACAATGTCGGTCAGGTGGTGCTGACCGGCCTGCAAAACATGAAGGACGCGGTGAAAAAAGGCGTGATTGATACCGGCGTGTTCGGTGAATTCGGATTGGAATATCTCGGACCGGTCGACGGCCATGACATCAAGAGCCTGATTCAGATCCTGAAGGTTGCAAAATCCCATCAAGGGCCGGTCGTCGTGCATGTGCTGACGAAAAAGGGCAAGGGTTATTCCTATTGCGAGGAAGATAAAGAAGGTGTCTGGCATGGCGTCGGACCGTTCAATCCCCAGACAGGAAAACCATTGTCGGCCACGCCGGCGGGCTATCTTTCATGGTCTTCAGTTATCAGCGAAACACTGGTTCGTTTAGCGAAGGACAACAAAGATATCGTCGCGGTGACGCCGGCAATGATCACCGGCAGTAAGCTGGAAAAATTCTTCGCGGTTTACCCGGAGCGTGCGTTTGACTGCGGGATTGCCGAAGAACATGCGGCGACGTTCTGTGCGGGACTGGCGATCAGCGGGAAACGGCCGTTTATCTCGTTGTATTCCTCATTCCTGCAGCGCTGTTATGATCAGATCAATCATGATATCTGCCGGATGGATCTTCCGGTCGTGATTGGTATTGACCGGGCCGGACTGGTAGGGGAAGACGGCGATACACATCACGGCGTCTTCGATATCGCGATCCTGCGTTCCTTGCCGAATCTGATTTTAGCGCAGCCTAAAGATGCCGGGGAAGCCCAGCAGCTGATGGCAACGGCGTTTGCCCAGCCGCATCCGATGGCGATCCGCTATCCGCGCGGGACTGCGCTGTATAACGAGCTGGCGCAGGTTGAACCGATTCCGGTCGGCAGCTGGACGCTCGTCAATACGGAACCTGATCATCAATGCACCGTCGTGACCTATGGCCCGGATGTCGATAAAGTCGTATCCAAAGTGCTGACCAATTCGCTGCCGGTTCAGGTTGTCAATGCCCGGTTCTTCAAGCCGCTGGACGAAGTCATGCTGCAGCGGCTGGCGGAGGAAGGCAAGCCAGTTATCGTGTATGAAACAGATATGCTGGCGGGCGGTCTTTCCAGCGCGATTCTGGAATGGGCTGCCGATCATCAGGCGGCGATGACCATCCGGCGCGTCGGCATCGGCGATACTTACGTACCGCAGGGTTCGCTGAATAAAATTCGGCGGCTGGAAGCGATTGATATCCTGAGTTTGTTCGATGTGATTAAAGAATACTGCGAAGCTTAAATCATTCCGGAAGGAGGAAGCTGATGCTTAAACATCTGTATGTCAAAAACTTCATTCTGATCGATGAGGCCGATTTGGATTTTGATGCGGGCTTCAGCGTGTTCACCGGAGAAACCGGCGCGGGCAAGTCGATTTTGATCGACGCGATCAGTTTGCTTTGCGGGCAGCGCGCCCAGGCGGGATTCGTTAAACAAGGCGAAAATAAGGCACTGATTGAAGGCGTCTTTGATTTCTCCACGAATCCGCGGGTGCTGGCATTATTGCAGGAAGCTGGCTTCGATGGGGATGAGGACGTCGTCATTAACCGGGAGATCAGCGCGGAAGGCAAAAGTCAGATGCGTCTGAATCACCGCGTGACCACGGCGAACTTCATTCGCGAGCTGCTGGGACATGAAATTGACATTCATTCCCAACATGATACGCAATATTTATTAAACCGCAATTCGTTTTTAAATCTTTTGGATCAATATCTGGATGACGAAGCGTTATTAGCCAGCGTCAGAACTCAGTTTAAAGCTTACCGACAACTGAATGATCAGCTTGAGGAAGCACGCAGCCCGAAGGCTGAGCAGGACTTGGAATTCCTGCGGTTTCAGCTGAATGAAATTGAACAAGCGCAGCTGAAGCCGGGCGAGGATGAGGAGCTGGAAGCGATCGAACGGCGGATTGCGGCCCGCGAGAAAATCTATCAGCGGGTAGCGGAAAGTCTGGAAATTCTGGATGGTGAACAAAGCGCGGTTCCGCAGCTGTACGAGGCGGCGCGGCTGACCGGCGGATTTCCGGAAGAAACGGAACTGGCAGAAATCAGCGAAGCGTTGAATGAGCACTATTATGGCCTGCAGGATTTGAAAGAACGGCTGCAGCGTTATTTTGAGTCGCTGGAATTCAGCGAGGAACAAATCAACGAAGTTCAGAGCCGATTGTTTGAAATCAATCGTTTAAAGCGAAAATACGGCCGCAGTCTGGATGAAATTCTGGAAAAGGGAGAAAGTTTCCGGCAGCAGTTAAATCAACAGGAGCACCGTCAGGAATACTTGCAAGAGCTGCAGAAACATGTGCAGACCGCCTACAAGCAATTTGAAGAAAGCGCGCTGAAACTGCGCCAGATCCGGCAGCAGAAAGCCCTGGCGCTGCAGAAGGAAGTTGAAATTCATCTGCACGATTTAATGCTTCCGCATGCGCGGTTCATTTTGCAGCTGAAAGACGCCAAGCCGTCGGCGCATGGCCTGGACGAAGCGGACTTCATGATTTCCATGAACCCCGGCGAGCCGGTCCGCTCACTGACGCAGGTTGCCAGCGGCGGTGAATTAAGCCGTTTAATGTTGGGGCTGAAAACGATCTTTACCCGGCTGGAGGGGATTCAGACCGTCATCTTTGACGAGATTGATACCGGTGTCAGCGGCCAGGTCGCAACTGCGATCGGCTTGAAGATGAGTTTATTAGCTCGTGACGCGCAGGTCTTCTCAGTCACGCATCTGGCGCAGGTTGCGGCATGCGCGGATCAACATTACCATGTTACCAAGCGTCAGGGACAGGATTTCACGGAAACCCAAATCCAGTGTTTGAGCAAAGAGGAACGGATTGACCAGCTGGCCCTGATCTCGCAGGGCGAATTGTCCGATACGGCCCGGCAGGCAGCCCAGGAGTTATATCAACGCAATCAAAAGAAAGTGAATGAAGCACGGTCAGTTTGATCGTGCTTTTACTTTCTTCAAAGACTGGCAGGGGCATTCCGCGCTGGAAAAGACTGCGATCCCTTGGACAGCCGCTATTTTCGTTGGAAATATTTTAAAGTTAAATAAATTCCTCGTCTTATTCCAACGGTTATATGCGACGTTTTCCCAGTTGAAACAAAGCCTTGGTAAGATTTTCTGGATATAGTTGAAGCCTGGAAGCGCCATACTATCAGTACTGCGAGGTGAGGCCATGAAAAGAATTTTCGGTTTGACGGCCTTCCTATTGACGTTAACGCTTTTACCCGTTCAGGCCCAGGAGAAAACCGTCATTCTGGGCGGCGATACGATTGCGATCACAGTCAATTACGAAGGCGTTTATGTCAGCGGTATGTATGATTTCCAAGTCAATGGGGAAACGCTGTCGGCAGCGAAGGAAGGGACAGTGCAGGTAGGGGACCGGATTATTGAATCCAATGGCCGGACCGTGTCGACACTGGAGGAACTGTTTGCGAATCTGAAAACGTTGCAGAAAGAGCGGAATCAGGTTCCGGTGACCGTCATCCGCAATGGGCAGCGGGAAGCGGCTTCATTGTTTGTCTGTTATCTGGAAGCAGAAAAGGTATTCAAGACGGGATTGTATGTGAAGGATAAGATCAAGGGTGTCGGGACAATGACGTATTATGATCCGGCGACCAAAACCTTCGCTGCTCTGGGGCATGAAATCGCGGAGGAAGGGCAAAGCCGGCCTGCCGATGTCACAATGGGACAGATCTTTGAAGCGACCGTCGTTTCCGTCCGGCGCTCAACCTCCGGAAATCCTGGTGAGAAAATCTGTCAGTCGGAGAGTCTGGTTCCTATTGGTACGGTCAGGAAAAACACGATCTATGGCTTGTACGGCAAAGTCCAGACACTGCCTTCCGCCGCGCAGAGCGTACCTGTCGCTTCGCGCGAAGAAGTTACCGTGGGCCCGGCGGAAATTTATACCGTCGTGCAGGGAACGACGCCAAAGCGCTACGCAATCCAGATTACCGAGGTGCGCAAACAGAACGGTCAGGCCGTGAAAGGAATCCGCTTTCAAGTTACCGATTCCGCACTGCTCAACCAAACCGGCGGCATTATTCAGGGAATGAGCGGATCGCCAATTCTTCAAAATGGGAAACTTATCGGCGCGGTAACGCATATGGTTACCAGCCAGCCCGACAGCGGTTATGGGATTTACATCGACTGGATGTTGGAGGAAGCCCGGCACGATTAACAGACACAAACTAAGGAAATGCCTGAAATTCAGGCATTTCTTTTGGCTTGAGTTCAAAAACAGGCAAAAAAGCAGAAACTTTTCCATGGACTTCGACCTGTTTCGACTTCTTTTTCAGTTCAAATTCCATAAAATGGAAACATCGAACAGAGGAGTGAACAAGATGAAACAGATCAGAATCCTGTTGTGTGAATCCAACAGCGAGATCAGAGAACAAATGGAACAGGAACTGCGGAAGAAAAACGATTGGCTGCTTTTACCCAGCTGCAAAGATGGTCAGGAGTGTCTGGAACGGATAAGGATGAGCCATCCTGACGTTCTTGTCCTTGACTGCATTATGCCTAAACTCGACGGGATGGAAGTCCTCAGCACATTGAGCCGGGAGGGGATCCGAATAGGAAAAATTTTATGTACATCCAGCTTTATCAACGACTTTATGGTGACGGAAATGCAGAAATATCAGGTCGATTATTTTCTGATGAAACCGGTGGATCCCAAGACGGTCAGCGAGAAAATCGCTCAGGTCTGCAGCTATCAGAAAGTCTCTGCTCCAACCCCATCCACTGCGCCGGCCAACGCCAATGAAAATCAGGATGATGAACGAATGATGCGCCTGCAGCTGGAACGGGAGATCACGGAGATCTTACATGAAATCGGTATTCCTGCGCATATCAAAGGGTATATGTATCTTCGTACCGCGATTCTGGAAACTTACTTAAATGTTGATTATCTCGGTCAGATCACCAAGGTACTCTATCCGGAAATTGCCCGCCGCTATATGACGACCAGCTCCCGCGTGGAACGGGCAATCCGGCATGCGATCGAAGTCGCCTGGAACCGCGGCAACATCGACGCGATTGACGAAATCTTTGCCTATACGATCAGTGCTTCCAAAGCCAAGCCGACCAATTCAGAGTTTATTGCCATGATCGCCGATAAGCTGCGGCTGGAGCATCGGCTGAAGAACAATACCGGCAGCTACGCTAAAATTGGATAACATGATCATCTTTGCACGGAGGAGAAATCTTCCGTTTTTTCTGGCCTGAAAGATGAATGTTGTTCAAGTCCGTGCTATAATAAATCACGATAGGTTAAAAGCAAAGCTGGGCCATCTGCTTGAATCCTGCGGTGAACCGGAATATTTGACTTGAAACAGAATTGGTTTCTGAAGAAGCAATCAACAAATCTGTTCAATATAAAAGAAAGAAAGGGGGAACGCCGCGTGGGCCGGGTTATTTATCATATTGATTTAAATGCTTTTTTTGCCAGCGCGGAAATTTTGCTTGACCCCTCGCTGGAAGGAAAACCGGTCGTCGTCAGCGGTCTGACCAAGCGCAGCGTCGTGTCCACCGCCTCCTATGAAGCCCGGCAGTTCGGCGTTCACTCGGCGATGCCGATTAACGAAGCCTTGAAATTATGCCCGCAGTTAGTCGTCGTGAAAGGGCATCATGGCTATTATGAGCAGCTTTCTGAACAGTTCATTTCGTATGTAAAGAAGTACACTGACCGTGTTGAACAGGCCAGTATTGACGAATGCTATGCCGATATGAGTCAGGCAATTCATCGTTTCCCGCGGCCGTTGGATTTAGCATGGCAGCTGCAGCAGGAATTGCTGAGCGATCTGCATTTAAAATGCTCCATCGGCGTCGCCCCGAATAAATTTCTGGCCAAAATGGCCAGCGACATGAAAAAACCGATGGGAATCACCGTCCTGCGGAAACAGGAGGTTCCGGTGAAGCTGTGGCCGCTGCCGATTGAAGACATGCGCGGAATCGGCAAGAAAACCGCACCGCAGATGAAAGCATTAGGCATTAAGACGATCGGCGATCTGGCTGTGGCCGATCCAGAACAGCTGCGGCCGCTGCTGGGAAAAAATACGATGACATACATTCAGCGGGCAAATGGCGAGGATGACCGCGAAATCATCAGCGATGCCGAAATCAAATCCATGAGTCAGTCAACAACGCTGAATTATGATTTCTCGACTGAAGAAGAAGTGCGGACACTGTTTCGCAAGCTGGCGAATAAGCTCAGCGAACGCATGATCGAAGAAGATAAAATGGGGACGATCGTTTCCATTTCCATCCGCTATTTCGACTTTAACACCAACGTCCGTTCACGAAAGCTGGATCATCCGGTGTACCGCAGCGAAGACTTGTTTGAGCTGGCGATGGAACTGTTCGATGAAAACTATGAAGATCAGCCAATGCGCCATTTAGGCATTGGCGTCGGTTCGCTCAGCAGCATCCATGATCAGAAAATCCAGATGAATCTATTTGAAGCACCGCCCGTCGATCCGGCCTGCGCAACGCTCGATCTCATCAGTCAGCTGAATCAACAGCTTACTTTAGGCGGCAAGCTGACGACCGCCGCGGCGCTGATCAAAAAACCGGTTGATACCCAACACAAGAAATAAGTCTAATCTGTCCTGGCTGTCATACATTGATACCAGGAGGGAAACATGAAAACAATACAACCCCAGTTGAAGAATTTTTCCAATAAGCATAAAAACTCCATCAATTTCTTATTGATCCTGTTAATTTTCGGCATGATTACCGGTGTCCTGCTTTCCCGCTGGATCAGCAGCGCCGACGTTGAGCGTTTGTCCTCTTACTTGTTGACGACGGTGATCACCAGTGTGGAACCGCAGTCGTTTTTTACAAGTCAGTTTGTTACCAACATTTTATTCATGCTGGCGATCTTTTTCCTCGGCTTCTCCTTGGCTGGGATTCCGCTGATCGGGTTTATCGTTTTTACCAAGGGCGTCCAGATTGGATTTTCCTGCGTTTTATACGTTCTGACCTATCAGCTGAAAGGGGTCTTGGGGATCCTGTTAACGCTGATTCCGCAGATTCTGTTCGATTTGATCGCCTTATTTCTCGTCTCGGTGATCAGCACGGAAATCTCCTATGCCTTGATTCAGCGCTGTCTGGGCTACAGCCGCAGTGATTTTTCGTTGATCCAGCTGATCAACAGCCGCTTAAATGTTTTGATCGTTTCCTTGCTGCTGATCTTCTTTTCCGCCTGGATTAAATCGACGCTGGTCATCCGCTTGATGGAAATTTTCGCCATGATGGAATAACTCTGGTATAATAAAGCTGGAAAGCAGGGAGAATATGACGCTAGAGGAAGCCTTCCGGCAATATCTGATTTACATCTCAATTCAGTTTCCAAAATCAGAAAAAACGATTGCCGGCTATCGCAATGATCTCAGCCGGTATTTTCAGTTTCTTGCGCAGAAAGAAATCGATCGGATCGATCAGATTGATTCGGCGATGCTGGAGGAATATGTGCGGGTTCTGGCGCGGGATCACGCCGCCGCTTCTGTTAATCACGCAATCACCGCAATCCGTGGATTCCATCAGTTTTTAGCCTTTCGCTTTGACGAACTGGACCCAGCGGAATATCTGGAGCAGCTGCAGCGGACGCAGTCCTTGCCGGTCTACTGCACGCGGGATGAAATTGAGAAGATCATGGCACAGTTCGGACATAGCCCGGAGGATATCCGCTGGCACGCGATTGCCGAGCTTCTCTATGGATGCGGGCTGCGCGTCAGCGAATGCGCGGCGCTGACAATGAATCAGGTGGATCTGGAATTGGGGATGCTGCGGATCTGGGGCAAAGGGAATAAGGAGCGGTTAGTGCCGATGCCAAAGCAGACGATAAAAATTGTACGCGAATATGTCGACACCGTCCGGCCGTTATATCAGAAAAAACCGACGTCCTGGCTGTTTATTACACGACTGGGCAAGAAAACGACTACTGCTTCCATCGAAAGTATGATAAAATCAGTGTGTATCCAGGCTGGGATTCAGAAGCCGATCACGCCGCATAAGCTCCGCCACACCTATGCCACGCACATGCTGGAAGGGGGCGCAGATCTGCGCAGCGTTCAGGAGCTGTTAGGTCATTCTGATATCACAACGACGCAGATCTACACACATATCGACCGCAACCGGCTGCGGACGGCTTATGATGAAGGGCTTGGAAAATTGATGGATCGAGAAGGAGAAAATGACGATGAAATATAAACGGATATTTACAATTGTAATGGATTCTGTCGGCTGCGGTGAAATGCCGGATGCCGAACATTATGGGGATCGCGGTGCAGATACGATCGGTCATATCGCAAAAACAGTCGGCGGCTTGGCAATGCCGGCAATGGAAAAGCTGGGCTATGGCAACCTGCATTCAATCCTGGGCGTAGAACCGCAGCGTGATCCGCAGGGGTATTACACAAAAATGTTGGAAGCTTCGGTCGGCAAGGACACTATGACCGGCCATTGGGAAATGATGGGCTTATACATTGATAAACCATTTCAGACGTTTACGGACACCGGATTTCCGCAGGAATTGATCGACGAGTTGGAAAAACGCACGGGCTATAAGATTGTCGGCAACAAATCAGCCAGCGGGACGGAGATTCTGGATGAACTGGGTGAGCATCACATGAAGACCAAGGATATGATCGTCTATACATCGGCGGATTCCGTGCTGCAAATCGCGGCCCATGAAGAAGTCTTCGGCTTAGAAGAACTGTATCGCTGCTGCGAGATTGCGCGTGAGCTGACGATGAAGGATGAATGGAAGGTGGGACGCGTCATCGCCCGGCCGTTTGTCGGTGAAGGCAAGGGCCATTTCACTCGTACCAGCAATCGTCATGACCTGGCATTGAAGCCGTTTGGCCGCACCGTGTTGAACGAGCTGAAGGATAAGGGTTATGATGTGATCAGCGTTGGCAAGATTAAAGATATCTTTGACGGCGAAGGGATTACGGAAGCGTATAAGTCGACAAGCAGTCATCACGGTATGGAGCAGACGATTGAACTGACGCAGAAGGATTTCACCGGCCTGTGCTTTGTGAATCTGGTTGATTTTGACGCAAAGTGGGGACATCGCCGCAACCCGCAGGGTTATGCGCAGGAATTGGAGGATTATGATCAGCTGTTAACCACGTTCCTGGGACAACTGCGGGAAGAGGATCTGGTGATCATTACCGCCGATCACGGCAACGATCCTTGTCATACGGGAACAGATCATACGCGTGAAATGGTGCCTTTGATTCTGTACTCGCCATCGCATCAAGGTTCCGGTTTGTTGCCGCTGGCGAATACGTTTGCCAATCTGGGCGCAACGGTGGCCGAGAATTTTGAGGTGTCGATGCCGGAATATGGCGAATCGTATTTATCATATTTGAAATAAAACCAGTGACGCCGCAGACGGGAGTGTTCTCTCTGCGGCGTTTATTTTCGATATCACAACGATTGAATTGCTTATTCCAAATATAAAAATTGGATAAGATACATTATGCGAAGCTATGCAGATGAATCATTTTTCACAGATTTACTCATACGTTTCTGCTTCCAGCGGATAAATGAATAACAGATGATCCCGTTTACGAGTAAACCAAAGATCGCGATAATCCATTCAGAGATGGAAAAATAATAAACGAAAAGAATCTGAAATGCTTTGGATATCAGGACCTCAATATTTATGATTCTTGCATATTCGACTAAGCAGCTGACTCGCTGCTTCTTATTTAAATCATTCATCTGGGGATTAAGAATTAACAAAAGACAGACGAGGACGTCTGTTAATCCATAAAAAGCAGAAAACAATAAAATTATGAAAACGTCCCATTGATGGAACCAATTTAAATGATTGATCAGTAAGTTGCTTATTCCCGGCACAATCAAAACAAGTAGCAATCCAATAAGAAATGAAACCCGGGAATAAAAATCGCAGTGAATCCATTTAAAAATACTCTTTAAGTAATCCATATTCTATACCTTTGTTAAAGTGAAGATGACTCCCCTTCATCCTTGCTTGTTACAATTATAACAAGCTGATATAGGAAACCCAAGCATTATTCCATTCTTAACTGTAATCGAAAAAGTCCGTTTATCCGGACTTTTTCTTATACTGCTTACCACGTTAGATTTCAGGCCGTTAAAACATGCAGGCAGGCGATTAGTTTCTGCCACAGCCCTGCCCTCTTGGATACTTCCACAACAACTGTATCCGGATTGGAACGTCTTTCCTTTACCGCTTCCTGCAGCTTATGCAGCGGTAGCTTTTCCATCCGTTCTTCCATCTTCTTGAACTTTCGGTACTGCTTGTAATAATTACAGGCGTAGAGCCCGGCTCCTGCCACAGCGACAACGCCAACAACTTTCAACGCTTTTTTCATGATCTTTCCTTTCCGGACGACGGTCCTGATTCTGTTTTCTGATTCTATTATACCCTTGTCCCACCGATCCGACAATCGTCGTTTTTTGGTCAGATTCAGAAATCTGTCGTAAAGCGAACTTACAGATTGCGCATGCGATAGAAATATTTGTCGATAATGGCGAAGTTATGCTCACCCAACGCCGGATTGTTAACCCGTAAGGAGCCGTTATAATAAACATCCGGGATAAAACCTTCCTTCACGCACAAATCCACCGCTTCCGCCAGAATAGCGTTGATCAGGAAGAGAAATGGGATGGAGGACGTCGATCCCACCTTCATCGGCAGTCCTTCAATCGCCACCGCGGCATCACCAAGGGCAGAACAATTTGAAATCACAACGTCGCCAAAATCCATCAAATGCTTGCCGCTGGAATGTCTTGGTTTCAATGTTGCGGAATATTCGGTATTCGTCAGAACAATGACCGGAAAGCCCCTTTCCTTACAGATCTTCGCAAATTCCAGCGTGACGGCATTGTTGCCGGAATTAGAAATGCAGATCACAGCGTCGTTTGGTTCAAAGCGGTAGTAATCAACGATCTTCTCAGCATAGCCTTCCATTTTTTCCAGGAATCCCGATTTAGTAATCTGGGTATTTCCAGTCACCGCTTCTTCCAAGACAGCCTGAACATTGCCCAAGGTTGCAGAACGATAGAATACATCGTCTGCGATCAGATGCGAATGACCACAGCCGAAGACCCGGATTATTCCGTCGTTCTTCGTGCAGTCGGCCAAAATCCGCGCGGCTTGTTCAATCGCAGTCTGCTGCGTCCTTTCAATCCGGCGTAAAGCATTGATTTCCTCCTCAAGATATTGCTGCCAAACTTTCATAAAAACGCCTCCTTTTTCTCAAGTATACCACACCGCTGCTCAAGATAAAGAAAAACTCACAGCTGTTTTAAAGCTGTGAGCATCGCTGCAGTATCGAATCTAATCCCGATTCCGGTTGAAGATCAGAAGCAGCCGCAGGATCTGCAGCACTGAGGAAATTAACGATGCGATATAAGTAAACGCGGCCGCGCTCAGCATTGCTTTGACATCTTTCTGCTCTTCCTGAACGACAAACCCTTCCTCATAGACCAGCGCCATGGCCCGCTTGGAAGCATCAAGTTCTACCGGCAGCGTTACCAACTGAAAGACGGCGACGCAGCTCAACATCAGAATGCCGGTGTAAAACAGGCCGGTGGAGCTGAACAACAGTCCCAAGATCAAGACAAGCCAGGAAAGCTGACTGGATACCATCGCAAAGGGAAGAATGGAGTTGCGCAAAGCGATGAATCCATAATTCTCTGCATGCTGGATCGCATGGCCGCATTCGTGCGCCGCCACCGCCACAGAAGCGATGCTGGAATTGGCATAGATGTCTTCAGACAGCCGGACAACATTCGCTTTCGGATCGTAATGATCAGACAATGCCCCGCCTGGAGAAGGTTCGACCTGAACATGCTGCAGACCATGATCGTCAAGAATCCGCCGAGCCACCTGAGCGCCGGTATAACCGCGCAGCGTCATCACCTGCCGGTAACGCGCATAGGCGCCCTGAACCTTGATCTGAGAGAACATCACCAGGAATAAAGCCGCTAAGTAAAGGATCCAATCCATCTTCATCACTCCTTCTATTCTCTAGTATAACCCAAATTGGCAGGAACATGTGAGTCTGCTGCTGCGCTGATCTTGAGTTTTTGTTATTCTACCATAGAATATCCGAATTGGCGAATGAATTGCTTCACGCAGAATTCCTGTTGATCAAGCGATCTTATTGAATTATCAGTCTCTCCTCATTTCATCCTTGTTTCAGCCTTTGAGAGAGTCTCGGCACGGATTCACCCTTTTTCACAAAAAAAGAAGCGCAAGGCTTCTTATTTTACAGCGTCTTTTAAGGCTTTAGCAGCTTTGAAACCTGGAACCTTTGTCGCAGGCACGGTGATCTTTTCCTTTGTTGCAGGATTGATGCCTGTTCTTTCAGCTCTTGTCTTCACTTCGAATTTGCCGAAGCCGCTGATATCGACTTTGCCGCCGTCTTTCAGCGTTGAAGTAATTTCATCAAAGATCAGATCGACAGTTTCGCCTGCCGCTTTCTTTGTCATTCCCATCTGATTCGCAACAGTATCTACTAATGCTTTTTTGTTTAACAATTCACTCATACTTATTACCTCCGGTACTTGTATATGATACCATCTTTCGTTTCAGAGTTCAACAGAAACTAATCTTAAATTTTGCTTTATTTCAGGCGTTTTTGCTTATTCGTAATCCATTTCCAAATTGTCAAAACGACTTCCGGCAACCGTGTTGCCGACAGTATCCAGATACTCGATCATGACATTTTGACCCGCCTGGGTGAGTGTCAGCTCCGCGCTTACGTCCAGGGAGAGCACATACAGATGCGCATCATTTTCTAACGTGAGATAATAATGCGTCGTGCCTTCCTGCACGGCAGAAGCGATTGCTGCCACCTTTCCCGTGACCGTTTTCATTTCCGCCACTTCACCGCTGATCTGCTTGTTCGCCGTTTTCAGCTTTCGCAGATAATCGTCATGCGCCGTCTGCATCGTTTCACCGATCCCGACAATGGAGTAGTCCGTAACGTCGACGAAGGAATACATTTTGACCAGCCCTTCGGAATCTTTCAAGGAGATGAAATATGTCGGCTCATCCGCGATATTCAACAGAATCGGGAAGGTTGCGCGATAGTTCAGATGCTGAACCTGCCCTTCCGCGGAAGCCATCGCCGAAACCTCGTCAGCGCCGCCGACTTTGATATAGCTGGCTTCCTTGGTGCGCAGATTGATCAAGGCAAAGCCGTTGATCGAATGATCCGCCGCGACGGAAGTCAGGCCGGAAAAGACATAGGTTTGCCCGTCGATATTGACAAAATTGTAGCCGTCGGTCGTTTGAATCATATCCTTCTGACCAAACAGCGTGTTGAAGAAACCATGGACGTAATAGCCCCAGTTGTCAATCTGATTCCATGCCAGCTCCGCCGGCTGGACACGATCCACCCAGGCTGGAATTTCATCCATAGCGTATTTGTTCATCTCACCGGTCATTGGATCGACGATGATCACGCCCTGAGCGCTTAATCCGCCGTAGTAACCGATTTCCGGTGCGACGACGGAAACAACCCAATACGGATGACCTTCGTCATCCAGCTCAAATGAATAATCGGAAAGCAGCTCTGTGCGATAACGGAAGCGGATGTGCCGGAACAGATTTTGATTGAACCAGGCCGACGGGGAATACTTAATCCCTTCCTGAAGCATGACCATATCGACGTCGTTGGGATCGTTCACATTGACCTGGATAAAGCCCGGGATTCCAGTGCCGTTGTTCTGGAACCATTTGATGAAATCCCGGTATTCCAGCGGCGATACACGGTATAAATGCTGATCAGAGCTGATCAGCGTGTAGGTCTGATCGATCTGATACTGCGAACCCAGACCAGCCTGCTTGCCGATCTGTTTGTCGCCTAACAATGCCGCAGTCTGCTGATCAACGACCGGAATCCGCTCGGTTGAAATCGCCTGGAACTGTGAGCTGAAATCAGACACGTCTTTTATCGCGATCTGATCGCGGTATTTCTCAGCATTGAGCAGCTCGCTGCCTAAAAACATCAGTAGCAGCATCGCGGCAAACAGGAATCCTGCCCCGAAAATGCAGCATTTCTGGATCAGCGCCCACTTGCCGGACAGCACAAAATCGCTGATTCCAAAGACGACAAGCAGAAAGACCACGAGCATAACGGTCGAGGGACTGTGCAGATTCCAGGCCGGCAGCGTCACATAGTCAATCAGAATGGCCAGCGCCAGCGTGATCACCAGAGCTGTCAGATGAGCTTTCCCCGGCTTCATTTTCGGTTTGCGCGGTGTCTTGAATTGGTTGAAGGCGTTGGGATCAAAGTTAAAATGGAATTGAGTCATGCTTGATTCTCCTTTAAGCGCCGGCGCAGATCAGCGATCAGTGCGTTCAGACTGGCATCGTCCAGACATTTGCAGCCAGCCGCGTTCTTATGCCCGCCGCCGCGGTAATTCATCGCGATGTCGTTGACCGGCAGCGTCTTGGAACGCAGCGAACCAGCCCACCAGGTGTTTCCCTGATCGTCGTGATCGTTGGCAAAGACCGCCCAGATCTCAATTTCGCGGATTCCACCGAACTGATAGACTTGATCCTTTGCCTGGGAAGCTGTCATGGACCAGCGGTCTAAGAAGGCCTGATCGATAACGGAAATCATCAGATGATCATCCAGAATTTGAGCTTCAGCCCGGATCGCGCTGGCAAATTCATATTCTTTAAGCGGAACGTCGAACAGATCACGGTTGATCTGCGGAATATTCAAGCCGCTCTGAGCCAGATAGGAAGCCATCGCGAGCGTATGTTCCGTTGTATTGCTCGTCTTGAAGCTCAGTGTATCCGTCAGTAAACCGCGGTACAGATATTCCGCGACCTCCGCTTCCAGCGGTTCCTGATCAACGTTGCTGAAAAATTCCGCAAGAATTTCACAGGTCGCCGCGTAGTGATCGATGACATATTCGAGATCGGCGAAATGCTCGATCTGCGGATGATGGTCGAGATGGATGATCTGCCGGGCGCTTTGCCAGCGCTCGTCGTCAATCCGCCGCACGTTCGCCGTGTCCAGCACGATCGCCAGCGACTGCCGGATGGTTTCGTCATCAATTTCATCGCTGTCCGGAAACAAGCCGTTGGTCATTTTCTGATGTCCGAGCACAATCACCCTTTTTAAAGGAAAGCGATGCTTTAACCAGGTGGCAAGCCCCCATTGGCTCCCTAAAGCATCGCAGTCCGGATTGATATGTCGGTAAAGTGTAATGACCTCAGACTGCTCCAGTGCGGAATACAGTCCTTCAAACATGCTTATAACCCTAACAGACGAACAGTGTCGCGGGCGATGACGAGTTCTTCGTTGGTCGGTACGATATAGACCTGAACCTTGCTTTCCGGATTGGAAATGCAGACTTCCTTGCCGCGGGTCTTATCGTTGAGTTCATAGTTGATGGACAAGCCCAGGCATTCTTCCATCTTCTCGAGGATCTGATGGCGCAGGTTCGTGTCGTTTTCACCTAAGCCGGCCGTAAAGGCGATCGCATCGACGCCGCCCATCTGCATGACGTAGCCGCCGACCACATTGATCACGCGGTTGACATAGACAGCCTGGGTCAGAATAGCGCGTTCGTTGCCCTGCTTCACTGCATCTTCAATATCACGGGCATCGCTGGAAATGCCGCTGACGCCCAGCATGCCGGATTTCTTATTTAAGATCGTGTCCATTTCCTTCGGGGAAATACCCTTCTTATCCATGATATGGCAGATGACGGATGGATCGATGTCGCCGCAGCGGCCGCCCATCATGATGCCGCCTAACGGTGTGAAGCCCATCGACGTGTTGACGCACTTGCCGCCCTTGACCGCCGTGATCGAAGCGCCGTTGCCTAAGTGGCAGGTGATGATGCGGGTATCCGCAATGTCCTTGCCCATCAATTCCGCGGTGCGCTGGGAAACATACTGGTGGCTGGTGCCGTGAGCGCCGTAGCGGCGGACCTTATCTTCCGTGTACCATTCGTACGGAACCGGGAAGATGTAGGATTCCGGTGTCATCGTCTGATGGAACGCCGTATCAAAGACGAACACGTGACCGATTTTCGGCAGCGCTTCGCAGAACGCGCGGTAACAAATCAAATGCGCTGGATTGTGCAGCGGCGCCAACGGCGCCAGTTCTTCAACTTTATCGACGACGTCCGCGTCGACCTTGACGGACTGATCGAAGTATGCGCCGCCCTGAACAATGCGGTGGCCGGCAGCGGAAATCTCATCCAGCGTTTCGACGATGTGATATTTAACCAGAGCTTCCAAAAGCAGTTCGACCGCGACCTTGTGGTCCTTGATCGGCAGGTTCTGGGTATGTTTTTCCCCGTTGACCTTGATCGTGAAGATGCCTTCGTCCAGACCGATCCGTTCTGCCACACCGGAAGTCAGAACTTCCTCCTCTGGCATGTTGAACAGCTGGAACTTAAGGGATGAACTGCCTGCGTTGACTGAAATAACTTTACTCATATGTACCTCCATTTATTCTGTCTGCATACAGACCTCGACCAGCGCGTCGACTTCGGCAATGTGCAGCGCTTTCAGCTTTTCATATTGCGCGATGCGGACCTGATAGTGACGCAGCAGGTGAAGTTTCGATTCATAGTCTTCCAAAATCTTTTCACAGCGTTTCAGAAGATCGTACACGGCGCTGCGGCTGGTTTGCTGCAGCTCGGCGATTTCCGAGAGCGAATAATCCTCTTGAAAGTAGTAATCCAGGATCGTGCGCTGCTTTTCTGTCAGCAGCGTACCATAGAAATCGATCAAAAGATTCATCCGTTCGGTTTGAGCTAATTCTTTATCCGACATCCCGGATGCCTTCCGAAATGCTGTAAAGATACAGATCGAGATCAAACGGCTTGAGGTCGTCTTCCCTTTCGCCTAAGCCCAGATAATAGACCGGAATGTGCAGCACATCCTTGATCGCCAGCACGATGCCGCCCTTGGCGGTGCCGTCCATTTTGGTCAGGATGATGCCGGTCACATCCGTGACCTCCTGGAAGATCTTGGCCTGGGATAAGCCGTTCTGGCCGGTTGTGGAATCGAGCACCAGCCATACATGATGGGGCGCGCCTTCGATTTCACGGCCGATGACCTTGCGCATCTTGGCCAGCTCGTTCATCAGATTGACCTTGTTCTGCAGGCGCCCGGCAGTGTCGCACAACAGGATATCCAGATTGTGTTCCTTGGCATAGCGGCAGCCGTCGACCAGCACGCTGCTGGGATCGCCGTTCTCACGGCCTTTGATGCACGGGACGCCGAGCTTATCAGCCCAGCGCGCCAGCTGCTCGATCGCCCCGGCCCTAAACGTGTCCGCGGCCACGACGCCGACTTTTTTGCCCTGACTCTGATACAGCTTGGTCAGCTTGGCGCACGTCGTGGTTTTGCCGCTGCCGTTGACGCCGACCATCAAGATCACGGTCGGGCCGTTCTCATTCATCACGATCGGCGCGTCGGCGCTTTCCAGATAGATATTCTGCATGATCTCCATCAGAAAGGCCATGACGTCCTTGAACGTAACGTAGCGGTATTGATCGACCGTCGTTTTCAGCTGATCGCAGATCTTCTCCGCGGTCTGAATGCCGACGTCGCTCTCCAACAGCACGATCATCAGTTCTTCGAGGAAATCCTCGGTGACGCCGTTAAAGCCGAACGCCATCTTGTTGAGCTTTTTGCCCATCGTGTCGCTTGTTTTGTTGAAACCGCTCAGATAGCGGTCGCCGTCTTTTTTCTTGGAAAATTTATCTTTCAGCGTATCAAAGAAACTCATGCCGGCTGCACCTCCTTGGTTTCGGCCATTTCAATCGCGTCGGTCAGTTCGACCTTCAGCATCTGCGAAACGCCCTGCTTCTGCATCGTGACGCCGTAGAGGACCTCGCACTGCCCCATCGTTCCGGGACGATGGGTGACGACGATGAACTGCGTCCGTTCGCTGAAATTCTTGATGTAGCGGGCGAACCGTTCGACGTTGCCCTGATCCAGCGCTGCCTCGACTTCGTCGAAGATACATAACGGAACCGGCCGGGCCTTGAGAATCGCAAACAGCACGCTGATCGCGATCAGGCTCTTTTCGCCGCCGGAGAACAGCCGGATATTTTGAACCGACTTGCCCGGGGGCTGGACGTCGATATCAATGCCGGTGTTTAACAAATCCGTCGGATCCTCCAAGATCAGGCGGGCCTTGCCGCCGCCGAACAACGCGCGGAACGTATCGCCCAGCTCCTCGTTGATCTTATCGAACATGTCCTTGAACTGCCGGACCATGACTTCGTCCATCTCGTCGATCGCCGACAGGATTTTATCACGGCTGGCGATCAGATCGTCCACCTGCTTGCGCATGAATTCGTACCGGTCGTTGACCTCAGTGTATTCTTCCGGCGCGTTCATGTTGATGTTGCCGAGCGCTTCAATTTCCGAGCGCAGCTGCAGCACTTCCTCGCGCGCATTTTCAATGTGGCTTTCCTCAACCTTGGTGCGGGCGTATTCATAGGTCAGCTGATATTCGCTGGTCAGCCGCGCCAGATTGTTTTCCAGGCGCGTTTCAATCTTCGCCTTGTCGAGCTGAATCGCGTGCGAGCTGGCGGTCGCCGTTTCCAGTTCCCGGCGGATCTGCCGGATCTGCTGCTCACGCCGTTCGATGTCGGCGGTCAGCTTCATCTTCTGCTGTCGCTTCTGGGACAGGGACGTCGTGATTTCATCCCGGCGGGAATAGGCCTGGTTAAGCGATGTGATCAGCGAATCCGCAAACGTTTCCTGCTCGCCGTCTACCGCTTCCGGCGCTAACAGCTCGTAATCGTTTTTCAAGCGTTCAAATTTGGCGCGCTTAGCGTCGACGACCGGTTCCAGCTGAGCGCTGGCGATCCGTTTCTCCGTCAGCGACCGCTCCAGCTCAGAGCGCTGGCGTCCGGACTGATCCAGCGCCTTCTGCGCCAACTGGCATTTCGCCTGCTGCGATTGAATCGTTCCCGTGATTTCTTCCAGTTCGCGCTGAACCGTCATTAAGGACGAACTGTTGCGGGCCTTGCCGCCGGTCATCGAACCGCCGCGGTGGATGACGTCGCCGTCCAGCGTTACGATTTTATAACTGAACTTTAATAAATCGGCCAGGTTGTTGCCATGTTCCAGCGTATCGCAGACCAATACGTTCTGCAGTAACGACTGACTGACTAAATCAAACTGCGGATCACAGTGGATGAACTCGCTGGCGACGCCTAAGAAGCCTTCGGTGTTCTGCGCCACGATGCGGTGATCCTGCGCGATCCAGCGGGGTTTTAAGACCCGGATCGGCAGAAACGTCGCGCGCCCGCTCTGGTTCTTTTTCAAAAAGCTGATCGCCTGACGGGCGCTGGCCTCGTCGGTGGTCACGATGTTGTACATCGCGCCGCCTAAGGCAACCGAAATCGCTTCCTCATAGCCTTTTTCCGGTTCCAGCACTTTCGCCACGACGCCTAAGACGCCGGGCAGAAACGCCTGGGAATCCATGACAGCCTTGACGCCGGCTTGTGAATTGAACGGCTGACGGGCCAGGTTTTCCAGCACTTCCCTGCGGTTCTGCAGCCGCCGCAGAATGCCGGCGGCCTCGTCGTTTTTCTGCGAGTTTTCAGCCAGCTCCATCGCGGTCTGCGACAGCTGTTGGGAAAGCAGCGCCACATCCCGCTGCAGCTGATCCAGCCGCTGCTGCCGGTCTTCGTATTCAAAGCGCGCTTCTTCCAATAACGACTGCATCTGCTTCGCTTTTTCCTCGCGCGTGCCGACCTCAATCGCGTATTTCCGCTTTTCATCCAGCTCGATCTTGCGGGTTTCCAGCGTTTGGATTTCATTGATGACGCGCATCAGTTCTTCCTGCAGCTTGTTGATTTCGACTTCCAGCCCGTTGGAATCCTTCTTGGCCTCCAGATTGGCCGTTTCATGAACCTGAATCGTCGTCTGCTGCATCGTCGTCGAATTCTCGATATCGAACAGCGTCTTGACAGCTTCGTTGATCTGCTGGTTAAGATGCGTGATCTCCTCGACTAAAACGGCGATCTCGATTTCCTGCAGACGTGCTTTCTTTTCCCTGTAAATCTCAGCCTTGCGGGCCTGGCGTTTCAACGGCGAAACCTGCCGCTCCAATTCGCTTAAGATATCCTGGGTGCGGTCGAGATTTTCCTTGGTCCGCTCCAGCTTGGACAGCGATTCAAGCTTGCGTTTCTTGTACTTGCTGACGCCGGCGGCATCCTCAAAGATCGCCCGCCGTTCGATCGGCTTGGCTTCCGCGAATGAACTGATATTGCCCTGAGAAATCATCGACAGGGAATCTTTTCCCAGGCCGCTGTCCAGAATCAGATCCACAACGTCCTTTAACCGGACCGGGTTGCGGTTGATCAAATACTGGGCTTCACCGTTATTGCGGTAAAGCCGGCGTGTGACTTCTATTTCATCCAGCTCGCTGTTAAGATCCCGGCGGCTGTTGTCAAAGACAAGGGTAACCTCAGCCATGTTGACCATTCGACGGTCGGCGCTGCCCGCAAAGATGACGTCGGTCATCGCGTTGCCGCGCAGAGACTTCACGGACTGTTCGCCCAGAACCCAGCGGATCGCGTCGGTAATGTTGCTTTTCCCGCAGCCGTTGGGGCCTACGATCCCGGTGACGTCGTGATCAAACTGAATCACGACCTTATCGGCGAAAGATTTAAAGCCCTGCATTTCTATTCGTTTTAGAAACATGGCATCCTCCTTCTCACTCCATCTATGTATTATAACAAACCAGCGTTTAAATTTAAAGGAAACCCAGGACGAAAAGCGGTGCTTTCGCATGTTTTTTAAGCAATTCCGCACATCCGTGATCACTTTGATAAAAATTGCTCAAGGAATGCGCTTCCATTCAAAAATCCCGGTTGCGCCGGGGTTTTATTTCCGGTATACTGGTAACGATCTTTTTAAAGCGAGGTTCTTTTCCCCTATGAAAATTTTAAAACAAATCACGATTGTGTTTCTGTTGTGCTGGCTGGGCGAGGTGATCAGCGCCCTGCTGCCGTTTGCTTTTCCCGGCAGTATCGTGGCGATGCTGCTGTTATTGGGCTGTCTGTCGACATCGCTGCTGAGGATCGAAGATATTTCCGGGTTCGCCGGGTTTCTCCTGGCCAACATGGCGTTCTTTTTCATTCCGGCGGGCGTGTCGATTCTGGACAGCTTCGGGGCGATCCAAAATGATCTGCTTCCGATCCTGGCGGTGATCGTGCTCAGCACCCTGATCACCGCGGCAGTAACTTGCGGCAGCATCCTTTTGATCACGAAATTACAGAAGCGGGGGTCGGCGCGATGAACGAGCTGCTCAACGGTCCGTTTTTCTTCACGGGTCTGTGCCTGATCGTTTATCTTCTGGCCTGCCGGCTGCAGCGGATCACGCGGAAAACATGGCTGAATCCGCTGTTGGTTTCGATTCTGATTCTGATTGGGATTCTGTTAGTTCTGCGAATTCCCTATGCCCATTTTAAGGAAGGCAGCAGCGTCATCGCCATGATGCTGACGCCGGCGACGTGTGTCCTGGCGATTCCAATGTACAATCAGCGGAAAATCCTGAAGCAGAACCTGGCGGCGATTCTGATCGGAACGTTTCTGGGAGCGCTCAGCTCGATCCTTTCCGTCACGCTCCTTTGCCGGATCTTTGGCTTAAACGAGCTGATCACCCGCTCGCTGCTGCCGAAGTCAGTAACGACGCCGATTGCGGTCAGCGTGTGTGAGGTCAGCGGCGGCCTGCCCGCGATCACCGTAGCGGCGGTGATCCTGACCGGAATTCTCGGTTCGATCGTGATCCCCCTGTTGTTCACTAAACTGAAGATTAAAAACAGCGTGGCGCTGGGCATTACCCTGGGCACAGCGTCGCATGCGATGGGCACGTCCAAGGCGATTGAGATCGGCGAACAGGAAGGCGGCCTGTCCGGACTGGCGATCGGGATCACCGGCATCTTTACGGTCATCCTGTCGCTGCTGTGAACATTCAAACCAAAATAAAGGCATATCGTTCAGCGCAGAAACTGACGATATGCTTTTTTTGACTTTATTAGAAAATCGGGGCATGGCGGGCGCACAGTTTTGTTTCAAGCGCATGGGCAGCGGTGATCAACGTTTCTTCGCTCCAGGCCGTAGAAATAAACAAGACGGAACACGGCGTCCCCTGGTCCGGACTTTGCGCGCAGACCGCGGCGCAGGGATATCCGGCAATCGGCGCATAACCGGTGATTTTAACCGTCATCAGACAATCCAGCTGATATTCCTTCAACAGCCGGTCGATTCCTTCTGTGCGTGTTTGACGGGTCAACGCTAAGCGCTGCCGGAGATAGTCGGCTTCCCGCAGCGTGCCGGAGGTGCGGTTGCTGCTTTCCAGAAGATCCTGTCCGTAACGCAGGCAGGTTTGCGCATACCGGCGGTTATACGCTAGGATATCGTCCAGCGTACGCATCGCGGTGCAGCCGCGGACAGACCCCAGCCAGGCGTTGATTCCATTTTTGAATTCATGCTCTAGCACCGGCATATTGTTCAGCCGGCCCTGCGGGAGGGAAACCGGCACCAGCGTTGCGCCCTGCTGTACCAGAATCTGCCGCGCCTGCTCCAGAATCGTGTTTTCAAGCTCATCCTGCGGTGCGTCGTCAAACGTCAGAACGCCGATCCGGAAGCCTGCGACCCCGCGGTTCAGCGCACCGGCGAAATCGAAGTGATCCGGGCACGCCAGCGTCGCCGGGTCCAGTTCATCCTTGCCCCATAACGCATCCAGGACGACGGCGCAGTCCGCGATCGTCTTGCCCATCGGTCCAGCCGTATCCTGCATCGAGGAGATCGGAATGATGCCGCTGCGGGAAATCAGCCCCACCGTCGGCTTGATCGTCGCCACGGCGTTGTTGCGGGCTGGGGAAACAAGCGAACCGTTGGTTTCCGTACCGATGGAAAACGGTACAAGCTGAGCGGCGACGACCACGGCGGAGCCGGAGCTGCTTCCGGACGGATCCAGCTGCGGATCATAGGGATTGACGACCTGACCGCTGCGCGAGCTGAACCCTGACGGCATCTTCCGCTTCCGGGCTACCCAATACGCGAATTCAGAAAGACAGGCTTTACCGAGAATGACGGCTCCCGCCTGCTTCAGCCGGTGCACGACTTCGGCGTCCTGCGGTGCGTAAAAATCAGCCAGTGCCGCCGAACCGGCCGTGGTGTGCATCTTGCCGGCTGTGCTGATATTATCTTTCACGACGACCGGCAGCCCATGCAGCGGTCCGCGCGGTCCTGTTTCCCGCAGCTCGCGGTCGAGCGCGTCCGCAATCCAAAGCGCATCCGGATTCACCTCGGCAATCGCGTTCAAGCCCGGTCCGGACTGGTCGATCTCCGCGATACGGCGCAGTGCTTCCTCGGTTAAACTCCGGCTGGTCCAGCGGCCGGTCCGCAAGCCTTCCGCCAGTTCTGAAATTGAAGCTTCAAACATGAAAATTCCCCCTTTTTGTTAGTGTAGCATAATTGAAAACGTTAAACCAGCTCATCCCGCTTCCGAAACGGAACTTTTGATTTTCATATCGAAACATAGTAAAACCGCGGCGTTTCGCCGCGGTGGAAGTGTACGATCTTGTTTTCTTTTCAACCAACAGTTCCTTATTCTCCCTGAATCCGGTTGCGGATACGAAGGAAACGTTCAACGATCTGCCGGCTGGCAGCGCCGTCTTCCAGCGTCAGCCGGATCTTCCACGCAGAATGTGGATCCAGCTCGCCGGCTTTGAGCTCAAACGGCGTTTTTTCAAGACAATGACTGTAACAGGCGGCGTCGCCGAAAACGGGATAGAGCTCGCCTTTTTTATTTTTCAGCGCGTAGGCCTGCTGATGACAAAGCTGACAGTTCCGCTTTGTCCCGTCTTTTAACAATCGGTTGACCGGACAAGCCTTGGACACCATCAGATCGCGATAGCCGTAGACGTACTGCACGGTCGGCGCGGAAAATCCGTATTGTTCTTTAAACGCTTCACGAATCGCACTCTGCTGCATTGGATTAATTTCCAGTGAAAACTCCACACCTGCTACCGAAGTCTGGCTGAGCAGCAGCGCCAGCGCTTCGCTGTTGGTCACATTGAAGCCGCTCGTACAGATCAACCGCGTCGTTGTCCGGGTCAGCGTTCCGATTTCCTCGGTCTGTAGCCATTCCGTTTCGCAGCGGGCCGGATGCTCCTGGACCCGCAGCGTTGAGGGCATGATCTGCGGATACGCCTGAATCAGGGCCGGCACGCTGCTGATCAGCTGCACTGGAAGCTCAGCCAACGCTTCCGCCTGTTCGCGGGTTTCAATCTGCACGATCAATCCCGGCAGCGGCTGTTTTTCTTGGATCGTTAAAGGCTGAACAGCCTGACGCTGAAGCTGAGCCCGCTCAGGATAGCGGACAGCTCGCCGCTGCGCAAGTTGATCAAGCGCCTGGCGGCGGGCTTCGTTAATTTGCTGAACTGGCAGAAACAACGCCCCTTCCAGCTGATTGTCGACGCTTTCCAGCTGAAACGGCGTATCGTTCAGCTTGCCCAGCTGCTGGGTTAACCGCCCCGTGTCCAACGGTGCTTTCTGCGCGGGCTGCAGAACTTGTTCCGTCCGGGCCTGCGCCTGAAATCCCATTTCGTCGCAGACGTCCACCTGCATCGGTTCGCCAGCCCGGCCTCGGATCGTAAACCGCACGGCCGTCCGGCGCGCCGGCTGGGCAGACTGCGCCTGGATTTCCTTCATCAGCTCGCTGTCAGTCGTCTGAAGCAAAGCAGCCTCCGGCCGGACTTTCTCCCGCACCGGCAGCTCAATGATCTCGCCCGGCTGTCCCTGGGCGCATAACAAATCATGCTTATAGATGTAATTGGCAATGAAGCCGATATCTTCGCCGTTTTCACGTAAAATCCGCAGTCCGTCGCCCTGATGCAGCGGCGCGGTTAATTTTACCTGGACACGGCCGTTGCGTTGGCTGAGCACCGTGCCGATGCGGATTCCAACGTGATTGGGGCGCAGCGGATTCATCAACGCCGGTCCGCTTTGATGAAACAGATAGCCGGTGGTGAAGCCGCGGTTGAACAACTTCTTTAACCGGATCTGTTCCTCTTCCTCAGAAGCCGGCCGCATTCCGGCCAGAACCGCGTCGATTTTCTCACGGTAAGCCCGCACGACCGCACCGACATATTCCGGCCGCTTCATCCGGCCTTCAATTTTAAAGCTCGTCGCTCCGCTGCGGATCAACTCCTCAACCTGGTCAAGGGTATTGAGATCCATCGGACTTAATAAGTATTCCCCCGGAGCTTCGATGACCCGGCCGCTGTCCCTTTCAACCAGTTGATACGGCAGCCGGCAGGGCTGTGCGCACTGGCCGCGGTTGCCGCTGCGGCCGCCGTTGATGCTGGACATCAGGCATTCGCCGCTGTAACAGACGCACAAGGCGCCGTAGACGAAAATCTCCAGATCCAGCCCTTCCTCAGCGCACTCCCTGACCAGTTCGACCGGGGTTTCCCGCGCCAGCACAGCGCGCTTCATCCCCAGCTGTCTGACCCAGCGCACACCCTCCCGGTTATGGATGTGCATCTGCGTCGAAGCATGCAGCTCAAAATCCGGATAAGCCCGGCGGATCCAGGAAACCAAGCCGAGATCCTGTACGATCAGAGCGTCGACGTCGGTGTGATACAGAAAATCAATCAACGCCTTGGCATCGTCCAGCTCGTTTTCAAAAATCAGCGTGTTGACGGTGACATAGACCTTCACCTCGTGTTGATGACAATAGTGCACCGCCTGACGCAGCTGCTGCTCGTCGAAATTGCCGGCATAGGCCCGCGCGCCGAAGCGCGTCGATCCCAGATAGACCGCGTCCGCCCCGTTGTTGACGGCGGCGATCAGCGCGTCCATGCTGCCCGCCGGCGCTAAAAGTTCCGGGCGTTTCATCCCAGAACTCCTTTAATGATCAGCGAAATCCCTAATATAGCTAACGGAATGCCCAGCCACAGACCGATCAGCGTCGCGCACAGCATCAAACCCAGCGCGCAGACGGCTAACCCCAAAATGATGGTGATCAGCTTGCCGCATAAGGACAATACCAGTCCTGTCAGCCAGAATACCAGTTTAAACGGCCATAATAAAATTCCCATGCCATGTCCTCCTTTGGAACTTCAATTTTTCTCTAAAGCTCAAACAGAAACCGATAGGCTTCGATCAGCTGCTCGAACGACACCGCGGCGTTGGCGGGCGAGGTGGAAGGCAGCACGATCGCTTCGATGCCGGTTTTCGGCTGAGCGTATTTCTGATAGCAGCGGCCGGCGGTCTTGCCGGTCGTCACAATGGTTTTGATTTCCGTTTCCGCAAGCAGCCGGTTGAAATCGTTGGCGGTGACGTCGCGGATACTGGCGTCGCTGCTGCCGGTAATCGTGCAGCTGGCGATCACATCCCACAACGCGAAGTGCCGGCGGTGCAGAAAGGCCACGCGCTGCGCCGTGGTATCCAGCGGACTTCCGTCCAGCGCCGCCATGACCGGCCAGAACCGGTTGCGCGGATGAGCGTAATAGAACGCCTGCTGACGCGAGGCGACCGAAGGCAGCGATCCGAGAATCAGCACCCGGCTGTGCGCGTCGTAGATCGGCGCGAACGGATGCACGACGGTCTGCGCCGCGTTGTTCATAGATCGAACCGGATCGGCGAAGCCAGCACGTCGTTTTCCATGACGGCTTCCTCAACGATCAGATGACCGTCCAGACAGGAAGGATGTTCCTCAGGTACAATCTGCACCTCTTTGGCTAAGCCGCCAAGCGAGGTTTCCTTAAGTTCAATCGGCAGATGTTTGCCGGTATAGTTCATCGTTTTGACAACGACGTCGAAGCTGACGCGGTTCTTTTTAATCCGGCTCATCGTGCGAGCAAGCGACATCGCGTCCAAGGCGCGCAGGACTGCGACAGCGTTGCGTTCGATGCACGGAATGATGACATAGCCGCCAACCGGATCACACGTTAATCCAAGGTGGTGCTCCATGCCGATTTCCGCGGCGTATTCGATCTGACCGCAGTTCATGCCGTTAAGATAGGCGGCTGCGGCCGCAGCCATCGCGCAGGCTGCGCCGATCTCTGCCTGACAGCCGCCGACCGCACCGGAAATCGTGGCGTTGGTTTTGATCAGATCCCCGAACAAACCCGCCACTGCCAGCGCTTTGACCAGCTTGCCGCGGGTGATCTGCTGATCGTTATAATAGTAATACATCAAGGCCGCCATGACGCCGCAGGAGCCCAATGTCGGCGCAGTGACGACGGTGCCGGCCGAAGCGTTCTGTTCGCTGGCCGCATAGGCATAGGCCGCCAGCTTCATCTTCGTCCGTTCCGCTTCATCCTCGATCGTTCCCGCCTGTAAAAGCATTGCCTTCGCTGCGCGTTCCATCTTCAACCGTCCCGGCAAGACGCCGCTGGCCTGCAGACCTTCCTTTACGGAAGCGAGCATCGCGGTCAGAATCTTATCCAGATACGGCTCCAGTCCGGCTTCCGCCCGCAGCGCGTATTCTGCAAAACCGATCTTTTCTTTGTCGCAGATTTCACGGATCGCCTGCATCGAATTTTCCGGATAGACGTTTTCACCCGTTTCCAGATGCTTTTCTAAAATTTTAATCGAACCGCCGCCGACAGAGAAAACCGTCCATTTTGCCAGCAGCTGATGATCCCGGTTGTAGCCGCGGATATAAAAGCCGTTGGGAAAGCTTTCCTTCCAGTCCTTTAAAAAGAAGATTGTCGTCTTCGCCGGCTCAAAGGTCTTGCGGATGATATAATCTGTCAGATGACCTTTGCCGGTTAACGACAGCGAGCCGTACAGCTCGACTTCGACATGGTGCAGTTGCTCGCCGTATTCCGCCTTATACAGCTGGCAGGCCCGCTGCGGTCCCAGCGTATGCGAACTGCTGGGACCCGGGCCGATTTTATAAAGTTCCTTTAATGAATCCATCGTAACACTCCCTTTATTCTTTCAGCGTATGAAAACACGCGGATTCTGACTGTTTCTCTGGTGATTTCACAGATTTTTTAGTGCGCGGCTTTGATTAAGAACATTTCAAAGCCCAGCCTGCGGTCCAGCGTCCCGCTTTTAAACCGCTGATCAAGCTCGGCTAAATCGTTCAGAATTTCCAATAACCGTTCGGAATTCAGCCGGGCTACGGCTTCATGCGCTTTCTTGACGCGGAAAGGATGAACCTTCAGCTGCTGAGCGATCATCGATTCGCTCATCCGCCGATCGCTGAGCATGCGCACCTGCGCCATCAGGCGAAACTGCGAAGCCAGCAGGGCGACGAGGTAAATCGGATCCTTGTTCAGGGAATCCAGATCGTGCCAAAGATGCATCGCCTGTTTTAAATCATGCGTGATGACGGCGTTGACCAGATGAAATACATCCTCGTCCAACGGCCGGCTGACCAGATGCACGATGTCGTCGCGGCTGATCTTCGTTCCAAACAGCGTCAGCTTGATCAGCTCCTGATGGAAGCTTTCTAAATCAAGCGGCAGCCGCTGCATCAGCTCGTCCATCGCTTCGCGCGACAGGATCAGCTGGTGCGCTGATAGCTGTTGATTGACATACGAACGAAACTCGCGTTCATCAAGCCGCTTCATCGTGAACACCCGGCACGTTTTTACAGCCAGCTTGACCAGCTTCTTGCGCTGATCCAGACTTTCAAACTCACCGCAGAAAATTAAATCGGTGCTCGGGCAACTGTGATTGAGGTAGTCCTCCAGCGCTTTGCCGTCCTTCTCGTTTAACGATCCGCTTGTCGTTAAAAAGACCGGATTGCGCACGACGACGGTTTTCTTTTCCGCAAAGAACGGAATTGTCCAGGCGTCTTCCAGAACTGCACGAAGCTGAAAATCGGCGTTGCCTGTTTCGTAGACCACCGTGTTCATGCCCGTGTTTTCCGGATCGTTCGCTTTCAGCAGCTCGTCCAGTTTTTTCTTCAGCCGATACGTTTCCGACCCGTACAATAAATAGTTCATCGAATCACCTACCCTATTATAGCAAATCCCCGGCGCGCGGTAAAAAGGAAATTACAAATCGGCGTCACGATAATCCGGATATCGCCTTCCTGCTTCGTATCGAACATCCCGATCCGGCAGTCTTCCAGGCGCTGCATGACCTCGGGATGGGGATGTTGGTAGCGGTTATTGCGGCCGCTGGAATTCAGCGCCACAATCGGTCTCAGCGTTTGCAGCCAACGCGCGCAGCTGGATGTGCGGCTGCCGTGATGCCCGAGCTTGACGATATCCGCGCGCAGGCCGGGAATCTGATCCAGAATTTTCTGTTCAATTTCAGCCGGGGCGTCCCCGCTCAGAATCATCGTCAGATCCTGCATCCGCAAAAGCAGCACCAGCGATCCCTCGTTCCCCTGCCGCGTTTCACTGTCAGGATTCAGATTGAAAATCGTTAAGCCATGCAGGGTCAGCGGTTCGGTCATCGTCTCGATCACCTGCGCGGGTTGATAGGCTTCGATTAAAGCCTCCTTGTTGCCGCTGTGATCATCGTCCTCATGCGTTAAGATCAGCGCGTCCAGCCGCCGCACGCCCTCGCCTTGAAGCATTGCTTCAACCTGATCCAGCGCCGCCGGCTTGCCGGTATCAATCAAAAGATTGCCCTGATTGTACGGCAGGCGGATCAGGATGCTGTCGCCCTGACCGACGTCGATCAGCGTCAGACTGGCCCACGGATGCCACCAGCCCAACAGCGTCCAGATCCCGATCAGCCCGCAAAAAAGAATCATCCGCACGCGCTTGGAGAACACCCCGGCAAGCCCGGCCAGAATCACAATCAGCCACGACAGCTGCCCCGGCAGCTCCCCGCCCCAGCCTGACACCTGATCCAACAGACCGGCGAGGCTCACGCTGAAGGACAGAAACGGCGTAAAGACAAGCCCGGCCAGAGAGCCAAGCGTACACAGCGCCAGGCCCCAGCGCAACACGCGCATCCCAAGCACCATCATGGGATTCACGGCATGAAACAGGAAGCTCTGCATTGTCCAGCTCAGCGTAAAACGGGCGGTTCGCGGCGCGGAGCGAGCGGGAAACATAGCGAGCAGCGCAAACGCGAACGGAAGCAGAAAGGCCGCTGTCGCGACCCTTCGCGGCGCTAACAGCGCCAATAACAGCCATTTGGTTTTAAACGTTTCGATTTTATCGCGATGGGGATTCAGCCGGAAGCCTTCGCTGAGCACCAGACGAACCAGAGGATAGGGAAAATGCAGTATCGCGGCGATGCCCAGCACGGTCCCCAAGCGGATCCTTCGCACGCTCCGGTCCGTCAAGAACCAGCCGCAGATCATTCCCAGGCCCTGAATCAGCACGCTGATTTGAAATCCGCAGCGAAGCAAGATCGCCAGTCCGCCTTCTTCCTCATTCACACCCAGAATCAGCTTGCCTGCCAGCGCCCGGGCAGCCGGATCGCGGATCGCTTCAATGCGGCGGTAAAGAAAAGCCCGCAGTGTTTTCCCGGCGCTTACGATCTTAACGGTTTTGGCAAACACGCGGCCGTTAAGCTTTTCCCGCAGCGACCAGGCTTTCGCATCGAAACCATAGAACGAATAATTTTCTTCAAATAGGCTGCTTTCCCCTTCGACCTCGACCTGATCGTCTAACCCGGGGCGATTTTCGCTGATCACCTGAAAGCGGCCTTGAGAATTTTCGAGGATAAAGCTGTTGGCGGAAACCGCGCTCACCGTGCCGCTGATCCGTGGTGCAGTGAGCGCCGGCGACGGTTTCAGCTGCCAGAACAGAATGACAAGAACCGAGGACAGCCAGAAAAACAGAAACTTCCGCTGCTTCGGGCGGGCGGAGACCAGCACGAAGACCAGGCTGAAAAGCAGGCCGGTTTTCTGCACAGGGAGCGGCAGACACAGACTGATCACGACGCAAACCAGCCACCGCAGCGCGTCAGTGTCGTTTATAAGCATATAAACTCCTTCAGCGCTTCCCATTTCTTCTGCTTGATGCCCGGCACCTGCATCAGATCTTCCAACGTTTGAAACAAACCATGCTCCGCGCGGTAAGCCACGATCTTTTCCGCCGTCGCCTGCCCCACTCCCGGCAGCTGCGTCAGCTGCTCGGCGGATGCGGTGTTGATCGAAATCCGCGGCGTTTCCTGGAAATGGGGAATCTGGATCACGTCGTGATCCTTGACGATCATCGTCATTGAAAACGGCGAGAGGTCCGCGTCGTCCAACAGCGTCACCTGGTCCAGCAATTCGCCCAGCTCGGTGTAGGGCGGACATTCCAGGGTGACCGGCTCCCGCACAGCCCCCTCGATCGTCACGGTAATCGGCTGCCCGCGCATAGCCTCCAAATCGACGACGCGCTGCGGAATCAGCGGCAGAAGCAGAAAAACGAAACAAAAAATAAGCAGGAACTCTTTTCTCATAAGATCACCTGCTTATTCTATTGCGCAAATTGTTAAAAATCCTGTTTTTTTACCGAATCTCTAAAATCTTTACCTGATACGGCTCGTCGACCAGAACTTCAACGGTCTGACCAACTTTGTGTTCCAGAATTGCTTCCGCCAGCGGCGTGACGTTGGACAGCTTGCCGTTGAGCGGATCCGCTTCTACGGAACCCACGATTGTGAACTCGTCAATCTGATGCGTGTCGAGTTCTTCGATCTTAACGGTTGAGCCGATTTTCGCAACCCGTACCGAGCCCTGCTTATCGTCGATGATTTCGATATTGTTAAGCATGACTTCCAGCTCGCGGATCCGGGCTTCAACCTGAGCCTGACGATCCCGCGCGGCATCGTAGTCGGCGTTTTCAGACAAGTCGCCCTGCGCCCGGGCGGCCTTTAAATCTTCAATGACTTCCTGACGAACGACATGGATCAGGTTTTCCTGTTCCTTTTTTAATTCTTCAAGACCTTCTTGAGTTACATAAATTTTATCATCTGCCATTGGTTTTCTCACTCCTTAGCTCGGCTATTATAGCATATTTGGACTGATGATGCTACTGATTTTTGTCTTCAGCAGATCGATCGCAACGATGTTGCTTCCGCCCTCGGGGATGATCACGTCGGCATACCGTTTGGACGGTTCGATAAACTGCTCGTGCATCACCCGCACGGTTTCTGTGTATTGATTAACGACCGACTGCAGCGTTCTTCCGCGTTCCTCAACATCCCGCAAAAGCCGCCGGATAAAGCGGATATCGGCATCGGTATCGACGTACACCTTAATGTTTAAGCGCTTGCGCAGCTCCGGTTCCTCCAGCACAAACAGCCCCTCGAGCACGACGACATCGCATGGCTCGATCACTTCCGTAACAGTGCTGCGGGTATGCTGGACAAAGTCGTAAACCGGCTTCTCAATCGCTTGCCCGGCTAACAGGGCGTCGATCTGTTCGATCATCAGCGCGTGATCGAAGGCAAACGGATGATCATAATTCGTTTTTACCCGCTCCGCCATCGTTTTCTGCGACTGGTCTTTGTAATAATCGTCCTCGCGGATGATCACGACCGACCGCGTCTGTTCAAATTCTTCCTTCAGACACTGGGCAATCGTCGTTTTGCCCGACGCGCTGCCGCCGGCGATGCCGATCAATAACGGCTTCATCTTCCCTCACCTCTTCCTGACTGACGTTTATTTTAAATACTTGCGGACATTGGCCTGATGCTCGGCGTAGGTCTTGGCGTAATACACCGTGCCGTCACCCTTCACATCGGCCATGAAATACAGGTAATCGCTGGCCTGCGGCTGCAGGACCGCCTGAATCGCATCGCGTCCCGGATTGAGAATCGGGCCGGGCGGCAAACCTTCGACGCGGTAGGTGTTATACGGGGAATCAAAGTCCGGATTGACCTCGCACGCCATCCAGTCGTCGTCTTTTTCCTTATCTATCGCATAGCACACGGTGACGCTCGACTGCAGCTTCATGCCGGCGGCCAGACGGTTGTAGAACACGCCCGCGACCAGCTGCATATCGCTCGGCTTGGCCGCTTCATACTGAACAATCGAAGCCAGCGTAAACAGCTGGTGCACGCTCAGCTGCGACTGCGCGAACTGATCCGCAAACTCATTGTAAACCTTCAGCGTCTGATCCAGTATCTTGCGGGTAATCTGATCGGCGTCGGCGTCGACAAAGAAATTGTAGGTTTCCGGAAACAGATAGCCTTCTAATAAAATCCGGCTGTCCGCGTTGAAGATTTCCTCGGTTAAAAACGGATAATCACTCATCAGCGAACGGACATAGCTTTCATCGTTCCACAGCGCCAACATTTCATCCTTGCTGCAGCGCGTCGTCTCGCCGATTTTTTCAGCGATATGCTTCGCCCAGTCGCCCTCGATGAACGTTAAGCGCGTGTCGTTAACGACCGCCCCGTGGGAATCGTTGAGCACTTCAAAAATCTCCCGGACTTCCCAGCTCGGATCCAAGATGTACGTGCCGGCTTTGATGTTCGTCAGCTTCGCCAGCTTGACACTGATCTTCGCCGCCCAGCCGCTGCGGATCACGCCCTGATCTTCCAGGTTCTTAATGACCCGGTTGAGCGATTCGCCCTGACTGACGGTAAAGGTGATCTGTTCGCTTTCCGAAGCGGCCGGCTTCAGCTGACCGTTGTAAAAGAAAATCCCGCCCAGAACCAGGCCGGCGCATACGACCAGCACGATCAGTACGGCGGCCAGTCCGTTATTCTTTTTGCGCCGTTTATTCTTCGACTTCGGCATCGTCTAATTCCTCGACAAAAGCCCCGAAGACTTCCTCGATCATGCTCCACTCCTCGGGATCCTCAACCGGTTCCATTTCGCCCTCGTCGGTGTAGCTGCAGGCGAAAACCTCGCCTTCCTCATCCTTCGGATCGGTGAACAGCACATAGCTTTTGCTGCGGCTGTCGTCGTCGAAGGTGAACAGGATTTCCATTTCTGTTTCCGTGCCGTCTTCTTCCGTAATTAAAATTTTATTTGATTCCAACATCGCTTTTTCCTCCTTTTTGCGATTCAAATGAAAGAGTGCATTGCTGCACTCTTAGCGCTTCTGATCTAAATAACTCTGCAGGATTTGCACTGCCGCCATCTGATCGATCACCGCTTTGCGCTTTTTGCGGGAAACGTCCGCAGAGATTAAGATTCGCTCGGCCGCCGCCGTCGTCAGCCGTTCATCCTGCAAGATGACCGGCAGGCCGCAGGCTGCTTCCAGCTTCGCCTTGAAATCCAGCGATATCTGGCCGCGGATCCCGACATCGCCGTTCATGTGCTTCGGCAGGCCCAGTACAAACTTCACTGCACCCAGCTCCTTCGCCAGCTGCACCGCCCGGGCGCAGGCCGCGTCGTAATCGTCATCCGCAAACCGGAACGTTTCCACGGTCCGGGCAATCATGCCCAGGGGATCGGAAACCGCGATGCCCAGCGTGCGGCTGCCCAGGTCCAGCCCCATGATCCGTTCCATTACTTTTCTTCCAGGTAGGAACGCACCAGTTCCTCGATGATTTCGTAACGCTCGACCGACTGAATGATGCTGCGGGCGTTGTGATGCGAGGAAATGTAGGCCGGATCATTGGAAATCAGATACCCTGCCAGCTGGTTCACTGCATTGTAGCCTCGTTCTTCGAGCGCTTCTTTTGTCAGCCGGAGCACCTGCTTGATGTTATCTCTGCGGATCTCCTCTGACTTAAAAGACATCGTTTCGGTAATTTGTTTTGACATGGATATCCCTCCTTGAATTCATTTTAGCGTAAACTGCGGAAATTGGAAAGGGATTTTCAAAGTTTTGAGCGAATCAGCGCAAAGACTTCGTCCACTTTGGAACCATCCTTGCCGCCCGACTGCGCCATGTCCGGCCGGCCGCCGCCGTTGCCCTGGCTCATCTGGGCCGCCATTTTCACGAAATCTCCGGCTTTTATGCCCTTGGCGATCGCTTCCTTGCTGCAGGCGCAGACATAGGTGACCTTGCCTTCCGAAGGATTGGCTAAGAAGATGAAAGATTTTTCACACTTATTGCGCAGCGTTTCCGCCAGATTCTTCATCGCCTGTCCGTCAAGTCCGGAAACCTCTTCCAGAATGATATTCAGACCGTTGACCGCTTCCGCATGATTGACCATGTCGTCTGCTTTTAAGACCATCATTTTCTGGTTCAGCTGCCCGATTTCTTTTTTCAGCGCCGCGTTTTCTTCCAGCACGCCCGCAACCTTTTCACTGACGCCGTTAAGGCTGTTCATCTTCAGCTGCGCGGCAATCGTTTTTAACACGTCCTGCTCGCTGACAAACTCCTGATAAGCCGCATAGCCAGTCTTGGCGGTGATCCGGCGAATGCCGGAGCCGATGCTTTCTTCGCTGACGATTTTGAACACACCGATATCCTGCGTATTGTGGACATGCGTGCCGGCGCACAGTTCCTTGGAAACCTCGCCCATGGATACGACGCGGACTTCATCGCCGTATTTTTCATCAAACAGCGCGATCGCGCCGGAATGTTTGGCTTCTTCAATCGCCATGACTTCGGTATGGACCGGAAATTTCGCCATGACAAATTCGTTGACCAGCGCTTCGACTTCCTTTAACTGCTGATCGCTGACCTTTTCAAAATGCGTGAAGTCGAACCGCGCGTAATCCTGGCAGACATAAGAGCCGGCCTGGGCGATGTGATTGCCGACGATCTTCTTCAGCGCGCTCTGCATCAGATGGACGCAGGAATGGTTGGCCATCGTGCGGATCCGGCGCTGGACGTCGACCTGCAGCTGCAGCTTCATGCCTTCCTTCAGCACGCCGTCGACGACTTTCACATGATGCATAAACTGCTTGTGCGGCGCTTTCTTGACGTCGAGCACTTCGCAATCCGCTTCGTCGCAGCGCATCGTGCCGCCGTCGGCCACCTGTCCGCCGCTTTCGGCGTAGAAGCAGGAACGGTCGAGGATGACCTCGCCCTCGTCTTCCAGTATCGCGACGCGCACGCCGTTTTTAAACAATCCGGTGATCGTTCCGGTATCGCTCATTGTTTCATAGCCCGTGAATTCAAACGGCGCCGTGAAATCCATCAGATCCGCCGACTGGCTGGCCATCGACTGCGCGTCTTCACGCGCGGCCCGGGCACGTTCACGCTGCTTCGCCATCTGCGCCTCAAAGCCTTCCTCGTCGATCGTATAACCGCGCTCGCCGGCGATTTCTTTCGTCAGCTCCAGCGGGAAGCCGTAGGTATCGTACAGCTTGAAGACGACCTCGCCGCTCAAGGTTTTCGCCGCTTCGGCTTTGGCCAGCTCCTCATTGAGCAGCTTTTCACCGTTGGCCAGCGTCGAGTGGAACGCTTCTTCCTCATTCTTAACCAGCTTGGCGACAAATTCCGACTTTTCTAACAGATACGGATAAAAATCCTTCATGTTGTCGGCGACGACGTCGACCAGCTTGTACATAAACGCGCCGTTAATGCCTAATTTAATACCGTAGCGAACCGCCCGGCGCAGCACCCGGCGCAGCACGTAGCCGCGGCCCTCGTTGGAGAACATCGCGCCGTCGCTCAGCGCGAAGGTCACGGTGCGGATATGGTCGGCAATGACGCGGTACGCCATTTTATATTCACCTTCATACGGATGCTTGGCGAGCTTTTCCGCCGCGCGGATGATCGGCAGGAACAGGTCGGTATCAAAGTTCGTTTCCCCTTCCTGGATGATCGAAACTAACCGTTCCAGTCCCATGCCGGTATCAATGTTCTTGTGCGGCAGCTCTTTATACAGCTTGCGGTCCGTTCCCGGCCGGCAGTCAAACTGACTGAACACGACGTTCCAGACTTCGATGTAGCGGTCGTTCTCCATTTCTTCAAAGAACAGCTTTTCGCCTAACCCCTCCGGGTCATACTTTTCGCCGCGGTCATAGAAAATCTCGCTGTCCGGTCCGCCCGGCCCTTCGCCGATCTCCCAGAAGTTATCTTCGGTTTTTAAGATATGGCTTGGATCGACGCCGCACACCTCGGTCCAGATGCGGTAAGCTTCCTCATCGTCCGGATAGACAGTGACATACAGCTTGTTTTTGTCAAAGCCGATCCACTTTGGCGAGGTTAAAAATTCCCAGGCGAACGGGATCGCGTCCGCTTTGAAGTAATCGCCGATCGAGAAGTTGCCGAGCATCTCAAAGAACGTATGATGCCGGGCAGTCTTGCCAACGTTTTCGATATCGTTGGTGCGGATCGACTTCTGCGCGTTGGCGATCCGGTTGCAGGCCGGCTTCTCGCTGCCGTCGAAATATTTTTTCAGCGCCGCGACGCCCGCATTGATCCACAACAGCGTCGGATCGTTATGCGGGATCAGCGAAGCTCCCGGTTCAATCATGTGACCTTTGGATTGGAAGTAGTCCAGAAACATCTGGCGTACCTGGTTGCCTGTTAATTCTTTCATGTTTGTTTCTTCCTTTCTTTGTCTGATGCGTCTGCCAAAATAAAAAGCGCCCTGAAACTCCAGGAACGCTTTACTCACGCGGTACCATCCTGATTCATTTCTTTTCTTCAAAAGAAATGCCCTCATTTCTCTTTAACGCAGAGCACACGTTGCTTTGGGCAAACTCGGAAGCGGCTTCGATCAGATTCCATGAAAACTTGCACCGCCGTTTTCTCTCTGCAATGGAACAGCCTGATCTACTCTTCTTCGTCATCGTTTTCAAAACTATCGAAATTATACCACACTGTTTCCCACGTGCCAACTGTTTCCGTGCATTTTGCGAAAAGATAGCTGCGGTAGGCCAGCTGTACAATCGCGGCCAGGATCGGCGCCAGAATGATCCCGATCATGCCGAAGAAACAACCCCCGGCCAATAGCGCGATCAGCGTATAAACCGGCCGCAGGTTCATGACCTTTTTGAAGATCAGCGGCTGCACCCAGTTGGCTTCAATCTGCTGGATCAGCCACAACAAGACACCCAATACCCACGGGATCTGACCGGTTGCGAAATATTGCGCAAGCAGGATCACGATCTGACCGACCGTTGCGCCCAGATAGGGAATCAGATTGAACAGCGCAAGCATGATCGCGTAGAATACGGCGTTGGGTACGCTGAAGATCAACAACAGCACCGACACGGTGATCATTAAAAACAACAAATCCAGCGCCAAGCCGCGCAGATAGTGGTAGACGACGCGCGAGCTGGTTTTGTAGAAAAGCAGCCAGTGCTGATAGGACGGAAGCCGTTTTTTGAGAATGCGCCCGAAGGCTTCCATGTCCAGCGCAATGAAATACGCACCTAAAAAGCTGACGCCGAAAAACGACAGCCGGTCGACGGCGCTGCGGGTCGCGCTCATCGCCGCCTCATAGCCGGCCGTGAATACGCCATGCCAATCCAGCTGCCCGGCCCAGTGAAAGAACTCGGTCGCCGCCAGCTGTTCTCTTAACCGGCCCGCTTCGCCCAGCAGCTGCGACCCCTGCTCCATCACTAACGGCACCATCATGCCGATGCCCAGAACCAACAGCCCGAGGAAACCGAAGTACACCAGCGAACAGCTGATCCCCCGGGGAAACGGCAGTTTCTCGACAAACGGCTCAAACAGAAACACGATCAGACAGGAGAACAACAGCGGCGACAGCGCATGGAAGACGGCCATCAGCACAACATCCCAGCCTAACATTCTGAGCACGATCATCACGATCAGCACGCAGCCAAACAGCTGCAGCCAGCGTTTCCAATCCGTTCGTTCAAACAGGTCTTTCATAAAAGAGAAACCCCGCAACGACGGGGTTAGTGTTCAAGATCCATCTGGTGCATTTTGCGGATCAGCTTCTTTTTACATTTGCAGGCCTTGTAATAAGCGTCGTCGAGTTCATCTTCATTCGCAAACGCGACCACCATGCCGGCAGCCATACCGGCCATGAAACCGAATAACCATTTTTTCATACGTTCCACTCCTTTTGGTGTTAGTATGTCCGCAAGCGGATAAACTTATGCTTAAAATTCCGGATTCAGCATCGCCGCGATCCGCCGGGTAAGCGTCGTTGAGCGCAAATGATGTTCCTGGCTGGCAATCCCGCGGATCAACGCGTCCTTCTCGCCTAAGAGAACCAGTGATTTTTTAGCGCGGGTGACGCCGGTATAGATCAGCCGCCGCTGAAGCATGATCCCATAATCACGCACGACCGGCATGATGACGATCGGATATTCGCTGCCCTGGGATTTATGCACGGAAATGCAGTAGGCGTGCGAAATGTTGAGCAGGTTATCCGAGGTGTATTCAACGAGAATTCCTTCGAAGTCGACGATCAGCCGGTTTTTGCCGGCTTCGTCCTCATTGGCGTAAACGATTTCCACGAGCATGCCGATATCGCCATTGTAGACGTCGTCATCCGGCTGGTTTTTTAATTGTAAAATTTTGTCGCCCTCGCGGAAGGTGCGGTAGCCCACCTTCCATTCACGCTTGCCCTTCTCCGGCGGATTCAGGCATTGCTGCAAAGCGGCGTTCAGCCGGTCGATCCCGGCCGGTCCGTTGTATTTGCTGGCCAGCACCTGAATGTCCTGAATATCGTAGCCCTTGTTGAGCGCCGACTGAACGACGTTGATGACCTGATCCTTGATCTCGTAAAGTCCGACCGGGAAAAACGCCACGTCGCCATGACAGTCCAGTTCCTCCGTCTGGCCCTGACGGATCTGATGCGCCAGCGTGATCACGTCGCTGCCCTCGCTCTGGCGGAAGATCCGTTCCAGCCGGACTAACGGAAACAGCTCGGAGGTGATTAAATCCTTCAAGACGCAGCCGCAGCGGACCGAAGGCAGCTGATCCTCGTCGCCGATGATGCACAGCTTCTTGACATGCACCGAGGCTTTGCACAGCGCCGCGAACAGCCAGCTGTCGACCATGGAAAATTCGTCGATGATCAACAGATCGACGATCAGCGGATCCTGTTCCGTCTTGGTAAACGTATTCGATTCCAGATCCCAGCCCAACAAACTGTGGATCGTAAACGTATCGGTTTCCGTCAGCTCAGCCAGCCGTTTCGCTGCCCGTCCGGTCGGGGCGCAGCAGGCGATCCGCTGGTACGGATACAGTTTTTTAAACAACGCGGTCAACGCCCGCACAACGGTTGTCTTGCCCGTTCCCGGGCCGCCGGTCAGGATCATCGCGTCATGTTCAAAAAACGTGTGGATCGCCTCCAGCTGCGCTTGATCGTAGGTGATCGCCAGCTTTTCCTGCAGCGCATCCAGCTCAAACTGCAGCGTTTCGGGATCGACCGGTTCCAGTTCTTCAAACGGAAACAGCGTCAGAAACTGCGCGATCTGGACCTCCGCGTCATATTGATCGACATGATAGATCCGCCCTTCTTCTTCCACTAACCGTCTTTGTAAAAGCAGCGATTCCAGCAGTTCGTCAAAATCATAGGTCAGACCGGCGCACTGACGTTTCATCTGATGCGCCAGTCCTTCGCGGCTGACAAACGTATCGCCGCTCTGCATGTTCATCTGATCGACCAGCGCCACCATCGCCGCTTCCAGCCGGCGCGGATCCTCCAGCTCAAAGCCCAGCGACATCGCGACCTTGTCCGCCGTCGCAAACCCGATGCCGTCGACCTCATCGACCATCCGATACGGATTTTCCTGGATTTTCTCAACCGCTTCCTTACCGTAGATCCGCTCCAGCTTCATGACGTTGCGCATCCCCAGACCATGAGCGACAAAGAACTGGATCAGATTTTCCAGATCGTCGTCGCTTTCTTTTAACCCTTCCAGAATCGCTGTCCGGCGCTTGCTCGTCATTTTCGGCACGCTGTCCAGCACAGTTGGGTCGTTTTTAATCCGATGAATCGCGTCTTTACCAAGGGCCGCCACAATCGTTTCGGCATATTTTTTGCCGATGCCCTCAAATAACGGACCGGACAGAAAACGAATCAGGGAATCCTCGTCGTCCGGCATGACGCGATGGAAGGTCTCAACCTGAAACTGCATTCCATAGCGGGGATGATCGACATAGCTGCCGCTTAACTCCATCAGCGCATCCTCGCTGAACACCGGCAGATACCCGGTGATCGTCACCTGCCGCTGCTGCAGATCATCAACGATAAAACGAGCGACAGTGTAGCCGTTGTCGTCGTTGCGGAAGACGATCTGCTTCAGTTTGCCGCGGATGACGTCGCGTTCCTCACTCATTTCCCTCATTCCTTTCTCACAGCAGGATCAGCATCACGCTGATCAGATTGTTCAGCCCGTGCATCAGCAGCGGACTGACGATCGTCTGATTTTCTTCCTCGGCTGCGCACAACAGATAGCCCATCGTGCCGTAAACGAGGATAAAGATCCCGTCGCTGAAATTGCCGCTCAGCAACGACGTGAACACATGCAGAAGACCGAACAGAAACCCGCTGACCAGCGCGGCGGTGCGAAAGCTGCCCCGCTGGCGCAGCGGCGTAAAGACGGCCCCGCGGAAGACGGTTTCCTCGACGACCGGCGCAAACAGACAGGTGACCAGAATGATCTGCAGCGGCGACTGGGTCAGCTGCTGGACGACGGTATCCTGATTCTGGCTGCTTGACAGCCCGGTGATCAGAATGATCGCCAGATTCATCCCATACATCACCAGCCACATCTGAACATAGCGCGTCAGCGTCGATTTGACAATCGCCCGCCGGTTTTGCCGAAAGCGCTCAAGGTGTTCCTTCAACAGCGGCCAGGCTGCGCCGACCGTCACCGCGAAAACCAGGATATAGACCAGATTTTCCAGCATCCGGTCAAGATTGGGGATCTCTAAGGGTGCAAACAGCCGGAAAAGCACCCCGATCAACAGGGGATAAAGAAACAGGTAGCCCGCGAAATAATTGAACAGGATGACCTGCACCCGGCGCTTTGACAGCATGACTCGGTTCATGGTTCAAAGCTGCGGATCCGGTCCGTCAGCGATTGTCCGCGATGCCAGACTTCCTCGATCACGCCCCCGCCCAGGCACTGCTCGCCCAGATAGAAGACCGCCTGCTGCCCCGGGGTCACCGAAGCGACCTGTTGGGGATAGGTCAGTCTGACAGTCGTTTCATCGAGAAATTCCAACGTCACCGGATTATCCTTCTGACGATAGCGGAACTTCGCGCAGCAGGACAGCGCGCCCTGCGGTTTTGTCCTGGCCAGCCAGTTGACGCCGCTGACCAGACAGGTATCGCTTAAGAGCCAGTCGTTGCTTTCGCCGCTGGCCACCAGCAGCTCGTTATGGACGACGTCCTTGCCGACGACAAACCACGGTCCGCCCTCACCGCCGATCCCCAAGCCTTTGCGCTGACCGATAGTGTAATACAGCACGCCCTCATGGTCGCCTAAGACGCGGCGGCTGATCACGTCGACGATCTTGCCGGATTTGGCCGGCAGGTAGTTCTTCAGAAATTCCCGAAAGTTGCGCTCGCCGATAAAACAGATTCCGGTCGAATCCTTTTTCTCCGCGATCGACAGCCGCAGTTCCTTCGCGATCCGCCGCACTTCCGGCTTTTCAATTTCGCCTAACGGAAACAACGTATGCCGCAGCGCATCGGACGCAACCTGGCAAAGGAAATAGCTCTGATCCTTATTCAGGTCGTGCGCCTTGTATAAACCGCTGAAGTCTGCTTCGTGCCGCACACGCGCATAATGGCCGGTCGCCAGCGTATCGAAGCCGCGGCTGCGGGCGAAATCGAGAAAGCTGGAAAACTTGATGTATTTGTTGCACAAAATATCGGGATTCGGCGTCCGCCCCTTCTTGTATTCCTGCAGGAAGTTAGAGAAAACGTTATCCCAATATTCCTTGACAAAATCCACGCGCAGCAGTTCTAATCCCAGACTGTCGGCGACGCTTTTAGCGTCCATCCAGTCCTTTTCCTGCGGGCATACGTCGTCGTCCGCATTCGGATTGCCTAAGAAATCATTGTTGGCCATTGAATCCCAGTTGCGCATGAACGCGCAGGTCACGTCCAGCCCCTGTTGTTTTAAAAGATACGCCGCGACGGCGGAATCAACGCCGCCGGACAAACCGACTAAGATTTTCATCATTCATCCTCCCTTTGTTTCTTTTGGATTTGAGGAAAAAAACAAGCATCCGCAGATGCTTGTCAGGCTTCTTCCCGGATCTTGCCGCAGCCGGCGTAATTCGGACAGCTGGCGTTGCAGGACAGCCGGGCCAGAGAGCGCAGCTGCTGCGGGACGAACGCGTCGATCTCCTCCTCGTCGTAGCCGACCTGGAAGTTCCGTTCATTCAGGATGATCGGCCGTTTCAGCACGGATGGATTTTCCTGGATGAAATGCACCAGCTCGCTGATCGTCATGTCGTCCAGGTCGATCGCGTTCTGCTGGATGATTTTTGAGCGCTTGGAGATGATATCCTCCGAGCCGTTTTCACTGCGCATCAACAAATGCCGGATCTCCGTTTCGTTGAGCAGCGTCGTAAAAATGTTCTTTTCTATATACGGCAGATTCCGCTCTTTCAGCCATTGTTTGACCTTTCGGCAGGAAGCACAGCCGGGTGAAGTATACACTACGATCATAAATTGCACCGCCATTTCTATTGCGCACAGCCGGGCTGAAATCAAGCTCAACGCCGTTGTGAGTTCTTTTGAGCTTTTATCATACAATGAAACAGCCGGAAATTCAATCCGGCCCTGCCGATTCTCGGATGAATTTCATGATTTTTTATGACCGTGCAGTTCGCTGCTGCGTCTCGGATTGACAAGATCCAGTCCGATCCGGCTTGCATGTTCGATCGGTTTGTGCTTAAATTAAGAAAAGCAACGAAGAAAAAGCAGTAGCGGGATTTTGTGACATCCAGAGAGATGAGGAACGGTGCGACTCATCCGCAGAAATCTTTCGTGAATTGGGTTTTTGGAGCCTTGGAAAGCGTCAGTTTTCCAACGGAACAGGCCGTTATCCTGCATGAGCGGTTTTTCAGGCGTCTGGAAAACAAGCTGGGTGGTACCACGCGGAAGCGTCCCGGTGATCGGGACGTTTTTATTTTAGGAGGAGAAATGATGGAAAACACTGAAAAAAGAAAAGTCATGCTCAGCGGAATCAAGCCGAGCGGACAGTTGACGCTGGGCAACTATATCGGCGCCCTGCGCAATTTCGTCAAGTATCAGGATGAATACGAAATGCTTGTGTTCATCGCCAACCTGCACTGCATCACGGTTTATCAGGATCCCAAAGAACTGAAAAAGAATCTGAAGGACGCGGTGGCGCTGTATCTGGCGTGCGGTCTGGATCCGCAGCGGGCGACGATTTTCTTACAGTCCGACGTCAAGGAGCATGCGCAGCTGGGCTTTATTATGAACTGCAACAGCTATCAGGGCGAGCTGAACCGGATGACGCAGTATAAGGATAAGGTCGCAAAAGGCGAAACAAACCTGACGGTCGGCCTGTACACTTATCCGTGCTTAATGGCGGCCGATATTCTGATCTATGACGCGGATTACGTTCCCGTCGGCGAGGATCAGAAGCAGCATGTCGAGCTGACCCGCGATATTGCCAACCGCTTCAACAACCGCTATGGCGAAACGTTCCGGATTCCGGAGCCGGTTGTTCCAAAGGTGGGCGCGCGGATCATGTCGCTCAGCGATCCGTCAAAGAAAATGTCCAAATCCGACAAAGGCGACAAGGGCTGCATCTATCTGCTGGAAGATCTCAAATCGGCCCGCAAGAAAATCATGTCGGCCGTGACAGACAACGAAGCGTGTGTGCGCTTTGATCCTGAAAATCAGCCGGGCATCGCCAACCTGCTGACGATTATGTCTTCGCTCTCAGGTGAAGCGATCGAAACGATCGTCGAGCGTTTCGCGGGCAAAGGCTATGGGGAATTCAAAAGCGCCGTGGCGGACGTCGTCTGCGCCGAGCTGGAAAGAATTCAGGCCCGCTACAACGAGATCATCAATTCGACCTTGATCGAGGAAACGCTGGCCGAGGGCGCCGTCAAGGCGCAGCGGCTGGCCAGCCGCAAGCTGGAAAAGGTCCAGCGCAAAATCGGTCTTGAGTTCCGCAAACGATAAACGGACAGCCTCAGCTGTCCGCAGCCTGGGATGATGGTAGTCCCAGGTTTTTTTTATCCGCGTGCTTCCACCCCACGCTTTGCCAGTAGCGCTGCAGCCGGCTTTCCTGGCGGGTTTTCGGCTGGATGACATTGTCCGCCAGATCCAGCTTTCGCTGCAGTTCAGGATCGTTAACCTGATAGTCCATGTGCTTCGCCCCTTCCGTTAAGCTCAGCATACCCGCTTAAAAGCGCAAAGCTTGTTTAACTTCGTCGAAAAGCGGAAAAAAAGACGTTCTGATGAAAGAACGTCTCAGGCTGGGTTAGTCCAGCGGTTTCTGATAATAGTTGCCGATGATTTTATCGGTTTTGGACACGTTGATGAACACCTTCGGATCGACCAGGCGGATTGCTTCGATCAAGCCGTGAACCTGATAGGCGTTGACCGTCATGAACAACAGACACCGCGGCGTATGCGAGAAGCCCCCTTCGCCCCACAGCTTGGTGATGCCGTGACGGCAGTAATGAAACACCGCGTCGCAGACTTCTTCCGGCTTCTCCGTGATGATAAACAAGGAATTCAGCTTGTAGCGCAGATGCATCGTCTGTACGACCTGGGTGCTGCAGAACTGATAAATAATTGAATACAGCGCCTGTTCCCAACCGAACAGAATGCCTGCCAGCACCAACATCGCGGCGTTGAAATACATGACGTAGGACCAGGTCGGCGCGTTGTATTTCGTCGAGGCGTAAATCGCGATGAAATCGGTGCCGCCGCTGCTGGCATCCGCACGCAGCGCGATTGAGATTGCCAGACCGCCCAAGATACCGCCGAACACGGCGATCAAAAGCATGTCGCTGGTGATCGGAAAGGTCGGAAGCAACTCTGTAAACAAGCTGGTTAACGAGTATTGCAGCACGGAAAAGATCGTGAAACGGTGGCCGACATATTTGTAGACTAACAACGTCGGCGGAATGTTCAGCAGGAAGTAGAAGACGCTGAACGGAATCGTAATCCCGCCGAATTTTGACAGCGACATGCTGAACATGCGGGACAGGCCGGCGAAGCCGCCCGGGAACAGATTGCCGGTCTCGACAAAAGCTTTCATCGCCAGCGCGTAGACAAAGGCGGAAATAATGACTGCAATCAGTGTTTTACAGTCCTTTTTGGCTTGGTTTGACATAAAATCTCCTCTTTTTTTCCATTCCTCATTTTATCATCTTTATTTTGTCTTTCAAGCCAAAAAGACAGGAATCTGAAATCCTAGAATTCGATTCGGATCTGGTAGCGGCGCAGCCACAGTTCCAGCTGAATAAAATACGCCAGCAGCTGCGGTCCCATCATCAGCTGACCGAACCACGGTTTGGCAAAACTGCCGCCGTCGGTGTCGATCAATTCCTGCAATCCCGCCGGCTCCAGCAGCTCGCACAAACGGCACTCAGGATCGTTGATCAGTGCCTGCAGACGGTCCTTGACACGCTGGGTATATTCCGGATGATAGGTCTTCGGATACGGGTTTTTCTTGCGGTGCGCGACCTTGGCCGGCAGGATGTCTTCAAACGCCAGCCGCAAAAGTCCCTTCTCCTCGCCTTTATAAAATTTCATCGACCACGGCACGTTATACAGATATTGGTAGAGCTTCGCGTCGCAGAACGGCGCCCGCACGGTCAAGCCTGTCAGAGCCGCCATCGCTTCCTGGCGCTGCACCAGCGTCTGCATAAACCAATGCACAGTCAGATACGTCATGAGCTTGGCCCGCTGATCCTGTTCGCTGTCAAATGGATCCTTCGGAGCTCGTTGAACGGTCGCCCAGTAAGCGGAACGCATCGCGCCCTCATAGTCCAGCTCGTTCATCGGCGCGCGCAGCAGCTTCACGCGCTGCGGCAACGACTGCAGCCATGGAAAAGACTTCAGGCTGACCAGATCGCTGCGGTAAAACCACGGATACCCGCCGAACAGCTCGTCCGAGCATTCGCCCGTCAACACCGAACCGTTCTGTTCCCTGACCTTGCCATACATCCATAACAGGCTGGAATCGACATCCGCCATGCCGGGACCATCACGGCCGATCATCGCCGGTTCCAGCAAGTCCGCGCATTTGCGCTGGGCGATGACTAGCGGATGGTGGTCGAACGCATACCGTTCGATCATCGCGTCGATATACTCGTTGTCGCGCGTCGTCTGATACGCGTAGCCCTTGAAATACTGCGCGTTGCCCTCATAATCCAGCGAATACGTCGTTAATGGTCCGCGCTTTGACGCCAGCGCGCACAGAATGCTGCTGTCTAAACCACCGGAAAGAAACGCCGCGTGCACGTCCGAGGCTGCGCACTGGCGGTTCAGCGAATCGCTGACCATCTGCCGGACATGCGCCGCCGTCGCGGCCAGATCCTCGTTGTGCCGGTGCACGTTCAGCTCAAAGTATTCGTGCAGGCTTTCCTTGCGGTCGCGGATCAGCAGCGCATACCCCATCGGCAGCTCCGCGATGTTCTTATAAAACGTCTGCCCTTCGGTATGCGACGGCCCTAACGCAAACAGCTCCAGAAGCGCGGTCCGGTTGACGACCGGCATGCGGCTGCCCTCGGCAAACAACCCTTTGATCTGATCGGAGAACAGCCATTCCCCATCCGGCTTGCGCGTATAATACAACGTTTTCACGCCCATCGGATCGCGCACGATATGCAGCTGATGCCCCTGGACAAACACGATCACGAAACAGCCGTCGAGCTTTTCAAACAGCTTCTCACTTAAAATTTCATACAGCTGCGCCAACATTTTCGCACTGTTGCCTGTGCTTTGCGGCCGGTACTGAGCCCATAACGACCGCAGCTCGTCCTCGTTATCAAGGACGCCCGACCAGAAGCAGCCGCACTTGCGCTGGCTGTCGTAGTAAATTTGATCTGGTTGTGCCGAAGCGAGAAGATGCTCGTCGCTGACGATCGCCAGTTCGTCTTTCAGCCCCATTCGTTCAAGCCGGGACTGTTCTTTTTGAATATTCCGATTTTCGTTGAATATCAGATTGATCTTCGTCATAATTTCCTCCTCATCGTTTCATTCTATGACAAACATCATCGTCTGATTCATCGCAGGCCGTTCAACATTTCCAAATATTGCAGGCTGCGGTTGCGCTGCTGACGCAGACTGCGGGCGCAGACCGGTATCCGGTAAACAACGCCGGTATCAAAACAAACCACGGCGATCCCGTCATCGCTCATAATCTTGCGAATGCGGTCAGCCCGCAGGTAAAGACAGTCATCGCGCTCCATGGACACGGTCGGAATAAAGATCTGGGGCGGATAGCCGCCGATATAAAGCGCCGGTTTCTGGATGATTCCCATTTTCTTACGGTAACCATCCAGCCGCCCTTCCAGGCTGCTTCCCGCCTCGACGCACCAGCGGCGCAGCCATTTTACCGGTTTGTCCGGCAGTGCGCTGATTGTCCCATCGAAATGGACCGCAATCGTGCAGCAGTTTGCTGAATCGTAGTAAAGTAGTAATAAGTCTCTCATAAATTCCCCTTTTTAATGCTTTGGTGAGTGATCCGTCACTAGTAATCATTGCAGAAAATTTAAAAAATCCTGTTTTTTTCTCGTTCTTCGTAAATATTTCTGTTACACACTGGGCAGGCAAATTTTTATTTTATTCGCATAATTCATACAAACCCGTCAGCTCTATTTATACCCGGCTGGCAGTTTTAACATTCTATTTTCAATTTATTCTTACCACTTGAAAAAAACATAAAAAAACTCCCGCAAAGCGAGAGTAAAAACCGGAATTTCTGCTGCAATTTCCCTGTTTTTTGATTGTTCAAAGACAAAACAATCCTTATAGAGAAGCCTCAGTCCAATTTTTGTGTTAGGTTATTCTCCGCAGCAGTCGCCGCCGCAGCAGCCGCCTTCATCCGAGGAGCAGCCCCCGCCGCAGCCTCCGCAGCCGCCCTGCATCTGGCGTTCATAGACGAGCGTGTCGATGACCAGGCATTCGATCTCAACCTTCGCGCCTTTCGGCAGCGCGCCGACCTGCACTGTGGAACGGGCTGGATACGGCCGGTCAAAATACGTAGCGTAAATCTCGTTCATCGCGTTGAATTCGCCCAGGTCGGTCATGAAGACCGTCGTCTTGACGATGTGGCGCATTTCCAGATTCATCTCCGCCAACAGCGCTTCGATATTCTTTAATACCTGGTGAGTCTGTTCCTGGATGCCGCCCGCGACGATTTCGCCGCTGGCCGGATCCACCGGAATCTGGCCGGACATATAAACAAAGTCGCCCAGCTTCACCGCCGGGGTGTACGGGCCAATCGCTTTCGGCGCATTGGCAGATGTAATTTCCTGAATCAGCATGTTTACCTCCTGTACGTTTGCCGTTTTGAGTCTGATTTTATGATCGGATTCCTATTCGTCTTCTTCAAAATCCTGGATATAGTAATCCCGCTCCAGATCCATAATCCGCCGCGCGTGGCGCGAGCTGAAATGCTTGACGACCTGAAACGCCGCAATGATTAAAAGAAGCGCGAGAAAGGCAACAGATAAGAAGTCATTGACGTTTTCGATCATTTTCCATCACCTCTGACGCCTATTATACTGGACTTCAGGTTAATTTTCAAATAGAGAACCCTCGGCGATGAAAAAAACCGGCGTCGTCAGGATCAGCGCCTTCCCCTGCGGCCGGATCCAGAACCGTCCGCCCTCGCACAACGCTAACGCCGGACCGGAAAGCAGTCCGTCTTTCCGCAGGCAGGCATAGGCGCACAGCGCCCCTTCCGCACTGCCGCAGATTCGTCCCTGCACCGGCACGCTGGAATCCAGATAAAAGGACTGCGCGTCGATCAGCCGCCAGCGATGCACCGCATGATCCGGCGGATCCCAGGGCAGAATCCCCTCCCCGCGGCATTCATGCTGACCATAATAGCCGATGAAGTCGTTGGTGGCCTGCGGACGCGGCAGGCACAGCGCGATTCCATTTTTCTCGATAAACCAGCTGATCCAGCGGTCCGGCGTCCGAATCGTGCCCTGAGCTTGATTCTGCATGCGTTTCTGCCAGGCTGCCTTGGCCAGCACCGCGGACAAGAGCGAGGGGCCGTCATTGCCCTGCGCATCGAGCAGAACGCTTCCTTCTTCAGCCTGTTCGCCAACGCCCGCCAGCTGATCGCCGCCGATGCCCAGCCCCCCGCTCAGAATCCGGGACGCCGATTCGGCATGGGGCGGCTGATCGATCAGTACTGTCGACAAATCCGCAGCCGCAAATTTCCAGAATTTCACAATATCACCTCAAGTATATTTATGCTGACCGGGCTCAGAATAATGTCAGGAGGCGATAAATATGGCAAGAAAAAACGAGAAAACTGAATCCGGCAAAGAACGTTTCGTCGCTGTTCGTAAGAACAACGAAGGAAACCTGTGTGAATTCAAGTCCAACACAGGCAAGGTCTATGACTATGAGATGGCGATCGAAGCTATCGAACAGGGCAAGATCGAAGGCGCGATGCTGTTTACAGGCCGTGACGGAAAGCAGCACATCCGTTCTAAGAACGATGGCGATCCGAACACGAAGTTCTCTAACCTGAAAGAGTTCTAAGTTTTCCTCCTTAACTCTAAATCAGGACTGCCGGATTCTCTCCGGTACTGAAAAAAGCAGGGAAAAATCCCTGCTTTTTTCTATTTTTCCACGCAGAACAAAATTAATCACCAATGCCGCGGAAAGGATCGTCGCCAACCTTGCCGCTTTTTAAGTGAATCAGCCGAACCGGGCCAGATCCTGTTTCTGGAAAACCGCCTGAAGCAGCTCCGGCAGCCGCTGGGGCGTGCAGGCAAAACAGGGAATCGCGAGATTGGCCACGCGCTGCGCCATATCCTGGCTGTAATACGGCTTGCCGCCATCCTGAATCGCCAACAGGCAGATCACGGTCACACCGCTTTCCTTCATCGCCTGCAGCCGGTGAAGCAGTCCGGCGTGATTGCCGCCTTCATCCAGATCGGAAATCAAGAAAAAAATTGTTTTGTTCGGCTCCTCAATCAGCTGTTCACAATATTTTACCGATTTATGGATATCGGTTCCCCCGCCCAGCTGGAAACCGTAAAGCAGCTCGACCGGATCGCTGCACAGCTCGCTGAGATCCACAATCGTCGTATCGAATGCCACGACGTGCGTGCGCACTGCGTTCATACTCGCCAAGATGCAGGCTGTGACGGAGGAATAGAGGATCGAGCTGGACATGGAACCGCTCTGATCAATATCCAGAATCACATGCCAGCGGTTGCTTTTCTGCTTGCGGTCAAAAAAATAGACGCGTTCCGGTACGATCGTCTGCAGCGCAGGCGAATAGTGCTTCAGATTTTTGCGCACGGTATAAGGAAAATCAATCGCCGCGGCGCTGGGCAGCGGGGAATGCTCCTGCTTCGCCAGGGCGGCATGCACGCACCGCTGCAGCTGTGAGGCCAGCTGACGGTTGATCAGCTCGACAATTTTACGGATGTAGGCGCGCGCCTGATCCTTCGACTTCGCCGGGATCAGATCTTTTAACGTAAGCAATACGCTGGCCATTTCCAAATCCGGTTCCAGCTGTTCCAGCAGCTCCGGCTCCATCAACAGCTGCTTCCAGCCTTTCCGTTCGATCGCATCCTGCTGAATGACTTTGACCAGATCCGGATCAAACAGCGAGCGGATGTCTTTGAGCCACTTTGTAATCTGCGGATGGCTGGGGCCCAGGCCGGCTCCGCCGCCCGCAGCTTCCCCGATTCCGCCATACACCGCCGCCAGCGCGGCATCCAGCGCCAGACCGCGGCGGTCCAGCTTAAAATCGGGATCCAGCTTCTGAAATTCAGACTCTGTTTGAGCGCCGAGGATTAACCGCCAGCGCGTTAGTTTTTGTTGAGTATCCATCAGAATTCACCAAAATCAAAATCTTCCAGTTCGCTCAGAAGATCTTGTTCCTCTTGTTTTAACTCGTCGTTGAGCACTTCCGCAACGCTGTCTTCATCCAGCTGCCACAGACTGCCCAGATTCTGCGCGACCGCTTGCTTTTCCGCGGCGCTGTATGTGCCGAACGCCCGCCGCAAAACCAGCAGAATACGCTGGAAATCGGGATCGGGCAGACTGGCGATGTATTCGTCGAGCTGCCGCCACAGATACGCGCGGGCGATCAGGGCGTAGTGATTGCGCAGCATCAGGCCCTCAAAGCTGGCCGCCGCGATTTCCGCGGGCACCCCCGGCGACAGCCGGTAGCTTATCCACTGCTCCAACTCCGCTTCCGCTAACAGTCCCCGTTCCAGCCGGATCGCCGCCGCATAGCCGCCTAACAGCGGATGGACGTCGTCGCGGCCGGACAATTCCGTTAAGACGTCCAGCCAGGTTTCCTCCATGTAATGGTCGTGCAGGATCGACAGCTCATTGATGGAACCCAGCGCTTCCATTACGCCGCGGGCGGCTTTGCCATCGCACTGGCAGCTGCCCGGACAGAGCAGCAGCGCGCGGTAAAACAGCTGGTGAAACAACGGCTCAATCGCCGTACTGTCCATCCGCCGCAGCGAACCAAACCGCAGCAGCGTGCTCAGCCGGCGCGCCGTCCTGACGATTTCCTCCAGCGCTGAGGAATCGATCGCCAGCGCCTGCACCGCTTTTAACGCATCGTCAAGACTTTCCTGCAAGCCGCAGAGAAACGCTTCTTCCATGACCGCCGCGCATTCGCTGAGCTGCTGCGCCTGAGTCAATTGCCGGCGCAGCACAAACTGAGCGGCGGAGGCGACGCTGTCGCCGGAAAGCGATGCTTCAATCAACGTGATCTCCGCCGTGCTGCTCCACTTCAAATCCCAGCTTTCCTTCCAATCGCCGCGGGCCTGAGTTCCCGGCCGCAGCGTGCCAAACGGAACGCCGAGTATCCGCAGCCGATGCAGAAACATCGACCGGCGCAGATCGAGAAACGCGGACGCTTCCGTCTTCACCGTGGTCTTCTCCCGCAGATCCAGCTCCAGTAAATTCGCCGTCAGCGTGTTGTAGCGCTGCAGCTTCAACGTCCGCAGCGCATGATAAAAATCATTCTGAATCGCCGTCTGCGACAGACCCTGAGGCAGACTTCCGATCGCTGTGCCGATCTCCGTATCGACAAACGCTTCCATTAAAACCGCCGGCCGGCCCTCACCCATACAGGCCATCGCGGCATCCTTTAAATCCTGCAAAGAAGGCGTCGCTTCCTGCCGCAGCGCGGCCAGACTCTGGGCCAGCTGCAGCGCTTCGATGACCTGGGCGGTGGAACAAGGATAGCCATGTTTACGTTGATAAAACGATAATTGCGACAAGTAAGCCGCGGCCGCCTGATCAGGGTGCCCCTTGCGTCCATACTGCCAGAGTTGTTCATAGTAGGCCGGCGCTTTGTTGCCGGCGCCATACCCTGAGAGCGAGGCCAGCCGGAAATAGGAATACGGCATGAGCGTTCGCCGGACGGACAGCGCTGGAAGCTTTTCTGCTTGTTCTGAGGCCGCCGGTGTTTCAAGACCTTCGCCATGGTACGCGCCGCAGATCACCGCAATTCGTTCTTCGTCGATTCCGCTTTCAATATAATGATCAATGACCCCGCGCATAAACGCCTCACGGCGCAGCGTCAGCGCAACCGGCGGCTGAAGCTGGCGCAGATGATGCGCGAACAGCGCCAGCGCTTCGGCAAACTTCGCCCCGTCCGTTTCATGCTCAAACATCCGTTCCCAACGATCCTCTTCATCCAGCTTCAAATCCATGGCCTGATCCTGCGCCTGATCGTTTTCCTGCGGTTTGTCCGGCGTATCATTCTCCAGAAACGCCGCGGCAGGCAGATCCATAAATGCGCACGGTACCTGATGGGCATGCGCCCATTGCATCGCGACATACTCTGGCGAATAGCACGCAAACGGATATAAAACCGAGCGGACCGGCGTTGAGTCGGTATACGCCATGATCGCAAACGGCGGCGTCAGTTCGGCGCTGACGATCGCTTCGATGAAATCGCTGCAGTCACTCGGACCTTCGATCAGGACGACCTGGGGCTGAAGCTGATCAAGAAACGCGCTGAGATGGAGCGAACAGGCCGGCGAGAGATGACGGACGCCGAAAACCGCAGCCATTATTTATTCAGCTCCATGCATGCGTGATAGAGCTCATAATAGGCCAGGCCTTTCTTCTTCAGAATATTTTCCAGATAGTCCTTCCACGCCACGCCGTCTTTCGCTTCATCCTTGACGATCGCTCCCTGCAAGCCCGCGGCCACATCCGCGGCGCGGATTTTTCCATCCCCAAAGCTCGCCGCCAGCGCCATACTGTTCGCCAAGAGCGAAATCGCCTCGGCAGAGGACAAGACACCGGAGGTCGTTTTCACCTTCAGCTTACCATCCAGCGTCGCCCCGCCCCGCAGCTCGCGGAAGATCGTGACGACCTGTTCGACAATGTCCTGATCCGGCATTTTCGCCTGCAGGCCCAGCGATCCCGACAGCTGGCCAACCCGCTGGGTGACGATGTCCATCTCCGTCTTCAAATCGCCCGGCGCCGGCAGCACAACGATGTTAAACCGCCGTTTTAAAGCCGCTGACATCTCGTTGACGCCCTTATCGCGGGTATTCGCGGTGGCGATCAAAGAGAACCCTTTCTGCGCCGGAATTTCCAGATTCAGCTCCGGCACCGACACCCGTTTTTCCGACAGGATCGAGATCAGCGCATCCTGGACCTCGCTGGCGCAGCGGCTGATTTCCTCAAAGCGCACAAGACTGCCGCTTTCCATCGCGTGCAGCAGTGGACTTTTGACCAGGGCTTCCTCGCTGGGACCCTTGGCGATCAGCATCGCGTAGTTCCACGAATAGCGGATTGCTTCCTCGCTGGTGCCGGCGGTGCCCTGGATCACCTTTGTCGAATCGCCGTTGATCGCCGCGCACAGATGCTCGCTTAACCACGACTTCGCCGTGCCCGGCTCGCCGATCAAAAGCAGCGCCCGGTCGGTGACCAGCGTCGCAATCGCGATTTCGACTAAGCGCGGATTGCCGATATATTTCGGCGTGATCTCGAGCTTGCCGCTGCGCCCGCCGCAGATATAGGTGAAGACGGAACGGGGCGACATGTTCCAGCCGGGCGGAACCGGGTATTGTTCGTTGGCGATTAACGTATCCAGTTCCGTTTGATACAAGATCTCGGCCGGCAGCCGTTGAAATTTCTGATTTTCCATTATTCATCCTCGCTTTCTTCACATTGCGTGATCGCACTTTCCAGCACGTAGAACTCCCACAACTGGGCGTTCGGCCGTTTCTTCTTCCAATAGTCCTGCAGCTCGTTTAAGACCGGAATTGCTTCGCGCGGGCGGCAGAAAGCACGCGTCATCATCGCCATCTGTCCCGGGCCGAAAGCGCTGTGTTTTAAATAGGCAAGCAGCTCTTCCTGCAGCGGCAGTCCGTAAACTTGTTTAAAATACAAGTGCCCTGCCGTCTGGCGGCGTTGATCAAAATAATCGAAAAGCTTCTGCTTCAGGAGGGCATTTTCCGGATCGGCCAGATGCACCAGCACACTGCTGCCTAACGGATCCTCCGCCCCGTAAACCGTGGCCATGGTTTTCTTGAACAGTCCCTTCTCCACGTTCCGCTGTCCCGTTAACAGGTCGATCCAGCGCAGATCGAATGTCTTCCCTAACGGAATAACTGCCGTGTCTTCCTGAAGTGGATTGGCGATCAAGGCGCTGCGGTAAACGTATTGCTTTAAAGCCTCATCGTATTCCACACAGGCCCAGAGCTGATTGAAAAAGGAACGCGGCTGACCGGCAAACGCTTCCGTCAATTCCTCGTATGCCTGCTCAAAGTTCTGAATCAGACGCATCCGGGCGTACAGCGCGGCGGTTTTGTCCGGCCAGCGCTGAACAAGCGTCTTGATCAATGCTTCGGCCGCGTCGTTTTGATCCGCCAGCCAGCTGGTGAACACGATTTCCAAAACGGTTTCACTCAACGTCCGCTCGCAGCTGCCGGCGACCAGATAGGCTAACGGCTTGACCCGCGCAAAGCGGATATGCGTGCGGAATGGCTTTTTTTGATGATCGCGGACCGCGCTGAACGCAGCGTCCTGATCGAGAATCCAGCTCACCAGCTCCGTGATGGCCGGATCGGTTTTATAGGCGAGAAGCTTCAAGGATTCGATCAGCGCCTTTTCCGCATCGAGCGTAGGCAGCGCCTGAGCTTCCAGCACAGACTGCAGCTGTTCCTTCACGCTGGCGCAGACCAGCGCGGTGATCTCAGGATCGTTGGTATAGCCGGCATAGTGCAGAAAACGGCTGTTTTTACGGATCTTTTCCAACAAAAACGCGTCGACCTTCGGATCGCGGATGCGTGTCAGGGCGTACAGCGCAGTTTCTTTCAGCTTCCCCTTTTCGTTATTGGCAATCTGCATCAACAGATCACAGTTGTCCGGATCGCAGGCCAGTCCCCGGATGATTTCCTTCAAAATCGCCGGCTGGGCCAGCGGAACCATCGTCCGGTAGAATGCATTTTCCCGGTTTCCCGCCAGATCGACGATCAGCCGGATCCGCCGCAGCATCGCCTTCTTGCCGGCGGGATCGAAGCCTTCCTTTAAAAACGGAACGATCCCCGCCCCGCAAGAACGCAGAATCTGTTCGTTAAGTTCAGCCAGTTCGCCATACGCGTCGTCCAGGTCCGCGATCAGCGCCGGCAGCACGCGGTAGTCCGCGAACCGTTCAGGATGATGCTGATACGTTTTTTCAATAATTTCGTAGCGTCCGCTTCCGGTTGTCGTCAAAGCCTGAATCAACGGTTTCAGCTGGGAATAGCGGATGTCGGTATAGGCTTTTTCTGCCGGCAGAACGATCGCTTCACCGGCGGCTTCCGTTTTCCAATCCGCCTGGGTGATCAGCAGCGCTTCCAACAGCGACAACGTTTCCAACAGCCGGTCCGCGAACAACTCGGGATCGTCCGCCAGACTTTGAAGCAAATTGTAAAGCCGCTGGAACACTGGGGATTTCGCGGCGAGCACGCCGACCTTTTTCTGTAATTCTGGCAGCCGCGGGTCGCTGAGCAGAATCATGCCGCCCGCCGCCAGTCCCGTCCGCAGCCGGGTTTGCAGATCAAATAAAAGTTGCAGAATCATTTCCGCCACCTCCTAGTACAACAGCCGGACGATGTGTTCGGCGCTGATTAAACTCATCGGCTTCGCGATGAGCCGGTGGGTTTGGGCTTCGTAGGAAAACAAGAGAAGCGCGCATTGGTCTGCCAACAATTTCTGTTCAGGCAGTGCCGTCAGCGCCATCAACGACATTCCCTCCAGCGGCGAAAGCGCAAGCGCCTCGCCCTGCCGGTCCAACATCACAAACTCCTCGTCCTGGCGGCGGATCTCGGCATACGCGACAAGCGCCGCGACTTCATTTTTAACGAAGGGGTTTTTCAGCTTGTTTTTAACGTCCTTGATCACCGTTTCCAGCGTTTCGCCGGCGGCTTGCCGGATCCGGGCATAATCGTCCCCGTTCAGCGGCTCGGTTGTCCTTGTTTCTTCATAGCGCAGCCGGCGGTTGCCGGCGCCGGGGTACAGGTAGACCGTGGGCGCCTTGATTTTCATCAATACGCTGTCTTCTTCCCGGATGTATTTCTCCGCCTTTTTCGGCCGGATATGAATTGTTTTATGAATTTCATTGAGCGGATGGACAAACCAGAACCCTTCCTCCACGGTTTCCAGATGCGCTGAATCATAACGCACGCGGAAGCCGAGCTGAATCAGAGACTGTTCCCCAATCTCAAAGCCTTGTTCCTTCAAGTCGCTGAGATTCCAAATCGTGCCGAGTCCCTCTTCTATTCCCTTTTCTTCGGGAGTCACCGGCTGATCCTGAAGCTTCTTGTTCAGATACTGCCGGCCCTGCTTTACCGTCTGATTCAGCCGCAAAAGTTCGGTAAACACCGCGTCGTAAGTTCCCTCTGAAGTCTGAGCGGTGCGCGCTGCCGCGATCAGCGTCACAAGCTGGCGCTGAATGCCGGGCAGATAATAATCGTTCATCTGCTTCGCCAGCGCTTCGTAATCCTTAAGCGAATTGTTGACAAACGCGCTTACGCCGCTGCGCACGAGATCCCGCAGCATTCTGTCGCAGACGTCCAGTCCCTCCATCTGCTTCAGCCAGCGTTTTTTATTCGCCGTCTTCTTCGTTTTCTTCGGCTTTGCCTGCGGCGGCTCGGCATCCGTTTCCGGCTGGGTGCTCCGCTTCGCCAGCCGCTCGCGCTTTCTGAGGATATCCTCCGGAATCGCGCACGTTTCAAACGCCGCTTTCTGGGCTATCGCGTACAACAAGCCGAGGCTGTGCTTGCACGGAAACTGCCGGCTCGGACAGCTGCACCGGAATACCGGATGCGCCGGGTCCAGAAAATCGGCGGACGTCGTATAATTAGAGCTGCCGCTGCCCTGGCATTCTCCCCTATAAAAAGTATCGTCCTCGCTGCGAACCAGCCTGACAAATTTGCCGCTCTGAACAAGCGCTTTCGCATTCTTCAGTGCGTTCGCGTTGACAGCCTGTTCCGCGATCCAGCTTTCTTTGATCTCCATACCGTTCCTCCTGACTTTGTGATGCTTTAATTTTACCATAGATGAGGAAGAACGCAGTAAGAGATCGTCCGATTTACGAAATTCTTCATCGTTAGAATCCCGCCCCAGTTTCCCCCGCCCTGCTCAACGATTGCCGGATACGGAGATTGTAGGATAAAGAATAAAAAAAAGCCCGAAAGCAAAGCAGCGAACCGGCTTAAGGACTTCTTGAATTTCTTATGATCTATGCGAATTGTTTTTCGCTGGAACTCACTATGACTTCACATTCTCCGGCGCCAGAAAATCGCGGTAGAGCGCTAAGGGAATCTGAATCAGCGCCAGCATCAGCTGCAGCGTTGCCAACGACCCCACGGCGATTCCGGCATAGGCAAACTGCTGGATCGCTTTGAGCGTAGTGAGGGAAAAATAGCTGCGCGTTACAAAAAAACCGCCGGCGATCACCATGACCAGCTCGCATCCGATCAAGCAGCCTAAGCCCCTACGTTTACGTCGGAGATTCTTATCCTTGCCGCGCTGGGTGAAAAACATCGCGGCGACCAGGAGAAAGCCGATCTGCGGCCAGGCCAGCGCCGTTACCGCACTGCTCAGCCAGTCGGAAAAGGCCAGCGGCGTCGCCAACAGATTCAGGATCGTCCGCCCCAGCCACGTTCCCTCTACCCAGGGATGGTGCGTCAGCGCCAGCACATCCTCAATGCTGCGCAGCTGGACTAACAAATACCCCATCCGGGCGTTGGCGAAGGCAAACACAGCCGCGCACGCACAGCCGGTGCAGAACAAAATACAGATCCGGCGTTTTTCGGTTTGAAGCAGACGGTTGAACAACGTGATCATACCAACAGCCAATCCTCTCCCTTGATGTGCTCCGTTTTGCTTAAGCCCGGATAATCGAGCTGGCGCAGCACTTCATAAACGCAGATCGCGACGCAGTTGCTTAAGTTCAGGCTGCGGGCGTCGGCAACCATCGGCAGCCGCGCGCAGCGGTCGAGATGATCGCGCAGGATCGCCTTGGGAATACCTGTGCTTTCGCGGCCGAACACCAGATAAATATCCTTTTCCGTCCGGGTATAGTCGAAACTGGCCGGCGGCTGCTTGCCATAGCGGGTTAAGAAGTAAAACTCCCCGTCCGGATTTTGCGCGCAGAACGCCGCCCAATCCGGATAGACGCTCATCTGCAGCTTTTCCCGGTAATCCATCCCGGAACGGCGGATCTTCTGTTCGTCTAACGAAAAACCCAGCGGCTCGATTAAATGCAGCCGGCAGTTCGCCGCGACGCAGGTCCGCATGATATTGCCGGTATTCTGCGGAATCTCCGGCTCATATAAAACAACGTGAATCACGCTTGAACACCTCCTTTGCTTTCAAACCAGGCCAAGCCCAGGCAGACCAGATAGCCCAGCCCGAACCCGCCGAGAATCCGGAATACCAGATTGAAGAAAAAGGTTTCCGGAACCATCATGATCAAGACGTCGGTATTGGGATCGAGCAGCCACAGGTCATTGCGGAAAAAGATATGATGGAACATCGTCCAGAATTCATTGAAATCGAGAAACGCGTAAAACGCCAGCGCCCCCGCCAGGCCCATCAGCACCGCCGAGGTTTTTAAAAACATCTTCGCCGTCTGCCGCCGCAGCGCCTTATCCTTTTTCATCACCAACAGACCCAATCCCACGATCACGATCGCCGCCGCCAAGTTCCGCACGCTCATCGCGTTGAGATAGAGTGCCTGAACGTCGACCATGTGGTCTTTTTCCCGCTGATTGAAAACCTCCTGCACCTGACCGTTGATGACAGCCTGCACGTCGAGATTTTCACGCTTGCCCTGGGTGTAGTCCAACAGCACGTCGGTCGTTAAATCTAGATCTTCCTCGCTCATGCCGATCGTCTGCGCGGTGTTCAGCTGGCGGTATTGATCGGCGTAAAACGGCCGGCTGAAGCAGTTGAGATCAACCGACGTCAAAATCAGCACGGCGATGAGTGCCACCGACCAGACCGCCTGCAGCGCCTTGACGAGAAACGAATCAGTTTTCTTCATGATGTAAATACTCCATTAACAAGCGCATCGCCTTGCCGCGGTGACTGACCTGATTCTTTTCTTCCTCACTTGCCTCAGCAAGTGTTTTGCACAGCGGCGGATAATAGAAAATCGGATCGTAGCCAAAGCCCTTACCCCCGGCGGGCTGGAACGCAACCGTTCCTTCGACCGTCCCCTCAAACACCTCGGTCGGCCTGTCCGGGCGCGCCAAGGCGATCGCGCAGACAAACCGGCAGGTGCGGTCCGCCTGGCCGCTGACGCGCTCGATCAGATTCCGGTTCTTGATTTCATAGCTTGTATCATGGCCCAAATATCGGGCTGAATACACGCCGGGTTCCTTGTTTAACGCGTCGATTTCCAATCCGGAATCATCGGAAATCACAGTGCAGCCCAGCTGCGCGCACAGCGCTTCGGCTTTGATTACGGCGTTGGCCGCAAATGTCGTTCCGGTTTCCTCCGGCTCGGCAAACGTGCCGCATTCCTTCATGCCGATCACGGTGATCCCCAGCGGCGCAAACAGCGTGCGGAATTCCTCAATCTTATGTTGATTGCCCGACGCAATTACGATTTTATCCATTCTTGTTGTTCCTCCTCACTGAGCCAGATCCGCCGCACCGGCTGTCCGGGAACGGCCAGCACGATCTGAATCTGAATCCCGCCGGCCTGCCAGCCGACGTCAATTTGGGTATAATTATAAACCTGCTGCTCGTCAAAATCCATCCGCTGAACTAAATTCCTGCGGATTTCCTTGCGCTCCTCGGCGCTGAGATGCCGGATCGCCAGCGGCTTCTGGCGATGGGCAGACTGCATCAGATAATCGGTATTGACCCGCGCCTGCGCTTCCGATTCTCCCAGCAGCGGCGTTAACACCTCGATCAGCAGCTCATAGAGATCTTTCAGCTGATACGGATGGGGCAGCGCTTGCAGCCGCGCCCCGGCCTGCGCCATCAGGGCATAAGCGCTCAACTGGGGATGCTCCGCAAAGACGCTCTGTAAACAAGCCCGGCAGCGGCCGCTGTTGAGCAGCTTTTCCGTCGCCAGATGCACCCGCTCCACTTCCGCCAGATCCGCTTCGCTCAGCCACGCTGTCTTCGTCACGGTATACGGCGTCTGCGCTTCAAATTCCATACCCCAGCCCGGCGCGCGTGCGATCATCGCGGTCCCCTTTAATAATTTCAGGATGCCGACCTGCAGCTCGCTGGGACACACGGCGAACAACCCGTTGTAGGATTGTTCAAAACTGGCCCGATCCTCATACGGCAGCCCCGCGATCAGATCCAGATGACAGATGTAGCCGCGCTTTAACAGCCGGCTTGTGACCTCAAGCAGACGCTGGTTGTCCTGCCGCCGGTCCACCGCTTCCAGGGTTTTGGAATTCAGCGACTGCACGCCGATTTCAAAGCGGTAGCGGGCCGGATCGGCTTCCTGTTCAAAAAAATCCAGCATCGCTTCGCTGATCGTATCGGCGACGACCTCAAACTGGAAATTGATCGAAGGCGGCAGCGTTTCAATAAACCGCGCAATCCGCAGCGCCCGCTCGGGCATCACGTTGTACGTCCGGTCTAAAAACTTCACCTGCTTGACTGCCCGCTTGGCCAGCGGCGCCAGCTGCCGCAGGACATACGCTTCCGAGAACATCCGCACACGGTTGTCCGCCGAGGACAGGCAGTACGCGCAATGATACGGACAACCCCGCGAGGTTTCAAGATAGAGGTAGCGATGCGCCATTGCTTCCTCGTCCATCGCCAGCCAGTAAGGACTTTCCAACGTTTCCAGCCAGTTCAGGTCCACTCGTGCGTAAGCAACCGGACTGACGTAATCGCGGCTGACTAACCCGTCGATATCCGCTTCCCGGCGCACCGCCTGCCAGAACGTCTTCTCGCCCTCGCCCCGCAGCACCGCTTCAATCCCGGTGTCCAGCCAGTCTTCGCATTGATAGGAAACCTCCGGCCCGCCGATCAGAATTCGGACATGGGGCAGCTTGCGCTTGAGAATCGCAATCCATTTCCGGGTCAAATCCGCATTCCAGATATAGACCGAAATTCCGATCACCTCCGGCTGCCGCGAAGCGATCAGATCGCTGATCCGTTCCAGATCATCCTTGATCACAAACTCCATCAGCTCGACATCCGCCTCCGGAATCCGGCTGACATACAGCCAGCGCAGCGCCAGATTTTTATGGATATATTTGGCGTTGAGCGTGGTTAGCACAACTTTCATGTTTTATCACCTTTGCTATTCTAGCAGAAATCCCCTCGCTTTTCTATCCCCGGATCCCGCCGCAAACCGGTTTCGACAGAAAAAAAACTTTCCTTATGCCCAAGCCTAAGGAAAGTGCAATTTCAAGCGTTCAGTTCTTCTTCAATCCATTGAATCGCCGGGTTTTCGCTCAGTATCTGATCGATCAGCCGGTTCATCTCGTCGACGCTGCGGCCGCTGTTGTGCGCGGAAACCAACGTGACCCAGCGGTCCGGTTCGTCACTGCGCTGCGCCTGCAGCAGCATCATCGGCATCTGGAAACTCTCAAACCGACGCCGGCAGCGCAGCCGCAGGATCGGCGCCAACGTCTGGAAATGGAGCGTTTTCCCGGTCTCCAGCAGCACGCCGTGATGGACGATCAGCTTGAACGAAGGATAATAAGCCGCCTGTTCAAAGTCGTCCGCCAGGCGATCGTACAGGCCTTTTTCTTCGGCTTCTTCCAGCTGCTGACGAGCGGTTTTCTTGTTATAGCGGCCGCTTAAGATCAGCAGCACGCCGGCCCCGCCCAGACCGATCAAGATCAGAACGTTAGCTAAGGGAAAGGAATGCTGCGCACCCTCGACTAACATCAGCGAACCGATTTCATCCTGCAGCGTCGTCGGATCAGCGTTCTCGTCGATCAGTATCTGCACGACTTCCAGCGCATATTCCTGCAGCTGTTCGGGAATCGCCGCGCTTAAGCCTTCGACCACTAACGGCAGCGGCGCAATGTCCGTATCACCGTAGCTGTAATCGATGATCGGCCCGCAGCGCTTCGCCGTCGCTTCGCTCAGCATCACAATCCGCCAGGATAACCCGTCGGACGCTAAATAATAATGATTGGTCTTGTAGCCGTCGCTGCTGCTGGCAAACTCCTCGGTGCACAGCTGGATCTCATATTTCGCCTGTTCGTTGATCAGCGACGTTTCCGTTAACGGCTTCGGCCCGGAGGGCTTAAATATCGTATTGATGAGGATCGGATAAAGCACCGCGCCCGCAAGCAGAACCGCGCCCAGAAGCATCCGCAGATGATTGCGCTTAAAGACCGCGTCGACCGGTCCCAGCGTTCTCCATGGGGATTCCATTACAAACCGTCCACGTCAGCCGCGCTTACGGTATCGACAACGGCTTTCGCTAACGCCACTGCGGCTTCCACATCCGCCAGACAGGCGATGCCGTGATGTGAATGAATGTAGCGGACCGGAATCCCCAAGACGACCGTCGGAATGCCGCGCTGACTTAACTGAATCATCGCGCCGTTATTTCCGCCGCCGCTGCGTACCGATTCCTGAACCGGAATACCGCGGTCATGAGCCAAGTTCAAAACCTGGCGCATCCAGCGGGGATTGGCAATGATCGAGCGATCCATGTGCCGCAGCATCGGCCCTTTTCCCATCGCCGTCTGGCAGAGCCAGTCTTCCGTAAACGTATCGTCCGCCGGACAGCCCTCGAACACGATCGCTACGTCCGCCTCCAGCTGATGCAGCGCCGTCTGGATACCGCGGTCGCCGACTTCCTCCTGACTAGACAGACAGGCTGCGACATGATTGCGGTGAACGGCTGGATCGATTTGATCCAGCGTTTCCAATAGCGCCGCCACGCCGATCCGGCAGTCCAGCGCCTTGCCGATAATCAAGCCCTTCTCCCTCTGGATTTCGCATGTCACATCCGGCACGACCGGCGCACCGATATCAATTTGAAATACATCGCGGGTTTCTTCCAGCGAATGCGATCCGACGTCGATCACCATCGCACTGATCTCAGACGGCGCCCGCCGCTCGCTCTCGCTCATAAAATGCACCGGCTTGGCCGCGACCACGCCGCTGATATACTCTCCCCTGCGGTTTCTGACCTTAACCTTATGCGCCGGCACGGTATTCGCCGCCCAGCCGCCTAAGGGCAGAAACGTCAGCGTGCCATTCGGTTTGATCGCCTGGACCATAAACCCCAGCTCGTCGCTGTGAGCGTCCAGCAGGATCCGGACTTCCCCATCCGCCGCCTTGGGCTGGATGATCAAATTGCGCATGTGATCCTCGCATACCGCATAGCGTGTTTCGTCGATCCAGCGCCGGGCTTCCGCCGCCGCCAGATCCTCAAAGCCGGACACGCCGTAAGCGTCGCTGAGCCGCCGGATCATCGTCAGCCGTTGTTCTGTATTCATAAAATCCCCTCACTTCTTTATCCATTGTAATCAGGAAGCGAATTTTTTGTCAATCAGGGATTCTAAAACTTTCCAGAAAAAGAAAAATTTTCAGGGTTGACTTTCTTTGAAAAAAGGGTAGAATATAAAAGCACCAAGTCATTGGGATGTAGCCAAGCGGTAAGGCTGTGGACTCTGAATCCACCATGCAAAGGTTCGAATCCTTTCATCCCAGCCATAAAAAATAGAAACCATCCAGCCGGATGGTTTTTTTGTCGCTGATGGAAAAGCTGACTGAGGAAAGGATTGACCCGCAGTTTGGCTTCTCTTTATAATAAATAAACAGAAGATAAATAACCAAACGATAAATAAACAGAAGAAAAAATGATGAATCCGATAAAACAGAAGCAATCCCTGCCTCTCTTCTTCAGGGGTTAAAAAGAATGCGAAAAGACCGGGAGGATGAACTGATGAATAAAGAAGAACGCCAACGCCGCATGAAAGATCGAATCCGTTCCTGCAAATCAGCCCTTCCCGTGCTGGCTCAGGCACTCAAAGATCCGAACACACCGAAGCGGGCGCGGTGGCTTTGCGCTCTGGCCGTCGGCTATGCCTTGTCTCCCCTTGATCTGATCCCCGATTTTATTCCCGTTTTGGGCGCGTTGGACGATCTGTTTCTGCTGCTGCCGCTCATCACGCTGGCAGTCAAATGTATTCCTGCCGAGGTCTGGCAGAAATGTCAGGCGCAGGCCCAGGCTCTGCCGCCCAAAGACGGGCGCTATGCTTTAGGCGTCGTGTTGTTTTGGCTTATTATTTTATTGTTGATTTTGAAAGGAATCGATTTGCTTTAGCCAAGCGGTTCATCTTGAATGCCCCTTCATCTCCAGCCCTCCTCGTTTTACTATAACAAGACATAAAAAAACTCATCTTTTACAGATGAGAAGTTTGTTTTATGGCTGGGATGAAAGGATTCGAACCTTTGCATGGTGGATTCAGAGTCCACAGCCTTACCGCTTGGCTACATCCCAATTTGGCTTGCTCTTATATTCTACGCTTTTTCATAAAAAAGTCAACCAGAATTTTCAAAATTTTATCAGATTTCCTTCCCCAGCGATCACGAAGTTCTCCCTTTTGATCCTTCATTTTATGTGCGTTCCGCTTTGTCGCTTCTTTTCTTATTTTGTTCGGATTCAGATTGAATGATCCCATTGAATGATCGCACGTGCTGTTCCTCATTTTATCTGACTAAGCCTCACTGGCAAAAATCCCTGCTTTACTTTTTGTACGGAAATTCTGGATCAAATCCAAACCGGGATGATGTTTATTCAGAACTGCTGCCAGCGGATTCTGCGTAAGGAATCCTGTTTGGAAATTGAAAAAAGGTTCATTTTTCAGTTTCGTTCCTCCCATAATCCCCGAAGCGTGTCCAACGCAGAAAATTCGACTGAAAAGTGTGCTAAAAGACGCCGTTTTCTGGAAAGATAAAATTGCACTTAGGGTTAACTTAAGGTACAATAAGAAAGGTTTTAGAAAAGGAAGCGTGAAAATGGAAAAAGTTAGAACTAGATTTGCACCCAGCCCAACCGGCTACATGCATATCGGAAATCTTCGCACAGCTCTTTACGAATATCTGGTCGCAAAAAAGGATGACGGAACCTTCATCCTGCGGATTGAAGACACCGACCAGGAACGTCTTGTCGAAGGTGCTGTCGATCTGATTTACACGACATTAAAGGAATGTGGTCTGGACCATGACGAAGGACCGGACGTCGGCGGCGATTATGGCTCGTATGTCCAGTCGGAACGCATGGCTTCCGGTATTTATAAAGAATATGCGGAAAAGCTGATCGAACTGGGCGGCGCGCATTACTGCTTCTGCAGCGAGGACGATATTCATCGTCAGAAGGAAGAAGCCGAAGCCAAAGGCGTCTCCTTCAAGTACAATGATCCCTGCCACAATATGACGCTGGAAGAAGCGCGGCAGCGGATTGCCAATGGCGAGAAATACGTTGTCCGGCAGAACATCCCGCTGACCGGCACCACTTCGTTTGACGATGAAGTTTACGGTCACATCGAAGTTGAAAACAGCATTCTGGATGAAAGCATCCTGTTAAAATCCGACGGATTCCCAACGTACAACTTCGCCAACATCATCGACGATCACATGATGAACATCACCCACGTCGTGCGCGGCAATGAGTATCTGTCGTCGACGCCGAAGTACAATCTGGTCTACCAGGCGTTTGGCTGGAACATCCCGAAATACATCCACCTGCCGCCGGTCATGAAAGATGAGCATCACAAATTAAGCAAGCGCAACGGCGACGCGTCGTTTCAGGATCTGGTAGCCAAAGGCTATCTGCCGGCCGCGATCCTCAACTACATCGCGCTGTTGGGCTGGTCGCCGGAAACGGAACAGGAAATCTACACCCTGGATGAATTGAAAAAAGCGTTCTCCGTCGAGCGCATCAGCAAATCGCCGGCGATCTTCGATATTGAAAAGCTGACGTGGATGAACGGCATGTACATCCGCAATCTGACGCTGGAGCAGTTCCATCAGCTGGCGCTGCCGCATCTGAAGAACGCCGTCAAGGGCGACTTTGACCTCGTAGAGATCAGCAAGATCCTGCAGCCGCGGGTGTCCACGCTCAATGAGATTGACGAAATGGTCGATTTCTTCAACGTTCTGCCGGAATATGACATCGCGATGTACACGCACAAAAAGATGAAGACCAATGCTGAAATTGCTCTGACTTCCCTGAAGCAGGCCCGCGAAGTGCTGGCAGCGCTGCCGCAGTGGAGCGAAGAAGCAATTCACGATTCCCTGATGAATCTGATTCAGGAATTGGGCATTAAGAATGGTCAGATGCTGTGGCCGGTTCGCACGGCCGTCAGCGGCAAGCAGTTCACCCCGGGCGGGGCGATTGAAATTGCTCACATTCTGGGCCAGGCGGAAACACTGCGCCGGATTGACACCGGCATTGCCAAACTGAGCGAACAGGCATAAGCCTTGTTTGTCTCTCCCCTGCCGCATCATAACCAAATCCCATAGTAAAGAAAGGTTGGAATACAATTATGGCTGGATATGTCGTCGTCGGATCCCAATGGGGTGATGAAGGAAAAGGAAAAATCGTTGACGTTTTGGGAGATAAAATGGACATGGTCGTCCGCTTCCAGGGCGGCAACAATGCCGGACACACCGTGGTCGTCGAAGGCGAGAAAACGGTTCTGCACTTACTGCCCTCGGGCGTTCTGCATCAGGACGCGCTGTGCGTCATCGGCCCGGGCGTCGTTGTCGATCCGTTTGTACTGCTGAAAGAGATCGACGAACTGGAGTCCCGCGGCGTAAACACGGAGCACGTGAAGATCAGCGGCCGCGCGCATCTGATCATGCCGTATCACGTCAAGCTGGACGAGCTGCAGGAAACGCGGCTGGCCGGCAACAAAATCGGCACGACCAAGCGCGGCATCGGTCCTTGCTACGCGGACAAATACACCCGCATCGGCTTACGTGCCTGCGATCTCGTTGATTTCGATAACTTCAAATCCAAGCTGGCTACGACCCTTTCGATCAAAAACGAACAGATCGTCAAGCTGTACGAGGAAGAACCGTTTGATTACGACGCGCTGGTTGAACAGTTCCGGGAAGTTCGGGAACGCCTGCTTCCGCGGATCATCGACGCGGTCACCACGGTCAACGACGCTTTGGATCAGAACCAGAATGTTCTGTTTGAAGGCGCTCAGGCGAACATGCTCGATATCAACTACGGTACCTACCCGTATGTCACTTCCTCCAGCCCGACAGCCGCGGGTGTTTGTGAAGGCGCCGGCGTCAGCCCGTTCAAGCTGGATCATGTCATCGGTGTTGTCAAAGCGTACTCGACCCGCGTAGGCGAAGGCCCGTTTGTCACCGAGCTGCTCGATGAAGTCGGCGAAGAACTGCGTCAGGCCGGCAACGAATACGGCGCGACAACGGGGCGTCCGCGCCGCTGCGGCTGGCTCGATCTGTGCGTCGTCAAACAGGCGGCCCGGATCAATGGATTAACGGATCTCGTTATCACAAAAATTGACGTGCTGTCCCAATTTAAAACGCTGCCAGTCTGTGTCGGCTATGAGCTGGATGGCAAGGTTACCACTTCCATTCCGGCATCGCTGGAAGAATACGCAAAAGCCAAACCGGTCTACCGCATGATGGATGGCTGGGAAGAAGATATCACCGGCATCCGCCAGTTTGAAGAACTGCCGGAGAACTGCCGCAAGTATCTCGCCCTGATCGAAGAAATCACCGGTACCCGGATCTCGCTGGTTTCCGTCGGACCGGATCGTGAAAATAACATCATTATCCACGATCTGACAAAATAACAAAATTCGATACAACAAATAAGCTCAGTCCGCATCAAGCAGGCTGAGCCTTTTTTATTCTGTTTCCGACCTTCGCTTATTCCCGATGCCGTTTGTTTTTGTTGACCGTCCTTTCCTTACTCCTGTTGAGAAACTATTGGCGGTTAAAGAATTGGAATTCCTATCTGGATATCGCTTAGTCCTTGATCGTTGGTAGATTCGCCATATCGGACAAGATCATACCGCGCATTTTCATTCAGCTGACACGAAGCTGAGGGAAACCATTGATTATAGATCAACTCGATTACCGGCTCCAGAGAATCCTGGCATCGGCCTTGATATTCAAATACCACGTAGCGGCTGGCCGGCAGCGTTAGCCGGCGCATGCCCTTGGGGACAGACTGAGCTTGATCAGCCAGAAGTTCCACCTGAGCCCCAGCCCAATAGGTAAACATCGGCCCCTTTTGGGAATTTGAGAACTCCGTATAATCATGAACGCCGATCAGGAAATCCGGATCGCAGCGTCCGGGGATTGAAGATTTATTTTGATGCAGTTTCCGCCAGGTCCGACCGATCACCCCAAATCCATGCCGGAGTTCGGCACAGTAACCGACAAGCGCTATCGCGCCTTCATCCCGAATTTGAATTTTGAAATTGCGCAGCGCATCCGGTTGACTATTCTGCAATTCCAATCGGGGCTGCAGCGGCAGGTACAGCTTTCTGCGCCAATACGTTTTTGGGCTGCAGTGATAAACCGCCTGAAACTGGCGGGAAAATGAACGCTGCGTCTGATAACCCGAATCCAATGCGATCCTCAGGATCGGATCAGCAGTAAACACAAGCCGCCGCGCCGCTTCACTCATCCGCCGGCGCTGAATATAACGATGCACCGGCACGCCGGTCAATGCGGTAAACAACCGGTGCCAGTGATATTTGGAATAGCCGACGGCAGCGGTCACCGCGTTGAGATCCAGGGTTTCATCCTGCAGATGCGCCTCAATGTAATCGACAGCACGGCTAATTTGTTCTCGATTGTCATTCATGCTTTCGCCTCCTGGTTCAAGCATACCCGAATCTGATTTCAGTTTTATCACCATTCTTGCGGCATTGGGAAATTGTCACGATTTTCCTGACTCTCCCTCGAAGCTCTGTGTTTTATCCCCCTGGCTTTCTTCTCCCTCCTCTTCACGGTTTAAGCGTTCGGAAGGCATCGGAATATAACGCTTGAGGAAAGCTTCCAGAATCAGCGCCACGATCAGCAGCAGACCCCAGTCGAGCAGCGGCAGCGAAGGAAATTCAAACTTCAGATTGATTGACGAGAAGGCCAGCGCGTCAATTTCCGTAATTGGAAAGAACTGGATCGCCGCCGCCTGAATCAACGGTTCGATCAGCCGCACAGCGCAGAAACCGGCCAACAGCCGATTCCCCCGACAGCATTGTTTAACGAGGTCCGGCGATCGATCTCCGCGGACTGCCAACCCCAGCAGTTGTCGGTAACAAAAACCGAAACCCAATAACAAAGCCATTTCCAAGACGCTCATTAGGCCGATAACAACCAAATTTACCACGAACAGCCGGGAATGGCTTAACCCAAACTGCTGCATCGTAAACAACAGGCCGGCGATCATAACGACGTTAACGGCGATCACCGCAGCCATTCCCCAGCTCAATAACCGTGCCAAGAGCAGCATTCGTCCGCGGCTATCTTTACGATAATAAATCACAGCCAGCACAATCACCAGGCCTGCCAATAAAACCTGCATCCCCAAACCAGCCCGAAACCAGACCATAGCCTCTTGCATCCTTGATTTCCTCCTTTATTCATCCCACAAATCCAGCCGCAGCAGATAAGCATAATTTTCAAATGACCGCGGCGTCAGCTCTGCAAACCCCAGCTTCAGCTGGACCGCAGGTTTTTCCAGAATCATCCGGATCAGGAAATGATACGCATCATCCGCCGGAGCCTCCATTTCCACAATGTAATAACCAAATAGGGTCTTCCGGCTCCAATATTGCGCCAAAGGCAGCTGCACGCGCTGGCAGTTGCTCCACATACTCGTCGTATCCAGCTGAGAATTGCCTGGATAAGTGGTATTCAGAGGATCCAGTGAATAGGCTGAGGCGTTTTTAGTCTGATAAAAATGCTTCTGTTCCACCAGCTGCATCGCGTAAGTTGGAGAAGGCTTCTTTTTTGCGCTGTCCTCATCAAACAGATACAACCTCCGGCTGACAGCAGCTACCGCATCCTGCTGAACATAGTTAACGAAAAGCGTCAGTTTCCCCTGCGGATTTTTAAACAGCCGGGCAATCGCGAAATGATCTTTTGTGCGATCTGAACCGCTGGTCAGATAGTGGAGCTGGTGTTCTTTAACATACTGATTTTGTTCTTCCGTCAAATTCATCGGATTAACTGAAACTGTTTCTCCTTTTGTACGGCTTTGACTTACGCTGCATGTCAGCAGCACGCCCAGAATGATCAGTACTGCAAATCCGCGTTTCATCGTTTCATCCCCTTTTTTAATTATTTCCCCTGCGCTGCCAGAAAAGCCCCAGCGCTATGCTTATTTCTATTATAAAAGAAGCGGGGCTGAAAAACCAACACCGCGTCAAGAATGTCATGAATTTGTAAGAGATGAGGATCGTCAGAATAATGAAATCTGCTGCGGCCCACGGCTGAAGCGATAAGCCTCAATGATCGCTTTCATCTGGGTTAAAAGTCCCAGCTGCCGGCATTCCGTTTCGATCATCGCCTTCAGCTCAACCGGTTTGCGGCAGGCACAGCTGTATCGGTTGCCATAACGACGAATATACTTTTCTTTTAATCCCGGAAACTGTTCGTCCAGGCATTGATAGTAATACTCCCGCTGGCGATCCCGCATCGTCATGCCATAGCTGCAGTAAACAAACTGTGCCCCAGCTTCCTTCGCGCGGATCAAAATCTGACGGATGTTTTCCCGATCGTCCGTGATTCCCGGCAAAACCGGCATTAACAGAACACCGGTAAACAACCCCGCCTTCGACAGCTTTGCCATCGCTTCAAATCGCCGGGTACTCGACGGAGCATGAGGTTCAATTTTTCTTGCCAGCGCATCGTCCGCCGCCGTGATCGTAAACTTGCACAACACTGGCGAATGCTGATGAATCCGGCATAACAGGTCGATATCTCTTACCGCCAGAATTCCCTTGGTCGCAAACCCGACGCCGAAGCCATACCGATCCAGTAAGGCTAACGATCCACGCGTCACTTCCAGCTGTTTTTCAAAGGGATTGTACGGATCGGTCATCGCGCCGTTCATGACGACGCCGGTGCGTCGTTTGCTTTTTAATTCTTTTTCTAGCAGCATCAGCACGTCTTTTTTCACCATCACCGTGTCAAACTGGTCATTGCCATAGCATTCGCTGCGCGAATCACAGTAAATGCAGCCATGGCAACAACCACGATATAAATTCATATTGTAATCTCCGCCAAACCACCATTGGGCGTTTTTCATCGGGGTTAACAGCGTCCTGGCGCTGATTTCAGGTACAATGCTCATCGACTGCTCCCTGCTTTCTGCTTGTTTATCTTGCTTTTCCACCCTTTTGCCTCCATCCTTTATCCATCAAATTACCACAATGACGGGTTTGGATTTTTTATTGATCCGCTGTTATTTTACCAGGGATTACCTGACAACAGGATGTCAGGTTCTGCGTATTTGTTTCTCTGTTATTGTATAGCTCAGCCAAAACATTGATCCGCTGCCGCATTTTCTCCCGCAGGTCGGCAGGCGCCAGCACCTCAGTGCAATCGGCCATCGACAACAGATAACTCAGCAGCCATTCACCATCGGGGCAGGTAAACTGGACCGTCGTCATTTCCGGCGTCTGCTTCAATTCTATCTGCTGAAAATCATCCATCAGCCGCGCGATCCCCTGCGGCTGGACCTTCATCGTAATCGTCACGCATCTCTCGCTGACCGGCAGCGGCATCAGGATCTTTTCCGGCAGCGGGCGCGGCTCAAAGCTCTCGTCTAGTTCCGTCACTTCGCGCATCCGCACGATTTTAAAAAAGCGTTCTTCTTCCCGCAGCGCGCACCAGCCATAACAATACCACGCCTGCGCTTTAAACACCAGCCGCAGCGGTTCAACGATACGATGCGTCGCCTCCCGGTTCAGTCCGTAATAATCAAATTGGATACGTTTGCGGTTTAAAATCGCATGGCGCAGAAGACTGAATAAATCCGGCTGCTCAGCCGTCTTGGACCACAGTGAAAAATCCGCTTCGATCCAGGCCTGCCGCGGTTGTCCCAGCAAGGCAGATACTTTTTGCAAGACCTGTGTTTCTTCCTGCACGCCGGTGGACCGCAAACCTTCCAGCAACGCCGTCAGCTCCTGCTTTTCCGCTTCTGAGAAAACGGTCTTATTCAAGACAAACGTATCCCACAGTTCGATCCCGCCGTCCTTTCCCCTGCGGGCATAAATCGGAATTCCCGCCCGGGAGAGAAAATCAAGATCCCGATAGATCGTCCGTACGGACACCTCGAAACGGTCCGCCAGTTCCTGAGCCGTGATTTTCCTGCGTTCTAAAAGCAGGTAAACAATTTCAAAGCATCGGTTCATCTGCATTATCGAATCCTCGCTTTCCTGCAAATCTGAAGTCTCTGTTCTGATTATAACAGAACCAGACTTGCGCGCAAACAGAAAAACAATGCCGTCTGGGCATTGTGATTGAATTACTGACGTTGTAAAAAAGCCTGAACTTCTTCAAGGTAATGATAGCCTGGATAAATCTTTCCCTGAGGAAATTGTTCCTGCAGTCCGGCCCAGGCTTGACGAAGCTCATCCAGCGACGCATCATGATAGGTGTTGTTGGATTCCAGACCATGCTTACCCGGAGCGATAAATTCATAAATGGCAATCAACGTTTTGTGGCTGTGTTGGGTATATTCCACTTCCCTGGCCAGCTGGCCGGCTTCGTCATGGCGGTTGTAATTCATGATTGCCGCCTGGTCGCAGGCCTCGCTGATCAACTGTTCAAGCGGTTCGGCATAGTCTTGATCATACCAGTATGGCAGGCAGATCACAACCTCCAGATTCAGCGCCTTCGCCTGCTTGTAATAAATCACCATCTGATCGGCATAGTCCTGCAATAAAGTCAGCCGGTCTTCCGTGTCCCATTGCGGCAGAAGATAGGGCTCAATATCCAGCACCACGCCGCGCAGCCGCTGAGATGCGGAACTTGTTTCATTGTAATCAGCGACTAAGGTAAGCCGTGACAACACCTCCTCTGCCTGTTCGTGCAGTGCCCATGTGGCATCCCCCATCAATGCGTAACAGTCGATCCCCTGGGTGTGCAGCTGGCTGACAAAGCGCTGGACTTCGGTTTTCTCACGCAGCATTTCCAACGGAAATTCCTGAAACAGCTGAGTCAGCGGAAGCTGCTCGTTAACCGTCAGCACCGCCTCGATTCCTTCTGCACTCACAGCCGTGCGGTTCCAGGAGAATAAGCTGCCGGCCTTGGGGCGAGTATGCGATGATTGCAGTCCCAAGGCCGCCAGAGTAAGCGCCAGTCCTGCAACTAACAATATTCCTGTTTTCCGTTTCATTATTTTTCGCTGCCTTCCTTGACGGTGACGGCCGGATTATTCGCAGTCCGGGTAATTGCTTCCCAATGATTCTTTCGCTTGCGGTAGCTGAATAAGGCCAGCATCCGCACAGTTGACAAATACAGGCGTAAGAAAATGATTTCAAACAAGCATAAGCCGATCGCTTTGATCACGTCCAAAAGCGAAATTGTTAAATTTTGCGTATGAATCCGACTGAAAAATGCCACCAGCGTCAAGACGCCGCTGAAGCAGGCGTAGACGAGATAAAAATAAACGACAAAGGGATAATTGATCAGATTGGTGACCCATGCCAAAGCGATCGTCAACAAACCGAACAGCTCGATATAAGGTGAAAACAATTCGTAAAGCAGATAGTAGAAATAGGAAATCAAGCTGACAAAACCATATTTGACATTCAGGAACAGCCGGCGATATTTTGTCAGGCTCTGGAACAGACCAATATGCCAGCGGCGGCGCTGCTTCGTCAGATCGAGCAGGGTCGAAGGCGCCTGGCTCCAGCAGATCGCATCCGGCGCATAGCGAATTGCGTAGGGAATATCATGTGCCCGGCAGAACACATGCAGCTTGGTCACCAATTCCATATCCTCCCCCATCGTATTCCGGTCATAGCCGCCGACCGTGATGACCAGATCTTTCTTAAATAAACCAAACGCACCGGAGATGATCAAATTTCCGTTGTATTGATCCATCAGGATCCGGGAAGTCAGAAATGACCGGTCATACTCCAGAATTTGCATGCATATCAGCGGATTGGACGGCAGGTGATAATGTTTTACCTTGCCATTTTCCAGCGTTACGCCGTTGGAAATACGCACCAGTCCGCCGACGGCGATCACCTCGTCGCTTTCCAGCAACGGCCGCACCGCATATTCCAGGGAATCTCGCTGAAGCATCGAATCGGCGTCCATACAGACAAAATACGGGAAACGGGAGGCGTTGATGCCCATGTTCAGCGCATCAGCCTTGCCGCCGTTTTCCTTGACGATCAGAGTCACGCGAATGCCGTGGATTTCCCGTTCGTAGATTGCTTTCTGTTTCTTGCAAGGCACCTGACGACGGATTGGGCGTTGGGTTTCGATTAAATTAAAGGCTTCAATCAGCCGCTGGCTTGTCTGGTCGGTCGACCCGTCGTCAACGACTAAAACTTCATATAACTTATAATCCAGCTGCAGCAGGGAACACACCGTATCGACGACTGTGACTTCCTCGTTGTGCGCCGGAACGATTACGGATACCGGCACATAATAATCGTGCTTCAGCTCGTTTTTCATTTTTTCTAGATAGCGGTTGCGGTAAAGCACGCTGGCGCCAACGACTACGGAGATAAACAGGAAGGTGCTGTAGCCGATCAGATAGAACACGAAGAAGAATTCGACGTTCGCAAGAAAATCTTTAATCAGATCCATCATCCGGCAGTGCCCTCCCTTCCTTCATTTTCTTTCAGCTTGTATTCGAGAATCTCACGCGCATACCGATCCGGGCCCGTCAGGATATCCTGCATCTGCGCTAACGGCACATGCAGATTCAGCAGGGCCTGAGCGCTGTTATACCGGACATGCCAGAAACGTGAATGCAGCCCCTGCTTTAAACATTCGATCGTCTGTGAGCCGGGATAGCTGTCCAGCGCCGAGGCGGCCAGAGCTGCGTATTCCCAACTCCGGCTTTCATCCTGCAGCAATTCCAGGAGCAGCGGATACGCCTGGGGATCCGGCCAGCGGCGCAGATAACGCAGTACGGCGAAATGAATTTCCGGATCTTGACGCGGATCGTTCAGCCGGGCGAACAAGAGCTCGGCAAATTGCGGACCGACCATTCGAAAATAATTGATCAGCGCGCATTGATAGACCGGCGTCAGCTCATCCATGCGCTGCCAAAGCTGCTGAGCAAGCGCGTTCTGGTCGCCTGGAAACCGCAGCAGATCATCGCTGATCAACTTCTGGCTGTGCTGGATTTCATTGCGCGAAAGCAAAAGTACAGCCTGCGTTACCGATTGCGGATTGCCCGAAGCCACCAATGCCTGAAAGGCATTCTCCCGGCAATACACTGAATTGTGCAGCAGAATTTGTAAAACCAGCCGCGTCAGCTCGTCTTCAAAGCCGGCGTTAAGCAAACGAAACTGTCCGATCACATATACCACATAAGCTTGCGTTACCAGGTCTTTGCGGGTTAACTGAAACGCGACTTGGACAAAACAATCGCGATATTGTTTTAAATACGCGTAAAGTTCCTCCGGCTGATGGACTTGCAGCTCGGCGGCTGCTTGTTGATAGGCGATCAGCTCGACCAGATAACGCAGCTTCCGGTTCAACAGCCGGCGATGCTGTTCCTTTTTTTCCCGGGAACAATCCTGACAGGCCAGCTGTTGTTCAATGCGTGTCAGCCATTGCCGGCGGCACTTTTCAATGAATCGCTCCCGCACATGATTCTTACCGATCGCGAATAAATTGAAGAGCAATATGCTGAAGCAGATGACCATATAAACAAAGACCAGCGCTTCTGCCCGAATATGAATTCTCATGGTATCCGCTCCTTACTTCGACGCCCAGACCTGCTGCATCCGCCAGTATGCTTCTTTTAATCGTTCGTGACAGGTCACCTTGCGGCCCCATCCTTTTAACGGGATTCTACCCATTGCAACTTCTCCCTGATATTTTGTCGTCGCACCGATCTGGATCGAGGAAATCGTCAGATTTTCGACGCCGTATTTCTCGTAGTAATCATCGTGAATCTGCATTTCGCTCGGATTGGAAAAATTCAACAGCTCCCACGGAAGCCGCAGTTCCACCGCGTGTTCCGCAAAGCAATAATCTGTCAGGGAATTAAAATCCGCAGCTTCCGGATTGCCGTTGCCGCGCTTCAAAATTCCCGTTGGATCGGTTGCCGGCATTTCCCGGACCTTGCTTAAGCCAAGTTGATAGCGGGATACATCCTGCAGAATAAGCTGGATCGGCTTAAAAACCGGACTGTCCTTAGCCGGCGGGTCCAGAAACGGATCTTCCCCATAAACCAGGGATCCAGAAACAGCGTTGAGGACTTCATAGCGTTCCTGAACCTGAATCTCGGCCTGATCTCCCCGGATCATCAGATAAAAATCAATCGGCTGATCAAAGTTCAGCGCTGTGCCAAGCACAGTGGAACTGCCGGATTTCGGCGTAATATCCAATCCCAGCGATAACCGGTCTGCGACGGGGTTATAATTTTCACCTTCGATCATCAGATACAAATACTTTTCATCATATTGCGCGTACAGCCGCAGCGCATCTGCTTCCAAAACGGGCTCCATGTCCTGCCATTCTTCCAGATCGCCATCCGGATAACTGACGCTGCGCTCCTTCCCCGGATCAAACGCCAACAGGCCGAAAAACTGTTCGTTCGTCTGAACATCGCTCCAGAATGGCGTTTTTGTCAGATCGACATGCGCCATGGTGTTCCAGGTCCGCTTGAACCATTCATCCTGCCAGCTGAATACAATCGAGCCGGCACAGCCGGAAGCCATGATATCTTCATAGCATGAAACCAGAGCTTCCGCCTGTTCTGTTTCATTCAGTCCGCCCTGACTGCGGCTCCGGCTTTCTTTTTTTGCCTGCCCCCGCGAGCTGGGAACGCCGAACTCGGCAATGACCACCGGCATCGTATGATAGTCCGCCAGCTGTTTTAAATAAGCATAATAAGAATTTTGTTCACCCCTTTGGTCCGTGATATCCATGGCGTCGCCGATTTCATAGCGGTTCATCACGCCCAGGTAATCCGGAAAGTAGGGATAGACATGATAGGAAGCGAATTGTCCGGCCTGAAAGGCAGGCTGGACCGCAATGTGTTCGACGTTGACCGAAGCAAATTTCTCAAACATTTTCTTCATCAGATCCGGATAGTCAAAGGGATCGGTCGTCGGCCAGTTGGAAAACGCGATCATCTTCTGACAATGGAAGCGCTGATCCTCATAGCGGGCCAGCGTATCGCCGACCTGCGCCAGCATTGCTTCAAACGCGTTTGCTTCAGGCGTTGTGCTGAAATATTCTCCATGATAAGCCATATCCGGATACCGCTGGTTTGTAAACGCCACGGTTGTAGGCTCCCATTCCACCCCGAGGATATAGCCGATCACCCAGGGCGAAACATCATGATGATAAGAACCGGAACCCGTGCCATATCCCAGAGAGAACATCTGCCTGCCATGCAGGATATTGATCAAAGTTCGGGCATCTTCTAAAAAGGTTCCTAAAAAAGCCTGATCATAAGCATCCCGGTGAGAAAATTGCACATAATCATTGACCCACAGTCCGTGAATCAGATATAACGGTTCTTCCCGCCCCTGATTGTATTCATAGAACGCGTTGTAGAAATCGGAATTCAGGATTGTATAAACCCGGATCGTATTGGCGCCCATCTGCTGAATTAAATCAAACCAGCGCAGATAGGTTTCCTTATCTACCTTGTAATCCGTTGCAAAATAACCGGGAATTCCCGCACCCAGGTCAACGCCGCGAATCTCAAATGGCTCATATCCTTCCGATTCCCGGATTAAAATCTGCCGCCCCGCCGTCTTCGCTATAATCTCAGCCGGCCGCTCTGAGGTTTGCCAGTTCAACCCGTAACGGTAATCGAACCATTGGAAAGCCAGAAACAGACAAAGCAGGACGCTGACGGTAATAATAAACTTTTTCATCGGACAGCCTCCTTTTTAATGGTTGTATTTTTTATTGACGGATTCATGCGCATAATGACGCAGACTGTCGATATGTTCGTCCAGCCATGTTCCTCTTGCGATTAAATAAGCTTTCATATGCGCGACAGCTTCTTCGTAGTCATGTGGATTCCGTAACAACGGACGCAGATAATTGCGGTCGATCTCATTCAGAATCGCGCCTGCCTGATCGCCGGTCTGCCAATTTTGATCCGCTTCCAACTGATGCGGACGGTCAAACGTATAACCCCAGACTTCAAAATTTCGATCAATCGCCGGGCCCAGATATTGCTGCGTTTCGTCGATGAACGTCAATAACGATTCTTCACTTAACACCGACTGCCGCAGCAGTTTATACCGCTGAATCACACGCTCAATAAAATCCTCATCCTTGCACAGCATAAAAAACCAGGTCTTATCCGGCATGGAAAAACCGTCGACAGGCAATTCGATATCCTGATAATTATCCAGCATGTTGTTGAAATCCCAGACGCAGATTCCTACCTTGCCGCCCAGACTGCGATACAAATACGTCGAATAACTGCCGGCGTCGATATTGCGGAAAAATTCGTTGATGATGAAATAATCGACAAATGAATCTACGTCCAATAATTGCCGATAGCCAAATTCCCGGGAATCGTAATCAAACGAATACAACGCTTTTTCGACTTCCCCGAGATCCCGCTCAATATAAGCTCTCAACGGTTCTGTCAGTTTTCCGATACCGGGATATTTCACGTCCATCGCCTGGCTGATGTCCAGAATATAGGTATAATCAGTAAACACGTCAAGCTGCTTCGGATCCGCATTTTCACGGTCCAGCCGCACGATATACCCTGTTTTCTGCAATTTTTCATTGATTTCTGTCACATTAATCCGATCTTTCGAGCGGCTGATTTGTTCCATCAAGAGATAGACGCCCTGATACTCATCGTCAACGAACAACTCGCAATAACGGACGTTAGGCGCATAGTCCATAATCTGTCCGGCAATGTTCATCGCAATATAATTGCGCATCAGCGTCTTGTCCAGAAACGGACCGTTCAGCACCCATTCCTGGTCCGCCGCCATGCCTAAGAGCGAACGTTTCTTCTTTTTGCTATCGTCGTTCATGGTGACGATGGAATAAGACTTTTTATCAAAATGCAAACTGGAATTGCCGCGGTAACGAATCGCTGCCAGGGTTGACAACGTCGGCTCGTCGCTCAGCCGGTTACCGTCGCTTCCATCCCAGACTGTCAGTTCCGCCAGAATCCGTTCATGACTGTGATCTTCCCCTGGAACCGCCTGCGCCCGCGTGCTTAACTTCAGTATTGGCAAATGCGTACAAAACTCCGTGGATGCGGTTCCTTCGCACACCTGGGAGGAAGCCGCAGACTGGCGGTGCTGTATAATTCGGACCTTATTTTCCGGCGTCAGCGTCTGCACCGTTAAGGCAACCGCGACGATCAGAAAACACAATCCCAGCAGGAATAATTTCCGCTTCATCGCTGAGGCCTCGGCTAACTGCTGATATCGTCATCCTGAGCGACGACGTTCACATATTCAATGTGTTCAACCTGATACAGAGCGTCAGTCACACTGATCTCTTTTTTCAACGATTGCCGGTAACTGCTGCGCGGCAGTTCATAGATCAATTCCAGCGTATCCGGTGTTGTGTTTTTAACCCGCAGAATTGCTTTCTGATTAAAGTAGTTAAAAACCACGCCTTCGATCTGCCGTTCTGTTGAACGCGCACCGCGGATGATCAAAAGCATCCGGTTGTCATTTTTAATCCGGCCCAGCGCTAAAAGCACGATGAAAACAATCGCGCTGCCGATCGCACTGGTTACATAATCGCCCACGCCGCAGCCCAATCCTGCGACAATCGTCCAGAAAATGTAGACCGTATCGCGGCTGTCCTTGATCGCAGTTCTGAAACGCACGATTGACAATGCACCGACCATCCCTAACGACAACGCGATGTTGTTGCCAATGATCGCCATGACGGTCGCCGTCAGGATTGTCAGCGTTACTAACGAAACGTTGAATTTTTTACTGTAAATCGTTCCTGTGTGCGACAGCCAGTAGGACAGATAGATCACCAGGCCGATCAGCGCGCTCATCGCAATATGTAGAAACAACGCAAACAGACTGATCTGATCCACCTGTGAAATCAGGTCGTACAAAAACTGATTCATAAACTCTCCCCTTTTCTTTTGTTGACTAAAAAACGACGGAATGGCTGATTCGCCGGGCCAGCGCATACTTGCTGACGGCCAGTTCGCTGCGATCGCAGACCTGGATCACCCGTTGAATATAGGAGGGAAGAAAGTGATTAAATTTCACCTCCAGCACCGCCTGCGCCATCGGAAAAACCGGAACCAGGCTCAGCTTTGGATCAAACAGATGGAAACATCCTTCCGTCGCCCGAATCTGATGATCAAAAGTAATCCGGATATTGTTCTCCGAACCAATCAACGCCAGCCGCTGATATTCAACGATCGTCTTCGGCCGATAAAGCTGAACCCGGATCATTCCATAGCACTCCGCGGCAAAAGGATCGGAACATGCCAACAACGCTTCCGGATACCCCTGGATCAAAGCTTCGGCCTGGCTTCGCGTCAGCTTCATCGAGCGTTTGCGTTGGTAAGCGCCTTCCTTCTGCTTGATTTCCAGCAATGCAAAATCTCCTTGAGGATCGTAAACACGTAAGCGCAGCTTCCGCCGCCGTTCCACGCCATCCTCTTTTTCCTGAAAATCACGGTCGTTAAGCGTGTCAAAATACAGCGAACGCACCCGGTAGCCTTCTGTCCCGTTATGCGGATCGGGTTTGATCATCGCGCTGAACTGATGTTGCAGTTGGATCCGCTGACTCTGCGTGATCAGATATTTTTTTTCCTGCCGGATAACTTCTGCCATTGATTCGCCCCTCCTGTCATCCTTATATTTAAAACAGCCAAGTTTTATTATAGTCATTTACGCGTTCAATTTCTACTCTCTTTTCTTAATCTTCCGAACAATTTCGGTAACTTTTACTTACCTTGCGCAGATATAGCGCAGACTTTCACAAGTTGAAAGCTGTGAAATAATAAAACGACTGCACCGAAGAGATTTTTTGTGTTTCGCAAGAAAAACCTCCGTTCACAAAAGAACCGAGGTTGATCTAAAATTGATTTCCCGCTGACTTTCAGGATTGGCCCATTCCCCGCTTATGATTCAGATAAGCGCGGTTATGCAGATAAGAAGCGTCGTCCGGCTTCAGGGCGCCCGCCTTCTCGTTAGCCTGCCAGGCTTCATCCCATTTCTGCATCTGATCATAGCAGCAGCACAGCCAGATCCAGGGAATATAGCCATAGCAGTCGAGATTGACAAAACCACCCCGATCCAAGGGCAAAGGTAGTGTTGTTGCCAGCTTGTACCAGAAAACAGCACATTCCCAATTTTTTTCCAGATAGAAATAACGTCCCAGTCCGCAGCAGATTTCTCCGCGCGGAGGTGCATAACGCAGGGCCTGGATCAGACTTGAAAATTCTTTTTGCCTTTGCTTTAAGGCGTGCCAGCAGCGGGCCATGCTCAAACAGGCGTCAATCTTATTTTCTGACCAGCCGGCAGGATCGTTCAGGAACATTTCGTATTCTGCCAAAGCTTCTTCATAGCGCTGATGATCAGCCAGTTCCCGCGCGTAATAGTACCGCTGGCGGATATCCAACGTGCCCGCCTGTTTTAATTTTTCCAAAATCCGCAGATTACGCTGCGGATCTGCACAATGCACCTTATGATGTTCGATCGCAATATCACTGACATAACGACGAGGAACAAAGGGGATTGTTTCATGCACCGCGCCTTGCCAACGCAGATGTGCACCGCGCCGGATCAGGCGTTCCCGAGGAAAGCTGAACGTGGGCCGGCCTTCGCTGTCAAAGGCTGTCCGATACTGCATGACGACCATATCGCAGCGCTCGTCTAGCGTTTGTTTCAGCGCAAGCAGTTTTTCAAGCTGATCCGCAGGCACGATGTCATCCGCATCCAGCCAGAGAATAAAATCCTGACTGGCCTGATCAAAGGAATAATTCCGGGCTGCCGCAAAATCATCTATCCAGGGAAAATCATAAATTTCTGCCTGATGACGAGCGGCAATCGCACGGGTTTGATCGGTCGAGCCTGTATCCACAATAATCATTTCATCCACGGCTTTTGCAACGCTGCTTAAACAGCGATCCAAAACGTCTTCTTCATTTTTAACGATCATACACAAACTGATTGTAATCATACCTGATCTCCTTTTCTATCCTCACTCTCCTACCCCATGTCATTCGCAGCGCGTTGTGGTTCAACATGAACGCAACGGACAAGGGGTGTCGGCCTTTGTGCGTCAGCTTTGAGTTCTGCGTAATTTTACAATGGTCATTGTCAGCGTGCATTCCGTGACGGTTTGGGCAGCGTTGAACGTCAGCGTAAATGAAGTTGAGGCCGGGACGTCGATGATCATGGATACCGCGCCGAAAGCACTGGATCGTTCGAGGGCCGTCATAAAATAAATACCGAATTCAATGTGTGCCGCATTGTTATAAAACGGAGTTACCTGGATAAAAGTCGGCGCCATCGTCAACGCTGAAACTTGATAATCAATTTTATAAAAACCGGCGGCCAGCGTCACCCGTGTCGGTTCGCTCAACGTAATGTTGCCGGTCGGATCCGCGATCGACTGACTCATTGGAATCAGCGCACCGTTAGCAAACTGCGCACCGAAGTTTACAAACGAAGCAAAAATATCATCGGGAATAGGCCCTGCCGGACCAGTAGGGCCGGGATTTCCGGTTGCGCCAGTTTCGCCGGGAGCCCCTGTTGGTCCTGTGGGACCTGGTATTCCCTGAGGACCTGTCGGCCCCGTCGCTCCCGTTACTCCGGAGAGACCTTGCGGACCCGTTATTCCAGGATTGCCCATCGGTCCCTGAATACCCTGAGGACCGGCAGGACCCGTTGGGCCGGGTAGACCGACAGGCCCTGGATTGCCTTGAGGACCCGTCGGGCCTGTATTTCCCATTGCACCGGCTGGGCCAGGAATTCCCTGCGGTCCGGGATTCCCTGTTGGTCCTGTTGCCCCGGTAAGTCCTTGTATCCCCTGAGGACCCGTTGGGCCGGGTAGACCGACAGGTCCTGGATTGCCTTGAGGACCCGTCGGGCCGGGATTGCCCGTTGCACCGGCTGGGCCAGGAATTCCCTGCGGTCCGGGATTCCCTGTTGGTCCTGTTGCCCCGGTAAGTCCTTGTATCCCTTGAGGGCCTGTCGGGCCAGGAATTCCCTGCGGTCCGGGATTGCCAGTCGGTCCTGTTGCCCCGATAAGCCCTTGTATCCCCTGAGGGCCTGTCGGGCCGGGAATACCCTGTGGGCCAAGAGGGCCTTGAGGACCTGCCGGTCCCGGTCTTCCCGGAACACCTTGTTCTCCCTGCGGACCGACGGGACCTCTTTCTCCTTCCGGTCCCGGCATTCCCGGATATCCCTGCGGTCCACGTTCACCGCGCGGACCGACGGGACCCGGACATCCCCGCGGCCCCCTAGGTCCTCGAGGCCCCGGGCAGCAGCCGGAACATTCGCAAGAATGATTCTGATTATCCCAATCCAGAGATGAAGCATAATCTCTGTTTTTCATTTGCGTCACCTTCTTTCGATCACCGTCATTCTATGTTTTTAATGCGGAACCGGCTTTGTGTCAGCCTAACACAAATCTGTTTTTTCAAAAAAACAGCCGGCTGTCAGTGAGGGCTGACAGACCGGTTGTTTATAAAGCACCTGAAATCAAATTTATCTTCCCGTTTTATTCTTCAAGCAAAAGCTTAACGATACTCAAAACTTATTATTTATTCTTCTTCTACAAAGTCCAAATCCAGTTTCTTTACGGTTAACGTCGCCGCTACGCCAACGCCCAGCGTCAAATTTAAAGCATAAGGCGCATAAACGATCAGTTCCAGGACATCCCCGGCAAACAGTTGTTCAATGACGCTGCCAGAATAAATGGATTCTACCCCAACGGCCAATAAATGCGTTACCTCCGTACTGTCAATCGGAGCTCCATTTCGTCTTACTTCAAGCGAAACTTCAGTACCTAAAGAAGAAGAGCCATTGAACATATAGTTGATCTCATAAATACCTGAATGTTCGATTGTTAAGCTATCCGCCATTCCGGTTCCCACACCATTGATCGGCATCAGCAGAGGGAGCGGAATTCTTTCCGGCACATTCGGATTTAAGAATAATGTCTGTTCCGTCTTGTTATAGCGTCCGCCATAATAAAGCAGACCGCCGCCCCCGCCTGCACCGGTGGCACCCGTTGGACCGGTTGGACCCATTTCCCCATCGGCCCCAGTTGGACCGGTTGGACCCATCGCCCCATCTGCGCCCGTTGGACCGATTGGACCAGGTTCTCCTGCTAATCCCTGAGCGCCATCAGCGCCAGTTGCACCGGTAGCTCCAGTTGCGCCTGTAGCTCCCGTAGCGCCAGTCGGACCCGTTGGACCCGTCGCACCGGTTGGACCTGTAGGGCCGATTGGACCCGTAGCGCCTGTCGCACCGCCGGCTCCGATATTGCCAGTGGCCCCAGTTGGACCGATTGGGCCCGTCGGACCGGTGATGCCTTGAATACCTGAAGGACCCGTAGCACCTGTGGCTCCCGTAGCGCCGGTTGGACCCGTTGGGCCGATTGGACCAGTTGGGCCCGTCGGACCTGTAATACCTTGAATACCTGAAGGACCTGTCACGCCAGTAGCTCCCGTAGCGCCTGTCGGACCCGTTGGGCCGATTGGACCGATCGGACCGGTGACGCCAATAAATCCTTGTGGTCCCTGCGGACCGGTGGCGCCAACTGGACCTGCGACGCCTTGAGGACCCGTGGCACCGGTAACGCCGGCAAACCCTTGCGGACCTTGCGGACCGGTTGCCCCCGTCGGGCCGATTGGGCCGGTTGGACCTGTCGCACCGGTAACGCCTGCGAGACCCTGAGGACCTTGTGGTCCTTGCGGGCCTTGAGCTCCGGTATTTCCCATCGAGCCTTGAATTCCCTGCGGGCCTTGCGGACCCGTGGCTCCGGCGGCTCCGGTTGGACCGGTTGGACCCACAGGCCCCTGAATTCCCGGATTTCCCATTGGACCTTGCGGCCCTGTCGGACCGGTTGCCCCGGTAAATCCTCGCGGACCCTGAGGACCCATGGGGCCAGTTGCCCCCGTATCCCCAGGAATTCCCTGCGGACCTTGGGCGCCGATCGGGCCCTGAGCTCCTGTCGGTCCCCGCGATCCTGTCGGTCCTGGAATTCCCTGGAATCCCCGTGGACCCTGAGGACCGGTTGCTCCTGTATTGCCAGGGCGTCCCATCGGTCCCGGCTCTCCCTGCGGACCCTGAGGACCCGGATATCCCCGCGGACCGATCGGACCTCGGGCTCCGGTTACCCCTTGAGGACCGGTTGGCCCAGGTTCACCTTGCGGACCTTCTGGTCCCCGGCAGCCACGAGGGCCCTGCGGACCCTGGGGGCCCGGACAGCCCCGCGGACCCATCGGGCCCTGTTCGCCACGACAGCCTCGCGGACCTTGCGGACCGGTTGGGCCGGTGCAGCAGCACCCCGGACGCGGACGCGGCGGACGGCAGGAACGAGCATCTTCTTCCTCCTGCCAGTCGATTGGGCTTGAGGCATAATGTCTTCGATCATCGTTCATCATCTTCACCTGCTTTCAGAATGAGAGTTCTCATTCAACCCATACTATGGCAATTCTTTCCCGTTCCTTTGACGCCGGCCCAGCCGAAGCTGGAAATTCGATATCTTTTTTCTAACAGTGTGCCGATTTAGGCTAAAAACGCAGGTTCATTCCCTATGAAAAATATTCAGTTTATTTCGCAGACATAACCACATGCTTATAAGCTTTCCTGCATCCACCTTCAGTTTGTTGCGGGTAAGTCTGCTTGATATTTTAAAACGATAAGGATGGAATTTACTTTTTCCATGTTGTCTACAATAAACGGCTTCCGTCATTGATCTGACAATTTTTTCTCTATATTGCCGCTGGCTGCCGGACCTCCTTTCTATATTGGAAAGGATTTACCAACACTTTAAACTCTGCAGCTGCGCGCAGGGGACAGAGTATAAAAAAACCTGGATTCTCTGTTTTCAAGATCCAGGTTTCAAATTCAATTCATTTTCACTACAAGCTTAAAGCAGACCGACACGTTTGAAAATATCATCGACATGTTTCAGATGATAGGCCGGATTGAAGCAGTCGTCAATTTCAGCCTTGCTTAACAATGCCGTTACCCGCGGTTCTGCTTCCATTAACGAACGGAAATCAATTTTCTCATTCCAGGATTTATTCGCGTTCGGCTGGACCAGGTCATAAGCCTCCTCCCGCGACATTCCCTTTTCAATCAACGTCAGCATAAACCGTTGTGAGAAGATCACGCCGTAGGTCTTATAAATGTTCTCGCGCATGTTGTCTTCAAACACCGTCAGCGTGTCAATGATCCGCGTAAACCGGTTGAGCATGTAGTCGAGCAGTTCCGTTGCATCCGGCGCGATGATCCGCTCGGCGCTGGAATGCGAGATATCCCGCTCATGCCACAATGCGACATCCTCGTAGCTGCTGATCATGTAACCGCGTAAAATCCGGGCACAGCCGCACATGTTTTCCGAACCGATCGGATTGTGCTTATGCGGCATCGCACTGGAGCCCTTCTGTCCCTTGTTGAAGTATTCCTCTACTTCACGAACTTCCGTGCGCTGCAAATGCCGGATCTCCGTCGCCATTTTCTCGATCGAGGTTGCGATCAGAGCCAGCGTCGCAAAATACTGCGCATGCCGATCGCGCTGCAGCACCTGTGTCGAAATTTTCGCCGAATGAATCCCCAGCTTTTCACAGACATAATCCTGAACGAACGGCGGGGTGTTGGCAAACGTACCGACGGCGCCGGAAATCTTCCCGGTTTCCACCATTGCCGCCGCTTCCTCAAACCGCTGCAGGTTGCGGTTCATTTCTTCAAACCAGAGCGCGAATTTCAAGCCGAAAGTCGTAATTTCCGCATGGACGCCATGGGTTCGGCCCATCATGATCGTATCCTTATATCGCAGCGCTTTTTCCTTCAGAACATCCTGAAACCGATGCAGATCTTTCCGCAGAATTTCATTGGCCTGTTTATACAGATAGCCATAAGCGGTGTCGACGACGTCGGTGGAGGTCAGCCCGTAATGTACCCACTTCCGTTCCTCACCCAGCGATTCGGAAACCGCCCGGGTAAACGCCACGACGTCATGTTTGGTTTCACTTTCAATTTCATAGATCCGGTCGATGTCAAACGAGGCGTTCTGCCACAGCTTCGCTACGTCCTCCGCCGGGATTTCACCCAGCTGACTCCAGGCCTCGCATGCCAGCAGCTCGACTTTCAGCCACGCGCCGAACTTGCTCTCCTCATTCCAGATCGCCCGCATTTCAGGACGGGAATAACGGTCTAACATAACACTCCTCCTTTTATTTCTGTTTAATCACTTTTTGGAAACTGAACAGCGCGGTCGGATACTGGCCGCTGAAGCATGAGACGCACAGATCCCGCGTCGGGATGGCCTCGCGCATCTGTTCAATCGTCATGAATTTCAGCGAATCGGCATTGATGTAAGTACACAGCTCGTCCACATTCATCCGTGCGCTGATCAATTCTTCATACGTCGAAGTGTCGACGCCGTAGAAGCATGGACTGCTGAAAGGCGCGGAGGCGATCCGCACATGCACTTCCGTTGCCCCGGCATCCTTTAACAGCTGGACAATCCGGCGGGATGTCGTACCGCGCACGATCGAATCGTCGACCATGACGACACGCTTGCCGCTGACGATGCTGCTGATCGCACTCAGTTTCATGCGCACGCCGCGTTCACGTTGTTTCTGGGTCGGCTGAATGAAGGTCCGGCCGACATACCGGTTTTTGATCAAACCGATTTCATACGGAAGACCGCTGGCTTCGCTGTAGCCGATCGCGGCCGAGAGGCTGGAATCCGGCACACCGATGACGATATCCGCTTCGACGTCATCGCTCTTGGCCAGAAGCATCCCTGCGTGACGGCGGCTGGTATGGACGTTGATGCCCTCGATGCTGCTGTCCGGACGGGCGAAATAAATGTATTCCATCGCGCACATTTTGTGCTGAACTTGATCTGTATAATGAAAGCTCTTAACGCCGTCGCTGGCGATTCTTACGACTTCGCCCGGTTCGATATCGCGGATGAATTTCGCGCCGACGATATCAAACGCGCAGGTTTCCGAGCTGATGCAGTAGCCATCCTCAAGGAATGCCAGCGACAGCGGCCGCAGACCGTTCTTGTCGCGGACCGCATACATGCAGTCCTTGGTCATGATGATGAAAGCGAACGCCCCTTCCATCTTGCGGCAGGCGCCCATGATCTTCTCAACGAACGTTCCCGCTTCCCGCTGGATCAGATGCAGCATGATCTCGCTGTCACTGCTGCCCTGGAAGATGCTGCCCAGATTTTCCAGTTCTTCTTTCAATTCGCTGGCGTTGACAATCTGCCCGTTATGCACGGCCCCGAAATGCCCGGTATGTGCGCGGACCATGATCGGCTGCACGTTTTCGATCTCATTGCCGCCGTCGGTCGAATACCGGACATGGCCGATCGCATGGATGCCGTCCATCTTGTTGATCGTTTCAGTGTTGAACACTTCCGTGATCAGGCCCTTGCCCTTGATGCACTTGATGTTCTGTCCGTCGCTGGTCGCAATCCCGGCCGCTTCCTGACCGCGATGCTGCAGCGCGTGCAGGCCAAAGTAGGACAGCGAGGCGGCCGAGCTGACATGATATACGCCGAACACGCCGCATTCCTCATGAATCTTACCGTTTAAAAAATATTCGTTTTCCATTTTCATTTTGTCTTCACCCACTGGCTCAAACGGCCGTATATCTCCTCATAAGCGCCGATGACGTCGCTCATATCTCTTCTGAAACGATCCTTATCCAGTTTTCTGTCCGTGCCTTTTTCCCAGAACCGGCAGGTATCCGGCGAAATTTCATCCGCCAGCAATATCCGTCCTTCGCTGTCCTTGCCGAATTCCAGTTTGAAGTCGATCAGGCGGACGTTGATCTGATCGAAAATTTCTTTCAGAACTTCGTTGACCTGCGCGGTGATCGCATAGATCTGGTCCAGCTCCCCGCGCGTCGCAAAACCCAGACCGACGGCATGGGTATCGTTGATCATCGGATCGCCCAGCTCGTCGTTTTTATAACAGATTTCATAGACCGGCGTTTTCAGCACAGTCCCCTCTTCAATTCCAAATTTCTTTGCCATACTTCCGGCAACGACGTTGCGGACGATGACTTCCAGCGGAACGATACTGACTTTCTTACACAGCTGATCCCGATCGTTCAGCGTTTCTACCCAATGCGTCGCAATTCCACGGTGATTCAGTTCGCGAAACAAGATCGTCGTGATTTTGTTGTTGAGCACGCCTTTGTTGCTGATGCTGTCCTTCTTCAATCCGTTAAACGCTGTCGCGTCATCCTTGTAATGGATGATCACCCGCTCTGGATCATCGGTAGCATAGACCTGCTTGGCCTTGCCTTCGTACATCATTTCCTGCTTTTCCATGCAATATCCTTCCTTTTCTCTCAATTACCCTCGCCAAAATAAAAAACATATTGTATCCACAATATGCACTGAAAAACTCCTAAAATGAAGTCTGCGCCTGATTCGGTCCTTTCTTCATAAAGAGTTCCTCCTTTAGGGTCAACCTCGGCATTCACCTTGACTGCTCATTTATAAAAATGGGGGAAAAGGTTACTTGTAGTCCACACATAGGCCAGTGGGTAGATACGTGTCAGCCGAAATTTGACACCTATACAAGTAATGCAAACCTGACTGCTATCAGATTTACAGGTATATAATACACTTCTTCCCCTTGCTTGACAATGATTTTTTAAGCTTTTTTTTAAGGATTTCAGGATAGTTTTTCACTCAGCTCCATCCACCGCTCAGTTTTGCTTTCCAGCTCGCTTTCCGCCGCCTCCCGCTGCTCGCCCAACGTCTTGAGCTGAGCATAGTCTGCCGTCTGCCCCAGCTTGACGTCCAGCGCCTGAATTTCCTGTTCCAGCACCGGCAGCCGGGCTTCAATTTCCTCCAGCTCTTTCTTTTCCATATAGGTCAGCCGGTTGACTTTCGGCTTGACGCGGACCGTCGTTTCCCGCGGCTTAGCCTGTTCCGCTTCCATCTGCTGCTCCAGATAATCGGTATAGCTCAGGTTGCTGAAGCTCAGCCGTCCCTGGCCTTCGTAGATCAACAACCGGTCGCAGGTGCGGTCGAGGAAATAGCGGTCATGACTGACGGAAAGCACCGCCCCGCCGAAATCGTCGAGATATTCTTCCAGAAGCATCAGTGTCGGAATATCCAGATCGTTAGTCGGTTCGTCCAAAAGCAGAACGTTCGGCGCTTTCATCAGAATCCCCAATAAGCCCAGCCGGCGTTTCTGACCGCCGGAGCATTTGCCGATCGGCTGCCATTGCTGCTTCGGATCAAATAAGAATCGCTGCAGCATCTGCGAAGCGCTCACCTGCCCGTCCGGCGTGTCGATCACCTCGCCGATCGAACGGACATAATCAATGATCCGCTGATCGGGATCCATTTCCTCCAGCTCCTGGGAAAAATAGCCGATCCGCACCGTTTCGCCGACGATGATTTTCCCGGCGTCGGGCTGCAGCTGACCTGCAAGCAGCTTCATCAGCGTGCTTTTTCCGCAGCCGTTAGGGCCGATAATGCCTAAGCGCTCATGCCGGCGGACAATATAGCTGAAATCCGTGATCAGCGGCTGACCATTGATCGCCTTGGACAGATTGCAGATCTCGATCGTCGTATTGCCCAATCGGGAACTCAGCGAGCCGAGCTTGAGCTGATCTGGATCCTGAATCCGTTCGATCGCGCTAAGCTTTTCAAAACGTTCGATACGCTCCCGGCTCTTGGTCGAACGGGCCATCGCCCCGCGCTGAATCCACTGGGCTTCTTTGCGCAGATACGCCAGCCGCTTGCGCTCGCTGGCCCGGGCCATTTCCTCACGCTGCGCTTTCAGCTGCAGAAAACCGGAATAATTTGTCTGATAGGCATAAACATGTCCAGCCTCCACCTCCAAGATCGCATTGGTGACACGGTCGAGGAAATAACGGTCATGCGTGACCATCAGCATTGCTTTATTCGACTTGATCAGCCGCTTTTCCAGCCACAGAATCATCTGTTGATCAAGATGGTTGGTCGGCTCGTCCAGGATCAACAGGTCGCACGGCCGGATCAAGGCGCAGGCCAGCGCCACACGGCGGCGCTGACCGCCGGAACACGTGCCCACCTTCTGACTCATGTCGTTCATTTTTAACTGGTTCAGGATCGACTTGGCTTCATATTCCTGAACCTCATCTTTTTTCTCCGCGCTCTCCAGCACGGTTTCCAAGACGGTTTTCTCCGGATCCAGCTGCGGCTGCTGCACCAGACAGGAAATCCTTTTGCCCGGCACCAGCGTGACCGTTCCGTCATCCGGCGCTTCCAGCCCGGCGATCAAACGCAGCAGCGTTGATTTTCCAGCCCCGTTAACGCCGACGATGCCCCATTTTTCTTTTTCATTGATAACCAGGCTGACATGATCCAGAACCGGATCCGCGCCATAATTTTTAACCAGATTGTCTGCCGAACAAATCAATCGCTCCGCCTCCCTTCCTTATTCCAGACCTGCGCTGCACACCGCATCAGCCTGTTCGCCGACGACGACCGCAAACACCGCGCCCTCGTTTAAAATACAAGCCTTTTCCAACTTCGCCGCTTCTTCCGGGAAGTAGTTGGCATTCTGCTGCTGCATTGCCGCTAAACTGGATTCGATCACCTTCCGCGCTTCGTCCGGATGGCTGACCTCGAACACCGCGATCTGATCGGCGCGGGTATCCGCCGCCATTTTCATCTTTTGATCGAGCACTTCGTCCGGGGCGAAGAAATAAAACGCGTCGATCTGATCGGCGTCGACGTCGACCAGCGTTTGTTCAGGATCCGCTTTCCGGCTCAGCTGTTCCATCACTTCCGCCACGCTCTTCGCGTTCGGCTTGGCCGGGCTTTGACAGCCTGTGATCATCAGCGCCGTCAAGATCAATACACTCCATTTTTTCATTGTTCTTTCCTTCCTCCACATGCGTTTTCATATAGTCCTTATAGATGGCGAACCCTTCGGTGTTCAAATGTACGCCGTCGGCCGTCAGTTCTTCCCGCAGCTCGCCGTTTTCATCCATCAGCAGCAGGGCCGGATCAAGCAGATAGATCTGCTTTTCCTGTGCCAGCTCAGTGAAGATCGCGTTATATTCGGCGATTCTTTCGGGCGCGACGTCTTTTTCCCGGGCATAGCCCTTGGCGCTGCAGGGATAAATTTTCTGAAGCAGCAGCGTAGCGTCCGGCTGGACTTCGCGCAATCCGTCGATCAAACTGCCCAGCTTCTGTTTAAAAACCGAGCTGTATTCCCACCCCAGTTCATTGTAGCCGACGATCAAAACCAACCGCCGGTAAGTTTTATTCTCCAGAGCCTCCCATACGGTCTGTTTCTCTTTTCCTTCCCCGATCACCTTTTTGATCTGCCACTGATTGATCGACAAGCCGATCGACGCCAGCACGTCCGACTGCGGAAAAACCTCGTAGTCAAAAACGCCGACAGCCCGCGAATCGCCTAAAAACGCAGTGTCGGAAAAGAAGTCGTCCGAGACCGGCGCGGTTTCAGCCAGCGGCTGGCTGTAATCAAAATCCGTGATGGTTCTATAACAAAGACACCCTTTCGGCGTCGTGTTTTCCTTCATAAGGGCGGAAGAATCCACCGGCTGACCAGCGCAGCCGGCCAAACAGAACGACAGGAGCAAACCTAAGCTTTTTTTCATCGCATTCACCTGCCTTCTTTATTTTACAACCTTTTGACCGAAGTGCAATTCCTCTTTCATGAAAGAATGTTGAATTCGCCTGATTTTCCCAAAAGGAAAGATTTTTCGAGGTGATTTTCCGGCAGTTTAATTTCAAGCTGCGAAAACGGCACGGTTTAAACTAAAAAGGTTTAAAGATGAAAAAAGGATCTATTCAAACAGATCCTCGCTTTCGCTTTCCGTATAATCCGGCAGTTCCGGCAGCTCGTTCAGACTGACCAGCTTGAAGCTGTCCATAAATTCCTCCGTTACCTCAAACAAAATCGGCCGTCCCGGAGCTTCCGAACGTCCCGCTTCCCGAATCAGCCCCCGCGCCTGCAGCTTGCGCAGCATCATATCACAGCCCACGCCGCGGATTTCTTCGATTTCCACGCGGGTGATCGGCTGCTTGTAGGCAACGATTGCCAGGGTTTCCAGCGCTGATTGAGAAAGGGCCGTACTCTTGGCATTCGCAAACAGCTTCTGCGCATAGGGATGAATCGAAGCTTTGGAGACAAATTTGAACACTCCGCCATAATCGACAACCTCGATCCCCCGCTGATCATCCGCATACATCCGCTGCAAATCCTCCAGCACCAGCCGCGCCTCGATTTCGCTGACATCCAGCACTGCCGCGCACTGCGGCAGCGTCAGCCCTTCGTCGCCAACGATAAACAACAAGCCCTCGACGATTGTCATCGCCTGATTTTCCATGATTAAGCCCCCCTCCTAAACCAGATCGTATCCGCATCATCCACTGTAAAATACAACTGATGCGAATGCGCCATATCCAGAATCGCCAGAAATGTGACGATCGTTTCATGAATTTCATGACAGTCTTCCAGCAAGCGTTCAAAGCTGAACGTTTCCGGCAAATCCGCCAGCCGCGCCGTGATCTGCAGGATCCGGTCTTCAACGGAGATTTCCTTCGCCGTATATTTCGTTTCAATCGGCCTTAACAGCTGCATCCGCCGAAGACATCGCGTCATCGCTTTTGCCAGCTCATACGGACTGCCTTGAATCGGTTGATTGTCGTTGGCTTTGATCCATTCCTCCGATTCGATCGAGACCGGCTTGCTCAACTGACACTGACGGTCCAGATACAGCTGCTTCAGCTGCTCGCTGATTTCCTTGAACTGTTGATATTCCAATAACCGGCGGACCAGACGGTCCTTCGGATCTTCCTCATAGGCGTCGTTAAGTTCCGCTTCCTGCTTCGGCAAAAGCTTCTTGCTTTTGTATTCGATCAGCGTCGCCAGTTCGACAAGATATTCGCTGCACACTTCCAAATGCATTTCTTCCATCTTATTCAGATACAAAAGATACTGTTCCGTCAGGACATGGATATCCAGATCAAACAGATCCAGCTCCTTCTCCTTGATCAGATGCAGCATCAGATCGAGCGGTCCCTCAAACTGATCCACAGCGACTGTAAACGACACAAAAAACCACCTCTTGTTTCTCATTATAACAAAAAGTGGCTTTCAGCACTAGATTTTATTTCTTATCCATCGTGAAGTTGCCGAAGAACAGCCGTTTGAATTCCCTGGCGTTAAACGGAATGAGCGGATAGAGATAAGGAAACGGGCCGACCTGGGTTTGTAAAAGCAGAATCAGATGAATCAGGATTCCGATTAGAAAACCCGGGTAACCGCCGATCACGACCAGCACGATCAGCGCCAGGCGCACGATCTTATTCGCCATCGACAGCTCATAGCCGGCGGTCACAAAATTGCCGATGTTGACGATTGCCGTCATGATCAGGATTTCCTGCGTATAGGCGCCATACGCAATCGGCGCGTCGCCCAGCACAAACACCGCGACGATGCCCAGAAGACTGGAAAGCATCAACGGCGAATGAATCAGGGAGAGCCGGATCCACTCGATCAAAAGATCCGCGATCAAAACCTGTACGCCGAAAGTAATCGGCCCGGGGATTTCGGGCAGCGGCAGGTTCAGGCGCGTCGGGTTGTGCTGCATGACCAGCACCATCCACAACGGCAGCAGATAGATCGAACAGAACACCCCGGCCAGCCGGATCGCCCGCATGACCAGCGAGATCACAGGTGTCTGGGTGTATTCCTCGATCTGCTTGGTCTGTTCAAAAAAGGTCGTCGGCAGGATCACCGCCGAAGGACAGTTATCGACCAGCACGATCAGCGAACCCTGAAGCAGATGGATCGCCGCGATATCCGGACGCTCGGTATAGCGCACGTGCGGATAAGGATTCCACGTCTGGCCATACATCAGCTCGCACAGCTGGCGTTCGCTGGTCACCTCCGCATTGGCCGGCAGATGGTCGATCCGATTCTGGAAATCGTGCAGGATCGAGGGATGAATCAGATCGCTGATGTATAAGACAAAGATATCGGTCTTCGTCCGGCTGCCCTTCTGATAAGCCTTTGTCACCAGCTTGGGATCGCGGATCCGCCGGCGCACCATGCCCAAATCCAGCATGATATGTTCAATGAAGCCATCGCGCGCGCCGCGGATACTTTTCTCGACCGTCGGCTCGCTCGGCCCGCGGGTTGGGTAGGAGCGGGTATCGACGATAAACGCATAGGCACTGCCTTCCAGAATGACCAAAGTCTGGCCTTGCAGGATCTTGTCGAGCGCATCCTCCAGACTGCCCGCCTGCGTCACCGTGGCTGGAAAGAATGCCAGATTGCCTTTGTCGAAGACCAGACTTTCAACGATCGGTTCGATTGAAGTCGTACCGGTAACCCCGCCGACAAACACCAGCAGGCATTGCCGGTCGTTGACGTTGACTGAACGGATCGTCAGGTCGAAGCAGTCGGTCGCCTGCCGCAGCCAGTCAACGTTCTTCCAGGCTTCCGCTGAAAACGGGGTCTTCTCGGTCATAGCTTCGGCTTAAAGATCAGCGCCGCTAAAAACGCAAAGTAGATCGCGCTGGTAATCCCGGCTGCCGTCAGATCCAGCATCCCCAGCGGAATCCCTAATAAGCCTTGCTGCGCCACTCCGTCCATAGCGGAATGCATCAGCGAATGGCCAAAGCTGGTGATCGGCAGCAATGCGCCGGCATGGCCAAATTCAACAAGCTTATCATAGAGATTAAAGAAATCAAGGAACGCGCCGAGCACGACGAACAAACTCGTAATGTGTCCGGGCGTCAGATTGGTATTATCGTAAATCAGCTGTCCGGCCAGACAAATTAAGCCGCACACAACAAACGCGCCAAAATATTCCATCATTCACCGACCGTCCCTTCATATACAACCGCATGCGCAATGCACGGGATCGATTCCTTCTGCTGCACAATCACCGTCGAAAGCAGCGCGCCGGTCGCGACGACCATGATCTTATGCAGCGCTTTGGTTCTTAACAGATCGAACAAATACGCGATCGTCACCACCGCGCTGCAGGCGCAGCCGCTGCCGCCGGCGAACACTTCCTGATGTTCGCGGTCATAAATCAGAAGCCCGCAGTCGATCAGCTTGTCGTGCGGATCCATGCCCTTTTGCTTGAACAGATCGATCAGCATGCTTCGGCCGATTTTGGATAAATCCCCGGTGACGATCAGATCGTAGTCGTCAAAACTCGTCCCGGTGTTCTCAAAATGCCGGCAAATCGTATCGAAAGCCGCCGGAGCCATCGCGCTGCCCATGTCATTGGGATTGGTGAACTGCCAGTCGAGAATCCGGCCCAGCGTGGCCTGTGTCAAACGGATCGGCGTCTTTTCATGTTGGAAGATCATCGCGCCCGCCCCCGTAACCGTGTAGGTCGTTGTTTCCGGCTTCTGTACGCCATATTCATTCGGATAGCGGAACTGCCGTTCCGCCGTCGCGTTGTGCGAGCTGGTTAGACCCAGCACCCGTTCGGCGTGACCGCTGTCGATCCACATCGCAGCATTGGCGGCGATCAGCGTGGAATTGGAACAGGCGCCATACAAACCGATAAACGGAATATCAAGATCGCGCGCGAAATAGTGGCTGGTCCCCAGCTGGTTGAGCAGATCACCGCCCAGGATCAGATCGAGATCGCTGGTTTTGCATCCCTGCGCGCGCAGCGCATGATCGCAGGCTTCGGACATCAGCCGCCGCTCTGCCTGTTCATAGGTTTTCTCTTCGCAATAAATGTCGTCGAACAGCTTGTCAATTTTATCCTTTAACGGACCCTGAGCTTCCATCGGACCCGCCGCCGTCCCGCAGCCGCCGACAAAGACGGATTGAAAATGCAGCGTCTTCATAGCAGCGACACCACCCATCGCAGCAGGCCCAGCGTATACGCCGCGGCGATGCCATAGGTTAAAACAGATCCCGCCAGCTTGAACATTGTGCTGCCGATTCCGTAAATTGGTCCTTCGCTGCGGCCTTCCATTGCGCAGGCTGTCAGCGAGTTGGCGAAGCCGGAAATTGGAATGAACAGCCCGGCTCCGCATTTCTGCGCAAGCTTATCATAAATGCCCAGTCCTGTCAGCAGCGCCGTGACAAACACGACGGTGATGACCATCGGACCCGCTGCGGCCTTAGCGTCTAAGCCCAGCAGCTGTTGATACATCGTCAAAAGACCCTGACCGATGATTCCCATCACCCCGCCGCTGACAAACGCCCACAACGCCTTGCCTAACGTTCCCTTTTTGGGCGCGGTCCGCTTGGACGCTTCTTTATAGCCTTGTGTACTCATCACGATTCCTCCTGTCTATCCGCTAGTATGGACAGGATTTTCCCGAACAAACATCAAGACCGCAAAAACCCGACAGACTTCTTTATTCAGCTAAAAACGAGGAAAAGATAGAAAAGGCGGCAAACGCCGCCATATTTTCTTTTCGATGATATCAGTCGCTTGCAAGGTGCGATTGCTCTGAGTAGTCCTCAGTCTGGCTGAAACCGGAAACGATTTCCTTTTTTAACTGTTCCAGTTGTTGAAGACTGATCTTGGTGCAGAGCTGGATGAGCTGATCATTACAATGATTTCTTAGCATTTCCTTTGCGGTTTCTAATCGTTGCTTTTCGATGCCTTGCTCAACACCTTGTTTGATGCCTTTCTCAATGCCTTCTGCCAAGCCTTCCCGTTTACCCTCATAGCGCAGCTGCGCCATGTCCATCATCCGCCGGTTATGCTCAAACGCCGCATCCCGCATTGCCGGATCACTGCTCATTCTCTTCATTACGCTGTCCGCCTCCTTAAAGATTTCATCTTCTTCCACTAACCGGGCTGCCACCGAATCGCTGTGTTCCTCGTCATACCGTTCAAGAAACCAGCACCACTTTTCCGCCCGGCTCAGCTCTTCATAACTGTGATTCATCTGAATTATCTTCTTCATCTCTATGATAACCACCGAGATCAGGTTTGTCAAGATGTCATGATCCAGGATCTCCGCTAACTGATAGACATGTATCGCTTTCTCCGGCTGATCTGCCTTCGCCGGAAAGTCGAAGTCCAGCAGAAACAGCTGATCCACCGGCGTCAGCGCAG
>ERZ506941.12-NODE-12-length-197853-cov-10.4622_pt1 | contig 197853 bp, 163 predicted proteins | sample MGYA00512901_ERZ506941 | MGnify/ENA metagenome assembly ERZ506941 | reverse complement strand
GAGATACAAGATGACTATAACTCATTTGCACGAGTAAATGCAGTCCGCGTCTTTGCAAAAGTAAATGCAATTTCTTTTTGTCTTAAGGCTGCGTTTACTTTTTCAATTCACTTGGAATTAAAAAAATTTGAAAAAACGAAAAAAAGTGCTTGCATACCCTTAAGGCTTATGATATTATAATTAAGCAAACGCCTAAATAGCTCAGTCGGTAGAGCAAACGGCTGTTAACCGTTAGGTCACAGGTTCGAGCCCTGTTTTAGGCGCCATTTTTTTTGGCTCGTTGGTGAAGTGGCTTAACACAGCGCCCTTTCACGGCGTCATTCACGAGTTCGAATCTCGTACGAGTCACCATTAAAAATGAAAAGTCCGCAAGGGCTTTTTTTGTTTTTGGTCAAAACAAAAAATAAAAAACACGATGCTTTGTTTAAGTCGGATAAGCGGTGGAATCTGTGAATAAAGGAATCGTCGGCCAGAAGGGAAACGGTCTCTTTTGTCCAAGTTAACGCAATGATTCCTGTCGCTGACGTTTTCAAATTACCTGTGCATAAAAATTTGTAAAAAAAAGAAAAAAGGCTTGCATTTCTTAGAGTGCTGGAATATAATATCAAAGCACGGCAAGAGAAAGCGCCTGAAAATTGGGAAGCTTTCAACAAAACATTGCATTCCGCCGTCAGGTGTGATAAGATGATTTTGCTAAAATCTTGCTGTTGATATATATGTCTTCTTAGCTCAGTTGGTAGAGCAACTGACTCTTAATCAGTGGGTCTAGGGTTCGAGTCCCTAAGAGGACACCATTTGCTTACGAACAGGTCGAATACTTAAGGTATCCGGCCTTTTTTCTATTGAATCAGACATGGATAAATCAGTCAGTAATAGTTAAAGCTGACTGAAAAGTTCAAAGAATACGGACAGGGAAGACATTGATTATGATGAAAATCACGGGCTGCGGAAAGAATGATTTTTCATAGACATAATCATTGCGTATAATTAAGAAAAAAGACTTAATATGAGAGAAGGGGAGGAAAGAAGGAATGAACACACCGGAATTGGAGACAGAACGTCTGCGGCTAAGGAAATTCACAGAACAGGATATTTCCGCAATCTATGCCATTTTCAGCGACAAAGAAGTCAATACATACCTGCCGTGGTATCCGCTGACCAGCGTTGCTGAAGCGAAGACTTTCTACGAGGAGAACTTTGTTTCGGTTTATGCAAAGTCGCAGGGCTACGCCTATGCGATTTGTCTGAAAAGCGACGGAATTCCGATTGGTTATATCCATGTAAGCCCGGGCGAGAGCCATGATCTGGGATATGGTTTACGCCGCGAATTCTGGCATTGCGGAATTGCTGCAGAAGCAGCCCGGGCGGTGATTCATCAGGTGAAAGAAGACGGTTTTCCCTACGTCACGGCCACGCATGACGTAAATAATCCGCGCAGCGGCCATGTCATGCAGGCAGTTGGGATGCGTTATCAATATTCTTATGAAGAAATGTGGCAGCCAAAGAACTTCCTGGTTACATTCAGAATGTATCAGCTCAATTTAGATGGAAACGATGGCCGGGTATACCGTAAATATTGGGACAGCTATGACAACCACTTTGTTGAAACTTTGTAATACTTCCGTTATTTATTCAATCTTCGTAAACAGGAATTGACGGGAATGAAGGAATATAGTATATTCTAATTAGAACATATCTATATAGATGTAATTCGGAAAGGAAGGGTTCGGGGGAAAAGCAGCCATTCATCTAGTTGGACCCCAGGTAAAAGATGAAACTGTTAATCTCAGATTTAGACGGAACGTTGTACCCACGAAAAGAATCTCCCAATCCCAACCAGCTTCAAGACAACCTGAACGCGGTCAGACGCTGGGTGGAACATGGCAATAAATTTGCAGTTGCGACAGCCCGGGGGCTGCATCATTATCCGGTCATTGCGGAGAAATTGGGCTTTGATTTTAATTTCATCGGCGGCAATGGCGCGGCGGTACGGCTGGAAACCGGCGAGACGATAATCAAGCAGCTGCCCTGCAGCGTGTACCTTGATCTGTGCCGCTATGTCCTTGAGAATGATCTGAATATCAGTGTTGCGACCGGCTATCATGACTGCTGGCTGTGGTCAGGCAACGACCGTTACCCGCGCGGAGTTCCGGCCTATGATTCCCTGTGGGATTCGATTGTGGTCGCGAAGCTGGATGAAATCAATCCAGAGGACGGCGTTGAACGAATTCAGATCTTTGTACCGCCGCATCAGCGCGACGCGTTCAAAGAGACGCTGAGCCGGCGGAATTATCCAGGGATCATAACGACTAGCGACTGCGATATGATCGACATCGGTCCGCTGAACAGTTCAAAAGGTATCTCCATTATGGAACTATGCGCAAAGTTTGGAGTGGACCGCGATCAGTTGATCGTCGTCGGCGATTCTGAAAACGATATTCCGATGTTTCAAACGACCCGGCACAGCTATTGCATCGACATGGCCGAGCCGCAGGTCATAGCCAGCGCAGCGCACAGCGCCGCTTCGGTTCAGGCGGTTATTGAACAATGGCTGGATAGAGAATCGGCGTGAGGATATGCTGATTATCCCTGTTTTGGAGTTGTAGAAAACATCGCATGCGGGTTGAGGACAAGACCGCTGAGAGGAGAAAAAACATGAGGGAATGGGAGGCCCTGTTTCATTTCAAAAAACCGGATCCGGCGCGGCTGCTTGCCTTCGGGTTCCGCGAGTCCGGTAATCAGTTTTTATGGGAAACGCCGATCAACGAAGGTCAGTTCCTGCTTCGCGTCGTTGTGGATAAGGGACAGCCTGACTATTCATTGACAGATCCGGCTACCGGAGAAGAATATACGCTGATTAAATCTGAAGCCGCGCAGGGTCATTTCGTAACGGCGCTGCGCGAATTGTGCCGGCAGGAACTTGCCCGTATCGCCGCCGCCTGCTTTATCACCGACACGTTTCAGGCGGAACAAGCCCGGCGGATCGTCGGCTATCTCCGCGAACGTTATGATGTGCAGCCGGAATACCTTTGGGAAGCTTCGCCCCATTCCGCAGCTTTGCGCCATAAGAAAACCTTGAAATGGTTTGGCGTGCTGATGACGATTGAAAGCCGCAAGCTGGATCCGCAGCGCGAGGGATGGATCGAAATTCTTGTCGTAAAAGCACAGCCGGATGTGATTGCGGAAGAAGTCGGTAAGCCAGGCCAGTACCGGGCTTTTCACATGAATAAAAAGCACTGGATCACATTGACGCTGGACGGTGTCCTGACAGACGCCGCGATTCAGAACTGGATTGATAAAAGTTTTGCGATGACATAAGAAACCGAAAGCGTGAGCGTGTAGCCGGAGAGGGCGGGATCTTCGCCGCGAATCCGGGATCACTCAGGCTTAGACGTACCAGCTGCTTCATCCTGACCTTCACTGCCCGCAAAGGAGGACTGTTTATGACAAAGGCTTTATCTGAAATGTCGTTAGAAGAATTGTGGCATCTCTTTCCAATCGAATTGGTCCCGCCCCGTCAGGAATGGCCGCAATTCTATGCAGAGGAATCTTCATTCCTGAAAAGTCAGCTGCCTGAAAATCAGCTGATCCGCATGGAACATATCGGCAGTACGGCCATAGGAACAATTTGGGCGAAACCGATTGTGGATATTCTGGTGGAAACGACGGAAGAGGCGAATTGGGAAGAAATGCAAGCACGGCTTCTCGATGTGGGATATTTATGCATGAGCCAGTCGGAGTCGCGAATGTCCTTCAATAAAGGCTATACGCCGCAGGGCTTTGCGGAACGTGTCTTTCATCTCCATCTGCGCCGGCCGGGCGATCATGACGAGCTGTTTTTCCGGGATTACCTGATTGATCATCCAAAAGCCGCTTTGGCATATCAACGGCTGAAGCTGCGGCTGGCAAAATTGTATCGCTTTGATCGTGACGGCTACACCGCGGCTAAAACGGAAATGATTCGGGAGTATACGCAGAAAGGAAAAGCGGAAAAATACCGCGAGAATGATTTTTGAGTTCATTAAGAACAGGAGAATAGAAATGATAAGAAATCCAGAACAGACGATTGGAAAACTGGCGGATCATGTCAGCGATGTCGTTTGCAGCTTCATCGACGATCAGGGATATCCTGAAACCTGGACGCTGCCGCAAGCCTGCCGGCGTGAGGGAATTTGCCGCTTCTGGTTTGAAGTGGAAGCGGCGGCGTTTTCTTTTCCGGGAATTGATCAACGGCCAGCCAGCCTTTACTTTATGGATCAGCGGTTTTACCGCGGCGTTTGTCTGAAGGGGTGGCTGACAATCATCGGCGTTCAGGAAGACCTGTTGCCAAAAAGGACGGAAGTATCCCGGGAAAAGCGGGAACTTGAGGAATCAGGGAAGATCAGAATTCTGTTTACTGCCAAAAGCGGAAGGTATTACAGCCATTTCCAATCGTCCGACTTCATCGTTCAGTAAAGTCTGAAATCGGGAAGTAAGACGGAAAATGCTGGCGCAGGGTTCAGGACTGCGGCGTGCCGATCTTCGAAGCGCCCTTCATTGAAAGTGAAGAAATATCGGGATTTCCTGTCGATCATGTTTTTCTTCATTGTAAAAAAGGGTCAGGCTCCCCGATGTCAGACAGCGGAAATCTTGTGGAAGGAATAATGCAAAATCTTTGGCCCGCGAAGAAAAAAAGATCCGAAAGATTTCGGATCATAGAGGACGGAAGCGCCGATATTCCGTCTTTTTTTGCGTAAAGGATCTTATCGCGGCAGCGTTGCGACCGGCGCTAACAAAACCTTCCCTGTGCCGCGATACACGTTGACCAGTCCTTCGCCGGAAGCGGCAGAACCGATCAGGGACTTGCTGGAACGCTCTACGGTAAATTGCAGCGAATTGCTCCAGGCGATCGCAAAGTTGCTGTCAACCTTCAGCACGTCGTCTTTCAATGTGATTTCCACCAGTTCTTCTTTCGGGCAATCGGATTCAATGCAGAAGACGCCGGACCCGTTCAAGCTCAAATTAAACAAACCTTCGCCGCCCGCTACCGCAGAGGAGAAATTCGAGCGCATGACTGCTTTGTGCTGCAGCCGGGAGTCGCAGGCTAAGAATAAACCATCGTCAAGAACGACGGAGCCGTTCCATTCTGCGGCATCCATCAAGATTAAATGTTTGTAAGTCGGCTCCAGCACCAAGGTGCCGCTGCCGGTGTATTCCGGCTTGATCGCCGATTCGCCGGTTGCCTTGCCGCGGATCGCTTTGCCTAACAGATCGCCGACTCCTTTGACGCCGGTCGTTGCCTTCACATCGCCGACCATCCACTGCATCGCGCCGGCCTGGACGGTGATATCGGCCTGCGCCAGATCGCAAAGTACCTGCCGTTTGCGAACATTCATCTCATTGCAATAATAAGCGGTCATGGCAGAGCCGGGCGTAACGCTGAGATCGCGCAGATATTCGATGACGGTAAATGGGCCGAGCTGATCAAGCGTCCGGACGTCGTCGTTATCCTGAAAATTCTTTATCTGATACATGGGATTCCTCTTCTTTCTTTTTTCAATTATACCATGCGCGAAGTGGAGTCAGGCCGGACTTTTGTTAATTTCAGGTTAAGATTTAGGGTTTCTGGTTTGGGATCCAGAAGAGGCTGACATGGAAATTTTTGTGTGAATTAACGAATTTACGAATCAATGTCCGCATTCCCTGCTTTTTGATTTATAATGAATAGGACTGTGAAATCAGAGAGGACTAGAAAATGGCGATCAAAGCAATCATGTGCGACGTGGATGGAACGTTGCTGAACAGCCAGGGAGTCGTTTCTCCCTATACCATCGAACAAATTAAAAAAATAAAAGCGCAGGGCGTTCTGTTTGGTCTGGCGACGGGCCGGGATGTGCATAGTGTTAAAAATCAACTGGAGCGTTGGGGCATTGACGGACTCGTCGATGCGATTGTCGGTACGGGCGGCGCGGAAATCGCTGACTTTCTGTTGAATGTGGAAAAAAGCAGTTTTCCTTTGGACGGTGACGTTATCTGGCAGGTCATCCAACATTATCAGGATCTGGATGTGAACTTTGCGATTCCCTGGCAGGGGGAATTGTTTGCGCCCAAGGATGACCGGTTCATCCAGCGGCTTTCCCGGGTAGATCATATTCCCTACCATGTGGTCGATTATGATGAATTTCTGAATCAACCCCGGCCGAAGGTCATGATTGTCTGTGATCCGGAAATGATGGAAACGGTCGTTGCCCGCAGTCATACGTTTACCGTTCCGAAAACCAAATCGGCCGGCCTGATCACGGCCAGCGTTTTGTTTGAATACATGGATCCGCGGGTATCGAAAACGCAGGGCTTGAAAGAAGTCATGGCGCTGCATGGTTTCACCATGGAGGAGCTTTGCACCTTCGGCGATGCGGATAACGATTACGACATGACGATCCATGCCGGAATGGGCGTGGTCATGGCCAACGGCAGCGAGAAAACAAAAAGTGCCGCGGATTTTATCACGGCGGATCACGATCACGACGGCGTCGGGAAGTTTATCGCCCAACATCTGTTGGCAGAAAAAAACAGCTAAACACAAAAACAACGGGATTCAAATCCCGTTTATTTTTTATTGCTTTAATAGACGGAAATCTTCTTGTAAGTCTGCATAAAAGTTTATGATACCATGAGAAGATGGCTTAAAATTATGGTTTTCCGCATAGTTCCATTTATTACTTTATATCTCCGATTAAGTCAGTTTTGTAAAGTTGAGCACCATTTTAGCACCACAAATAAGGCAAGAAATAAAAACACAGGACGGTATTATCACACCCGCGAAGGCGATTCAGGATACCCTTGTTCATGCCGCTATCTATGCATTAGAGGTTCATCAGGTCTTGCCAATACAGCTTTTACAATGGATAGAGTGTGGAGGTTATACCTCAAAGGCCCATTAACCTTCGTCACATTTCTAAAAATCATTTGTTTCCGTCTATGAAAGAAAGAGAGATTTTTGCTTGTTGGAAATATCCCAAACTGGAATTCACCAGCGTTTCATATTTTTTTCAAATTTGGTCGTATATGCCTCTTTGAGTTCTTCATCACTGATTCCATAACAAAGAAGGACATCGTTGTAATACATAAGAACATCCGCCATTTCCTCAATCAGATGTCTTCGTAACGCATGATCTTCAAGTGCCTTGACGTCTCCATTTTTTTTAATAATATCTACGACCTCGCCTATTTCACCGATCATCCACAACAATTTGTGTTTTCCCGCTTCAGGGCCAATCGTTTCCCACTTATCTTTATATTTTTCCTGCAATGTCTGCTGCATGAAGAGCATATCCTTAATGCTGAAATCGCTCATAAATTGCCTCCACAAATTTTGCTTTGTCGTTTTGTACGTTTCTATTATAGCACCTACATATAGGGTTTTCTATTTGCGATTTTCAAGGATCACTTTGAAGGCAGCTGCCGTGAATTCTCTGATTCCTGAAAAATCAGAGTCAAGGCCCAGACCTCGTCCTGATCGGAAAAGTGATCCGGTTTGAAAAATTGTTCCAGATTTACTGCGCCCTTATTTTCATGGGTGGAAATCTGTTGAACCAGTATGGGGAATTCCCGGCCTTTCGTCCATGACGTTTCTTCACTCAGAACCGCCGTTGATAAGACCGCTTGTTCCGGCATTGAAAAATCGGGATTTTCCACGCGCAGTTCGTCTTTCACACAGACATTATCGCATTGCATAATCAATGTATAGCCTTTCGGCAGTTCGTCGGTATATACGGCGATGCGGCCGCGGAGGCCGGATAAGCTTTGATCGCCGGTCCATTGGGCTTCCCATTGTCCCTGATTCAGCGTATAAACCGTATAATGCAGCGATTGAACGGAGCTGTCCGTTGTAAACTGGAAAATCAGGGGATCTGACGAATAGCCAAATTGTTTGGCAATCGCGGCGTCTTCCTGATTGAAAGCAGCGGCTTTCAGGCTGAGTTCTGATTTTGAACCGGCGGTCTGTTGGCAGCTGCTCAGCAGACTGAGCAGAAGTCCGGCAAGACAAATTATTCTCGTACTTGGTTTCATCCTTTTTTCCTCCTTTTATAACGCTTCAGCAAAATGGCTGATCTCTTGGATCGAAACTATATGAACTCGGTTTTTTCGCCCTTTGGATGAATCGGATCATTGAATCGTTGCGTCGTTTTGCTTCTGACTGAATTAAAGCATTTTCCTTACGCTTTTGCAATGAGATTCCAATGGTCAACAGCCTGAAGGAACACCGGATGAATTCCCTAAAAGCGTGGTATAATGAAACAAAGCACGAGGATTGAGGAACAAGAAATGAACAATGAAGAGCGAAGGGAACAATTTGAACGGTTGAAAGTTCAGCTTCAGAACTGCCGGGAATGCCGGCAACAGATCAAGGATGAACCGCGCCCGGTATTTCAGGGAAATCTCGATTCCAAAATATTTCAGATCAGTCAGGCACCGTCCCGGCGCGTAATGGAAACCGGACTGCCGTTTAATGACGCCAGCGGCAAAAAGCTGAAACAGGAGTGGTATCAGATTACGGATGCGGAATTTTATGATCCCGCGCTGTTTTATATTGCTTCGATCGCCCGGTGTTATCCCGGTAAAGCCAAAGGCAGCGGCGATCTTCGACCGCCGAAGCAATGTGCCGAGCTGTATCTGCGGCGGGAACTGGAACTGGTGCAGCCGCAGCGCATCATTTTGATCGGCAGCTATGCCGCACAGTGGTTGTATCCTGAACTCGCGCTGGAAGAATTAATCTTCCATACACAGAGCTTCCGGGGGATTCCTGTTTTTACGCTGCCCCACCCTTCTCCATTAAACCGCAAATGGCTGAAGGATCATCCTGACTTTGAGCAGCGGCGGATGCCGGAAATCCGCGCTCAAATTCACGCCGTGATTCGTAAAAGAGGTTGATGACAATGATTTCCCGCTTGATGAAAGTCTGTCCCATTCTGATCGCAGTAATTTTGAGCGTCAGTATTCTCCTGCATCTTGCAGAAAAACGCTGCGTGTTTAAATCGGAAGTACCTTGAGATCCGGAATTTTCGATCGAACTGCCAGCGGGCTGGAGCTGTGTGTGCGATGCGAATATCCACACCCCGCTGATCAGTGAAATTCCACCGAATTATGGCCTGACACTCAGCGATCCTTCCGGTCAGAATGCGCTCAGGGTGATTTATCAATATGGCGTACCCGCATGGACTTTCCCCCTCGTGGATTCTGAAGATCAGCTCGTTGTCTCAAGGCAGGGTGACCGCGGCCGGCTGGCGGTGCTGAAGGAAGGCAGAAGCGTCAGACTGCAGTTGTTGTTCTTTGAAGGTCAAGCCCGGTATTATACCGTAACAGGATCGTTTGACCGGGACTTTTACGATCAGAACGAAGCACTGATCCGCCGGGTGGTCACTTCCGTTTCTCTGCGCTGAGCTTGACAGCGGTCTGGCATGGGTACAAATCTGCGGATTGGGGTTGGTTTCAATCTATCTGGAGCTCCATTTCAATCGAACAAGTGACAAACAGCGAGAAGAAATCCGACAGGCCAGCCGTGCCGCGGTCGATTCTGGCATTATGCGATAACGCTTTGTTAAAGTCAGCGGCGGGGAAATTCAGACTGTCAGCGGATATCAGATCTTTGATCCAGCCCCTCAGAAACAGAGATAGCGAAAAAAGAATCCCCCCCCCCGCAAAGCAAGCGTTTGCCGCAGAAGCGTGTTTTCGGCGTCTTCCAAGAAAAGAGAATCCGATTTTTCTGCTTCAAATTCAGATTGTGACGAAGCTGATGACGGCATCGTTTGAGTTTTCCATCTTGTAATCATCCCAAGCCTGATTGATGAACAAACGGAGTACAATGGAACCTGACAGACAAACCGGGCGGCTTGAGCCCGAAAAGGAGAAACATGAATAGCACACAAATTGAAAACTGCCGGAAATTCTATGCCATCGCGCAATCCAAATTGGCCGGCGACACCAGCGGACACAGTCTCGATCATATTCTGCGCGTGGTCAACAACGCGGTCTTGATCGCCCGCAGCGAAGCGCCCTGCGATCTCTATCTGATCGTCGCCGCAGCGCTGCTTCACGACGTCATCGACGATAAGCTGACGGCGGATCCTCAAAAGGAACATCAGCTTTTGGAAGACCGTCTGGCGGAAATTGATCCGTCGATTCAAAGCCCGGTATTCACGATACTTGATCATTTGTCTTTTTCCAAGAATCTGAGCGAAAAGCAGATCTTATCCAAAGAAGGGCAAATCGTCCAGGATGCGGACCGGCTGGATGCGATCGGCGCGATTGGAATTGCCCGGACTTTCTATTATGGCGGCCATGTCGGCAATCCGATGTACGACCCTAAACTGCCGCCGCGCACTCAGATGGACGCTGCCGCTTACCGCAGCGAGCGGAGCACGGTGATCAACCATTTCTATGAAAAACTGCTGCTTCTGGAATCAATGATGAACACGGAAACAGGCCGGCGTCTGGCTCGAAAACGCACGGCGTTTATGGAACAGTACCTCCAGGAATTCTTTGACGAATGGAACAGTCAGGCATAAGCCGCAGTTTGGTAAAGAAACAGATAAACACAGGGCAAAGAGAGGAAAAGGTCGGAACGGTTTCCGGCCTTGATTCTGGTAATTACGCTTCGATTGGAAAAGCAAAATTCATTTCAGGCTGGCGGAAGGACAAGAAAGGCGAAGGGGCAAAAGCCGAGAATCAGCCAATCTTAAAGCCCATGCTGAAAAACAAAAAAAGCACGGTGAAGAAACGAAAGAACATGCACGTTGAAGAAACGAAAGAAAAGACAAGACCCCAGCTCGCTGAAGCCTTGTCTTATTGTTGATGGGACGCCGCTTTATCTTGATACATCGCGTTGTCTGCCCGCCGATAGATGTCCTCGACAGAATGATCGCCGATCTCATAAACAGCCCAGCCGACCGATAAGCCGGTCTCTACGGGCCAGTCGGGCCGGCGTTTTTTATATAGCGCCCGCAGCTGCGTGCAGAGATCGCTCAAGTCTTTTCGTCCGGAGGTGTCCAAAATCAAAGCCGCGAACTCATCTCCTCCAGTCCGATACAGCACCGCCTGGGGTTTGAGACACTCCTGCAGGATTGCAGCGGCTTTCTGGATATACAAATCCCCCTGAATATGCCCCAGCTCATCGTTAACCTGTTTTAAATGATCCAGATCCGCCACAAGAATACCCATTTTTTTAAACTGATGAGAAGCGTTGAGATTGCCGATATCCACTTCAAAAGCATTGCGGTTGCGCATTTGCGTCAGCTGATCCGTTATCGCCAGATCTTTATAATGTGGATTGGAAATGCGGCGGAAAACAAAGAAGGCGATCACTGTGGTCAGGCCGCAGGCAAAGATTAACGTGAGGGGAATAAAGTTTCGCAGCTGATGATAAATTTCAGCCTGTCTCCCGGCGTCAAATTCGACGCCGACCACACCGATGACCGCATCATCCTGATAGACGGGCGAATAGGCGATGAATATTTTCCCCCAGTCCGTCGCCTTGATGGTATTCGGCAGGATCTCCGTGCCGGCCAGCGCTGTCCGCAGATCCTGTTGAATCTCCGGTTCAATCAGATCGCCGGGATAGCGGAAATCCTCGCTTTCCGGCTCCAGACCATCTAATAAGTAGATCAGGGTATCGTTTTCCGTAACGGTCGCCGTGTATAAATAACGCACTCCCGTCGCGCTGCGGATATCGCGCAGCAGCTGGGCGGTCTGTTGGTAAAGCGGAGAGGTCATATCGCCCCGGTCATGAATTTCCGTGAAGGTGAGCGGATCCAGCGACGTGTTGGCAAAGCTGACGATGGCATGAACCCGCTCTTTTAATTCTGAAATCATTCCGGCATACGTATACGTGTAACATAAAATAAAAACGACGGAAGAAGACAAAAAAACAACAGCTGCCGTAAGCAGGGAAACCTGAAGATCGACGCGTCTTTTCCATCGCTGCATAAACTCACCTTCAATATGTAAGTTTATTATAACAGAGAACTGAAGACAGGTTGTTAATAATTTTAACAAGATGAGAAAAGAAGGGGAAACTTCGGCTGGTTTTCAGATTTTTCCTGAATGTTTGCGGTTTAACGCGGTCTGCGCCCATTGGCGGCGGACTCGGGAATCGGGAATGTGCAGTTTTTCCCGGTATTTGACGACTGTTCGCCGGCTGATCGGGCAGCCCAGCGTTTTCAGCCGGTCGCTCAGCTGTTGATCGCTCAGCGGCGTGTCGGGCGTTTCTTCGTCAATTAAGTGTTTCAGCTGCCGCAGCACCTGATCCTGGCTTAATTCGTCCTGAATCTTGGCGGAGAAAAAGATGGAGAACGGGTAAAGCTGACCGTTAAATTCCAGACCTTTGCCAGCCAGCGAGCGGGAAACCGTTGAAGGATGCAGCCCCAGCTGACTGGCGATCTGATGGCGGGTCAGGGGCATTAAAGGCCGTCCCTCCATAAAGAATCCTTTCTGGTTCAGACAGATTGCTTCAGTGATCGCCGCCAATGTCTGGTTGCGTTTTTGAATTGCCAGAAGCAGGTTTTTGGCAGCTGTCGTTTTTTGTTTCAAATATTCCTGAACCGATGGATCGTCGATCGGCAGCGGATTGAAAATCAGCTCGCTGAAGCTGTGAGTCAAAGTGATTTTAAACTGTCCGTCTTCGATTTCCACCGCCACCTCGCAAGCCAGCGAAGCGGCCGCGGCGCCCTGACTGCGGCCGGGTTTGGGATCACAGCTGCGGATTGCGGCAATCGCTTCGTTTAGCTGATCCGCCGTGCAATGCAGCGTCTTGCATAAGGCCGCCGTACTGCCCCGGGCCAGTGCTTCCAACTGCCCGGTCAGCCGCCGGGCCAGTTCATTTTCCGGATGCAATTCCATAAGCTGAAGCAGCAGGCATTCGCGCAGATCCTGAGCGAACACCCCGGTGGGCTTCAAGGTTTTCAATAAAGACAAAATCCGGTTCAGCCTTGGTTCGCCGATCTTCAACAAACCGCACAGCTCATCTGTCTTTTCGCGCAGATAACCGTCCTCGTCCAGCAAGCCGATCAACGTTTCGGCGATTGCCTGATCCGCCGGTTCCAACAAAACTGCCGCCTGGTGCCGCAGCTGTTGTTTCAGGGAAACCTCGGCCGCGACAAACTGCCCGGCTTTCTCATAGAGATCGCCGCTCTTAACCGGCCGTTGATCACTCCATTCCAGCAGCGGATTGCTCAGCATCTGCTCGTCCAGGTAGGCCGCCAGCGCGTCGGAGCTCATGTGCAGGATGTTCAAAGATTCCAGCATCGCCGGTTTCAGCCGGTGCTGAGGCTGGATCTTCGGCGTTAAGGCAAACGTACTTTTCACGCGGTCTCCCTCCTTTTTTCTTATTGTAGCACAACCGGGACTTGGTGACAGCGCTCTCAAAATTAATTCGCGTTTGATTGACAAAGTCGAATTCCGAACCTATTCTTAAATTGTAATCTTTTTTCAACGAATTATTCCAAGGGGAGAACAGAAGGAGGGGTAATCATGGAAAGTCCGGCGAAGAAAAAAATTCTGGACGCGCTGGCGGAAGCAACCCGCTGTTTCGCCTGGAACGATCTGTCCGGCTTAAGCGCTCAGGGGCTGGCGGAGCGTTTCAGCGTGAGCCGCAATCTTGTTTCGCAATATCTTAACGAAGCCCATGGCGAGGGGACGGTTATTAAAATCAACACGCGTCCGGTCTACTTTTTAAGCAAAGCCGCGCTGTGCGAGCGGACGAAGGCGGAAGATCTGGAACCGGCCTACGATTCGGTGGAGGAGCTTATGCGGGATGTAACGACGCGGAAGGAAAAGATCGTGTCTTTCCGCAAGCTGGTCGGGCATCAGGAAAGTCTGAAGCAATGCGTCGAGCAATGCAAGGCGGCGATCACCTATCCCGGCATCGGCCTGCCGATTCTCCTGCAGGGACAGACCGGCACGGGCAAAAGCTATATCGCGCAGCTGACCTACGAATACAGCGTGGAAAAAGGAATTCTGGACAAGAAGGGCAGCTTCGTCACCGTCAACTGCGCCGAATACGCCAACAATCCGGAGTTGTTTCTGACGAATTTGTTCGGCTATAAGAAAGGCTCTTACACCGGAGCGGAAAAGGATAAGGCAGGGTTACTGGCACTGGCCGACGGGGGCGTGCTGTTTCTCGATGAGATTCATGCCTTGAAACCGGAATGTCAGGAGAAGATCTTTCTGTTTATGGACAAAGGCATCTATCACATGGTCGGCGATAACGAAACGTGGTATTCCGCAAAGGTGCGGCTGATCTTCGCGACGACGGAGGACCCGCAGAAGGTGCTGCTGAAAACACTGCTGCGGCGGATTCCGATTCTCGTTCAGGTGCCTTCGCTCGTCGACCGCTCCCTGCAGGAAAAGCGCGAGCTGGTGCATGAGATCGTGACTCAGGAAAGCGGGAAGATCGCCCGGCAGGTCGTGTTCAGTGAACTGGCCTACCAGACACTGGTCAATCATGCCTATCCCGGCAACGTCGGAGAATTGGTCAATACGATCCGCGCCAGCGTCGCCAAAGCTTATCTGCGCGATCCGGCTGCCGATCCGGTCGAACTGCATCTGTACGATCTGCCCAGCTTCCTGCTTCAAAGCGGAACCGCCAACGGCGAGCTGATGGAATATGACGATGGCAAGATGATCGACACCCGCCAGATGATGAAGCAGAAGTATTTTGAAACAATGCTTTATACCTTCAATAAGGGGCTGATCGAACAATACCGGAACAATCTGCCGATGCCGGAGTTTATTGAAAAAGCCTATATCCTGCTGGAAGGCTACACGGATTATTTATTCTTCAACAATCCTGCAGGCAAAACGCCCAAGGACGATCTGACGGCCAGTCTGGTTGAGAATATCTATCAGATCACGGCGCAGAAATACAATCTGGAAAAGCTGAGCAATTCCGAGGTCGTGACGATGTCGCGCTTCATTCTCGATTTTGCCAGCCACAATGTTTCCTGCCTGCCGCTGGACAAGAAATACCACAGGGAAATACAGGATTGCATCGAGGCGATTCAGCGCCTGTTTCCGATCAATGCCACGGCGATCCACAACGTCGCCCGGCTGATTCAGGACAGTCTGAACATCAAGCTGGAGGGGATCGGATATCTTGATCTGTTGATCTACATGATGTATTTTAACCGCGAGATGGAAACCTCGCAGATTCCGGTGCTGATCATCGCGCACGGTTTCAACATTGCCAGCAGTATCGCCGAGGTCGCCAACCAGCTGCTTCGCCGCAAGATCTTCGACGCCATCGACATGCCGATCGAATGCGGCGTGGACGTGATCATCCGCAAGGTGTCCGACTATCTGAAACACCTGGAAGGGTGCAAGGAAGTGCTGTTGATGGTGGATATGGGATCGCTGGAGGAAATTTACAAGTACACGGAAAATTTAAAGAATGTCGATATCGGCATCATTAACAACGTCACGACCAAGCTGGCGCTGGATATCGGATGTATGATCATGGAGGGGGAAGGAATTGAAACGATTCTGGAGGAAGCGGCCAACCGCAACCAGCACCGTTACCTGATCGTGCGCAACCGCCAGAAGGCCAACGCCATCCTGTCAATCTGCCAGAGCGGCTTCGGCACGGCGGAGAAGATCAAGAAGCTGCTGGAAAAGAGTCTGCCATCAGGGCAGAACATCCCGGTGCTTTCCTACGAATATGACAGTATCGAGACGATGGGCTCTCAGGCTCCGGTGTTTGACAAATACAACATTCTGTTCGTTGTCGGCACGATGGATCCGAAGATCAAGGGCGTGGAATTTATCTCGCTGGAAGAGCTGATCGAACAGAAGAACATCGAGAAGATCTCCGAGCTGCTTAACGAATTCATGAGCCCGGACGAGATCCAGCAGTTTAACGACAACCTGCTGCGCAACTTCCCGATGGAAAATCTGTTGAACTATCTGACCATTCTCAACCCGGAAATCATTCTCGGCAACGTCGAAACGATCATCCGGTCGATTGAAGCGCAGCTGGGTCTGCGGATTACGAGCAACGTCAAGGTCGGTCTGTACCTGCATATCAGCTGTCTGATCGAACGGCTGATCATCAACAAGACCGTCGCCCCATACGACAAATTGGACGAGCTGCAGCGGGAGCATCAGGACTTCATCGACGTCATCCGCAAGAGCTTCGCCGAGGTGGAACGGATTTACAATGTGTCGATTCCGCTGTCGGAAATTGGCTATTTGTATGAATACATTGCGCTGGGCAGTGTCGAGAAAGAGGAAAATAGTGTCGAAGATGAAACGGGTTACTTTGAATAAAAGCATGAATCACACTGTACAAAAGCTGAAATTTCAGAAAGAATTCCGGAATTTCAGCTTTTTTTCTTCCAAAAAATAGAAATTACGCAAAAAAACTCGAATTGGCATACTAATTGCTTATATTTGAGCGTAAGTAGAGAAGGGAGGACAGCCCGTGAGAAAGATAATTCTGGCTTCTCATGGATCCATGGCCGAAGGGGTGCTCAGCGCCGCCAAAATGATCATGGGTGATTGCGAAGAAATTCAGGCTCTGGGATTGGATCGTTACGAATCCCCGGCCGAGATCGCCCGCCGGATCGAACGGCAGGTCGCAGCCGAGCCGGATTGCGACTTCATGATCTTCTGCGATATTCATGGCGGCAGCGTGCATAATCAGCTGACGGAACTGTGCCGGTATCCGAATGTGTATCTGGTCGGCGGCATGACGTTGTCGATGATCCTGGAATGCCATCTGAACGTTCAGGACATTTCCACGATGGAATTGTTGGAAAACGCCGTGCAGTCGGCCAAGGACACGATCACCGTGTTGTCGCACAAGCAGGCGGTGGAACAAATTGAAAAGGGAATGGAGGATGATGTTTTATGGTAGAGCTGTGCAGAGTGGATGACCGGATGCTTCACGGACAGGTCGCGGTGACCTGGGTGAATCAGGTCGCGCCGGATGCGATTCTCATCGCCAACGACGAGGCGGCGACTAACGAGATGAGCAAGCTGGCGTTCAAGATGGCCAAACCGGCCGGCGTGAAGCTGGCGATCAAAACGGTGAAGGACGCAGCGGTGCTGCTGAATGATCCGCGCACAAAGAAAACCCGGATTTTCCTGATTGTCAGAACGGTTCAGGACGCCTTGGAACTGGCGAAAGCGACAGGCAATCAGATTACCACCGTCAACATCGGAGGAGTCAAGAAAAAGGAGGGAAGCAGACAGGTAGCAGCGAACGTTCACATGGACGATGCGGACATCGACGCCTTACGGGAATTGAATTCTCTGGTGGACAAAGTTGAAATTCAGATGGTTCCAAGCGAATCAAAGACCGACGTAAAAAAGATTATTTGAGGAGGAAAAACTTATGATGCAAGCAGTTTTGGTAGGATTGACTGTCTTCGCGCTGGAGTTCATTGAAACCTGGTGCTCCTACCCAATGACAACACGCCCATTGATCGTGGGCACAGCGATCGGAATTGTTTTAGGGGATGTCGCGACCGGCGTAACCGTCGGAGCCAGTTTGGAACTGGTCTTCATGGGCGTCATGGCGATCGGCGGCACAGTTCCGCCGGATGCCTGTTCAGGCACCGCCGTTGGCACAGCCTACGCGATTATTTTAGGTCAGGGCGTGGAAACCGCCTTTACTCTGGCGATTCCAGCTTCAATTTTGTGTCAGACTTTGTTCGTACCGTTAGTCGCACTGCGTTCCCTGTGGTCGCCGATGATCGACAAAATGGTAGCCAAGGGCGATTATAAAGGTTTACAGCGTATGATGCCGGTCGTTTCCGCAACGATGTATGTTTTTAAAGCCTTGATCTGCGGCGGTGCGGTGGCGCTCGGTTCCGTTGCGGTCCAGCAGTTTATCGACGTTCTGCCAGCTGTCTTCTTAGATGGTATGGGCGTTGCGGCAGGTATGCTGGCAGCGGTCGGATTCGCGTTGTTGTTAAAGATGATGTGGACCAAAAAGCTGGCGGTTTACTTCTTCGTCGGATTCATTCTCTCGTCGTATCTGGGTCTGCCGCTGATGGCGATCGCGATTCTGGGCATCCTGTACGTCATCGTGCTGTATGTCGAAAGCAGTCACAAACCAACGCAATCATCCGCTGAAGAAGAGGAGGAACTGTTCAATGATTAAGGAAAAATTCAATTTAACTGAAGAAGAAAATAAGATGTGTTTCCAGATCGCGATGCGATCCCATACCATGAGCGCTCCGTATTGCTGGGAAAAAATGCAGGCGCTGGCGTTCTTATACACGATGATCCCGGTTATCAACAAATATTATCCGGAAAAAGAAGACCGGATTGAAGGCTATAAGCGGCATTGGGAACTGTTCAACACGACCCCAAGCGTTTCCGGTTTTATCACCGGTCTGGTCGCTTCGATGGAAAAGCAGGGCGCGGAAGATCCAAACTTTGATAAATCCTCGATCTCCGCGGTGAAGTCTTCCCTGATGGGTCCGTTCGCGGGCATCGGCGATTCGATTTTCCAGAGTACCTGGCGTGTCATCTCGATGGGCGTCGGCTTGAGCTTGGCGGCCGGCGGCAACATTCTTGGACCGATTGTCTTCTTATTAATGTATAACATCCCATCCGCATTCGTCCGTTTCTTAGGTCCGTATGTCGGTTACAGCTTAGGCGCGAAGTTTATGAGCAGCGCCGCGGAAAACGGCATCATGAGCTTTATCACCAAGGCGGCCAGCACGGTCGGCCTGATGACCGTCGGCGCGATGACGGCGACGATGGTTTCCTGCAAAATCGGTTTCGTATTCACGATGGGCGGCGCGGAACAGTCGATCCAGGCAATGCTGGACACGATTTTCCCGAATCTGCTTCCGCTGTTGCTGACGCTGTTCTGCTTCAAACTGCTGAATAAGAAAGTCAACGCAACGCTGCTGATCTTCGGTTTGATGATCTTCGCAATTCTGGGTACCTGGATTGGTATTTTCTAAGCGAAGTCTGTAAAACAACCGGATTTCAAGCTACAATGAAAGAAAGAAGAATAACGATCAGGCAGGGAGTCCTCTGCCTGATCGGATTCTATTCCATTTGAAGGAGGAAAAGAAATGGTGACATTACTGGATTGCATCTATCGTGTACCGTCGGTGATTGAAGGGATCGTCGCACGCCGGGAAGAAACATTTGCGCCGCTGTTGGACGCAGTAAAGGATCGGCTGGGCGAGCTGAACGAAATCATGTTTATCGGTTCCGGCACAAGCAACACCTGTTCGCTGACATCGTACCGTTTTGTTGAAAAAGCAAGCAAGCTGTCAACGTGCACGATGATTCCCAACGAATTCCTGGCAAAAACGGTTTATAACCCGAAGGCGTTGTATGTCTTCGTTTCCCAGTCCGGCACCTCGACGCTGACGCAGCAGGCATTGAAAAAAGTCAAAGCGCTGGGCTGTCTGACGGCAGCGATTACGGAAGCGCCGACGACCCCGCTGGCAAAAGAAGCGGACGTGCATATCGACATGGGCTGCGGCTACGAAGAATACGGTATGCGCACGATTGGTTACTGCGCGAGTATCCTGACGGAAATGCTGATGGGCGTGGCTCTGGGACAGGCGCGCGGCGTTGTCAGCGAGACGGAAGCGGCGGCCTATATGGAAGACGCGCTGGCAGTGACGAAAGACCACAAGGAAATCTGCGACCGGACACTGGCCTGGTTTGATCACAACAAGGAAGCGTTGATGGACGTCGATGCCTTTGTTCTGTATGGCCCGGGCAGTCTGTACGGCGTTGCGATGGAAGGCGCGCTGAAAATTCTCGAGATCGCCAAGCGCTTCATGTGCGTCGGTTATGAAATGGACGACGGTTTGCACGGACCGACGATGGGCTTCACGAAACGGCATGCGGTCATTGTGCTCAATGACGGCGGCAAGGATAACCATCTCGCGATGGGCATTGCGAAATACATGAAAAACGATGTCGGCCATGCGTATGTGATCGGCGCTAATCCGATCGACGCGGACGATTTGGGCTTCACGCCGGCCTCGAAGGACTTCGCGTGCCTGGAATATGCGCCGGTCGTGGAAATCCTCGCTTACCGGCTGGCGGTGGATTACGGCATTGAATTGAAGGACATTAAAACGCAGGATCCGCTCCCGGAGATGAAATACTTCAATACGCACGATGAATAAGCAGAGGAAGAAGCACGGGAACGTGCTTTTTCTCAACCCTCAACGCTTTGCTTTACTGAAAGCGATCTTGTTGATCGCGGTGCCGGTAGCGCTGCAGACGATCATTTCCGTCGGCATCAACATGGTCGACACGCTGATGGTCGGCGCGCTGGGCGAAACGCAGCTGACCGCGGTGTCGCAGGCCAGCCAGCTGTTCTTCATCTTCCAGCTGACGTTGTTCGGAACGACCGGCGGCGCTAACGTGCTGATCGCGCAGTATTGGGGAAAACAGGATGGCGAAGCGATCCGGTCGGTGATCGGCTATACGTTCCGCGTAATGCTGAGCACGGCGGCGGTGCTGGTTGCGATCGCGGCGTTGTTTCCACGCGAGGTCATGACGCTGTTGTCGAACAATCCCGAAGTGATCGCAGTCGGTACACAGTATTTGCGGATCGTCAGCGTGTCCTATCTGTTTTTCGGGATCACGACAGTTCTGGGCAATACGCTGCGGGCTGTCGGCGACGTGAATGTGGCGATGGGTGCGTCGCTGGCGTCGATCGGGGCCAGTGTGATCTTCAACTGGCTTTTCGTATTCGGCAATCTGGGCGTTCCGGCCTGCGGGGTTGTGGGGAGTGCGTTGGCGAACATTCTGGCGCGGATGCTGGAATGCGCCATTCTAATCGTTTATTCGCTTGGGTTTGAGAAAAAGATTCGTTTCCGGTTCAGCTGTATTCTCCATCCACAGAAGATTCTGTGGCCTTCGTTTGTCAAAAACTGCACGCCGGTGGTCGCGAATGAATTGACGTGGGTGCTGGGCAGCTCGGTGCTGACGATGATCTCCGGCCACATGGCTTTCGCGTTTGCGACGGCGTATGCGATCTTCAACGTCGTTGCGCAGATTTCCTGCGCGCTCTCGCAGGGGATTTCCGCAGCCGCCTCGGTCGTCGTCGGCAACTTGATCGGCGAAGGGAAACAGGCCGAGCTGGATCAGCCGATTCGGCTTTTGCAGCGGGTCGGAGCGGCGAGTGGGACGCTGGCCTGTCTGTTTATTCTGGCGATCATTCCGCTGATGCCGAAATTTTACAACATTACGCCGGAAACGTTCGGCGTGCTCGTTCAAATTATGACCGTGGGCGCGTTGATCGAAATCTTCCGCTGTATGGGGTTTGTCAATAATGTCGGGATTCTGCGCGGCGGCGGGGATGCCCGGTTCGTCTTTTTCAACGATGTATTTTATTTATGGGTGTTTTGTATTCCAGTCGGCTGGTGGTGTTCGCAGCAGGCGGGAATTCCGGTGTTCATGACCTTCTTTATCCTGCGGTGCGACGATGTGATCAAGGCGTTTGCCGGGGACTGGCGGATTCATCATTGTCAGTGGATTCATCAGGTGACTCTTCAAGAGCGGACGTCATGATCACGATCAGGAATGAAACGTTTGATCTGAGGAAATCATCAGTTATCTCCGCAGCGGCCGCTGAAAGCGTGGGGAGAATGGTTACTGATTAACGGAAATAAAAAGAGCGTCTTAGTAGAAAACTCGTTCGAGTGTTGCCAAGACGCTTTCTTTTTCAGGAGAAAACGACAGGGATAAGATGTTGGAAATAAGCAAAATGCGAGTCTTGCATTGAATAAATGAGTGATAATCGAAAGCCAGACGCCTGATGACCTTAATCAGGTGATTTGTGTCTTTAATCATGCCATGGAAGACGAGGATGTCAAGGTGTTGATCAGCGTATCTTTTGATTTTGCTAACGTGGTGGAGGAAAAAGAAAATCATGATGAAGTCACAACATGGGTAATCAATTCATAAGATTAAGAGGAATGCGAGGGATTAAAGCATGACTGAGAAATCTTCTTTTTCCGATTCCGCTGAAAAGCTGGCGCTGAACGTCAGCCTGACCAGCCTGATTCTGAATTTACTGCTTTCCATATTCAAGTTGTCTGCCGGAATTGCCGGACATTCGCAGGCGATGATTTCCGATGCCGTTCATTCTGCATCCGATTGCGCAAGCACTGTCGTCGTGATGATCGGCGTGCATTGCGGACATCGCCAGGCAGATGCCAATCATCCGTTTGGCCATGAACGCCTGGAAAGCGCTGCGTCCCTGATCCTGGCCGTCATGTTGGGAATTACGGGGGTCGGCGTTGGGATCAGCGCAATCAGGACACTTTGCCATCCGGCTGATTTACAAGTTCCGGGCCGGGCAGCACTGATGATGGCGGTGGTCTCGATTCTGGTCAAGGAAGGCCAATACTGGTGGACACGCTGGGCTGCGCTCACGGTGGATTCCGATGCTCTGATGGCAGACGCGTGGCATCATCGCTCCGATGCCTTGTCGTCGCTGGGGGCGCTGCTCGGCATCGGCGGTGCGCGGAAGGGCTGGCTGTGGATGGATCCCGCCGTGGGGCTGATCATTTGCGCCCTGATTCTGGCAGTGGCTGTAAAACTGTTCTGGCAGTCGCTGAATAAGATGATTGACCAGTCCTGTGATACGCAAGCGCTGCACGCAATCGCCGAGGTGATCGTCAGGCAGCCCGGCGTGATGACGATTGATACGCTTCGCACCCGGATTTTTGGAAATCGGATTTATGTCGAACTGGAGATCGGCGTCGACGCCCACCTGCCGTTAGTCAAAGCTCACGCGATCGCTGAAAATGTGCATCAGGCGGTAGAGGAAACATTCCCGCGAGTGAAGCACTGCGCTATTCATGTCAATCCGGTCCGGAAAGAATAGAAAATCTGTGTCTTTCAATCTGTTTCTTTCAATTTGCTCAATTCTAAACGGAACTCCGGCCGCTGCCCGAATCAGGCTTCCGGTCAGGGTCTGATTTTCTCCGCTGATCGCCGACGGCTTGTTTTTGCCGGTCAGCTGTGTTTTAATTACAGTCAGATCAAACAAAACGATCAGAAATTTGAAGGGGGATACTTAATGAAACGATGGACATGTTTGTTGGCGCTGTTGCTTGCGACGTCCGGCTGCACGGCGCAGCCGACGCCGACGCCGAGCAGTGAGCCGACGATGGAAACCGCAGGCTTGACGCAAACCGCCGATCAGCTGGCGGAGATGTTAGTCAGTCAGCTGGGCGCCACAAGCGTTCAATATGCGCTGATGGATGGGGATACGATCCTCGTCTCGGGTCAGCGGGGCGTGTTTGCCAAGGGCTCCGATCAGGCGTTAAGCGCGGACGATCAATATGCGATCGGTTCCGTGTCGAAGATGTTTACGGCCGCAGCCGTCATGAAGCTGCAGGAAGAGGGCAAGCTGAAACTTGATCAGCCGGTCGCGGAGCTGCTTCCGGAATTCACGATGGCGGACGAGCGTTATTCTGAGATCACCGTGCGGATGCTGCTGAACCACAGCGCGGGCCTGCCGGGTTCAACCTTTGACGAGGGTTTTGTGTTCGCACCGAGCACGACCGCTCACGATACATTCCTGGAAACCTTGAAAACGATGCGGCTGCAGGCGGATCCGGGCGCATATTCTGTGTATTCCAACGATTGTTATGTGCTGGCGGAGCTGGTTGTGGAAAAGGTCAGCGGTCAGGATTTTACCAGCTATCTCCGCTCGCAGTTTTTAGAACCGTTGGACATGGGCCGGACGCAGACGCCGGTGGAAAACGTCGATTTCAGCGCGATGCCGAAAGTCTATTCCGCAAGTCAGCCGGAACGGGAGATTCCGGCGGATATCGTGTCGGTGATCGGTACCGGCGGCCTCTTCTCCACCGCGGAGGATTTATGTCGCTGGGGTCAGGCGTTCATGCCGGGTTCCCCGGTGCTCAACGCGGATTCTTTAAGCGCGATGAGTGAAAACGAAGCCGCAAAAGGGATCTGGCCAAGCGAGGAAGCCAACAGTCTGGATTATGGCTTAGGCTGGGACAGCGTCGCGTTGGCCCCGTTTGCCCAGGGCGGCATCCAGGCGCTGACCAAGGGCGGCGATACGATGTATTCGCACGCCAATTTCACAGTCATTCCGGAATATGGCCTGACCTGCGTCGTTCTGAGCTCGGGCGGACTGAGCTCGTATAATCAGATGATGGCCGCAACGCTATTGGAACAGGCGCTGCTGGAAAAAGGCGCGATCAGCGAAGCGCTGCCGCGTTATCAGCTGCCGTCGGTGCCGGAAACAATTCCGGCGATTCCGGATGGAGTCAAGGACTATGCCGGATTGTACGCAGATTCCACCTCGCTGTATCGGATCGACTTCACCGACGAGGGTATGCTCAACTTCACGATGGAACAGGTGCCGGATACCCCGACGCCGCTGACGCATGTCGGGGATGGCAAGTTCCTGCTGCCTTCGCCAACGACCAACCAGCTGTTCAGCTTCGAGGAAAACAGCGGACACACCTATCTGAAAGTCGAAGCCGTGACGGAAATTCCGGGTTTGGGCTACACGGCGGCAACGGTGTACTACGCCATGAAGGTGGAAGAAAATCCGTTATCCGATGCCGTAAAATCCGCCTGGCAGCAGCGCAGCGGAAAGCTCTACTTCCTGTTGAGCGAGAGTGCCCAATCACAGATTTATGAAATGATTCTGCCGGTCGCTCCGGCGCCGCTAAGCACATTTGCACAAGGCTATGTCAACGCTCATAAAATCATGGATGAAAACCGAGCCGAAGCTTTCGTTCAGATTCCAGGCAGCGGCAGCCGCGATCAGTTTGATTACCAGTTCTTCACGAAAGACGGCGTCGAATATCTGCAGGCAGGCGGCGATCTGTACGTCAGCGAAGAAGCGGCGGATCTTCTTGAAGATGGTATGACCGTCACGATCGGCGAAGCCAGCAATACCCTATGGCTGTTTATTCCCGCATTGCAGGAAGGCAAGACGCTGACGGTGACCTCCGAATCCGACGGAGTCTTCATGTACAATTCTTCGATGATCTGCCAGTATAACCGCGTCACTGACGGCGATCAGACGCTGACGCTGCCGGAGGGAGGTTATTTGGGACTGGCCGGCGATCCGCAGACAACCTTTACGATCACGATCTCCGATTAGCGTCGTCTGGTTTCAATTTCCCATGGGGAAAAACAGAGAATCTTCTCAGACTGCCGGTGTGAAAACACGCCGGCAGTTTTTCACATTGAAGCAAAGATGGAATCCCGTTCCATCAGAAATTCCAGCTTTCTTCCACATCGACAGGAATAGTGCGCAGAACGCAGGAAACCATGGTAAAATAATCATAATGACAGCCGGATTTCGCAAGGTGCCGGCTGGCTGAGGCCAGACCTCTGGAAAGGAAAACTTATGAGTTATATTAAAAACATGAATCCGGAAACCAGTTTAAAATTAGCCGATCAGGTCGCTGTGCTGCCGGGGCAGATCGTCAGTAAGACGCTGGCCCAGAACGACGCGGTCAGCCTGACGCTGTTTGCGTTTGATCAGGGCGAGGAAATCAGTACGCATGAATCCGAAGGCGACGCGCTGGTCCTGGTGCTGGAAGGCATCGGCCGCTTTACGATCGCAGGTCATGTCCATTTCTGCAAGGCTGGAGAAACGATCATCATGCCGGCGGGCAAGCCGCATGCCGTCTATGCCGAGATAGCGTTTAAAATGCTGCTGACAGTGGTTTTTCCATAATTTCCTGAGCCGCAGACATCACTGCATTTTGGCAAAGCAGCCGGAGGCGGGAATCAGCGCGCGGCGTTTGTTTGGCAAAAGTCCGGCAAGGGTTCATTAAGAAAGGTCAGGGAAAAAGGATGAATAATTTTATTTATGATATTCCGACAAAAGTCTATTTCGGACAAGGTCAGATCGTTCATCTGCCAGAACTGATTCAGACCTGCGGTACGCGGGTGCTGTTGGTTTATGGCGGGGGCAGCGTGAAAAAAACGGGATTGTACGATACGATTACAAACTTGTTGAAAGAAAATGAGATCGCGTGGCAGGAACTGTCCGGCGTGCAGGCCAATCCGAAAATCGGATCGGTGCGCGAAGGTGTCCGGTTAGTCCGCGAACATCAGCTGGATTGCGTGCTGGCGGTCGGCGGGGGCAGCACATTGGATTGTTCGAAAGCCATCTGTGCCGGGGCGGCATACGAGGGAGATCCCTGGGAGCTGGTGCTCGACCGCACGAAGGTGAAGGAATGCCTGCCGTTGATCACCGTGCTGACGATGGCGGCGACCGGTTCGGAAATGGACAACATTGCGGTGATTTCCAATCCGGAAACCCACGACAAGCGCGGTTTCAGCAGCTATGGCATGTATCCGCGCTTCAGTATTCTCGATCCGACCTATACCTATACCGTTCCCCAGGGTCAGACCGCGGCGGGGACGGCGGACATCATGTCGCACATTATGGAATCTTATTTTGATCAGGTCCGCGATGCTTCCGTGCAGGACGGCTTGTCGGAAGCCTTGTTAAAAACCTGTATTCAGTCGGGGCCGGCGGCGCTGGCGCGGCCGGACGATTACACCGCCCGCGCCAATCTGATGTGGGCGGCCTCGCTGGCGATCAACGGTCTGAATTCGCTGGGGAAAAACAGAGCCTGGACATGTCATCCGCTGGAGCATGTATTGAGCGCCTATTATGACATCACCCACGGCGTTGGTCTGGCAATCGTAACGCCGCGCTGGATGAAGCATGTGCTTAACGAACAGACCGTCGACGTCTTCGCCCGGTTTGCGCTGAATGTTTGGGGCGTCGATCCGCAGCTGGACTGCTGGACAGCGGCTCAGCAGGGGATAGATAGATTGTCGGCGTTCTTTGCTTCCATGGGGCTGCCGATGACGCTGCGCGAGGTCGGCATTGACGAAAGCCGGCTGGAAGAAATGGCGGATCAGGCGGCGAAAAATGATTTCAGCCGCGCCTTTGTGCCGTTAACCCGCGAGGATATTCTGGAAATCTATCGCGCCTGTCTGTAAGCTGTTCAAATTTTATGATATAGTTAACAAAGTAAAGTCGAGGGAAAGTCATGAATAAAATCATTCAGTTTGTCCTGATTCTCGCCGTCGGTCTGATCCTGTACTTCCTGTTGAACCGGATGATGCAGAAGCTGATGGTCGAGCTGTCGGAAATTTTGTATAAGGAGGTCAACCCGGAGAAATATCTCGAGGTCCTCAACAGTTGGAAAGGGAAGATGTTCTTTTCGAAAAAAACCCGTTCGCTGATGGCGATCGACGCACTGTTGATGCAGAATGAAACGGCGAAGATCGAGGAGATTTTCGAACAGCTGGACGCCGTTAAAATGAATCCAGCCAACAAGCTGGGGTTAGCGCAGAAGGAAGTGTCCTTTTATATTGATACCCGGCAGTTCGATAAAGCCCTGAAGGCGTATGACACCTTGAAGGCCATCGCCGCGAAATTCAACAATTCGCAGGTGGAAAGTATCCTCAAGGAATGTACCTTTTTAGTTGAAATTTATATTCATCACAACACGGAGATTCTGGACGAGCTGCTGGATCTGGCGTCGAAAATGACCAATCCGTTTTATCAGGGAATTTTCCTGTACCGTGCGGCGAAGCTCTACTATTATAAGAATGATGAAGAAAACTGCCGCAAGATGCTGAAGGAAGCTATGGAAAAATTGAAGGGCACAGCCTGGGAAGTGATGATCAGGCAAATGCTCGAGGAAAATCTGGCGCTGGTTGCCGAACGATAGATATCAAGAAAACAAAAAAGGAATTCCCAGGACTTACAAGGGAATTCCTTTTATGATTGCAGCCGTTTTAAGATTCAGCACTGTGGGATGATAGTGACGGTCATCAGCGGTCAAAGCGTCTTGAGCATTGTCACATGCGGGCAATATTCGTCCATGTGGGTTTCTCCGGTAGAACGAAACCCCAGCTTTTCATAGAAGCCGGCGGCGCGGCATTGAGCGGAAATTTCCACTTCCCGCACCCCCTGTTCTGACAGATGCTTCAACATGGCGTTCATCACCGCGTTTCCCTGATGTTGGCCGCGGTAGTTCAGACTGACGGCAACCCGGCCGATGATCCAGCGGCCGCTTTCGTCGCCCTTGGCAAACGCCCGGCAGGTGGCGACCGGCTGTTCTCCATCGCAGATCACGCAATGCAGACAGGTTTCGTCAGTTTCGTCAAATTCATTATGAAACCCTTGTTCTTCGACAAACACCGCCTGACGAATCGCGGCGGCCTGTTCGAAACCAGGTTGTTTTCCGGTGAAAAAATGCAGTTCCATGAAAATTCCTCCTTGGCTGGTTTTATCGTAGCTTGATTTAAGACGCTTGTCAACCGGCGCCCTCGCTCTTTCTAAAGCGCTCAGATCATGGTATAATGTTCACCATGAGGTGAGAATTCATGGAAATCGCGATTGTCATAGTCAATCTGATTTTACTCTTTTATTTTACCCGGATGGCGATGCATTCCCGACAGGTCCAAGTGCCGGGCAAGCTGGGGCCGACCTGGATCATTACGGCATTTTTCGTCGTTATCGGCATAATCCGGCTGTTTCAAAACCATTCGTTATTCTCGATCGTTCAGACGGTGCTGATCGTCTTGCTGGGGGTCCTTTACAGCCAGATGCGCAGCGGTTTCAGCGATCAGGGAATCGTACTGCTGGGAAATCTTTATACCTGGGATCGGATTACGCAGGCCGACGTCACAGAGGCAGAGGAAACCAGGGAGATCAAGGTGGAGTTTACGGTGAAGAAGGTCAGCCGCTTCGTTTACTTTTCAACGGCGCAGCGGGATGCGGTGGAAGCGATGCTGACGCGTTATGAACAGGAACAGGCTGAACTGAACCTGAAGGCGAAAGCTAAAAACTGAAGATACACGCAAGCGGAAGAGAACAAGAAAAGACCTGGATCCAGCGACGTTGAATGAAGCGTCGGGATATCCAGGTCTTTTTTAATCGTGCTGTTTCCAGCTCATCCGGAATGCCGTTTCGGTTACTGTCCTTGATAGGTTTCAATTTCCTCAAGCTGAATCTTGTCATATTCATCGCACAGGGCGTCAATACTTTCCCCTTGTCCCAGCTTAACGCACAACTCTTTAATTGTATTCCAGGTGTTGAAATGCAGCGAGAAATCCTGATTGGGAATTTGTTCGGCTTCTGCCAGACTGGCAACCAGCGGCGCGGCCTGCGGTAAAGTCGAAGCTTCGTTGCCGCGGGCTGGTGAGGTTTTGCCCAGCATCTTCGCGAATTCATTGAGCGTTTCAACAGTACCCAGCGTTTCAACTGTGATCAGCGCTTCTTTTAAATGTTTTGAATTGGGATTGACAGCCAGCCGCTGATCCGCGCCGACAACGCAGATTGAGCCTTCTTCCAGAACCGGCAATGCGGTCATGACGACTTCGAAATGGTAATCGCTGGAGAAAGTGGCGGCCCGGCAAAAGGCGCTGATGAATGCGCATTGACCATCGCGGAACCGGCCGGCTTCTTCCTCGCTGTTGGGCTGCGTGTTCAGTGCCTGTTCAATGTCCAGATAACCTTGATCAATCATCATTTTTAAGAATGTGAATCCGTCGCGCAGATAATGGCTGATCGGCAATGTTCCTTCAGCCAGCTGCGCCAGTTTCTGTGTTTTGTCCGCGTCTCTGTACAACGGCGCCAGCCCGGTGCACATCGCCAGAATGCTGAGGCCGTAATCCATGTTTGCGCCATAAGGGACGATGCCGTTTTGTTTCAGCGTTTCGCAGACCGTCAGAAATTCAGACAGTGTCTGCGGAACTTCCAGATCGTACTGATGAAGCAGATCGACATTCCATAACAAGCCGAACGCCGTATAAGACAGCGGCAGTGAGAATACCTTGTTGTCATAGGTGCTTTGCTGCAGCGCGTCGGCGGACAGATTGTGGATGAAATCCATATCGGAAAGATCATAGAGATAACCTTTACGGTCAAATTCCAGCACATCTTCGGCGGGAATGATAAACAGATCGTCCGCTTCGCCGCTTTCCAGTCTTTTTAACAGAAGCTCGCGGTAAGAGAGTCCTTCGTCTGCGTAAAAGGAGGCGCTGTCGCTGTAAAGGATAAATGTTTTTTCCTGCTTGCGGTTGATCACTTCATTGAAGCATTGCTGAATCAGATTGGCAACGACCTCTCCCTGAGCGAACAGGGTGAGCACGATTTCTTCATTTTTATCGTCGATGTAAACTTCCGGGTCTTTCGGTTTGGTGGTACAGCCGGCGATCAGGCAGAGGGCCGTCAGCGCGGCCGCCGCTTTGCGTAATTTAGTTTTGATGGTCATGGTTGTTCTCCTCGTTTCTTGATGTCGCAGGTCTTTGTTCAAAGGGCTGGTAGCGGCGGAGCGTTTCAAAAAGTAATGGATACTGAATCGGCTTGGCAATGTGTCCATTCATGCCGGCAGCCATGCATTTCTGGACGTCTTCGTCAAAAGCGTCGGCCGTCATCGCGATGATCGGCAGTCCGGCCTTCGCCGCATCCGGCAGCGAACGGATGGCCGCGGTAGCCTGATAGCCGTTCATTTCCGGCATGTGGATATCCATCAGGATGAGATCGAAAGCGTCTTCCGGCTGTTGGCGGACAAGATCGAGCGCCTGTTGTCCATTATGCGCGCAGATCACCTCAATTCCGCAGCCGTTTAACAGTTCGATGACAATTTCGCGGTTCAGCTCGTTATCTTCTGCTAAGAGAACACGCATCCCGCTGAAATCCTCAGCCGGCCAGCTGAGGGCGGTATCGCTGAGCGCCGGCGTTCCCTCTTTGACCTGAATGAGAGCGTCGGAGAGTTTTTCAATCAATTCGCTCCGGAAAATCGGCTTCGTTAAAAATCCGTTAATGCCGGCATCCAGCGCTTCCTGTTCGACGTCTTCCCAGTTGTAAGCGGAAAGCAGAATGATCGGAATCTCTGAAGGAATCCGAGCGCGGATTTGACGCGCAGCCTCAATCCCGTTAAGACCTTCCATTCTCCAATCCATGATGATTCCCAGATAATCATGGCCTTCCTGATGTGCCAGCAGTGCGGCGTCAATTCCCTGCTGGCCGGTGTAGGCGCAGCGGACCTGGACATTTTCACGTTCCAACATCATCCGCAGACCTTCGCAGGTATCGGGATCGTCGTCCACTACCAGCACGGAACAGCCGGCCAGCGGAACTTTTTTTGTCTGCGTTGTCTGCGTGGTCGTAAACGGCAGCGTTACCGTGAATTTGGAACCTACGCCAACCTGGCTTTCCACCTGAATGGTTCCCGCCATCATGTCGACGATGTTCTTGGTGATCGCCATGCCTAAACCGGTGCCGGTGATCTGACTGATGCGGCTGTCCTGCGCCCGCTCAAACGGGGTGAAGATCCGATTGAGGAATTCCGGCGTCATGCCGATCCCGGTGTCTTCTACGGTGAAAATCACGTTGATTTTATCGTCAACGCCGGCTTCTTCATGGATACCGATGGTGATATCCTGCTGCGGCGGAGTGTATTTGACGGCGTTGGACAACAGGTTCAATAAGATTTTCTGCAGGTGCAGCGTATCGCCGATCACCGTGTCATAATCCAGCGCGCTTGAGCGGATATGCAGCGTCTGGCGTTTCTTCGTCAGGTCCGGCTTGACCAGAACCAGCACGTCGGAGATCAGCCGGGACAGATTGACGGGTTCTTTTTTTAAACTGATCTTGCCGCTTTCAATCCGCGACATGTCGAGGACTTCGTTGATCAGATCGAGCAGATGCTGCGAAGCGAGACTGATTTTATCCAGACAATGCGCGACTTTTTCCGGTTCGTCCAGGTGCGACTGAGCGATGGTCGTCATGCCGATAATTCCGTTCATCGGCGTACGGATATCGTGCGACATCGAGGAGAAAAAGACGGTTCGGGCCTGATTGCTCTCCTGCGACTGCTGCAGGGCGTCGGCCAGATCCTGACGCATGTGATGCTCAGCCGTCGTTTCGTGCAGGACGGCGAGATATTGATCGCTGTGAACAGGAATGAAATAAATCTCAATCCAGCGCTGAAGCTTGTTTTCAGTTCCGGTCTGATATTCATAACGCAGCCGCTGGGTCAGCTCGCCGTTGAGAAACGCATGACCAGCCGGATCCTGCGGCGGCATCCCGCAGCTCAGAAACAAACGTTCCGGATGGTCAACGGCTTCTTTTGTTTCAATGTTGAATAAAAAGCGGACATTCTCCGAAAGCATTTCCACTTTCCGCCTGGACGGCGTATATAAGAGAAAGGCAAAGTCGACATTTTCAGAAATGATCTGGAACAGTTGTTCGCGGCGTTTGCGCTCCTGTTCGCGGCTGCTGGAGGCCTGACGGCTCAGTAAGAGCAGCGTGATTAAAACCAGCGCGACTAACAACCCGGCCAGGGCAAAGGAGATCACCTGCAGAACTTCCGCCGACTCCTGCTGCAGGATATTCTGCGGCAGAATCGAAATTAAGTACCAGTGATGGCTGGCGTTCAGCGGGATGAAGCAGAGAAAGCTGTTCTGTTGATGATATTGAATCCGAATCGTTCCCGACCGGTTGTCCGCTATCAGCGTTCTCAGCTTGTCCAGGACGGCCGGTTCGTTGTTTTGCTTGCCAAGAAAAACATACAGGTTGTCCGTATTGCTTGCGGAGCTGTCGATGATCCACGCTCCGTCCTCACCCTGGACGACGTAGGCGCTGCCGGCCCCGCCGTTGAATGTGAACAACGACGGACTGTGATAATTCGACATTGTTTTATCCGCATACAAGGCGCCCGCAAGTTGGCCGTTGATCCGCAGCGGCGTCTGGAATGTGATCTGCAAACGGCCGCTGGCGCCGAGATAAGCGTCGGAATAACCCGCTTTTCCCTCGCTCAGCGCGGTATCGTCAAAGCTCATTTCCTCAAGCGTCAGCTTTGCGCCGGTCGAATCCCAGCCCACACCCTCGTCATTGACGAAATAAAAACGGAAAAAGGACGTTGCTTCGGTATATTCCGCCAATGCCCGAACGACGTCTTCCGGCTGTTCAAGATCGATCCGGCTGAACAGATTTGCGCAGGTTTCCAGCTGCTGCTGATCGCTTGAAAAATTATTGAGCAGGCTGTCGGAGATCATCCGCGTGGTGTTGAGCAGCGTCGTGTTGGCGCTGACGTTCATTTTAACCTTGATCTCGCGCATCGCCGTGATCATCAGCGTGCCGGTCCCTGCCAGCAGCACGATCATCCCCAGGATGAAAGCGACGGATTGTTTTTTTACTTTCATATGATTTACCTTCATTTTCAATAGCGGGTGTTAAGACGGTGAAAAGGAGCGGGCAAGGCGGTAAAACAATAACGGACAGATCTGACGGTGAGGCGAAGCCCGCAATTCATTGACCTGCGCGCTTTGATGAAAATAACCGCAGGAGGGATGAATCAATAATTAGTTCTATACAAGAATAAAGTATAACATTAAAGTCGCGGAATAAATACTTATGTTGGTATTAAACAAACATATTTGGTTCAGAAAATGACATATCTTATAACATATAAGGACGCCTGGCGGACGGCGTTTGTCAAAGCGGAAAAAGGAAAGGGAACAGGCAGACGAAAACAGAATCCGTCACGGTTTTCCCAAATCGGAAGTCAAGGAAATAAAAAAATAAAAAAACGGAAATTCAACCGAATTTCCGTAACGCAGATCCTGCTGAAATCAGGAAGAGGAAGAAAGCGAGGAACCAAACGAGCCGCCATGTTCGCCGCCCTTGCCATGGGTGCGCTTGTAAATCGTCCGCTCGACGACCATCCCGCCCGGCCGCAGATATTCCGTGTTGAGAAACTCCAGATACGTGCCCGGCGTAACGATGCCGCCGATCGGGATCAGATCCAGTTCCTTGCAATGAAGCAGTTCATCCGCCAACAGGACGCAGTTGGTGCTGAAAACAAAATAGGTCTTGAATTTGCCGTTGGCAAACTTGTACATGTGCGCGTGCGTCGCGTTCCAGACGCGCGAGGCGTAATCCCGGGCTTCGCCTTCAGCCGTTTCGCCCTCGGCGATTAACTGAGCATCCGGCCGCCAGAGATAGGCACGCTCCAGCATCGCGTCAATCCGTTTTTGAAGCATCGCTTTCTGGCCTTCGCTTAACGCCAGACCATAGCTGATGATCGTCTTATCCTCAGATTTCAGCGCATGCTTCAGAAAGGCTTCACGCTTGGAGACGATCAGCACGCCGTCGCCCAGAGTCCCGAACAGCCCCCGGTGATGCGGATCGTGACAGCCGTAGGAATAGATGTTACCCTGAAAGCTGATATCAACATGTCCCAGCGATTCCGGACCGGATTCTTTCAGGTAGATGAACACTTCCAGATCCGTGCTGGCCTGCGGCGCAACGTGCGCGTCCGGATTCAGCTTGTTGGTTTTGATCAGCGCGTTGATCGACAGGAAGAAGCGCTGCGGAATGATCGCCGAGATTAAAACTGGAATGGAGATGCGCAGATGCTCGCGGATTTTCACGCTCATCCCGGCGCTTAATAAATCCTTCAACGCTTCCAAAACCGTGACGCCGCCGTAGAAGATCAGATAAGCTCCGGCGATGTAGGCGACGATCCACAGCTTGTTGATCGGCTTGAGCATCAACATCGCTGCGAAGATCGCGTCCGCCAGTCCTTTTAAGAACAGAACGTAAGTGCCTTTCAGGCAATCGCGGCGGTAGACGTAGAAGTTAATAAACTGAATCGCGGCGTTCAGTAAAGCCCACCAGCCGATGACGTAATGGATAAACTTGAAGAACAGGCCGGGATTGAAAAAGGTGTAGATCGCCAGACCGACGCATAACAGACTGGTCAAAACTTTCGGCAGGTTCAGGCTGGCGTTTTGCTTGTTATTGAGCGCCCGCAGGATCTGGTTGAGGCCGATCCACAGAAAGCCGATCATAAACAGAATATAGATCAACGCCCAGATTTTGGAATACTCCGTAAAAAACAACGCGCCCAATATAATAAAAAAGATCCCCGTTAATAAGGAAGAAGCACTGCTGAATTTATTGGTAAGCATTTGACCCGCTCCCTTCCCTGCGCTTGAATTCTTACCTATTATAGAACAAATAAGGAATGAAAGAAAGCAAATCACCAAACGATTGACAAAAGCCTGAAAATGACTATCGAGGATGAGCGGGGGACGGGTATAATAAAGACAAAAGAAAGAAGGTTGCGGTATGGCAGTGTTGTATAAGAACGGTGTGATTGTGACGATGGCGAAAGATCTGATGGCAGAGGCGTTAATTGAGAAGGAGGGGCGGATCGTGCTGGTCGGTTCGCTGGATCAGGCGCGGAACTGGCAGGCGGCGCATCCGCAGGAGAAGCTGGAAGAAAGAGATCTGGCGGGGCATACGATGCTGCCGGGCTTCATTGATCCCCACAGCCACATCACGGCGCTGGCCCAGACCGTCAATCTCGTGCATTTTGACGATGTGGCGTCCATCGGCGAGCTGCAGAAGAAAATCCGGGATTTTCTCATCGAGCGGCAGCTGCCGGAGGGCGCGTGGATTCAGGGATTTGGTTATGATCATAATTTTCTGAGGGAGAAACGGCATCCGACCCGGGCAGAACTTGACGCGGTGAGCGAGTCGCATCCGATCTTAATCGCGCATGCTTCCGGCCACATGGGCGTCGTGAACTCCGCGGCGCTGAAACAGCTGGGGATTGACGCGTCCACGCCGGATCCGGAAGGCGGACGGATCGGCCGGGAAGCGGGCAGCCGGAAGCCTGATGGATATCTGGAAGAAACGGCATTTACGCAGCTGTCGCGGGGAATGGCGGCTCCGGATATTGATCAGCTGCTGGATCAGCTGGATCAGGCGCAAAAAAAGTATTTATCCTGCGGCGTCACTACGGTGCAGGATGGGATCACAAAGCGTCCGGACTGGGCGATGCTGCAGGCGATGGCCGAACGGAAACGGCTGAAGGTCGATGTCGTCAGCTATGTGGATCTTAAGGAGAATGAAGCGCTGATCAGCGAGCATCCGGATTATGCCCAAGGATATCAGAACCGGCTGCGGATCGGCGGCGTCAAGATATTCCTGGATGGTTCCCCGCAAGGGCGGACGGCCTGGATGAGCGAACCTTACCTTGACACAGATTCGCAATATTGCGGTTACCCGGTGTATACCGACGAACAGGTCGATGCGATGATCGACGAGGCCATGAGCCATCGCTGGCAGCTGCTGACCCATTGCAACGGGGATGCGGCCGCGGAACAGCTGATCCGCTGCACGCAGCGCCAACAGGCCCGGCATCCGGGAGCGGAAGCTTTGCGGCCGGTGATGATCCATGCGCAGCTGGTCCGGGCTGATCAGCTGGCGCGAATGAAGGCGCTGAACATGACGGCGTCGTTCTTCACCGCGCATTGCTGGTACTGGGGTGATATCCATCTGCGCAACTTCGGGCTCCAACGCGGTGGCAACATCAGTCCGATGCGCTGGGCGATCGACGAGGGGCTGAATGTGACGATGCATCAGGATACGCCGGTCATCATGCCCAATATGCTGGAAAGCGTCGAATGTGCCTGCCGTCGGGTGACCAGAGGCGGAAAGCAGCTCAATCCTCAATTACGAATCACGCCGCTGGAAGCGTTAAAGGCCGTCACGATCAACGCAGCCTGGCAATACCATGAGGAAGCGCGTAAGGGAACGCTGGAGGAAGGCAAGCTGGCCGATCTGGTGATTCTAAAGGAGAACCCGCTGAGCTGTCCGGTTGAGGAAATCGGCGCGATTGCGGTGCTGGAAACGATCAAGGAAGGCGTTACGGTTTATATTGCGAAATAAGGATGAGATTAAAAGTCAGGTTTGCCGTTGTGAAGCCTGACTTTTTAATTTCTGACAAATATCTGACGATTTTCGGGCTGAGCTTGTCTTCCCTGCGGGAATCCGCTATCCTGAAAACAAGTGTGGAAAGCGTGAACAGCGGCGCATCAGCCTGCGGAAAGGAACAGACTGCCGGAACAGGCGTGCAGGTCGCCGCTGCGGATTTTTTAATATCTGCTTTCCAGGACAGTTTATGGCAAAGGAGCGAAACTTAGAAGATGGAATTAAAACAAGCATTTTCCACAACCTGGCTGAACGACGAGGAGTGCGATGTCTGCGCCCGTCTGCGTTTGAGCGCCCGGGGAGAGAATCCCAATCTGGTCGCGGAGCTGCCGACCGGCTATGTCGTGTTGGGCGACGATCAATACATTCGGGGCTATACCTTATTTTTGTGCAAAATCCACGCTGTGGAACTGTTTGATCTCGAGCCGGGTTTTAGGACTCAGTTTCTTAATGAAATGGCGTTGACAGCGCAGGCGGTGGCGACGGTTTTTCATGCGGAGAAAATGAATTACGAGTTGTTGGGTATCGGCAAAAGCGTCCACATGCACTGGCATCTGTTCCCTCGCCGCACCGGCGATACGCCGCAGCCCGGACCGATCTGGCTGACGCCAAAAGCGGTTCTGCATGGCCCGCAGGCACAAATTTCTTCCCAGCAGCGCCAGCGCTGGATTCAGGAATTGCGCCGGGAAATCGAACGTCTGGGCATGACTGTATAACAGCCGCCATCCGATAAAGCGGATCATTGCGGAGTATGTATTTTCAGCCATGCAAAATTGAAGCTTTATAAAAGACCCGATAAAAGCAGCCGCGGCTGTTTTTATCGGGTAGTTTTTATTTCCGCCGGCTCTTTTTCCCGAGCACTTTCGGCGGACGAAACTTCCAGATGAAATTGATTCTTCCCCCGCTGCTTGGCGCAGTACATCGCCTGATCAGCCCGGCTGAACAGTTGCCGATAGGTATCGCCCGGACGGCTGATGGCCGCGCCGATACTCAGCGTAACCACGGCCGGAATCTGTTCCCGATGCAGCAGCTTGGGCAAGGTCTTGTTGATTTGTTTTACTTTTTGATGGATCACCGTCGGATTAATGGAATGAAGGAAGACGACGAATTCATCGCCGCCGATCCTGCCGATCAAATCATTCTGGCGGAAGCAGGTTTTTAATAAAACGCCGATGGCTGCCAATACCTGATCCCCGGCAACATGTCCCAGTTCGTCGTTGATGATTTTAAAATCGTCGAGATCGATCATGAGCAGACAACCTTCCGTCTTCTCGCTCAGTTCTTCACGAATCCGGCGTTCAACGGCTTTCTTGTTTAAAACGGAGGTCAGGCCATCGCAGCTTGATTCCTCGATCAGCTGACGCTCAATATGCTTCTGTTCCTGAATATCAGTCAGCTTGCCGATGATCATCACCGGATCGCGGTGATAACGTTCATAAACGGCCTGAAATTGACAGTTGAACCAATGATAGCTGCCGTCGCGGGTTTTGATCCGCAGCTCAACGGAACCGAATTCCTGAAAGCGGTGGACAGTCTTGAAGGCTTCCTCAATCTTGTAAAAATCTTCGGCATGAATAAACGGCGTCAACGCATGGTTCTTTTTCACATGTCTGGCCGAGAGTTCTTTGACCGGCAGAATTTTCTGAGCGTTGCCGGTCAGTTCCAGCATATCCTCCAAGACGTCATACTCAAAAATCAACGTGTCGGAAAACTGTGAGAGGAAGGTGTAGCGGCGTTGTTCGAGATTGATCTGACGGCGCTGGCGTGCGAGGAGCACGTAAACCAGATAAGCCATGGCGGCGGTTGTCAGAATCAGGAATAACCCGATCCGCATTGTGAAAAGCAGAATCATCTGCGAGTTCTCAGAGGCTTCATTAGCCTGGGTGAAATTTACCAGCGTCCAGCCGCCGGTCTTCAGCGGGGTCAGCGATACGTACAGCGTCCCTTCCTGCCGTGTTTGAACCCGGAACGTACCGGAATTGCCTGCCTGCAGGCAGGCGCGGACCTGCTGCCGCGTGGTTTCCGAATTGGGATTGCCTTCGATCAGCGCGTAGAGATTGACATAAGCGCTCTCGTTTGCGTTTCTGGTATAGACGCTGGAACCGTCGGATTCCACGATCCAGCTGTTTAACGGCGTCTGAATCCGCTGCGACTGACTTTTCTGAAGCAGCTGAGTCACATCGACCGAGGCCTCAAGGATGCCGTCGATTTGCGAATGATGAAGTATGGGGATCAGAACGCGCAGAAAGGAACCTCCGGAATTGGACGTTTCCATTGAAGTGACAACTGTCTCGTTGTGTTCCAGCAGTTTCCTTTGGATTGGAGTTAACGACATTTCTGAAGGTGTTCGCATCTGAACATTAAAATGAGCATTTTGCGCGGACAACAACCTCAGCGCCGGCTCAAGTTCCGCCTGATCCGGAGTTTGCGGCTGTTGGGAAAGCAATGCGGCCAGCGTTTGAAGCGTTCCCTCGATATCGCTGAGCGCTCCTGAAAACTGCGCGCCTTCGCTCTCAATGTAGGCGGTGTAGTTTTCCATGATCTGCTGCTCAAACTTGACGTTCAGCCAGCTTTGATAAGTGCTGAATAGTATGAAAACAAGACCTGCGAATACTGCGGTTCCAAGAAGCAGCAGCGAGCTGTTCTTCCAGCTTTTTCTCTGCATATTGTTCACATCCGTTCTTATGATTGAAATAGATTGGATTTGTGAGGGGAAAAGAAGTTCTCCGGCTTAACTATGAAAATTATATTCAACTCATTGAAAAAATACAACATAAATTCTGTAAATAACGTACAATCTTGTCCCTGTTGACCGGATATCTATTTGAACTGGAGCTGCAATGAAGGTTTGCTTCTCTTCGCAGGGACATCCGCAGTTCTCAAAGCCTGACCCGCGTTACCATGGCGCAAAAGGGGAAATTATTTCTTAAGAAAATGATCAAAAGTTATTTTATTTGCAAAGAAAAAAGCCTCAGTTTTTTTGAATGGAAGCTTTGCATGAGCCGTGCATTCTTTTTAATCTGGAATTGTGTGCAGAACTAAGCTTTAAAGCGAGTTTACCTCAATCTATTCCCTTGGCGCACAGCCTTTTCCTTGTTGGGTTTTCGACCAATAAGGACTGAATCATCCATTTCTTCACTTTACCTGCGTAAAATAATGTTCGAATCTAAGCGCTTTCGCTTGGAATCCGAAGCTGGTCATGGTAAACTAAAAGATGGAGTTGAGGAAGATGTTGCAATTAAAAGAATTTATTTTAAAAGGCGGCGAAGTCGCGGTCTTATTTTTTGAACTGCTGGCGTTAGTCATGATCATCTACGCTGGATGCAAGGGTGCAATTTCTCTGTTCAAAAAAGACGACAACGTTGCGTTGGATCTGTTGAAGGGATTTTCAACCGGTCTTTCCTTTCTGTTAGGCGCGGAGATTCTCAAGACCATCGCTCTGGAAGAAGTCAGCGAGCTGATGATGGTCGGCGGCGTCATTGTGATGCGCGTCGCGTTGTCCATCCTGATCCATTGGGAAATGAAACAGGAACAGCACGAACGGGAATTGGAAATGATCGAAAAGAAGATCGACTGATTCACTACGAGTACCTGCATCCGGGGATGAACGGCGAATTTATTTCCGATAAGTTCAAATTATGAACGAACTCCGGCGCTGAAATCGCGCTGCGGAAACCACCGGAAAGCAAAGACGTCAGATCCCGCAGAACAGCTGAAAAAGCAAGTCCGACGCAGCGGAAACGCTGCGTTTTTGCGTATCGTTGACGGATGAAAAAGCTCCCTTGAAAACAGCGTGGGCGAAGCCCATAGCCTGGCTGTTCATTCCGAGGGAGCGTGTTTAAAAAAATTAACATTTGTCCTGTCCGCCGTTGAGATCTGCATCGGGAAGCGGCAAATATTTCGTTTCATAATCGGCGACGGGAATCGGTTTGGAGAACAGGAAGCCCTGCGCAATATTGACATGACACTGATTCAAGATGTTCAGTTGTTCTTCCGTTTCTACGCCTTCCGCTACCAGCTTGATATTCATTTTCAGGCAGACGTCGCTCATCGCCTGGATGAGTGCCCGCGCTTTTTCGTTGACGGCGATGTCCTGAATCAAGCTGCGATCCAGCTTGAGAATGTCGAAGTCTGCCCCGGAAAACAGCGAGAGATTGGAGAATTCAACGCCGAAATCGTCGATCGACACACTGAATCCAAAGCGCCGCACAGTATCAATGATCCTGCGCAGATCTTCTTCGCGAACATCCAGCGCGTTTTCAGTGATTTCAATTTCCAACAGATTCCGTTCAATTTGATAGTGATCGCTGAGCTCGGCCAGACGTTGGCAAAACGTCTCTTCCAGAACGGTGTAGCGTGAGAAGTTAACGGAAACCGGCGATATTGCCCGACCTTCATGAATCCATTTTTGCAGCCGCAGACACACAAACTCAAAGACGAAGAAGTCGATCTGACTGATTGTCTGCGTTTCTTCCAGCAGCGGAATGAAGGCGTTGGGAGCCAGGATTAAATTATCGTCCAGCTGATATCTGACCAACGCTTCAGCGCCGACCAAAAGCCCGGAGTCAATCGCAATTTTTGGCTGGAAGTATACGAGAAAGCGACTTTCATTGATCTTTTGACGCAAGATATTCAAATTGGCTAACGGCAGAACTTCATCCGTATGGTGACGGTAGCGTCCTGTTTGCGAGGCATGGTAATAATAAGCCTTTTTATCTTTATACATCTTTTCATCCGCGGCTTTGATGGCGGAAGGAAGCTGAGAACCGCTGAGCGCCCAATGGGTACCGACGGCCAAGTGCAGCCTGGTATTGTCCTGCAGCCGCAGCCGCAGATGATGCACCTGATCGAAGAATTCTTCTTCGGATAAATCGTGCGTCAGAACGACGAATTCATCACCGCCGATGCGGTAGCAGGAATCCGGAGCGAAGCAGGCCCGCAGGTGATCGGAACAGGTCCGCAGACTTCATCGCCGCGGTCATGCCCGAACTGATCGTTGATTTCTTTTAATCCGTTCAGATCGACAAACAGAACGCCGACCGGCTGCGGAGCTGAAATCTTTTTATCCAGGTCCTGAATATAACGGTTGCGGTTGAACAGGCCGGTCAGGCTGTCCGTGTAGCTGAGCTGCGCCAGCTTGGCTTTATCAATGGCGCGATGACGGGCCAGAAGCAGGAAGTAACGCAGCGTCTGCAAGACGATGATCGAGTTCTGCAGCTTGCCCGAAGCCGGATTGTCGATGCAGATGCAGTCGACGACTTCGCCGCGCACCTCAAGGGAGAGAATGATCAGCTGCTGGACGCCGTAAGCGTGAAGCAGCTTGTATTCTTCTGGGAACGGTGTTTTTAATTGCTCCACATCTTCGACGACATACGATTCATCCTCGCGCAGCCGTTTCAGCCAGCGGTTGTAAAACGGCCGGACTTTCAGGTCGGAAAGCATTTCAATTTCAGAAGCGCCCTCAGCGGACCAGCGCGAGGTAATCGTCAGCCGGACCGGACTGAGGGAGAACAGTGTAATTCGTTCCGCTTCCATGAATTCACCCAGCCGGCGCAGCATTTCCGGAATCGCCGATTCGAGCATTTCATCCTCGTAAAGCTCGCGAACGCAGTCCACGATCAGTTTTTCATTATCAAGCATCGTTTTTAAGCGTTGTTTTTCTTCTTCGCTTTTGGTCGTGTCAAACGCGATTTCCAGCCGTGCCCGCCGGCCGTTCCAGGTGATGAGCCGGTCTTTAAGCAGATAGTGACAATGGGTCAGGGCATTATTGATTTCCCAGCTGTATGTTTCGTTCTCTTTCAGGACGGCGTTGGTGCAGAAGGAGCAGGGCTGATCTAATCCCTGCAAGACCTTGTAACATTTTTTTCCTTCGATCGAATCAATGTTGAAGGCTTTGCGGCCGCTTTCATTGATAAATAACAATTCATAGGTTTCAGGATCGGAAATGTAAATAAGCTCGCTGATTTCATTCATCGGAGCCTGCAGCTCCCGGTTGAGCTGATCCAGTTCCTCCTGTTTGCGGCGAGTTTCCAGTTCCTCCAGTTCCAGACGTTTCTGCCGCTTGTGCTGAAGATGACTGAAATATAACAAGACAAGCGTGATCAGCAGGAAAAAAACATTGACTAAAAGCAGAGAAATCTGGGCGTTGTGAACGCTGGCCTCGGTATAAGCTTCAGCATAGCTGACAGCGTCGTTGGCCAGATCGAAATAGGTTTCGCTCAGAGCATAAAGTTCGCTGGCGGAACCTCCTTTGCGGAAATCATAAATGGCGGTTTTCATCTGCGCCCAGGCGTTGCGCATCTGTTTGATCTGAGCCTGGAACGCTTTGTCATCCAGACGGATTAAAGCGTCGGGACCTTCGCCGGTTTCCAGTTCGTTCAGCAGCCCGTCGATTTTCTCAATCATCGCGTCGTCCGCCTGGTGATTCAGTTCCTGTTTGACCAGCCGCTGCGTTGCGCCGCGCACAATGCCGGTATAGTTAATGACACGGGCGTTGCCTTGAAGATTGCGGATCGTGAACAACGAAAGAATCCCGGTCAGGATTAAAGAGAGGATTAAAGGAATGAGCAAAAAACGGGTGGAATACGAAATCTTATTGTTTTTCATAACAATACCGCTTTCTTCCATCAATCGGGTGCCTGCGCGGCGTTTGCCCGATTCAGTCTTACCGGACACAAAGGATGTTACTTTTATTATACTGCAATTTATAAGGAATAAAAGCTTAATTCCGGTAAACGGATCGTGGAAATCCGTAGAATGAAAATTGATCGGAAAATGATCAATAATTTTAATTAAATTCGATAATTTCAGGGTATAAAGTAAAATACAGGTCAAAAAGGAAACAACCGGAAGACGAAAGGAAGGGTTCAGCGGACGTTGTCAAAAAAACCGAACGTTGACGTTCGGTCGTAAAGGCGATTGCTTTGGAAGCTTTGTCCGCCGGATAAGAATCGTGTTGTTTATATTGTAAGAGGCAGATCCAGGCATATCGGAAAACAAACTGTCCGCAAGGATTGGAACCATCGGTACATCTGCCCCTTCGTCTGCCATTCTCTGCGAATGCAGGGCGATCTTTAGTTTGCCGCTTCGCTGCGGAATCCGGTAATGCCCATCGCACCCTTGCCGCCGTGCACGGTCATCACCGCGCCCAGCTCAAACACCAGCACTTCCTGGAAACCGTCGTTCAGCACGCGCTGACGCAGCCGTTCCAACAAATCCGGGTCGGCGCCTTTGGCATAGATGATCAGCGCCATCGTGCGGTCCAGCGGTTCTTCGCTGAGGAAATCCTCCACCATCTGGGACGCCGCTTTTTTCATCGTACCGTAATACTTCTTCGTGTTGATCAGCTCGCCCTTGAGGATGTCGATGCGCGGCTTAATCCGCAGCAGGGAAGCACCCAGCGCTGCAGCGTTGCTGACGCGGCCGCCGGCCGCCAGGAAATCGAGCTTTTCCGGAATGAACAATGTCTTGATCCGCGGCACCCATTTGCGAACTTCCTCCGCCAGCTCCGCGGCGCTCCATTGCGGATTGCGCGTATGCAGCTCCACTGCTTTGAGCGTCAACAAGCCGAACCCGCCGGAAACGTTCAGGCAGTCGACTAAATGAATGCGCGATTCGTCGCAGTCCTGCAGGCTGATCAGGGCGTTCTGGAAAGAACACGAGCATGCCGAGGAATACCCGATGTGGACGATTTCCACTTCCGGATCTTCCAGCAGTCGATTGAAAAACTCACTGTATTGATACGGACTGACCGCGCATGTTTTCGGGATCTGCCGTGTGGATTCGTAAAAGTCGTAAATTTCCTGAATTGGAAGTTCGCCGTCAAGGACTGTCCGGTCCGGGAAGTTGACGCTGAAAGGCACCATGGGAACATTTAATTTTTCCAGCATGGAAGCCGGGATGTCGGAACAGCTTTCAGTTGTAATGATTGTTTTCATAACCAAGTCCCCCACTTATTTTTAACTCTGATTCTTCTAGTTTATGATGTCAGCACATCTTATTAAGAAAAACCAGATGCTACTACTTTACCGTGAACCTCGTGTCAAGTAAAGTCTTCTTTTGGAAAAAAATAAAAAGATGATTCGCCGGAAAAGAAAAGACCACACATTTTGAAAATTGTGTAGTCTAAGATCGTGATCAAATCATGAAAATTTTTGGAAGCGCCGGATCGAAAGCGGGTTCAATCATCAGCTCAGGGGCATGCCTCAGGCTTCGGCGGATTGAAGATCCAGCTTCGATTTCATCAATTTGCGGTAAGCGTAAACGAAGCAGAGAATATGCACCGCAAACGTCAGAATCCATGAAATCGGATAGGAGATATACAGACTGAACAGCGTATGTTCAACCTGGAAAATCGTAAAAATCCACAGCACGCGGAAGGCGCACGCTCCGGTCAGCGACACAAGCATCGGCATGATCGAATAGCCTAAACCGCGAATGCTTCCGCAGCAGACGTCCATCAAACCGCACAGGAAATAGGAAGCGCTGACGATCGAAAGCCGGACCAGACCGAAATCGACGACGGCCGGATCGGAGGAGTAAATCGAAAGCAGCGGCCGGCCAAGCAGGTATGCCCCCTGGCCCAGTACAAGCCCGATCACCGTGACAATGCCCAGGCAGCACCACAGAATTTTCTTAATCCGCGCGGTATTGCCGGCGCCCAGATTCTGACTGGTGAAGCTTAACGAGGTCTGATAGATCGCGTTCATTGCGGTATAGACGAAGCCCTCGATATTGCTGGCGGCGGTGTTGCCGGCCATGACGATGGAGCCGAAGGAGTTGACCGACGACTGGATCAGCACGTTGGAAATGCTGAATACAATTCCCTGCAAACCGGCCGGAATGCCGATCCGCAGCATTTCCTTCACTTTCGCGCCGTGCAGCTTGATCTTTTCTTTATGCAGCTGACACATGCCGTCCATTTTCAACAGACACATCAGGATTAAAACCGCAGAGATCGCCTGCGAGATTACCGTCGCAATCGCGACCCCGGCGACGCCCATGTTGAAGACAACGACAAAAAACAAATTGAAGATGACGTTGACAACGCCGGCAATCGTCAGGAAGTACAGCGGCCGTTTGGTATCGCCGATTGCACGCAGAATCGCCGCGCCGAAGTTATAGATCATAAACGCCGGCATGCCGAGAAAATAGATCCGCATATACAGCACGGAGTGCGTGATGACGTCGGCTGGCGTACCCATTAATTCCAATAACGGCCGGGCGAACAAAACGCCGACAAAGATCATCAGAATGCCGCCGATGATGGAAATGGCGATCGAGGTATGCACGGTGTCCTCGCAGTTTTGCCAGTCCCGTGCTCCGCAATAGCGGGCGACCATGACGTTGGTGCCGATGGATATCCCGATGAATAAATTGACTAACAGATTGATCAAAGCGCTGGTGGAGCCGACGGCGGCCAGAGCGTGGCTGCCGGTGAATTTTCCGACGACAACGATATCCGCAGCATTAAATAACAGCTGCAGGACGCCGGACAAAATCAAAGGAAAGGCGTAGATGAGGATGCGGCTCAACAGTGGACCGTTGACCATATCCACGGCGTAAGATTTTTTCACAGTAAAAAGTTCCCCCTTAAGTCATTTAAGTATTATACGCTCCCGGGTAGGAATTTCAAGCTGGAAACGATCAAATTTATTTCCTGGGAAATTCCAACAAACAGGATGGGACAGGGAGATCGTCAATGTACAGGAGATCCTGTAAAGAAGTTCGGAAAGAAACAGATTTTCGAATTCTTCGCTGATCTCCAGCAATAAAAAGGCGGGTGCAAAACGCTGCGCAGTCGGTTTCTTTTGTCCTGGTTGTCAGATGAGAAAACCGATATTCAAATTATGAAAAATCCGCTGCTTCCGCTGCTGATCTAAAATTGAATTTTGTGTTTCGCATAAGTTATTAATTAGGGATTAGCTCTATTCATATTATCATAAGGCACTCTAATTCCTGTGTAATGGAGATAGTCCTTAAATGATTGATCTTGATAATTAATTTTATATGATTTAGAATTGTAGAAACGTTGATGGCGCTTCAATGAATAAAAATTTTCAGAATAGGAGATATTAAATTTGTTGATATCAAAGTTTTGTTTTGCATTTTCTAATCTAATTACATAGATGGTACTGCCGCCATAATTAAAATTTGTATCGTTATAACTAAAATTTTTATAAGTAATAGGCAGTCTATAATCAAATATTGCAGTGATTCCTTCGTCATATACTCGAATTTCAATATGCTTTGCTACATCTACAGGTGATGAAGTAAGATAATAAATTAGAAAACTAAATAAAACAAAAAGAAAAAATAATTTTGTTTTTTTTTGGTGATATTTTTTCGCCTGGCCATAGAAATTCCTCCAACTCCCTTTTTGTAATTGTATTATCTTGATATTATGTTGTAAAGTTTCTTCAGCAGAGCAATAGGTGATAAAAGTCAAAAGTACTTAAATAAGGATAGGGAGAAATCAGGAAAATCAGGCGGACTCTTGCATCTTTAATGATATTTGAAACTGGAAATGAGTTTTAGTAAAGGTCTTGAATATAGGACATTGATAGAATGGAACTTCAAGTTTAAGGTGAGCAAAATTTTTATTGTTCCTCTTTAACAAATAAGTCAAAAAATAATTCTTTTTAAATAAACTGGTTATTGATTCTTTAGTTAAAAAATAAAATAGAAACAAATGGATTTATGAATGGCAACTTGATTACTATCTTTAGTTGATGCGGAAAAAGCCTCTTTGCAAATCAAAAGGCTGTAACTTTCAGAATTTTTCTTGACGTTACAGCCCTTTTTTCATATCTGGTGCGCGTGAAGGGACTCGAACCCCCATGGATGAACCGCCAGATCCTAAGTCTGGTGCGTCTACCAATTTCGCCACACGCGCATACCCAGATATTATACCAAGACTTCTGATTTTTGACAAGAATCTGGATAGCTCAAATCGTATTGAAAATATGAGAAAAGCGGCGAAGGACAGGCCCGGATAACCTTAATCCCGGCGGCGTATGCTGAAATTTAATTCTGGGATCCAGCGCATTTTGAACAGGACTCCAAGTTTTTTGCTAGTTCGGAAGTGAAACAAATCGCCTGGTCTTCCAGCTTTCGCAGAATGGTTTGCAGGTCTGCTTTTAAAGGCTGGCACTGTTTGCCGAAAAAACGCAGCTCGCTCTGTTTATCCATTGCTGACAGCCGCGTAAAATCCAGGCGGCGCAGACGCAGAGGCTGAGACAGTAATGATTTCTGATTGAACTCGTGCAGTTGATTCCGGTAGCGCGCGTCATGATCGAGAAAACCCGGCAGAAGCGGCAGCACTGGCGACAGATTAATCGTTTTATTCGTGATGGCAGCCTGATCGCGGACATTGATCTGTTCCACAAAACATTCGTTCAAAGCATTGTCCAGTTCAGTTAACGCTGTGAGATAAAGCTCGGTTCTGACAGCGAAATTGAGAATTTCCGCCAGTCTCTTAGAAGTTGTGGAATGATGTTTATCGTTCAATAGTTGACATTGGTCGGCAAGGCAGCGCAGCGAAGCGATGGAAAAGTGCAATAGCTTTTCTTCTTTAAGTGTTAACTGATTTTGTACGATATCCCGTTTCTGGATCAAAGCTTGTTTCTTTTTCGCCGTAAACCAGCTGGAAGCATGATCTGCCTCATATTCAGCGGCCAACAGTTCGGTCCGTAAAGTTTCAACTTCTTTTTGTAACGCCTCGGATTCTTTCCGCAGGATTAATTCCTTCCTTATTAATTGTATATCCGGAATCATCGAAATTCACTCCTTCCCTTTTCTTCATTATAAGCGATAAGGAGGAAGTCGGAAGTAGAAAAAGAAAAAAGATTCAAATTCTTAACAAAACTGAAAATACTTTCATGAAAACAAATTGTAAAAATGAAAAAAGAGGTTGTAATCAGACCGGGCCGGCGCTATAATAAAACCACTATAACCTTTTACCAGGCGGTTTTAGAAAGAAACGGGAGATGAAATGATGAATACGATGAAGAAAGTATTCATGGGCGCCGTTGCCTTGATGATGGCGGCTTCCATGAGCGGATGCGGAAATTCCGGATCCGGAAACAGCGGTACAACAACACCGGAAGCGGGTAGTACAGATACAGCGGGGGCTGTGAAGATTGGTCTGCACTATGAACTGACCGGCGAAGTGGCGGATTATGGCAAAGCGGAACTCAACGGCTCATTGTTGGCGATTAAGCAGGCCAACGCGGCAGCCGGGAGTGAAAAATATGGCTATGTCAAATATGATGATAAATCGGATCCAACAGAAGCGGTAACCTTAGCGGCGCAGCTGGTTAACGACGGCGTGGCGGGCGTTGTTGGTCCGGCAACCTCAGGTGCCAGCGCGGCTTCCTATCAGATTTTAAACGACGCGAAGATTCCGGTGCTTTCCCCCTCTGCGACGCAGAATAACGTCACGTTGACCAACCCGGACGATGCGTCCAGCGCGCCGTATGATTATGTTTACCGCGTCTGCTTTGAAGATTCCTATCAGGGCGCGGCGATGGCGCAGTATGCTTATGATACGCTGGGCAAGACCAAAGCCGTCATTTACGGCGATTCCACAACCGATTATGCCAAGGGATTGACGGAAGCCTTTGAAAAGCAGTTTACCAAGCTGGGCGGAACGATCGTCGGCAAGGAAAACTATGTCAGCAAGGATACGGATTTCTCCTCCGTCCTGACCAAGATCAAGGGAATGGACTTCGACGTCCTGTATATCCCGGGCTATTACAACGAAGCGGGCCTGATCATCAAGCAGGCGCGGGAAATGGGGCTGAACCAGACGGTGGTCGGCTCTGACGGTTTCGATTCCACGACGCTGGTGGAACTGGGCGGCGCAACGAACCTGAACGATGTTTATTTCACGACCGCTTACACGACGGTTGGCGCTTCGGACAAGCTGCAGGCATTTATCGACGCGTACAAAGCGGAATATAATGAAGAGCCGAATATGTTCGCAGCGTTGGCCTATGATGCGACGAACGTTCTGATTCAGGCCATGGAAGAAGCCGGATCCACGGACGGCGCGGCGGTGCAGGCGGCGCTGGCAAAGATCAGCTTTGACGGCGTTACGGGTTCGTTTACCTTTGATCCGACGCACACGCCGATCAAACCGGTGCTGGTCGTCAATCTGGTCGACGGCGTTCAGACGGACGCGGTCGCGGTCACGCCAAAGTTGGATTAACGGGCAAAGCAAACAACGGATAGAAATAGGGGAAGCAGTTCTCCTATTTTTTCCCATTGAGAAAAGGAGGAGAGGACTATGACCCAGTTTTTGCAGCAGCTGATCAACGGGCTGTCGCTGGGCAGCATCTACGCCCTGATCGCGTTGGGGTATACGATGGTGTACGGCATCATTAAATTGATCAACTTTGCCCATGGGGATATTTATATGCTGGGGGCGTATATCGGATTTATCTGCACGGCGCAGTTAGGCATGAGCTTTTTTCCGGCGCTGGTGGCCGCGATGGCGGTCTGCGCTTTAATCGGCGTCGTCATCGAACGGATCGCGTATAAGCCGCTGCGCAACGCGACGCGGATTACAGCGCTGATCACGGCGATCGGCGTCAGCTATTTTCTCGAGGCGAGCACGCAGAAGGTCATGGGCACCGGCGTTAAAACCTTCCCGCAGGTGCTGGCCAATCAGAAGATCATGATCGGCGATGTGATGATCACAACCCAGCAGATCGCGATCTTCGCGACGACGATCGGTTTGATGCTTCTGCTTCAATTCATCGTGCGCAAGACGAAGGTCGGCCGGGCGATGCGGGCGGTGTCGGTGGACGCGGACGCGGCGCGGCTGATGGGCGTCAACGTCGACATGACGATTTCCTATACGTTTGCGATCGGTTCGGCATTAGCCGGGGCGGCCGGCGTGCTGGTTGGTCTGTATTATAATTCCATCAATCCGCTGATGGGTATGCTTCCGGGCGTCAAGGCGTTTATCGCCGCGGTTTTCGGCGGGATCGGCATTATTCCCGGGGCGATGTTCGGCGGCTTCTTCATCGGCATTGTCGAGACGCTGGTCAGCGGCTACGGCAGTTCTTTATATAAGGATGCCGTCGTTTACATCATCCTGATCATCATTCTGGTCGTCAAACCGGCCGGACTGCTCGGTAAAAATATAAAGGAAAAGGTGTAAGCGCATGAAGAACCTGTTGAATAAAAAGAATGCCTGCTGGCTCGTTTTGATTGCGGGCAGCTACGGCTTAATCTCATTGTTAATCAGCGCCGGGGTGATCAACAACGTTTACCTGACCGTACTGATGACGATCGGCATCAATATCATTCTGGCGATCAGCCTGAACCTGATCATCGGCGTGACTGGTCAGTTCTCGCTTGGTCATGCCGGGTTTATGATCATCGGCGCGTATTGTGCCGGGGTTGCGGTCAAGCAGTTCTCCGCCAGTCTGGGCGGGATTCTGCTCGGCATGGGAATCGGCATTGTGATCAGCGGCGCGGTGGCGTTAGTCGTTGCGATTCCGACGCTGCGCCTGCGCGGGGATTATCTGGCGATTGCCACACTGGGCTTTGGCGAAATCATCCGCATCCTTATCTTGAATATGAAGATTACCAACGGCGCGGCAGGGTTGATCCTGCCGAAACTGATCGGCTGGCAGGTGATCTTTGCGGCAGTGGTGATCTGCACGATCATCATCCTGAACTTCTGCCGGTCTGCCCAGGGCCGCGCGTGCATCTCCGTGCGCGAGGATGAAATTGCGGCGGAAGCGATGGGCATCAATACGACGAAGTATAAAATCATGGCGTTTGTCTTGGGCGCGATGATCGCCAGTGTGGCCGGTGCGCTGTATGCCGGGGCGTTCTACGTCATCAAACCGGAGATGTTCACCTTTAACAAGTCGATTGATATTCTTGTGCTCGTCGTCTTCGGCGGCATGGGCAGCTTTACCGGCTCGTTTATCGCGGCCGGTGTGATCGGCGTACTCAATACGGTCCTGCAGCAGTTCTCCGATATCCGGATGATCCTGTATGGCTTAATGCTGGTCGGCATCATGATCTTCCGTCCAAGCGGTCTGTTAGGCACGAAGGAATTCACGTTCTCCAGTCTGTTTGAGCGGTTTGGGAAACGAAAGGAGGCACGCGGATGACGGTCTTAAAAGTCAGCGGCCTGACGAAAAACTTCGGCGGTCTGGCCGCGGTGTCCAACGTTAATCTGGAAATTGAGGAACGCGAGCTGATCGGACTGATCGGACCTAACGGCGCGGGCAAAACGACGCTGTTCAACCTGCTGACCGGGGTCTATGATCCCAGCGAGGGCAAAATCGAACTGAATGTTGAGGGGACGATGAAAAGCATCGGCGGCTTAAAGCCGTATGTGATCACCGGCCTGGGGCTGGCGCGGACGTTTCAGAATATCCGGCTGTTTAAAAACATGACCGTGCTGGACAACGTCAAGCTGGCGATGAACAAGTCGGTGAAGTATTCCACCTTGGCGGCAATTCTGCGTTTGCCTTCCTATTACCGCGAGGAACAGCGCGTGCTGGAGGAAGCGGTGAAACTGCTGGAAGTTGTCGGCTTGGCGGAAAAACAGACGACGCTGGCGAAGAATCTGCCGTATGGGCAGCAGCGCAAGCTGGAGATTGCCCGGGCACTGGCGGCGAAGCCGAAGATTCTGTTCCTCGACGAACCCGCCGCCGGGATGAATCCGCAGGAAACCACCGAGCTGACGGAGCTGATCCATCAGATCAAGGAACAATTCAATTTAACGGTCGTGCTGATCGAACATGATATGTCGCTGGTCATGAAGATCTGCGAACGGATCTACGTGCTGGACTACGGCAAGTGCATCGCCGATGGGACACCGGATGCGATCAAAAACAACCGCCGCGTCATCGAGGCGTATCTGGGGGAGGATTAAGATGCTGAAAATTACGGATTTAAGCGTTCATTACGGCGTAATTCAAGCTTTGAAGGGTGTTTCCCTGGAAGTGAAGGAAAAGGAAATCGTGGCTTTAATCGGCGCGAACGGCGCGGGCAAAACGACGCTGCTGCACGCGATCAGCGGATTGTTGAAAAAAAGCGGCGGCGAGATTGAATTTCTCGGCCAGTCCATAACAAAGAAGAATGCCCGCGATATCGTCAAGGCAGGCATAACGCAGGTGCCGGAAGGGCGGAGGATTTTCCCCGATATGAGCGTTGCGGAAAACCTCTGGATGGGCGCGTATCTGCGCAAGGATAAAGCCGGAATCCAAAGTGATCTGGAAAGTGTATGCCAGCGCTTCCCGCGGCTGGCAGAGCGCATGAAGCAGCTGGCCGGCACGCTGTCGGGCGGCGAGCAGCAGATGCTGGCGATGGGCCGGGCGCTGATGGCCCGACCGAAGCTTTTGCTTCTGGATGAGCCGAGCATGGGCCTCTCCCCGCTGCTGGTCAAGGAAATTTTCTCAATCATTCAGGATATCAACGCCCAGGGAACGACCGTCCTGCTCGTCGAACAAAACGCCAGGATGGCGCTGGGCATTGCCAACCGGGCGTATGTACTGGAAACCGGCAGCGTCGTGCTGAGCGGCACCGGCGCGGAATTAGCCGCCAGCGAAGACATTAAGAAAGCCTATTTAGGAGGATAACATTATGTTGGTGAAAGATCGTATGACAGCCAATCCCTACTGCATCAGTAAGGATACCTCGATCAGCGCGGCGCTGGATCTGATGGCGGAGCGGGATTTTCACCGCATTCCGGTCGCCGCCGGCCAGGAGTTAGTCGGTCTGGTCACCGAGGGTACCATCGCGGAGAACACCCCGAGCAAGGCGACCAGCCTGTCGGTCTATGAGCTGAATTATCTTCTGGCAAAAAGTACCGTTGAGTCCGTCATGATCAAAGACGTCGTGACGATTCATCCCGACGCGCTGCTGGAAGAAGCCGCGGTGTTGATGCGGCAGCACGACATCGGCTGTCTGGTTGTGACCGAAGGCCGCAAAGTCGTCGGCATCATCACACAGAACGATATTTTCGAGGCGTTTATCGACCTGTTGGGGTATTATGAGGAAGGCAGCCGCTATGTGATCGCGGTCGAAGACAAGCCGGGCGTGCTGGCCGATCTGACCGGATTGTTTTTTGATGAAATGGCGCAGATCACCAACCTGGCCGTCTATCGCAAAGACGCGCAGACTGACGTCGTCATCCGTGCCCGCGGCGTAGCGCCGGAGGTGATGAAAAAGCTGTTGAACGACCATGGCTATCAGGTAACCTCAGTGCTGACCCGCTGCGATAAGTAAGAGTTCTGGACAGTCCGCAACCGGCTGTCCTTTTTTGCGCGGCGAACAAAATTTCAGAAAAAAAAGAATCAGGAAAGTAAGATCAGCGATTGTCAGAAGGCAGAATTAACATTTCTGATATAATAAAAGAAGATGAAGAAACGGCAGGCGTCAGCTGCCGGGTGAGGAAAGCCCATGGAACACAAACGATGCGGCTGGGCGGAAAACGGCTCCGCTCAGTTGAAAACCTATCATGATGAGGAATGGGGAAAGCCGGTCCGCGGCGAGCGGGAATTGTTTGAATTGTTAATTCTGGAATCATTCCATTCCGGTTTATCCTGGCAGATTGTGCTGCATAAACGCGAAGCTTTCCGCGCAGCGATGGATCAGTTCGATCCGGTTTTAATCGCGGCGTATGATTCAGCCAGACTGGATGCCCTGATGCAAAATGCGCGGCTGATCCGGCATCGCGGCAAGTTTCAGGCAGCGATCACCAACGCCCGCTGCTTTCTGGCGATCCAGCAGGAATATGGAACGTTCCTCACTTTCATCCAGACGATTCTGCCGCCGGAACCGATCCAGCTGCGGACTTGTCCGCATCCGGCGACAACCGTCTGGTCGGATGCGTTGGCGAAGCAGATGAAACAACAGGGGATGCGGTTTCTCGGGTCGGTGACCGTGCAGGCTTTTCTGGAGGCTGCCGGATTTATCGACGGACATGAAGCGGATTGTTTCCGGGCTGAATGAGCGGAAACGCCTGCGGTTGGAGGCAAAGGGGAAAGGAGCGGAGGCGGGATGGCAAAAAATAAAGTTGAAAATCAAGGCATGATTCGCCGCGTTTATCAGCGGATTATCCTTTTGGGGATGCTTGTGCACGTGCTCTACATCGCGCTGGGCGGTTGGCTGACCATGACGGAAATGGTGTTTTACAACGTTGGCAGCACAGTGTTTTATCTGACGATGCTTGTACTGGTATTCTATGGCCGCTATCGTCTGGCGGTAGCCCTGATTCACCTGGAAGTCTGCGTTTTCGTTGTTGTGGGAACGCACGCGCTGGGGTGGGAAACCGGCCTGCCGCTGTTGTTGATCGCGATGGCTTCGCTGATTTATATCTGTCCTTACCGCCACAGCACGGTTCCGTTTCTCTTTTCGCTGCTGGAAATCGGCGTGTTCGCGTTTTTGAAGCTGACCTCGGATCAGGAAATATGGCTGCCGCAAGCGCTTCCCGGCAGTCTGGTAAACGGCATTTACCTGTTTAACGCTGCCATGTGTTTTACGATTATTCTTGTGTCTTCCTCGATCTTCAACGTATCATCGGCGCTGGCGCAGGGCCGGCTGCGGCGCAAGAACAAAGAGCTGCAGGAAGCGGCCTTCATGGATCGTCTGACCGGGACGCTGACCCGGTATGGCTTACAGGAACAGCTCAGAACCAGTCAGGGGAAATGGATGGCTGTGGCATTGGGAGATCTGGATGATTTCAAACAGGTTAACGATACCTATGGCCATATCTGCGGCGATTATGTGCTGGCAACGACTGCCCGGCTGATGCGGGAAACGGAATCGGCGCTTGTCTGCCGCTGGGGCGGCGAGGAGTTTCTGATTCTGATGGCGGATCTGCCGCAGGCGGAGGCAGAGAGAAAACTGGCAACACTGGCAGAGAAAATCCGCAGTTATCCATTTTCTTACGACGGGCATCTGATCCGGGTCACCATGACCTTTGGTCTGACTTACGGAAGGATCGGCGCGGACTTTGAAGCCGTAGTCGAGCTGGCAGATCAACGGATGTATCAGGGAAAACGTCAGGGAAAGGATCGGATTGTCTTCTAACTTGCAAAGTTGAATAAAATTCAAACTCAAGCGTGGAAACGATTGAAAATGTTGTATAATAAGCGCAGGAGGCGATGTTCATGGAACAGAAATCGTTGTTTGATGATCGCGATCTGAACAGTCCGCTGGCCAGCCGGCTGCGGCCGAAAACGCTGGAGGAAGTCGCAGGTCAGAAACATCTTTTAGGCGAGGGAAAGATCCTGCGGCAGCTGATCGAACAGGATCAGGTGTCCTCGATGATTTTCTGGGGGCCGCCGGGCGTGGGCAAAACGACGCTGGCCCGGATCATCGCTGAGCGCACGCAGTCGCATTTCGTGGATTTCAGTGCGGTGACCAGCGGGATTAAGGAAATCAAAGAAGTCATGAATAAAGCGGAGCTGAACCGCCAGATGGGCGAGAAGACAATTCTGTTCGTCGATGAAATCCATCGCTTTAATAAGGCTCAGCAGGATGCTTTCCTTCCCTTTGTAGAGAAGGGCAGTATCATTCTGATCGGCGCGACAACGGAAAATCCGTCGTTTGAGATCAACGCCGCTCTGCTTTCCCGGTGTAAGGTGTTTGTGCTGCAGGCGCTGGCAACGGAGGATTTATTGGAGCTGTTGGCGCGGGCGCTGAAGGATCCGCGGGGCTTTGGCAATTATCATGTGGATCTGAACGACGATCTGTTGTGGATGATCGCCAATTTTGCCAACGGCGACGCACGCACCGCACTGAACACTTTGGAAATGGTCGTGCTCAACGGCGATAAGAACGGCGAGGATATCGTCGTGACCAAAGAGCATCTGGAACAGTGCATCAACCGCAAATCGTTGTTGTATGATAAAAAAGGGGAGGAACATTACAATTTAATCTCCGCTCTGCACAAGTCGATGCGCAACAGCGACGTCCAGGCATCGGTGTACTGGCTGGCACGGATGCTGGAAGCGGGCGAGGATCCGCTGTATATCGCGCGGCGGGTCGTGCGGTTTGCGAGCGAGGATATCGGCATGGCGGACAGCCGGGCAATGGAGGTCGCGGTGGCGGCCTATCAGGCATGTCATTTCAACGGAATGCCGGAGTGCAGCGTCAATCTGACGCAGGCCGTCGTTTATATGGCGCTCTCGCCGAAGTCCAACGCTTTGTATATGGCATATGAAGCGGCGAAGAAGGATGCGCTGGAACATCTCGCGGAGCCGGTGCCGTTAGCGATCCGCAACGCGCCGACCGCCTTGATGAAGGAGCTGCATTATGGCGAAGGGTATCAATACGCCCACGATACCGAGGAAAAACTAACGACGCTGCAATGCCTGCCGGACGCTTTGCTGAACCGGAAGTATTATGTGCCGACGCGGCAGGGCCGGGAAGGTCGGATTCAGGAGCGGATGGAACAGATCGAAGCCTGGCAGAAGCAGCATCGCCATCAATAAAATGAAAAGATTTGGGGACTGATAAGGAGGGACGCCATGTTCATCATGATCGGCGCCGGTTCGGGGCATCGCAAAAAAGCTTATCTGGGAGTTCGGGTTTGTCCGCATTGCGGAAAACTGAGCCATTTTTATTTAGTTGAGCAGGCGCAGCAGGTATCGGTATTTTTCGTGCCGGTCGTGCGCTGGGGCAAGCATTGGGGCATCGCGTGCTCGCGCTGCAAGGCGGGCTTTGAGATCGCGGAGAATGAAAAAGAGTTCTGCCTGAAGCAGGCGCAGTGGATGCCAAGTGAAAAGCAGATGAACGAAGTGATCGAATATCTGGGCGTGCAGCTTCAATCGGGGGAAGTGCCTGACTTTGAAACGCTGCGCGAGCGGGTGCGTCTGCGCTTTGATTTCCATGTCGACGACCGCTCGCTGCAGGAGATGATCAAAGGACTGCGGCAGGCGGCGGATCAGGCCAGCCAGTTTCGTCAATTTTACTAGATGACTCAAGCATCAGCGAGAAGAAGGAAATTTCTTCATTCCCATACAATCCAATTCGCAAAAAAAACTGCGGCGTTCCTTTTTCAATATTTATATCTTGGAATGCGCAGAACAATCAGACTGGTATAAAAAAGTCATTGCGTCTAATGGGGAAGATCTGGATTGAACTGATCAATTAGAGTACAAAAAACAAACAAAAAAACATGTCTTTTCAGAAAAGCAAACAGAATTCTGAAGCAGACATGTTTTTATTGAGTCAGTTTGCATTGCGGCTCAGACAGATGGAATCATCATTAACTTAAAAACCGGTTCAGAAACGTGGTGACTGAATCCCAATACAATGTCGGGTCTACATCCGCGCTGGCCGCGTGGGCCGCGCCTTCAATGATCAGCAGCTCTTTCTCCGTCGGGCAGGCTTCATAGACCTGATAAACCATCTCTGTCGGCACATAGGTATCGTTGCTTCCGTGAATGAACATCATCGGCACTGCTGCCTTTTTCAGCTGTTCTACAGCTGACGCTTCTTTGAAGTGATAGCCGGCGCGAATCCCGGTCATGATATCCGCGGTTGCCAGAAACGGAAATTCCGGCAAGCCGAAGCGGTAATCCAGCTGATTTTTAAACATATCATATACCGAAGTGTAGCCGCAGTCTTCAATGATCGCTTTGACTTGGGAAGGCAAGGCTTCCCCTGCGGTCATCATCACGGCCGCCCCGCCCATCGAAACGCTGTACAATACGATTTCCGCATCCGGATCCTGGCTTACAACCTGATCGATCCAGAGTAAAAGGTCCTTGCGGTCCAGCCAGCCCATCCCGATATAGGATCCGTTGCTTTCGCCATGCGCGCGGTTATCCGGTGTGATGACCGTGTAGCCCAGCTGGGAAAAATGCCGGGCTTCCGTCTGCATCGCTTCTTTATTCGAGGTATAACCGTGGATGACCAGAGCGTAGCGATGCGACGCAGGATCCGCGGTGTATTGCAGCGCGCGCAGTGTCAGCCCATCCTGACTGACGATTTCTTTCTTTTCCATGGAGACGGTTTTCAGCCAGAGGTCGGTCAGCCGCTGTTCCTCGGCTTTGTTCGCTTCCTCGTTGCCATAGGTTTCATTGACCGGCGCTTTGCCGTCATTGGCGGATTGCGGTGCCTGATCGGCGCGGTAGAGCGCGTAATCGACCAGATAATTGCCGGCCCAGAAGCTGCCTGCAGTCAAGGCGGCAATCATGACGACGAGCACCGATATGAAAATTTTCGTTTTTTTCTTCATGCGGATTCATCCTCTTTTCAGGTCGGTTCGTTGAGAACCTGAACGAGGAAACAGTATAGCAGAATTTAGTTTGTATGTCAAAATAAATCATTTTACATCCTTGCCCGATTGCGGAATTTCCAGAGTGTCCGGGATTCCACAGGAAAGGCTGAGGGAAGAAGAGTGGTGGACAACGGGATTTCAAATGCACAATCTGCGGTTAATTCCGCGGCAGACATAAAAAAAGCTGCCCGCTTTCGCGTTCAGCTGTTTGTTTTTATCTGGTGCGGTAGGTGGGACTTGAACCCACATGGTTTTACCCACACGCCCCTGAAACGTGCGCGTCTGCCGATTTCGCCACTACCGCATGATCGTTAAACAGTCATTTTTCCGACTGCTTTTATATATTACACTAAAACGCTGCGCAGTGCAAGAGTTTTTTTATTTTTTCTAACCGGTTAAACTGAATTTTTTCTCTTTTCGACTTCACCGCCGGTGTTTGAGAGCGAAAATCAGGATAAAGAAGCATTCATAACGATATCCCGGCACGCAAGCAAAAAAGACAATTTAGGCAGTTTGTAGGAAACTCTGCAAACCATATTGCATTTTATAAAGAGTAGAGTATAATTGGTTAACATAGTTAAATATTAAGTAACTTAACTATCCAGACAAAAGAGGTGACCGGTATGGATGAACAGGAAATTGCTCAAAAACTGATGCGGCTGATTTACGACATGCGCCAGCGCAGCGAATCTCGCGGACGCAAGAAGAAAACGATGAATTCCCGGGATATGATGATTCTGCACGGAATTCTTCATCTCAACCCCGAAGGAATGATCAAAATGAGCCAGATCAAGGACTATTTCCACGTCAGTCCGGCAGCGGTATCGCAGGGAATCCGTTCCTTTGAGCAGCAGGGATGGGTCGAGCGGGTACTCCTGGACAACGACCGGCGCAGCGTCTACATTCGGGTGACGGAGAAAGGCCGCGAGCTGATGCAGAAAAGAGAACAGGAATTCTGTGATCAGCTGACCGCCTATTTCCGCTATCTGGGCGAATCCGACAGCCTGGCTTTAATCCGCACGCTGGAACGGACGATTGAATATTGTCAGAGTCTGGCAAGCCGGGATTCGCAGGAAAAGTAAGAAAGGAGTTTTTTTATGGTCAGGATCAAAAAGGTGAGAATCACCCAGTATTTGAAACCGTTCGCGCTCTCCATCGCGGCGGTTATCGTGCTGTTGTTTGCCCAGGCTCAATGCGAGCTGGCGCTGCCGGATTACATGGCCGACATCGTCGACGTCGGGATTCAATCCGGCGGCATTCGCAGCGCGGTTCCGGAAGTGATCCGGAAAAGCGAAGCGGAAAAACTGGCAATGTTTCTTAATGACGAACAGCAGCAGCTGTTTCTTTCAAGCTATACGCTGGTGGACGCCGGACAGGCCAGCGCAAAACAGATCAAACAAGCTCCGTTAGTCGAACAGGAACCGGTATATTTCCTGAATTCGCTGACTGACGAGGCACGTGCCTCGCTCAATTCGATGTTGGCGCGGGCGGAAATGATCGTCGTCAGTCTCCCCGGCTTAAAGAATAGCGAGGAATTCAAAGAATTAAATCTGCCGGAGGACGTCGATCTGTTTTCCCTGCTGAGGCAGCTGCCGCAGGAAGTCATTGACGACATCGTTGCCAGGATCGACGCCAGTCTGGAAGTGGCTGGTGAAAATGCGTCACCGGTAGCGTCAGCCCAGTTTATTAAAATGGAGTATCGGGCAATCGGCATCAATACCGATTCAATTCAGCTCAATTACATTTTCAGCAGCGGCTTGCGGATGTTGGGAATCGCGTTGTTTGGAACGATCTGCGCGATCATCGTAACGTTTCTGGCTTCGCGGATTGCGGCCGGCGTTTCCCGCAATCTGCGGCTGGCGGTTTTCAGCAAGGTTGAAAATTTCTCATCTGCGGAATTCAATCAGTTTTCCACCGGCACGCTGATCACCCGGACGACCAACGACGTTCAGCAGATTCAGCAGGTGCTGGTCATGTTTATGCGGATTGTCGTGTATGCGCCGATCATCGGCGTCGGCGCGATCATCAAGGTGCTGAACACCAACGCGTCGATGACCTGGATCATCGCCCTGGTCGTCGTGGTCATCATGGCGATCATGGGCGTGGCGTTTGCGGTCGTCATGCCGAAGTTCTCAATCATCCAGAAACTGCTGGATAAGATGAACTCCGTCCTGCGCGAATTTCTGGACGGCCTGCCGGTTATCCGGGCGTTCAATACCCAGGGGTATGAAGAAAAGAAATTTGATCAGGTCAATACCGATGTGACGAAAACCAACCTGTTTGTCAACCGCACACTGGCGCTGTTAATGCCGATGATGATGCTGGTGATGAACTGCGTCGGCATCCTGATCGTCTGGGTCGGCGGCCATCAGATCAATCTGGGCACGCTGCAGGTCGGCGACATGATGGCGTTTATTCAGTACAGCATGCAGATCATCATGGCGTTCTTAATGATTACGATGGTTTCGATCATGCTGCCGCGGGCGGTGGTTTCGATCAAGCGTGTGCTGGAAGTGCTGAATTGCCCGCTGTCGATCGCCGATCCGCAGCAGCCGAAGTCGTTTGATCCTCAGCAGCATGGCTACGTTGAGTTTAAAGACGTGGCGTTTCGCTATCCGGGCGCTGAGGAAAACGTTCTGGAAAACATTTCGTTCCTGGCCCGTCCGGGACAGACGACGGCCTTTATCGGTTCGACCGGTTCCGGCAAATCCACGATCGTCAATCTGGTACCGCGCTTCTTTGATGTCACGGCGGGCTCGATCGAGGTTGACGGCGTGGATATCCGCGAGGTCAGTCAGCAGGAACTGCGCCATAAGATCGGTTATGTACCGCAGAAGGGCGTGTTGTTCTCCGGCACCATCGAATCCAACCTGCGCTATGCCGACGCCGATGCCGACTGGCATCAGCTTAAGCAGGCAGCGGAAATTGCTCAGGCGAGCGAGTTCATCAACGCCAAACCGGAAGGCTACGACGCGCCGATCGCACAGGGCGGCACCAACGTTTCCGGCGGACAGAAGCAGCGGCTGTCGATTGCCCGCGCTCTGGTCCGCAATCCGGAAATCTATATTTTCGACGATTCGTTCTCCGCGCTGGACTTCAAGACCGATGCGGCGCTGCGCAAAGCCCTCAACGAGCTGTGCCAGCGGACCGGCAGCACGGTGCTGTTGGTCGCGCAGCGAATTTCGTCGATCATGCATGCCGATCAGATTGTTGTGCTGGATAAAGGCCGTATCGCCGGAATCGGAACGCATGATGAGCTGATGAAGACCTGCGAGGTGTATCAGGAAATTGCGTATTCGCAGCTGTCAAAGGAGGAATTGGATCATGACGAACACGAAGCATAATCCGAAACCGATGATGCGCGGTCCGATGGGACGGGGACATGGAATGCGCGGCGCCGGCGAAAAGGCCAAAGATTTCAAGGGCACGATGAAGCAGCTGCTGCGCTACATCAAGCCATATTCTTTATCCATGGTGTTTGGAATTCTGTTTGCGGCCGTCGCGACCGTCATGACGGTTGTCGGTCCGAAAATTTTAGGCAAAGCGACGACGGAACTGGCTGTTGGACTGAGTGCGAAAGCGATGGGAACCGGAGGCATTAATTTCGGCAGGATCGCTGAAATTCTGATTTTCTTATTATGTTTGTTCGGTTTATCAGCCCTGTTTCATTATTTCCAGAACTGGCTGATGGCCAGTGTCGCGCAGAAGGTTTCCTACAACCTGCGCAAAGCGCTGGCCGAGAAGATCGACCGGCTGCCGTTTAAATATTTTGACACGCATTCGCATGGAGATCTTCTGTCGCGGGCGACCAACGACGTCGACACGGTCTCGCAGACGCTGAATCAGTCGCTGGCGAATATCATCACGGCGCTTGTCCAGCTGTTCGGCTTCACGATTGTGATGTTGTCCATCAGCTGGGAAATGACGCTGATGGCCTTCTGTGTTCTGCCGCTTTCAGCGATCCTGGTCATGCAGATCGTCAAGCGTTCGCAGCGGTTCTTCGCCCGTCAGCAGGAAGCTTTGGGCGCAGTCAACGGCCATATTGAAGAAATGTATTCCGGGCATATCGTCATGAAAGCGTTCAACGGCGAGGAACGTTCGATCGCGGAATTCAGTGAGAATAACCAGCGGCTGTACGATTCCGCGTGGAAATCGCAGTTCTTAAGCGGCATGATGCAGCCGTTAACAACGCTGATCGGCAACCTCGGCTATGTCGGCGTCTGTATCCTGGGCGGCTGGCTGGCGATCAGGGGCGCGATTGAAATCGGCGACATTCAGGCTTTTATCGCCTATGTCCGCAACTTTAATCAGCCGATCAACCAGCTGTCTCAGTCGATGAACGTCCTGCAGTCGACAGCGGCGGCGGCAGAGCGGGTCTTCGAATTCTTAAACGAGGAAGAAGAAGTCGCTGAAACCACAACGCCGGCGCCAGTTCGCGACCGGCACGGCAAATCCCTGATTCAGGGACAGGTGACGTTTGAAAACGTTCATTTCGGCTACAATCCGGACAAGATCATCATCAATGATTTCTCGATGTTCATCAACGCCGGCAAGCGGGTTGCCATCGTCGGGCCAACCGGCGCGGGTAAAACGACGATCGTCAAGCTGCTTATGCGGTTCTATGAGCTCAACGGCGGAACGATTTATGTCGATGGACAGGATATCAGAAATTACAAGCGGTCAGATCTGCGCTCGCTGTTTGGCATGGTGCTTCAGGACGCGTGGCTGTTTGACGGCACGGTCATGGAGAACCTGCGTTACGGACGGCTGGACGCGACGGATCAGGAAGTCATCGCGGCGGCCAGGGCGGCGCATGTGGACCACTTTATCCGCACGCTTGATCATGGCTATCAAACGATGATCGACGAGGATTCCGGCAATATTTCGCAAGGGCAGAAGCAGTTGTTAACGATTGCGCGGGCGTTCCTGGCGGATCCGAAGATTCTGATTCTGGACGAAGCGACGTCCTCGGTCGATACGCGGACGGAGGTCCTGATTCAGAAGGGCATGGAAACGTTGATGAAAGGCCGCACAAGCTTCATCATCGCGCACCGTCTGTCCACGATCCGCGACGCCGATCTGATTCTGGTCATGAAGGACGGCGACATCGTCGAAGCGGGCACGCATGATTCGCTGATGGCGGATAACGGCTTCTACGCTTCCCTGTATAACTCACAGTTTGAGGATTGTGAATAAAAGAATCTATATTCAGTCTGAGAACAGGCAACTGCGGTTTGGATCGCTGCAGCGATGATTGTTTTCGTTAAGCAGGATGGTTTATGGAAAAGGAATTTTGATATTTATCGTCAGCGGATTGCGGGCCAGTGTTGGGCTGCAGCTCGTCTGGATAAATTTCTTCCTTTTCCTTTTTTAGTGCGGCGATGGATAAAAGTGCTGCCAGAGTGGAAGCAATAAAGCAGCGGATTTTTAAAGTGCAGGGTGAAGCCGGATTCAATGGAGGAATTGCAGGGGAGCGGCATCGCGGATGCGCTGCCAATGCAATCTGAACGCCTACAATACGCCACTATCGCTTGTGATCATTCAAAATGATAAAAAACAGTCATGATCACCGATCAGACAGCAGGGATTGCAGCGTGTGAAATTGCGGCTTCTTTGGAAAAGGCCGCAGGGCAGGAAGACCGCTCACAAATCAGCAAAGCCATGCTTTGATCTTTGATCAAGACTGCCGCCGGCGGTTCCCCTGACTGCGTGAAAGCAGGGGGAAAAGACGGGATTTTGCTTTCAATCATTGCGAAATTCGAATGAGAGTCTTACATTTCCATGACTTTGAACGGGCGGCAGGAGAAACCGGAAAAATTCCGTGTATAATAAAATCAGAAAAGAAACGATGTTATCCTGCAGGCGAAAGTGACGGTTGAAGCGCACCGAAGAAGCAGATTTCAGAAAAACAGAATTCGACAGCTTGAAGATCTCTGCGAAAACGGATTCAGCCCGGGTGTTTTTGCGCAGTCTCAGGATGACAGAATTCAGGTTTTTAAGCTTTGCGCTGAAAGATTGTAATGAATTGCCTGGACAAAAAGGAGGGATATCATGAAGAAAAGATTAAGACATCTGATCATGATCGGCGGATTGTCGCTGGGATTGTTCTTCTCGCTGCAGCCGGCTGCAACTCAGACGCTTGCGGAAGAGCGAACAGGCGAGGTTTTGCCTGCGGCCGCCCCGGGACGGCTTGTCCTGAATACCGGCATGAACCGGACCGGGAAACGGACGGCCAGACAGGCTGGCGAAGTGACGATCGCCTCCTTTGACCCGTTGGAACCGAACGTTGCCGAACAAACCGTAGCGGTGGGCACGGCTCTGTCAAAATTGAACCTTCCGGAATCGTTATCCGGGACGGATTTGGAAAAGAATCCGCTGCCAGACATTCCGGTTAGGTGGAAAGCGAAGGACGCAACTTACGATCCGTCAAAACCACAGGATTATATATTTATCGCTGAACCTGGCTCAGGCTATGTTCTGGCGCCGGCTGCGGCGCTGCCGGAAATTGTGGTCACGGTGACCGGCTTCGAGCCGACGACGCTGCCTGAAAACTATGTGCGCGTCACGGTGAAGGCGGGCGAGCTGAAGACCAAGGTGGAAAAGGGACAGGTCTTGCCGCAGAAGATCGCGGCCTTGTTTATCGAAGGTACGCTGAATGAACAGGATATGAAGTACATTCGCGGAACCTTGACGAATTTAAAAACATTGGATTTGGAAAAAACAGCGCTGATTACCATTCCCAACGCGGCTTTCTCAAGCATGACTTCCCTGGAAAACCTCGTTTTGCCCGCGTCAGTGAAGACGATCGGTGAACAGGCGTTGAAGGACTGCACGCATTTGACCGCGGTGAATCTGGCGGGGGTCAATGTCGTTGGCGACAGTGCGTTTGAAGGCTGCGCCAGTCTGGGAGCCGTTAATCTCTCCCAGGTTCAGACCTTGGGAGAAAAAGCCTTTACCGGCTGTTCCAATCTGACGCTGGCGGCGGATACCAATTTAAGCCAGGCGCTGAAAACGATCGGCGAATCTGCTTTTGAGAATTGCGGAAAACTGACGGGTGTGGATCTGTCCCAAGTTGAGGCGATCGGGACCGCCGCTTTCAAAAACTGCGAAAAGCTGACGCTGAAAGCTGGAACCAATCTGAATGAGAAAGTAACGATAATTCATCCGTTCACCTTCACCAGCTGCACTTATCTGACGGCCGTCGATTTATCGCATGTCGCCATGATCGGCGGCAGTGCGTTTAAGAACTGCGGTCGTCTGGGCGAAGTGAATTTATCGCAGGTTACCCTGCTGCAGGACTCTGCGTTTGAAGACTGTCATCAATTAAAGCTCAAGGCCTCGACGAATTTGAATCCGGGATTAAGCGTCATCGGCAACCGGGCGTTCAGCCAATGTTCAGCCCTGACGCAGATTGATTTGTCACATGTCGAAACGATCGGTGAGGAAGCTTTCGCTCATTGCGCTTCGATCAGCGAAGCCAATCTGATCAAAACGACGACGCTGGGCGCCGGAGCCTTTAAAAACTGCACAGGCTTGAGCGTGCTGGGAATGCCGGCGAACAAGCCGAACTGGCAAACTACTCCGTTTGAGAATGTGCCGGCCGTCTTACTGCTGTTTGAAAACAGTCAGACGTATGCGGATTTATCTGTATTTCCTTCCGGTTCTTCCGTTCCGGTCATCGAAGGAAAGGATATCCAGGCCGGGGAAACGCTGGAATTGACGATAAAACCGCAGATCAACGTGAACGTCACATATCAATGGAGCTTTAACGGAACTCCGCTGAGTGCGCAGACAAATCCGACTTTGAAAATTGATCAGGCGCAGGCCAGCCACAGCGGCGTCTATCAGTGCGACGTGATTTGGGGACCTTTTGTTCAGCGGGCGGAAAAGACGGTAAAAGTGACGGAAATCATACCAACGCCAACCCCGACGCCAACGCCGACCCCGACCCCGAAACCGCAGCCGGTGCACGAACACAATTATGGGCCGATGCAGTCCGATCCGACCTGGCATTACCGCGAATGCCTTGACGGCGACGGCGCCAAGGCGGAAATCGCGGAGCACACGCCGGGCGACTGGATCATCATTGAAAAGGCCACCGCGACGAAACCGGGAAGCAAAAAGAAAGTCTGCACCGTTTGCGGAAGACAACTGGAGTGGCAGGAAATCCCGGCCACCGGTCCGGAATATGCGCAGAAAACATTGAAGTCCAAAGAGAACGGGATTCAGATTCACGGCGAGTTCAGCTTTAACTCGGTGCTGGCGGCCTCCGCGGAACTGCCGCATAAGGAAGGGTCTTGCGATGCGTGCGACGCGATTCGTGAGCAGCAGAAGAAGGACGGCTGGCTGTCTGGCTATCGGCTGCAGCTGAAGGCGGGAAAATACCGCGGCTCGCTGACGATTGAAATTCCGGTGGATCAAAAAGACGGAACGGAATTAAACGTATGGATTTGTCAGAATAAAACATGGGTGAAAGATACGAAAAAAGTGACGTCCAAAACGATAACCCTCACTATGGACAGCTGGCCTGATTATATTGGATTCTCTGAAGTACCGGTTGTGATCAGCGGACTTCCAGGTTCCCTGAATTTAACGGTCGGCGAACAAACGACGCTGAAACCGCAGCCGGAGGGCGGCAGTTGGGAATACGATCCCTCAGTTCTGGAAATCACAGGACAGGACAGCTATACTGTAAAAGCGCTGAAGACCGGTGAAACGACGATTACCTATTCAGCGGGCGGCGAGCGGTTCAGTCTGAAAGTTCAAGTCGCAGAGAAAGCGGCGGAACCTGAACCGGAAGTAAAGAAAACCGGAAGCATCGTTCCGTTTGCGATTGGGATTCTGGTCTTTGCGGCGGTCGTACTGATCGGCGGAGCCGTGTTCTTGAAGCGGCAGATTGATCAGTCTCAGGGCTGATCAAAACCACGGGGAAAGACATCGGTCACACGCTCCTTGACGAGGCGCAAACCGGGTGAACCCGGCGCGCAGGACAAGCGGAATCAGCGGCAGAACCTGCAGTGAGAGCTTACAGCGAGAGGATGAAAATCGTCTCGCTTTTTTGGCGGCGATCAAGCAGCCGGACAGCCGCGGCCTTTCACGGAGACGACGCAGCGTGAAACCGCTTTCTCAGGTCAGAATATCTGCATTTTCTTTTTTGGCGCACTCTGTTATAATGGTCTCAATTCAATAGAAGAGACAGGGGGAGTGGCTGTGGATAACTTCTTGATTGCCAATATTGCGCTGGACATTTTCTGCCTGATCTTATCGCTCATCCCGATCATCTATCTTGGAAACGATCATCGTTGGCATCAGAAATTAAACCGCTATTTTCTGGGGGTCAGCGTTTCCAACGGATTGATGATTATCGGTGATCTGGGCGACTGGTGCTTCCGGGATATCACAACTCCGTTGATGATGACAGCGGCAATCTTGCTGGTTGTCCTGTATTATGTCAGCTCCGCCTTTGTCCTGTATTTTTTTGCCCGTTACATCGATGAATATTTGAAACTGACGCATCCTGTAAGAACGATCTTTTTGCGGAGTATCACGCTGTTGTGCGGCGTACAGATTTTCTTTGCGCTGATCAGTCCGCTGACCGGAGCGATTTTTACCATTACCGCCGCCGGCTATCAGCGGGGTTCGCTGTTTTTGATATCCCAGCTGGTTCCGCTGTTCTGTTATTTGTCGTTTACCTGGCTGGTCGTACTGAATCGAAAAAAGCTCATCCGCCGTGAAGTAATCTTCTTTTTGTTGTATATCTTTATTCCGCTGGGCGCCGGGGCGTCGCAGATGTTTCTTCGCGGGATCGCGGTGGTGAATGTCGGCGTAACGCTGGCGCTGTTGTTTATCTTTGTCAATATTCAGTCCGAGCGTGATCTGCTGATCCGGCAGCAGGAAAAAGAATTGGCGGAATCCCGGGTTGAAATCATGCTTTCGCAAATCCAGCCGCACTTTCTATACAACACGTTGACAACAATCTGCCAGCTTTGCGATGTGGATCCCCATCAAGCGAAAGCGGCAATCCGGGATTTTTCATTGTTTTTGCGCGGAAATATGGATTCGCTGGAAAGCAAAGCGCCGATTCCTTTTGAACAGGAGCTTCTCCATGCGGAAAATTATCTGTCACTGGAACGTCAACGCTTTCAGAACCGGCTTAAAGTGGTTTATGAAATTACAGCGCGGGATTTTTCGATTCCCTCGCTCACGCTGCAGCCGATTGTGGAAAACGCCGTGCGCCATGGCGTATTGAGAAGGGAAGAAGGAGGCACCGTTACGATCAGGACTGAGGAAACGCCAGACGCTTACCTTGTCATCGTCGCTGACGATGGTTTGGGTTTCTCTGATAAATTTGAAGAAGACAATCAATCTCATATCGGAATTAAAAATGTAAGGGAGCGGCTGGGGATGTTATGCGGGGGAACGCTGACCTTGCAAAGTACGCCGGGCAAAGGGACTGTGGCGACCATCATGATTCCCAAGGAAGGAGCAACGTTATGAATTATATCGCAGTCGACGACGAACCTTTCGCGCTGAAAGATTTGGAGGAAGCGCTGGCGGAAGCGGCGCCGGACAGTGTCTTACGAACGTTCGGCGTTCCCAGCGAGGCGCTGGCTTATGTTCGTGATCATCCTTTCGACGCCGCATTTCTGGACATCGAATTGGGAAGTATGAACGGATTGGTGCTGGCAAAAAAATTGAAAGATCTTTGTCCGCAGGCGCATATCATTTTTGTCACGAGCTATAAACAATACGCGCTGGGCGCGATTCAGATGCATGCGACAGGTTATTTGTTAAAGCCGGTCACAGCGGAGGCTCTGCGCCGGGAACTGACCTTTGCCTATGGCGAAGCGCTGCGGCAAAAGCGGGTGCGGGTGCAGACCTTCGGCGGCTTTGATATTTTTGTGGATGGCCGTCCTGTCACGTTTAAACGCGCAAAATCCAAAGAACTGCTGGCTTATCTGATCGACCGGCGCGGCGTCAGCGTGACGGCGGCGGACGCCTGTGCCGCATTGTGGGGCGATGCTTCGATTAAGGCCAGTAAAAAAGGGTACTTCCGGATTGTTGTCAAGGGATTGCGGGAGGCGCTGCAGGCGGCGGGCATCGAAGAAATTCTGCTGCGCTCATGGAACAGCCTCGCGATCCTTCCGGAACGGCTGGATTGCGACAGTTATCACTTCCTGGACGGCGATCCGCAAGCTGTCAACAGTTATCGTCACGATTATCTCTGCTGCTATGAATGGGCGGAATTCCGCCTGGAATAAACGCAGAACTTTCATCATCAGCATATCCGGCTTCCTCATGGGAGTCTTTTTTTTGCGTGAAATGCATAGCCGGTTTGTAACGGATTTGTAACGGGGCGTGTGGTAACATTATTAAAATTGAGGTGATCACGATGGGGATTTTAGTCGTGGGCCGGCGTAAGGCGAGCTTGAAGACCGGCATGGTTATTTAAAGCCGCAATACGCCGCGTTCCTGAAGATGCAGGCAGGATAAAATTGCCGATTAGGGTTTACAGCGAGGCTCAGGCCCGACCGGTGGTTTTGAGTTGAGCATTTAGTTTTGACGTTGAGCTTAAAGAGGTCATCGTTTTCCAACTGCAGAAAGAAAAGAAGGAGAAAAATAAATATGAATCCAACAGTACAGGAATCTGATCAAAAAATCCGGACTGTGAAACGCAACGTCAAGTCCCGGGAACAGCTTGAAGAGGAAAATCAGGCGCTGCAATACGACGCAGAACATGACTGGCTGACGGGTCTGTATAATCGCAAAGCCATGGAACGGCTGTGCAATGAATGGCTGCTTGATAAAAATACAGGGATTTTAATCATGATGGATCTGGATTATTTCAAGCAGGTGAACGACCGGTATGGTCATATCACCGGCGATCAGGTCCTGCAGAACGTTGGTTATGTGTTGATAAAAATGCTGCCGCCCGACAGTCTGATCAGCCGTGTGGGCGGCGATGAATTCACGGTATTGCTCAGAGGACAGGATGAAAAGAAAGCTGAGCAGCTGTGCACGCAGCTTCGCCAGCGACTGCGGCATATACGTCTTCGCGAATGCCTGAATCTGCGATTGGACGTCACGATTTTTCAAACGGCTTCCATGCCTGGCGATACGTATCAGAGAATGTACGATCGGGCGGATCAGCAGATCATACAGAAAAAACATGTCCGCAATATCCGCAAGATGGAGTTAAAGCGGCAGGAAGAAAACGGCGGAGTGACGCTCGATATGAAGTTAATCGCTTCACAAATGCACGAAAGTCACGCCCGCCCGGGTTCCTTCTGTCAGGATTATGAAACGTTTAAAGCAATTTACCGCTTTGCCGAACGGAAAATGTGCCGTTCTCAGGAATCGGCCTTTCTTCTTTTATTCACTCTGACGGACAACAAGGGCGACTTTCCGGCATTGGTGCGCCGCGATGAGGAAATGGATATTCTGGGGGTGATTATTCATGATCATCTGCGGATGAGCGATGTTTTTACGCAGTACAGCAGTTGTCAGTATCTGGTTATGGTTTCTGATATAACCCTTGATAACGCAGATAAGCTCGCGGATCGGATCACCCGGACTTTTTATCAGAAACATACAAACGGTTGTCCGCACATCCTGTTGCGTTACAGCTATCCGCTGCAGCCGACTCGCGTCGAAGTGCACCGGAGAAATGAAGAAAATGCGGCTTCACGCCGCTAAAGCATCCCGGCGTAAAAGTCGGCGCGGCATCTTAAATCCTTAGAAGCAAAGCTGAAAAAACTGTTTTGCGTCAGCGGCCTCAAAGCAGCGGTCAATCTTTTGTATCCATAATCAGATATAGGGGGTATTTGATCTATTTAAAAACCTGACGGTTATAAGTCCTTCGTTCGGTGAGACTGCGGTGATTCGCATTCTGCGTAAAAGGAAAGATGCGAAAGCGGTGGATGGCGGACGCAGGAAAAAAGACAAGGTTCAAAAGGAGAGGGCATATTGCAGGTATGAGGGAATCAGCCAGATCATACTGTAAATAGAAACTAACGCGGCCATCTTTGGCATAGGGCTGCCATTTTGTGACAGCGACCGTGGTCCGGATCATCATAAAAAGACTGGCAAATTTCCGTTAATTTGACTGAAATGATGAAAGAAGAAACGCAGATAGCATCTTTGATAAGTGAGGGAGGGGGAATTTGATGAAAAAACAGACATGGAAAATCGCGGCATTCGTGATTCTGGGGATCGGCGCTGCGGCCTCATTCCTCGTTGTTCGCCCGATGGAAAGCAAAAGCCCGCCGCTGCGCCGGGGAATGTTTGAATGGCAGGAGGAGCGGGTGGTTGATCGAAAAGACGTTGACGAGCTGATCGGCAGATTTCAGATTACCGACTGGGTTCAGGAACTGAGCGTTCCGGTTGACCGCAAAACGACAGCCGCTTTTGTCCGTCATCTGCATCAGGCAAAGGTGAAAACTTACGCGCTGGTTGGCGAAACCGATTGGGGCTATGAGGCCGACGGTGCATCCCTGATTGCATATCTGGAAGAACTCGTCCGGTATAACGATCAGGTCACACCGGCGGAACAGCTTGTCGGCGTGATGGTCGACGTGGAGCCGTACACTCGTTCGCGCTGGAAGGAAGATCCTGCCGGACACATGGAAACCTATGTTTCCGGGATGATCGCAGCTTACCGCTACGCGCAGAAGCACGATCTGATCTTCATCGCCTGCATTCCCCGCCATTATGATGACCAGGGCCTGACGGAGCTTCTGGAAATCCTGATCCGGGACGGCTGCGATGAGGTGGCGGTCATGGATTATGACTGCGGGGCGGAAGTCGAGAAACTGGAAACGGAAGCCCAGCTTACAAAGAAATATGGGAAGGTTCTGCACTGCATCCTGGAATTTCAGCAGGTGGGCAAGCACGGTCTGACGGAAGACAAGACTTACCGCAACAAGGGGCTGGCCGCGGCAGAGGCGGCCTGGAAACAAGTCGATCAGGCATTTCCATTGATCAGCATCGTTCATGATTATCACTGGTCGAAGCCGCTGATTGAAATGATGGAGGAGAGTCAATGAACGAGGTACTGCGGCAGGAACGGAAATTTCTGATTTCAGCGACGCAGCGGGCTCGTTTCGAGGGCCAGCTGGACGCGCTGCTGCATCAGGATACCCATAACGGCGATCTTGTGCAGGGGGGATATCGGGTGCGCTCGCTGTATTTCGATACGCTGAGCGACCGGGATTTCAACGCAAAGATGGACGGTGTGGAGGAACGGCGAAAAATGCGTCTGCGTGTGTATCATCCTCAGGATAAAACTGCCTTTCTGGAAATGAAGCAGAAACAGGGTTCCAATCAGCTCAAGCGTTCGCTGCCCATCAGGCGCGAAGACGCCGTGCGGCTGATCGCAGGGGATTTCAGTCCGCTGTTAAAATACAAGGAAGCGTTCGCGGCGGAATGTTACGCCATTTTAAACCGTGAGCATTACCGGCCGAAAACGGTGGTCGAATATCGCCGCAAGGCGTATGTGCTGCCGGAGAACAGCATCCGCATCACGCTGGACAGCGATATTCAGGCCAACGAGTTCCGTTATGATATTTTTGACGGGGAGCTGGCGATGGCGCCGGTGCTGGATCCGTGGAAGACCATTCTGGAAGTGAAATACAATCATTTCCTGCTGACGTATGTGCGCGACATTCTCCGCAGCTGCAATCAGAGCGAACTGTCCGCGAGCAAGTATTGCATGGCGCGGCGGATCGGGCTGCGCTACAGTGAATTTTATTAAAAGGGGGTAACATCGAGTGAGTTCTTATTTATCGAATTTAATGCAGCAGATCGAGGCGCTGAACGCCGGGCAGATTCTGGCGCAGATTCTGATCGCGATCGTGCTGGGCTTCGTCATTTATCTTTCTTATTATCTGGCGCATGCCGGAACCGTTTACAGCCGCAAATTCAACGTCAGTCTGGTCGTTTTGACCGTGCTGACGACAGTCGTCATGACGGCGATCGGCAACAACGTCGCGCTGTCGCTGGGCATGGTCGGCGCGCTGTCGATCGTGCGTTTCAGAACGGCGATCAAGGATTCCCGCGATACCGTTTATATCTTCTGGGCGATCGTCGCCGGTCTGTCCTGCGGCGTCGGCGATTATATGACAGCGGGGCTGGGTTCTGCCGGGGTTTTTCTGGTGCTGTTGGTGCTGGGGCGGATCAAGAATGAAAACCGGATGCTATTGATCGTGCGCGGCGCACGCAGTACGGAGGAGCGGATCATGTCGGTCATCACGCATTATTTTGACGGCCGCCTGGATCTTCGCGTCAAGAACACAACCCGCGAAACGATCGAACTGATCTATGAAATCCCGCGGAAAACCTATGAAAAGAACCTCAGGAAGACCTCGAGTATTGACGAGGAATTATATCAGATCGAACATGTCCAGTATGTGAATATCGTCGCCCAGGACGATGATATCAGCAGCTAGAGGTCTGATCCATGCGTAAACGGACAATGGCCTGGCTGACGCTGGCGGCTGTGGTCGTGGTCAGCGGCACAGCCCAGCTGACCTTTGGAAAAATGCAGACACGGATTCATCAGCACCGGGAAGCGGCGCCCGCCTACGATCCATCCGCGGCGCTGGACTGCATCCGGGAAACGGAAATCTCGAAATATCAATATGATGAAGCGGCCGTCGACGTGGACCAGCTGAGCACGCATCTGCCGTTGGTGGTGATCGAAACGGACGAAGCGATTCCCGGCGTGCCTTATTATGGCGACGATCGCTCCCACCGCAAGATGACGATGACGTCAACCGGCGAGGAGTTTCTGGTCGCAAATATGAAAATTATCAATCAGGATGATAAGCTGAACACGCTTCAGGATCCGCCGTCGCTGAAGACACAGATTCTAATCCGCGTGCGCGGCAACACTTCACGCTGGTTCGATAAACAGTCTTTTGCGATCAAGACAATCCACCACGACGGAGAAAATAAAAATGTATCAATCATGGGCATGGAAGCGGATCATGACTGGGCGCTGCATGGGCCGTTTCTGGACAAGACGTTAATGCGCAACTATGTCGCGATGAACCTGGCGGGCGAGCTGATGGACTATGCGCCGGACGTGCGGTTTTGCGAAGCGGTGATCAACGGCGAATACCGCGGCGTGTACGTGATGATGGAAACCGTCAGCACCGGCAAGGGCCGGATCGAAATCGAAAAGCCGAATAATACCCGCAACGTTACCGGTTATATCGTGGAGCTGGACAATGCGGCCCAGCCGGACCCGCGCAGCAAAGCGGATAATTTTACAAAATACGTGCAGATTCTGCGTAAAAGTGCGTTCTTCGATATCCGCTATCCGGGCAGCGAAGCGCTGACGCCTCCGTTGAAGGACTTTATTGAACGCGATCTCAGCCGGTTTGAAAAAGCGCTGTATTCTTTCGATTACGACAGCTCGCGCTACGGTTATAAAAATTTCATCGACATCGACGAATTCGTTGATTACTTCATTCTTATGGAAGTCTTTGTGCAACATGACACCGGCAACCTTTCGACCTTCTTCTACAAAGACGTCAACGGGAAATTCAAGCCGGTCGTCTGGGATTTCAACAACAGTCTGGGCAATGTTTCCGACAGCTCCGACGATGACTTTCTGATCCGCCAATTCGTCTCCGTACAGGCGCCGTGGTTCACGATGCTGATCAAGGACGAGGACTTTATCAATCAGGTCATCTACCGGTATCGCCAGCTGCGCGCAGGGATTCTGAGCGATGAACAGGTATCCGCCTATATCCAGGAAGTCGTCGATTATCTGGGACCGGCCGTCGACCGGAATTTTGCGGTCTGGGGCTACAGCTTTGATCCGGAAAATCTGGACAAACGCAATAAATTGTTGCCGGATGAAAAGAATCTGCGGTCCTATGAAGCGGCGGTGAAACAGTTTCATGACGCGTATCTGCAGCGGCTGGCCTGGCTGGATGAGCATATCGAAGTGCTCAGGCAGTATTGTCATGAATCCGCGGTCAAGAAGTATAACCATTAAGCCGGAAGGAGGAGAGCCTGCATGAAAAAATTTATTATCGCCTGCGCCGTGATCGTGATGCTCGCCGCCGGCGGGTTGTTTCTGTCTTCCCGCATCGGACTGACCTTTCAATGGGAAAGCCTGCGGAAAACGTCGGTGGAGACGTTTACAAAAGTTGAGGGCAAGACGATTCTTGTCGATCAGGGGCAGGGTATGGAACCTTTCGAGATCCGCGGCGTTAATCTGGGCAGCGGGATTCCGGGCCATTTTGCGACGGATTACGCGATTGATAAGGAAACCTATCTGCGGTGGTTTGCCGAAATTCAGGCGATGGGCGCGAATTGCATCCGTGTCTACACGCTGCTTCAGGATGATTTCTACAATGCGTTTTGGGAATACAACAAGGACCGCGAACAACCGCTCTATTTGATCCACGGCTTGTGGGTGAATGATTACACGCTGTTCTCCCACCGCGACGCCTACGATCCGGACTTCATGAACACGATGATCCAGGACAGCCGGACGTTAGTCGATATCATCCATGGAAACAAACGGTTTTCCTTAGGCGAGGGTCTGGGCAGCGGCTCTTACAACCATGATATTTCGCAATGGGTTCTGGGGTATATTCTGGGTGTGGAATGGGAAGACACGACGGTCGCCTTCACGGATCACATGCAGGACAAAAAGAATCAATATCATGGGAAGTACATGACGACCACTGACGATGCGTCGCCGTTTGAGGCGATGCTGGCGCAGGTCGGCGATAAAATCATCGAATATGAGACGCAGACCTACAAAGCCCAGCGGCTGATCGCGTTTGCCAACTGGCCGACGACGGACCCGCTTGAATGGGATTCGCTGGTCGAATACTACTTCCGTAAATTTGAACAGGTCGACGTCGAGCATATCCAGACAACCGACCGGTTTCTGTCGGGGCAGTTTGCTTCCTACCACGTCTATCCCTACTATCCCGATTACTATGGCTTTATGGACGTCATGGACATTGATGTTGAAAACAAGCGGCAGTTTGTCGACGCTGACGGCGTCTTCAATTCCTATCAGGCTTATCTGACGACGCTCAACGCGTATCACACGATGCCGGTTGTCATCGCGGAATTCGGGGTGCCGAGCTCACGCGGGCGGGCGCAGAGCGACCGCAACACCCACCGCGCCCAGGGCGGCATGTCCGAAGCGGATCAGGCAGAAGCGCTGAAAACCTGTTATCAGGATATCATGAGCGCCGGCTGTGCGGGATCGATCGTCTTCACGTGGCAGGATGAATGGTTTAAGCGGACGTGGAACACGATGGCCTATACCGATTTGACGAAAACACCGTATTGGAGCGACGTTCAGACCAACGAACAATTCTTCGGCGTGCTCGCCTTCGATCCGGGCGAGGAGAAAAGTGTCTGTTATGTCGACGGCGACGTGAGCGAATGGACCGCGGACGATCAAGTCCAGCTGACGGACACGCCCACCGGACAACTTTCGCTGGCTTATAAATACGATGAAAAATATCTGTATCTGTACGTCAACAAAGAAAATTATGATCCGCAGACAGAGAAGCTCTGGATTCCGTTCGATACGACGCCGAAGACCGGCAGTACCCACTGCGATGGAATCCCGCGGTCGTTTGAGCGGCCGGCCGACTTTGTGCTGATTCTGTACGGGAAGGAAAACAGTAAGCTGATCGTGCAGAAGCGCTACGAAGCGCTGCGGGCGATCTATTCCCACCGCGTATATTTCGAAGACGCTTATCTCAACGCCCCGGCAAAGGATACCTCGGAATTTGTCGACATCAATCTGGTGCTGCAGATTCCTGACGATCCGCATGACGAGCTGGCCAATACGAAAGCGGATAAGGCGGAAACCTACAATACCGGTCAGCTTCGCCATGGCAACGCGAATCCGGAGAATCCGGACTTTGATTCGCTGGCCGATTTTATGATCCGGGGCGATGCGATTGAAATCCGTCTGCCCTGGTCGCTGCTGAATTTCCTCAATCCGTCGGAAATGATGATTCACGACGATTACTATGAGCATTATGGAATCGAAGGGCTGAAGATCCATGAGATTTATGCCGGAGTCGGACTGGCCGCTGATGAAGCAACGCCGATTCCGATGACCGATCTTCCGCTTCAAGGCTGGGGCCGGCATCCGACTTCGCATGAACGTCTGAAACAAGGCTATTACGCGATGCAGGATATCTGGGCGGGAAAGTGAGGCGGCATGCATGGTAATCCGGATTGACTATCTGATTTACGTTTACATGACGCTGTGTTTGTGCATGCTGGCGTACAATCTGTTTTATCTGGGAAAAAACAAGTGGATGCAGCGGCGGACGGAGAAACAAATCCAAAACCAGGCCCGCCGCTTACAACGCTTGTTGTTATTTCCCGAGAAGACGGCCGCCAACGTGGATGAGAAAATAAAGAAAGATCTGAAGAACACACATCATCTGGTTGTGCTGGAAGGAACCGTCGACGTGCTGGAACAGAATCCGCTGACGGTAAAACCGCTGCAGACCTGGCTGCCGACGCTGAAGCCGGTGTTTGCGGAGCTGATTGACGGGACGATGAAAAAAAGCGTAATGGAACGTTCCTACTTTGCCTATCTTGTTACACGTTTTAGACTGTGCGGACAAAGCCGTAATGATCCGATCGCGACGGCGATGATCCAGCTGACGGCGCAAGCTTCGATTTATTGCCGGGAGAATGCGTTGGGCGCCTTGTATCAGTGTGGAAGTATTGATCACATTGTCAAAGCGTATCGCGTCATGGGACGCCATGAAATCGAACACAGCCGCAAGCTGGTGACCGACGGACTGCTGGAATTTCATGGCGACCGGGAGCAGCTGGCGCAGGCTTTGTGGCAAAACTGGGATGAATTCACACCGCATTATCAGGTTGCGTTCATTGATTTTATCCGGATGGTTTCCGGGAATTTTCGGGAAACCTTATTTCCGCTGCTGAGTCAGCCGGAGCTGGATCGGGAAGTGACCTTTGCCGTCATGCGCTATTTCCGCAAATATCCTTACCGTCCGGCCGGAACGGTGCTGCGTCAAACTGTCATCGACTGGGAAAAACAGGATTGGGAATATGCGGCGATCGCGGCGGCTTCCCTGGAGAGTTATCCCGAGATGGAAACCGTCAAGGCGCTGCTGGTCGGCGTGCAGAGCGATAACTGGTATGTCCGCGACAATGCTTCCGATTCGCTGCTGCAGCTGACGAAGCCGCTGGCCATTCTGGAAATGATCCGGCAGCTGAAGGATTCTTACGGCCGGGACATGCTGCGCTACAAGGCGCTGAGCGCCGGACTGCTTCAGCTGGATGAAAAGGGCGAACTGAGGGTCGCAGAAAATCGAATGGCGAAAAGTCCGAGGGGGTCATCGAATGAAATTCTAAGCGCAGTCATTGAAGCGGATTCATCGGAAGAAGCGCTTCCAGCCTTGCAGAAATGGGGGAATGCAGAATGATTGAATTTGTAAAAACCTTTCTGTTCTGCGTCGATGTTTTCTTCGTTCTCTATTTATTCGGATACAGTACGTTTTTATTTTTGTCAGTAATTGTCGGCTCGGTGGATTTGTATCAGAAACGCCGCGACGACGAGCTGAAAAACAACCTCAAGCGGAAGTTTTTTATCCCGATCAGCATTCTGGTTCCCGCCCACAACGAGGAAACCACGATTGTGGACACCGTCTGCACGCTGCTGAGACAGGATTATCCGCTGTTTGAAATCGTGGTGATCGACGACGGATCCACCGATGAAACCGCGCAGCGGATGATCGACTATTTCCAGATGCGCAAGATCGAGCGGCCGATCCGCCGCCAGCTTCGCTGCAAGCCGGAAACCGCGATTTACGAAGCGAAATCCAACAAGATTCAGCTGACGCTGATCCTGAAAGAAAACGGCGGCAAGGGGGATACGCTGAACATGGGCATCAACGCATCCCGCTTTCCGTACTTTATCTGCATGGACGCCGATTCGATGCTTCAGAAGGATTCGCTGTTTGAGATCGCCAAGCCAGTGCTGGAAAACGATAAGGTCGTAGCCTGCGGCGGTCAGGTGCGGATCTCCAACGGCATTGAAATGGTCGACGGCGAGGTCACAAAATATACCCTGCCGAAGCGGATCATCGTCGCGATGCAGGTGCTGGAATACGATCGTTCGTTTCTGGCTTCGCGGATTTTTATGGATCACTTCAACGGCAATCTGATCATTTCCGGCGCATTCGGTCTGTTTCAGAAAAAGATGGTGATTCTGGCCGGCGGCTACGATCCTTCGACGATGGGCGAGGATATGGAGCTGGTCGTCAAGCTGCATGTTTTCTGCCGTGCGAATCATCTTGATTACAGCATCCGCTATGCCCCGGATGCGATCTGCTGGACGCAGGGACCGGGGAATCTGCTCGATCTGATGAAGCAGCGGCGGCGCTGGCATATCGGCTTGTTTGAAAGTCTGACGCGTTACCGGTATGCGATCGGCAAGAAGGAATACGGTCTGATGGGAACGATTTCGTTTCTGTATTTCTGGCTGTATGAGCTGATGTCGCCGTATATTGAAGTCTTCGGTTTGTTTACGATTGTTTTATCGTATTTTGTCAATCTCATCAACGTTCCGTTTATGCTTTTATTCTTCGCGGTGTATGCCGGTTTCGGCTGTCTGCTGACGGTCATCGCGTTCTTTACGCAGATCCATACCCGGCATATCCGGCTGACCTTTCTCGACGTGTCCGCACAATTCTCTTAAGCGGCTTTGAGCTGGTCGGCCTCCGGTTTATTCTGATGCTGGTGCGGATGAACGCGCTGATCGGCTATCGCCGCAAGAAGAACGTCTGGGGCGATCTGAAGCGGTATACGCATAACCGCCGGGAAACGCAGGAAGGAGGGAGTGAAGGATGAACAACAATCCGCGACGGGAAGAGCGCAAGCTGATTTTCGGTACGCTGCTCGCTTTGTTTCTGATCGGTTTTGTTCTGGTCTATGGCGTTTTGACGCGGCAGAGCTATACGGACAAGGAACGCAACGGCACGCTGAAAACGATTGCGCAGGAACGCACGGTCACGCTGGTGGAAAGCGGCCGGACATCCTGGCGCTATTGGGATGAGGGAGAAAATCCCGATCCTTCGGCAAGTCTGCGGTGGACTGAGCCGGATTACGACGATTCCGCCTGGAAGAGCGGGACCGGTACATTCGGTTCCTATTATGGCCAGTTGAAAAAAATGGTCGACCGAAAAGCGCCGCGCAATCTGCTGAACTATGCTTTAGTGGATCAGCGGGCGATTCCGGTTTATTATTTCCGCACGGAATTTGAAGTCGGAGATCTGGGGAATGTCCGGTGCCTGACCGGTAAGCTTCGTTATGACGACGCCGTGATGATGTATCTTAACGGCGAGCTGATCTATGCCTCGAATATTCCGGACGGCGGGTATACCGCGGAAAATCCGTATGGTTCTTCCGCCCGCGTCGGTGAAGTAGAAAACGATATTTTTGTTATCAGCAATCTGAATTCGCTGAAGCCGGGACGCAACGTTCTGGCGGTTGAGCTGCATCAGCGCGACCAGACCAGTTCGGATATTTATTTCGATCTGAAAAGTCTGGAAACCTCCAGCGAAACCTCGCTCAGTCAGACGCTCGATCTGTCCGGACTGATTCTGGAACAGGGTTCAAAGAACGACGAGGTCATCGTCAACTGGCTGACGGATAAAAAAGGAACCTACGAGCTGATCTGGGCGCAGGGCACGGATAAAAGCGCGCTGCGCACCCCGGATGGCCGGAAGCTGATGGGTGGCCGGAAAACCGGCGTCGGCGGCGCGTTCAGCTATCATGGCAAGCTGAGCAACCTGCCTCCGGGCCAGCCGCTGGTGTATCAAATCGTCGATTTGCAGCACAATCTCAGCTCGGAAGTCTTCTCGTTTGAAGTCCGGCCGGCCGCGCCGCTTACTTTCGGGTTTGTCGGCGACGTTCAGATCCGGACGGAGCATCTTAAGGAGAATCAGGCTGGATGGGAGAAAGCGGTCAATACACTCTTGCAGCTGCAGCCGGACCTCAGCTTTATTTTGACTGCCGGCGATCAGGTCAACAGCAGCGACAACGAGAAAGCGCTGGAGGAATATAACGCCTTCCGCAGTCCGGCCGCGTTGAGACAAATTCCGGTTACGATCAACATCGGCAACCACGAGAGCAATACCGACCTGCTCGACAGCCAGTTTGACCGGCTGAAGAACGGATCAGATTTCTATTATGATTACGGCGATATCTTGTTCTACTCCTTGAACTGTATGAACACGGATACGCAGGCACATCTGGATAAACTCAGCCAGACGATCACGCGGCACAAACCGCGTTGGGTCATCGTCACGATGCACTATTCGCTCTTTGGCGGCAAGGATCGCTCTGCGGATGAAAAGGTCATGGCTGCCCGCGAGGCCTATGCGCAGGCTTTTTCTGACCTGAACGTCGACGTCGTGCTTTCAGGACACGATCATGTGTACTGCCGCTCTTTGCTGATGCAGGGCGAAACGGCCACCGGCCGGGCGGATGGGGACAAACGCAGCGGCGAAACGCTCTATGTTTCCGGCGGCACCCCATCCGGAAGCAAGTTCTATGAGCTTAAGGATAATCCGGCCGCGTATCTCGCTTACCGCATTCTTAAACAGGAAGCGACAGTTTCGCTGATTACCATTTCCGGGAATCAGCTGGTCCTGGAAACCTATGCCGTTGACAGCCGGGAGTTGATTGACCGGTGCGAATTGAATAAATAAAAAAAACCGCTGACATGCCAGCGGCTTTTTTAAGATTCTTGTTTTATGGTGGGATCGGTTTTATTCTTCACCGGTTTGATCCGAATCAGATCGTTTTGCAGCCAAAATGGCAGAAACAGATAGAAGACGGCGAAAAGCGCAATCAGAAAACAAATCATTCCTTCCCAAAGCGACTTGTCAGAAAACAGAACAGCGAGAATTGCCACTAGAACACAGCCAATCCAGGAAAGCGATAATTTGTAACGGGCATGACAATGCGGACATTCCAGCCGCATCGACAAAAGCGATCCGGGACGGATATGAAAACTTTTCTGACAATGGGAACAAACAACTTCCTGACGCATAAATTTACCCTCCTGCCACCGCGCGAAGCGATGTGAACAACGATTTTAAGCTGACTCCAACCAGCAGCAGAAAGCCGCTGAAATTGATCGGATCAAGGAAAAACGTCAGCGTGATCCAACGCAGAAACGCCAGGTAAAGCAGCGAAGTTTGGGCTGTAAGATAAAATTCACTAACCCAGGCGCTCCAAGCATAAAGACTGACTCCCAGCCAGTAGACGATATCCGGAAGCAGGGACTTCTTCCGGGTTTTCCAGAACAGAATAAGCGTGATGAGAAAGAAGACGGTGAATAGAAAAGCGTAATCATAGACCGTGATGTCAGTACAATAAGGCGTGATCAGGTCGATATCCGGGCACGTACCTGCGGCTGTAATGGGACACAGGAGGACCGGGATCGGCCAGCCTCGTTTTTCCCAAATTCCAAGGCCCAGCTGAATCAATAAAAACACGGCGGGAATTTCTTCGACCCGTAACAGCGCTTTCCAATGAAGTCTTTTCATCTTTTGTATCCTCTTTCTTTTATTATAAAGCAACAGATGAAAAAAGACAGGGGCGGCGATGTTTTTTTACCGCTTCTTATTCCAGAAGAACGATCAGGATGGACCGCGCTGAGCGCTCACCTGCCTCTGACCCATGCATAAGCGTTGAACGGGAGGAGGAAGCGGTAAAACGACAGTCGTCCCGGGATAAAATTCTTTGTTAAAAACATTGACAACCTAACAAATTGGAAATACACTAAAAACGGCAGCCGGAAGATAAACCGGCGAAAGAGGGAGGTGGAAAGCATGGATAACCCGGGCGGTAGTTGCAGGCAAGGCATCAATAAAACGGGAAGTTCATTCTTTCCTCTCCTGGAGGGCGAGTCTGCCCGAAATTAAAGCTCCAGGACGTTTTATTCATGCTTTGCGAACTTGAAGAACAAACTTGAAGGAGGGCAAAGTATGACGGTTAAAAACATCACTGAGCTTTTGCATGCGAAAAAATACGCTCAGATCAAAAAAGAACTCAACGAGATGAACAGCGTGGACCTGGCGGAATTGCTGGAACAATTCCCGCAGGAAAACATGGTCGTCCTTTTCCGCCTGATCGCCAAAGAGACGGCCGCGGAAGTCTTCACCAACATGAATACGGAGATGCAGCAGGCTTTGATCAGCACATTTACCGAGAAAGAACTGAAAGATATCTTCGAGGATATGTTTCTGGATGATACCGTCGATATTCTGGAAGAAATGCCGGCCAATGTGGTTGAACGGATTCTCGACGTTACCGATAAGGAAACCCGCTCGCGCATTAACGAGCTGCTTCAATATCCGCAAGACAGCGCCGGCAGCATCATGACGACGGAATATGTCGATCTGAAAAAGACCATGAGCGTGCGTGAAGCGATCGCGAAGATCAAACGGGTCGGTATTGATCAGGAAACGATTTACACGTGTTATGTCATTGAAAACAAAAAACTGCTGGGCATCGTCACGGCGAAAAGTCTGCTTCTCAACGACGAAAACGTCTTGATCGGCGATTTGATGGAAACACACGTCATTGCCGTGCGCACCCATGACGATCAGGAAGAAGTCTCCAAGCTGTTCCAGAAATACCGGCTGATTTCCATTCCGGTCGTGGACACGGAAAACTGCATGGTCGGGATCGTTACCTTTGACGATGCGATGGAAGTTTATCAGGAAGAAATGGCGGAGGATATCGCATTGATGGCGGCGGTGCAGCCCGGTGATGATTCCTATTTTGGAACTTCGGTATTCAATCACGCCAAACACCGGATTCTGTGGCTGTTGTTTTTAATGCTTTCGGCAACGATCACCGGTACGATCATCTCCCGCTATGAAGAAACAATTTCCGCGATTCCGCTGCTGGTTTCGTTTATTCCCATGTTGATGGATACCGGCGGCAACTGCGGCACCCAAAGCTCGACGCTGGTCATCCGCGGCATCGCCACCGATGAGATCCGCTTTGGCGATCTGTTCAAAGTTGCGTTTAAGGAAAGCCGGATCGCGCTGCTTGTCGGCGCGGCGCTGGCGGCGGTCAACGGTCTGCGGATCGTTGTTATGTATCAGGATCCGCGGCTGGCGATCCTGCTGGGTGTTTCGTTAATGTGTACGGTTTTTCTGGCGGAACTGATTGGCTGTCTGCTTCCGTTATTGGCGAAAAAGGTACATCTGGATCCGGCGATCATGGCCGCTCCGTTAATCACGACGATTGTCGACACCTGCTCGATCATGATTTATTTTGCGATTGCGACGCATCTGTTTGCGTTGTAGCGTGGTTTTTAACAAGCATGGAGGAAAACTCTGTGCTTTTTTATTGTTTCTTTCTTGGCGATCTCCCAGATCCCGGCATACAGGAACAATAGTATACAGTGGGTCAACGAGATTTTGACCGGAAAGGAGAATGTCGATGGAAAACGTAGGAAGAGAACCGCGGATTCCTCGCAGCTGGATGGAAACGGACGAAGATTTCGCTATGGAATGCGGCCGTCCACACCGTCCGACCCCGCCGCGCAGACCGCATTGCGCAGGGTGGAGCGATGATTTCCGCACGCGTTTTGACGAAGCCGATTTTATGGAGGATGAAATGTTTGTGGAGGAGGCCGTGAACCTGTCTGCGGGCTGCGGCTGCCGTCCGAAGCCTCCGGTATGTCCGCCAGACTGCGGCTGCGGCGATCATGACCATGGCAACCGTCCGGGCAACGGCTGTGGCTGCGGCAACGATACCGACGATCAGGATGACGATGGCCGTCCGGGCTGCGGCTGCGGCGATCATGACCACGGCAACCGTCCGGGCAACGGCTGCGGCTGTGGCTGCGGCAACGATACCGACGATCAGGATGACGATGGCCGTCCAGGCTGCGGCTGCGGCGATCATGACCATGGCAACCGTCCGGGTGATGGCTGCGGCTGTGGCTGCGGCAACGATACGGATGATCAGGATGACGATGGCCGTCCGGGCTGCGGCTGCGGCGATCATGACCATGGCAACCGTCCGGGTGATGGCTGCGGCTGTGGCTGCGGCAATGATACCGATGATCAGGATGACGATGGCCGTCCGGGCTGCGGTAATCATCACCGCTGCCCGGATATGAGCCTGGCAATGGCGTATGTCGCCCGCCAGCGCTGGACTGGAAAACGGGAAATCTACAGCCGCCCGCGCGCCTTGTTAAGAGGAACGCTGTTTGTTGAGCTGGACTTGCCGTTTACGGGAAAGGGAGGCTGTCAGGATGAATAGAAATGAAATGCTGCGGGAGCTGCAGGAACTGGATTTCGCGATTCAGGAAGCGGTCTTATTTCTGGACACCCATCCGCAAAACGAAGTCGCGCTGAGCTATTACCGTTATGTTACCGGCCTGCGCCGCAAAGCGGCGGAGGAATACAATCGCGTCTGCGGTCCGCTGACCAACCGCGACAGCCGCGGACGCCGCTGGGATTGGATCAATAGTCCATGGCCGTGGGAAAGGGAGGGATAAACCATGTGGATCTATGAGAAAAAATTGCAGTATCCTGTGAATATCCGGAAGCCGGACCCGGCGATGGCCAAGCTGATCATCACGCAGCTGGGCGGCCCGGATGGCGAAAAGGGTGCGTCTGATCGGTATCTGAACCAACGCTACGCGATGCCGTATCCGGAAATCCGCGCGTTATTGACGGACATTGGAACGGAAGAAATGGCGCATGAGGAAATGATCGCCACGATGGTTTACCAGCTGCTCAAGGGCTGTTCAGCGCAGCAGATCAAGGCTGCCAATGCGGCGGACTATTACGTCGATCATACTGCCGGCGTTTATCCGCAAGGCGCCAGCGGCATGCCGTACACGACGGCGTATATCCAGTCCAAGGGCGATCCGATTACCGATCTGTCCGAGGATATGGCGGCGGAACAGAAAGCCCGTACAACGTATGAGAACCTGATGCGTTTAGCGAAGGATCCGGAAGTCTATGGACCGCTGGTATTTTTACGCCAGCGCGAGATCGTTCACTTCCAGCGTTTCGGCGAAGCTCTGGAATTCGTCCGCAAGGATCTGGACTGCCGCAACTTCTATCGTTACAATCCAGCTTTTGACCGCTGATCAAAAGCGAAACCGGCGGGATTTTCCCGCCGCTACATCGAATCGAAATAAGCCGGAAAGTTTTTGGCGGGGAAACGCACGGAACCTGAATGTGATTTGCGAACCGGGGCAGGAATGGGAAAACGTGATATTCAGAACAATTTAGGGTTAGGTAAGAACGATCTTCATACCTGTAAAAACGTGGTAATTTAAACGGAAAGCTACTATAATAAAACTAATAAAGAAAAGGTGCAGGAAGATGAAAAAAATAACAAAACTTGGGGTTTTAGCTGCTGCGGCCATGCTTATGATGCAGGGCTGCGCCGCTGAAAAGGAGAATTATGACAAACTGCTCGATCCGAATAAACCGGTTACGCTGGAGATTTGGACTTATTACAACGGTACGCAGAAAGCGGCGTTTGACGAACTGGTTACAGAATTCAACGACACGGTGGGCGCGGAGAAAGGCATTGTTGTTGAAGCGTACAGTCAGGGCAATGTCAACGATCTGATCACCAAGGTTGAGGAAGCGGCGGAGAAGAAAGTCGGCGCCGGTGAAATTCCCGATATTTTCGCGGCTTATGCCGATACCGCGTACAAAGTCGATAAATTGGGACTGGTCGCTTCGATTGACAAGTATATGAGCAAGGAGGAACTGGCGTCCTATCGCGACGAATATTTAAACGAAGGTCAGATCGGCGAGGACGGCAGCCTGAAAATTTTTCCGATCGCCAAGTCGACGGAATTGATGATGTTGAACAAAACGGACTGGGATCGGTTCGCGGAAGCCTGCGGCGTTACGCTGGATGAGCTGAAGACGCTTGAAGGCGTGACGAAGACCGCGCGGACGTACTATGAATGGACCGACAGCCTGACGCCACAGCCGAATGATGGCAAGGCATTCTTCGGCCGGGATGCGATGGCAAATTACATGATCATCGGCAGCCGTCAGCTGGGGCAGGAAATCTTTGCGGTGGAAGGAAATCAGGTGACGCTGAATCTGGACCGCGATGTCTTTAAAAAACTGTGGGATAATTATTATGTGCCATATATCCGGGGTTACTTCACGGCGCAGGGCCGTTTCCGTTCCGACGACGCGAAGACCGGCGATTTGATCGCGCTGGTCGGATCCAGCAGCGGGGCGGCTTATTTCCCGAAGGAAGTGGCGGTCAGCGACGTTGAAAGCTATCCGATTGAATCGATCGTGGCGCCGGCTCCGATGTTTGAACAGGGTGAGAAAATTGCCGTTCAGCAGGGGGCGGGCATGGTTGTGACCGCTTCGGATACCCAGCATGAATACGCATCGGTTCTTTTCTTAAAATGGTTCACAGAGGAACGTCGGAATATTCAGTTCTCACTGGCTTCCGGATATCTGCCGGTAAAGAAAGCCGCGAATGATTTTGAGACGATCAAAAAAGTTATTGAAAACAATGCGGAGCTGGACTCGGCAGAAATGATTGACGTTGTTGAAGTGGCCGAGAAACAGCTGAGTGAAGTTCAGCTGTATACGACAAAGGCTTTTGAAGGCGGCAGCGACGCGCGGTCTCTGCTGGATACTTCGATGCAGGATCTGGCGAAGGCGGATCGCGAGCAGGTCGTTGAACGTCTGGCGCAGGGGCAGAGCCTTGATGAAGCAACTGCTGAATTTGAAACGGAAGCCTATTTCGACGCCTGGTTCGCGGCGTTGAGTCAACAGATGCAAAAAATCGTCCAGGAATAACGTTTTTAAGAAAAGGAGTAACCGGAATATGCTGAAAAAAAGAAGTGTTTTCAATCGTATTCTGATCCCTTTGATCGTCGTTCAAATTTTTCAGATCAGTCTGTTTGGGATGTTGGTTTTCAGCGGCGGCGTTATTACCAAGCTTGACCGCAACGCTGAGGAAATCCTGAACGAACGGGTCATCAATCGGAAGAATTATTTAGAGAATGAAATGATTCAGCGCTGGAGTAATTTCTCCATCTATCAGACGAAGATCGAAGAAGAAATTGAGCAGCAGCTGAGCGAAGCGGGCATGACCGTCGCCGACCTGGTGCCGGGGGCGGCTGTGACCAGCGAAATTTTGAAAAAAATCGGTCCGGATCTGATTGCGCTGATGCGCAGGAATACGGTAACCGGCGTTTTTCTCGTTTTTGAAGGTCCTCTGAACGACAGGGCTGAGGAAAAGGAGAAAAGTGGTATTTATCTGCGGGATCTGGATCCGATCAATAACCCTTATGACAATTCGGACTTGTTGATGGAACGTTCGCCGACCGATGTGGCGCAGAGTCTGGACATTGCGATGGACGTCAGTTGGAGTCCGCGTTTTAAGATCGGCGGCGAGAGTTATTTTTATAACAACCCGGTGCAGGCGATTCGCTCCAATCCGGATCTGTCCAGTGAAGACGCCGGGTATTGGGGCTATGGTTCGATGTTGAACGAAGACCTGATCAAAACGATTACCTATACGCAGCCGCTGGCAGACAGCGAGGGAACGGTGTTAGGCGTGCTGGGCGTTTCGCTGGCGGAGGATTATCTGAAAACCATCTTGCCGTCGAAGGAGTTGCTGGCGGATCAATCCGGTTCCTACATGCTTGCGATTCTTGACGAGACGCAGCCGCAGACGGATGGATTGACCTTGCAGAAGGTGACGCACAGCGGCGGCGTGTTCATCGCGATGTTCGGAGAAGCGGAAGAGCTCATCTTTCAAAAGGATGCCGACGTCTCCGGCGACGGCGCTTTAATCCATACATCCGCTTTAAAACTGAAGCAGAAAATTTACGGCAGTCTGCAGCCGCTGGATCTCTACAATTCCAATGCGCCGTTTTCCCATCAGCGCTGGGTTCTGGTCGGTCTGGAATCGCAGGAAGCGTTGTACGGGTTCTCGGGTAAAATGCAGAACAGCATTCTGACCTTTATGATTTTATCCATGCTGGTGGGACTGGCGGCGACGATGTATGCCAGCTACCGCCCATCCCGGCAGATCGGCGCGCTGGCCCGCAAGGTGCGTAATTCCAATCCGAACAAACCGATCCATCTGGATCCGATCCGGATTACGGAAATCGATCAGTTAAGCCAGGCGATTGAGGAATTAAGCAAGAGCGTGGCGGAGAACAGTTCGCGGCTCTCACAGATCATCGGCATGCTTTCAATTCAGATCGGTGCGTTTGAGATTGAGCTTGAAAAGAATTCCGTCTTCTGTACTTCCGGTTTCTTCGATGTGCTGGACCCGCAGGCTGACCATGAAGATCAGATGCTGACGCTGGATGAATTTTCCAGACAGCTGCGCTTATTGGATCTGGATCTGGATGAACTGGGCCGGCTGCGGGAAAAGACCGTCAAATTGGAACAGGACGGCGGCGGAGCTCGCTGGATGCGGTTGAAAACCGCGGCGCGGGCGCACACGATTCTGGGCGTGGTGCAGGATATAACGGCGGAAATGGTCGAGCGGCACCGCATAGAATATGAACGCGATTACGACGTGCTGACCAACCTGCTGAACCGGCGGGCATTCCAGCGCTTTGCTCAGGAACGCTTCGAGCATCCGGAACGGCTGAAGATTACGGCGTTTATGATGATGGATCTGGATAATCTGAAATATATCAATGATACCTATGGTCACGATTGCGGCGATGGTTATATCCGCAGCGCTGCGGATGTGCTGCGCAATAACGCCGGTCCGCATGAAATTGCGGCGCGGATGTCGGGCGATGAGTTCTATGTTCTGTTTTATGGTTATGAGACAGACTTCCAGATTCGTCAGAAGATTGAACAGATCCGGAAGGCCATGGCTGCTTATGAAATGGAGCTGCCGGATGGCAAGAGTATCCGGATCCGCGCTTCCTTCGGCGTATCGTGGTATCCGAAGGACAGCCGCAATCTGGAAGAGTTGATCAAATACGCTGATTTCGCGATGTATGAGATTAAAAATTCCGTCAAGGGCGGAATAAAGGATTTTGAGATTGAAAGCTACCGTAAGGATTCGTTTATGCTGCACAGCAGCGAAGATCTCAACCGGCTGATTGAAAACGAACTGATCGATTTTGTATTCCAGCCGATTATCGACGTCCAGTCGCAGACCGTCTATGGTTATGAAATGCTGATGCGGCCAAAGATGGAAAAGCTGAAGACGCCGTCCGAAGTGCTGCGGATTGCCCGCGCCCAGTCGCGGCTGTATCAGATTGAACGATTGACCTGGTTTAAAGCGATGGAGGCCATTGATCGGTATCATCAGCGGCTGCAAGGGAAAAAATTGTTCATCAACTCGATTTCCAGCCTGCGCCTGACGCCGCAGGATCTGGAAGAACTGGATTGCCGGTTCGGCCGCTACAATTCGCAGGTCGTCATTGAGCTGACGGAAAGCGAAAAAATGGGCGAAATGGCAACGATCCACAAGCGGCAGCGCTGTCTTGATCAACATCAGGAAATCGCGCTGGATGATTACGGAACCGGCTATAATGGCGAAGCGACGCTGCTGGATCTGATGCCCAACTACGTGAAAGTCGATATGAGCATCATTCGCGGTCTTGACCGCGATCTCAACCGTCGCGAATTCTATGAAGGATTGGTCGTTTATTTCCGCAGCCGGAAGATAAAAATTCTGGCAGAAGGCGTGGAAACCCGCGAGGAAATGGAAGCGCTGGTCGATTGCGGCACGGATTACATGCAGGGATTCTATTTCCGGAAAGGCGAACTGATTCCGCCAGATCCAAGTCCGGAAGCGATGGAAGCTTTGCGGAACGCGGTGAAAAAGAAAAACGACGAGTCTTAGACTTGAGTCAAAAATCAAACAGAAAGGGACGTCCTGGCGAATCAGGCAGACGTCCCTTTGCGACGGGCTCATAAACGAGGTGATGTCGGGATGGCGAACATCCACAGAACGGCGGGAGTTGGCAATTTTCGCTGCAGAAAAAATTAAAACATCAGCTTTTGTGGAATATCTTACAAGAAAAAGGCGGAGGAAAGGTTTATAATTAAATCTGAATAAGCAGGGAGGCTAATATGGGATTATCAAAAATGGAAAAGCAAAAACAGAAACTGATTGAATTGGGCGTCATGGAACCGGAGGATACGCTCGTTGATTTCCTGCAGGCCAGTTATGTTGAACGGCTGATCGGGAAAATGGGCAAATGGAAGCAAGGCTGGGCGTATTTCACCGAAAACCGGGTGATCGTCATTACCGGGTTGCTGGAAGAGAATATCGTCATTCCCTACAAAACCATTCGGGAGCTTGGAAAATGTTCTCAGAGTTTGATGCCGATTGGAATTACGATTACGCATGAGGATCCGGAAACCGGGAATATGACTACCGACCGGATATCCTTGATGAAGCGGGATAAATGGCTGAACTTCATGGCGGAAAAAGCCGGCGTGGAGGTTGCTTAATTTCCGGCTGCTGGCCAGACAGACAGGTTTCAAATCAAGCCCAGAGATCATGCTGATTCTCTGGGCTTCTTTTAATTGAAGCTTTGAAAATTGACCGGGATTCAGTTTAGACACAGACAGTTTCAGGATGATGGCGAGGGGGGATGATGCGCGTCAGGCTGATTTCAGCGTCGAACTTTGTTTTATAGAACGGGAAGGACAGAAAATCTTTTTTTTATCCGCCAACTCGTGTATAATACAAAATAAAAGACAGGAACGATTGTTCCTGTCGAATTGGAAATCTGGTGGAGCCGACGAGGATCGAACTCGCGACCTTTGCATTGCGAACGCAACGCTCTCCCAGCTGAGCTACGGCCCCAGACACGATATTAAGTTTACCACCATTTTTCGAATTGTCAAGATCTTATAAGGAGGAAGTTATGCAAGATTGTTTACAACGGGCACGAAAAACGATTAATGAAGTCGATGCACAGATGGCGGAATTGTTTGAAAAACGAATGGAAGCTGTTCGTCAGGTGCTCGCGTATAAGAAGGAACACAACCTGCCGATTCTGGATGCCGCCCGGGAACAGGCCGTTATTGAAAAGGGGTGCGCCCGGATTCAGGATCCCGTGTTAAAACCGTATTATGAGGAGTTATTAGTGAAACAGATGGAATTATCCCGCCGCTATCAGAAAACGCTGCTGGACGAAGCCTGGGAAAAATCACGGGAAATTTGACAGTTCAATCCAGAACTGAGAATTGGGAATCGTTGTTACAGAGCAGAAAAAAGCTGGAATTTTCTCAATCCGCAGAAGATTCCAGTTTTTTTCTATGCCATTGTTCGCCCAGAACAAGCAGAAGAGCGCATCCGGCGATGACCGCTGCTGCCAGCGTCAGCCAGTAAGCAGGATAGCCGCCCCAGTTCTTGATCGCCTGCAGGAAGGCGATCTGGGGGACTTCCCGTAAGAACATGTAATTCTGCCCCCAGATCCAGTCCACGGCAAAGGCACACAGTGCGCTGCCGCTCAGAATCAGGACGACGGAAGGCAGTTGTTTTAAGCGCGGCGAGTCATCGTCAGTCAGAAATATCAGAAGGGGCGTCAGGATCAGAAGCAGATGCAGGGCGAAGCTTTGGAGGGTTTGAAAGTGGAAAAACGGATAAGTGCCGACAATCCCCGCCGGATAGACAATCGCCGTGATTCCGCCCAAAATGGACGTCGCCCAGACATAACTGCGTAGCGCCGGATGGCGCGTAAAGACCGCCAGCGGGATAAAGAAGATCTGCAGGCCGCATAAATGCAGCGGCAGCAGTTTTACCCAATATCCCTCGCCCAAGCGGTACAGCCATAGAATGCGCGTCAGTTCCAGCAGAGGAATCGCAATCGCAAATCCATGAAGCAGCCGCCGGCCGGACTGGCGGGAATGGGTGCGCGTCCAGCGAATCAGCCAGAAGCAGCTCAGCGGAATCATTAGAATTTCCAGAATGTGCAGCGGACTTAGAAAACCATAAGCCGTGCCGGGAAGTACCTCATCCCAGAAGCAGAAGAATTGCGAGATAGTAAAACCCCCTTCAGGTCAATGTTCAAATTGCATGCGGTACAGATGCGCGTAAGCACCGTCCGCAGCCATCAGCTCGGCATGATTGCCTTGTTCCAGAATACCTTCCTCACCCAGCACGACGATGCGTCTGGCGTTGCGGATGGTGGACAGGCGGTGTGCGATGACAAATGTCGTGCGGTTGCGGGCCAGCCGTTCCAGCGAATCCTGAACGACCTTTTCACTTTCGTTGTCCAGCGCGCTGGTCGCTTCGTCAAAAATCAGAATCGGCGGATTCTTCAGGAAGACGCGCGCAATGGATAAGCGCTGTTTCTGACCGCCGGACAATTTCACGCCGCGCTGTCCAATATCTGTATTATACCCATTTGGCAGCTCCATGATGAAATCATGGGCATTGGCGGCCTTGGCGGCGGCGATCACTTCTTCCTCGCTTGCCTCCGGCCGGCCGTAGCGGATGTTGTCCATGACGTTGCCGGCGAACAGATAGACATCCTGCTGGACGATGCCGATGCAGGAACGCAGCGATTTCATTGTCACGCTGCGGATATCCTGACCATCGACCAGAATCCGGCCTTCGCTGACCTCGTAAAATCGCGGAATCAGGGAACACAACGTTGTTTTGCCCGCGCCGGAGGAGCCGACCAGCGCCAGATACTCGCCCGGTTCGACATGCAGATCAATGTGCTTGAGGACATAATCCGGGGAAGAGGCGTATTGAAATCCGACATCCTCGAAATCCACCGCGCCTTTAACGTTCGCCAGCACTGCCGCGTGCGGCTGATCCTTGATGTCCGGCTCGACTTCCATGATTTCCATAAACCGCTGGAAGCCGGTAATGCCTTCCTGAAATTGTTCGGTAAAGTTGATCAGCTTCTTGACCGGCTCGGTCAGGTTGTTGATATAAAGCAGATAGGTTAACAAATCGCCTAACAGAATCCATTTCAGGGAGATAAACGTTGAACCGGCAAGAATGACGACGACGGTGATCATCGTGGTGAATGCGTTAAGACCGGAATGATAATAAGCCATGATCCGGTAGCTGTTTTTACGCGACTTGACATAGCGGTTGTTTTCCACCCCGAATTTTTCCAGTTCGCTGCCTTCGCTGGTAAACGATTTAACGACGCGGATACCGGAGAGGTTGTCCTCGATCCGGGCATTGATATCGCCGACCCGTTCTTTATTCTGCTTGAAAGCTTTGCCCATTTTCTTATTAAAATACAAGGCGAAGACAAGCATGATCGGCAGGATTGAGAAGATGATCAATGTCAGCGGCACGTTGATGGAAAGTAAGATGAAGAACGCGCCGAAAAACTTGATGATCGAAATGACGACATCCTCCGGGCCGTGGTGGTACAGCTCGGTTAAGGAAAACAGATCGTTAGTCAGCCGTGACATCAGCTGCCCGGTTTTCTGTTCGTCATAGAAGCTGAACGACAATTTCTGATAATGACTGAACAGCTCGTTGCGCATATCATGTTCCATCATGACGCCCATATAATGTCCCTTGTAGGTGATGAAGATGTTGCAGAGCAGCTCGATGATGATCAAGCCGACCATGACCAGGCCGATCTTGAAAATCAGATCCAGCTGGACGGATTGCGACGAGACGAGCACGGTATTGGTGATGTAGCGCGTTAACAGCGGAAAGATCAGCGAGATCGCCGCGACGATGAAAGCACAGATCATATCTGCGATAAACAGCTTTAAATAAGACCGGTAATACGAAAGAAACTTTTTACCTCTGGCGTTAAGCAACACAATTCCCCCTTTTAGTTAGACATAAGTGTAGCCCAAATTGATGGAAACTTCAATCATTCCAACCTTTTCCGATACTTTTTTGGAATCAGCGGCGGCGTAAAGGGACTGGCTTTGCTTCCTGAGGTTCGCAGTTCCGTAAAAGGCTGTCCCCGCTGATCATTTTGGTAGAATTCCTCGATGGTGATGTCAGAAACGGATAACTTGCAGGACCATGGTGCCAGCGTTGCGGTTCATATTAAGCCGCACGGCAGACAAGGCGGTATATTCCAGGTTTCGCTGCAGGGCTAAGACATCAGGGCAAGGCAGGGAAAGCCATGATGGCGGACAGTCGAAAAACGACTCCGGTTCAAGGCCCGGAGCCGCTTTTCACTATCCTTAGTCGAATTCCGTTATTTGTAGCAATCCTGGAACAAACTGGCCAGCTTCGCCTGCAGCGCCTGTTCAAATTTCGCTGCGGCTTCCATCGTGCACTGAACCGTTTCGTTGACCTCGATCAATTTGTCGATTGTAATGCAGTCCATCGAAATGGCGCATTGTAACTTTTCTCCCTCAGCGTTGAGGATATGCGCGAGCGCGGCTTCCTCCAAAGCGATCGACTGCAGAATATCGGTAATGGCTTGTGAACGGGTGACGTTGCTGCTTCTGATTTCAGGCATTCCCATAAGTTAATTCCTCCTTACACTGACATCCTATTCGACCCGGGCGAAAGAACCCGGGCCAATGCCCCTGAGTTATGAAAATTTCCGGGCGGCATACACTGGTCAAGGGAGGATAGCCATGAAAATCGTAATTGTCGGATATGGAACGATGGGACATTTGTTATTAAGCCGGATTGAAGAAAAGGAAGACCTGCAGTGCGTCGGTTTGATCGCTTCCTCCTATTATCAGGAGATTTCCGAGCTGCCGCAGCATCCCGAGGTGATCGTCGACGTCAGTCACCCGGACAATTTTGTCCGGATCCAGCGGGCGATGGAACGCCAGCCCATTCCGCTGGTGCTGGCGACGACAGGATACAGTGATGATCAGAAAAAGATCATTGAGAGTTGGGCCCGGCGCGTCCCCATCGTCATGACAAGCAATTTTTCGATCGGGATGACGATCGTTAACAAAATGCTGAAATGTTGTCAGCGGGAGATCGGACAGTATTTTGACTGCGATATCCTGGAAATTCATCATGAACAGAAAAAAGACAAACCCAGCGGCAGCGCGCTGATGTTGAAAAAAACATTGCAGGGGCCGGCGAAGGACCGGTATGGCTATCAGAAACCAATTTCCGTTACTTCCCTGCGGCATCGTCAGATTGCCGGCGAGCACACCGTGATTCTGTGCGGAGATCACGAACAGATTACAATCACGCACACCGCCGACAGTCGGGAGATCTTCATTCGCGGAATTCTGGAAGCGGTCGAGGCGATTCCCGGCTTAAAGCCCGGCCTGTTTTCGATGGAAGATCTGCTGGAACAGCGTTTTTTACAACGCCATCCGAATGAATTTCACTGATCGAAAGGCAATCTTCAACACTTCAGAAAACCTTGGAGGGGCACACTGAAAAGGAATGGGTGAAAGCGGGCCGAAAAGCGCTTCAGAAAAACTGTCAGGCAGGTTTCCACCTGCCTTTAACGCCGCCCGGCTGAACCGGGCAAGCGCAGCGGGGACGCGTCGCTTTTCGTCTGATTTCCCATCCTGTTTGACAGGCATACAACGCTGAAGCGATCGAGGCAAGGCGGGCTTGTGGTTCGGCAGCCGATCTGATAAAATTGAATTAATCTAAAATGGCCGGATGAGATTTTTGAACCAGAAGGGAGGAGTTCAAAGTGAAAAAATATTTTATAAGACTTTGGGGCGCTCCAACGCTGCAGGAAGAAGAGCGATCTCAGGCGCTGAACGAAAGCCTGGGGAAGCAGCTGACGGAATTGCTGTGCTATTTTCTCATTCACCGCGGCGAGCTGGTCAGTCATGAACGGTTGATCGAATTGTTCTGGCCGGAATCTGTCAATCCGCAAAATGCTTTAAAATTTGCGATTCACCGGCTGCGGAAATTGACGCAGCCGTATGCTCAAACCAAGGATCAGGAATGGATTGTGACGGGAAAACGGGGCTATCTATTCTCGCCGCAGGCGCCTGTGGACACCGATCTGGATCAGCTTTCCGGACTGACGCCTGCGCTTCTTGCGGAACAACCGCGGCAGATTGAAGCGCTGGTCCGCGGCGAACTGATGGAAGGGTATTCTTCGATGTGGATCCTGCCGATTCGGGAATTCTGGAAGGAAAAAGTCAAAACACTGACACAGGAAGCTGCCGCCATGCTGGATCAGAAAGGACAGGCGGAAGCGGCGCTGCGGCTGACGCACTGGGCGCTGACGCTGGATCCATATTCAGATGATCTGAATTATTGTTATTTATCCGAGCTGGTAAAAGCCAGGGAATACAATCGGGCATTGAAACATTTCGATCAAATTTCCGAACAGTTTTATCATGAGTTCGGCGTTGAGTTTGAGGGCCGTTCAAAATCGCTGATCTACTTTTTAAGTTCAGACCGCGAGCCTTCGCATTCAATTCAGGAATTGATTGAGGAAATGAACACTAAGGAAGACGGCAGCGCTTTTTATTGTGAACAGCCGGTTTTCCGCAAATTGTATCAGGCCCGGATGCGGGAAAGCAAACGACTGGATATCAACTCCTACTTACTGGTGCTGGACGTACAAAGCGAGGCCATGGAACTGGGAACGCGGGCAACCGACGCGCTGATTCAGATTGTCAAAACGCAGCTGCGCTCCTGCGACATATTCACCCGCACGGCAAACTGCCAGCTGGCTGTGATGTTGATGATGAAAGCCGAAAATGACGTGCATAAAGTTGTCAGCCGGCTCAGCCAGCGCTTAAACCGCAAGTATCCGGCGGCGCAGGTTCGGGTTTATTACCATGTTCAGAAAATTGAACAGAATAATCCGCAGGCTGCTCTGCAGCATGATAAATAAAGACCGCGGATTGAAATGCTGCGGTGAAAAAAGGTATAATAAACACTAGAAAGAAGGATGAAGAATGGCATTATTAACAACGTTAAGAAAAGATAAAATGGAAGCTTTAAAAGCGAAGGATCACGTGAAAAATGGCGTATGCAGCTTGTTGATCTCAGCGATCGCGCTGGCGGAAAAGGAGGCCGGCCAGCCGTTAAGCGAAGAAGAAGAGCTGGCCTATGTTCAGAAAGAACTGAAGCAGACAAAGGACGCGCTGGCGCAGACGCCGGCCAGCCGCGCGGATCTGATCGCGGAAACGCAGCGTAAAATTGAAATTATCGAAGCCTATCTGCCCGCTCAGATGAACGAAGCAGAGCTGGATGAAGCAGTTCAGGCTGTAATTACGGAGCTTCAGCTGGAACCGGTAATGAAAAACAAAGGGATGTTGATCAAGGAAATGATGGCACGCTATAAAGGAAAAACGGATGGAAAATCGGTCAACGCCGCCGTCGGCCGCGCACTGCATGCCTGAACTCTCTGACAGCCAGGCCTGGCGCTGAAAGGCGCAGGGAAAGAACTTGTCCGCCGGAGGCAGTCTGTGCCGGAATAACGTATTTTCTGATGATGAACTGAATTGAAGCAGAAAATGATTGCGGATCACAAACTTTGAAATGGGTAAAATTGGAAAGGAACGCCGGAATTGACCGACGTTCTTTTTGTATGAATGAGATCGCAAAGTAAAGAAAAGAAAATCTGTGAAAGTGTGCCAGACGAAGGGAATCACAGGTAAAATGAAACCGCATTGAAGCCGTCCTTGAGCGCTTAATAAAGAAAACCGCATCCCTGAAGAGGATGCGGCTGGCCATGCTTATCGGACGGTAACGCACTGTTCCTCGCTGTGCAACCCGGTACTGTAAACGTAATAACCGCAGACCTTGACGCTGCCGCCGCCTTCCACCCAATCGTAATAGGTCGGCTGATCTGAGGTAACTTCGTGGTACAGATTGCCATTGAGATAAACTTTGGCGTAATAGTAAGGATTGCCGAGGATCCAATTCCAGTCGAACAGCTTCTGACCGACGGCATAAACATAGATATCGCCTTGAGACAGGCTGATTTCTTTCTGGTTTTCCGGCAGATCGCCGCGGTAGCCGCCCCAGTTGATCGTCAGGCCGCCCCATTCGTCGATATAACCGCTGACCGTGCTTTCCAGCTTCTGTTCGGAATTTCCCCACGGCGAAACCAGGTTGTTGAATTCTTTTTTAATTAATCCCGTTGTCGACAGATTCGGATCCACGCCGTCCACCGCGGCATACGGGAAGGTGCCGAGGATGTGCGTGATGTTCTCAACGCCGTCCGGCTGAACCAGCGCCTTCGGCGGATTCTTTTCATCATAGTTGGCGTCCAGCAGAAGCTCGCAGATCTGGCCCGGGATGTTTTTCTGGCTTTTCCTGTTGTCAAAGTAAGTCTTTTCATCTTTAACGCCCTTGTCGTAGCCGACCCACACGACGTTGGTCGTCTGGCTCGTGGAGGCGATCATCCATTTATCCTTGGCCGCGCCTTCCGGAATACCAAACCGCAGGCCATCTTTGCCCCAGTCGGTCGTGCCGGTCTTGGCATAGACTGGATAGCTGCGCTTTAAGACCTGCATGTAGTTGAAATACGGACCTTCAACGCAATACTGCATCAAGGTGCTGGCCATGTAGGCCGCTTCCTCACTGATAACCTGCCTGCCTTCGTGATCCGCGACATAATCCGCGCTGCCGTCGCCGAATTCAATCCGTGCGACGGTATGCGGCTTCACATACCGGCCGCCGTTGACCATCGCGGCATGCGCGCTCGCCATTTCCGTGGCGCTGGCTTCGAAGGAAGAACCGCCGATTGCGTAGCCGGTGTCGAAATGATCGTTATCGACACGCGAGAAGCCCAGACTTTGCAGATAGTCGATGACCTTGGAACGTCCGATCGTGTCGATGACTTCCTGCAGTGTCTGAATCGCCGGGGTATTCAGCGACTGTCCGACAGCCTGCTGCAGCGTGACGTCGCCGCGATACTGGCCGTCGAAGTTGTTGATGACCTTTTTGGTGCCGCGGTAAACGATCGGTCGGTCGGTGATGACGTGATCGGTCGCCCAGCCCAGATGTTCAAACGCCAGGGCATAGGACAAGAACGGCTTGACCGCCGAGCCTGGCTGTTTAAACTGGCTGGTCGCCCGGTTCAACAAGCGCGCTCCGGAATAATTCCGTCCGCCGCCTAAGCCGCGGATCTCGCCGGTCTGGTTGTCCATCGACACGATCGCGATCTGCATCAGCTCGTCCGGATACTCGATATTTTCGCCTTTCTGAATGGCGTCGATCTGTTCCTGAACCGTCCGGTCCATGTTGGTGTAGACCTTCATCGGCGTCAGGGCCGGATCCTTGCCTGTGATCTGCTTGACTTCTTCGATCACCGCGTCGACATAAGCCTGATATGGCCCGCCGCTTTCAGAGATCGTGTAATCCTCGCCGACTAACAGATCCTCCACGCGGATCGACTTGGCCAGATCTGCTTCCTGTTCGCTGATATAGCCATGATAAACCATCATATCCAGCACAGTGTTGCGCCGGTTGGTGGCATAATCAAGATTTTCGTAAGGATTGTAGGCGTTCGGCCGGTTGATGATACCCGCCAGCAGCGCGCTCTCGCTCAGGCTCAAGTCTTTGGCGTCCTTACCAAAGTAATACTGCGCCGCTTTCTGCACGCCGCGGATGTTGCCGCCGAAGTTCAGCTTGTTTAAATACAGCTGGAAGATCTGTTTCTTATCAATCAGCTTTTCCAGCTTCAATGCCGTCCAGATTTCCTGAACCTTGCGGTCGACCGATTTTTCCGCAATCGTCGAATTCTCCAGATCGTCGACCTGGAAGTAGGTGTTTTTCACTAACTGCATCGTAAACGTCGAACCACCCTGACCGAAGCTCTTGGACTTCAGATTCTCCAGCGCCGCTTTGGCGAAACGGGGAACGTCGAAGCCGGGATGTTCGAAGAAACGCGAGTCTTCAATGGCGACAAAGGCGTCGACCAGCGAGGCCGGCATCTCGTCGTAGGTGATGTTTTCGCGCAGGTAAGCGCCCAGTTCCGTGATCAGGTTGCCGTCTTGATCATAAACCTGAGAAGATTCCAGACCTTCAAAGTCCGACAGGCTGATCGCAGGTGCGTCCTTGATCATATCTGAAGCGATATACAAACCTCCGCATCCGACGATCAATCCGACGATCAGAAGAAAATAGACGAAGAAGATCGCGATTTTCTTACCCAGCGACACCTTGCGTTTTTTCTTCCCGGGTTTATTTTGGGATTCTTGGGGATCCATGGATTTGTTTTGTTCTGACATGCGTTTTGATTCTCCTTACTCTGTGGGGGATTTCCGCGGAAATCCATTTTGATGAATCATTCTTTATTTTACCACAATCTATTCGATTGGCAAAAAAGAGAGGATAAAAAGTGGCAAAAAGCGCAGAATTCCGAAGGAAAAAAACGAAAAACAGAAGAATTCCGGGAATTGCCGGGTGAAATTCTCATTGACTTTTCCCTTCATGCGAGTAGAATGAAATTAAACCAGTGATGGGGAGATCAAGCACGGACAGGCGCTTAAAGAGAGTTTGGGCAAGGTGGAAGCCAGACAGAGAAGCCGCTGTGTAAATGGACCCCGGAGGGCCAGGCGAAAGGGAAGCCGAGTAGCTGAGGACGTGAGCCGACGTTAAAAGGCAGAAAATGTGTTGGCATTTTTGGTGAGTGGAGAAAAGATAAGAGACGCAGTCTTTTTTCAAACAAGGTGGTACCGCAGGAAATTCAGCCTGCCCTTGAAGGAGAGTTTTAAACTTTCCATGAGGGCGGGCTTTTTACATTCTCCGGCGTCCTCTCGCTATAAAGCCAGAAAGAACAGGAGGCGATGAGGATGGAAAAAAACATCCGCATGTGGTTTGAGGCGCGGCGGCCGTAAGCCGCTGCGCTCAAGAACAGAAAAATCGGAAGTCCGCGGCGTGGGAAAGAACGATGGGGACAGCCGATTTTCAACAAGTCAGGGTGAAAATTATGAGGAGAAAAGAAAAATGAAAAAGTTTAAAAGATTATTGAGTATCATAGTGCTGGGGCTGAGCTTCGTGCTCTCCGGCTGTTCTGGAAAAGCAGCGGATGGTCCGCGGATCGGCGTGATTCAGCTGATGGAGCATACTTCGTTAAACATGATTTACGACAGCTTTGAAGAAGAGCTGGCCGAGCTTGGTTATCAGGATGGTGTAAACTGTACGATCCTCTTCAAGAACGCGCAGGGAGAGCAAAGCAACATTGGCTCCATCGTTTCCTCGTTCCAGTCGGAGAAGCTGGACGTCGTGGTGGCGATTGCGACGCCGACCGCCCAGTCCGCGGCGCAGCTGGCGGAAACGACGCCGGTTATCTTCTCGGCCGTCACGGATCCGATCGCGTCCGGGCTGACGTCCAGCCTGGAACATCCGGATCAGAACATCACCGGCACCAGCGACGAAATCGCGGTCGCGCAGATTCTAAATCTGGCGCTGCAGCTGCAGCCGGAACTGAAAACACTGGGGATGATTTACAACGTTGGGGAAGTGAATTCCCAAACCAACATCGCCAAGGCCAGAGAAGCGGCCAAAGCGCTGGGCTTAACGGTAATCGAGGCGCCGGTGGCCAATACCTCGGAAGTCGCCCAGGCGGCGCAGGTTCTAAGTGAAAAATGCGACGCGCTGTTTTCGCCCAACGACAATACTGTCGCAACCGCAATGAGCACCGTTACGCAGATCACGCGGTCTGCCGGGATTCCGGTCTACGTTGGGGCGGATTCAATGGTCATGGACGGCGGCACGGCGACGATCGGCATCAATTATGTTGATCTGGGCAAGGAAACCGCCCGGATGGTCGATCAGGTGCTCCAGGGGACCGACGTCAGTGCGATTCCGGTCAAGGTCTTTAATGAAAATCTGAGCGTCTACGTCAATACCGATGCGTTGGAAGCGCTGCATCTGACGCTGCCGGAAAGTCTGGCGCAAGATGAGCAGCTGGTTATGATTCAAGATCCGCAATAAAGAAAGGAGGCGCTGATAATGTCACTGGATACCGTTTTATCGACCCTGCAGCTGGGCTTGGTGTATTCTGTGCTGGGGCTGGGGTTGTTTCTTTCGTTCAGGATTCTGAACACGCCGGACTTAACTGTCGACGGCAGCTTTGTGACCGGGATGGCGATCAGCGCGGTGCTGACGCTGGCAGGACATCCGATTCTGGGACTGGCGGCGGCCTTTGCGGGCGGTCTGGGCGCGGGGAGCGTCACCGGTCTGCTTCATACCCGATTGAAAATCCAGCCGATTCTGGCGGGTATTCTGACGATGACGGCGCTGTATTCCGTGAATCTGAGGATCATGGGCGGCAAGCCGAACCTGTCGTTATATAAAAAGGAAACGCTGTTTTCCCTGTTTCAAGGGAAAGCGGTGCAGACCCCTACTCTGCTTTTGTTTCTGATCGTTGTTTTGTTGGCTGCGCTGCTGACGTTGTTCTTAAAGACACAGCTGGGCTTGTCGTTACGAGCGACAGGCGACAATGAGGAGATGGTCCGGGCATCGTCAATCAACACCGATTCGATGAAGATTCTGGGGCTGGCGCTGGCTAACGGCTTCGTCGCCTTATCCGGCGGTCTGTTGGCGCAGCAGCAGCAATTCGCAGACAACAACGGCGGCTTGGGGATGCTGGTGCTGGGTTTGGCGTCGATCATCATCGGCGAAACCTTATTTGGCAAAGGCGGACTGGCGCATCATCTGAGTTCTGTCTGCGCAGGTACGATCGTCTATCGCTTCGTGCTGACCTTCGCGCTGTCGCTGGGGCTGGCGGCGAGCGATCTGAAATTGTTTTCTTCGGCGCTGGTCGTCCTGGCGCTGGCTGTGCCGCAGATGCAGGGGCGGCTGAAAAGGAGGCGGAAACGTCATGCTTGAGGTACGGGAGGCGACCGTCGTCTTTAACGGTGGAACGGTCAATGAGAAAACGGCGCTGGATCATGTCAGTCTGACGCTGGAAGCGGGCGACTTTGCCACGGTGATCGGTTCCAACGGCGCGGGGAAAAGCACGCTGCTGAGCGCGATTGCCGGAAGTCTGCCTTTAACTTCGGGACAGATCACGCTGCAGGGGCAGGACATGACGCGGATGAAGGAACACCGCCGCAGCCATGCGATCGGCCGGCTGTTTCAGGATCCCCTGAAAGGCACGGCGCCGTCAATGACGATTGAAGAAAACCTGGGACTGGCGTACAGCCGGGGAAAGCGGCGGTCGCTGCAGCTGGGCGTCAGCCGGAAGGACGAGCGGTTCTTTTATGATTTGTTGAAATCGCTGAATCTCGGGCTGGAGGAACGGATGAAAACCCCGGCCGGCCATTTATCGGGCGGCCAGCGGCAGGCGCTGACGCTGTTGATGGCGACGGTCGTCACGCCGAAACTGCTGCTTTTGGACGAACACACGGCGGCGCTGGATCCGCGCACAGCCCGGGCGATCATGGACCTGACGCAGCGGATTATCGAACGGGATCAGATCACGACGCTGATGATCACGCACAATATCGAAAACGCGCTGGCGTATGGCAATAAAACAATCGTTATGAACGAGGGGCGGATCCTGCATATTTATAGCGGGGAAGAACGCCGCCGGCTGAGCGTCAAAGACGTCATGGCGTTGTATGAAAGCGAACACGCGGTTTTGTCCGACCGGACGATTCTGGGCCGGTGACGCCCGGGATGGTCGAAGGATACAGCTGGTGAACGGCAAGCCCGGTTGATTGCGAAGAGATGTTTTTGTGGATTTCAGGATTTAAGATTCTTTTAAAATAGAAGCATCAGGTTCCAGAACGAGCGAGGACGAATTGAGTAAAATTAACTCAGGAATGAAAGAAAAAGGTTGAAATTCCATTCGGAATGTCTATACTAAAGGTGTAAGGTGTTGCTGAAACGCGGCACCCGTCACGCGCTATCTCTTATGAGTGTGGCGGCGGACAGATGAGCGCTGGGTTTTCTTGGGAGTTGACACAGCGCCTTTCTTTTTGGCTTCTATAATTTTTAAGCGGCATTCAATCACCTTGATCGAATGTTCGATCAAGGGCAAACCAACTTTCAAAACTACATTGACAAAAAGTTCCAGGAAATGTTCCATAGAATTGCCCTCCTTAAATGACAGACGACAAAAATCTGTCGGTTTGAATCGAATTGAAAAGGTCAAAAGTCGATTCTGTCCGGACGGGCATCCGCGGTTCAACAAAACCCAACACTATTAATATTGCGGAAAAGTAAAAATAACCCCCTAAGAAAATGATGAAAAATATGTTCACAAAGTAAAAAAAGAGCGCTGAAGATACTTTTCGGAAATAAGCTTCAATTCTGTTTGTTTTGATTCGATTTATGAAGTCGAGGATTGTCATTTTAATGGAAGAGGAATCAGAATTATTCCTGATCAAAATTCTGTTTAGTACTCAATATCGCGGCGAATTTTTCAATTTGAACGTCTTAACGAACAATTTTTCTTATTACTTTTCGGGTTGAGGAACTGGTTTAAATAAGAATGGAAAATATTACTATTGACATTATTCCGCGATATTGGTAAAGTGAAAGTGCAAAAAGGGTTGTTACTTAAGGCAAAACCTTCCGCTGTTTCGGCAGCTGGGTTTTGCCTTTTTTTATATCCTGAGGGAAGGAGCGTTACTTATGTTAATCTATCGTATTTTAAACAACAACGCTGTCATTACAAAGGATGAACACAACAAGGAAATGATCGTCATTGGTAAGGGGATCGCTTTTAAAAAGACGATGTACGACGAGATCGATCCGGAACAGATTATCAAAGTCTTTGTCTTAAAAGACAAGCAGGACCGGAATAAGGTCGAAGCGCTTTTGACCGATATCCCGCTGGATTATTTTGAGATTGCCAAGGAGATCAAAGTCGAGGCGGAAGAATGTCTGGCATGCAAGCTGGATGACGGAGTGATCGTGCGGCTGGCGGATCACATTCATTACTCTGTGATCAAATCGCAAAAAAACATCAGCACTCCCAATCTGATGCTGAATGAAATCCGTCAGTTTTATCCGAAGGAATACGATATCGGCCGGCAAGCCATTCAACTTGTGAATCAACGATTCCAATCAAACTTGGATGAAAATGAAGCGGGTTTCGTTACTTTCCACATTGTAAGCAGCGAAAGTCAGGAAGGCCCGGTTGATTTTCACGAAATGCTGGAAGTCTTAAAAATGATCATCACGACGATTGAAGACTACTTTCAACTTCATTTAGATACGACGACATTCGACTATTCGCGATTAGTAACCCATTTAAAATTTTTTATCCAGCGCATGCTGCTGCAGGGCCGGCAGACGAATCAAAGTCTGCAAGGCGACAGTTTGTATGAAATGCTGGTCGCGCAATACCCTCAGATCAACCAGTTTTTAAATCACATGAATGCAAGATTGCTGCTCGACTACAACTACGAACTGACGGATTCGGATCGCATGTATCTGATCATCCATCTGGCTCGGCTGCTTAAAAACAGATCTTAACGATACAAAGGCGCCTGTATTGAAGAGATAAATTATGAGGAGGATTGGAAATGGATAACAATCTGCGGCTGGCAAAAGAAATTATGAGCCATGTCGGCGGTGTGGGAAACATCGCGTCATTGAATCACTGTTCTACCCGTCTGCGTCTGCGCGTCAATAATGAAGAAAACTTTGATGTGGAGGCGATCAAAAAGATCGACGGCGTTCTGGACGTCGTTAAAGCGATCGGCGGATTTCAGATCATCGTCGGCAACAACGTATCCAAAGTCTATGCTGCGATCGTGGCCAACTATGACGTGAAGGTTGGAGAGGAAGGAGGCCGGGTTGCGGGCAATGTGTTTGAGGTCGTGCTAAACGTTCTTTCAGATATTATGGGTCCGGCGATTCCAGCGATTGTCGCGGCCGGCTTGTTCTCGGCACTCGCTACGATAGGTAAACTGCTGGGGTTGGCTGAGGAAAGCACGACTTATCAGATTATCTACAGCGTGTCGCAAGCCCCGTTGTATTTCCTGCCGTTTATCGTCGCTTACACTTCCGCGAAACATTGGAAACTGAATCCGGTCATGACGATCGCGCTGGCCGGTGTGCTGAACTATCCAAGCTTTACCGCGCTGGTGGAGGCAGGAACTCCGATCACGCTGTTCGGCTTGCCGGTCACGGCCGCCAGCTATGCTTCTTCGTTGATTCCGATGGTTCTGACGTGCTGGGCGATGTTCTACGTCAACCGGTTTATTGAAAAATATTGTCCTGATTCCATCCGCTATGTCATGGTGCCGTTTTTAACGATGATGGTCATGGTTCCGGTGATGTTGTGCGTAACCGGTCCGATTGGTTCCTGGATCGGCACGTTAATGAGTTTTGTCGTCACCTGGCTCAACAACACAATGCCAGGCGCGGCGGTCCTGGTCGTCGGCATCATAACGCCGTTCCTTGTCTTAACCGGCAGTCACTTGGCTTTGACACCGTTAGTCGTTGAGGAATTCGCCACCCTGGGGTTCGACGGTATTTTATTCCCGGCGTTCATTGGTATGAATTTCTCGCAATTTGCCGTTTCACTGGCCGTTTTCCTGAAAGCCAAGAATAAATCGTTGAAGTCGACGGCCTTCTCAACCGGCTTAACCGCATTTCTGACCGGCACGACGGAGCCGGCGCTGTACGGCTTATGCCTGCGCTTGAAAAAGCCGCTGATCGCAACCTTTATCGGCTGCGCTGCCAACGGCCTGTATTGCGCAATTACGCGGATCGTGACCTACGCCTTTGGCGCACCGGGATTCTTCACGATGCTGAATTTCCTGGATCCGACAGGGGCCCGGCCGAATAATTTCTATTTGTCGCTGGGCGCCGTTGCCGTAACGATTATCGTCACCTTTGCGGCCACCTGGCTGCTGGGGTTTGACGAATCGGGATTTGAAGACGAAACAAAAAAGGCGGACTCTGCACCAAAAAAAGCGTAAACGAATCAATAATTACCAGCCCGGTTACTGGTTCGTTAAAAGCCTTGGAGGATATCGGTGATCCGGTGTTCTCAACGAAAATGATGGGCGACGGGATTGTAATTGTCCCGGAAGAAGGAAAAGTCTGTGCGCCGGCGGATGGCGAGGTCATCGTCATCCCGCCGACAAAACACGCGATCGGATTCCGCACGGCATCCGGAGTGGAAATTCTGGTCCATGTCGGTTTGGATTCAGAAAAAATTGAAAATGAGTTTAAAGTGAGAGTGAAGGAAGGCGATCGGGTTCAGCGCGGCGACGTGGTCATGACGTTTAATCTGAAACGGCTGCAGGAAAAAGGGGTGCGTCTGGATACCCCGGTGATTATAACCAACGGCGCGGGAGCCAGCGAATTGGTCAAAACGCAGCAGCGGCATGTGAACGTCGGCGATAACCTGATCGCGATTATCTGATGTTGACAGACTCCCAGGGAGTGATAAAGGAAGGTGAGCTTGATGATTATCGACGGACATACCCATCTTTGTTTCGACGGCCGTCAGCCGATTGCTTCATTTGAAAATTTAAAGAAGGAAATGGCGTTGACGCACACGGATCACGTCGTGGCGTTTCCTCTTTCCGTCCGCTTTGAAGACAATCTGCGCTTAGCTGAATTGGCGCGGGAAAATCGTTTTCTCATTCCGCTGGCGTTTATTGATCCGCGTCAGCCAGACTGCGTCGGTCAGCTGAAGCAATGTATTCAGGAACACGGCATGTGTGGGTTGAAGCTTCATCCGACGCTGTCTCAATTTCATATCGACGATTTAAGCCAGGTTTCCGGATTGGTGGACTATTGCGACGCGCACCGGCTGCCGGTCGTGGTTCATTGCGCGACGAATGACCCTTACGTTCATCCCTTCCGAGTTGAAACGTTAGCCCGGCTCTATCCTCATGCGATTTTCCAAATGGCGCACATGGGAGCGATCTGGGCGGCAGACGCCGCGATTGCGGTTGCCAAACGCAATGCCAACGTATATCTCGATACCGGCATCGCTTCGTCCAACGCTGTGCGCCGGGCAATCAATGAAGTACCGGATAAAGTGATTATGGGCGCAGACTTTCCGTTCTATATGTATTCGATGGAACAGGAAAAAATCCGGCAGGCGTTTGAATACTCAATTCATCATCAAGAGCCGGAAGTTTTAGCCGCACTTATGGGCGGTAACTGCCAGCGTGTTTATGGAATCACGGAAAACGAATAGGAGGAAAACATGGGATTTCGCAACGATTTTTTGTGGGGCGGCGCGATCGCGGCTTGTCAGACAGAAGGCGCGTGGAATGAAGAGGGAAAGACGCTGACCTTTCCGGATATCGTCAAGAAGATTAAACCGGAACAACGTCGTAATTTTGGTCAGGCCCTAATTGACGAACAGGCCCTTGAAGCGGGGAAGACCGGTCCGGTCAGCGACTACCCGAAACGCTGGGGAATTGATTTTTATCATACATATAAAGAGGATATCGCTCTGTTTGCGGAAATGGGATTTCAGGTTTTCCGCTTCTCCATTGCATTGGCCCGGGTTTTTCCGCATTTGGACGATCCTCAGCCCAATGCCAAGGCGCTCGCCTATTACGACGCGGTGATCGACGAATGTCTTCGTCATCATATAGAACCGTTGGTCACGATCGTTCATTTTGATCCGCCGATCGCCGTATGGGAGAAATACGGCGGCTGGTGCAATCCGGCAATGATCGACGTTTACGTCCGCTATGCCGGGGTGTTGCTGGAGCGGTACAAAGACAAGGTTAAATACTGGGTGACCTTTAACGAAATCAACATGGCGCTGAAAGCCCCGTTTAAAACGCTCGGCATGCTCAGCGGCGAGGGCCTGGAATATGAAAACCGCCGCTGGCAGGGAATTCATAATCAGTTTGTGGCCTCGGCCCGAACCGTTATCCGGGCGAAAGAAATTAATCCGGCGATGATGGTCGGCTGCATGATCGCCGATATTACGACCTATCCTTACTCTTCTGATCCGCGTGATGTGCTGGCTAATCTCAAATTTGATCAGAAAATGAACCTGGGCTTTTTAGACGTGATGGTCAAAGGCCGTTATCCGTATTTTCTTAAAAATTATTTTGCCCAGGAAGGGATTCAATGGACGTGTTCCGAGCAGGATGCGGAATTATTGAAACAAGGGACAGTCGATTTCGTCGGATTCTCTTATTACATGTCGATCGTTACTTCCTATACAACTAAGGATAAACAGCTGACCAACGGCAACATGACCGGCGGATTGAAGAATGCGTGTCTGTCTTCAACGGAATGGGGCTGGCATATTGACCCGGTGGGGTTAAGGATTACGGCGAATCAGCTTTACGACCGATATGAAAAGCCGTTGTTCGTTCTGGAAAACGGCATCGGCAGCGTAGAAGTTCCGGGTCCGGATGGACAGATTCACGATGCTTACCGGATTGCGTATTTGCGGGATCATCTGCGGCAGTTGAAATTGGCGGCGGAGGATGGCTGCGAGATTTTAGGCTATACGATGTGGGGGCCGATCGATCTGATTTCATCACAAACCTCAGAGATGAGCAAGCGTTACGGCTTTATCTATGTCGATCAGGACGATGAAGGCCAGGGATCAAAACAGCGGATCAAAAAAGACAGCTTTGCCTGGATGCAGCGGGTGATCGCGACGAATGGCGAGGAATTATAACGAGGAGGGAACAGCTTGGAAATCTATCGGATTGAGAAATTACATGAGGACTTGTATTGTATCCGGGAAACGGAATCCGTCAATATTTATGTGATCCTCGGCGAGGAAAAAGCGCTGATGCTGGATACGGGGTATGGTTACGGCGATCTGATTGGAGAGATCCGCAAGATCACGGATAAACCGCTCGTGGCCGCTGTTACCCATGGCGATCCGGATCATGCGATGGGCAGCTTTCATTTTGATCAGGTTTATATCAACCCCGCAGATTTACCGGATCTGATCGCGTTTGATCATCCGCAGTTTAAGCGGTTGACCCTGGATTACCGGCTGCATAAAATGCCGCAGCTGAAAGGTAAGATTAACGAGGAAGCGTTCATGGCGACTTCGCTGGCTGAGGTACAGTTTCTCCCGCTGCTGGAAAACGATGTTTTGGATCTCGGCGGTCTGTCGTTGGAGGTGATTGCGATTCCCGGACACAGTCAGGGATCGGTTGCTTTTTATGAATCCCAGCGGCAGTGGTTATTTACCGGGGATACGATCACAGCCTATAATATCTGGAATCACAGCACCTTCCCGCAGCATTGCAGCCCCTTGTCCGTGCTGATGGCCAGCTATAAAAAAATCGCGGCGATGCGGGATCAGATCCAGGAAATTTATCCGGCGCATGGCGAGAAACCGCTGGGAACGGAAATCATTGACAGCGACATGGCCTGCGTTCGTGATTTATGTTGGAATTATGCTGACGATGCGTTGATTGAGACATTTGTCGGGCCGGATTACCGGCATCAGTATCAAGATCGAATTCTGTTGTACTCCAAACCAATGCTGGAAGAAGCACTGAAAAATGGAGTAGAAGAATGAAAATTATCGTATGTGAAAATGAACAGGAAATGAGCAGGAAATCGGGTCAGCTTTTTTTGGAACAGGTTTACAAGAATCCGGATCAGAGGCGAAATCTTGCGGTTACGGCGGGAAAGACGCCGCGGATAATGTATGAACTCATCGTCCCGGTTATCAAGCAGTTCCCGAACGAAAACATCGATTATTATTGCTTTGATGAAATTCCGGTTCGTCAATCCGCAGCCGGATTGACATTCCAGGCGCTGAATTCCATGTTTTTTCAGCCTGCCTCCATTTCGCCGAAGCAGCTTCATCCCCTGGATGTCAATCAGGCGGATGGCGTTGATCAGCAGTTGGAAAGCTGCGGCGGACTGCAGTGGATTCTAATGGGGTTAGGCTTGGACGGTCACTTTTGCGGCAATCTGAGCGGAACACTTAAGCATTTCGGCGAGGGGACGCATCTCGTTTCCTGTCAGATGAACGAACGGATTCATAAACGCATGCTTGAACTTTGCGGTACGGAAGAAAATATGCCGGACGCGTATGTTACCTTCGGACCGAAAACGGTTATGAATGCTGAAAAACTGACAGTGATTGCCAGCGGAAAGGCGAAGGCGGAAATCGTTAAAAAGGTTGTGGAAGGTCCTGTGACACTTGATGTTCCTGCGTCGATTCTTCCGCTGCATCCGGACCTTACGTTTGTTTTAGACAAAGACGCGGCGAGCTTGTTAAACCCGCAGTACAGTTTTATGCAGTACCTGGAGAAGAACTGAGAACCTGAAAGAAATAAATGATTGATTTCTGAAAAACGAACGGGTTCGCCGAAGTAGAAAAATCATAGGAAATAATGATCAATTAAAAATTTAACAGGATACTGTGGAGTGCCGTCAGCTTTTAAACAAAGCAACGGTACTTTTTCCTGTGCGTCTGATATTAAGCTGTTGCCTGGAAAATAGGTTAATCAATTCGTGTATTTATAACCCGAACACAATTTACTTTAATCGAATTTTTTAACCAAATCCTGTGGTAATTTGACAGGGTGTTTGCTATGATAAGATCAAACAAAGGAGAACAAAAAATGATACTGGACGATTATCAAAAACGGGTAGACCAACTGTTTGAACAAATCAAAACGACACAGCGGGAAAACATCATCACCGCGGGGAAAATGATCGCGGAAACGATCGATGCGGGCGGCAATATTTATCTCAGCGGCATCTGTCATTCCATCGAAATGGATCTGTTCAACCGCGGCGGCGGACCGGCATTTTATAGAACATTCCATTATAAGTTAGACGTGCAGTCGGATGCCCGCGAGCGCGACCGTAGCGATCTGGACACCGATATGGAAGGCTTAGGCGAATATATCTTAAAGGCATCGACGATCCGGCCGGGCGATATTCTGTTCGTCGGTTCGGTTTCCGGACGGACCAAAGGCGTCGTCGACCTGGCTTGGGAAGCCAAGAAAATGGGAATCAAGGTCATTGCGATGAGCTCGATGAGCTATGCGCAGACGGTGGACGCCGTGCATTCATCCGGCAAGAAGCTGTATGAATTTGTTGATCTGACGCTTGACAACTGCGCTCCGGCGGCGGAAGCCATGCTGAAAATCGACGGCATCGAAGCGAACTTCGCGGCGGCCAGCGGCATCGCCAGCTCCTACATTCTCTGGTCGGTGACGGCAGTCGCTTTGGAAGAAATGATGAAGAGCGGCAAGACGCCGTTGTTGTTAAAGAGCGCGAATTTCCCGGGCGGCCCGGAATACAACAATACCGAAGTTTATCCGCATTATAAAGAATTCGGCTGGTAAATCACCACTTTCTGAATGAAATCAGGAAGAAATGCAGCGGAAACGGGTTGTTCCTAAAAAGAAAGCGTTGACAAAATTACTTCTTTTGGCTAGAATTACAAATGTATTTAGGGTTGTAACTTGAAAAAGGCAAAGCCTAAACTATATTCCATACGATCGCTTTTTCTGATATTATGGGTGTAGTTTAGGCTTTTATTTTGGAAAGGAGGGATGAAATTGCGAGTGAAGAAAGTGTTCAACAACAATATTCTGTTAGCCGAAGACGAGAACTTGCTGGAAGTGATTCTGATGGGACGCGGCATCGGTTATGCCATGAAGCCGGGCGATCCGGCGGATGAATCCAAAATCGATAAGGTTTTCAAAATTACCGCGCATCAGCAGCAGGAGGATTTTGTCAAACTGATGAAGGAAATTCCGATCAACCATCTGGAACTGACAAAAAAGATCGTTGAAATGGCGCAGAAGGAATTGAACGTTCAATTTGACGACGTAATTTACATCGGCCTGACCGACCACATTCATTTTGTGATCAAGCGCGCGAAACAAAATGAACAGCTCAAAAACGCGCTGTTGTGGGAAATCAAGAAATTCTATCCGCGCGAATTCGCCGCTTCGATGAAAGCGCTGGAGCTGATCGAGTATTCCGAAGGACTGCAGCTGACGGAGGATGAGGCCAGTTTCATCGCCATGCATTTTGTCAATGGCCAGCAAAGCGGCGAAGCGATCCGTGAAACAGTAGAAGCCACGCAGATTATTCAAGACATCCTGAATATTATCAAGTTTCATTACAAGATCGATTTGAATGAGAATTCGATCAATTACAGCCGGTTTATCACGCATATCCGGTTCTTCCTGCAGCGAATCCGCGGCTCGCTGAACGTCAGCGAGGACGATTATCTGTTTGAGAAGGTAAAAGAAAAATACCCGGATGCGTATGCCTGCGCGAGCCGGATTAAAACGTATCTGGACGCGAAGCTGGGCGTGGAGCTGACCCATGAGGAAATGCTCTACTTCATGCTTCACATCCGGAGACTGACAGAAAGAGAAAAGAGCCAAGCGTAGGATTGTAACCGCAAGGGCAAAGCCTGCCGTTCGTTTTCCCCTTTCTATCCCGTTTTTAAACGTGGAGCGAAAAGGAGGAAAGCGGCGACAGGTTTTTTTATACCCCGATGCCGGACAATTTACCAGACTCAGAAAGTGAAGAAACAGGGCCGCTTCCTGCGGCCAAGGAGGAGAAGATGAAATACGAAAGCTTAGTCCGCGCGATTCTCAATGAGATCGGCGGCGAACACAACATCGCGTCCGTAACCCACTGCATGACGCGGCTGCGGTTTACGCTGAAGGATGAGTCCAAAGCAAATATAGAAAATGTAAAAAACATCGCCGGTGTTGTCGGCTGCGTCAACAAAGGCGGTCAGTTCCAGATCGTCATCGGCACGCAGGTCGCCGACGTCTACAATGAATTAATTCAGATTGCGCACATTCAGACGGATGGGGAGGAGAAGAAGGAAAAGAAAAACCTGATCTCCGCCTTATTTGACACGATGGCCAGCATCGTCATGCCGATGATCGGTCCGCTGGCCGGCGCTGGAATGATCAAAGCGATCCTGTCCATTCTTGTGCAGTTCAGCCTGATCGACAACACGACACAGACTTATCAGATATTCTATATGGTCGCCGACTGCGTCTTCTATTATATGCCGTTCTTCCTGGCCTTCACAGCGGGAAAGAAATTCAAATGCAACCCTTATTTATCGCTGATCTTTGCGGCGATGCTGGTGCATCCGACCTATCTGGGCTTAAAAACCGCGGGTGATCCGGTGACGCTGCTGGGCCTGCCGGTCACGCTGGCAACCTACACCTCCAGCGTCGTTCCGATCATCCTGATCGTCTACTTCCAGTCGATTGTGGAAAAGTGGGTGACGAAATGGACGCCGAAAGCGATTAAAACCTTCTTTGTTCCGATGATTGTGATCCTGGTCACCGTCCCGGTCGGATTTATCGTTCTGGGGCCGTTAGGCGCGATCTTCGGCAATTATCTGGCATCGTTCTTCACCTTCCTGGACACGCAGGTCGGCTGGTTGGTTCCGATGCTGGTGGGCGGCTTATGTCCGCTGTTAGTCATGACCGGCATGCATTACGCATTGGGCAGCGCGCAGTCGATCCAGCGGGCGACGGTCGGCTATGCGACAATTCTGGCGCCGGGCATGGTTTGCAGCAACATGGCGCAGTCGGCGGCAACCTTCGGCGTGGCGCTGAAAACGAAGGACAAGGAATTGAAATCACTGGCGTCCACCGTTGGCGTCACAGCGCTGTGCGGTATTACGGAACCGACCTTGTACGGCATTGGCATGAAATTGAAACGGCCGTTATACAGTGCGATGGCAGCCGGTGCGATCGGCGGTCTGTATGCCGGTCTGACGGGGGTTAAGCAGTGGGCTTATGGAACGTCGACGATCTTTGCGCTCCCGGTTTATTTAGGCAGCGACAACTCGTTCATCAATATCTGCATCGCCGTTGCGATTTCGATGGTATTGGCGTTTGTGTTCAGCTATCTGACGCATAAGGATCCGGCGCCGGCTTCCAGCAAGGCGGAAGCGGCAGTCAAGCCGGCGGTGCTGAATAAAAAGCTGGTAATTCATTCTCCGGCTGCGGGTCAGCTGATTCCGCTGGAACAGGTTAAGGATGATACGTTTGCCAGCGGCGCATTGGGTCAGGGCTGCGCCTTGATTCCGGAAAGCGGCGAGTTTGGTTCGCCGGTCAAAGGCAAGGTTGCGATGTTGTTTGAAACCAAGCATGCGATCGGACTGATCGCCGAGGATGGCACGGAAGTGCTGATTCATATCGGTCTGGATACCGTCAAGCTCAACGGCGAGCATTTTACGGCGCTGGTCAAAACCGGCGATGCGGTCGAAGTCGGCACGCCGTTAGTGCAGGTGGATTTAAAAGCTGTGCGGGATGCCGGATATGATCTGGTAACGCCGGTGCTGATCACAAATTCCGCGGAGGTGCTGGACGTCGTGGAAAACAGCCGGGAACATGTCGAAGCCGGTGATGAAATTTTAACGGTGATCCGCTGATGACCTTTCCGGAAGGATTTTTATGGGGCGGCGCGCTGGCAGCCAACCAGTGCGAGGGCGCTTATCTTGAGGACGGCAAGGGTCTGTCCCAGCAGGACGTCATGCCGCAGGGCGTGCGCGGACCGGTCACCGACCAGCCAACTCCTGATAATTTGAAACTGATCGGCACGGATTTTTATCACCGCTATCGGGAAGATATCGCGCTGATGGCGGAAATGGGCTTCAAGGTATTTCGTTTCTCCATCGCGTGGAGCCGGATTTGTCCGCGCGGGGATGAGGCCGAACCCAACGAAGTAGGACTGGCGTTCTATGACCGGGTGATCGATGAATGTCTGAAATATGGCATCGAACCGCTGATCACGCTGTCGCATTATGAGATACCGCTGCATCTGTGCCGGACTTATGACGGCTTCCGCAGCCGGAAAACGATCGATTTTTTCCTCCGCTATGCAGAAACGGTGCTCCGCCGTTATCATGACCGGGTGAAATACTGGCTGACCTTTAACGAGATCAATGTCACGCTGATCTCACCGCTATTGGGCGCGGGCGTGATGACGCCCAAGGATCAGCTGAGCGCGCAGGATCGCTTTCAGACGGCGCATCACCAGCTGGTTGCCAGTGCCAGAGCAACCGCCTTGGCGAAGCAGATCTGTCCTGAGATCCAGATCGGATGCATGGCGGCCTCCGCGCCGCGGTATCCGATGACCTGCGATCCGCAGGATATGATCGCGATGATGACCAGTCAGCAGGAGCTGGATTATTTTATCCATGTGCATTGCACCGGCGAATATCCGTATTACGCAAAACGTCTGTGGCGGGAAAATAACGTCTGTCTGGAAATCACAGAGGAAGACCGGCAGGCACTGAAGCAGACTGTCGATTTCATATCCTTCAGCTATTATTCAAGCAAGGTCGTCGCGGCGGATGAAAGCCGCTACGCGATGGCCAACGGCAACATCATGCGGGGATTAAAAAATCCTTATGTTCCGGTCTCGGATTATGATTATCCGATCGATCCGGAAGGGCTGCGCTACATTCTTAATTATTTATACGATCATTTCCACAAGCCGTTGTTTGTCGCAGAGAATGGATTGGGGTCGAAGGAAGAACTGACGCCGGACGGAAACGGCGGATTTACGGTTAAGGATCAGGCCCGGATCGACTTTCACCGCGGACATATTCAGGCGATGGCCCGGGCGATTGACGACGGGGTCGAGGTGTTCGGGTACACTTCATGGGGGCCGATTGATTGTGTCAGCGCGGCATCGGCGGAAATGACGAAGCGGTATGGCTTCGTCTATGTCGACCGCAATCAGGATGGATCGGGGACCTTACAGCGCTGGAAAAAACAAAGCTTTGACTGGATCGCAAAGGTCTACCGAAGCAACGGCGCTGATCTGGATTAAGCTGCTTAATGAAATGGGAACTGTCTGCAAACAACAGGCAGTTCTCTTTTTTGTTGGGAATGCTTTTTTGCCCTTCAGCACTTTACGAACAGGCTTTGCTTGTCCGTGCCTGTTATGCAGAAAATGTGGCGAAAACACAGAAAAAGGGCGGCTCAAAATGCCAACCCTCAACAATCTAATTATACTCCGAAAAAAATTAAAAAAACAGACTGTTTCCTGCTTTTATATCTTGTATTATATAAGTGTAGAAAGAGATGAGGATCAAGCAGAAAGATCCCATGATCTCTAAAGGAGGTTCTCATGAAGAAGGTACTTCTCGAATATTAAGCCGTTCCCTTCTTTGTTACCAGAACAGGGAGAGGGAACTGAATCTGAAATATCAGAAAACAAAGAATCAAAAATAGAAAGTGAGTCTGGAGAGGACAGACCAATGGGCAGAGAAAAGTAATATTTCATAACTTGAATTTCAGAAAGAAGTGATGAGCTGAATTTTGAAAAATAAAGAGATGAAAAAAATTCAAAGCTGTTTCTATGAAAAAGAATTGTAGATTCTGAAAGTAAACGTGATTTCACTTTAAGATCATGTCCGATGTCTAAGGAAAGAACTTAGAGTTTATAGAAACATAAGGTAGGAACAAAGAGAATGGCGGTCAGGCTGTTCTCTTTTTTTGACTGAAAGGTATTCTGGTTTCCCCGGATGGGGGCTATAATGAAGGCAAAAGGGAGGATTTATTTATGTTTGACATGATCATTCGTCAGGGCTTGATTCTGGATGGGACCGCTGCGCCGGGAAAGGTGGCCGATCTGGGCATTGTCGGCGATCAGATTGCCGCGATCGGCGATTTAAGCGGAGAATCCGCGAAGCAGGAGATCGACGCCAGGGGGAAAGTCGTAACTCCGGGATTCATCGACCTGCATTCGCATTCAGATTTGTCTGTTTTGTTCGAGCCGTCGATGACCAATTATCTGATGCAGGGCGTGACGACGGTGGTCGGCGGTAACTGTGGTCATTCTTACGGTCCGGTCGGCGACGAATTGTACCGCAGCGCGATCATTGATCCGAAGGTTGCGTTTCAGGCCGATCCGTCCTATTTTACGATGACATCGCTGCTTTTGCCAAAAGAGAAAGCTGTCAAAGCGTTAAAGGAACAGTATGGAATTGATATGGACTGGCATTCGTTTAAGGAATATCTGGACAAGTGCGATCAACAGCCGTTAGACGGCAATATCGCCTCATTGGCGGGCTACAGCGCGATCCGTGGGACGGTCATGGGCATGGATTGCTGCCGGGCGGCCACGGAAGAAGAAATCGTGAAGATGGAAGAGCTGACGCGGCAGTGTTTGGAAGACGGCGCGTTCGGCTTATCGACAGGCACCGATCCGCAATATGTGCCGGGACCGTTTGCCAGTTTTGACGAAACGGTGCGGATGTTGAAAATCGTGAAGGAGTACGATGGGATATTTGCTTCGCATACGCGGAATTATGACGCGGAAGGCAAACCGGACCGGATGGGCGGTTATCAGGATATGCTGAAACAGGCGATGGCCGCGGGCGTGCGGGCCAATGTATCGCATGTTCATACGCTGGGAATGGGCGTCGATGAACAATCCAACGCCGAAGCGGCACGCAAGACGCTGGCGTATTTTGAAGAAATGGAAAAACAGGGCTGCGACCTGAGCTACGACGTGATTCCTTCGCCTTACAGCATGGATATGACAGTGCCGTATTTTGCGACCTTCCTGCGGCCGTTCGTCTTGATGTGCGGCAGCCGTCAGCATCTTGCCGAGAGCTTCAAGGTACCGGATTTCCGCAAGATGGTGCATGCGGTGATCGACGCGGGACTGTATCCGCTGCTCGATGAAAAGAATCTGATGATGAGCATGTATCCGATCCTGACCATTTCACGCCATCAAAATCCGGCGCATCTTGGGAAAAATCTGTATGTCTACGCGACGGAGCTGAAAAAAGATCCGCTTGATCTGGTCATGGATCTGTTTGCCGAGGATTGCGACATGGGTGCGGATATGGCGATGCCCAGCGCCGTCGAATCCAATGATATCCTCTGCACTCACCGCATGGCCATGCCCTGCTCCGATGGATTCACCGGCGATAAATCAATGAATTTCGGCTTGAATGAGGATATTCAGATGACGCCGAATCCGATGAATTACAGTTTTATCATCCGCTATCTGACGCGCTATCAGAACCAGATCGCATTGGAGCAGTTGATTCATAACGTCACGATGAAGCCGGCGGTTCGCTTTGGAATCGAAAAGCGCGGTTCGCTGCAGGTCGGAAATTATGCGGATATCGTTATCTTCGACCGTGAGGCCCTGCACAGCTATGACCGCGACGTCAACATGTCCCAGTATCCGGAAGGGATTGAATATGTTTTGGTTAACGGCGTTGTGACGATCGATCACAAGCGTCATACCCAAGCCGCCGCGGGAAGAATGCTGCGGAAAAACCAACAATAAAGGGCAGCGCTCATCGCTGCCCTTTACAATTTGATTATATTTTATAAAGAATATAATAATATAGAAGTTATTCTTTTAAGGAGAAAATTGATTTTATGCAGACTATCAGAAAGATATTTTTTATATTAACACTGTTTTTCTTAGTGTCATGTAGTTTGAATAAATATGATGTCGATGGTCCTATGATTGTTAATGGCGATGTATTTGGTCTGGAAGATTATAAAGTGGAAGAATGCAGCTTGAAAGAGAATCGATATGTTTATGTTATTTCACAAAAAACAGAGACTATTCAAAAAACAGTCTCGATAACTTTATATAGTTATGATTCTAAAGAGGCGGCAGTACAAAATATGCTTGATTTATTAGAGAAGACAGCAGAGTTTAAAAGAAAATCAAATTGTGTTGATTGTATTTATTTGCCTCATGAGATGACTGAATCAGAAATTAGATCCTATTTTCCTTTAGACAATATGGATTTATGGCAATGTGAGGAAGTTTATAATCTATTTGATACTCTATATATAAGACAGAATAATAAACTCGTGAGATTATTTTCAGATCCATCGACTATATTTACACAACCAGATGAAGAAACAATTAAGGCCGTTCACCGGATACTTAATTATGAGTTTGAAAAAGAGTAGTGCAAAACGGACTTCAGCAGAGAATAAGCCAGGCTCTGATTGAACGACTGATTCTTAGAATCAATGTGGATAAAGTACAGTAGTTCAAAGACGAGAAAGGGATAGATTGACACTTCTGTGTGTTTGAAAAAATGATAGACAATATCGCGATAAGCCCACCACAGATTCATAGTTACGGCGATCGAGCACAAGCGTCAAAACTAAGCCGCGGCGGGAAGAATGCTGCAGTTTACAATTTGATTATTTTTAATAGTTGAAGGGATGGGCAGTATGGCTGACAAATTAACAAGAAAAGTTCTAACCAGTGTTGCTTTGTGTCTAATTATTCCTACCTTCTTAGGCATTGTTATTTATTTTGATTATTCACATTTTGTAAATCAGTTCCAGGTATTACAATTGGATTTTAAAGGTTATTCTAAAGAGTCAAATATTCTTTTGAAACTGAATGATTTAAGTATAATTCATGGAATTCAATATATCTATCAAAAGAGTGATCCGATAGAGTCTTTTGACGACATGTTCATCATTGAAATATCAAAGAAGCCAAAGTTTATTTCATACGTTTTAAGGGACATTGGCCACGTCCTATTGTGGCAAGAACAAGAGGAATATGAAATTCAAGGCGTTAGAATAAAGTTTGTGATTGAACTCTATGACTCTAGTAGTTCAGACTCAAAAGATTATTATTTGCGTTACAAAAATGAGTTTCAAATTGGCAATCTCTATTATTCCTTGCATTTTGCTTATCCTTACAGTGGAGATCTCGATGGAAATCAGCTGCCTGAAGAAGCCATTGATCATCTCAAAGAACTTTCTATGCAAAGAATTTCAAAATTGCTTCAGGAAGATTAAAATGAGTCTTATTGTATTATCTTCGAAGTGTGTATTTCATTGAAATCACAAGGCGGAGTGATAGATGACGTTTTTCACTCCCAACATTTTAATTATACTCTAAAAATTTTTGAAAAAACAGACTGTTTCCTTCTTGGATATCTTGTATTATATAGATAAAGAAAGAGATGAGGATCAATATAAAGATCCAACGATCTCACAGGAGGTTCTCATGAAACAGGTGCTGCTCGAATTTTAAGCCGTTTCCTTCTTCGTTACCAGAACGGGGAGAGGAAACTGAAAAGAAAACGATGACTTTGAATCAAAAAAAGAAAGTGAGTCTGGAGAGGGCATACCAATGGACAAGGATAACGGAGAGTTTATTCAATAATTTAAGTCTTTGGTTTTTATTTCATAGTAAATGAAGAATGAAGCGAGGCTTCCAATCGAAAGCAAAAGTTCGATTGATAAAGCTTGATTCTTAACCGAGGGTGTAAAAATAAGAGAAAGAAGACGAAGAATTCCAAAATGGGGAAACGCTTCGTCTTTTATTTCATTCGTGAACAGCACAGTTTTATAGCGGTCGAATTTCCAGAAAAACTGAGTGTGAGTGAAAGTGAGAAGTAATTTATGTTTACTGCTGAGATCATAAGTCTGTTAGAAGACAAATTGAAAAAACAAAGAATAAAAGAAGAAATTTTGGATTTGGAATTAGAAGAAAATTATATTCTCTATCAGTTGAATCATGGAATGAATAAATTCTCTTTTTACTCCGGGAAAAAGAAAAAAGAGTGGAATGAAAAACTAACACGAAGCCAGGATTGCCGTCAGGAAAAAGAACAGGATTTAGCTGGACAAAGTGTTATGCAATTCCAAGAAATATTTTTGCAGTACAATCAAGTGTTGAATGACACTGAAAAACAATACCTGGAATTTGGAAGCTTGATTGAGGAAATGGAAGATCGGTGTTATGACTTTTTGTCCGTGTTAAAAAATAATTTCTCTATTACAGGGAATAAAGCGCCGCAAGTTTATCGTGTAGGCGGCTCAATGGTTAATTTCAATATGGCTTCCAAGCTTTATGATAAAAACGAGGTACTGACAATCGCTAAAGACTTTAATTTAACGATCACAACGCTCCTGAAAAAATTTAACAAAGATAAGAAAACATTACGTCTGAACTTAGTTCCTAAATTAAAACCTTATGATTTTTCTCTGTTGTTTAAAGATAATGGACAATACTTCTATTTTGAGATTGAATATCAAGATACGATGGGTGGAGTTTATAGTTTGTTAAATCAGCTTGATCAAGTAAAAACAGAGTATTTGAAACTTCTATTGGGGTTGAATAATGATGATCAGACAAGCAGCGAGATAAAATAGAAATCGGTTCAGAAAAAAAATAGAGTAAAATTGTACAGGCTGAATCAAATCTTTTCGTGAACTTCTCACAGTTGGCATAGATTGATTAGAAAAGAGGAAATTGATTTATGAAGAAAATAATAGCTTTTATTGTCATAAGTCTATTGCTTTGCGGCTGTGCCTCTGACAAAAAGTCCAGCCTGGGTGCACAGATCAGCCGCAGTCCGAAGATCCAGTCGATTACAGAAGCGGAATTGGAAAGTCTGGCGGATACTGAAGAAAACTATTTCATATTGTTTTGTGCGGGAAAGGATGTTACCTGTCAGGCGATTGTTGAAGATACCCAAAAGCTGAAACTGAGTCAGCCGGCCGCTTACTATTTCTTTGATCTCCAAGATTCCATCGCCGCCTGTTCCACGCAGGATGCAAAGGCAGCCGAGCAGGCGATTCAGGATTTCCTGGCGTTTATGGATCGTTATGCGATCACAAAAATCCCAACCGTTCATTATTACAAAGGCGCGAAGTTCATAAAATCGCATAACATTGAAGAATATGAGAACTCTGCTGTTTTGACGGAAGCCGAGGAACAAGCTCGGATTGAAGAATTTAGGAACTGGATGAACAGCGTGGAATAACGATCAAAAACAAAGAAAACACAGACTTTTAGAGCCTGCGCTTTTTTTATGTGTCGGAAGTTTTTACATTGAGTTTACTGATCGTCTTCGGGATCAGAAAGCAGGGTTTTGAGTTCTTTCAGCGGGCGGTGGGGTTCGAGATTTTCCCGTTCCTGTTTGCGATGTTGATGACGGAGCTGCTGGACCTGGGCTTCCAGCTCGCGTGAGCTGAGGCGCATCGCGCCCTGCCCCATGATGATCAGCTGTTCCATCCCATCGGAAGTTGCGACGGTAACCTCAAACTGGTCGGCGAGCTGATGCGTTGCTTTTTCGATGTAGGAATCGGCCGTCTGCGAGGTTTTCGTGTAGACGACGTACAGGTTATGCAGCTTCTGAATTGAGCCGGGATTATCCTTGACCTGATACGCGTCGAAGACCAGAATCAGAATTCCGGTGCGGGTACCCTGAAAGCTGGAAAGCAGCTGGATCAGCTGATCGCGGGCTGCGGACAGATCTTCCCGGGCCAGCATAACAAGCTCACTCCACGAATGAATCATATTGTAACCATCAACTAACAGACATTTCGTCTTGGGCTTCTGCCGCTGGATTTCAATATGTTCTGGTATTTCCGTGCGCTTGACCGGCGCGCGTACCGCCACTTTTTCCTTTGGCTTGTGCGTGCGTTCCATGACGCGTTTCAGCTCGGCGTCGTCGACGGTATAGCGGTTATGATGATAGCCGGAATCGATCGTCTCGGTTTTCTGCGGGTGCCATTGAGCTTCGATATGCATGTGTTCTTCCACTTCGTCGTAGCGCACAAGAAATCCTGCGCCATGGCTGCAGAAAACGGAATCCGCAGGGAAGTCGAGATCGCCGTCGCAGTCGTAGCCGATCGCTTCGATCAGTGCCTGTTGATCGGCGCAGGGCTGATAACCTTGAAACGTGCAGACCAGCCGGCCTAAGCCATGGGTATAAGCGGTCAGCTCGGCTTGGTAATTGCGCATTTTGGCAACTGGGGCCGTGCCTTCCAGAATTACCGTGTCGGTCTGATTCTGCGTGATCGCCGACTGCGCCTGCATCCGCTGCAGATCGAACATCGCACGGCTCAGCTGAGCGGCGGGCAGCTCCATGCGGAATTGATAGACCGGCTCCAGCAGCTGGCAGGTTGTCATGCGCAAACCCTGACGCAGCGCCCGAAGCGTGGCCTGGCGGAAGTCGCCGCCTTCGGTATGTTTGATGTGCGCTTTCCCGGCGATCAGCGTGATTTTGATATCGGTGATCGGCGAGCCGGTTAATACGCCGGGAACTTCAATTTCATCCAGACAGTTCAGCACCATTTTCTGCCACGGCAGCGCTAACCAATCGACCGGGCAGTCGGAAGTCACCTGCACCCCGGAGCCGGGCGGCAGCGGTTCAAGCAACAGATGCACCTCGGCGTAATGCCGCAGCGGTTCGTAATGACCGACGCCTTCCACCGGCGCGCAGATCGTTTCCTTGTAATTGATTTTTCCTTCGTCGAAGTCCACGTCCAGATGAAACCGGTTGGCGATCAGCTGTTTCAAGATCTCAATCTGGACGCTGCCCATGATCTGAATGCGGATTTCCTGCGTCGGCGCGTGAAATTGCAGATGCAGCTGGGGATCTTCTTCCTCTAGCTGCTTGAGCTGACGATATAACGCAAACGGATCGCAGCCCGCCGGCGGGATCAGGCTGTAGCTCAGACAGGCGGAAAGCACCGGCGTCCGAGCGGGCTGCTCAAATCCCAATCCGTCATGAATCCCTAATTTCATCGGTCCTTTCAGGCAACAAACCTGACCAGCCGGAACCTCATTGACCATGGTGAACTGCTCGCCGGAGTACAGCCGCAGCTGATCGACCTTTTCACCGTTGTCCAGCACCTGTTTGGCCTTTAAAACACCGCCGGTAACTTTGACATGCGTCAAGCGCGTGCCCTGGCGGTCGCGGGAAACTTTGTAAACCCGGGCTCCGAAGGTTTCCGGATAACTTTTCATTGCGGTGTAGGCGTCCAGTCCGTCCAACAGCGCTTCCACGCCGTCCGCTTTCAGCGCGGAGCCGAAATAACAGGGAAAAAGCGAGCGGTCCGCGACTGCGCTCTGGATCTGGGAAGGGGTCAGCGTCCCCTGCTCAAGATAGCTTTCCAGCAGGTCGTCGCGCTGCATCGCGATGTTTTCCATCTGCCCGTCCACCTGCGTAAAGTCGATAATCCGCGGATCAAGCTGGGTTTGCAGCGAAGTCATCAGCGCCGCCGCGTCATCGTAAGCAATATCCATCTTGTTGACGAACACAAATGCCGGGACATGATAGGTTTCCAACAGCTTCCAGATCGTATGCGTATGCGCCTGCACGCCGTCGATGCCGCTGATCAGCACGATCGCGTAGTCCAGCACCTGCAGCGTGCGCTCCATTTCCGCGCTGAAGTCGATATGGCCGGGCGTGTCCAGCAGTGTGAATTCGGTTTGCTTCCACGGGAACATCGCCTGCTTTAAAAAGATCGTAATACCCCGACTGCGTTCCTGATCGTCATAATCGAGGACGGTATCCTGATGATCGACGCGGCCGCGCTTCCGGATTTGATTGGATTGATAAAGAAGACTTTCCGACAAGGTTGTCTTGCCGGCGTCGACATGCGCCAGCGCGCCTAAAATAATCTGTTTCATAGAAAAATTGTATGCGACTTTCCGTGTTTGTTCAAGTCTTTTACCAGCGATTTGCGCCGCTGTGTTTCCAAGGGGAAACGCATCATGCTAAGATGAGCGTTTTTCCGAGTTGATTTTTAACGTCGGAGCGGTCCAGGTTTCAGGCAGGCAGATCAATAACAGCGGATAGAATTCCAGTCTTCCCGCTAACATGACCAGACACAATACCAGTTTGGAAAACGGCGGGAAAGCGGCATAGCTGCCCAGCGGACCAACGCCGTTCAAGCCGGTGCCGGAATTATTCATGCAGGTAAGCACGGCGCTGCCGGCCGTTTCCAGATCCGCGCCGGCCGCCGCTAACAAAATCCAGCCGACGAGGAAAAACGACAGATAAATGAGGATAAACGTTAACGTACGCTGGATTGTGGCTTCCGCAACAGGCTGTCCGTCCAGCGTCGCAATTTTGACAATCTGCGGCTGACGGCTGCGGTGCAGCTCCCGTTTCATGGCTTTTCCTGCCACGATGACCCGGGCGATCTTCAAACCGCCGCCGCTGGAGCCGGTGCAGGCGTCGAGCATTGTGATCAAGGGCAGAAGCAGCCGGCAAAGCTGCGGCCAGCGGTTAAAATCGGCGCTGGCGAAGCCGGTGGTGCTGATCGCGCTGGCGGTTTGGAAGAAGGCCAGCCCCAAGGCATTCACCAACGCTTTTCCATCCAGAATCAGACTGCCCGCAATGATCAGCCAGAATCCCAGAAACAATCCGGCATACCAGCGCAGCTCCACGTTTTTCAAAGCCTGCGCCGCCCGGCCGGTGACAAACAGCCACACAAGCTTGAGATTGACTCCGAAAATCAACATGAAGAATGCGATGATGGATTCCACGGCCGGGGACTGATAGACGGCAATCCCAAGATTCCGGGTTGAAAATCCGCCGGTGCCGGCGGTTGCCAAAGCGTGGCAGACACTTTCCCACAACGGCATTTTTGCAAAACATAAGAGGATCGCTTCCACAAGGGTTAATCCGCCATATACCCCACACAGGACCGCCGCGCTCTGCCGGAAGCGGGGAAATAATTTCTCCGCCGCCGGACTGGCTTCTGCTTCCGCCAGATTCATCGTGCTGCCTTGGGAAGCGGGGACAAGCATGACCATAAATACGACGAAGCCCACCCCTCCAATCCACTGCGTCAGTGCCCGCCACAACAGAAGTGAGCGGGGCAGCGCTTCCACGTCGGTCAGGATTGTCGCTCCGGTGGTCGTATAGCCGGAAATAATTTCAAATACGCTGTCGATGAACGAAAGCTGTCCGCTCAAACTCAGCGGCAGCGCTCCGCACAGCGATAAAATCAGCCAGCAGAGTCCGATGCTCAGCAAGCCCTCACGGGCTGAAATCACCCGTTCGCCGCGGCCGTAGCGAAGCAACAGGCTGCCGGGCAGCGCGCAGCATAACATCGGGATCAGAAAAAGGTCGAGCCGTTCCCCTGAAATTGCTGCGAAACATAAGGGAAGGGCCATTGCGGCTGCGGATCCGAGCAGTGAAGCGCCGGCGATCCAACCGGCCAGCTTCCTGTTCATACCGACCGCAGCGGAGTTTCAAGCAGATCCGCGAGACGGTGAACTTGCCCGGCCGGGGCTAAAACAATGATGAAATCGCCGGTTTGCAGCTGATCCCGGCCGCCCGGGATGATCATCTGGGCATGCCGCAGAACCGCGGTGATCAGAATGTTTTTCTTCAACGGCAGCGCCTGTAAAGGCGCGGCGACAATGCGCCGGGCATCCGGCCCGATTTCAAATTCAAGCGCTTCGATCTGACCGCCGGCCAGCGTGTGCAGCGTAATGATCGGATTTTCATCGCGGCTGTCGATCGAACGGACATAGCCGAGAATCTGTTCGGTTGCCAGATCCTTGGGCATGACGGTACGGATTTTGGCTTCGTGCAGGATCGGCAGATAGGAATGCGTATTCTGACGGCAGAAGACCAGGCCGATTTGCCGGCTTCTGCCATACAGCGCAAGCATGGCGTTGATTTCATCGCTGCCAGTCACGGCGATCAGAGCATCCATCGCATCAAAGTTCAATGTCTGTAAAAACGGATGATTGGTCGCATCGCCCCGGCAGACGTCCACTTTATGAAACCAGGTGCTGATGAGGGCGCAGCGGGCCGGATCCTTTTCCACGAGCGTGATCTGAACCGGCTGATCCGCCAGCTGCTGGCAGAGGGATAAGCCGAGATCGCCGCCGCCCAGAATAAGAAGCTGCCGGATTCCGGTTGTCCGCAGTTTTAAGCGGCTGAACAATGCCAGCGCTTGGGAACGCGAAGCGGTCAGGGTTAAATGATCCCGGGCCTGGACGATGAAATCGCCGCGGGGGATCGAAGCCTGATCGCCGCGCAGACACAAGCTGAACAAATAGCGGCCGGGATAGGCTTTGCGGATTGCCGTCAGATTCTTTCCGATCAGCGCTGAACCGGGCTGAACCTCGAATTCCATCAGTTCCACGCGCCCGGCAGAAAAGCTGTCGACATTGACCGACGCCGGAAATTCCAGAATTCTGACCAGCTCCCGGGCTGCCAGTTCGTCCGGATTCAGCGACAGCGATAAGTTTAAATCCTGACTGAGTAAGGACAGAGATTTTAAAGCGGTGGATTCCTGCATCCGGATTAAGGCGATCCGACAGCCTGAATGCCGGGCCATTAACGCGCTGAGCATGTTGGCTTTTTCATCGCGGGTTACGGCGATAAACAGATAGGCATGATCTGCCCCGGCGGCATTTTGAACGTCGAGGTCCAGCGCGGATCCCTGCAGGCATAAAACGTCGAGCTGGCGGCTGACGCGCTGGCAGACTTCGGGATCCGCGTCGATAACGGTGACGTTATGCCCTTCTTTCATCAAGGTGCGGGCCAGATGATAGCCGACGTTGCCGCAGCCGGAAATAATGATATTCATAAGCGTTCCTCCTGATTGATCGGAGGGCTTCCCGCTTCGGACAAGCTGGCGGGCAGTCCGTGAGGTTGTTCTTTTCTTCATTATAGCATGCGGATCTGTTCCCTACCGGACTGTTTCTGATTTCAGGAAAACGAAAGTGGTAGAAAAAGGATGAAAACGGAATGGATCAGGGATAACGCTTAAGAAACAGAAAAAAACCCGGAAAATTCCGGGCTTTCTAAGTAAAGAGATCCAACGCTATAAGCAGCGGTCCAGAATCTCCAGCACTTCTTCAATCTTCGCTTCGGCGTCTTCCGGTTGGCCATGCATCGCGTCCTTCACGCAGCCGTGAATGTGGGCGCTTAAAATCTCCTGATTGACCTTTGCCAGAATCGCCGAGGCGGCCTGGATCTGGTTGGAGATGTCGATGCAGTAGCGGTCGTCCTCGACCATCCGGATTACGCCGTCGATCTGTCCCCGCGCCGTTTTTAACAGCTGCAGGGTGCGGGCGGCGTCGGCTCTCATTTATGCGACGGAAACGACTTCGTATCCCGCGTCGGTGACGGCCTGGATCAGCGCGCTGTCTTCCACCGGCTGGCTGCAGCTGACGACCGCTTTCTTTTCGTCCAGCGTGACCTCTGCTTTTTCGACGCCGGCGACGGCGTTGAGCGCAGCTTCGACGCGGGCCTTGCAATGAGCGCAGGCCATTCCGTTTACGATCATAGTTTTTGTCATGTTCTTTTCTCCTTTATTTTTCAATTCAATAGAGTGGACGGCAACCTGCGCGGCAGGCGCCGAGGAAGACTCTGGGAGTCCGGCCGGGCGCGGGCTGGAGAACAATTTCAGCCGCAGCGCATTGGAAACGACGCTGACGGAGCTTAGGCTCATCGCCGCCGCACCGAACATCGGATTCAGCTTCCAGCCTAACAGTGGAATGAACACGCCGGCGGCCAGCGGAATCCCGATGCTGTTGTAGATCAAAGCCCAGAACAGATTCTGCTTGATGTTGCGCAGGACAGCTTTGGAAAGCTTGACTGCGGTGACAGCATCCCACAGATCGCTTTTCATCAAGACAATATCGGCGGATTCAATCGCCACGTCCGTTCCCGCGCCGATCGCGATGCCGACATCCGCCTGGGCCAGCGCCGGGGCGTCGTTGATGCCGTCGCCAATCATGGCGACCTTGCGGCCTTCGGCCTGAACCTGACTGACGACCCGCTGCTTATCAGACGGCAGGACCTCGGCGATCACGTTGTCGATCCCGGCCTGGGCGGCGATCGCCTGGGCCACCTGCGGGTTGTCACCGGTCAGCAGGATGACGTCGATTCCCATCCGCTTGAATTCAGCGACCGCAGCGCGGCTGGTCGGTTTGATCGTATCGGCGACGGCGATCATTCCCAAAATCACTCCGCTCTGGGCGATGAACAACGGCGTGCGGCCCTGCGTTGCGGCGTTGTGATGCAGCTGTTCGATCTGCTTGTCCGCCAGTCCCATCGCCTGCATCATTCTGAGATTGCCGGCAGCGGTCGGCTGGCCGTCGATCAACGCCCGAACACCCTGGCCGGCGATGTTCTCGAATTGATCAACGGATTGGATCTTGGCACTTTGTTTCTGACCATAGCGCACGATCGCTTCCGCCAGCGGATGCTCGGACACCGCTTCCAAGGAAACGGCGGCGTCCAGCAACTTAGCTTCGCTTTCGCCCAGAACTGTGACCTCGGTGACTTCCGGCTTGCCGATCGTGACGGTTCCGGTTTTATCCAGAATGACGGTTTGTAAGGAATGCGCCGTTTCCAGCGCTTCGCCGGATTTGATCAGAATGCCGTTCTCCGCACCCTTGCCGGTGCCGACCATGATTGCGGTCGGCGTTGCCAGACCCAGTGCGCACGGACAGGAAATGACCAGGACGGCGATCCCGATCGACACCGCGAAGCTGATCGATTCGCCCAGAAGCAGCCAGATGACGGCAGCCGCCAGGGCGATCGTGATTACAACGGGAACGAAGACGCCGCTGACTTTATCGGCCAGCTTGGCGATCGGCGCTTTGGAGGCTGACGCTTCCTCCACCAACCGGATGATCTGCGAGAGCGTGGTGTCCTCGCCGACCAGCGTCGCTTCCATTTCCACCGCGCCGCTTTTGTTGACGGTTGCGCCGATGATCTTTTCACCCACGGTGCGTTCGACCGGAATGCTTTCGCCGGTGATCGCTGATTCGTCAAACGCGGCGCTGCCCTGTACGATCACGCCGTCGACCGGTACGCTCTGGCCCGGCTTGACGCGGAGGCGGTCGCCCGGGCGGACGTCCTCGACGGGAATTTCCACGAACTCTTCACCGCGGCGGACCCAGGCAGTTTTCGGCGCCAGATCCATCAGCTTGGCGATCGCTTCCGAGGTTTTGCCCTTGGAGCGGGTTTCCAGATATTTGCCCAGCGTGATCAAGGTCAGAATCATCGCCGAAGTCTCAAAATACATGTCCATGGCCCAGCTGTGAACCTTGACCATATCGTGCGTGCCCAGTCCCATGCCGATTTCATACAGCGCGATCACGCCGTAGACAATCGCGGCGGCGGAACCGATGGCGATCAGCGAATCCATGTTCGGCGAGCGGCGGAACAGGTTCTTGAAACCGTTGGTAAAGTAGTGGCCGTTGACGATCACAACCGGCAGACACAACAGAAACTGCGTCAGCGCAAAGTTCATCGTGTTTTCATGACCGAGGAAAAACGCCGGAAGCGGCCAGCCCATCATGTGGCCCATCGACAGATAGAACAGCGGAAGCATGAAGACGACGGAGATGATAAGATGGGTCTTCATCGTTTTGATCTGCTTCTCCATCGGATTTTCCGCGGCTGACGCTTTGGAAGCCACCGCGGGTGCGCCGTGCTCCTCGGCGTGATAGCCGGCCTGTTCGACAGCCTGCAGAATCTTATCGCTGGTCAGCTGATTTTCATCGAAGCTGACGGTCATCTTGTTCGCCAACAGATTGACGTCGCATTGTTCAATGCCGTCCAGCTTGCGCACGCCCCGCTCGATCGCAGCGCTGCAGGCGGAGCAGCTCATGCCTGTAACATCATAAGTTTTCTTCATTTCATCACCTCGAATACCCCACCCCTAGGGGGTGTCTGGAAGTAGCATAACGCACATCGTTTTTTCTGTCAATCGCAATGCTTTTTCAAGACTCGAATTCCTTATCTTTTCAGGACTTAAATTCCTTGCTTTTTCATAACTTAAATTCCTTTGCGGTCCCCGATCCTTTATATAGGATAAACCGGCCGGGTCAAATCATACCCGGTCAGGATGAGAAAAAGAAAAAGGACGCGTTAACGTCCTTGAAATGGAAGCAGAAGCGCTTCGGGAGTTTTCCGCGGGCGCGGAGCGGGCTGTTCGGCCGGGTAGCCCAGCGCAATGGCGGAGACTAACTGCAGCTGAGGATAACCTACATAGGCGCAGATTTCCTTTTCCGTATATTCGGTATCGCGGATCCACAAAGCGCCTAAGCCGAGGTTCACCGCTTCCAGACAAACATGCTCGATTGCGGCGCCGATGGATAACAGATCACCGGGGATCCACAGCTCGTCCGGTTCTCTGAAGACAAGCATCAGGACCGGCGCGTTTTGTATAATCTGAGCGGTGTGCCTGGAACTGTTGACATAGCCGGGCAGTTCTTCATCGTGACTTTCAAACAGCTGAAGCATAATCCCGGCGACCTGATCTTTCCGGCCATCCTCTAAAATCATAAATTGCCAGGGCTGGCGGTTTTTCGCCGACTGACACAGCCGCGCGGCTTCGATCAGCTTTTCCAGTTTGGCTTTTTCCACAGGTTTTGTTTCAAACTTGCGGATACTTCGCCGCTGTGCGATTACTTCTTCCAATTCCATGATTGAACCTCCTTTTTGCGATCTTTTTCCAGTGTCAAATCTGAATTGGGACCTTGATCCTATTGTAAAGGATCGCGCGAGGAAAATCATCGAATTGAATGAAAAACAGGGGCGAAATCATCGAAATAGTAAAAATTTTAAAAAAATCAAAAAAAAGAGGGGCTTTTTTCAATTTTGCGCAATATTAATACTAGAGGGACGATTTCCCTGTTCCAGACTGATTTCTGTTTGCAACTTCCTTCAAACCTCCAAATACGGATCGTCCCTCTCCCCTTATTCAAAAAATTAATTCTGAAGCATTGAAAACAGTCTGACCGTTTTACAAGACCGTTGAAGGAAAGCGTTGGTTGTTTCCTGGTTTTGATCAAGTCTGAATCCGAGAGTATTGTTCAGCCTGATGGCTGGTCTGCGTTACTTTCTGCGAAGACAAAAAGCGGGAACGCCAAAAGAAAACCGGGATTATTCCCGGCGTTTGACAATATTCAGCTGGTACAATTCGGGATGCAGATACAATTCGTCGAAGTCAAAGATCTTCCCGTTTTTCATATAAACCGTGTTCGCAATCTTGATGATCGGCATCTTGGGATCGCAGCGCAGGATTTCCGCAATGTATTCGGGCGGGAAAATCGCCGAGATATTCTGATAGTCACAGTCGATGTCGTAGCCGTTTTTTTCGGCATAGTCGTATTTTGAAGATTCCAGAATTTTAATCGACATGTCGGGATGCAGATCGACGGCCATGTAGGTACGTTCGAACATGATCGGCACGTCGTCGGCCATCCGCGTCCGCTCGATGTAGTAAATCCGATCCTCCGGCCGGATGCCGAGAATCCGCGCGACGGTCTTGCCGGCGGTGGTCACGGAAAAGGTATTGACGATGGAGGTCGGCACTTTTCCCATGTCCCGCATATCGTCGCTGAAGCTTTTGATCAGCGGGGTGCGTTGGATGACGTTGGGCTTGGCGACGAATGAACCGCTGCCCTGATTGCGGTAGATGTAGCCCCGGGTGGTCAGATTGCCCAGGGCCTGACGGACGGTTACGCGCGAGACGCCGTATTCCCTGGACAGCTCAGCCTCGGTGGGAAGCAGGTCGTCCGTGACGTATACGCCGCTGTTGATTTTATCAATCAGATCATTTTCAATTTGTTTATATCGCGGAATCCGCGCTTGCTTTGAGCTTGCCATGGTTTCACCTTCTAGGCCAATCATAGCATATTTGTATTATTGTGACAAGAAAGAAAGGGGTTAATAATAATACAAATTGAGAAAATGTGACTTGAATTGACAATAAATTACAAAATTTGTATTGATAAATTTAGATATTGATAATACAATGGACTCGGAGATAAACCTTGAGGGGTTTATGAGAAATAGGGAGGAAAAACTTTATGTCTTTAATTCAGGCACTCCTGATAGGCGTATTCGCTTATCTCGGCCGAAACCAGGTACCATGGCTGTTTGGTACGACTGGCGGATTCTACTGTGTCGGCAGACCGTTGGTAGCGGGCGCTATCGTCGGTTTGATTCTGGGGGACGTCACCACCGGCGTATTGTGCGGCGTGGCGGTTCAGGCGATGTATCTGGGCCAGATCGTCGCGGGCGGTGCGATGCCGTCTGATGTGAACTACGCGGCGTTCATCGGTATTCCGTTAGCGATGGTCGCGGGCGGCGGCGCGGAAGCGGCGATCGCGTTAGCCATTCCGTTAGGCGCGTTAGGCACCGCGATGCACAACTTCACGATGACGGTCAACTCGTATTGGGTTCACCGGGGCGATAAATGTGCGGAACAGGGCAATGTTTCGGGAATCGCCCGCAACAACCTGTGCGGCACAATTCTGCATTTAGTTGAACGCGTCAGCGTCGTAACGATCGCCTGCTACTTCGGCGCTCCGGCTGCGGAAGCGATTCTGCACGCGCTGCCGCCGATCGTCTTACAGTTTTTGCAGGTTGCCGGCAAGATGCTTCCGGCGCTGGGCTTCGCGCTGCTGCTGAAGCAGATCGTTGCCGAAAAGTGGATGATCGTGCTGTTCTTAATGGGCTGGATCATCACTCAGGCGACCGGCATGACGACGACCGCGTTAACCATTATGGCCGTCGGCGTCGCGCTGCTGTTCGTTATGGCGAAATATAACGGCGCCGGCAACGCGGCTGCCGCGGATGAAGGAGGAGATTACGATGAGTAAGAAACTGGACCGCAAGGACGTTAAGAACGCCGCATGGACTTGGATGTTCTTCCACCACTGCGCGCAGAACTTTGAACGTATGCAGGGTTTGGCCTTCTGTCATACGATGTCGAAACCTCTGGAAAAGTTATACGGCGATAATCCGGAGGAACTGAAAGCGGCGCTGACCCGCCACATGCAGTTCTTCAATACGGAACCGCAGTTGGGCAGCGTCATCCCGGGCATTACAATCGCTCTGGAAGAAGCGCGGGCCAACGGCGGCGAAGTCGACGCGGAACTGATCATGGGCACCAAGAACGCCCTGATGGGCCCGTTTGCCGGCATCGGCGATTCCATCTTAATGGGAACCTACAGCCCGATCCTGCTTTCGATCGCGATCGGTTTGTCCGCCGGCGGTTCGCCGATCGGCGCGATCTTCTTTGTGATCGCCTGGCTGGGCACCGTCATTCCGTTAAAATACTTCATGTTCATGAAGGGCTATGATTTAGGCATGGATGCCGTCAAGCTGTTGATGAACAAGGAAATCAAAGACAAGATTACGACTGCGCTGACGATGGTCGGTCTGATCGTTATCGGCGGCGTCGCTTCGACGACCGTGGCCGCGCCGATCAAGTTTGTCTTCACGGCAGGAGAAATGACCGTTTCGATTCAGGAAATCCTGAACAAGATCATGCCGACGCTGGTCCCGATGTTGGTCACCGTGGGCTGCTGGCTGCTGGCGGACAAAAAGGGCTGGAACAGCAACAAGCTGATCCTGGGCATCCTGGGTCTGGCTGCCGTCATGGTTCTGTTAGGCATTATGTAATTCACGACAGTCAGGCGCTGATTGCGCCTGTCTGTTTCATCAGAAAATGAATCTTCATTCTCTGATGAAACAGAAATGAGTGTAAACAATAACGATAAAGGGAGGAAATAGACGTATGGATTATAAAATTCTTTGGACGGATATGCACAGCAACATCCACCACGAACAGATGAACGAACTGCCGCAATGGTTTGACCAGGTACAGAAGATGATGGATTTCTGGCCAATCGCCTATTATCCTTATACCATGCGCAAGGATGAAACGGGGCTGGGCGTGGAAGACCGTTATCCATTAGACGTAATTGAAAAAGACTGGGAAGCACTGCGCGAGTTTACGGAGAAAGTCAACGCCGCCGGATTCCCGATGTTTATGGGCTACGAGTGGCAGGGCGCCGGACAGGATGGCGATCACAATGTTTTCTGCAAGGATAACCGGCAGAAGATGGAATATCCGCTGCGCTATGCGGATCTGGTCCAAGCCTATGCGGGCAAGGACGTGATCGGGATTCCGCATCATCTGGCTTATCAGCTGGAAAACCGCGGCAAGAACTGGGCCACGCATAACGAAGCCTTCTCGCCGTTTGTGGAAATCTATTCTTCCCATGGCAGCAGTGAAAACGACAACGGCCCGATTGAAATGACGCGCCATGTCCACATGGGACCGCGGACGGGCGAAACCTGTGTTGAACGGGGCTGGGAAGACGGCTACAAATTCGGCGTCATCGCCTCGGGTGACAACCATTCCGCCCCTTGCGTTTACGGCTTTGGCTACATGGCTTGCTTAGCCGAGGACAACACGAAGGAAGCGATCTGGGACGCGATGCAGAAGCGTCATACCTACGGCGTATCGAAGGATCGAATCGAAATCCGGATGCAGGTTGACGGCAAGCTGATGGGCGATGTCATCGAACCGAACTCGGAAGCGAAACTGACGCTGGACGTGATCGGCAGCGACGCGATCGACCGGATCGAAGTCATCGAAGACAATCAGGTTGTGGAGATGATTCCGCATACCTCCACCTGGGAGCGCAAGCCGCTGGGTGAGACGATCCGTTTCAAATTTAAAGTGGAATTCGGCTGGGGACCGGACCGCCGGATTTTCCCGGACATCGCTTCGCGTCAATGGAAAGGCGCGCTGGAAGTTCCGGGCGGAAAACTCCTCAGTATCGAAAAGTGCTGGAGCAACTTCGGACAGGATCTGCACGACGTGACGGATAACCGCTGCGAATTTGATCTGACAACGTACAAGACGACCGCTACGGGCAAGTGGATGGGACCGTCGGCCGTTACGACGGAAGGCTTTATCTTTGAAGTGGAAACTGAGCGGGAAGGCACGGTGCTGCTGAGCGTCGACGGCGTTGAATATCCGCTGGCGGTCAAAGATCTGTTGAAGACCTCGCGGGTCGTGGAGCTGGAAGAGGAAGCGCGTCAGCTGGTGAAAGATCGCTTTAACTTCACAGACTATTATCGGACTGATCCGTGGTGGCATAACGCGTATAAATTCAAAATCGGCCAGGCCATCGTGGAAAGCGGCTATCATGTCCAGCTGGAAAGAACGCTGGATCTGAGCGACGTCAAGCACCTGCGCTTACGGATCTGGGAAAGAAACGGAGGATGCGCCTGGACAAGCCCGGTCTTTGTTGAAAAGAAAGGGGAATAGTCATGAATATTCTGTATATCCACACCCATGACAGCGGCCGGATGTTAAGCCCTTACGGCGTGAACGCGCCGACGGACAATCTGTTGGCGTTTGCCCGGGACGCCGCTGTGTTCACACAGGCATACTGCGCGGGACCGACCTGCTCTCCCAGCCGCGCGGCGCTGCTGACAGGGACCTATCCGCATCAAAACGGGATGCTCGGTCTGGCTCAGCGAGGCTTTGGACTGACTGACTACCGCCGCCATCTGGCGCAGTATCTGGGGCGTCATGGCTATCATACTGTCCTGTGCGGCATCCAGCATGAATCCGGCTGGTATCTGGACGCCGATGCACCCGGCAAGCTGGGCTACAACGAGGTGCTGACCGCTTCCGCTGATCTGTATAAAAAGGAAGACCTGCATCTGTGGGACGCCGTCAACGCCGATCATGTCTGTCAGTGGCTGGATCAGGCGAAAGCGGACGAACCGTTTTTCCTCAGCTACGGCATGCACAGCACGCACCGGCCTTATCCGGTTGAGATCTGCGAGGCGGTGGACGAGCGCTATGTGCGCCCGCCGTTTCCGATCGACGACAATGGGGAAACCCGGCACGATCAGGCACAGTTTCTGACTTCAGCCTATTACATGGATCAGAATTTCGGCAAGGTAATCGCCAAGCTGAAGGAAACAGGACTGATGGAGAAAACAATCGTGATGTTCACAACCGATCACGGCGTTGCGCTGCCGTTTAATAAATGCAATCTGACCGACAGCGGGATCGGCGTATCGCTGATCATGCGGGTGCCGGGGGCGAAGGCCAACGGTCAGGTCATCGACGCTTTGGTTTCGCATGTCGACGTGATGCCGACGCTGTGCGATCTGCTTCAGCTGGAAAAACCAGACTATCTGGAAGGCACCTCGTTTGCGGAAGTCTTCGAGGACATCAGCGCGGAGCCGGTCTCCGAGATCTTTGCCGAGGTGAATTTCCATACCAGCTATGAACCGATCCGCTGCGTGCGCACGCGCCGGTATAAATATATCCGCTACTATGATGAAAGCTGGACGAAGCTGAACCTGTCGAATATGGACTCGTCGGCATCCAAGGATTTCTACATGCGCAACGATTTAGCCGCGCAGACGAAAGACACGGAAGCGTTGTACGATTGTTACTACGATCCGGACGAGCGGAAGAATCTGGCGCAGGATCCGCGCTATCAGGAAATTCTGGAAGACCTGCGTGAAAAACTCAGGACGTTCCAGATCCGGACGCAGGATCCGATCCTTCACGGTGAGCTGGAAATGAAGCCGGAGTACAAGGTAAACAAAAAAGAATGCGTCAACGCGTCAAGCAAGGATCCGCAGGATTACGATCCGCGCGGGCGCTGGCAATAAATAAGCGAAAGTAAAGCGCTGAGAAACGGAAAATTCCGCTCCTCAGCGCTTTTTGTATAGGAATCCTCCGGCAGCTCTGGAATTTATGATAGAATAAGACCAATGATGCGGGAATGATTTACGTTATTTAAAAATGGAGGATCGGCGGATGGCGAAGCTTTTCTATTTTATCCCGGCTGTGCTCGCAGGCTTGTTTTACGGTTTTTGCAGAGGAGTGCTCGGTGATTTTGGAGCGATCAGTCCCCTGGCTTGGGTGTGTACCGCACTTCTCGCGGCTGGCGCTGTCCTGATGGCCAGGAAAATCGCGTTGGGTTGTCTGTTTGGGATTGCGGTCGGTGCTCTGTTGATCGGAATGGGGCTGCGGGAAACCGGGCAGATCGTGAAAGAGTGGCCGGCGGGGATGCTGTTGATCGCCTATTCGTGCGGCTCAGGCTGGCTTTGCTGGAAATCCGCGGCCAAGCGCGAGGCTTGATCATGCGGCTGCTGTTACGCTTAGCGTCCGCGGAGGATGCGCCGGTCATCTGGGAAATGCAGAAAATTGCTTTTCGCGAGCTGTTGGAACGGTATCAGGATTACGACACCAGTCCCGCCAATCAATCGCTGGACCAACTGCGGCTTCGCTGTTCGCAAAAAGACCGTTATTATTATTTCATTGACGTAGATGGGAACCCGGTTGGCGCGCTCAGCGTCACCGACAAGCAGGATGGAAGTCGTAAGCGCCTTTCCCCGATGTTCATTCTCCCGCAGTTTCAGGGCCGGGGCTATGCGCAGGAAGCGATTCGACAGGCTGAGAAAATCCATGGCGAGCGGGGATGGGAGCTGGATACGATTTTACAGGAGGAACGTCTGGTCCATCTCTATGAGAAAATGGGATATCGGAAGACAGGAAAAACGGCGGCGGTGAATCCCCGGATGACGTTGGTGTTTTATCAGAAACTTTAGCTTGCTTACGCAGATATGAAGAAAGAAAAGCCGTCGGATTTCATGATCGAAATCGGGCGGCTTTTCGCAAGATTCATTGAACTCACAGGGAAATCCGATTGTAAACCGGGATTCCCCATCATTCCTTTCGCAAGACCGGATAGCCGGAACGATCCATCAGGCGCCGGTCTGTTTTCCACAGAGCTGGCGGCTGGGGTGTTTCAGACTGAAATCCTGCACTTGGAATTATTGATCGGGTTTGATTTGAAACGAAACCGTATAGGTTTGATTCTGCTTAATCTGATATTCCTTTAAAGGTTCCGCACCCCAGCTGCCGTTGCCCAATCCGCGCTGGGCGGCGTCCAGATGCAGCAGCGGCTGATCTAACTTTTGCGCGTCCTTCATATGCGCGGCGGAGGCGAGTGAAAGTTCATCCCAGGTCATGATGTTCATGCCGACAGGTTCGTCAAACGTCAGGGTCAGCGCGTTCGTTTCACCGTTGAGCGTCAGGCTGCGGACCTCTGTCCGGTTGCCGCTGTCCTGCGGTTTCAGCAGCTGATCGTTATAGAAATCATTAATCTTTGCCGTCCATTGTCCCAACCGGGAACCGGTATGGCGGTCGATGTAATTCTCTTCGGGTCCGCGGCCATTGTAGCGGATCTCGTTTAACGAAGCGTCCAGACTGAGCGTCAGCCCTGCCCGGGCGAGTGGACCGACCTTCTCTTTCGACGGCACTTTCATCGTCATCGCCACCGCGACCTGACCATTGCCTTGAATGGTAATCTCCGTTTCCAGACTGGTGTTGAATTCGTTGATCGTCCCGGAAGCCTTGATCGTCAGCTGTTTTACTTCACCGTTTTCTTCTTTGCGCTGAATTGAAGGCGATTTGTACTCAACCGCTTTGCCAGCCTGCCGGACAGCTTCGGAGAACTGCGGATCGCCGGAGGTTTCGGCACGGTAGAACGACGGCTGCGGACCGCCGGTCAGGAAGGTCTGATCGCCGAGCCGGTAAGCTTCAATTTCCATTTTTGCGGGATTCAGAATCATTTCAAAGTCCTGATTTTGTTCAGTCCGGCCCTGAATCGTCCATTTGCCCTCCTGCTCGCTTACGGTCAGCGAAAGATCCGGGGACACGAATGCCGCTGGCTTGCCTTCCTGCAGAACAAACTGTTCAAACGCCAGGATATCGCCCTGTTTTCCGCCATAAGCATTGGCCCAGCTTTGATCCTGGCTGTATTTCACGTCGATCTCCAGAATCACTTCCGCGTCGGAATCATAATCCGGCAGCGCGACGTCGATCGTTTTGGACATCCCGGGCGGCAGTGCTTTTTCTGCTTCGCTTAAGGCTGCCGTATGGAACAGCGTACCGTTCTGGTAGAAGTTCAGCTCGACCGCAAAAGCATTCAGATCGGTCGCCAGGAATTCGTTGGTTATCGTTAACCGGCGCTTTTTGGAATCATAGGTGAAGCTGACGTCCTGCTGGACCTTCTTCACTTCCTCCAGCTCTGCGCTCGGGGTGCGGTCGGCATTGACTAAGCCATTGCCGCAGAAATCACCGTCGTTGAGCGGCGTTCCCCAGTCGCTGCCGTAGCCGTAATAGAATTGGCCTGTGACCGGATCGCCGGTCAGAATCGTCTGGTCGATGAAATCCCAGATGAAGCCCCCCTGCAGCTGCGGATAGGTTTTAAACAACGCGAAATACTCCGCTAAATTCGCGACGCCGTTGCCCATCGCGTGAATATATTCAGACTGGAAAAACGCGTGCTTGTTTTTCTTAGCGTAATCTTTGAGCTGATCCAGCGTCCAATACTGACTGCTGGCCACGTCGACCATCGACGTTTCGCGGGTATTGCCGATCCGGTTGTCGCGCTCGTACACGCGCAGCCGCCTCGGGTCCCGCTGAAGGATCCACATCGAGGTGTTGTAGAACGGATAATTTTCATTCATTTCATATTCGCGATACGTCGCTTCGTTGCCCAGCGACCAGAACAGCACGCTGGCGTGGTTTTTATCCCGTTCGACCATGCTGACGGTCCGGTCCATGATCAATCCGTTGTAGAGCGGATTGTTGCCGGGAACGCCCAGCTCCTTCTCCCCGATATGCGATTCAATGTTGGCCTCGTCCACTACGATCAGCCCCAGCTCGTCCGCAACGTCGCAGGTCAGCGGATGATTCGGATAATGCGAGGTGCGGAAGGCGTTGATGTTGTAGGCCTTCATCAGCTTCAGATCGGTGATGATTTCCTGCGCGCCCAAGGCCCGGCCCTTGACCGGATCGGTTTCATGGCGGTTGACGCCTTTGAGCATCAAGGGTTTCCCGTTGAGAAGCATCTGCTGGACACCGTCGACGGTCTGAACTTCGATTTCGCGCAGCCCGATCCGCTGGCAAACGCTTTCCATAACCTCGCCCGCTGCGTTTTTCAGCGTGAGGACAAGCGAGTAAAGATGCGGCTGATCGGGTGTCCACAGCTTCGGCTGATCAATCGTGAAATGAGCGCTCAGCGTAGTTCCCGTTTGATTTTCAGTCGTTTCCAGTACGGGTAATTCCGGACTTTCGAGGTTCAGGGGCTGATCGAACACAGCGCGGCCCTGATCGACCAGCTCCATTTCCAGCGTCCAGCCCGCCTGCGGCTGCTGCGAAAGATTACGCAGATCGACGTCAACCTGAACCTGCGCCTGGGTGTAGTCCTCAGCGAGATCACTCTGTACAAACAGATCGCGGATTTCCACCGCTTCCCGCCCGATCAAGGTTACATCGCGGAAAATTCCGGACAGCCGGATAAAATCCTGATTTTCAAAATAGCTGCCGTCCGACCAGCGGTAGACCTCGACTGCGATCGTATTGACGCCTTCCTTTAAGTAAGGCGTGATATTGAACTCCGCGGGTGTGTAGCTGTCTTCGCTGTAGCCGATCGGCTGACCATTGATATAAACATAAAACGCCGATTCCACACCTTCAAAGCGCAGGAAGACATGCTTGTTTTGCAGCCCTTCATCCAGCGTAAACTCGCGCTTGTAGTGACCGACGCTGTTGACGGCGGTTGCGGCTACGGGCTGCCCCTGTGCGCCGTATTGGATCGCTTCATAGTTCAGCCACGGATAAATCTGATTGATGTAGATCGGAGGCTCATAGCGGAAGCTGCCGTCTTCCTTCCACTGAGTCTGAATATTGGACGGCACGTCGATTTGATCCCAATCCGCCGTGTCCCAATCTTCCCAATACCACTGCGCGTCATAGCCCGCCAGGTTTTTTAAACGGTCCGTCGGTTTGGCGGCATAGTAAAACGCCCAGCGGCCATTGAGCGACTGAATCCGCGAAGACGAGGCGGCATCGATTTCATCCAGAGCGCTGGTCTCTGCCAGAAGCGCCTGCTGGGATGAAGGATAAGGCGTCAGGGCAGCCCGGGCCGGTTCCCGGTGAAGCTGCCAGACCTCCATCTGATCGTACCATTCCTCGCCCGCAAACGAAGCGTCGGTCGGCAGCGGTTCAATGCTCGGCCGCGGCGTACCCTGCGGTTCGACAAACTGATCCATTTTTGATGAACAGCCGCCTAAGATCAGGCCGCTGATAACCAATCCAAGTATGATTTTTTTCATGAAAACCTCCGAAATTGTTATCATCACTATACCATAATTCACAAAGCGAGAAAATGCCGGCTTGCTGGAAGATCATGAAAAGCTGCGCTTCCTGAAAGTCTGCGGAAGTCAAAACAGGAATACCGCAGGCATGGAAAACGAGGCGGATGCAGTGTTTGGAAAGGAATAGGATTTTCAAGGAGGATCCTCGAACAGAAAGGATGAAAGGCTCAAAGTTATCGCAAAAGCGGTGAAGTTGTTGGAAGAAGGCTGTATTTTTCCGTTATTTGAGCTACAATAAGGGACGTTCAGGAGGGTGGCTATGAGAGAAACATTAAAACAGCTGCGGCAGGTGATGGAACAGAAACATGTGGATATCGTGCTGATTCCGTCGTCTGATTTTCACGGCAGCGAATACATCGGCGATTATTTCAAGGCCCGGGCGTGGATGTCCGGTTTTACCGGTTCGGCGGGGACGTTGGTCGTCACGCGCGATCAGGCGGGACTGTGGACTGACGGCCGTTACTTTATTCAGGCGGAGCGGCAGCTGGCCGGTTCGGGGATTACTTTATATAAGATGGGGCAGGAAGGCGTGATCGACTTCCCGCAGTTCATCGAGCAGGAAATGCCGCAGGGCGGCTGTCTGGCCTTCGACGGACGGATGGTCAGCGGGGCGCTGGGCAGCCAGCTGGAAGCAATGCTGGCAAGGAAGCAGGCGCAGATTTTAAGCACGGAGGATCTTGTGGATTTGATCTGGAAGGACCGGCCGGGCTTATCGGAAGCGAAGGCGGTCTTGTTGGAAGAACGTTACAGCGGCCGGGCGACGGCGCAGAAGCTGGATGAACTCCGCGCGGACATGCGCCAGGAAGGCGCTGAGGCGCTGTTGATCTCGACGCTTGATGATCTGGCGTGGCTGTTCAATCTGCGCGGCGATGATGTGCTGTACAATCCGGTTGTTTTGGCGTATGGCTGCGTGACCCTGGAGCAGGCCGTGCTGTATCTGGATCCGCGTAAGCTGTCGGAATCCGACCGGCAGGCGTTGTCCGCTCTGAATATTGAAATCAAGGAGTACGATACATTCATTGGGGACGTCGCGGCGCTACCGGCGCAAACGGTCTGGGCTGATCCGCAGAAGCTCAACTACGCGATCCTCCGCGCGATTCCCCGGCAATGCCGGCGGATTGAGAAAACCAATCCGATTGTCTTAAGAAAGGCGATCAAGAATGAAACGGAGATTGAAAACCTGCGGCGTTCGCATCTCAAGGACGGCGTCGCGGTGACGAAGCTGATGTACTGGCTGAAAACTTGTGTCGGCAAAGAAGCGATGAGCGAATGCTCAATCCAAACTAAGCTGCATGAACTGCGCGCCGAGCAGGAAGGTTTTATCGAGGAAAGCTTCGGCACGATCTGCGCCTATAAGGCCAACGCGGCGATGATGCATTACAGCGCTGATCCGCAGCACGAGGTGCCGGTTGCGGCGGAGGGTTTGCTTTTGATCGACTCGGGCGGTCAGTATTGGGAAGGCACGACGGATATCACCCGGACGTTTGCGCTGGGGCCGTGTTCGCCGGAAATCAAAAAGGTCTATACAACGGTGCTGCAGGGGATGCTGAACCTGTCGGAAGCGCGGTTTCTGTATGGCTGCAGCGGAATCAATCTGGACATCCTCGCCCGCGGACCCGTGTGGCAGCTGAATCTGGATTATCAGTGCGGCACCGGTCATGGCGTCGGATATCTGTTGAACGTGCATGAAGGTCCGCACGGAATCCGCTGGAAGAAGACGGCGGCGCTGAACGAAATGGAACGGCTGGAAGCGGGAATGGTGGTCACCGATGAACCGGGCGTTTACATCGAAGGAAAATTTGGCGTCCGGATTGAAAACGAGCTGATCGTCCGCCGCGGCGAAAAGAACTTCTATGGTCAGTTTATGGAATTTGAAACGACGACCTTGGCGCCGATCGATCTGGACGCGGTTGATCCGCAGGTTCTGACGCCGGCTGGCCGCGAGGCACTGAACCGCTATCATCTGCGTGTTCGCGATGCCTTAACGCCGTATCTTAATGAGGAGGAAGCGCAATGGCTGAAAACCGCAACCCGGTCGATTTAAGGGAGCAGTCTGTCAGTCCCCGTCCGATCCAAATGATTTGTCTGGATCTGGACGGAACGTTGTTCAATGGAAAAAAGGAAGTCGGCTCGCTGAGCCGCCAGCAGATCCGGCGTTGTCTGGATCAGGGCGTGGAAGTGGCCGTGGTGTCCGGCCGTGCTTATCAGTTCGCCTACAAGACGGCGCAGATGATCGATCCGCGGTTATCGGTGATCGGCTTTGTCGGCGCTTACCGGTCCTTTCATGGCCAGGCTCAGGGGGAACCGATTCCCCGGGCGGCGCTCAACGAGGTGCTGACCCTGCTGAAACGTGAAGATTGTCCGGCGTTTATGAAACAGCTGAACACGATCTGGTGCAGTCATGACGTCCCGCTATCCGGCGATTATGTGGCCTATACCGCCGATCAGCCGCCGCAGCATCGGATTGTGGTGCATTCCAATCAGGATCTGCCCGCCATTGCGCGGCAGAATCCGGATCCGGTTTATAAACTGTTGATCCGGGCGCGGGGCCGGACGGAAGTGATCGCGCGGCAGCTGCGGCCGCTTCCCGGCATCCGGATCTTCATTTATCCGTACGGCGATATCGAAGTGATCAGCGCCAAGGCGGACAAGGGCATCGCGATCCGCAAGGCGGCCGATCAGCTGGGGATCGACCCGGCCCAGATCCTGGGCATTGGCGACAGCGTCAACGACCTGCCGATGTTCGAAGGTTGCGGCCTGCGCGTGGCGATGGGCAATGCCGTCGAACCGGTAAAAGCACGCGCGGATTACATCACGCTGACCAACGACGAGGATGGGGTCGGCGAGGCCCTGCGGCAGCTGGTCCAATAAAATAGTGGAGAAAGAATACAGTTGAGCTGAACGCCAGCTGTATTTTTAATTAGAATGTTAACAATCAAGCGAGTATAATTATAGAATCAAAGATAAAGATCAGCGCTATATCAGTAAAATTGCAGCTTATCTTTTTACGTTCACACGGGGATGATGAATCAACAGGAAGGAAAAACAGAAATGAAAGTGGATCGTTTGGAATGTTTTGTGCATGTGGCCGAAACGTTGAATTTCTCTAAGAGCGCTCAGGCGCTGCACTGTTCGCAGCCCTCCATCAGCCGGGTTATTCACCTGCTGGAACAGGAGCTGGGATTGGAATTGTTTGAACGGGATCGCAATCAGGTCGCTTTGACGCCGGCCGGAGCGGTTTTCTATCCTCAGGCCCGGCAGCTTCTTCATCAATATCAGGCAGCCGTGGAGGAAGCGCGGAAGGCCCTTCAGGCGACGCTGACATTAAAAGTCGGCGTGATCGGGTTTGCGGAAGCGCCGCTCATGAGGGCGTTGGAAAAATTGACACAGGCAATGCCGCAGGTGCGGCTGGATATGATTCCAGTCGATTTTACGCGCGGACTAAGCCAGGTTGAAAGCGGTGAAATCGACTGCTGCATGAACTGGCGCAAGGACGTCGATTCCCCATCGCTGATCTATCGCGAGCTGTTTTGCGGAGAATTGAAGGCTTATCTTAATCTCCGCCATTCGCTGGCTTCGCAATCCAGCGTAACATATGACGAACTGGCCGCATGGCCGCAGATCGTGTTTGCGCGCGGGCGGCAGAGCTGGCGGTACAGCGCTTATCTGGAAAAATTCAATCCCTCGCTGCGGGCTTCCATCGTCTTGACACCGGTTAAGGATGTACCTGCTTCCCGGCGGCTGCTGGAACTGAATCAGGGCGTCATTCTGGCGCCGGAGGGCGGTATCCTGGCAGACAGTCCGCTGATCAAAGCGGTGCCGATCCGCTCACAGACACCGGAAACCGTACATCTGGGATTAGTTTACCGCAAAGACGCGACCAATCCGGTATTGAAACAGCTGCTGCGTTATTTGAAATCAGCATAAGCCTATTCGATACTCCTATCAGAAAAAGCATGACTTTCTTTTATAATGTGAATGTGTGGATTTACACAAACAGGAGGAAAGAAAGATGAAGAAAAACGGGATTTCAAGACGGGAATTCCTGAAGGGTAGCGCGGCGGGCGCCGTGTCGCTGGCAGCGCTGGGCTTGTTGAGCGCGTGTGGGGAATCGGCGGAGAAACAGCCGGCAGCGACGCCGACGGCCAATCCGGAAGCTACATCCGAAAACTGGCTGGGTCAGCAGCCGCAGATTCAGGACGGCGACATTAAAGAAACGTGGCAGACTGAAGTGCTGATCGTCGGCGCGGGCAACGGCGGCATGATGGCGGCGGTCAAAGCGGCGGATCTGGGACTGGACTTCCGGGTTGTCGAACAGAACAGCTTTGTCTGCGATACCCGCAACTGGTATGCGGCGGCAGATTCCGCAGACGCGTTAGCCGCAGGCAAGCCAATCGACCGGCAGCGCGCGATGACGGAGCTGTCGCGGTATGCTTCCGGAAAACTGGATCAGAGCGTCGTTCGGGTCTGGCTGGATGAATCCGCAGCCATGCACGATTATGTCAAGGCGATCATGGATTCCTATGGCTATGACTGCTACTTTGAAGCCGATACCGGCGAAGCAGAGGAAGGCACCGATTATTACCATGCTCCGACCCAGCATAATTACAATCCACGCCCAGACAGCGAGTGGGCGGATACGCCGCGGAACAAGTTGTTTGTGGATTACATCGAGAAAAAGGGCTATCATGTCGATTTTGAGCATGCATTGATCGAATTGATCAAAGAAAACGGCGCGGTGACCGGGGCAATCGTTCAGAACAGTGCTGGCGAATATATTAAAATCACCGCAAGCAAAGGTGTGATTCTGGCGACCGGCGGATATGAAGGCAATCCGGATATGATGGAGGCGTTGTCTCCGCTGGCGGTATCCTGCACAACCGCAAGCAGCTATTTCGCGATGAATCATGGCGATGGAATCAAAGCGGGCTTGTGGGCCGGTGCGGATATGGACAAGGAATCCGCTCCGATGTTATTTGACCGCGGCGCAGTAGCGCCGGGCGTGAACGCCGGATATGTTGAAGCCTCTAACGGATCCAAGCAGTTCCCGGGCACGATCTATCAATGGAATCCAGGCACGCAGCCGTTTATGAAGGTCAATCGCGATGGCGTCCGCTTTGCCAATGAAGGCTGCCCGTACAACGATATCGTTTTCGCTGCGGCGAATCAGAAAGGCGGCGTATACTGTCAGGTTTATGATGGAGATTTCCAGTCAGACTGGCAGAAGTTTCATACGCTGGGCTGTTCCTCACTGACCCGGATTATGCCGGAGCGGATGGCGGAACAGATGGAGAAGTATGTCGAGGAAGGCATTATCTTGAAAGCCGATACGCTGGATGAACTGGCGGATAAGCTGGGATTTGAAGGCGAAGCCAAGGTTCAGTTCTTAGCTCAGTGCGATCGCTATAACGCGATTTATGATCAAGGGGAAGACGATGAATTCTTTAAGTCAAGTCATTATCTTTCACAGCTGCGCAAAGCGCCGTTCTATGGTGTATGGCTGGGCGCCAGTCTGTTGTGCACCGGCGACGGTCTGAAGATCAACAATAAGATGCAGGTTCTGGATAAAGAGAAGAACGTTATTCCGGGCCTGTATGCGATCGGCAACGTTTCCGGCAGTTTCTTTGCGAACAACTATCCGGAACTGTTCCCGGGTCTGGCTTGCGGACGGACGCTGACCTTTGCCTTGAAAGCGGTCAACGTAATCGCGGGTGAAGACCAGATTTAAAGCTGATCGTATTCGAGAGTCAAGCACGGTTTCTCATTCAGAAATCGTGCTTTTTTAGAAATCTGGATAAGAATTGAAATAAGAAAATCCGTATGCTAATGCGTTATTTTTACAGGAGCGTGAAATCAGCGTTTCGATTTATGATTGTATGGAATAAAGAAGAAGTTCTTTTCAACATTGATCTTAAAGACCTGATCTTGATTATTCTTTTGAAAACTTGCGATAGGAAAAATATGAATTGAGTGATTGGTTTGATGATGGAAAAACTTCCATTTTCAGTAAAATTAATCCAACTATTCTTGACCGGAAGCAATGTGGAAATCGTAACGGTTAACGATTGAGAACATTGGACGTTTACATGCAAAATTAACAAGAATAACAGGATCCTTTTGATGTTTGCGGACCTATTTCCATTTGATGACGAATAACGCTTGTTATGTTTATTATATCGCAGGTAGAATCGGATATTCGGCGTTAATCAAGGAATCATGCAGGAGAATGAATCAAAGGAGTAGAAAAATCTGTCGAAATCTGGTTAAATGAAATCAGAAAAATGAGGTGCTTTATGAAACTGATATCATGGAATGTTAACGGGTTACGAGCCTGTATCCAAAAAGGCTTTATGGATTTTTTTAACGAACAGGATGCGGATATTTTCGCGCTGCAGGAAACCAAACTGCAGCCCCATCAGATCGAATTAGAACTGCTGGGTTATCATCAATACTGGCACAGTGCAGAAAGAAAAGGGTATTCGGGCACCGCGGTGTTCACAAAACCAAAGCCGCTGTCAGTGCGTTATGATTTTGACGAAGCGGAAGGGGAGCATCCGAAGGAAGGCCGTGTGATCACACTGGAATTTGAACAATTCTATTTTGTCACCGCCTATGTGCCGAACTCCAAGGAAGAACTGGCCCGTCTGGATTACCGGATGCAGTGGGAAGACGCGATGGCGCGGCATCTGGCAAAGCTGAACGAAACCAAGCCGGTCGTTTATACTGGAGACTTGAATGTGGCCGTGGAGGAGATCGATCTGAAGAATCCGAAGACGAATCATTTTAACCCGGGCTTCTCCGATCAGGAGCGCCAGAAGATGCGCGATCTGCTGGGCCTGGGGTTTGCGGATACGTTCAGAACCTTATACCCGGAAAAGGTTGAATACTCCTGGTGGTCCTATCGCTTCAATTCCCGCGCGAAGAACGTCGGGTGGCGGATCGACTATTTCATCGTTTCCCAGCGGCTGATGAATCAGGTGAAGGACAGTGTTATCTATGGGGATATCCTGGGTTCGGATCATTGTCCGGTCGGGGTTGAAATCGAATTTTAATGGGCTTAATTCATGGAAGATAAAGACGGATCAAGCTGCTTTTAACGCAGCTTTTTGATTTCCTGTCCAAGCCGCAGGCAAGGGCTGAGAATCGTAAAGTGAGAATAAAAAAATGATCATCAGGAAATCGCATTCTGTTTGCGAAATCAGAAAAAACAGAGGAATTCTTATTGGAGAATCCTGTGGTAAAAAGTTCAGGGATCCGGGAAAACTTAAAAGAAGCCGCGGGTGTAGCGGATGAATTCTTCCATGATCGGCGTAACCGGCGCATTCTTATGCGTAATGATCAGGAATTCATAATCCAGATCCAGATCCTCAATCGGCCGCTTCACGATTGAGGGCGGAAGCGGGATCGAGTCGCTGCCGAAGAAGCTGACGCAGCGGGTGCTTTCGATCAGCTTGAAAATCAAGCCCATTTCCGCCGGGGAAAAGACCATCGTCGCCTTTAGTCCCTGTTTTTGACATATTTGTTCCATCCGGGCATTCAGAGAATTCTCGGTGTTTAAGCCGATCAGCTTTTGACCGCGGAAGTCCGCCAGCGATAACACCGGCTTGGCGGCGAGCGGATGATCCTGACTTAAGACGGCGAAGACGGGATGCCGGTAGTGATACTGGACTTGAACCATCGGCGCGTTATACAGCATCGTGCAGAAATAAATATCAATTTCGCTGGATTGCAGCGAGCGGTTGTAGGAATCGTCCGGCGCGCTGTAAATCTGAAAATCGACCTCTGGATGCGCCATGATGAAACGGGTCAGAAAATCATCTGGGAAGTTGATCAACAGACCCGTCGGATAGCCCAGCGACAGCGTCTGCGGACTTTCGTTTTTCATGGCCTGCAGATCGGCGATGATGTTGTCGTGCATCTGTAAATAAGGAAAGGCCGACTGGCGCAGAGCTTCGCCATAACGGGTCAGCTGCAGTCCGGCCACGCCGCGGATAAACAGCGGCACGTCCAGTTCTTCCTCCAGCTTGTCGATCGTTTTGCTTAACGCCTGCTGGGAAAGGTAAAGTTTTTTCGCGGCTTTGGAAAAGCTGCCCTCCTGGGCGGCGGTGATAAAACAATGCAGTTGTTTGGGATTCATGGCGTTTTCTCCTCTTCTTTGCTTTCAGCTTATCATGTCTTAACAGGGGATACAACTTTTAATTGTATCCCCTAACTTTTATCTGTTTGTCAATTCACAAACAAGCCTTTTATAATGAAGAAAGAAAAGACAAACAGGAGGGAAAGTATGTCAAATTCAAACAAGATCAAAGGCATCAGCCGCCGGGACTTTTTAAAAGGCACGGCGGCCGGCGCGCTGGGCGTCGCGGCTGCAGGGCTGTTAGGCGGCTGCGCGTCGACTACGGAAAATCAGGAATGTCCGCCATGTGAACCAACATCGTCCGCATCTTCTGCAGGCTGGCCGGCGGTCGAGGCGTTAGAACCGAATGTTCCGATGGAAGGCGTCGTGGCCTTCGTGAAGGAGCCGATCGCGGATTCTGAAATTGTGAAGACTGAAAATGTCGATGTCGTGGTGTGCGGCATGGGGCCGGCCGGATTTGCGGCGTCCATCGCCAGCGCGCAGCAGGGGTTAAAAACCGTCGTTCTGGAAAAAGGTCAGGTCGGCACGTACCGTTCGGCGACGATCGGCGGATTAACCGACCGGATTCATAAAAAATACGGCGTGGAGTTCGACACGAAGCAGTGGCTGGACGACGCGATGGTCAATTCCATGTTCTATGGCAACCAGGCGATCTACCAGCGGTGGATCGACACGCAGGAGGAAGCGATCAACTGGTTCCTCGATCTGTTCGGCCTGCCGGATGAGGATTTCAAGCTGACCTTTGCGGCCGGGGATTTCCCGGATTTCTACGAACCTTACGACGTCACATCGCTGAGCCGTTCCTGGAATACGTCGATCAATATCCCGCTGGCTCCGGCGGCAATCGTTGAGCTGCTAACAAGCAAGGTCAAGGAAGCCGGCGCGGAAGTGCTGATGGAAACTCCGGCCTGCCAGCTGATTAAAGAGGATGGAAAAGTCGTCGGCGTGATCGCCAGGACGGCGGAAGGCTATGTGAAATATCTGTGCGCCAAGGGCGTTGTTCTGGCGACCGGCGGTTATGAATTTAACCCGACCAAGCTGAAGGAATGCTGCCGCCCGCGCGATTTGGCATTGAATCACTGGATGAACGGCACGGCATCCAACACCGGCGACGGTCATGAAATGGGCAAAGCGGTCGGCGCGATTGAGGACGAATATCCGCATCCACTGATGCTTGATCCGGCGCAGCTGATGCCGTATCTGCGCGTCAACAAGCTGGGCAAGCGGTTTACGCCGGAATATGAACCGTACAATCATCTGGCGCTGGCGATGCAGAACCAGCCGGGCGCAATCAACTGGTATATTACCGACGGCGATGCCGCGGGAGCAATCGACAAGATGTGGACGCCGTCTTCCTCCTGCTATGGGCCGAAGGAAGTCTGGGTCGGCGCGGCGACGAGCGAAAACGCGTTAAAAGCGGACACGCTGGAAGAACTGGCCGGTCTGATGGGTGTTCCCGCCGATGCGTTTGTCGAAACGATCAATCATTGGAACGCCATGTGCGAAGCCGGCGAGGATACCGATTTCCACATGCTTCCAAGTATGATGCATCCGATCAAAACCGCGCCGTTCTATGCGAATCTGGAAGGCGCCGCGGCGCTGTGCACGGCCGGCGGGCTGCAGATCACGCCGAATTCAGAAGTCCTGGATACGGAATTCAACGTCATCCCGGGCTTATACGCGATCGGCAATGTTTCCGGTTCGATGTTCCACGGAACCTATCCGCACAATCTGAACTGCATTTCTCACAGCCGCTGCATTACGTTCGGTTATAACGTCGCGAAGCTGTTGGCATCGAAATAAGAATTTATTTCTGACGGATGCGATCTATTCGCTCTGAGTTCTCTTCCTGTTTTGTTTTCAGGAATCGAACCCAGAGCTTTTTTTGTCGAAGTGATCAAAGCCGAGCTGGCGCGGAGTGAGCGGACTTCCTGATGCTTTGGCTGGTTTCTGTAATTTCCAAGGCAAGCTTGTGCCGAATTCCTTTCAAGTTTTTAACAATGCAGACTGCGCTCCGTTTTCAGCGTTTCATCTGATATAATAGAGATGAATTTCATCAACATAAGAAAACGAGAAGGATAAATAAGGAAAATGTCAAAGTGAGGAAGGAGTATCCGCAATGAGAAAGAAACTTATTCTGGCACTGGCTGCCGGCTTTTTATTCACCGGGTGCACGCCAAAACCAGCGTCACCGGCGGCCGTACCGACCGCAAGTGCGGAAGCGGAGCGTCTGGCTGGAACGAAGCTGACCGACGAAACGATCAGCGCGATGTTCAAGCGGTTGAAAGAGGCTGAAATTTTTACCGACGAACAAGGCGAGGCCCAGCTGTTTGAGCTGTGGCGCAACGCGAACAATCTGGTCGTGCTGTATGTCGGCCAGCGCGATCATCCGCTGCTGATCTGGGATCCGGTCAACGATACCGCGGAGCTGAATTACACCTGTCAGGATGTGGTTTCCTTTCAGGAAGACGGCGTAACGAAGCAGGCTTATGTGGAGCTGATCTGCGATGGTTATCAGAGTACGTGCACGGCGGCGGTGACGACGTCCTCCAAGACGACGCGCTGGCCGGTCGACACTCCCGATGAACAGGTGACTCCGGCCTTGGCCGAAGCAGTGCAGCAAGCGGCTCAGACGCATCAAACGGAAGTGGAAAAAAGCCGGGAACAGGCTGAAAAGGCCTTGTTTGAGCTGCGCACGGTGATTCTGAATACGCAGGATTACGAATACGCACAGCTGAAACCCTACTCCCGGAACAGCGGCGGGTTTGCGAAGCAAGAGGATCCGCAGACGTATCAATTCTCTATCGGGGAGCTGAATCCGACGCTGTCCGGCGAGGAGATCGCGTTTTATTTCGCCGCGCTGACCGGCCAGGAATTCACTCGTCCTGATCAGCTTCAGGCCAACGAAACGCTGCTTCTGAATCTGATGGCGGCATCGAAGACCTATCTTTGCGAAGGGGAACCGGATCAGCTGATCTGTCCGGCCAGCGGCATGGGCACAGATCCGCTTTTACTGAATCTGCCAGAAGCGATTGCAGAAGAATTGCTGGCAGTGGTGCGCGTTGAGGATGTGAACGCGGTATCAACTGCACTCTTAGGCCATACGCTGCCGCTGGCAACCTTTGAATACGAAGAAATTATTTACGATGCGGATACCGCTGAGGATTGTATTCTGATCCGCAGTGCCGCAGGAGCGCCGGAAGTTGAAGCAGCGGCGGAGCCGATAGCGATCGTGACGGAGCGGCAAACGGAAGGTGAGCGCCAGATTGTCCGCTATGTCCGGGGCGAGGAAATTGAAAACACAAGTTTTATCCGGGATGAGCAGGGCAACGAATACTATATTCCGGCGATTCGGGAGATGGCGCAGAATCCGGATTCTCCGCTGATGATCTGGGAAATGGCCTGCGAACCGAATGCCGACGCTTCCCAGCCTTACCGTCTGGTCTATCAAAAACGGATTCAGTAACGATGAAGCCGGGACAGGCGGGGCCAAGATTCAAGCGAAACGTTGGCGAACGCCGGGAAACGTGCTAAACTGAAAAGCAGTAAACAGGAGGAATAGAACACAATGGAGATTCAAGAACGGGTAAAAAGCTATGAAGAAGCGATGCTGAACGATCTGGCAACGCTGGTTTCGTATAATTCAGTTCAGGGCGAGCCGCAGCCGAACGCGCCGTTTGGAGAGGTGCCGGCAGCCTGTCTGGATAAAGCGCTGGAAATTGCAAAGGGTTATGGTTTTGCGGTCAAGAATGTCGATCATTATGCCGGCTATGCTGAAATCGGCGAGGGTGAACAGGTGATCGGCGTGCTGGCGCATCTGGACGTCGTACCGGCAGGCGAGGGCTGGAAGACCGATCCGTTTACGCTGACCCGCGACGGCGACCGGGTTTACGGCCGCGGTACCAGCGACGATAAGGGCGCGGTGGTCGCTTCGATGATCGCAATGAAAGTATTAAAGGATATGAACGTGCCGCTGACCAAGCGAATCCGGCTGATTCTGGGCACCAACGAAGAAACAGGGTCAAAATGTCTGGCGCATTATGTGGAAAAAGAAGGGCATATCGACATGGGCTTTACGCCGGACGGCACCTTCCCGGGCGTGCATGGAGAAAAAGGCGCGCTGGGACTGGACTTTGAAAGCGTCCGCACACAGATCAAGGAAATCCGCGGGGGCGTGGCATCCAATGTCGTCTGCAACCACTGCACGATGATCGTTGCCAGCGAAGCTGTGTCGGAAGAAGCACTGCGCCAGGCGTTAAAAAAGCACCCGGTGACCTTTGAAATCAAGCTGGAACAGGGCGATCTGATCGTCGATGTTTACGGAACGGCCGCGCATGCCAGCACCCCGAAGCTGGGCGTCAACGCGATCGGCGAACTGATGGCGGCTCTGGCGGAAGCGGGAATGCAGGATGATTTTGTTGAATTCTACAACCGCCGGATCGGCACGAGTTGCGATGGAGCGGGCTGTGATTGCCAGGTTGAGGATGAATATGGTCCGCTGACCTTCAGCAACGGCATCATTAAGATGGAAAACGGCGTCATCCGCGGAACCATCGACATCCGGTTTCCGGTGACGATGAATTCCGGGCAGATCGCCAGCCGGATTGAAGCTGCGCTGGCCGGGGAAGCACAAGGAAAAATCACCGTCCGCAGCCGGACGGAACCGCTGTTCTTCCCGATCGATTCGCCGCTGGTTTCGCGTCTGCTTCAGGCTTATCAGGAAGTCACCGGCGATCTGGAATCCAAGCCGATCACGATGGGCGGCGGCACCTATGCGAAGGGAATTCATAACTGCATCGCCTTCGGCTGTGAATTCATGGGCGAAGACTGCCATATTCACGACGCCAACGAGTTTGTGCGGATCGACTGTCTGCTTCAGCAGGCGGAAATCTACGTTCATGCCCTGATGAAGCTGCTGGAAGCATAAAACAAGATAAACCTTTTTGTATATTGATGAACCGGATTTGTTTTGAGAATCCGGTTTTTCTCTTTTGTCAGATCTTTTGCTCTTGAGTAAGGCGTCTTTGAGGATTGATCAATGTGTGAAGAAATCCATGATTTTCACCGCATACTAACACGAAATGTTAATGTGCGGTGAAAATTCGCTGTTCCTTATAAAATTTAGACTCATAAAAACCAAGATTTATAAGAGGAAGCAGCGAATCAAAAAACACGAAAAACAAATCAGACTGCAGGCACAGATTCACTAAAAATGTTACAATAGAGATCAGAAAAGAAACGAGGGATGACCTTTGAAAACAACGAAGCTGGCGATCATGTATGATTTTGATAAAACACTGTCGCCGAAAGATATGCAGGAATTCAGTTTTATTCCTTCTCTGGGCATCGAACCAGCGCAGTTTTGGAGCGAGGTAACCGCGCTGTCGGAAAGTCAGAAGATGGACGGCATCCTGACGTATATGTATATGATGCTCAACAAAGCCAACCTGACAGGCCAGCCGATCCGCCGCAGTGATTTCGTTGCGCTGGGGAAAAATGTCAAGCTGTATCCGGGGGTGGAAAAATGGTTCCGGCGAATCAACGAATACGGCCGGCAGCATAACATTGAAATCGAACATTTTATCATATCCTCCGGTCTGACTGAAATCATCGAAGGCACGGCCATCGCCGGAGAATTCAAAAAAATCTATGCCTGCAAATATTGCTACAACGCCAGCGGCGTTGCGGTGTGGCCGGCAACCGTCGTGAACTACACGACCAAGACGCAATATATTTTCCGCATCAACAAAGGTGTTCTGGATGAAAACAACGACAATGATCTGAACCGCTATACGCCCGATCAGCTGCGCGATATCCCATTTACCAATATGATTTATATCGGCGACGGACTTACGGATGTGCCATGTATGAAGCTGGTTACCGTCAATGGCGGCAAGTCGATCGCAGTGTATGGCAAGGACTCAGAGAAGAAAAAAGCGGCTGCGCAGCAGTTGGTTGAAGATCACCGGGCAGATTTCATTGCGCCTGCGGATTACAGCGAGAATCGCGAATTGGATAAGATCGTGAAAAGTATTCTTGATTACACCGAAGCCCGGATTCAGATGGAACGGCTGATGAGAAAAGAACAGTCAAATAAAAAATAAAAAGCGTGCAAACGGATGGTTTGACTCCTGCCCGCAATGAGGATGAGCGAGGATCTGACGAAATATGGAAGATTTCCAAGCTCAGGGAATACAGGTTTGTAATTTAATCTTTGTCGCTGGCGCATAATCCTCGCTGATGAATTTGAGATCAGGATTTCTAACAAAAACGTGAAAAGCGATAAACAAATCATCGTGTCTCAACCTTGGAAAATCTGATGAACAGAAACTGCTTTGGGAGAAATAAACCTGAAGCAGTTTTCATTGGATAAACAGCTTGAAAAAAATTCTGTTTTATGATTAACTGGAAGTAAGGAAAGAAATGGGGATCTGATCATGGAATTCACATTAACCCGCAGCCAGGCCCGGCAGTTTTATGTCTTATGGCAGGGCTTGTCCGGCCCTTACCGCTGGCGTACCAATGCAGAGATTGTGACGCTGATCGCTCAGCTGGGATGTCTGCAATTTGATCCGATCGACATCTGCGGCCGCAATGCGGATTTAGTGCTGCAGGCGCGGGTTGACGGCTATCGGAAAAGCCAGCTGGAAACTCTGTTGTATAAGGATCGGAAGCTGATCGACGCGCTGGATAAAAATATGGCGATCTATGCGGAACAGGATTATCCCATGTTTGCGCGGAACCGGCTTCACACCATGGGCTATCACCGGGTGAGTGAACAGATCGAAAACGCTGCGGCACAGATCAAACAGTTCATGCGGACGCACCCGGTTATTTGTTCGCAGGATTTACAATGGGATGAAAATCTCGTCTGGGTATGGGGACGGACGGCTTCGCTGGCGGCGGTTGCTTTGGAAGTGATGTTGTACCGCGGGGACGTCGTGATCCATCACCGGCGCGGCACAATCCGCTATTACAATCTGACTTCCGCGCGATTTCCCGGGCTGGATCCGCTGGCGGATCCGTTTGCGAGCGATGAAGAATATTACGGATGGCGCGTGGAACGCCGGATCCGTGCCCTGGGCTTGTGCTGGAACCGGCCTTCCGATGCCTGGCTGGGGATTGAAAAAATGAAGGCTCCGGAGCGTCAGGCTGCGTTTGCCTTGTTGCTGAAGCAGGATCGGATCATTCCCGTAACGGTGGAAGGGCTGGATCAGCCGTTGTTTACCGTGCCGGAAGCACTGCCATGGCTGGAAATGGTCATGCGGAAAGAGCCGTACCGCAAACGCATGGAGTTCTTAGGCCCGTTGGACAACGCGCTGTGGGATCGCCGCCTGATTGAAGCACTGTTTGATTTTCAATATAAATGGGAGATTTACACCCCGAAAGCACAACGCAAATATGACAGCTATGTGCTGCCGGTGCTGTGGGGTGAGCGTTTTGTCGGACGGATCGCGCTGGAAACCAAATTGGCAGAAGGAAAATTAGTCGTAAAACATTTCTGGCGGGAATCGAGAGTCCGCGATAGCCTGACACTGCGCCGGACTTTGAATCGGACGCTGGAGCGCTTTGCCCGATTTCACGGCTGCACTGACATTGACGGTTTATTCGAAGAGAGCTAACGATGAAAAGAAAACGTCCCGTATTTGAACAGGGCGTTTTTAGTAGCTATCTTTATAATGGTAATTGAATTTTAAAGATGATAAATCCGCTGCTTATACTGTTTTTCAATTTCAATGCTGCGCTCGGTGCCGCCATCCACATTGGCGCTGAGTCTGACCGGCGGCTGAAAACCGCGGGCAAGCATCAGTTCCACTGCTTCCAAAATGGTGGATTGAAGCAAAGCTGCCGCGGCAATGGAGGAAGTTCCGCAAATCTTCACCGGCAGTCCGTCGACCGGAATCGCGGCATCTCCTTCCACGGAAAGATTGTCCAGGATCACGTCCGCGAATTCATAAAGCAGGCGGCCGCTGCTATGCCGACTCGTCAGTTTTTTAGAGGATTCCAGCGATGTGACGACAATGAGTTTTGCGCCGATGTCTTTGACTTTCATCGCAATTTCAATCGGCAGCGGATTACGTCCGGAATTAGAGATAATGATCACAACGTCTTCCGGAAGCACTTCGACCTTTCGCATTAAGATATTGCCGGAGCCTTCCAGAACCTCGTAAATCCCCATGGCCGGGTCTTTAATCACCTTCGCGGCAAATAAACCACCCGCCCGTCCGGCGACTTCGATCGCGGCCGCGTAGGAATGACCGCTGCCAAAGGACTGCAAAATTCCGCCGGTCATGATGGCGTCCGCAATCAATTCCGCGGCTTGATGAATATTCTCCTTTTGACTGATTTCCAACCGGCGAAGCAGATCTTCGATGGTTTCAAAATAACGATTACGTTCCATCAGCCAACCACCTTCAGCGCGGATAAGAGTATCGCACCGATCATGACGATAAAGATGAGCTTGCCTGCCGTCATGCCTTTCACTTTAGATAAGCGATAACACAGAAGAACCAGGATAACCTGAGGGAGATAAGGCATAATTTTATCAAGGTTTTCCTGCACGGACAGACTGACCTCGCCGGATTGGAAGGTATATGGAATTTTCAGCTTGATCACAGAGGGGATCAAAGCTCCGACGACGATCAATCCCATAATAGACGCGCCGTTGGTGACGTAAGCAAGCTGGTCTTTCATCGTGGTGATCAATTTAGCGCCCTGGGCGTAGCCCAGATCGAATAACTTTGTTCTGAAAAACAGAACGGCGATGTTCCAGACAACCCAGATTCCCATACCCACGGTACTGCCGGCGATCGCCATGTTGCCCGCAATCGCGCCGAAGATGGTTCCGGCAATGACGCCGAAAATAACGTCGCCGACTCCCGCAAACGGTCCCATTAATGCGGTCTTTAACGAGGTTGCGGTTTCCAGCGCGGCGATGCCTTCCTCTTCCTCAATCGCCACGTTCATGCCAATGATGATCTCAGACATCTGCGGCGTCGTATTATAAAACTGGATATGGGCGCGGCAGGCTCGATCAAGTGCTTCCGGATCATCTTTATAGATTTTTTTCAAGGCTGGAAGGATGGCATAGAAATAGCCCAGTCCCTGCATTCTTTCGTAATTATGGCCCAGCTGTAATCCGAACATGTGACGCAGATTAATCCGCCGCAGTTCTTGTTTTGTAAAAAGCTTATTCATCCAGATCACCTCCCTGGCGAATTGCGGCCCAGCGTTGATCTGCCTGACGGGTGTACATATAATCCAGCAGGGTAATGACCAACCCGAAACCGGCGACGCCGATCAGCGGGATTTTCACATAGGCGGCCAACAGGAATCCCAGAATCAGAAATGGAAGTTTAGAGCGTGTCGGCAGGTAGTTTAACAAGATGCAGATGCCTACGACTGGAATGACGCCGCCGGCCACCTGCAAGCCGGTCATAAACCATTGCGGAATCCAGCCCATCACCGCTTCGACAAAACTTTGTCCAAAGCAAAGAACGAAGAAGACCGGTACGGCACGCGACAGCCCCGGCGCGATCATGCCGAGTAAATTTTGAAATGCCGCTTTATCGTAATTTCGTTGTTCGATGAAATGATCGGCCCGGTGAAGGAAGAAGATATTGGCGTAGCGTGCCAGAATATCAAGCTGGATCATTAACAGGGCGACGGGAATCGCAATCCCCAGCGCTAATTCCGGCGTGGAATTCAAGCTCAGCGCCGTGCCGACGATCGCTCCGACTGTCGTATTGGGAATGGAGGTGCCTCCATAAGTGTTGACTCCTAACGTCATTAATTGAAGCGTACCCCCTAAGACTAAGCCCGTTTGCGGATTGCCGAGAAGCAAACCGGTAAACCAGCCGGCCAGAATCGGCATGTCCATGCCAATTTTGAAGGAACGGCTTTCGTTCGGCTGAATGAAAGCATAGAGCGTGATCAATGCAATTTGCCAGGGATGTATCATATTCTCTCCTTTCTGGTTTTTACAACCTTTGAGCTAATTTAATAGTATATCTAATGTATTATTAAATCAATACATAATGTAATATATTATAATATTTTTCTGTTTTGGTGAAAGATATCAGAAAACATGGTAAAATAACCTAAGAGGTGTTCTGTGTGGATAAACAAAGTAAATACAACATCATCGTCAAAGCGATTATTCACGATATAGACCAGGGCGTGCTGCAGGCCCGCGACCGGCTGCCCTCGGAAAAAGAACTTCAGGAGCGTTTTAACGTTTCACGAGTTACCGTAAGGAAGGCCGTCGACGTTCTGATTGAAGAAGGATACGTTATCCGGGATTATCGCAAAGGGACGTTTATCAGTGAGCGGATTACCTATAAAAAGATGAATGAAATCGTCAGTTTTACCCGCTCGGCCTTATTGCGGGGCGATGTGCCTTCGACGATCGTACATTCCATTACTGATGTAAAACCAGATCCCTTCTTAATGAAGTACCTGCGGATTTCTGCGGAAGAAACTTTGACGCGGATTTGCCGAACGCGTTTGACGAATGGATTTCCATTGATCTATGAGGAATCCTACTGGGTTACAGCCATAACCGGAGTCATTGGAAAAACGGAAGCAGAGGGCTCGTTATTTCAATATATAAAAAGGGCCAGGAAGATTGTGCCTGTTTACAGTCTGCAGGAATTAGATGCGGTTGGGGCGTCAGGCGCGATTGCTCAAGCACTTCAGGTTCGCGATCAGTTTCCTTTACTCCGTTCCCTGATGGTTTTTTATGACGCGCAGGACAGGCCTTTTGAACTGGCTTTTAATTATTATCGGACTGATCGCTGCAAATTGTCGATGGTCAGAACTTTGAACGAGGATTAAATTAAAAGGAGAAAACACGATGGAATTCTTACGCTGCACGATGCCCGCTTTTGCCGTTCTGGGGAAAGAGGACAGTACCCGGAATCCGGAAAAGGACTGGATTCAGCGATTGTGGATAAACTTCAATGAACATTCCACTGAAATTTCGCAGCTGGCTTTGCGGGATGAACAGGGAAATCTGGCCGGTTTCTGGGGCGCGATGACGAACTTTGACCGGACATTCCAACCCTGGGAGAATCATTTGACAGAAGGCTATTATCTGGCGGGCGTGCAGGTGCCGGTTGAAACGGAAGCTCCGGAAGGGTGGACAAAGTGGATCATTCCCGCGTTTGATTATCTCTATGTTCCTGTCGAGAGCGATGCCTCTGAAGTCCTGCGGGCGGGGCTGGATGAGATAAAGAAGCAGGGGCTGACGCTCGCGGGCGCCATCCAGGAATTTTACTGTCCGCAGAAAAATGGTGAGATGTTCTTGTTTTTTCCCGTTTGCTGAATGTCAAACCAGCGATCATGCCGAATCCTTGCACTATGGCGCAGGGATCTTTTTGAATCCTGCAAAACAGTGAAAAACAAGGAAAAACAGTCCTGAAAACAGAAACGCAATGCGAAGTTGACAAAGTGCATTTTTAGAGAGATAGATTGAATGTTCGAAATGGGATAGGATGAGGACATCCAAGAACTGAGGAGGAAATAAAAATGAATTTTGGAGAAAAACTATTCAAGCTGCGCAAAGAAAAAGGTCTGTCGCAGGAAGCGCTGGCCGATCAGCTGGGTACAACCCGGCAGGCTGTCAGTAAGTGGGAGAACAATCAGGGATATCCGGAAACCGAGAAAATCCTGCAGCTCTCCCAGCTGTTTGAGGTATCGACCGACTATCTGCTTAAAGCTGAAAAAGTGGAGAGAGCCGCCGATGAAAAAGGCTATTATGTCAGCCGGGAAATGGCGAATGGCTTTCTGGCCAGCGAGAAACGGGTCAACCGGTTTCTGGGATTGGGTTTCTTATGCGGAGCGCTGACCGGGATACCGATTATTCTGTTTGAAAATCAGCCGGCGATGAAACTGCTGGGCGCGGCCGGGATCGGGGCGTTGGGCGTTTGCGCGCTGATCGTCGCGATGTTTGCGGAACAGGAACAATACAAAGTGCTGAAAGAAGAACCGCTGTTGTTCGATCCGGAGGTGCGCAGTTCCCTGATGGAAGAATATGCTGCGCTGAAAAAGAAAGCGACTCTGATCGCGGTGCCGTCCACGATTTTGTTTGTGTTGGGAATTCTGGCACTGGTCTTTTCCATCCGTGGAATTTTCCCCTGGTCATCCCTGTCGGTATTGATTTTTCCGGGATTGGGAATGGGACTGTGCGGTTTTGTCATCTCTCTGGGTACGATTGAAACCTACGAGATTCTGGTAAAAAATGAACAATATGCCGCGCGTTTTCTGTTTAAGGCAAAGCGCAGAATCAAGAAGAAGATCGCCAAGCTCTGAACTCTTTGAGGAAGCAGAAATCAACTCTATCCGTCTTAATTATTTCTGACTTGGATCGTCTGAGCGAAGCCGCCGCTTTCCAGCGATGTAAATCGCGGCAGTCCTTTCGTGAAATTCACCCATATTCAAGATAAAAGCCCAGGCCGAACCCGGGCTTTTTACTATCTTGGAGTGAATAGACAGGAGTGAGAATGTGGAAAAAGTGAATGTCGCCGTTCTGGGCGCAACCGGGGCGGTCGGCCGGACGATGATCCGGATTTTACAGGAACGCCGGTTTCCGATGCGTTCGTTAAAGCTTTTAGCCAGTCCCCACAGCGCCGGCAAGGTGATCGATTTGGGGGCGAAGACAGGGATTGTTGAGGAATTTTCTCCAGCGGCTCTCAAGGACGTCGATCTGGTGTTCGGGGCGGTGGATAATGATCTGGCAAAGGAATACGCGCCGTTGATCCGCCGCAGCGGGGCTTTGTTTGTCGACAACAGCAGCGCTTTCCGGCTGGAAGAAGACGTACCGCTGGTCATCCCCGAGATCAATGCCCGGGATATCCGCTGGCATCATGGTATCGTGGCGAATCCCAACTGTGCGACGATTCTGGCGATGATGGCGCTCTCGCCGATCCTGAAGCTGACGCGCGTAAAGCGGATGATCGTCAGCACCTATCAGGCCGTCAGCGGCGCGGGTATGAAGGGGATGGACGAGCTGGAACGCCAGATCCGCGATCCATCCGCAGCCCCGGAGGTATTCCCGTTTCCGATCGCGTTCAATGTCATCCCGCAGATCGGCGATTTCGATGAAAACGGGATCAGCGCAGAGGAATGGAAGATGCAGAACGAAGGCCGCCGGATCCTGCATGATGAAGCGCTGCAGGTCAGCTGCACCTGTGTGCGGGTGCCGGTGTATCGCTGTCATTCGGAGTCGATCTATGTGGAAACTGAAACAGAAGTTAGTCTGGACGCGATCCGTCAGGCCGCAGAAGAATGTCCGGGGCTTGTGCTCAACGAAGCACCGTATCCTACACCGAAGGAATGCACCGACAGCGACGCGGTGGTGATCGGCCGGCTGCGCCGGGATGGGGCATGTAAGCAGGGACTGCATCTGTGGTGCTGCTGTGATCAGCTGCGCAAGGGGGCGGCGACCAACGCCGTACAGATCGGCGAATGGGCCTGGCAGAATGGATTGTTGAAGAAAGGGGTGTAGCGCTTGATCCTGGAAAAATATCAGGGCTGCGGCAATGATTTTCTGATTGTTGACGGCAGCCGGACGCCGGTGATCGATCCCCAACAGGTCGCTGCGCTGTGCGACCGGCACCGTGGTTTCGGAGCGGATGGTCTGATCATCGCCCGGCGGGATCCGTTAAGCATGGAATTGTGGAACCAGGACGGAACCCGGGCCGGAATGTGCGGCAATGGTCTGCGCTGCTTTGTGCATCATGCGTACCGTAAGGGCTGGATCAGGGCGGATCGTCCCTATCGAATCGGAACTGGCGACGGATTGCGGAGCGTGTGGATTTGTTCAACCGAGCCGTTTATCTGTCGGGTGGAAGCGGGCATTCCGGATTTTGACGCAAAGCGGATGACGAATCAGCCGCTGCTTCCAGGGTTGCTTCACGCCCCCTTTCTTTCTCAGCAGCAGTCGTGCAGCTTCTGGCTGGGCGTTCCCCATACCGTGCTCTTTACGGCCGATCCGGAAGTCATCAGTGCGGAACAAGCCCGTGCCATCGGCAGACATCCATTTTTTAAGGAAGGAACGAATGTGGATTTCGCACGCTTGAAGGAAAACGGCGAGCTGCAGGTCAGGACATGGGAGCGGGGGGTCGGCTGGACCTTGGCTTGCGGTACCGGCGCATGCGCCAGCGCCGTCGCGGCCGCGATCTTCGGCCTCTGTCCGCTGCCTTGTAAGGTTCGCTGTCCGGGCGGTCTGCTTCAAGTGGAACAAGCGCCGGATAAACAATGCTTATTAACCGGCCCGTCGGTGTATATCGGGAAGGTGGAGGTCAAAGCGTGCGAATGAAAACCGAAGAACTGATTCAGAAGCTGCATGATCACCCACGCAGTACAGAGGTGCTTTTGCTGTTTAACGAAGACTCCCCGACGCACTGGACAGACGCCGCGGTCTATGGCGAATCGTTCAAGCTGGTAATCGGCGAATGGGACAGCCTGCGCCCTCAGCTGCAGGCCCAGAAAGACCGGCTGCGCGATCTGCGGTTAGTCTGTCCGCAGCGCCAGAGCGCCTGGCCGTTGCTTGCGATTCAGGATCTGCCTTGCCGGATTGAACCGGGAGCCTGGATTCGGGATGCGGCGGAGATCGGGGAGAATGCGGTCATTCTGACGGGCGCGGTGATCAATGTTGGCGCGCAGATCGGTGCGGAAACGATGGTCGATATGAATGCGGTTGTCGGTGCGCGGGCAGAAATCGGCCGGCGCTGTCACATCGGCGCCGGGGCTGTTGTAGCGGGGGTGCTGGAGCCGGCCAGCGCGGAACCGGTGGTGATTGAGGACGACGTTTTGATCGGCGCTAACGCCGTGATTCTGGAAGGGGTGCGGATCGGTCAGTCCGCGGTGATCGCCGCCGGGGCGGTCGTTACGGAAGATGTGCCGCCGGGATGGCTGGCGGCTGGCGTTCCGGCCCGTCTGATCAAGCGAAAAGACGAACAAACCCGGAAAAAAACTGAAATTGTGGAAAAGCTGAGGGATAGTTCGCGGTGAAAACGGAAAACCTGATATAATAGAGTTCATCAGGAGGGTTTTCCATGGATAATGCACAGCGGTTTCTGAACGCGTTCGCGATGATCGAAAAGCAGTTGAAGCAGATCACCGGCGTCACGCGGTATTCGCGTTTTTATCAGTTGTTGAACCAGGCGTCCCGCAGCAGCGGGTTAGTCCGCAAGTATGAAATGGAGCTGCAGGAATATGCCGATCTGCGCAATGCGATCGTGCACCAGCGCTCCGACGAGGGACATATCATCGCGATTCCCATCGACGAGGTCGTTACGGAAATTGAGGAGCTGGCGCGGAAAATCTGCGAACCGCCGCGAGTCAGCGCACATTTTCTCAAGCCGGTGAAAATCTGCGATCCCCAGACTGAAATCCGGGAAGCGGTAGATATCATGGAAACGATGGGCTCCTCCAAGCTGCCGGTCTATGCCCAGGGTGGATTTCACGCGCTGTTAACGATGGAGATGATCGCCCGCTGGACGCTGCACCAGAGCCGTACGAACAAACCGCTTTCCGGTGTAGTCAGCGATTGTCTGTATTTTAAGGATAAAAAAGAGCGGGTTCTGTTTCTGCCCCGCACGGCGGATGTCACCGAAGCACAGGATTTGTTTGAGGCAAGCCTGCACCGCGGCGTCAGCATTTCGGCAATCCTGATCACGGAGTCCGGAAGTGCTCATCAGAAGCCGATCGGGATCATCACGGTCGCCGATCTGCCGCTGTTGTATGAGCTGGATAAATAGGGGGAACGGAAGGGGAACGATGAACTCCCCTTTTAGCTTTGTCCGCCTCATAATTTCCTTGTTTCAGCCGGCAAGAATAGACAGGCTTAACAGAATAATAGCGAGTAGGCCAATCTCATCGCTGAATTGAATAAATGTACTCAAGAAGAGAAGGAAAAGGTTGAAATTCCATCCGGAATGCCTATACTCAAGGTGTAAGGTATTGCTGAAAGGCGGCACCCGTCAATCGCTATCTCTTACGAGCATGGCGGCAGACAGATGAGCGCTGAATCACTTGGGGAGTAGTTGCAGCGCTTTTTTTTGCCCCTATAATTTTTAAGCGGCATTCAATCACTTTGATCGTGTATTCGATCAAGGGCAATACAACTTTCAAAATTACAGCAGCGAAAAGTTCCAGGAAATGTTCCATAGAATTACCCTCCTTTGACGACAGATGACAAAAATCTGTCGGTTTGAATTGAATTGGAAAAGACCAAAAGTCGACTCTATTCGGACGGGCATCCGCGGTTCAACAAGACCCTGCCCTAATAAGATTGCGGAAAAGTTAAAATTTCTCTCTAAGAAAATGATGAAATTGTTTTTCACAAAGCAGTTAAAGTTTCCTTTTCGGGTCCAGTTTTCATTTTCACTGTGTTCTTTTTAATCCTTAAATGAAGTCGAAAATTGTTGCTAGAAGGAGAGAAGGATTAGAAGTTTGTTGTTTCTGACCGCGATTCAGCGTAGAATCCAAGCTCACAACAAGTTTTCTTAATCCGAGAATCTCAGCGAACAAATTTTCTTGCAGTTTTTTCAGTGAGGAGTAACAAAAGTTGCGAATAAAATGCTAAAAAAACTTGACAGAAGGACACAGTTTTTATAAACTATATTTACGCCGACTTAGCTCATCCGGTAGAGCAACGCACTCGTAACGCGTAGGTGGTAGGTTCAAGTCCTATAGTCGGCACCATGAGAAAAGGATATCCCGTTGAGAAATTCAGCGGGATTTTTTTATGCTTTTCATTCAAAACAACGGAACTTTGATACAATAGAATTAATGAAGAAGCAGATAGAAGAAGCGGCAGGGGAAGAAAAATGGTCAATAAGAAACTGTTAGAAATCGGTGATCGGCTGGGAATGAAATATCCACAGATAGAAATGTTAAATAATGAGTTCAGACGGGATTTCAGATTCTTAATTTTTATGCTCTTCATGGCCGGAGTTCTTTTCTATATGAATGTTGTTGGGCAGAAAGCGCCGCAGGTGTTGTCGATGGCGGATCTTGGCTATACTGAGGAAGTTGTGGAAAGTAAACAGGTGAATACGGATGGCCGCAATGATCAGCGGTATCGGCTGAGCCTTAACGGTTGGGATGATGGGGCAAAAATACGAATCCATATAAATTTGGAAATTATTGATTTCGCAGAAGAAAACGATCCGATCGCAGGCTTTGCCCGGGAAAGCGGTCTTCCTTGTTCAGCGAAATCCTGTTCATTGGCAGCGCTGGAAGGTCTGGTTATACTGGATGCGGATGCCTGGAACGCGGACTTTGCGGCTGCCAAGCTCAATCCCGACACTGATCCCCCGTTTCAGGCAGATTACAGAAATACGATCTATCTTCTGAAATCCAACAGGATGATCTCGTTCAGCTATGATCAGCCGATTGCGTTTACGGAAGCGAAGCGCAGGGTTATCACCGCGATGTTTGCAGAACGGAGCTTATTTGATCACTGAAGAAGCTCGGATCCCCTTTGCAATGAAATGTTTGCATGCGCATTCGTCGGTCCCGGGTTCAAGTCCTGTGTCTGGCTGACTGTCAGCTTCATTGGATGATGAAAATGAGGCAAGCGAAAGACCGATTATAAAAAATGAAGGACAGAGAAGAGTAAACCGTGTATAATAAAAGTAATCCATAACTCAGCACTTTTGAACCGACGACGGAATGACTGCGATCAGAAAAACCGGTAAGGAGTTTAAAAATGCCATAAAGAAAATCATTTTCGAATAACGTGAAATAAGCCTGGAAACAGCGCGTTTTTCTGTTGTCTGATCAAGCGTTCACGGCGGCGGATCATGGGACATGAGTTTATGGAAGGGCCGGGTACCGGCGAAGGAGGAAAGCATGGCGATCATTCAAGGCTTGGAATGGACCTTCAACACCGTTGCGGAGGAATATGACAAATGGAGTCCCGAATATGTCTCGGAATTATACGAGGATTTGTTTGCTTATCAGCCGCTGACTTCAAACAGCGAAGTGCTGGAAATCGGGATTGGAACCGGCCAGGCCACAACGCCGATATTAAAGACCGGCTGTCGCCTGACCGCAGTCGAGCTGGGTGATCAGCTGGCAGCGCTGACGCGGAAGAAATTCAGCGATTATCCCGATTTTACCGTTGTAACCGGCGCTTTTCAGGATTATGAAAGTCCGGAGAACCGCTTCGATCTGATATACTCCGCCGCGGCTTTCCATTGGATCCCGGAAGAAATCGGTTATTCGAAGGTGTATGCCCTGTTAAAACCGGGCGGCGTGTTCGCACGGTTTGCCAAGCATGGAAACTATCGACAAAGCAATGCAGCGTTGTATGAAGAAATTCAACAGGTTTACGCCCAATATATGGCCTATTCCGCGCCAACGCCGCCGTTTACCGAAGCGGATGCGAAAAGAAGATCTGAGATCAGTCTGCGGTATGGCTTTGTGGATCAGAAAATCAGAATGTATACCAGGAAGCGATCCTATTCGGCGCAGGATTATGTTTCGCTGATCGCCACGCAGTCGGATCATATCATTTTAGACAAAGCGGTGAGAGCGGATTTCTACGCTGCAATTCAAAATAAGATTGATCGTTATGGAGGCAGAATTGAGCTGGTCGATACGATTGATTTGGAATTAGCCCGAAAGCCGTGAGTCAGTGAGGAAGGTTTCAACTGGAGTGCAATAAGGTAAAAAGGAGAGTGCGATGATACTGACACATCATGAACAAGCTCTGCTGCTGCTTCGCTTTCTGCAGCAGCGGCAGCGGAAAGCGGAGCTGGAACAAACGTTGGTTTTGGCGGAAGCGCAGGGCAGTCCGCTGGTGATTTTGCCGCGGCAGCATATTTTTTCCTGGAAGAAGAAACTGAAAGTCGACGCGCAGGCTGTGCGTCGGGAATTAAGTGAAATTGAAAGGCAGCCGCTTTCCCTGTCATCACAGGAATGTCTAAAGATTGCAGCGCAGCTTTTGCAGGATGCAAAACAGTCGGGAGATCGAACGGCCCAGGACGGTGCGGAGTTGCTTGTTCAGGCGCTGAAGCTGGAAGCACTGGCAAAGGAATACGACGCCGTGATCTCACAAAGCTATGATACGCGCGAGGCGGAAGGGCAACGAGTTCCGTTTACCGGCTATGTCGGGTATGCCCCCAACGTTCAGATTCCCTACGATCTGCCAAGAATGCGCGAGCTGGGCGAAGCGCTGAAAAGCAGCTTGAAAGAAACGCAGCGCTTTGGGCATCAATTCGCCTGGAGCCGGGAATGGGACGTTCAGCTTCTCTTAAAGGAAGAAGTCGAAGGCTTCAAGGATATCCAGTTAAACGCCGCCCGCTTTCACGCCCGGGCCCGCTCGGAAATGGAAACGGCGAGTCGGATCCGCAATGCCTTAGAAAGCTTCCTGCCGCGGTTTCTGGAAGCTCTGCTTGAAACCTGAAAATCCGGGTGAAGATTACCGTTGATCGACGTTTATTTCGAGATCAGAAGAGCGATTAGAAATGGCAGGTAAGCATTGGAGTGCGCTGAATTCCAATGCTTTTTTTCTTTCAGAGTGTCCCTGAAAATCATAAAACTTTCACAAAAAGGATTGACAACAACGTGGGAATCGATAAAATAGATAAAGGTAGACGATCGTCTATAAAAGGAGGAAAGAAGAAATGAAGAAATTAGTTGCCCTCGTTCTGGCGGCGATGCTGCTGACGACAGGGTGCTCAACCAAAGCGCCGGAAGCCACCGGCGGCATGAAAGCGGGAACCTATAAAGCCTCGGCAGCCGGCTTCCATGGCGATATTACGCTGGAAGTCACGGTAGATGCGGAAAAGATCACGGATATCCAGGTGATCGAGCATTCAGAAACAGAAGGAATCGGCGCGGCAGCGTTACCGGAGTTAGTCACGAAGGTTTTGGACAGCCAGTCCATCGGCATTGACGGCGTATCCGGCGCGACGGTCACGTCGAATGGTTTTAAAGCGGCGATGGAAGACGCGTTAACCCAGGCGGGCGCGGATATGGATAAAATGACAAAATCTGCGGAATCTTCTTCGACGACAAAAGAAGAAGTGACGTTGGACGCGGATATCGTCGTCGTGGGCGGCGGGGCAGCAGGTCTGACCGCGGCTTTGTCTTCGCAGCAGAACGGCAACAACGTTATCCTGTTGGAAAAGACGGGCGTTGTCGGCGGCGCGAGCGCCATGGCAGGTGCCGGCACCATGGCGACCGGCAGCCAGTGGCAGAAGGAAGATGGTTTTGAAGATTCACCGGAACAGCTGAAAGCGGATATGCTGAAAAACGGTCATAACCATAATGATGAAGCGACGCTGGATATTTATGTCAATACGACGGGCGCGGCGTTCGACTGGCTGGTTTCCGAAGACGGTGCGAATGTTCCGTATGAGCGAGACGGCAAGCCAACCCGCAGTTATTCCGGCACCGGTCGCGGCGCTGGGGTGGTTTCCAGCTTAGCGGATACCTTTAAAACAGCGGGCGGCACGGTGATGACGAATACGCCGGCTACCGAGCTGATCGTTGACAACGGCGTAGTCAAGGGGGTAAAAGCCAGCGACGATGCGAAGAACTACACGATCAACGCCAAAGCGGTGATTCTGGCAACCGGCGGCTTCGGCGCTAACGACGCCATGGTTCCGGAGGAATATAAGCAGTTTGTTTACGCCGGTCATGCGGGGGCAACGGGCGATGGTCTGAAGATGGCGGAAGCGGTGAACGCGGATACCTTCAATATGGAATTCGTCAATACGCAGCCAAACTCGATGATTCTGCCAAGCGGCTTAGGCCAGTATTGCAATCCGGGTGTCGGCGCGGCTTATTCTGCTTCCGGGGCGTTCCTGGTCAATCAGGACGGCGTGCGTTTCGCAAACGAAAAGGGCAACGCCTGGGATCTGATGCAGGAAATGAAGAAGAACTCGGCCCAGTATCTGATCATGGATCAGACATCCTTTGACGCTTTCAATAAGGGCATGACGGGATCGAAGATCTATTCGGATGAAGATGTTGAGAAGTGGCTGGCCAACGACGGTGAAGGCAATCCGTTTATGGTCAAAGCGGATTCGTTAGAAGATCTGGCAAAGAAGATGAACCTGCCGGAAGGCGCGTTAACCGAAGCGGCGACGAAGTTCAACGAAACGGCAGCCAAGGGTGAAAAAGATGAATTCGGCCGCGAACTGACCGCGCCGTTAAGCGAAGAAGGTCCATATTACGCATTGCAGCAGTATATCCGTTACTATGCGACATTGGGCGGACTGCGTATCAACGACGGGATGCAGGTGCTGAACACGGAAAAACAGCCGGTTGAAGGCTTATACGCAGCTGGCGAAGTTGTCGGCGGACTGGAAGGCGATGTCTACATGGGCGCTACGCTGTTCGGCTGGGCAGTAACCAGCGGATATAACGCGGGCAACGCCGCTTCCGCAGCGATTGCGAAATAAGTTACAGACTTCATAGTTTAATAAAAAAGCCATAACCAAGGTTTTTGATTTGTATCAGCAGCCTGGTTGCGGCTTTTTTTATTCTTCTTGCAGCCTAAAGAGAATCCGTGGAAGCAGGATTTGAAATAGATCAGAATGTTCCGAGGTCGATCGAAAAAGATCAATGTGAAAACTCTATAATGAAACGATCGCAAAGTGAGGGAGACTTCCTTGAATAATTAAGGTTGGAAACAAGAGAAAATGTAGGATACTGAAATAGAAGATACAATACTGAAAGTCAATAAAATATAAGTATTATGAGTAAAGGCCTTGTTTATCGAGCCTAGTAAAAATCATCTTAAAAACTTCTGTCACTAATAAGATGGCTTGGGGTACATGGGAGAACTTTGCAAAGATCATCACGAATTAAATGATAGTGTTGATATAGTTGATCTTTCGGAGTTTGATACAATTCGTAAGGTTGAATCTTAGTTATATCTTCAAAAGTATAAAGTTTGATATCTATTGAGAAAAAGTGATTATTTTCCGGAAGAACCATTTGTCTTAATCCCAATTTTACTTTTTCAATGTCAAAGTCCTTGATATTTTCTTCATTTATCCCAATATATATTGTGCAATCATTTTTAGAAAGGAAATAGTGAATAGCTTGTTCTTTTGTAAAAACAGGATAATAAACTTCGCAAGAGTCAATTGTAGCATTCAAATCAGGTTTATACTGACCTAGACCAGCAAATTGAATCGTGTGAGTGAAAATATAAGGAAAAGGGAACAGGACATTTAATTTTGGTTCCAAATATTCGTAAATTGACAAGTTTATGAAGAATTGGTTTAAGCTACTGCAAAAATAATAAGGCGCAAGCTCTTTTCCTGTAATGGTTCCATAATCCTCGTCAAAAAGACTTTCTTCAATTGGGTAATACAAGGCATATTGTTCAGGAGATAACAAATAATCTAAGAAAATAAGACTATCATAAAATTGATGCTTTTTGTCGGTATACTCTAAACATAGTTTTGAATTTAAAGACGATTTTTTGAAGAATAAAGGTTGTATAGCATCATGATAATAGGATTTTATTGCATGATCGAAATAAGGTCTTAAGTCAACAAGTTTCTTAAGATCATCTTCGGAACAGTTAAGACAAGGCACTTCATATACTGTTTGTAAATTGTCTGGTGAAATAGAGCTGCTTATAGTATCAGAAGGACTTGAAAAATCACAAGTGTTGATCATGAAAATAAAAAGTAAAAAGACCGAAGCAGGGATAAGGATCAAAAGAATTCTTTTCATGGAAAACCCTCTTTTCTGATAACAATCTATACGAATCAAAATAAAGCATCCGGAGAGATACCGGATTTAGAAATAAATTCAGGATCTATATCAATAAGTTATGACCTTAAAGAAACCGTTCAGCTTTCGGATTCCTTATTTTTGTTATGCCTTTTCATCTTCCTCAGTTCTTTTCTCATTTTTTTGCATAGAAAGCAATAATAGAATTAACTTCCATGACATTTCTTCTACCCATAATAGAAAGATGATTCTAGTGTTTCATCTGTTTATTTCAAGGATGTAAGGCAATCCATGAGAGAAACTTAGAATTTCTATTCTTATGCTGCAATTGAGAGTTTTTGTGCTCAATATTGCTGATTCGCAAAATAGGCATCACGAGAACTTAAGCTTGAACGTCTTATAGCCTTTTCTTTATAAGATATAAATTCTGCTAAATTAGGCACAATGATTGTATTGTTATCAACATAATCGATGAAACAGCTCTTTGTTTGAAATTGGTTTGGGAAAATTTTGATGATTCTTTCCATCATAATAATTTCATCTTTTTCATCAAAAATATCCTCATGGACAACCAGATTGACTATATAATATCCAGATCTATTGTTATTGATGTGCGAGGGGTTTAAGTTTTTTTTCTCACCGGAATCGCCAATCCGCCTTATAAAACAGCCGATATCCGAGTACCCTGCCGTTATTTCCTGACAATAGGCGTAGGAGAGAATTTTGGATTGAATTGGAATCATATTTTCCTGTGTGCATTCAATAGGAGTATTGGACAGAAAATCAAATAAGCTCCAGGTAGGATGATGCGTATAGTAATAATAAGGTATTTTGCTAATATCCGTATTTGTGTGTTTTTTATATGAACAAAGTGCGATGGGGAGAGTCTGGTTGAAATAACAATCAGAGGGTTCATTGAAAGAATAAAGGATATTTTCAGAATTCCAATAATAATAAGTCATATAAATTCGAGGAACAGAGATAAATAAGTTAAAAAGTGAAGTGAATACGATGAGAAGAATACATAAAAAGCGACAAAATTTATTGAGAATGAACATGAAATCACCTCTAAAAAATTATATCAGAAAAAGAAATGAATTAACAAAATATTCGAAATGGATAAAATGCCTGCCTCGTTTTCTTCCTTTCTAAAATAAAGCTTGTAAAAGATGCAGGAAGAAATATCGATTCTATAAAAATGGAGATCCCATTCTTTACCAAAATAAGAAGTTGACATTCCGGGTCTACGATTATAGACTTAAGATAGGTCAAAGAATATCCACAGAGAAACAGGGGGTGTTTTCATGACAAAGAAAAGTAAAATTCACATGGGAATGAGAAAGACGGGGATCTTCATCCTGATTTTAATTCTGATCAGCGGCTGCGCTTTCAACAATACCGGACATGAAGGTCTGGGGGAAAAGTCACAGCCTGATCCAGAGATGACGCCGACGCCCATTCCGGTGAATTCTGAGGTCAGCGGGAATTCGACAGCAAAGGAAGAACGCCCGGTCATGACGGAGGCGGAAATCAACCGCATGGTATCGAAGCTTCCAGAGGATGGGATTTACTATGGCTCGGCTGATGGGCGCTGGGGTGAAATCGAGGTCGCAGTGACAATTGAAAATGGCCTGATCACGGCAATCGGAGTCGATCAATATGAAACCCCGGGCTTAGGCGATGACGCGTGTGATCGGATGGTCAAACGGATCATTGAATCGCAGACAACCGCAGTGGATACCCTCGGCGGTGCGACCATCAGTTCAGAAGCCGTAATTGAGGCGGTAAACCAGGCGCTGAACATGGAAGGAAAATAAGCAGAAACGAGGGTGTAGAAATGAATCAGTTCGCTATTATCGCGGCAGGTTTAGGCCTTGCCGGCTTCTTCGGGATCAAATCAAGAATCAGACGCTCTGCCAATTCACAGGGAAAAGCGGCCTATCGGATGTTCATGCTCAGCAGTGTTGCGATCTTCCTTTGTTTTTTACCATGTCTATTTTTAAAGCAGGTTTTCGGTCTGTGGATGTTGGGGATCGCGGTATCTTTCGTTTTCTATCTACGCGATCGGATGAAGCTCCGGAAGATTCCGGTTCAATCGACAGCGCAATCCGATGTATTTATCCTGAACACGCCGACAGCTTTTGCGGCGGGAGGCAATGATTCGCGTATTTACATACCGGCCAAGATTCAGGGCGATCAGCGCCGCTGGATTCTTGCGCATGAACGATATCACCTTCAGCATCATCATCTGTTTATAAAACAGGCCCTGGTTGTATTCCGGCTTGTGTTCTGGTTTAATCCCGGGGCCTGGCTGCTTTACTGTCTTGAGGTTCAGCGCTTGGAACAACGCTGCAATACCGCGGTTGAAAGCCAGCTGACATTCACTGAGAGAATCGCGTACCGCCGCCTTCAGCGCCAGCTTCATGCTTCGCAGAATCTTTGGGCTATCGGCTTCAGCGATTCACCGCAGCCCTCCGGGACTCCTTCGGAAACAGAGAACGAAGATTTCGCAGGCGAAAAGCCGCGGAGCGATAAGAAGCTCATCGTTCTGGCGGCTGTCGTTCTGCTTGGTTTCCTCTTGACCGGCGCGGCGGCGATGTCCTTCATCCTGGGAACACCCAAGAGCTTCGGCCATGACCAGGCAGCGCTGGAAAAACTGCTGGAAGCCAATCCGCGGGCGGGGCGGGAAGTGACGATGCTGGCGAAACTGCCGGAAGCATTGAACGCCTACGAATGCTCGCTGCTGCCGCTGAACAACCGCCAGGAAATCATCGTGTTTTTAGATCAGGGCGGTCTGCCGCAGGCGCAGCTGGTCTATGATCTGGCGGGGGATCAATTGGTAAAGGCCTATCTGCCTGACGCGGACAGTGCGCTGAGCGAAGAATTGTGTCTGCAGGCAGCACAGATCGCCGGTCGTTTCTATACCGATGAAAGAGTTTTGAAACAAGCCCGGGACAAAGCACTGGAAACCTCCGGCGGCGAATTGATCGCGATTAACGAATGTCAGGCCTTTCCGGAATTTGAGCCTTTTCAGCTTCGCTATGGACCTGTGGACGAACGACAGTTCTATATTGAAATGGGAACGGATTACAAGCTTCTCTGGGATCGAGTAAATCATCAGCTGGATTTAAAATCGGGGGCGTTCAGCCAGACTGCGATCAGCGATCAGCGGCTTGCGGAAATTGCGGCCCAGACGGCAGGCTTTTATGAACAGTCCGTCGATCAGACGCAGCTCTGTTATATCGGAGCCGATCACACGATCCTTTGTCCTAACGATTATTACCGCATTCCTGAGGCGATCCCATATGTCTATCCGGTTACGCAGCCGGAAATTCTCTCCGATTCGCTGGATTATGGTGTTCAGGGACTGGACATGGCGAGTCAGACAGGAAATCTGGAAGTGCTGGCAGCGGCCGCCGGTCGGGTTGAGAAAATCGGTCATAATGAGTCATGGGGAACGTATATGATTATTGATCACGGCCATCGCAAAACCTTTTATGGCGGATTGAACGATGAAGTCTGGCTGGGAACGCGGCGAGAGGTGGAGCCGGGACAGGTAATCGGGTTTATGAAGGATGACGGCACGGCAATGGCGCATGTGCATTTTGCCTTGCTGGAAAACAATCATGCCGCTGCCGACAGCCGGCCTTATCTGGAATATTCGATGCTTCAGGCCAAGCATATCGAAGTGCCAATCCGTGTCAGCGCCACCTATGCGATTGACAAGACGCAATGGGAGGAAATTGAACAGGTGGTTAAAAAAAGCGACGCGTTCGAGGAATATATGCCGGGCTTTACACCGAAGGCAGAACATAACTATGGCTCGGTTATTTCGGAGATTATGATTACCGCGCAGCCGAACGATTTTTCCACCGTGACGATCGTTCAGAACGCTTCGACGGGGGAAGTGGAAGTCAGCCGGAGCTACTTATTTAAGGAAAAGATGGACGAAGTCCTTCCTGACGTACCGCTGGAATTGATCTTGAATGTCACAATTAAACAGGATGCAGGCAAGTCGTCGGTGGCGATCACGGCGAACGTCGATCTGAGCTATCATCTCTATTATGCGGAAGGGGTTTATAATCCTGAAAAACGAATTCTGATTCAAAATGACGTTACGATGAGTTATATGGATGCAAGCGAGGACATGCGTGCCGCAGTCACGGCTCAGATCGAGGAACTGCTGGAAAAGACGCAGCGGATTGATGAAAAAGCGCTGGATCTCAGCGAGCAGATCATTCAGATCATCACGCAGGGACAAGCTGCGGCATGGGACCACAGTTCGCTATATGATGTGCTGGGACGCTGAAACGGGTTAGAAAAGCTGGAAAACAATGAAAAAGAAAACAAAAAGCATCAGGATCTTGATGATCCTGATCGCTGTGACTGGAACTCTGCTTCTGATCGATCACTTTGAACGAATGGATTTCACCCGGCCTCAACAGATTGAACGCAGTGTTCTGCGCAATTTATCCAGACAGTTTAAGCGCCGCTTTGTCATCCAGCAGATGACGTGCTCGGAACGAGGCTGCGATGGTTACGTCGCGGAGGAGGACTATCCGGATTATCCAATTTATTTCAGCTATCCCGGATACTTTTACCAGGATTATTTCTTCCATAATCAAGGCATGCGCGGCAACGTCGACACTGTGCGGGTGCAGCGTGTCCTTGAAACTTATTTTAAGAATGAGGGAGAAACCGCTATTTCCTCTGTGAATGTGAATTTACAAGGAGACACTTCGCTGTTGGCTATGCTGGATGCGTTAGATCGGGATCCCACGATTGAAGAAATAGGCGAAATTCCATTTTTTATCAAGATCCGGCAGCCCGATTCAACTGAACAATTAACGGCAGAGGCCCAATTTCCACGGATTGTTCTCTGCCTTGATAACGCAAACGACAGGGAATCTGTAATCGAAATGCTGCATTCTTATTTTCCCAACTGGTTCCTCGTTTACGAATAATTTTGTTTCGCCGCGTGCAAAAGCTATCTGTATTTGACAGAAAGTGAAGGAAGACCGAACACATTGAGAATCGTAATTTTGGCTTTTATTCCATTGATATAATAAAAGACTGCATTCCCAGAGAAGCTTATTTCCAGTCAAAGCAACTCCATATAAGGGAAACCAGTCTTTTATTTTTAACGTTTCCGGCAAGTGTCGATCAACAGGTCATACAACGCTGCCGGCGCCATCGCCGGCACCTTGATCATCCGTGATGGAGGCAATTTCAGCCAACGCTCACAAACCCATTGCAGTGGCCGCCAGCTTTTTGACAAGGGCGCGGCACATCGGTAATAGAGGAAAAACCGGACTTCCTGTCCATCCCAGACTAACGGCCGGTCATTGACCCAGAAATAGAGCTCGCTCTTTTCCAGGTGCGCCGTTTCGCCGCCGAGGAACATGATCTGATTGACGATGGGAACACAGGTGATCGCAGAAGCGGAAAGAGACCGCCGTGCTGAAATCACGGGAATCGCATCGAACAACCGGGGCAGGTCTTTTTTCTGCCGCAAGCGGATCGAATTGGAAACGATGGTAAAATTGCGGCCCAGCCAGTCCCGCAGCGGCGTATACGGATCAAAGCCGCTGTCGATGATCTTCTTGCGCGAACGCGGCGGTTTGAAGTAAAATACATTTTCCGGCGGAATTCCCGGCAGATCGGGAATATCCGTCCAGATCAAATCGGAAGCCTCGCGCCGGAGCTGAAACAGCGCGGTAAATTCAACCGGCTTGAACGTAAACAGCGCGGAAGTCCCAGTTAAAATCGGGAAAAGCTGTTGGATCGTTTCCAACCATTTCCCAGCCGCGCCAATTCCCTGCCGGGCAATGATCCAGACGGTGAACACGGATTCCGTACTTAAAGGCTTTAAATAAGGAAACAAACATTTTGCCGCCTGCTGCTTAAAATCATGAGACAGGGGGACGCGCATGCAATCCTCAACACAGCGGGTCAGCTCCAGCGCCAGATTCTCACTGAGGGGATCGCTGAGCAGATCATCGCTCGTTAACGGAAAAGGCGGCATGGCGAACGCCCGGCGGATATCCAACTGCGTCAACCAGCTGGATACACGCTGACGGAAGTCTGGATCCGCTGTAAAATCAAATGGATAACGCCGTGCGAACCGATCCAGAACCGGCGAGGCGATCGAAGTGGAAACTGCCGCCGCTTCCGGAATGGAAATATTCAATCCCCGCAGTGCGGAAGTCAGCACTTCCAAAAAACGCCGGTTTTCTCTGGAATCCAGGAATTCATTCCCATCCAGATGCTGAAATAAGACCTCAACAAACAATGCCGCCTGCTTATCGCGAGGCGTCTGCCATTGTTCGTCAGTCAAGGTCAGCCGCAGCTTCGGATCACGCCGGCAGCGGCAGAGAACCAGACCGGCGATCAAAGCCTGACAATCCGAATAGGATAATGTCAGCTGCGGAACGGACTTCAGACATTCCTGAATGATGGGCCACAAGGTCAGAACAGTCTTCCGCTCCTGCCGGAAATCATCGGGCAGCGGATGGAAGCGATCCAATCCCGCTTCCGGCTGGCTTGCCAGCAATAACGACTGCCAGATCAGGCAGTACCGCTTTTTCAGTTCATTCCCCTCCACGACAAAGCCCACGGCTTCCGGATGCAGCGTCAGTTCAAAGGTGGCCAGCTGCTCCTGAGCCACCGCCACAATCGCGGGCAGCTGATTTTCAGGGATCGCAAATTCCTGACAGAGCTCGGACCAGGATAACGGTTGGGCAGAGGCCAGAATTCGGCATAACAGGATCGCAGCCAAAATCCGGAAGTCATTGCGTTCATCCCAATGATATTGTTTCGCCAGCTCATTGAAAAAAGCTTCCACCTGCTGCGGTTGGGTAACGATCAGCCGGTAACCCTGTCCCCGCCGGCCCGCAATCTGACACCCCGTCTGAGCATTCAGACAAACGCTTAAGCGGCCCAGTTCACGCCGGGCAGTGTCGGCAGACAAACCGCAAAGATCAGCCAGTTTCTCGCAGCTGATCGGTTTTTTATGTGTTTTTAAATAACGAAGAAGTTTTGCTTCGCGTTCTGTGATTTCCATACTCTTTCATCTTTGTCCTTTATTCTTTATTATAAAAAAGAAACGAAAGAAGGGCAACCTGCCAAAAAGAAACGAAGAAGCACAACCCGTCAAACCTTGAAGAAAATACAGGGATAGGGCGGACAGCGGCTTTTTCAGCAATTTCTCTGATCGTGGATTTTCCAATTTCAAGCGAGTGTGATGAAAAGTGATTTCAGCTTCATTGCGATTCGCATGGAAAATCGCTTTTTGTTTCCGTTTTTGCCGGCTTTCTGCAGGGAGGTGAAAATAAGTAGAAAAGAAGACTTGACAACCTGAGCCTACAACTGTAGACTTTGGGTAGAAACAGAGAGAAAAGGAGGATTTGGATATATGCGATTGACATCCGCTGAATTTCGCTTTATGGATCTGTTGTGGGAAAGGGAGCCGGTTTCATCGGGAGAGCTGGTCGCGGTGTGCGATCAGAAATTCGGCTGGAAGAAATCGACGACCTACACCTTCATCAAACGGCTGCAGGAAAAAGGCGTAATCGCCAATGAAAAGTCGATTGTCCGAGCACTTTACAAACGTGACGAATGTGAACGTGAGGAAAGCAGCGAAGTCGTCGATCAGGTTTTCAAAGGCTCGCTGCCGCAGTTTGTCACCGCTTTTCTGCAGGACCGGAAGCTGTCTGAAAAAGAAATCGACGAATTGAAAGATTTGCTGGACCGCCAGAAGAAGAAATAATGAATACGCTGACGACTCTTTTTCAGACGATCTTAAACATGAGCCTGGCCGCCAGTATCGTCGCTGTCGCGGTCATGGTTGTGCGGCTGCCGTTAAAGAAAGCGCCGAAAATTTTCTCCTACGCCCTGTGGGCGTTCGTTTTCATCCGATTGGTGCTGCCGTTTTCGTTTACCAGCCAACTCAGCGTGCTGAGCGTGGCGAATCCGGCCGTTTCCGAGCGGGGCGGAGTGCTGTTTGTCGTGCCTTCCGCCAGTCAACCGGTATCGGCCGTGCCGCGGCCGGTGATCAAAACCGGCGATCCGGCGGTCAATCTGCCTCAAACAGAGCTTAATGCTGACGCCGGTATTTCCGACAGTCACAAGCCGACACCGTCCCAACCAACTTTGCCGCAGTCCGGCGCCGAAGCTTCAGCACCTTCTTCGACAGCGACGATTTCGCCGCTTTTGCAGGCGGCCAGCGTGATCTGGGTGATCGGGATGATCGGCTATGCCGGTTTGCTGATCGCCAACAGTCTGGCGCTGCGTCATCGGCTGCGCTTTGCGATGCGCATCCGGCAGAACATTTATGAATGTGAAGCGATCACTTCGCCGTTTATCTATGGTCTGGTCCATCCGAAAATCTATCTGCCGATGGATCTGGATTCCCGCCAGCGTAAATATGTGCTGACGCATGAACGTGTGCATCTGCGGCGGCATGATTATGTGTTTAAAATGATTGGGTCGCTGGCGCTGATGTTCCACTGGTTCAATCCAATTTTGTGGTATGCTTACATCCTCATGAGCAAGGATATGGAAATGGCTTGCGACGAAGCGGTATTGGGCCGGTTGGGAAGCGGCGGCCGGGTGAATTACGGCATGACGTTATTGCAGTTTGCGTCGAAGCCGACGATCACCGCGCTGTCGTTCAGCGAAAGCAATACGAAGCTCAGGATCAAGAATATTCTGAATTATAAGAAACCAACGTTCTGGGTGCTGGCGGCCGGGATCGCGGCGTGCCTGCTCTTAGCGGTGCCGTTATTGAGCAATCCGGCTTTCGGCAAGGATCAGCGCCGGATTAATGAGCTGCTGAAGGAAGCGGAAACGGCGCAGATCGAAAGCGTGAGTATGACGGTCAATCTGAACGAACCGTATAACCAGTATCAATGGTCGATCATTCCGATGATGGATCAGGATCAGGTGATCGTGCTGGGCGAACAGAATTTGGAGCGGAAGGTGGCGGTCGCTTATGACTTTAAAACCGGGGAAGTTGAAGCCGCCGATCTGAAAACTTCGGTCTGGGGCGCGGAGCAGTGCGCGGGCTTAGGCGATCTGTTTTATCATTTGTATGTGGATGATTTTGTCATTCCGGAAGCGCTGAACAATGTCAATCTGGCGTTGGGCGATCATCTGACGTCCATTAGCTACTGCACGGTGTTCGAGCCGTTGGGCCCGATTTCACTGAGCTATGGATCGAATTCCGATCAGCTGATAGCGCAGTTCACGAAAATGAACGAGCCGGGTTCCGGCCAGCTTGTTTACGATAAGAACTCGGGCCGGTATTTGATCAACAGCGCGGCGGAACAGCTGGCATTGCCGGAATCGTTCTGGGATGAGTTTGTCGATCGCATTCTGCTTTATGATCAGCAGGAGATCGTCCAGAATTCCACGTGTGCGGTGTTGGAAGACGGACGGTTCAGCTGTCCGGAAAGCTTCGGGGTGCTGCCGCTGGGGGCGCAGCAGGTAGCGCCGTTAGTGGCCTGGAATGAAACCCATGAGCTCAGCGAGGATTACGGCGTGATCGGCTGGGATCTGATCGACGATCAGACCGAAGACCGCACGCGGATTCCGGTTCTGGCCATGGCTGAAGGCACGATCCGTGAGATCGGCGAGGATGAACAGGGCCGTCGCTACCTCGTGGTCGATCATCCGAGCTTGGGGATCAGTGCGTTCTACGGCGGCTTGAATGACAGAATATACCGCACGGAAGGCGAAGAGATCTATGATCCAGGTCAGCTGTTAGGCTACCTGTCAACGGACAACCTGCCGGAGGATCAGCGGCCGGCGCTGCATTTCGCGGTGCTGTCCGGCGGAGAAACGCTGGGCGATCTGGTGCCTTATCTACAATATGCGATGGCTTCGCCGGTGAAGATCAACGTTTTTGAAATTCTGGATCTCACCTTTGAGATCAATGAAGAAAAGCTGGCGCTGATGGATGCGATTGTCGCCGAATCGGACGCGTATTCCGAATATGCCGGAAGACAGGCTGTCGTCGAGCGGACCTATGCCCAACAGAAAGGAATTTCGCTGACAGCGCAGGTCAACGATTTTCCGACGCTGAATATTTCGCAGGAGGTCGGAACGAACAAGCTGTATATTGACCGCGGCTACCGGCTGAATGAAACAGTGCGCAATGTGATTCCGGGTGCGGATGGAAACTTTTTGATCAACGTGAATCTGGACCGCAGTCCGACGATGGGCAACAATACGACGTATGAATGCAATGCGTATTTTCCAGAACTTCAAGTGTGGCTGAACACAACCTATAATCCGAGTACCGGGCAGTATTTAGCCACCGATCTCAACATGGAAGACGAAGCGCTGATGGAAGCGACATACGCGGTGTTCGACGAACTCAACGGCAGAATTCTCAGGACCGATGAGCGGGCGCTGGATCTGGCTTTGCAGCTGATTCAGGTGATGACCGACGAACAGCCGGCAGAATATAATCTGGAGCCGATGGCTTCCCTGTTTGAATAACTTCAATCACAACCGAGTTTCTGACATCCCGCAAAAAAACAGCTTTTCCATCGAGTTGTGAAAAGACCGGCTTGATGACAGAGGAAAAGATATTGACTTCGTTGTCCATGAAAATAAGAGCTTTAAAGAAGCTGGCTGCACAAAGTGAAATCATACTTTGATCGGCCGGCTTTTTTTGCGCAGATTAACGCCGGTGAATCTGAGCGATTACCGGGGAATTCCCTTCATTACAGCCTGGCCCAAACCTCAGCGTAAAAATATGGCGGCCAAAGAAATCAAGGAAGTATAAATAAAGCTTATATATAATGAATTATAGCTTATGGATTAGAAATGATTATTGGACAAATTTTAAAATCAGCGGTACCATTTTTCATGTGGAAGCGCTATCAGGCGTAAAACAAGGAGAAAGAAAAATGAAACTGAAGAAACTCTCTGCACTTCTGGCAGCTGGTTTGCTCTGTTTGACGGCAGTCACCGGTTGCTCGCAAACCCCGGCTGCTCCGGAACAGGAAGCGACGCCAACGTCAGGTTCCGATGTCACAACGATGCGCGTTGCGACGTGGAACATCGACTCCAAGGCTCATCCGGACATCAAGGAAATGTCCAACATCATCCATGAACGCGGCATTGAAATCATGGGTTTCCAGGAAATTGATATCCTGAACACCCGCAACGACTACGACATGGCTCAGGACTTTGTCAACGACAATTATCCCTACGTCCACTTCGCCAAGGGACGTGACTTCGCTGACGGCTATTTCGGCGTCGGTACGACTTCTTCTTTAGAATTCCAGGAAATCAGCTCAGTTCCAATCGAGAGCACGGGCAGTAAAGCCACCAAGACGCTGGAACGCGTCGTCGTAGAAAAAGAAGGCAAGCAGATTGCGTTCTATGTCACGCACACCAGCTGGGAAAACAACGATCTGCGCCGCCGTCAGTTCACGGAAATCATTGAACGATTGGCTGCGGATCCGATTCCATACAAGATCCTGGTCGCGGACTTCAACGCTGACCAGAGCCTGTATGAATACGACATCTTCAAAGACAATTATAATATTTCCAACGGTAAGGACGGCGTCTGGTTTGATTCGTTCAACGGCACTGACGATTCAATGAAGGTCATGACCGTTGACAACATCATCACAACGAAAAACATCAACATTACGCACGTCGAAACTTATCACTCTGACATGGCTGACCATGAACTGATGTTTGCGGATATCGAGCTGCTGGACGAAGCGGCGCCGATGATCGAACATGACCGCGCGCTGGGGCAGGATGTCACGGCGACCAGCACAGCCGACGATTCCCATCCGTACAACATGGTTGACTGCGATGAAAAGACAGTCTGGCAGTCCGGCGAAGGCGAACAGGAAGTCGTCCTGACGCTGGATCGCCCGTATACCGCGAAGAAACTGGGCATCCAATGGGGCGAAAAAGCACCGGAAAGCTTCCATGTTGAAACTTCGATCAACGGCACGGATTACATTGCGGTTGCCGATGGTACAAAAGACACGACAGAAATCGCTTTGAACGGCGAAGTCAAATATGTCAAGCTCGTTCTGGACGCGGTTGAAGGCGGAAGCCAGATCGCAACGTTAAGCTTCTATGGCGACTGGATCACACCGACGGCCGGCAGCGATGCAAGTCTGCTGGTTAACGGCGATATGGAAAGCGAAGAAGGCTGGACCTTAACCAATGCGACGGAAGAAGGCAATGCGGAATACGCGCTGGCTTACGAAGAAGTGGAAGCAGGGAATAAAGCGGCGAAGATCACCAAGACCGGCACGGATGCCGGCGACGCTTCGATCGAACAGACCGTTGAAGTACAGCCGAACGAACGTTACCAGTTAAGCTTCATGCACAAGACCGATACGCTGCATTCCGGCAACTTCTGTTACGAAATCAACCAGATGGATGCGGAAGGCAACACGATTTCCACACATCTGGCGAAGCTGACGGACAACCTGAACATGAGCGCAGATTTCCGGAAATTTGATTACAACGTCATCACCGCGGCCAATGCAGCCAGCGTGAAGATTGCGCTGCATGTCGTCGGCGAAGGCGAAGGCAGCCTGTGGCTGGATAACGTCACATTCAAGGAAGTTGTTCCGACGGAATGCGTCTATGTCCAAGCCGATAAAACAGCGCTGAAAGTCGGCGAAACCGCAACTCTGACCGCAGACGTTCTGCCGAAGAGCGCTAACGATATCCACATGAACTGGGTATCGTTAGACGAAAGCATCGCCACGGTCGATGAGAATGGCAAGGTCACTGCGAATGCGGCGGGCAAGGTCTTAGTCGGTCTGCTGAGCGACAGCGATCTGTTAGCGGAAAGCTACGTCTTGATCACCGTCGAATAATCAAAATAAGATTGAAGAAATGGCGTCCCGAAGGGGCGTCTTTTTTTTGCGCAGAGAGGGTTAGCTCTGGGCAGGGCAGAGAATCTGAGAGCTTTTAAATACAGGATGAAGGGATAAGGCGAAAAACTTTAAAATCCCAGACTGAATGCGTTGGCAACTTATCCGGCCGCAAGAATAAGCTGGAGTAGTGGTTTGTTCAATTCCGGCGTCTTTGTACGAATCGTGCCGGAATTATGCTATGATGATAGAAAAGAAATGAGGGATGTGCGATGTTGACACTTCGATTTCCGGATCAATCTGAAATTCAGGTTCAGCCGGGGTTGACGATCGCCCAGCTGGCAGCGAAGCAGGATGATCCGCTTATGCTGGCAGGCGGAATCTTAAACGGGAAGGTTCATGATTTGAACTATCGTTTAAATAAGAGCGGGGCGTTTGAATGGATTCGCCGGGATAGTCTGATCGGTCAGATGATGACGGAACGCACGCTGAGCTTTTTATTGATCACGGCGGTGCGGCTGTGCTTCAACGGCACGGATGTTTTAATCGAGCATTCACTGGCGGGCGGCTTATATGGCACGCTGATTCGGGAAAAACCGGTCACATCGCAGGAACTGGAACAGATCAAGACGAAAATGCAGGAAATGATTGACAAACGGGAGCCCATTTACCGGCGTGTTGTTTCCAAGGCGGCGGCTGTGGCGCACTTTGAAACGCTTGGGATGCACGATAAAGCCAGTCTGTTAAGACAGCGGACATCGGCGAAATGCAGCGTTTATACCTGCGCGGGAGTTGACGATTATTTTTATGGCGTGATGCTGCCGGATGCTTCGTGGATCACCCATTTTACATTGCAGAAGGTCCATCAGGGGTTCTGGCTGAGCACGGAAAAAGAATTTGTTGATCAGCCGAAGTTGTTTGAAGTTTACCGTCAGTTTGAACAGCGGGGCCGGGAAACGGGAATTTCGATGATCTCTCAGCTGAATGAAAAAATCCGCGAGGGATGTCTGCCGCAGATTATTGCAGACAATGAAAGCCGGGTGGCGCGGGATCTGGACCGTCTGGCGGATCAAATCACAGCTTGCCCTGAGTTGAAAATCGTGTTGATTGCCGGCCCCAGCTCCGCCGGGAAAACGACGTTTTCCCGCCGCCTGGCTCTGGCGCTGCGTCAGCGTGGAAGGGATCCGATCGCAATCTCGATGGACGATTTTTTCCTTAACCGCGAAGACAGTCCGCGGCTGCCGGATGGAACGCACGATTATGAGAATATCGAATGTCTGGATCTGAAACTGTTTAACGCGTCGATGGAAGCGCTGATTGGCGGTTTGCCGGTCGTGCTGCCGACGTATGATTTCAAGCTGGGCGAGAAACGGTTTGTCCGCGATCCGCTGACGCTGAAGCCGGCTCAGATTCTGATTCTGGAGGGGCTGCATGCGCTCAATCCGCGAAGCTCGGAAAACATTGCGGAAGCCGCGAAGTTCCGCGTGTATATCAACGCCCTGACGCATCTGAATCTGGATCGGCATAATCGGATTACAACGACGGATTATCGTTTAATCCGACGGATGACGCGGGATTATCAGTTCCGCGGGCGCAGCGTACAGAGTACGCTGGACGGCTGGGAACAGGTGAAGGCTGGGGAGGATCGGTATATTTATCCGTATCAGGAACAGGCAGATTGCTTGTTCAACACGTCGATGGATTATGAGCTGCCGATCTTAAAAACGATTCTGGCGCCGTTACTGGATCAGGTGCCTGTGGACGCGCCGGAGTATATTGAGGCTAACCGCATCCGCCGGCTGCTTGCGTATTTCGACGGCGGCGATCCGGCACTTGTGCCGCATGATTCCATTTTGGCGGAGTTCATCGGCGGCAGTGTGTTTGAGGAATAATTCGGGAAACTTCTGGTCGAGCGGTTCCTGCTTCCGGTTGATTGCCGGATGGGTCATCCGGGGTTATGATGGAAATCAGAAGCGAGGAGGAAGCTTATGAAACAATCTGGAAAAACGATGGGCATGATCATCGCCCGGCTGCGCAAGGCGCAGGGAATGACGCAGGCCGAGTTGGCGGAAAAGATTCAGGTGACGGATAAAGCGGTGTCGAAATGGGAACGGGATTTATCCTGCCCGGATATTCAATCGCTGCCGCGGCTGGCGGAAATTCTCGGGGTCTCTGTGGAGGAATTAATGCAGGGCGAAACCCGTCCCGCGTCGTTAGTGAAGCGAATCAACGAGATCGTAGATCTGGTGCTGAAGGCGCTGGTCGTCGCGATGGGCATCGCGCTGATCGTGTGTTCTGTTTTAAAGACGCTGGAACCCACGAGTGGGTTCCAGCTGGCAGGTCTGGGGCTGGCCAGCGCAGGAATTCTGTTTCTGCGGCAGGGGAAGGAGACAATTTAGGTCAGGTTTTCTTTCTGCGTTTGAGAATCAGCGTACAACAAGCGGATGTTTCAATAAAATACACGATGCTTTATAAACGCAAGGCAAATAAAAAGATGGGGTTCCATCTTTTTATTTGATATTTCCTCAGAAGAAATCTTTGAATGTCATTACTGACCGCGTGAAATTATTTTATTTATACAGCGGACCATAAGCCGCGCAGGCACGGTAATCGGCGCTCTCCAGATCCTTCGTGCCGAAGGCCGCCCAGCTGTGCGGCCGGAACAGATCGTTGTCGCTCAGGTTGTGCATTGAAACCGGGATTCGCAGCATGCTTGCCAGCGTGATCAGATCCTTGCCGATATGGCCATAAGTGAAGGTGCCATGGTTGGCGCCCCAGTTGGCCATGACGGAATAGACATCCTTAAACGCTGGATTGGCTTCGTCTAAACGCGGAACAAACCAGGTCGTCGGCCAGGTCGGATCGGTGCGCTGATCGAGAATTTTGTGCATTTCATCATCCAGAACGACCGTCCAGCCCTCGGCGATCTGCATGACCGGGCCGATGCCCTGAACCAGATTCATCCGGACCATCGTAACCGGCATTTCTGCGTGGGTGCGGAAATGGGAGGAGAAGCCGCCGCCGCGGAAGTAGCCGAGATCCGCCGGACACCAGTCGGTCGCCTTCAGACAGGCGTCGATGTCCGCGTCGGTCATTTCCCACCAGGTTTTCATGACGCCCTGGCCGTTTTCATCCTTGGCGCAGCCGGTGGCGTCCAGCGCCGCCGCACCGGAGTTGATCAGATGGATGAAGCCGTTGGCCGCCCGGCCTTCCGGTTTGCGTCCGACGACGCGCTCGACTGCTTCCGGACTCCAATAGGTGCGCACGTCCGCAAAGATGGAAGCACGGTGGTTCAGCAGCTTTTCAAATAACATCGCGACGCCGTTGAGCGTATCGTTTTCCGTCGCCAGCACCAGCGGTTCTTTTTTGCCGTTCCAGTTGAACGAGGAGTTAGTGATCGCCTCGGCGAAGTCGCCGTTAGGCATATAGTCGGTCCACATCCGCTGACCCTGGAAGCCGCCCGCGATCGCGTTGCGGCCGATCGCTTCCTCATGCCGGCCGATCGCATTCAGCTTGTCGTTGCCCAGCATGATGTCGCGGATGATCATCGTCATCTTCGTGACGAACTGCCACTGCTTTTCCTTATCCTCGGCGCTGTACGGCTTGGCGTTCTTGTCGAAGCCTTCCGGACAGTTGGCCTTAACCCAGGCGTAAGCCCGTTCGTATTCTTCATGATCGTAGATTTCCAGATTGACGCGGCGGATGATTTCCGACATGTCCACCCATTCGGCGCGGATGCCTAAATATTTCTGGAAGAAATCCGGGTCGCAGCAGCTGCCCATAATCCCCATCGCAATCGCACCGATGTTGACATAAGCCTTGTTGCGCATTTCGCCGACCGCAATGGCGCAGCGGGCGAAGCGCAGGATCTTTTCCTGAACGTCGGCCGGAATTGAGCGGTCGTCGGCGTCCTGTACGTCATGACCATAAATGGAGAAGGCCGGCAGCCCCTTCTGGGCATGCGCAGCCATGACGGCCGCCAGATACACCGCACCCGGGCGTTCGGTACCGTTGAAGCCCCAGACGGCCTTGACGGTCGTCGGATCAAGATCCATCGTTTCTGAACCATAGCACCAGCACGGCGTGACCGATAAGGTGCCGCAGACATTTTCACGGCCGAACTTATCTGCGCACAGCGCCGCTTCCCGGCCGCCGCCGATCGTTGAATCAGCGATTACGACCTGCACCGGCGTACCGTCGGAATAGGTCAGGTTGGCTTCAATCAGCGCCTTGGCGGCTTTCGCCATGCCCATCGTCTGTTCTTCAAGACCTTCGCGGATGCCGCCCCAGCGGCCGTCAATGGTCGGACGGATTCCAATCTTGCATTTACTTAATTCCATCTCTGTTCTCCTTTTTTGTTTTTTATTTTATATCTTCATGAAGAGGATCGGATCAGGCCACTTCGTTCACCGCGGCCTGAGCTTTGAATTGTTTCAGCCGGGTGATCTGGGAAGTCATGGAAGCTTGTGGAACGGCCGTCATGATTTTCTCGCTGTGCTGGATCAGATCGGTGATCTGGGCATGATCCGCGACCAGCCCTTCCGCGATCAGCTGCACGGCGATGTTGCCCAGCGCCGTGGCCTCGACGGGTCCGGCAATCACGCGTTTTCCGGTGGCGTCGGCGATCTTCTGGCGCAGCGTCGCGGACTGACAGCCGCCTCCCACCATATATAAGGTATCGGAAGGCTGCCCCGTCAGGGCTTCCAGCTCGTCGAACGCCAGCTTCATCTGTGCGGCCAGGCTCTGGTAAACGCACCAGAACAGCTCGCCATGCGTCTGCGGCAGCGGCTGACCGGTCGCTTTCAGATAATCGTGAATTCGCCTGATCGTCTGGCCGAATTCGCGGAAGGTCGGCGCCTGCGTGTCGATCAGGCCGTCGTAACTCTGGGCTTGATCCATCATTGCTTCGATTTCATCGTAGGTCAGCGCCGTTCCCTGACGCTGCAGCTCGGCCTTGCATTGCTGGATGATCCATAACCCCGTCAGGTTGCGCACCAGCCGGGTCTTGCCGCCGGGGCTGCCTTCGTTGGAAACGCCCAGCCGGGCGCTGGCTTCGGTAATCACCGGCTGATCGAGAATCTGCCCGGTGATCGCCCAGGTTCCGCAGCTCAAGAATAACGGATGGGTTTCCTCCGTCGGCAGCGCGTAGATCGCGCTGGCTGTGTCATGCGCTCCGCACAACAGGACGTCGATCTCTCCGCAGCCGCACTCCGCGGCGATTTCCGGTTTTAACGCTCCCAATACCTCGCCCGGATAACGCAGCGGCGCGAATAAATCCGGCCGCAGTCCTAACCGTTCAAGCAGCTCGGTATGAATGCCGGTCCGCTTTGGATTGAGGCATTGCGAGGTCGAGGCGATCGTGAACTCGCACGCCTGCTTTCCCGTCAGAAAATAGCCGATCAGATCCGGCATGAACAACAGCCGGTGCGCCCGTTCCAGCACTGCCGGCCGCTGATTTTTCAAGGCCGCCAGCTGCATCAGCGTGTTGATTTCATCCGGCGTGTTGCCAGTCTGGGTAAACAGCTCCGGCATCGAAATGGTTTCACTCAGCGTCTTCAGAATCCCGCGGGTCCGCTCGTCCCGATAGCAGATCGGATTTTCGATCAGCCTGCCGCTTTCGTCCAGCAAGCCGAAATCCACGCCCCAGGTGTCGATTGCCAGCGATTTCACCGTGTAGCGCTGCGCGGCAAGCGCAATGCCTTTTTTGATTTGATTGAATAAGTTTAAGACGTCCCAATACAACGAACCACAGCAGGCCACCGGCTCGTTGGCAAAACGGTGGATCTCATGACAACGCAGCGTCTTTCCATCGGTCTGCGCGGCGATCACGCGGCCGCTGCTGGCGCCTAAGTCAATCGCAAGTACGCACGGTTCCATCGCTATTTCCCGGAATATTTCTTATAGCCCGGATGCTTGCCGGTGACGTGATACGTCGTGTCGCGCATGGTGATCAGCCGATCAATGTTTTCCCGCGAAATGTCCTTTACTCCGCCTAACAGCCTCGCGTTCAGCATGATCTTGGCCGTCAGCTCCAGCGTTTCCATGCGGTAATACGCGGTGATCAGATCACAGCCGACCGTCAGTGCCCCGTGGTTTTCCAATAAGATGACGTCGTGTTCCTTCAAAAACGGCGCGATGCCTTCCGGAACTTCGTCGGTCGACGGGGTGCCGTACGGCGCGATCGGAACCGAGCCGATCGCAATGACCGATTCGATCATCGCGTAATCGTCCATCGGTACGTGCGCGCAGGCAAACCCGGTCGCGGTGGCCGGATGCGCGTGAACGACCGCACCGACATCCTCGCGCTCTTTGTAGCAGCGCAGGTGCATCTTAATTTCGCTGCTTGGCCGATAACCCTCCAGCGCTTCCAGCACCTCGCCTTGGCCATTGATTTTGATCAGCTTTTCCGGCGTGATAAAGCTTTTTGAGATGCCGGTCGGCGTCGCTAAATAAAGGTCCTCGCCGATCTTGACGGACACGTTGCCGTCGTTGGCCGCAACCCAGCCCTGCTGCCACATTTTGTGACAAACGTCGCAGATCTGTTCGCGGATTTCCTGTTCATTCATGATGTTTCATCCTCCCTATACGATAATTGTGGCATAATCTTCCAGCGCATGCAAGCGTTGAATGAAACCGCTGCCACCGTAAAAAAGACAGGCTGAAACTCAAGTTGGAAAAAACGTCGTAATGAAGCGTTTCTATGAAATCATCGTGAAGAATGTTCGGAAGAACGATCTTTGAACTTTCCGTGAAAACGTTGAAAAATGATGAATTTCATCACTCCTTTCAGCGACGCGGGAAAGGAAAAAAACAAACATATTGTATTCCGCGAAAGTGATATTTTACTGAGTGATAAGATAAGCAAAAGATAAAAGAAAGTTCTTCCTATCCGGAAATGATCGTTTGCCTGCCTTTTAAATCAAAGGTCCGCTGAAAGAATCATTGCGGCGACTTCAATTTCATCAAATACAGCTGGCGGCAAATCATAAAATAGAGAGCATGAAAAAGACGAACATTCTCAGTTCGTCCTCACTTTCGATCAGGCTTTCAATCCAACGTCGGAAGTCTTTGCTTCTTTCAGCCACCGCCGGTAAGTCAGATCAATCCCCAGCGCGCCGAGCGGCGCGGTGATCAGGATCGCCATCACCGCCGCGCTTAAGACCAGTTCGCCGCAGGCCAGTCCCAGACTCAGCGGAACCGCACCGATCGCAGCTTGAACCGTCGCTTTCGGGCAATATGCGATCATGCAGAAAAGCCGTTCCTTCCGATTCAGCGGTGTTTTGATCAGACATAACGCTACCGCCGTCATTCTGAAGAACAACGCCGTGAAAATCAAAAGGATCAGCGATCCCCCGGCCTTGAACAGATACGCCGGATTCACGACCGCGCCGACCAGAACGAATAACATCATTTCCGCTCCGACCCATAAGCGGGAAAATTTCTGCGACAGACGTTCGGCTAAAATGGTATAACGGCTGTAAATCGCAATTCCCATTGCCATTACCGCTAACAGACCGGAAAACGGCAGCATCGTTTTCAGCCGGGTTTCCGTTTCCAGCAACAGAAACGCCACGCTCATCAGAATTAAAACCTTCAGGGAATCGCGCAGATGAATCTTCCGGAAAAACCAGCACAACATCAGCCCTGTCAGGGCGCCGGTCAAAATCCCAGCCGTAATTGAAACTGGAATTTGAAACAGCGCCGCGGCGGAAAGCGGACCGCCTTGAGCTAAGGCGAGGAAACTGGAAAACAACACGATGACAAACACGTCGTCGGCCGAGGCGCCGGCCATGATCATCTGCGGAATGGATTGTTCAGTTCCGCGTTTTTCCTCCATCAGCTTCAACATCCGCGGTACGATGACCGCCGGGGAAACCGCAGCGATCACCGCGCCCATGACCGCGCTTTCCACTACGGATAATCCCAAAAGCTTCGGCCCCAATACAACATAAGCAAGAATTTCCAGAGCGGCTGGTACAAAGCAAAGCAGAACCGCCGGCCGGCCGACCCGTTTTAAATCGTTCAGATCCAGCGCCAGTCCGGCCCGCAGCAGAATTAACACCAGCGCCAGCTGCCGCAGCTCCGCCGCAATCCCCATCAAGCTGTCAGAGTACCAGTTTAAGCCATACGGCCCTAATAAAATCCCGGTTAAAATCATTCCGAGTAACCCCGGAAGCCGCAGCCGTTCCAATATCTGACTGAACAGAATTCCTACTAAAAATAAGCATGCGAGACTGGTCAACATTTTTTTCTCCTCCTATGATTTCTCCTGCTCTCTACCGATAATCCACAAAAAAAGCTGACGACCTATGCGAAAAACACACAGAAGTCATCAGCTGATACAGCGGTTTAGGCACATTGCCTGGGGAGACATCATTCCCTGTTCTTTATTTAAACGGATTTTGGACACATTGTCAAGATTGTAAAAAATCCTTCAGTTGTGGCGAAAAGCCGCAGCGTGTATAATGAGGTACAGGCGAAAGCCTGTTTTTGGGATAAAATCAGTTAAAAACGATTGAAAACCCGGTGAACGGCGTAGAATAATCACAAAACAGGAGGGGATATTATGATCGAAACTCCGGCTCAGGCAGTGATCTTATTTTTTATTTACAGTTTTTTAGGGTGGGTTTGCGAGTGTCTCTATTGTTCCATCGGTCAGCGTAAATGGATTAACCGCGGTTTTTTAGCGGGACCTTACTGTCCGATTTACGGCTTTGGCGGCGTTTTTGTTTTGACGCTGCTGGAGCCGGTCGCGGATTCGTACGGGATGGTTTTCCTCTGGGGCGTCGTGATAACCAGCACGCTGGAATATCTGACCAGTTTTGTGATGGAGAAAATGTTTCATACCCGCTGGTGGGATTATTCCCGGTATCGTTTTAATCTCAACGGCCGGATCTGCCTGTTGAATTCGACGCTGTTCGGCTTGATGTGCCTGTTTGTGGTGTACGTCATTCACCCGCCGATCTATAACGCCGTCCAGCGGATTCCGCTGCCGCTGTTGTGGGCTGTCAATGCCGCGTTGTTGATCTATTTCTCCACCGATGTGTTCAAGACGGTGCATGCGCTGCTAAGGCGGAACAAGGAATTTGTCGAACTGGAAAAGTGTATGCAGGAGCTGCGTGAAGCGATGAAGAACGTCGATCAGGTCGGTGAAGACGTGCCGTTTTACGAGCGGATTCAGGCCGTGATGGATTCGACGGATGCGGATGAACAGCTCTCGGCGATCATTGACAAGATGGTCAGCCGAATCGATTTGATTCCCAAGCGGACTTTTAAAATTCGTTCACGTCTGAACAAGGCATTCCCGCATCAGGTCAACCGGGAATTTTCCAATGAATTCCGCGCCTGGGTGGATCAGACCCGCAACCGCACAAAGAAGGCGATCAACGATAAAAAAGAAGCGATCGCTGAAAAGATCGAAAACACGCTGGGCCGCTGATTGCGGCCCTGTTTTCATACGAAGTGGATACCACGTGCTATGCGCGTGGTGCCAGAGCTTAAAGTGTTAAA